>Ga0172376_10000004_pt1 | contig 500662 bp, 505 predicted proteins | sample Lak35m_FD_121114 | JGI IMG/M metagenome (GOLD analysis project Ga0172376, IMG submission 121114) | Freshwater microbial communities from Kabuno Bay, South-Kivu, Congo - kab_092012_35m | ecosystem: Environmental > Aquatic > Freshwater > Lake | place: Democratic Republic of the Congo...
CAGCCGCCCAGCAGACCCCGAGCAACGCTTCCAGGACCGGCGATGCCGGCAGCCCATCGCTGACCACATCCCTGCTTCTCGCCAAACTCCTCGTTCTGCAAAGCTCCCGCAGACGGGGGAGGATAAGGACTACCCCTTCCGGCAATCCGCGCAGACGCCCGTGACCTCGAGCGTCATGTCGCGGGCGGCGAAGCCGCGGCGGGTGGCGCTGCTGGAGATCGTCTCGGACAAGGTCTCGCCGTCGAGTTCCTCGGCATTGCCGCAGTCGCTGCAGATCAGGAAGAAGCCGCGGTGGGCCTCGCCGGGATGGCTGCAGCCGACGAAGGCGTTCATGCGCTCGATGCGGTGGATCAGCCCGTTCTCGATCAGGAAGTCGAGCGCGCGATAGACCGTGGGCGGCGCCGAGCCGAGATCCTCGTTGCGCAGGCTGTCGAGCAGCGCGTAGGCGCCGACCGGCTTGTGGCTCGACCACACCAGCTCGAGCACCCGCCGGCGCAGCGGCGTGAACCGCAGGCCCTTGGCCGCGCACAGCTTCTCGGCCGCGGCCAGCGCGTCCTCGACGCAATGCTCGTGATCGTGGCCGTTGCCCGGGGCGTGCCCCGCGGCGGCGGCTCTGGCGGTTTTCTTCACGGGGCTCCGATTTGCCAACCGAGGTGGCGGCGATTATACGCGCCGTTCCTTCCGGAGGCCAAGGCAGCCATGCCGACCACTTATCAACGGCCCGAGATCGACGCGGCCGTCGCCGCCATCAGGTTCGACGCGCAGGGCCTCGTGCCCGCCATCGCCCAGCAGCACGACACCGGCGAGGTGCTGATGATGGCGTGGATGGACCGCGACGCCGTGGCCGAGACGATGCGCACCGGCCGCGTCTGCTACTGGTCGCGCTCGCGACAGTCGCCGTGGCGCAAGGGCGACACGTCGGGCCACATCCAGACCCTGGTCGACCTGCGCGTCGACTGCGACGGCGATACGCTGCTGGTGCTGGTCGACCAGACCGGCGTCGCCTGCCACACCGGCCGGCACAATTGCTTCTTCCGCGCCATCCGCGGCGGCGCGCTGAGCGAGATCGCCCCCGTCATCGTCGACATGCAGGGAAAGGACTGACTGTTGAGCAAGCGTAGCGTTTCCCGCCGTCCCCTTCTTGCGTTCTCCCTGCTTCTGCCGCTCGCGGCCTGCGCCGCGCCCCGCACCACGCTGTCGCCGCGCGGCGAGCGTCTGGTGCGGCTGATCCAGAACACCGGCAAGGACAACATGATGGCGCCCGAAGCATTGGCGCTGATGGGCATCACCAACGAGGGTCGCGACATTCCGGTGCGCCAGCTCGCCGGCGAGAACGCCAGCGGCCGCTACGTCGTCAGCCTGGTGAACATCCGCAAGATTCACGAGTTCGTCTTCCACCGCAAACAGGGCGACGTGCTGATCCTGCATTCCAGCGACACCCGCTTTGCCCGCCTGACGAGCGTGCGCTACCCGCGCAACGGCAAGCCGTCGGTGATCACCGACAGGGCGTTCGCCGAGAACGACTTCCAGCAGCAGGTCGCCTTCTGGTTCGACCGCATCCCGGGGCGCTGACTTCTTCTGGACCGCGGTCCGGAAGACGAAGACTGGCGGAGCGTGTATTGTGACAGTGCGATGACAGTCGCCGTCACTCCTCCCGCCACCACCGCCCGCCGGACGCTCACCGTGTGCGGCGGGGCGCACGCCCTGCACGACGGCTTCACCGATCTCCTGAACGTCCTCTATCCGCTGCTGCAGGCCCAGTTCGGCCTGAGCTACGCCGCCATCGGCGCGCTGAAGACCGTCTATTCCGGCGCCATGGCCTCGGGCCAGATCCCGTCGGGCACGCTGGCGGAACGCTTCGGCGGCGTGCGCGTGCTGGCGCTCGGCACGGCGCTCGTCGCCGTCGGCTACGGTCTCGCCGGCCTCACCGGCTCGCTCTACGGCGTCATCGCGGGCCTGCTGCTGGCCGGCCTCGGCGGCAGCACGCAGCACCCGATCGCCTCGAGCCTCGTCGCCGCCGCCTATCACGGCCCGCGCTCGCGCACCGCTCTCGGCACCTACAATTTCACCGGCGACCTCGGCAAGGTCGCCCTGCCCGCGCTGTTCGCGCTGGTCGCCGCGGCGCTGGGCTGGCAGCAGGCGTTGATCGTCACGGCGGCACTCGCCGTCCTCGGCGCCGGCGTGGTCCTGGCGTCCCTGAAGCCCATCGTCACGCACGGCACCGCCGAGCCCGCGAAGAACGTCGCCGGCCAGGACCGGCCGTGGGCCTACTGGCTGCTGTTCTCGATCCACATCGCCGACGATCTGGTGCGCACCGGCTTCCTGATCTTCCTGCCCTTCCTGCTGCGCGACAAAGGCGCCGACCTGCCGACCATCGGCCTCGGCCTGTCGCTGCTGTTCGCCGGCGGCGCGGCCGGCAAGCTGGTGATGGGCTGGGTCGGCGACAGGCTCGGCGTCGTGCCCTCGGTCATCCTCACCGAGGTCGCGACCACCCTGCTGATCCTCGCCGCCCTGCCCTTGCCGCTCGACCTCGCGCTCGTCCTGCTGCCCGCCATCGGCCTGGTGCTGAACGGCACCTCCTCGGTGCTCTACGGCACGGTGCCGGAATTCGTGAGCCCCGAGCGGCGCACCAGGGCCTTCGCGATCTTCTACACCGGCGGCTCGGTCGCCGGCGCCACCGGGCCGCTGCTGTCCGGGCTGCTGGGCGACCGGATCGGCCTGCTGCCGGCGCTCGCCGCGGTCGCCTGCATCGCGCTCACCACCGTACCGATGGTGTGGGCGCTGCGGCCGGCGTTCCGCAACGGCTAGCCCGTGCTCGTCGTCGCCGTGAGCTGGATGTTCAACGACAGATATTCGTAGCCGAACACGTAGACGTAGACCGGCACGGCAGCGCCCGGGTTCCGGTTGATCATGAACTGCACGGCCATGCTGCCGGACGCCGCCGTGGAACGGTCGGGCCCTGTCCACGACACGATCTGCGCGCCGGCCGAGCCGTCGTGCTTGAGGCGGATGGTCGCGCCGGCCGGGAGTCCGGTCCACGACACCGTCATCGTCGCTCTCAGGATGCCGGGAGCGAAGTTGTCGTATCCGAGCAGCACCCCCGATGTCGGCACGGCGACCGGCTGGTTGACCGACGCGCTCATCTCGACGGTCGGCGGCCAGCTCGCGGGGTACGCCAGCAATCCGATCCGGTTGCCGGCGTATTCGACGAGCAGGCGATTGAACAGCATCGAGAGCCCGCCGATGTTCATCGTGTCTGTGCCCGGGCCGGGATTGTAGACCACCGCCGTAAGTCCCTGGACCGGCGCGGGCATGCCGCCGGTGTCGATCGAGTAGCTGTACGTGCCGACATTGCCATAGCCGGCAAAGCCGAGCTGCAGGGGCGCGCTCGTGCAATTGCAGTTCGGGTAGTCCCCCGATGTCCAGGGCGGGCAGGTCACGCGATCCGGCCACGGATTGAGGTTCACATGGCCGTTGGGATCGCTGACCAGCACCGGGCCTCCGCCGGTGTCGACCTGCGCGATCGGGCTGGGATCGTTGCCCGGCCAGCCGGTCGCAGTGCCGTCGATCGTCAGCGACGTCGGGACCACCGCCATCCACATGGCGTTCGGGATGATCTCCAGCATCGTGTAGCCCGACGGCATGTAGGTGTTCAGGACCAGGAACGACCCGTCGGTGACCAGGGGGCCGCCGTCGAACGACATCGCCGCCGCCGGCCCATAGATGAATTCCACAAACGAGTAAGTGCCGTAGGAGAGCGGACTTTGCACCGGCCCGTTGTAGGTGCCGACCGACACGGTCTGCCACGGTATCACCCGTCCGGCGCCGAAGTTCGCTGTTCGCCCCACGCCCGGATACCACGAGTTGTCGGCGTAGCAGGCATAGAAGACGCAATTCTCGATCTCGTAGAGGCTGCCGTCGAGCGTGGGGATCTGCAGCGGCCCCTGCAGAAGGTAGGCGGGACAGCCGAACGGCTCGATGGTCGAGCCATGGAAGATGTAGGCCCCCGAGTTCACCAGGGCGTCGGAGTGAGGGACGACCAGGCAGTCGTTGCCCGAATCCACCAGCAGCTGAGCCGTTACCGGGCTGCCGTGGGGAATGGGAAACTGCACCTCGATGTAGGAGTCGAAATTCCCCGACATCGCCACCGTGGTCAGGGGAACCGTGATGCGCGAGCCGTCGGCCACTCGTCCGTCGGATCTCGGCCGGCGCGAGGCCAGCGCCTCGACCTTGTCCCGGACCAGGTTGCGATGCTCGTCGGTCGTGACGACGGGCGGATGCAGCTTCGGGCGCGAGAAATGCACGACGAATTCCCTCCTGGCCGGAGATGCGCTTCGCTGACGAAGCCCGCCCGCCTGTCGACAGGGCGCACCCTGACAGCAAAGTGCTGGCAGGTCATACGACTGCCCCACAAGATATGCCCTATTGACACTATCCTATCCTGCCCATATATCCTGTCGCGGAATCGCAGGATGTCACAGGAGGACAGCATGACCCCGGAGGAAGCACTCGAGAACTGGATCGCCTACAGCGGCGCAAACGCCTTGCCGCCGATCTACCGCGAGATGGGCCGCGAGCGGCTGCGCATCCTGGTCACCGAGATGGCCAAGCCGCGGCCGATCCCGCCGATGGACCGCATCCCGACGATGCGGCTGAACTACAACCCGCTCGACCGGATGCTGGGCCGCGAGACGCCGCCGCCCGCCGCCGCGCCGGCGGTCGAGGCGCCCGCGGTCGAGAAGCCGACGGGCGTGATGGCCAGGGCGTTGTGCAACCCCAAGCGCCTGCGCACGCCGCGCCGCCAGCGCGGCTCTTTCCTCTATCATCTGGAGGTCTGCGGCTCGGTCGCCCAGGCGGCGGCGCGGGCCGGCGTCAACCGCGGCACGCTCTACCGCTGGCGCGCCCGCATCGAGGGTTTCGCCGAGCGCTGGGACAAGGCCATTGCCCGGCGCGCCCGCGAGGTCGGCGACGACATCGTCCTGCAGGCCGGCCAGCCCCTGGTCGATCCGCTGTTCCACGACGGCAAGAAGGTCGGCGAACGGCGGCGGCCCAACACGCAGCTCCTGATGCACGTGCAGCGGCGCATGGACGGCGAGCGCCGCCGCGCCGAGGACCGCGCCGAACGCCACGAGCTCGCGCTGCTGCGCGCGAAGCCCTTCGACGAGGCAGCCCTTGCCGAGCGACTCGCCGCCCTGCTGCAACAGCGCCCCGAAATGTCCGTTCCGGCGACTCCGCCGGCGACGGCGGAAACGGCCGAACCAGCCAACGAAGCCGGGGAGAAGAAGGATGCCGCGTGACTCCCGCGGCGTCGCAAGGAGGTGACTCTTCGTCTTGCGGACCGCGAGCGTCAAAGGGCGGAGGTTACTCCGCCCGGGCTCGCTCATGGTCACGAGGCGCGCGAGACGCGCGCGGTCCGGAAGAGAAAAGTTAGCCGCCGTGCACCGGACCCATGGGCTTGAGCTTGATGCCCTTGCGCAGGAACTTGTAGGGCATGTCGACCGGATCGGTGATGTGGGCGCCGGGCGACTGCACTACCAGGATGGTCTCGGCGATCGGCTGGAAGTCGGCGCGGAAATGCACCGTCGACTTCAGGCCGAGGATCGGCACCTTCGAGGGTTCGACGCCGACCGCCCGGAACATCTCCTGGTCGGCCGCCTGCACGCGTTTGCAGGCCAGCACCGCCGAAACGCCCGAGGCCTCGTCGGTGACGAGCGCCATCGGCCCGATCTGGAACTTCGCGCCGCCGTAGAACGGCCCGGTGCCGGTGAACACGCCGTCGCTGAGCTTGACCACGCGCCAGTCGGCCTCGACCGGTGTCTCGCCGCCATAGCCCACCACCGCGCCGATGCCGCGGCGCATGATGTTGCCTTCGCCCGTCTCGACGGCGGCCTTCGCGGCATCCTCGTCGACGATCATGCCGATCACCGCCCCCTTGGCCTTGTGTCGCATCAGCGCCGCCAGCAAGCCCACCGTGTCGGACGTCCCGCCAGCACCCGGATTGTCCTGCACGTCGGCCAGCACGATCGGCTTCGTCGCGGTCTTCGCCAGCTCGATCGCCCGCAGCGCCGCCTGGTCGGGGTCGAGCAGCTCGCCGGCGAAGGCCCTCTCCTGCGCCTTCACCGTGGCGGCGAGCTTGTCGGCGGCCGCTTCGACCGCCTCCTTGTCGTGCCCGTAGACCACCAGCGCCGGCCCGCACTGGGCGATGTCGGCCGGCGGGAATCCCGGCGTGTGGGTGACGCTGACGATGCCCTGGTTGTGGCTCTTCTCGCCGGCCTCGAGCTCGCCCACCAGATCGAAGATGCCCTTGGCCGGCTCGATGAAGGTGCACTGCCAGACCAGCGGGATCAGGAAATCGAGCTGGCGGTAGGCGCGATGGACCGGCCTCTTCTCCTTGAGCAGCCTGTCGAGCAGCTCGATGGCTCGGCTGCCGGTCACCGCCATGTCGATGTGCGGATAGGTGCGGTAGCCGACCAGCGCCGTCGCAAGGTTCGCCATGTCGGGCGTCAGGTTGGCGTGATAGTCGAGGCTCGCCACGATCGGCAGCTCCTCGCCGACCAGCCCGCGGATGCGGCGCAGCAGCTCGCCCTCGCCGTCCTCGGTGTTCTCCGCGACCATGGCGCCGTGCAGGTCGAGGTAGATTGCGTCGAACGGCCCGTGCTTCTTCAGGTCCTCGGCGAACAGCGCCCACATCCTCTCGTAGGCATCCTCGGTCACGTAGGACGCCGGCGCCGCCGCCGCCCAGGCCAGCGGCACGATCTCGTGGCCGAGCTCGGCGAGCTTCTTCACGGCGCCGGCGATCGGGATGTTGAAGCCCTCGACGCCCGGGATCATCTCCGCCCCGCGCAGCAGCGGCGGCCAGGCGTCGGCGCGTACGAACTCCTCCCAGGTCGCCTGCTGCGGCGCGAACGTGTTCGTCTCGTGCTGAAAACCACCCACCGCAATCCGCGCCATCGCCTCGTTCCTTTCAACGCCGTTCCAGCCCGACTCATATCCGCCGGACGGCGATTTTACGAACGCGAAGTGGCCCGAGCCGGCGGGCTGCTTCCCCCGCTATTTCCCTTGGCGGAAGAACGTCGTCAGCGTGTAGCGGCGGCCCTTCGTCACCGGCGTCACCTCGTGCAACAGCGAGCAGGAGAAGACCGCGGCCGCGCCGGCCGGCGGGCGGATGCACACTTTCGAGTATTCGGGAAAGGTGAGCGCGCCGCCCTCGAAATCGTCGTTGAGGTTGATCGACGCGGCGAAGGCGCGGTCGTGCGTCGAAGGTGCGCCATTGTCGCGGTGCGCCTTGAAGAAGTGTCCGCCCTCGGCGCTGTAGGACAGGATCACGTGCGCATCGAAGGTGAAGCCGCGGTCGAATCCGAACGCCTTGGCGAGCTCGGGGCCGACCCGGTAGGCGATGCGGTCCGACACCGCCTTCTGCATCATCGGCTCGACGATCGTGTAGTCCTCGGTGCGCTTCAGCGAGCCCATGTCGACGTTGCCGTAGCGGCTGGAGACACCGGTGTCCACGTGGTCGCCCTTGCGCCACAGCGCCATGAGCTGGCTGCAGAACTCCGGCTCGAACACGCGCGGCAGGATCAGCGCCGGCGCCGCGGCGCACTCCAGCATCACGCCGGCCCCGCCGTCGGCGCGCACCGACTGCGCGACGGTTCCGATCTCCCGGGTGGCGGCCGCCAGCACATGCGTGTCGAAGGTCCGGGCCACGCGCTGGTTGGGGTCGAGCACGATCGCGCGCTGGCGCAGCGGGGTGGCGCTCTGGCCGAAGGACACGGCGCCGCCCTGGGCGAGCAGCGCTGCGAGGTACCTGCCCTCGGAATCGCAGAGCAGCAGCGGCGCCTGCGGCAGGCAACCCAGCCGCTGCCAGAGCGGCCCGAGGCTGGCCAGGTGATTGCCCGCCACCACCACCAGCGCCGTCGAGGCCGCCGTGCAGGCCGCCCGGAAGGACGCGAACGATGCGGGATCGAGGGCCGCCAGGTCGGCCACGGCGAGCAGCACCACGGGATCGCCGTTGAACGACCACAGGAACTTGCGGAGCTTGCCGTCGAGGCCGGGCAGCACGAAATCGGGCACGCGATCGCCGGGCCGGAGGCTCAGGATCTGCGGCGCCTGCGGCGTCGGCTCCAGCGGCGACACTTCCTGGTGCGGCGGCCCGCCGAAATTGATCTCGGGGATCGACGGCGACGCGGAAGGCGCGCCGCGGTTGGGCGGGGACAGGGACATCGGGACCTCGTGACGTGCCGGGGCGCCGAGCCTAGTGGTCGCACCGGCCCGCTCCTTGAGGGAGATCAAGGCCCCGCGGAAACCGCCCACAGGAACCGCCTCGCCAGCCCTTCCCTTTGCGCCGGCCGCGCCGGACCATGCAGCCGGCATGCACAAGGTTCTTCTCCCTGCCGCACTCGCCGCGCTTCTCGCGCTTTGCGGCTGCACCACGACATCGCTCTGGGACAAGGCCGGCGCCGACCAGGCGACGATGAACCTCGATCTCGGCAAGTGCCGCCACGACGCCCAGCAGGAGGCGATGCGCCTCTATGCCATGGAGCGCAGCTACCCGTTCTACGACCGGCAATCCTTCAATGGCGGCTGGCCTCCGGTGTCGTATGCCCTGCGCCGCGCCGTCGACGACGACTAGGCCCGCACCGAGAAGGCGCTGGCCGCAAGCTGCATGCGCCGCAAGGGCTACGGGCCGACGCCCCTCTGACGTCAGCCCTTGCCGGTCGCGTCCTCGATCGAGCGCAGCAGGACCGGCCAGTATTCCTCGCCGTGGCCGAGCTCGACGGCGCGCTCCATCAATTCGCGCGCCACGTCGGCGCCGAGCGCCGGCACGCCCGCCTGGTCCGCCATCTCGATGGCGTAGGAGAGGTCCTTCAGCGCGTACTTCGTCGAGAAGGCGCGCTCGGGAAAGACGCCCGGCAACATCGCCTTCATGCCGTGATTGCGCAGCGCGAAGGAATCGGCCGAGCCCTTGGTCAGGGTCTCGAACAGCACCTTGCCGTCGACGCCATTGGCGCGCGCGATCGCCAGCCCCTCGGCCAGCGCCACCACGGTCTGGAACAGGATCATGTTGTTCATGATCTTCACCGTCTGGCCGGCGCCCGCCTCGCCGCAATGCGTGACCTCGCTCGCCATGTGGCGCAGCAGCGGCTCGATGCGCGCGAACGTCTCCGGCGTGGCGCCGACCATGATCGACAGCGTGCCGTCGATCGCGGCCTGGCGCGTGCGCGCAACCGGCGCGTCGGCGAAGGCCGTCGCCTTGCCTTCGAACTCGCCATAGAGCCGGCGGGCAAGGCTGGGCGGCGCCGTGCTGAGATCGACGATCGTCCAGCCGAGCTTGGCCTTCGCGACCAGCGCCCCAGATCCGAGGCAGATCTCCTCCACTTCCTTGCCGCCCGGCAGGGAAAGAAAGATCGTGCGGCAACTCGTGGCGATCTCGTCGACCGAGGCGGTCTTCACGCCATCTGCCGCGAGGCGCTGCAGAGGTGCGGCGTCGCGGTCGGCGGCCAGCACGGGCACGCCGCTCTTCTTTGCGAGGTTGCGGCACATCGGCTCGCCCATGGTGCCGACGCCGATAAATCCGATCATGTCCGTCATGTCAGTCCACTACACCTTTGTCTTCACTGCCCAGGCCCGCACCTTGAGCGGGATCGTTCCGTCGTCGCCGCGAACGAGATCGTCGCTCAGCTTTTGCCGCAGCGCCTCGCGCGCCGCCGGCTCGAGCTTCGCGCAATAGCCTGGCGCAGGCCCGGCGCCCAGCGTGAACGGCCGCCAGAAATCGTCGAAGTCGCGAAAGACCGTCGGAACCTCGATCGGGTCGCAGGTGACGGACTGCAACCCGGCCCCGCTTGCCAGCGCGGACAATCCCTCCGGCGTGCAGAAGGGAAAGCGCCTGTCTTCCGTCAGGTCCGCCGCAGACGGGTCGAGCGCTTTCGCCGCGTTCCAGAACGCCCGCATGAACTCCACGCCGCCGCCCGGGTAGTCCCAGACGTAGAACGCGACCGTGCCGCCCGGGCGGACCGCCCGCTTCATTTCGGAGAGCGCCTTCGCCCGGTCGGGCACGAAGTTGAGGACCAGCGCCGAGACGGCGATGTCGTGGGCGGCCTGGGCGGTCGGCAGATCCTGGGCATCGCCGAGCTCGAAGCGGGCGCGATCGTCACGGACGTTTGCGCGGGCAACGTCGAGGAAGCCTTGCGACGGCTCGACAGCGAACAGGCTGCGCGGAGCGCAGCGCGCCAGGATCGTCGCCGACAGGGCGCCGGTGCCGCAGCCCACTTCCAGCCAGTCGAGCCCCGGCGGTGCGCCCAGCCAATCCAGGAAGCGCGGTGCGACCTGTCGACTCCAGCGGCCCATATAGGCGTCGTAGCTGTCGCCGGCCTGCCAGGAGTCGTGGCGCGACGCCTCGGCCATGCTTCAGTCCACGATAAAGAGTTTGGCGCCGGTGTCGGTGCGCGAGCGGTGGCCGAGCGTGTTGTCGGCCACCTGGTAGCTCTGGCCCCGCTTCAGCACGACCGTGTTGCCGTCGGCCAGCTCGGTGTGCAGCTCGCCCTCGAGCACCAGCAGGACATGGCCCTTCTGGCACCAATGGTCGGCGAGATAGCCCGGCGTGTACTCGACGATGCGCACACGGATGTTGTTGAAGTTCTTGGTGCGCCAGAACGCCTTGCCGGTCTCGCCGGGGTGCTCCGTGCGCTCCACGCTCTCCCAGTCGGTCGTGCCGAAGGGTATGTCGAACATCAGCATGGCGACGCCTGTAGCATGTTTTTCACGCGATGATCCCCGCGCTCTTCGATTGACCAGTGGCACCGGATAAGAGAAAAGGCAACATGAGCACTGCAAAAACGGCCTTGCGGCGACAGAACAAGGCACAGCGTCTCGAACGGGTGGGCAAGCTGGTACGGGGCAAGTTCGTGGCCCCCGACAAGGTGCCCCAGGTTCTCAAGCGCATCATCGAACCGGGCGACATCCTCTGCCTCGAGGGCGACAACCAGAAGCAGGCGGACTTCCTCGCCAACCAGCTCGCCACGCTGGGGCCGATGGACATGCGCGACATCCATCTGGTGATGTCCTGCATCACGCTGCCGGCGCACATCGAGCTCTTCAGGAAGGGCATGATCCGCCAAGTCGATTTCTGCTACGCCGGCCCGCAGGGCACGGCCGTGGCCGACCTCGTGAAGGCGAAGAAGTTCCCGGTCGGCGCCATTCACACCTATAATGAGCTCTACGCCCGCTACTACATCGACCTGACGCCTAGGGTGGCGCTGATCGCCGCCGCCCAGGCCGACCGCAAGGGCAACCTCTTTCTTGCCGCCAATACGGAAGAGACGCCGGCCATCGTCGAGCCGACGGCCTTCTCCGACGGCATCGTGTTCGCGCAGGTCAACGAGATCGTCGACAAGCTGCCACGCATCGACATCCCGGCCGACCAGGTCGACCTTGTCGTGCAGGCGCCCTACCCGATGCACCTGCAGGCGCTGTTCACGCGCGATCCCGCCGCCATCACCGACGTGCAGGTGCTGATGGCGATGGTGGCGCTGCGCGGCATCTACGAGAAGTACGAAGTGCAGTCGCTGAACCACGGCGTCGGCTTCAACACCGCCGCCATCGAGCTGCTGCTGCCGACCTACGGCGAGCGACTGGGGCTCAAGGGCAAGATTTGCAAGTACTGGATGGTCAATCCGCTGCCGACCATGATCCCGGCGATCGAGGCCGGCTGGGTCGAGAGCGTCTTCGCCGTCGGCGGCGAGGTCGGCATGGAGCGCTATACTGCCGCCCGGTCTGACGTTTTCTTCACCGGCCGCGACGGCAGCTTCCATTCCAACCGCGCCATGGGACAGCTCGCCGGCCACTACGCCATCGACATGTTCATCGGCGCGTCGCTGCAGATCGACATCAACGGCAACTCCTCGACCGTGTCGAAGAACCGCATCACCGGCTTCGGCGGCGCCCCCAACATGGGCTGCCAGCCGACCGGCCGGCGCCATCCAACGAAGGCATGGCTCATGGCCGGACGCGAGGCCAATCCCGGCCCGGGCTCGCCGCCCGGCCGCAAGCTCGTCGTGCAGATGGTCGAGACCTTCCAGGCCGGTCGCGTGCCGACCTTCGTCGAGGAACTCGACGCGACGGAGCCCAGCATCAGGAAGGCGCTGCATGGCGTGACGCCCGTGATGATCTACGGCGACGACGTCACGCACATCGTGACAGAGGAAGGCATTGCCAACCTCGCCGCCTGCCGCTCGGTCGCCGAACGCCAGGCCGCAATCCGCGCCGTCGCTGGCTACACGCCGGTCGGGCTGAAGCGCAAGAAACGCGAGACCGAGGAGCTGCGCCGCCGTGGCATCGTGCAGCTGCCGGAGGATGTCGGCGTGCGGCCGTCGGAAGCAAACCGCAGTCTGCTCGCGGCGCAGGACATCAAGGGCCTCGTGCGGTGGTCGAACGGTCTCTATGACCCGCCGCCGCAGTTCGTGGATTGGTAGGACCGCTCACCATGGAAAAGTTCGCAAAGGCGTTCCCATCCAAGCCGCTGTCCGCCAGGACGGCCAAGCCGTGGGCGCTCGCCGGCGTCGTCGGCTCGGGCAACCTCGAGGTCCTGCTGGAGCGCGCTTCGCGTCCCTCCGGCACGATGGAGTGTCACGTCGAGACGTCCATTCCTGGCTACAAGGCCTCGTGGCTCGCTGCGCTCGCCGACTTCGCGGCCAACTATCCCGCCGGCGGCACGAAGGTCACGATCAACGACCAGGGCGCCCCGCCGGTTCTCGTCAACTTGCGCCTGCGCCAGGCCTACGACCATCTCATCAAGGGCACCAAATGACCCGCGGCCCCCTCTTCCACGAACAGACCGCGCGGCAGCGGCTCGCAGCGCTCGTCGATCCGAACTCGTTCGACGAATTGCTGCCTCCGCCTGAGCGCATCACCAGCCCCTATCTCGCCCAACTCGGCATCCCTGTGTCGTTCGACGATGGCGTCGTGATCGGCCGCGCGAAGATCGGCGGCCGCAAGGTCTACATCGCCGCCCAGGTCGGGCAGTTCGTCGGCGGTGCTGTCGGCGAGATCCACGGCGCCAAGCTCACCGGGCTGTTCAAGGCCGCAGCACGCGACAAGGTGCCGTGCATCGTGATCGTCGAAAGCGGCGGCGTGCGCCTGCACGAAGGCTCGGCCGGCGAGATTGCCATCGCGGAGACGATGCGCGCCATCTTCGAGTGTCGGGCGAAGAAGGTCCCGACCATCGCCGTCATCGGCTCCGACATCGGCGCCTATGGCGGCATGGGCATCCTGTCGACCTGCTGCGATTTCCGCGTGATGAGCGAGCACGGACGCCTCGGCATTTCCGGCCCCATCGTCATCGAGAAGTGGATGGGCAAGAAGGCCTACGATTCGTCGAACCGGGCGCTCGTCTGGAAGACCAGCGGCGGCAAGACCAAGTACCTGCTGGGTGACGCTGATGCGCTGGTCCACGACGACGCCGGCGCGATCCGCGAGGCCATCGCGAAGCTGCTCGGCAAGTCCAGCGCGGTGACGCTCAAGTCCGTGAAGGCCCGCCAGAAGGAACTGGAGAAACGCATGAAGCGGTTCGGCGGGACGGCCGATCCGGACGCCATCTGGAAGGGCATGGGCGTGCGCAACATCGAGGCGGCGTCGCTCGCCTCGGGGCCCGAGTTCGCCGCCATGGCCAAGCGCGGGAAGTGACAATGAAGAAGCCCTCCTCCCGTGCCATGCTCGCGAAGCTCTTCGGCCCTTCGTCCCGCGCCGTCTCGGTCAACAATTCCGTGCTCACGGGCTACGCCACGACCGGCGGCACCAAGGTCTGTGTCATCGGCACCTGCGACGGCGTCTACGTCGACAACGCGGCGGCGCTGCGTCTTGCCGCGCATGTCATCGACTGCGTCGAGAAGCATCCGAAGTTGCCGATCGTCATGCTGGTCGACACAGCTGGCCAGAACCCCAATCGCGTCTCGGAGATGCTCGGCCTGGCGAGCTGTTTCGGGCATCTGTTGGGCTGCCTCGAACTGGCGCGCCGCAAGGGCCACAAGCTGATCACCGTCGCCACCGGCCAGGCCGTGGCGGGCGCCTTCCTCTGTTACGGCATGTTTGCCGACCGCATCTATGCGCTCGACAGCGCGAGCGTCGGCCTGATGCCGATCGCGGCCATGTCGGCTGTGACGAAAATCCCCGCCCCGGTCCTGCAGAAGCTGTCGAAGACCATGCCCTCGCTGGAGTTCGGTGCCGAACCTTTCGCCCTGCTGGGCGGCGTCGAGGCGGTCTGGTCGGCCAAGGACGATGTCCAGTCGAAGCTCGCAAAGGCGATCGCCGCAGCCACGACCGAGGACAATCGCGCGGAACTCGGCAAGAAGCGCGGTGGGCGCAAGCTCGCCCTCGACATCCGCAAAAAGGTCCTCGCCGCCGCAGCGCGATGATCGCACTGCGCCGCCACGCGCTGGCGCGGCTCACGCGGGCGCCTGGCGCGGACGACGAGGCCGATCGCGAGAGGGCCGCACGATGGCACGCCGCCGGCCGGCCGTTCGTCGTGACCCGGCGCCGTGCGACGGGCGACGGTATCGGCCTCGGCTTCTGCACCACCGACCCCGCTCACCCCGAGCTGCGGCCGCGCCGCGTGGCAGCGCATGCTGATGCGGGCCTCGTCGCGGACCTCACTCTTCCGCCGGCGCTGGAGGAGATCGAGCGCTGCCCGGCGGCGGCACACCACGCCGACTCCTTCTCCCGGCTCGCGGCCGCGGCGGTGGCCGAAAGCATTTCGATCCGCGTCTATGGAAGCTGGATGTGGCAAGCGCTCACAGGCGAGAAGCACGTACACGAAGCGTCGGACCTCGACGTGCTGATCGACGTCGCCGACGTCGCGGCGGCCGATCGCGCCACAACCTTCCTCGAAACGATCGAGCCCGGGCTTGCGTTCAGACTCGACGGCGAAGTCTCGTTCGCCGGCCTCGGCGAGGTGAACTGGCGCGAATACCGCCAGGACCGGCCGGAGGTCCTGCTGAAGTCGGTCGACGCGATGCGGCTCGTGCCGCGCACGGGCCTGCCGGCGTGACGGCCGCCGACCGGGCGCTGGCCGCCGCGGCCGTGGCCGCGCTGCACGACGAGCTGAGCGCCTATCCCAAGCCTGGCCTGGTCAGCCCGATCGATTCCGGCGCCCATGCCGACATGGACTTCGCGCTGATGTCGAGGTCGGCGGACGCGCTGTTGCAGCCGCTCACCCTGCTCGCCGCAGCGGGTCGCGAGGGCCGCTCGTTCGAGGAAGCGCTGATGCCGCTCGGCATCGATGCTGAGCGACGGATGCTGGCGGCCACCGGCGGCGTCAACACGCACCGCGGCGCCATCTTCTCGATGGGCCTGATCGTCGCTGCCATCGCCCGCACAGGCACCTTCGACGCGCCGGTCACGCCGGACGCCGTGCGTGCCGCCCTCCGGCGCGAGTGGGGCGAGGCGCTGGAAGCCCATGCCGCACGCGGCGGCAGCGCGGCGAGTCACGGCGGCCTCGTCCGACGCAGGACCGGTCGCGACGGCGCCCGCCGCGAGGCGGCACTCGCCTTCCCCGCAATCTTCGAGGTCGGGCTTCCCGCTCTTCGCCGGGCCGAGCAGGCCGGCCTCGATGGCAACGCCAGCTGCATCCACACGCTGTTCGCCCTGATGGAAGCCGTCGACGACACGACGGTGCTCTACCGCGGCGGCCTCGACGGCAGCGCGTTCGTGCGCGAGGCGGCGGCATCCTTCCTGGCCGACGGCGGCTGCCTGACGGCTGGCTGGCACGATCGGGCGGAGCGACTCCACCGCGCCTTCATCGCACGCAACGTCTCGGCCGGCGGCTCCGCCGACCTGCTGGCCTGCACGCTCCTCGTGGCTCGCCGCTGCGACGGCTGAAGCGCCTCAGCCCCAGCCGGCCAGCGCCTTCTCGAGGCTCTCCGGACCGCGATAGAGCATGGCGCGCCAGCCGGCCATGCGTGCGCCGTCGACGTTGGACGCCTTGTCGTCGACGAACAGGATCGACTGCGCGACGGTGACGCCCATGCGAGCCTGGGCGGCGGTGTAGAAGACGCGGTCGGGCTTGCAGACGCCGAGCGCCGCCGAATAGACGATCTCGTCGAAATGCGCGCCGAGACCGAGCTGGTCGCGCAGGAAGGCGATGCGGTGGTGCTCCTGGTTGGTGGCGGCATAGACGCGGCCACCGGTGCGCTCGCGCCAGGCGTCGGCCTGGGCCAGCACGGCGCGGTCGATGACGGCATCCTTCTCGAACCAGTAGGCGACGAACTCGTCCAGCCGGTCGGCCAGGCCCTTGGTCTCGAAATAGTCCTGCAGGGCCTGGTAGAGGTCGAGCCGGCCGCGCAGCACCTCCATGAACTCGGGCTTGAGGAAGAACTGCGGCGCCAGCTCCTCGTCGTGGCCGATGCCCCAGTCCTGCTGGAGCGTGGCGTACCACGGCGCGGACGAGCCCGGCTGGGCGAGCGAGACGACGCCGTCGATGTCGAGGACGAGGACCGGGCTGGCGGACATGCGCCGTCATGCTACAGCAACTCCATGGAACTCGTCGTCCCTTCCCTCGACCGGCTGCCGGCCTATGCCGATGCGCTGCGCCGCGGCTTCTGGTCGGACAATCTCCGGCGCGAGGAGTCGGCCCGCGAGGAGCTGGCGAAGATCGCCGCCGATCCAGCGGCCTTCGTCGCGTCACTCGACGATCCGGATGCCAAGGGGCCGCCGATCCGGACCTCCGACGGCGGGACGGTGCCGCGGCTGCCGGGCTATCGCCGCTGGATGTGGGACGACGGCTTCTGCGGCAACGTCAACTTCCGCTGGCAGCCCGGCACGTCCGACCTGCCGAAGCATGTGCTGGGACATCTCGGCTACGCCGTCGTGCCGTGGAAGCAGCGGCGGGGCTACGCCACCAAGGCGCTGGCCCTGATGCTGCCGGAGGCGCGCAAGCTCGGCCTCACGCATGTCGATCTCACGACCGATCCCGACAACATCGCTTCGCAGAAAGTCATCACGGCCAACGGCGGCCATCTGGTCGAACGCTTCGCCAAGGCTGCCGCGCACGGCGGCGGCGAGACGTTGCTGTTCCGGATCCCGCTAACGCGGGCTGCCTGAGCGCACGACCGTCTCGGCCATCGCGGCGAGCGCGGCCAGACCGCGGGTCTTGAGCGCCCGCGAGGAGTCGCGGCCGCCGATCCCGCCTTCCAGCACGAGGGTGATGAAGCCATGCATGGTGGCCCAGGCGAAGTCGACCATGCGCTGGCGGACCTCGCCCGAGGCATGGCCCAGCACGTCCTCGACGGTGACGGCCAGGAGGCCGCGGACCGCCTCGGCGCCATCGGCCGACTGCTTGGCCTCGAGGCGAACGGCCTCCTGGGAGAACATGAGCTGGAACAGGACGGGGTTGGCCGCGGCGAAGGCCATGTAGCCGACGCCCAACCCGACCAGCCGCGCCGCCGGCTCGTCCTCGACCCTGTGAGCCTCGGCGGTCATCGATGCCGCCAGCTCCTCGAAGCCGCGGCGAACCAGCTCGGCCAGGAGGTCGTCCATCGAGGCGAAATGGTGGGCCGGGGCCGCATGGGAAACCTCGGCGCGCCGGGCGCATTCGCGCAGGGTGAAGCCGCGGACGCCCTTTTCCTCGAGAAGCTTGCGGCCCGAGGCGATCAGCGCCTCCCTGAGGTCGCCGTGGTGGTAGGCGCGGGTCTTGGAGCGGCTCATCTGGCCTCCATCAAGATAGAATCCTCCTTAATCTTGACGATGGAAAGAGGCGAGATTCCGGCTGACACGGCTTTGTCCACATGGCTTGCTCGACCCGTTTCGAGGGAGTTCGCATGAGTTTCGAGACTTGGGCCGCGTTTGCCGCCGCGTCGAGCATTCTTCTGGTGATCCCCGGCCCGACCGTGCTGCTGGTCGTGTCCTATGCCCTGGGCCAGGGCTGGCGGACGGCGCTGCCCATGGCCGTCGGCGTGGCGCTCGGGGACTTCACCGCCATGACGCTGTCGATGCTGGGGCTGGGCGCCCTGCTCGCCGCCTCGGCCACCCTGTTCACGGTGCTGAAATGGGCGGGTGCCGCCTATCTCGTCTATCTCGGCATCAAGCTGTGGCGGGCCGGCGGCACGCTCGATGCGGCGCCGCGCACCGACGCGGTCTCGGCCGCCAGGATGCTGGGACACGCCTGGCTGGTGACGGCGCTCAACCCCAAGAGCATCACCTTCTTCGTGGCCTTCCTGCCCGCCTTCCTCGATCCCGGGGCGGACTTCCTGACCCAGATGCTGGTGTTCGAAACGACGTTCCTGGTGCTCGCCTTCGCCAATGCCTTCGGCTACGCGCTGGTCGCCTCACGGGCGCGGCGCTTTGCGTCCAATCCGCACGCCATCGGCGTGGTCAACAAGGTGGGTGGCGGCCTGCTGGTCGGCGCCGGCGTGGCGACCGTGAGCTTCGCCGGCTCCCGGAATTAAAGACGCTGGCGACCCCGGCGTGACTCGAACACGCAACATCCTGCTTAGAAGGCAGGTGCTCTATCCAGTTGAGCTACGGGGTCGTTCCGGCAAGCCCGTTCAGTGGGTCCAGCGACCGACGCGATTGTAGGCGAAATTGTCGGCGTAGGCCTTGGGTCTCACCGGCCGGCCGTGCGGCATCTCGACGGAATACTGCCAGCCGTTCTTCTCGGCGTGCGCCTTGGCTTCCTCGAGCGCGGCGAACGTCAGGCGCACCTGCTGCATGGTGCTGCGCGAGCCGGTCCAGCCCATCAGCGGATCGATCTCCTTGCGCGACGGCTCGGCCTCGAGGATCCAGTCGTGGGTGTTGCGCTGACCGGACTGCATGGCCGTCTTGGCCGGCTTGAAGATGCGAACCTGCATGGAACCCGCTACTCCGCTCTCGACTGTTCGGTGGGGCGTGGTCGGGGCGGCCGGATTTGAACCGACGACCTTCTGCGCCCAAGGCAGACGCGCTACCAGACTGCGCTACGCCCCGCCGAAAACACCTCGCTGACGCGAGGGTTTCTACCAGCGACCCCGCCGGCTCGAAAGCGCAAATTCCGGGTGGTAGGGTGGGACATGTTCGACCAGACGCCCGAGGAAGGCCGGCCCGGCAGGGCCCCGTCCGTCAATGTCCTGGGGGGCGTGCTGCAGCCCTGCTCCACCCAGCCGGTCACCGGCTTCTACCGCGATGGCTGCTGCAACACCGGCGCCGAGGATCTCGGCCTGCACACGGTCTGCGTGGTCACGACCGCCGAGTTCCTGGCCTTTTCCCGGAGCCGCGGCAACGACCTCAGCACGCCGATGCCGCAGTACGGCTTCGCGGGCCTCGCGCCCGGCGACCGCTGGTGTCTGTGCGCCAGCCGCTGGAAGGAGGCGTTCGACGCCGGCGCCGCGCCGCAGGTGGTCCTGGAAGCGACCCACGCCGTCACCCTGCAGATCGTCCCGCTGGCCGACCTGAAGCGCCACGCCTTCCGGCCGCACTGACCTCAGAGCTGCGCCTCGCCGCGCAGCACCGGCACGCACTGGCCGGCGATGGTGGCGCGGATGCCGTCGGCACCTCGTGCCGCCACCACCTGCAGCAGACTGGGGCGGCCCATCTTGACGCCCTGCTCGATGTCGAACTGGGCGCGCTCGGCGCCCGACAGCGAAACCAACAGCGTGCCCAGCGGACCCGCGGCGCTGCCCGTGGCGGCGTCCTCATAGGTCCCCGCTACGGGGGCGAACATGCGCGCCTGAACCCGCCCCGGCCCGGCGTGCGCGTAGAGATAGAGCGACAGGCGGCCCTTGAGGTCGGGGTATCGCGCGAGCGAGCGCTGGAACGCCGTGATGTCGGGAACCGCCTGTGGCAAGGCCGTCGGCTCGACCTCGGCCAGCACGAAGGGATTGCCCAGCGACGCCTGTACCGGCGCGTGGGCGCGCACGATGACCTCCTCGGGCTTCAGGCGGGCGCACGCCGCCACCTCCTCGGCCGTGAGCCGGACGCCCAGCGACAGCGGCTGCGGCGCCGCGATGGTCGCGCCGACCGGCTCTCCCCTGGCGTCGCGCTCGACCTTGATCTCGACCAGGCCGGCCAGTTCCTCGAACCGCAGCACGCCGTCCTTGTCCCGCCCCTGCTGCGCCAGCACATAGCCCGTGCCGACGTTGGGATGGCCGGCGAACGGCATCTCGGCGGTCCGGTTGAAGATGCGGACCCGCGCGGTGTGCGCCGGATTGTCGGGTGGCAGCACGAAGGTGGTCTCGCTGAGATTGAACTCGGCCGCCAGCGATTGCATCTCGGCGTCGCTCATGCCGTGCGCGTCGGGGAAGACAGCGAGCGGATTGCCGCCGAAGCGGCGGTCGGTGAAGACGTCGACCGTCACGAAAGGATAGGTGCGCATGGTTCAGAAGATCCCGTCTACTTCGCCGTCGGCGGTGAGGTGGATGCGCTCCGCAGCCGGCGCGCGCGGCAGGCCCGGCATGCTCATGATCTCGCCGGCCATGGCGACGACGAAGCCGGCGCCCGCCGCCAAGCGGACCTCGCGGATCGGCAGCGTGTGGCCGGTCGGCGCGCCGCGCAGCTCGGGGTCGGCGGCGAAACTGTACTGGGTCTTGGCGATGCAGACCGGCAGCTTGCCGTAGCCTGTCGCTTCAAGCGCCTTGAGGCGGCGCAGCGCCGGACCGGCGATGGCGACGCCCGACGCGCCGTAGATCTCCTTCGCCACGATCTCGATCTTCCTGGCGAGCGGCACGTCGTCGGGATAGAGCAGCTTGAACGCGGCCTTGCCCTCGTCGAGGGTCGCCACGACCGCGCGCGCCAGATCATCGGCGCCCGCACCACCCTTGGCCCAGTGCTCGCAGAGCAACGCCCTGGCGCCCGCCGCCGCGCACTTGTCCTCTATCAGCTTCAGCTCGGCCGGCGTGTCGCTCAGGAAACGGTTGATGGCGACCAGGACCGGCAGGCCGAACTTGCCGAGATTCTCGACGTGACGCAGCAGGTTGGGCAGGCCGCGTTCGACTGCCGCGACATCTTCCTTTTCCAGCGCCTTCTCGTCCGCGCCGCCGTGCAGCTTGAGCGCCCGCACGGTCGCCACGACGATCGCGAGCCCGGGCTTGAGTTCGGCCTGGCGGCACTTGATGTCGAGGAACTTCTCGGCGCCGAGGTCGGCGCCGAAGCCTGCTTCCGTCACCACGTAGTCGGCGAGCGCCAGGGCCGCCCGCGTCGCAATCACCGAGTTGCAGCCGTGCGCGATGTTGGCGAACGGCCCGCCATGGACCAGAACCGGGTTGTTCTCCAGCGTCTGCACGAGGTTGGGCTTGGCCGCATCCTTCAGGACGGCCGCCATCGCGGGCGCCGCCTTCAGGTCGCCTGCAGTCACCGGCCTGCCGTCGCGGGTTTCCGCCACGACGATGCGCGCCAGCCGCCGCTCGAGGTCGGCGAGATCGTCCGCCAGGCAAAGGATCGCCATGACCTCCGACGCCGTCGTGATGTCGAACCGCGTCTGGCGGGGAAAGCCGTTGGCGACGCCGCCGAGGCCCGTCACCACGTCGCGCAACGCGCGGTCGTTCATGTCGAGCACGCGGGGCCAGAACACGCGGCGTGCGTCGATGCCCAGCGCATTGCCCCAGTGGATGTGGTTGTCGAGCATCGCCGCGAGCAGGTTGTGCGCCGTGGTGATGGCGTGGAAGTCGCCGGTGAAATGCAGGTTGATGTCGGCCATGGGCACGATCTGCGCCTGACCGCCGCCGGTGGCGCCACCCTTCTGGCCGAAGCACGGACCGAGGCTCGGTTCGCGCAGGGCAATGGCCGTCGTCTTGCCGAGCCGGCAAAGCGCGTCGCCGAGGCCGATCGTGGTCGTGGTCTTGCCCTCGCCCGCCTTGGTCGGGCTGATGGCCGTCACCAGGATCAGATGGCCTTGCTTCCTACCCTGGAGCGACGTCACGAAAGCGCCGTCGAGCTTGGCCTTGTCGCGGCCGTAAGGCTCGAGCGCGTCCTCGGGGATACCCAATCGACCCGCAACTTCGCCCATCGGCTTCCTGATTGCGCGCCGCGCGATCTCGATGTCTGACATTCCGTACCCCGAAAGGACTCCTCGTTTCAGCGCGCGCGACCCTAGCGGCCCGATGCAAGCGAGCCAACAGGCAGGGTCAGGCGTTGCCGAAGATGGGGTGGAGTATCTTGTCGCCGGGCTTGATGCCAAGCAGTCTCGCACTGCCGCCGTTGATCTCCAGCACCGCCCGCACGGGGAACTGGCTGGGCACCGTCTCGGTCGAATGCGGCACGGCATTGGCGTGGATGTGCTTGATCGTGCCGTCGGCGGCGATGAACACCATGTCGAGCGGGATCAGCGTGTTCTTCATCCAGAAGCTGACCGGCGCCTCGCGGTAGAAATCGAAGAGCATGCCTTCGTAGGGCCCGAGCTTCTCGCGGAACATCAGGCCGCGCGCGCGCTGGGTGTCGTCCAGCGCCAGTTCGATGTCGAACTTGATCTCACGCCCGCCGGTCACGACGACCAGCGAGGAACGCTTGAACTGGATGTCGTTGCCTTGCGCCCGTGCCGCTCCGGCGGCCAGGACGACGGGCCCTGCGAGAAACAGGCGCCGGCCGAGCCGCGCCCTGGAAACTGTGAAAGCCATGTGCATTGCATAAAGCGTGGACGGCGATTTCGTCAAACCGATGACGCTTGCGTGACGGGTTCGGCCTACCCATAGTCGGCCCATCATCGGGGGGAGCCGCAGCGGCGGCTGAGAGGTTCGCAGGAACGACCCCGGGAACCTGATCCGGTTAATGCCGGCGTAGGGACTGGTGACTTTTGACGGCTTCTCCTCCTCTTTCCGTGCGCGAGGCGCACATCGTGCTCGACGGCCATGTCGTGGCCGACCGGCTGTCGCTCGACTTCACGGGCGGGCGCACGACTTGTTTGTTGGGGCGCAGCGGCGTCGGCAAGACCTCCCTCCTGCGCCATCTCGCGGGCCTGCTGCCCGGCACGCGCCCGGTCGGTCCCGTGGCCTACATGGCACAGCGCGACCTGTTGCTGCCCTGGCTCGACGTACTGGACAACGTTCTGCTGGGGTATCGGCTGCGCGGCGACCCCGCGGCCCGCCGTGCCGTCGAGCCCCGGGCGCGAGCCCTTCTCGACGAAGTCGGCCTCGGCGATCGTCTCCACCACAGGCCGCAGGCGCTGTCCGGCGGCATGCGGCAGCGGGTGGCGCTGGCACGCACTCTTTGCGAGGACCGACCGATCGTGTTGATGGACGAGCCGTTCGCGCATCTCGATGCCGTCACGCGCTTCGATCTGCAGGACCTCGCCGCGCGCCTGCTCGCCGGCCGGACTGTCGTGCTCGTGACTCACGATCCCCTGGAGGCGCTGCGGGTCGGCCACGAGATCCGCGTGCTGTCGGGCTCGCCCTTCGTCGTCGGGCCGGCGATCGTGCCGGTGGGCGACGTGCCGCGCGATCCGGCCGAGCCGGCGTTGCTGGCCCTGCAGGCGCGGCTCATCGCCGAATTGAGGAGCGGCCCGTGAGATCCGCGATCACCGCCCTCGGCCTGATCGCCGCCTGGGAGCTGCTGGTGTGGCTGACCGACGTGCCGGCCTACATCCTGCCGCCACCATCGCGCGTCGCCGTCATTCTCGTGCAGCGCGCAGACGTGCTGCTCGAGCAGGCCGCCTGGACGGCGGCGGAGATGGTGCTGGGCCTGGCGCTCGGCCTCGTCCTGGGCGCCGGGCTGGCCGTCATCCTCGCCGCGTCGGCCGGCTGGCGGCGCTGGGCCTTGCCGCTGGTGATCGCCTCGCAGGCCATCCCGGTGATCGCCATCGCGCCACTTCTTGTCCTGTGGCTGGGCTACGGCATGGCGTCCAAAGTCGCGATGGCGGCCCTGGTGATCTTCTTCCCCGTGGTCAGCAGCCTCTACGACGGACTTCGCCGCACCGATCCGGAGTGGCTCGAACTCGCCCGCACCATGGGCGCCACACCGCACGCCGTGCTGCTGCGGATCAGGCTGCCCGCCGCCCTGCCTGCCCTCGCTTCGGGCGCGCGGATCGCAGCGGCCGTGGCGCCGATCGGCGCGGTCATCGGCGAATGGGTCGGCGCCAGCGCCGGCCTCGGCTTCCTGATGACCCAATCGCTGGCCCGCGGGCAGACGCCGCTCGCCTTCGCTGCCCTTTTCGTTCTGTGCCTGCTTGGCCTTGCGCTCCACCACGCAGTCGATCGCGTGGCGCGGCGGCTCGTACCCTGGCAATCGTTTCAAGGAGACTGACCATGCGTGTGATGATCCGACTACTCGCGGCGCTCGCGCTCTGCGGTGCCGCCCTGCCGGCGGCGGCGCAGGACAAGGTGCGCCTGCTGCTCGACTGGTTCGTCAACCCGGACCATGCCGCGCTGGTGATCGCCAAGGAGCGCGGACTGTTCGCCAAGCAGGGGCTCGAGGTCGAGCTGATCGCGCCCGCCGATCCCAATGCGCCTCCCAAGCTGGTGGCCGCCGGCCAGGCCGACTATGCCGTGTCGTACCAGCCGACGCTTCAGATGCTGGTCGCCGAGGGCTTGCCGCTGGTGCGGGTCGGCGTGCTGGTGCCGCAGCCCCTCAATTCCCTGGTGGCCCTGGAGAGCTCCGCGATCAACTCTATCGCCGACTTCAAGGGCCGCAAGATCGGCTTCTCGGTCTCGGGCTTCGAGGAGGCCGTGCTGGGCGCCATGCTGGAAAGCGCCGGCCTGTCTCTCAAGGACGTCACCCTGGTCAACATCAACTTCGCCCTCACGACCGCGCTCATGAGCAAGCAGGTCGACGGCGTGATCGGCGCCTTCCGCAACTTCGAGCTGAACGACCTCGCGTTGAACAAGGCCAAGGGCCGGATCTGGCTGGTCGAAAAGCACGGCGTGCCGACCTACGACGAGCTGATCCTGGTGGCCAAGCGCGAGACCGTGGACACGGCAAAGACGAAGAAGCTGCTGGCCGCCATCGCCGAGGCGACGGCCTGGCTCAAGGGCAACGAAGCCGCCGCCTGGGCGATCTTCTCCAAATACGGCAAGGACCTCGACAATGAGCTCAACCGGCTGGCGTGGAAGGACACCGTGCCGTTGCTTGCCGCCGACCCGGCGTCGCTCGACCGCGCGCGCTACGAGACGTTCGCCGCCTTCCTGCTCAAGCGCGGACTGATCAAGCAAGCGCCGCCGCTCGACAGTTACCTGCGCGACATGAAGTGAGGCCGACTAGGCCTCGCGGATCTCGATGACCTGAAGGCCCTTCTGGCCTTCGGCGATCCGGATCATCACCTTCTGCCCGGGCGCCAGGGATTCCATTCCGTGCCGGCGCAACACCGCGGCGTGGACGAAGATGTCGCCGTCCTCCGCCTCGCGGGTGACGAAGCCGTAGCCGCGCTCGTTGTTGTACCACTTCACCAAAGCGACGATGTAGTCGCCCATGGCGATGCCGTCCGGAATCGGCGGCGGCTTGGCAACGGCTACGACGGCCGTCGACGAATCGACGTCGATGACCTTCATGACCTGCCAGCCTTTCGGCCCGCGGACACCGGCGCACACGACGGTCGCACCGGGCTTGAGATCCTCATGCCCGGATTGCCGAAGTGTCGTCACATGCAGGAACGCGTCGCTATTGTCGCTGTCGAGGGCCAAAAACCCATAGCCTTTGACAGCGTTGAACCACTTTACCTTACCACGCAGCTCAACCGTACCGACGTCCCCGCCCGTCTCTCCCTGTTGGGTCGTCATTCACAACGATCCCATGTTGTTATGCGGAAATCCTATCATCCCCGGGGGCCGACGCAACAGCCGTTATGGAATTTTGCCGCTAATGTGGCCGCGCACCGGATTTCGCTGTGGAGGAACCGATCGATGTTCAAGGCCGACCTGTTCAAGGGCAAACGCTTGCTGGTCACCGGGGGCGGAACCGGCCTCGGTCGTATCATGATGGAGAAGTTCGCCGAACTGGGTGCAGACTGTGTGATATGCGGCCGCCGCGGCGGCGTGCTGGAGGAGACGGCCAAGCAGGTCATGGCCAAGTACCCCGGCCGCAGGATCGACACCCATGCCGTCGACATCCGGGTCGCCACGGCCGTCGAGGAAATGATCGAACGGATCTGGGCCACGGGGCCGCTGGACGGGCTGGTCAACAACGCCGCCGGCAATTTCATTTCCCAGACCAAGGACCTCAGTCCCCGCGCCTTCGACGCCATCGCCAATATCGTGTTGCACGGCACGTTCTACATGACCAACGCCTGCGGCAAGCGCTGGATCGCCGAGAAACGCAAGGCGAGCGTGCTCAGCATCCTCACCACCTGGGTGTGGACCGGCAGCCCGTTCGTGGTGCCTTCGGCCATGTCCAAGGCTGGCGTCGCCGTGATGACCCAGAGCCTCGCCGTCGAATGGGCGCGCCACGGCATTCGCCTCAACGCCATCGCCCCCGGCCCCTTTCCGACCGAAGGCGCCTGGGCGCGGCTCAACCCACTGAAGGAAGGCGACGACAACCGCTACAACGCGCGCAACCCGATGGGCCGCGTCGGCCGGCCGAGCGAACTCGCCAACATGGCGGCGTTCCTGATGAGCGAGGAGGTCGAGTACATCAACGGCGAGGTCATCGCGATCGACGGTGCCATGGGCATCATGGGCAACGGCACCTTCTCGAACATGATGGCCTACACCGAGGCCGACTGGCAGCGCATCCGCGAGCAGATCCAGTCGACCAACGCCGCCGACAAGGCCCGGCGCAGCTAGCCCGCCGCCTGCGATCGTTCGAGCGCCGCCGTCAGCGTGCGGTGGAAGTGGACGATGGCGCTTTCGAACTTGCCGAAGGTGAAGACATCGTTGGCGCCGCTGCCGAGGCCGCGCTGGATCGCCTGCACTACCGCGCGATCCTCGGCGGCACCGGTCGTGCCGACGAACTCGGCATCGCGTTTGGCCTCGGCCAGCGCCGCGGCGTCGTCGCCGCCACCATTGGTCAGCGTGTAGGTGATCTGCCGGGTACGGTCGACCGAGAGCGGCTCGAGAATGATCACGTTCGTATGGCGCGAGAGGACGGCGATCAGGACGTTGGGGAAGAGATGGTAGACGTAGGTCAGGAGCCCCTCCACCCGGCGTTCCCCGGGCGGGACCTTGGCCAGCTTCCTGATGCGCTGGAACGGGTAGGTCACGCGGCTGCTGCGACCGAACAGGTCGATGACATTCAGGTTGTCGAATCCGTAAGGGAGGAAACTCTCCGGATGGGTCGACTTGATGTGATACCCCTCGATGAAGCTCTCGAGCAGAACCTTCCAGTTGACCTCGAAGTCGCGCTCGGCGCTGGCAAACAGACGCTGATCGCCAGCAATCAACCTGTCGAGACCGGTCAGCGGATCGCCGGGCATCGCGGGTTCGTCCTGGGTCACGAAGACAAGGCCGAGTCGTTCCTCGACTGCAACCGGCACGAGCGGATGATCCGCTTTGTCGAAGCCGGGAAAACCATCCTCGTGCGGGATATGGCGCAACCGGCCTTCGAGGTTGTACGTCCAGCCGTGATAGCGGCAGACGAAAGCCCGCGTACAGCCCGTGCCATCCGCGACCTGCATGCCGCGATGGCGGCAGGCATTGCGGAACGCCCTCACCTTGCCGTCCACACCACGCACCGCGACCAGCGCCACGCCTGCGGCATCGCGGGCGACGTACGAGCCCGCTTCGGGCAGCGCCGCCGAGGGACAGAACGGCGTCGGCGAACGGCGAAGCACCCGCCGGACCTCGGCGCCGAACCGCTCTTGCGAGAGGTAGTTCGCGACAGGCTCGCGCCAGACCTCGGGCCCGACGTCGGTCGTACCTTGGGCGATATGGTCAAGGACACGCTGCGCCACAGATTGGTCGTCCATCCCGGCCTTCATTCGCCTGCGCCTCTCCGGTTGCCCGCGACCAAGCATAGTCCGCGCAGGGCGCACGACAAGGAAAGCAGCCGCGGGGCGGCGCGGGCGCACTGGGTTTAGGTCGCGGCCCCTCCTCCTGTCGCGCCGCAGTTGCCGCAAGCTCGATTGGTTCGCCGTGTTGCATTCATGCAACACGCTTTGAGTCGTTGATTTGCAAGGCTTTGTCGCGCTGGAAAAGCGGTTCGCTCCTGGGTCATGCTTCGTGTGCGCAGTGCAGCAAAGGTCACGCCTCAATTGAGCCAAACTGTCGTGGTGTTTTGCCGCCTCCAGATCACCAGCAACCGGGTCCCTGAGAGATCCAATCGTGCCGTTCAGTAACAAGCCGATCTCCCAGGTTTTCGATCGTTTGCCGCGCCGACGTCTGCTGCCGATCGGCGCCGCGACCGCCGGCCTGCTGCTCGCCTCAGGCGCTGCGGTCGCCCAGACCATCGATACACGCCATTGGCAGGGCGCGGCCGCGGTCACCCGCCAGCCCGAGCACGTCGTGGCGCGCAGCATCGCAGAGTGGCGCAGCCTGTGGAACCGCGTCGGCTCGCCGGCACCCGACATGTTCGAAGCCGGCCGTACGCATGCCGTCGGCATCTTCCTCGGCCGCCGTGCCGGCGAGGGCTATGCCGTCAACGTGATTTCGACGACGCGCCGGCGCGACCGCATCGTCGTCGTCTTCGAGGAGCGTATGCCGGCCGATCTGATGATGGCGCAACGCGGCGGCCCGCGTCCGGTCGCCGGCGGCCAGCCTCCTCCCTCCCTGCCTGCCGGCGCGGCCGGCTTCGCCGCGGCGCCCAGCGCTTCGGCTTCGCTGCCGGCGGCACCGGCCCGGCCGATCGGCCAGCCGACGTCGCCGTGGGCCATCATTCTGATCGGTCGGGCGGATCTGCCGATCTCGGTCGAGCAGCGCCTCTTCCGCTGACCGTCAGTGGGAGTGCCGCGGCACTCCTTTCGTCTCCGCTATCCTCTGGTAGTCGACCGCGAAGTCGAGGCAGGCGCCACTGGCAAGCTGGCCCACGAACTTGCGCTGCAGTTCCTGCCAGGGCGTCTGGCTCTCCCTGACCTTCGGCTTCCAGGCCGCCCTGCGCCTGGCGAGTTCGTCCCTGGGAATGAGGATGTTGGCGGTACGCTTGCCGATGTCGACGCGCACCCTGTCGCCGGTCTTCAGCAGTGCCAGGCCGCCGCCGACAGCCGCCTCGGGCGAGGCGTTGAGGATCGACGGGCTGGCCGACGTGCCGCTCTGACGGCCGTCGCCGACGCAGGGCAGCAGCAGCACGCCGCCCTTCACCAGCCGGTCCGGCGGCAGCATGTTCACGACCTCGGCCGCGCCGGGGTAGCCGACCGGACCGGTGTTGCGGATGAACAGGATGCTGTTCCCGTCGATCGGCAGCCTGGGATCGTTGATCCGGTGGTGATAATCCTCCGGCCCGTCGAACACGATCGCGGTGCCTTCGAAGGCGTCCTTGTCGCCCTCACGCTCGAGGTACTTCTTGCGGAACTCGGCCGAGATCACCGACGTCTTCATGATGGCCGAGTCGAAGAGATTGCCGGTCAGCACGGCAAATCCCGCCTGGCCGAGCATCGGCCTGTCGTAGGTCTTGATGACCTCGCCATCCGCCTTGAGCGCGCCCTTCAGGTTCTGCGCCATTGTCCTGCCGGTGACGGTAAGCGCGTCGCCGTGGATTCTCTTCTTTTTCAGCAATTCGGCCATCACGGTGGGAACGCCGCCCGCCCGGTAGAAGGCCTCGCCGAGATACTTGCCCGCCGGCATGCAGTTCACCAGCAGCGGAATGTCGTAGCCGATCGTGTCCCAGTCCTTGTTGACCAGCTCGACACCGGCGTGGCGGGCGATCGCGTTGATGTGGGGCGGACAGTTCGTCGAGGCGCCAAGCGCGCTCGCCGCCACGATCGCATTCTCGAAAGCCTTGCGGGTCAGGACCTTCGACGGGCGCAGGTCCTCCCACACCATGTCGACGATGCGCCTGCCGGTTTCGTAGGCGATCTGGCCGCGCTGCTTGTAGGGCCCCGGAATGGCGGCGCATCCGGTCAGCGACATGCCGAGCGCCTCGGCCATGCTGTTCATGGAGAGCGCCGTGCCCATCGTGTTGCAGTGGCCGACGCTCGGCGCCGACGAGGCCACCATCTCGATGAACTGCTCCATGTCGATGCGGCCCGCGGCCAGCTCCTGACGAGCATGCCAGACGATTGTGCCGGAGCCCGACAGCCCGCCGCCGAAATGGCCGTCGAGCATGGGGCCGCCCGACAGCACGATCGCCGGGATGTCGACGGTCGCGGCCCCCATGATCATGGCGGGCGTGGTCTTGTCGCAGCCCGTGGTCAGCACGACACCGTCGAAGAAGTAGCCGTACAGGCTCTCGACGAGGCTGAGATAGGCGAGGTTGCGGTCGAGCGCGGCGGTCGGGCGCTTGCCCGATTCCTGGATGGGATGGACGGGGAACTCGATCGGAATGCCGCCCGCGTCGCGGATGCCGTCACGGATGCGCCAGGCCAGGTCGAGATGGTGCCGGTTGCAGGGCGAGAGATCGCTGCCGGTCTGGGCGATACCGATGATCGGCTTGCCGCTACGCAGCTCGGCGAGCGTCAGGCCGAAATTCATGTAGCGCTCCAGGTAGAGCGCGGTCATCGTCGGATCGGACTTGGAATCGAACCACTCGCGGCTGCGCAGCCTGCGCTCGCCCTTCTTCTTCCCGGCCATTCGATTTCCTCCCTGTTCCTTTACGTAACCCTGGGAGAAGGCGTCCGGGAAGTCCAGCGGCCCGCTTGAGGTTCGGCCGTCAGCGTGACAAATCTCGCGTCATGACAGCGCCCCCCGACATCGTCTGCCTCGGCGAACCCCTGATCGAATTCAACCGGCCGAAGGAAGGCGACGGCAGGACCTGGTTGCAGGGCTTCGGCGGCGATTCGCAGAACGTCGCCATCGCGGCAGCCCGCCAGGGGGCATCGACCGGATACCTCACCAGCGTCGGCCAGGACTGGATGGGCGACGCCTTCCTCGATCTGTGGCGGGCCGAGGGGGTCGATGCCTCGCGCGTCACCCGCCACCCGACCGCTCCCACCGGCGTCAGCTTCGTGACCCACAGTGCGGCGGGGCACAAGTTCGACTACCTGCGCAAGAATTCCGCGGCCTCGCTGATGACGCCCGAGACGCTGGCCGCCGACTATATTGCAGGCGCCAAGGTCCTCCATCTCTCGGCGATCGGCCAGGCGATCAGCGACAGCGCGCGATCGACCTGCGAGGCCGCGATGACGGCGGCGCGCCGGGCTGGCGTGCGGATCTCATACGACACCAACCTGCGCCTGCGGCTGTGGGCGCTCGACATCGCCCGCGAGGCGATAGACGCCACCCTCGCCCGCTGCGACATCGCCCTCCCCAGCCTCGACGATTCCCGGCAGCTCACCGGTCTCGAGGAGCCCGATGCGATCGTCGACTACTACCTCGGGCTCGGCGCGCCCCTTGTCGCCCTGAAGATGGGAGCGGAAGGCGCGCTGATTGCCACAGTCGAAGGACGTACACGGGTTCCGCCGTACAGGGTCGCGGCGGTGGACGCCACCGGCGCGGGCGACACGTTCGACGGCGCCTTCCTCGCACGGCTTCTGGCGGGCGACGATCCCCAGACGGCCGCGCGCTACGCCAATGTCGCCGCGGCTCTGTCCACCACGGGCTACGGCGCCGTGACGCCGATTCCCCGTGCGGCCAACGTGCTCACTGCACTGAAGGCCGCCTGATCCCCGGCACGAGGGCGCGCACGAAGCGGCCCATGACCATCACCTGCTGGACAAGCCAGCCGCGGCCGTTGTCGGCGTCGATCACCGGATCGTCGACCCCGGTCGGCCGGCGCTTGCGATCGAAGATCGCCGTCCCGAACAGCACGTCCCAGATGGGGAACACCGGCGCGAAATTGTGGTCGTAGATGCGCACCTCGTCGGCCGTGGCGAGGGCGTGATGCAGCCGATGAAAACGCGGCCCCACCAGCAACCTGTCACCGAGCCAGCCGAAGCCCATGTCGACGTTGGCGTGCGACCAGCTCTCGATGAGGCGCCCGATCATCAGGATCACGACGTATTCTCCCGGCTGGACGCCGACGACCTGCGAGAACAGCACCAGCGCCAGCGTGACGAGCAAGTCGTCGAGCACGTGGTTGCGGTCGTCGGTCCACACCGTCACGCGGCGCTGGCTATGGTGCAGGCTGTGCAGCGCCCACCACCACGAGAAGGCATGCTGGGCGCGGTGCAGCCAGTAGGCTGCGAAGTCGTAAAGGACGAAGTAGACGAGGAACGAGGCCAGCGCATTGTCGCCCAGCCACGGCAGGACGCGTTCCAGGCGCGGCGGCGCGTAGCCCCAGGTTCGCACCGTCAGCTCGATCTCCTGGACCAGCGGATATGTCACAACGAAGATCGCGAGCGGTATGACGCCGAGTTTGTTCAGGACGGTGTAGACCTGGTCGACGCCGATCAGGCGGTCGTCCTTGCCGGATTTCTCCAGCGGCCACCGCCGCTCGAAGAAGCGCATGCCGACCGCGATGATCGCGATCTGCACGATGCCCAGCATCACGAATTCGACGGCATTGTAGCCCGGCTCGTACCATTCCATCAGGCCGAAGCGGAACAGGACGGGCGTCACGACGAGCTCGAACAACCAGGTCTGGACGCCGACCCAGATATCGATCAGGTCGCGCATCGGCGCGGCCCTACTTGGAACCGTCTGCCGTCGACGCCGCGCGCACGGGGCCGCCCGCCGGCCGAACCGCTCCGGGCTTCAGCATGAAGACACCGTGCGGAGACTTGCCCACCGCGATGCTGCCGACGACCTTGAGCTGCTCGATGTCGACCACGGCGACGCGGCGCAGGAAGCGCTGGGTCACCCAGAGCTCCTTTCCGTCCGGCGTGATGGCCATGCAGTCGGGTCCGCCCGGAATGCGCACGCTGCCGACGACCTTGACGTCGTCCAGGGTGTCTATGAGGGAGACCACGCCCTCGACGCGGTTGCTGAGGAAGAAGTGGCGGCCATCGCCCTTCGGCCAGAAATTGTGCGCGCCCTTGCCGGTCTGAAGGCTGCCCTTCACCGTGCCGTCCCGAGGATCGACGACGACGATGCGGTCCTCGCCCGTCAACGCCACCAACAGACGCTTGTCGTCCGCCAGCATCACGATCCCGGCCGGCGCATTGCCGACGGGCATGTTCCATTTGAGAGTCTGCGTCGCAAGGTCGAAGGCCGCAACCCTGCCGCTCTGCTGCAGCGTGACGAACACTGTCTTCGATTCGGCGTCGAAGGCGATATGGCTCGGCAGGCCGTCGATGAAGATCCGGCCGGCGAGACGGAAGCCGTCGGCATGGAAGATGTCGACGTGGTCGAGCCGGTAGGCCGCCGTGACGAACCACTTGCCGTTCGGACTGAAGGCCAGGAAATAGGGATCGATGACGTCCTTGACGACACGCTTGCGCTCGGCGGTCTTGATGTCGAGGACCAGCAACTCGTTGGTCACTGTCGACCCGATCAGCACTTCGCCGCCGTCGGGTGTGGTGATCAGGTGATGCGGCTCACGACCTACAGGCTGTCGCGCAATCTCCATCCGGGAGCTGCGGTTGATGATGCTGTAGGAGGCTTCCTCGGAATTGAGAACGAGCACCGAATCCGCCCGCGCTGCCCCGCCCACCGCGAGCGAAAGCGCCAGCGCCACAATCGACAACCTGTTCATTGGCGTTTGCCGGTACTCCTTGCCGCAAACTTGAAGCACCTTTCAGGCCCGGGCGCTAGCGTCCTTTCAGTGTCGAGGCTGCGGCGGCCAGCCGCTCTACCGTCGCCCAGTCGCCGGAAGCGACTGCCGCCCGTGGCGCCACCCAGGAACCACCGACGCAGGCCACGTTCGCAAGCGCGAGATAGGCCGGCGCGGTTTCGGCGGTGATCCCGCCGGTAGGACAAAAGCCGAGCCCCGCCAGGGGCGCTGCAACCGCCTTCAGCCAGGCGATGCCGCCCGCGCTGTCGGCGGGGAAGAACTTCAGGAGCCGGAATCCATGGTCCGCGAACGTCATGGCCTCCGACACCGTCTGCACCCCGGGCAGAAACGGCAGGCCCGCCGACCGCGCTGCAGCGGCCAGGGCCGGCGTACAGCCCGGGCTCACGGCAAAGCGGGCGCCTGCACGTTGGACTTGCTCCAACTGGGCCGCATCGAGCACGGTCCCTGCGCCAACCACGGCATCCGGAACCTCGGCGGCGATGGCCTTCAGTGCATCGAGGGCTGCGCCGGTGCGCAGGGTGATTTCGAGTACCGGCAACCCACCCTTCACCAGTGCCCGGGCGAGCGGAATGGCGGTCTCACGGCTCTCGATGGTGAGGACCGGGATCACCGGCGCCCGAGCCGCGATGGCCGCGATATCCACCGTCAGACGCTCCAGCCGCCGTCGACCACGTTGATCGTGCCAGTCGTGAAAGCCGACTCGTCGCTGGCAAGATAGACCGCGAGGGCAGCGATCTCTTCGGCCGAGCCGAAGCGGCCGGTCGGCTGTCGTTGCAGGAAGAACTGCTTGGCGTCGGCTCCGCCACCCAGGGCGGAAATGCGTTCGTCGAGCGAGGGTGTCTGGACCGTGCCCGGACAGATCGCGTTGCAACGCACGCCCTTGCTCACATAGTCGACGGCCACCGACTTGGTGAGACCGACGACCGCCGCCTTGGTCGTGCCGTAGATGCAGCGTAGCGCCGCACCCTTCACCGACGAGGCGGCCGACGACATGTTGATGATCGAGCCGCCGCCCTTGTCCACCATGCCGGGCAGGAAGGCCTGGATCGTCCAGAACATGCTGCGGACGTTGAGGTTGAAGGCGAACTGCCACTGCTCGTCCGTGGCATCGAGCACCGTGCCGTGGTGGACGAAGCCCGCGCAGTTGAAAAGCACATCCACGGCGCCGGTCTCCCCCGCGAGCTTGCCGATCGCCGCCTTGTCCAGAACGTCGAGCTTGCGCACGGTCACGCCCTTCTCGGCCCCGAGCGCTCCGAGCTTCGCCTCGTCGACGTCGGTCGCCCAGACCGTCGCGCCTTCGCGGGCAAAGGCGCGGGCGGTCGCCGCCCCGATCCCCTGCCCCGCCGCCGTGACGACGCAGACCTTATCCTTCAGGCGCATGTGCCCTTCTCCGCATGGCAATGAACTGATGGCCGAGTACCGGCAGCGCCAATCCGAGGCTGACCAGCAAGGTCGTGATCCCCGTCGCCATGGCCGGCACCGCGGCGACGGCAAGCCAGATCCGCTCCCACACCGCCATCGGCGCCACCAGGTAGGCCGACAGGGCGGCGCCGAGGAAAGTGACGCTGACCAACGCCCCGACGAATGCCAGCGAAAAGTCTGCCCAGGTGAAGTCCGGCACCATGATCAGCATCGACGGCGTGAAGACGAAGATGAACGGCACCAGCGCCTTGGCCAGCGCCAGCCGGAACGCCGTGTTGCCGGTCCGGAAGGGATCGGCACCGGCCATGCTGGCGGCGGCATAGGCCGCGACGGCGACCGGCGGGGTCACGTCGGCGAGCACGCCGTAGTAGAAGACGAAGAAATGCGCCACGATCGGCGCCACGCCCAGCAGGCCGAGGGCGGGCGCGGCAATGGTCACCATGATGATGTAGGTGGCCGTCGTCGGCACGCCGCAGCCCATCAGGATGCAGACGATCCCGGTCATTGCGAGCGTGAAGAACTTCACGAGCGTCGCCTTGTCGAACGGCAGCCAGGCCTGGACCAGGCCGGTCGCATCGTTGGCGACGCCGACGATGATGGTCGCGAACTTCAGCGCCGTGCCGGTCAGGGTGACGACACCGATGATGATGCCGATGGCCGCCGCCGCCGCACCGACCGCCAGCGCATACTTGGCGCCGACGGTGAACGCGTCCATCAGCTCGCGCCAATGGATGGCGGGCGCGGGGTTGCGGCGCCACAGCACCACGCAGAGCAGCGCAAAGAGCGCGAACGTGATCTCGCCGAACCAGTCGCCGAGATCGCCCGGGAGGAATCTGCGCCCGAACATCAGCAACACAGCCCAGGCCACGACGAGCGCGATGTCGGCAAGCGGCAGGCGCGGCGTCTTCGAGCGCATCAGGCCGATGATGATGCAGAGGTAGATGCCCCAGAACGCCGCGAGATAGGGCGTCGAGCCGTCGAAGATCTTCCAGATCAGGGCGGCGAGCGGAATCAACGTAACCCAGTCCTGCCGGATCACCGCACGCCAGTCGGGCATCTCCTCCGGCGTGAGGCCGCGCAGGCCAACCCGCTTGGCCTCGAAATGCACCTGGATGAAGACACCGAAGAAATGCAGGAAAGCCGGTACGATCGCGGCGATGATGATGGTCTGGTAGGGCGTCTCCAGGAACTCGACCATCAGGAAGGCCGCGGCCCCCATGACCGGCGGCGTGATCTGTCCGCCGGTGCTTGCCGTCGCTTCAACAGCCGCCGCGAAATGGGGCCGATAGCCCAGGCGCTTCATCATGGGGATGGTGAGCGAGCCCACGGTCACGGCGTTGGCGACGGACGAGCCCGAGATCATGCCAAACAGGGCCGAGCCGAAGATGGCAACCTTTGCCGGGCCGCCGGCAAAGCGGCCGGCCACCGCCATGGCGAGCGCCAGGAACAAGCGGCCGAGACCGATGCGCATGGCGACGACGCCAAACAGCACGAAATGGAAGACGTAGGTCGCGACCACGCCGATCGGCACGCCGTAGATGCCCTGGCTGGTGAGGTAGAGATGGTCGGCGAGCTGCGACCAGGTCGTGCCGGGATGGACAAGGATCCCGGGCATCCAGGGGCCGGCAAAAGCGTAGGCCATGAAGCCCACCGTGATGATGACCAGCGCCCAGCCCATGGTGCGCCGTGTCGCCTCGATGACGACCAGGGTGAGGGTCGTGCCCATCGCCACGTCGAGCGGGTCGGGGTTGCCGGTCTTGAAGGCGATGTCGTGGAAGATCGAGGGCAGGTAGAGGGACGATACGACCGCGGCCGCGAACAGCGCCCAGTCGTAGAGCGGCACGCCGCTCGGCCGCCACCATCCGCCCGAAGCCGCTGTCGCATCACTCTTCCGGTTGGCGGCGAAAACCAGGAAGATCAGCCCCAGCACCAGGGCCATGTGGATGCCACGGTGGGTCTGCTCGCGCAGCAGACCGAACCCCGCGGTATAGAAATGGAACGTGGACAGCGACAGCAGCAGCGCCACCACGATCCAGGTGCCGCTCACCCCGAGCGGCCGGAAACGCATCTCGGCGTCGAACTCGCGCTCGAGCTCGGCCGCCTTGGCGTGATCGACCTGAAGACTCAATGCCCGATCGGCCCTACTTGATCAGGCCCTTCTCCTTGTAGAACTTCTCCGCCCCGGCATGCAGCGGGATACCGAGGCCCTGCAGCGCGGTATCGAGCCGGATCGCCTTGCCCTTGGCATGTCCCGAATCGAGCAGCTTGCGCGTGTTCGGATTCCAGAGCGCCGCAGTGATGCTATAGATCAGCGCGTCGGGTTGCTTGGTCGAGGTCGCCCAGATCGCGTTGACGCTGACGGTCTTCACGCCGGGCACGTTCTTGTAGGCCCCGTCGGGAATCTCGTCGGTGCCGAAGAAGCTGTATTTCTTGATGAGCGCCTCGGCCTCCGGACCGTCGATCGGCACCAGGTCGATGCCCGTGGTGGCCGCCAGCTCCGAGATCGCACCCTGCGGCCAGCCGCTCACGCTGAAGAAGGCGTCGAGCGCCCCGTCCTTCAGCTTGTCGGCGGACTGCTGCGGCTTCAGGTACTCGGCCTTGAGGTCCTTCTCCGTCATCCCGTAGGCGGCGAGGATGAGACGGGCGTCGACGAGGGTGCCCGACCCGGGCTCGTCGAGCGACATGCGCTTGCCCTTGAGATCCTTCACCGACTTGATGCCGGAGCCCTTGCGCACCACGAGGTGGAAGCTCTCGGGATAGAGGTTGGCGATGGCGCGCAGCCCGTCGACCTTGGGGCGGCCCTCGTAGATTCCCGTGCCCGTGAAGGCCCAGTAGGCGACGTCCGACTGGATGAAGCCCGACTGCATGCTCCCGCCGGCGATCGCATTGACGTTCGCGACCGAACCGTTCGATGCCACTGCGGTGGCGACGAGGCCGGGAACACCGCAGGATCCGCCCTCGGCGCAGGAGCGCGAGCCTGGAGGGTTGGAGATCGCGTTGGCGATCAGACCGCCGATCGGGAAGTAGGTGCCTGCGGTGCCGCCCGTACCGATCCGGAAGAAGGTGATGTCCTGCGCACGGGCCGGCAGACCGCCAAGCGCTGCGGTCCCTATGGCGCCGAGCAATGCGGTGCGGCGGTTGATCAACATGCAATCCTCCCTGATCCCTGGGCGATTAAACCGCGTCCGGTGGAAACCCGCAACGATCACCGTCTAATTGACGCCAATAGCTCTGCTCATGGTCGGGCCGATTTCCTCGTGGATCACGAGGTCGGCGTCGCCGTCCTGGTCGGTCGGATCGCGGTTGAGGATCGCCAGCCCCGCGCCGTTGCGCTTCGCCAGTCTCGGGAAGCCTGCCGCGGGATAGACGACCAGGGAACTTCCCAAAACGATGAACAGGTCACAGGCCAGCGTCTCCTCCTGGGCACGCAGCATGGCGACTTCCGGCATCGGCTGGCCGAACGAGATGGTCGCCGTTTTCACGATGCCCTCGCATTTCGTGCAGGACGGCAGCTCGCCCTTTTCGAGGAATGCCCTGCGAATCGGCGCCAGCTCGTGGCGGTGGCCGCAATCGAGGCAGCTCGCGTAGGTCGCGTTGCCGTGCAGCTCGACGATCCTCGAGTCCGGCACGCCCGAGCGCTGATGCAGGCCGTCGACGTTCTGGGTGATGACGGCGCTCATGCGCCCCTGCTCCACCAGCTTGGCGAGCGCACGATGCCCGGCATTGGGTTCGGCCTTGAGCATGGTCTCGTCGGTCGCGAACTTGCGCCGCCACGATTCCCGTCGCATCTCCTCCGAGGCCAGGAAATCGTCGAAATAGATCGGCTTGTATTTCGTCCAGATGCCGCCCGGCGACCGGAAATCCGGAATGCCCGATTCGGTCGAGATACCGGCGCCCGTGAAGGCGACGATGCGCCTGGCGGCCCCTACCATCTCGCGCAGGCGTTCGGTATTGCTCATCGCTCCACTCCTCACGGCGCCGGCATGGCCGGGTTGTGCGCAGCGCAGCCGGCATAGGTCCGCCCATCGCTGCGGACCTCGACAGAATAGGCGAACAGCGAGCCCGACATCGAATCGACGCAGCGCCGCTCGTAGATCACAGCGACGAACTCCGCCCCCTCCGCGGCGGCATAGGCGATCGACCCGCCTTGCCGCAACAGGCCACCGTGGCCGGCACGCTGCGGCGGCGCGCCCCCAGGCACATTGAGCAGCATGTCGCGACCGGTGATCTCTAGCCGCCAGGACGGCTCGTTGCCCGTCGCTATCCATTCGCGCTGGTCGAACCGCTCGCGGCAGCCCGCCGTCTCGACGGCGGCCCGACGCACCTCGAGCGCCGAGATACCAGCCGCGGGTCCGCTGTCGCGCCCACCATAGAATTCGACGAACATCGGCCGGCCCTCCTGACCGGCCGTCAGCTCGCGCAGGGCGCGGCTCATCTCCTGACCCGGCGTACGGTCCTCCAGGGGCAACGGCGCACCATCGCAGGGCGAGAATTGCAGCTTGCCGCCGAGGTCGCGCACGAGGCCGCGTAGGCGAATGGCATTCGCAGGCAAGGTCGGCCGCGCCGCCTCGGAGGTGCGCAGCGCCGGTTGTGGCAGCAAGGCGCCGGTGGGCTGGGGTGGCGCGGCTGCAGGCCCGCGGGCCAACGGCGTTGGCGCGCCGCGGACGGTCGGTGCAGGCAGCGCATAGAAGAAGATCGGCTTATCGCTGCCGTCCAGCAGGCAGACGAACTGCGTCTCGACGGCCGGCCGCTTGCGGTAGGTGAGCCGGCCGCGCAGCGTCAATGCCGCTGCGACGGATTGCGCCCCGGCACTGACACCGAGGCGCTCCAGCACCGGCGCCGGAAAATCCAGGGCCAGGACGCGATCGACCGACGAGTCGAGCCCGCGGTACTGGGCCTCACCGAACGCGGCGCACTGCCGGGCAAGCGGCGTCTGGGCGGCCGCCGGCAGGGCGGCGACGAGGACAAGGAGGGAAAGCGGCAATACACGGCGCATAGGGCGCCTAGGATAGCCAGCGCTTGCGCCTCTTGTAATGCTTCGTGTCGCGGTACGACTTGCGCGCGCCGCCCTCGTTGAGGCCGAGGTAGAATTCCTTGATGTCGGAGTTCGCGCGCAGCTTGTCCGCCGGCCCCTCCAGCACGATGCGGCCGTTCTCCATGACGTAGCCGTGATCGGCCACCGCCAGGGCCATGGTGGCGTTCTGCTCGACCAGCAGGACCGAAAGCCCCTCCTGCTTCACCAGCCGGCTGACGATGCCGAAAATCTCCTCGACCAGCATGGGCGCAAGCCCCAGCGACGGCTCGTCGAGCAGGATCACTCTCGGCTTGCTCATCAATGCCCGGCCGATCGCCAGCATCTGCTGCTCGCCGCCGGAGAGGTAGCCGGACTGCTGATGGCGCCGTTCGCGCAGCCGCGGGAAGTACGTATAGACGAGTTCCATCCCCTGCTTCACCGCGCTGCCGTGCTTCTGCACGTGGCCGCCGGCGATCAGGTTCTCCTCCGTGGTCAGGTGCTCGAACACACGCCGCCCCTCGAACACCTGGGCGAGACCCAGTTGCGTGACGTCATGGGCGCGCATGCCGTCGATGCGGCGATCACCGATCTGGATGGTGCCCTTGGTGACCTCGCCGCGCTCGCTGTGGAGCACGCCGGAGATCGCCTTCAGCGTCGTCGTCTTGCCCGCGCCGTTGGCGCCCAGCAAAGTCGTGACGGCGCCTTCGCGCACGTCGATCGACACGCCCTTGAGGACGAGGATCACGCGGTCGTAGACGACTTCGATATTGTTGATCGTCAGCATGGGCTGTCGGGCGGCGATCTCTCGCCGCCCGTCCCTTCCTTCGCTCAGGACTTCGAGGCTTCCGCCGCGAGGTGCTTCTTGATGATCTCGCGATAGCCCTGGAACCAGTCCTTGGTCTTCACGAGCTTGCCGCCCTTCACCGTCCAGATCTGAACCCAGCCGCCGCCTTCATGGTCGGCGGCGGAGAGCTCCATCGGCGGAACGAGGCCGCCCAGGGTGAAACCCTTGACCGATTCCATACCCTTCTTGACGTCTTCCGACGTCGGCGCCGCACCACCCTTCGCCTTGATGGCGTTGCGCGCCGCCTCGGCCTGCAGGGCCGCGATGAATACGCCACGGTTGTAGTAGACGGTCGAGTCCATCTCCTTGGGCGCAGGCTTGCCCTGCGCCTTGTACATGGCCTCGATGTCCTTCAGCACCTGGAAGTCCTTGCCGACACCGGCGAACTGGATGGTGTTGTAGCCTTCGGCCACCCCCATGCCGCCGGCCGCGGCGATGTCCGCCTCGGCGCTGCCCCATACGAAGGCGATCACCTTGCTGAGCGGATAGCCCTTGCCCTTCAGTTCCTTGATGGAGACCGACGGCGAGCGCCCGAACAGGTGCGTGATGATGAAGTCCGGCTTGAAGCGGGCGGTGATGTCGAGGATCTGGGCGCCCATCTCGACGCCGGGCGCCGGCACCGCAAAGGTGCGCATCTCGAAGCCCTCCTGCTTGGCGAGGTCTTCGAGGATGGGCAGCGGCTCCTTGCCTGCCGGATTGTCGTAGAAGAGGTAGGCGATCTTCTTGCCCTTGAGGGAGCCGCCCAGTCGCTCCTTGGCGAAGGCCACTGCAGCGCCGGCCTGCGACCAGTAGCTGGCCGCGATCGGGAAGGTGTAAGGGAAGCGCTTGCCGTCAGCCGCCGCCGCCGTGCCGAAGCCCGGCGACGTGCCGAGGATCTTGTCCTCCTCCAGCTTCTTGGAGAGCGCCGCGGTCTGCGGCGTCCCGTAGAGTCCTTCGAGGACCGCCCCTTCCTTCTTGAAGCGCTCGTGCGCCTCCATGGCCGGCGGAACCTTGTACTCGTGATCGATTTCGAGGACCTTGATCTTGAAGCCCTCGATGCCGCCCTTGCTGTTCAGCAGGGCGATGTAGTCGTGGTAGCCGGGGCACAGGTTCACGCCGACGGTCGCCGTCGGCCCGGTCCGGTCGCACTGCAGGCCGAACACCAGCTCCTTCTGAGCGAAGGCCTGGCCTCCGCCGAACGCCAAGGTCGCGGTCGTTGCCGCGACACCCAGCCAACTCCTAACGCGCCTCGTCATGGGTTCCTCCCTTTGCTTCGCCGAAATGCCCCGCTCTAGTAGGAGAAGGGCCAGACCCGGAAGTAGCTCCGGATATTCCGCCACAATCGATTGAGCCCTTCGGGCTCGACGATCAGGAAAAAGATGATCAGGCCGCCGAAGACACCCAGTCGCAGGCCGGAGATGACGTTCGCCATCTCGGCCGTCGTGAAGAACAGCGATCCGACATTTTCCATCAGGATGCGGATCACGATCGGCAGCAGGGTCACGAAGATCGCGCCGAGGATGGATCCGAGCACCGACCCCAGCCCGCCGATGATGATCATGGCCAGATAGTCGATCGAGACGATGAGCTGGAACTGCTCGTAGTTCGCAATGCCGAAATAGTATGTGTAGAGCACGCCGCAGACACCGGCATAGAAGGACGAGATTGCAAACGCCAGCAGCTTGTAGCGATAGATGTCGATGCCGATGATCTCGGCGGCAATGTCCTGATCGCGCACGGCCACGAATGCCCGGCCGACGCGACTGCGCACCAGATTGAGCGTCGCCACGATGGCGATCACGGCAAAGAACAGCAGGAAGAAGTAGAGGCTGCCCTGCGTGTTGAAGCTGAAGCCGAACAGGCTCGGCCGCTCGACCTGGATCGAGGCTTGCGCACCGCCCGAGATGGCAGGCACGTGGTTGATGGTCCATTCGATGATGAGCTGGCCAGCCAGGGTGGCGATCGCAAGGTAGAGCCCCTTGATGCGCAGGCTCGGCATGCCCACGACGACGCCGATCGCCGCCGCCATCAAACCGCCTGCCGGCAGGGTGATCCAGAACGGCAGGTCGAGCCTGACCGCGAGATTGGCCGCGGTATAGGCGCCGACCGACATGAACGCCGCATGCCCGATCGAGATCTGCCCCGTATAGCCCACGAGTATATTGAGCCCGAGCGCGCCCACGATGGCGATGAAGATGAGGTTGAGGATCGAAAGATAGTATTCGTGGACCGTGAACGGCACGATCACGACGAAGACAAGCGCCAGGACCGCCACCGTCCACTTGGCAATCGGCAGCGGATAGAGCGCCATGTCGGCGCTGTAGGTCGTCTTGAAGACTCCGGATTCGCGATGAAACATGGGCCTACACGCGCTCGATCTTGCGTTTGCCGAAGATGCCGTAGGGCCGGATCATCAACACAAGGATCATCAGCACATACGGCGCGAAATCCTTGGTGCCGCCGCCGACATAGGGATCGAGGTAGCCGGCGGCGAGGCTTTCGACGATGCCGATGATCAGGCCGCCCACCAGCGCGCCGCCGATCGAATCGAGACCGCCCAGGATCACCACCGGGAACACCTTCAGCCCGACCAGCGCGAGGTGCACATCGACGCCCAGCATGCTGCCCCAGACGATGCCGCCCAGTGCCGAGACGACACCGGCCATTGCCCAGGCCAGCGCGAAATAGCGCTCGACATTGATGCCCATCGCCTGCGCCACCTGCTGGTTGTCGGCGACGGCACGCATGGCCACGCCCATGCGGCTCTTCTTGAAGAACCAGCTGAACGCCACGAAGAAGGCGATCGCCACGATCGCGCCCGCAACCTGGATGGGCGGCAGGCTGGCTGGTCCCAGGACGAGCGGCTCGTCGCCGATGGGAAGCGACACAGCCCGGGTCTCGCTGCCGAAGATCACCGGCCCCAAGCCGCGCAGGATCGCGGCAAGGCCGATCGTCGCCATGATCACCGCGACGACGGGCCTGCCGAGCAGCGGCCGCAGGACGATGCGCTCGAGCCCGAAGCCGAAGCCGATCATCACGGCCAACGTCACGAAGATCGCCGCGGCAAGCGGGGCGCCCTCGATCGACAGCACCATCGCCACGATCAGGCCCGCCAGCATGACGAACTCGCCCTGCGCGAAATTGATGGCGTCGGTCGCCTTGTAGACCAGTACGAATCCGAGGGCGATCAGCGCATACATCAACCCGATCGACGCGCCGTTCAGCACCAGCGAAAATGCAAACTCGAGATCTTCGGACATCCCCGCTCCCTCAGGCTGCCCGGCGGACAGGCTCGCCTGCCGCCGCATCGTAGATCGCGATCGTCGAATTCAGGATCGACTTGCGCCCATCCTCGAAGGTGATCTCCATGGTCACGTCGACCTCGGACTTGCCGCCATAGAAGGCGTCGATGACGTTGGCGTATTTTTCCGCCACGAAGCGGCGGCGCACCTTGCGGGTGCGCGTCATCTCGGCGTCGTCGGCGTCGAGCTCCTTGTTCAGCAGCAGGTAGCGCCTGACCTGCTGGACGTCGGGCAGCGTGGCGTTGGCCTTGGCTATCTCGGCGCCGATCAGGGCCGCCACCTCTGGCTTGCGGCTGAGGTCCATGAAGCTCGTGTAGGCGATCCCCCGCTTCTCTGCCCATGTTCCCGCCGTCTGCATGTCGATGGCGATCATCGCCGCCACGAACGGCCGCTGGTCGCCGAAGGCCACGGCCTCGCGGATGAAGGGGCTGAACTTCAGCTTGTTCTCGATGAATTGCGGCGCGAACGCCGAGCCGTCGGCGAGCTTTCCAACATCCTTGGCCCGATCGATGATGACGAGGTGGCCCTGCTTGTCGAAGAACCCGGCGTCGCCGGTCTTCAGCCAGCCGTCAGTCGTCATCGTCTCCTTCGTCGCCTCTTCCTGCTTGAAGTAGCCGACAAAGACATTCGGCCCTTTCAATAGAACCTCGCCGCGGTCGTCGATCTTGACATCGATATGCGGGATCGGGCGGCCGACGGTGTTGGGGTTGGCCTCGGCATCGGGCTGGCAGGCGATCATCGCCGAGGCTTCCGTCGCGCCGTAAACCTGTTTCAGGTTGATCCCGAAGGACCGGAAGAACCGATAGGTGTCCGGTCCCAACGGCGCACCGCCGGTGTAGCACCAGCGTGCGTTGCGTAGCCCGAGCTGGTCGCGCACCGGCCCGTAGACCAGGACCTCACCGAGCGCGAGCCCCAGGCGATCCAGCAAAGACAACCGCTTGCCATCCGAACGGCTCAACTCGCAACGTTCGGCCAGGTCGCGGAAATAGTCGAAGATGCGGCGCTTGAGCGGCGTCGCGTCGCCACCCTTGATCTGCATCTGGGTCAGCATGTTCTCCCAGATGCGGGGCGGCGCCAGCATGGCGTTGGGCCCGAGTTCGCGCAGGTCGCGCTGCACTGTTTCGGGATTCTCGGGACAGTTCGCCGTCAGGTGCGCCACCAGCGCCATGCCGAGCGTGAAGGCGGCATCGCCGACCCAGGCCATCGGCAGGTAGGACAGCCAGTTGTCGCCCTGCCTGACCTCGTTCACCTCCATGAAGGCCGCGGCCGCCGCCACCATGTTTTGGTGGCTGAGCATGGCGCCCTTCGGCGTGCCGGTCGTTCCCGACGTGTAGGCGATCATCGCCGTGTCGCCGGCCCTGCCTTTTTCAAGCTCCGCCGGGTAGAAGCCGGGGTTCGCGGCACCGAACGCGCGCCCAGCGTCGAGCACGCTGTCGAACGACCTCAGCATCGGGTCGTCGTAAGCCCACAGGCCGCGCGGGTCGTCGAACACGATCATGCGCAGGCGCGGCAGCTTGTCCTTGAGCGACAGCGCCTTGTCGACCTGCTCCTGGTCCTCCGCGACGATGACCGACGTCTCGGCATGGTTCAGAACGTAGACCAGCTCCGAGGCGATGGAGTCCTGGTACACCGGCACCGAGATGCCGCCCAGCACCTGCGCCGAGAGCTGAGCGAAGTAGAGTTGCGGGCGGTTGTCGCCGATCACCGACAGCTTGTCGCCGCGCTTGAAGCCGAACGATGCCAGGCCAAGCGCGAAATCCCGCACGTTGTCCCGATAGGCCTCCCAATTGTAGGTCTGCCATACGCCGCGGGTCTTCTCGCGGATGCCGGCGCCGCCCGGATCGAGCTCGGCATTGCGCTGCAGCAGCTTCGGCAGCGTCGTCTCGCCGATGGAACCGTCCGGCTTCATGCCTTACCTCCGCCCTTGCCCGTTCCGAGATAGGCCTCGATGACCTTGGGGTTGCGCTGAACCTCGTCAGGCGTGCCCACGGCAATGCCTCGCCCACGATCGAGCACGGCGACCTTGTCGGAGATGTCCATCACGACGCCCATGTCGTGCTCGATCAGGACCACAGTCACCCCGCGTTCCTGGTTCACGTCGAGGACGTAGCGTGCCATGTCCTCCTTCTCGTCCTGGTTCATGCCGCCCATCGGCTCGTCGAGCAGCAGCACCTTCGGCTAGGATGCCAGGGCCCGCCCCAGCTCAACGCGCTTGCGCAGGCCATAGGCCAGGGCCGCGGTCGGCTGCTTGCGCAGATCCTGCAGCTTCAGGAACTCGATGATTTCCTCGATCGCCTCGCGATGGGCAATGTCCTCCTTCTGCGCCATGCCCCAGTAGACGACGCTCGACAGCACGCCCGCCTTCATCCGGACGTGGCGGCCGAGCATCAGGTTGTCGAGGACGGTGAGACCGCTGAACAGGGCAATGTTCTGGAAGGTGCGGGCGATGCCCAGCGCCGCGATGTCGCTGGGCTTCCTTTGGGTGATGTCGTTGCCTTCGAGCACGACACGGCCCGTATCGGGCTTGTAAAAGCCCGAAATCATGTTGAGCAGCGACGTCTTGCCCGCACCGTTGGGGCCGATGATGGAGACGATACCGCCACGCGGTACTTCGAGGGAAACGTCCTGTACGGCGGTCACGCCGCCGAACCGCTTGGACACCCCTTCGACCACGAGCTGGTTGTCGCCCGCGCGCGTAGCCGTGCGCTGGGCAGACGCACCCATCATGAACCCTCCCTAAATCGCACGCTTGTTGGTGCTTATAGTTGGGAGGATCATGCAGGCTCCCGTGGGCGAACGCAACAAATCTGCCTAAGCTCGGGGCCTCCCCTGTAAGGCGTCGCCATGCCCCGTCACATCGTCTGCCTGACCTTCGATCACGACCACCTGTCCGGCTTCATCGCCCGCGGCCTGACGTCGCCGACGGCGATCTCGCGCGGCGAGTACGACATGGTGGTCGTCCCGCGCCTCGTGGCCCTGCTCGCGCGTTACGACATCAAGGCGACGTTCTTCACACCGGGCCACACGATCGACAGCACGCCGCAGGCGGTGACGCCCTACGTCGAGGCCGGCCACGAGCTCGCCCATCACGGCTGGACCCACCGTCTTCCCATCAGCCTGTCGCGCGAGGAGGAAGAGGAGGAGATCGTCCGCGGCAACGAATCGATCATGCGCGTCAGCGGCAGGACGGCGCGCGGCTATCGCTCGCCGGCCTGGGATCTCTCGCCGCATTCCATCGAGCTGCTGCTCAAGCACGGCATCCAGTACGACAGCTCGATGATGGGCCACGACTACGATTGCTACTTCGCCCGTCAGGGCGATGTCGCTGAGCTGCTGAAGCCGTTCGTGCGCGGCCACGAGACCAGGCTGGTCGAGATGCCGATCAGCTGGTCGCTCGACGACTTCCCGCATTTCGAATACATGCGCAATCCCAACGGCTCGATCCAGGCCGGCCTGATGAACGCCACCAACGTCCTGGAGAACTTCGTCGATGACTTCACCTACATGACGCGGGTCAGCGACTTCGGAATCCTGACCTACACCTTCCACCCGCATGTGATCGGCCGCGGCCACCGCATGATGATGCTGGAGCGGCTGATCCAGCGCCTGATCGAGGGCGGCGCGGTCTTCATGACCATGGAGGACGCCATGAAGGAGTGGCTCGTGCGCCGCCAGACCCCCGCAAAGGCTGCCGATTAGCTAAAGCGCGCGCGCCGGGCGGCCCGGGCGGCCCGGATCCCCCGACAGATCGTCACCATCTTGCCGATGGCGTGGTCGACGAACGCCGAAACGCCCCGCTCGATCTCGACGGCCAGCTTCGGTCGCTCGGCTGAAATCGCACGCGCCAGGACTGCGGCCCGCGCCCTGGCATCGGCGCAATTGGCCTCGATCGCGTGCCGAAGCGAACCGTCAGCATCGACCGGCGCCAGCACCTCTTCGACCTGGACCAGGAATGCCGGCGCATGCGCGAGGTGGCGGTACATGCTGGCAAGGATCAGAGGCTGCGGACCGTCGCCGAACCTGTTCAGCCGCAGGACCCGCGCCCACGTCTCCGGCGTCACATCCTCCTGTGAAGCGAGCCTGGGCAAGGCGACATCGGGTGCCGGCAACCGCGGACGAGACTCCGGCGCGCCGAGGGGCGCCACCTCTCCCCGCAGCCAGGCGGCCAGTGCGCCCAGGGCAAACAGGTTGATCGTGTTCGAATGGTCGTAGCTCGCCAGCACGGCATCGACGCTGGCGGGTTGTTCTCCGCTAAGCGCGCCCAGGCGCGGCAGCGTCATTCCTCTGCGGAAGCCAACCGCCGCCGCATCGGCCATGCCCTGCTGGTAGAGCGGCTTCACCGCAGTCCAGGCGCAGGGTAACGCACCTTCCATGGTCGCCAGGTGGCGCCACACGAGATTGACGACACGCACACCGACGGTGGTCCGGATGTCGGTGAAGAGATCGGCGATTTCGCCTGTTGCCGCCGCTTCCGCGACGGCCGGGAACGGATCGCTCACCCGGCGGCCCGCTTGGAATCCTGGCCGATCACGGTGAAGAACGAGGCCGACTTCGGCTGCTTGGGCAGCTCGACCAGACCTTCCTTGAGGCGGGCGAAGCGCGCCTCCTTGCCGCGCACGATGCGGCCTTCGTTGAGGCTCGGCATCGGGTTGCGCGCGATCGGCACGGCATCGGCCGCCGTGTAGACGCAGATGTAGAGCCCGCGCGACTTGTCCGCGCCGTTCGCCGCCGAACCGTGCAGCAGCCGCGTATGCATCAGGCAGACGCTGCCGGCCCTGCCGACGCACGGGATGGACTTCGCTAGCGCCTTTCTCTCCTCGTCGGCCGCCACCATGCCGGTGAAACGCTCGCCGTCGAAAAGCGACAGGACCGGACCCTTGTGCGAACCCGGCACGACCGTCAGACAGCCGTTGCTTTCGTCGATGTCGTCGAGGAACAGCAGCGCCGTCACGATGTCGTCGTTGGTGTGCGGCGTGTAGGCGAAATCCTGGTGGTAGTTCACCTCGGTCTTCGCACCGGGGAGCTTCAGGTTGATCTTGCAGTGGTGGAACTTGACGTCCGGTCCGATCAGCTCGGCTACCATATCGACCATGCGGGCGTCCGCCATGACCTCGCGGTAGGCATCCGAGATATCCGACGGATTGTTGATCCGTCGCAGCGCAGGCTTGGCGGCGCTGTGTTCGGCGCCCATGTCGAAGCGCGGACGGCCGTCGACCGTCGGCGGCCCGAACGGCGCGGCGTGTGCGCGGCTCTGCTCGACCCAGTCGGCGATCTCGCCCCTCAGGGTGGCGAGCTGTTTCGGCGTCACGGCGTTCTCGACCATGAGGTAGCCGTCGCGCCAGAACGCTTCCTTCTGTTGCTGCGTCAGAACCGCCATGGCCGCCTCCTTCAGCGTCCCTTGAATACAGGCCGGCGCTTCTCCATGAACGCGGTTCGGCCTTCCCTGTAGTCCTCGGAGTCGAAGCACTCCTTTACCAGCCCACTGAGACGGGCGAAGTCGGGCTTGCCGTCGAGCCGGGTCAACTCCTCGATCGTGCGCTTGGCCGCATGGATGGTGAGCGGCGCATTCTCGCTGATCAGCTTGCAGTAATTGTCGACATAGGAGTCGAGCTCGGCATCGGGCACGACGCGGGTCGCCAGGCCCATGCCGAACGCCTCCTGGGCCGAGAAGTGCCGCGCCGTGAAGAAGATCTCCTTGGCGTGCGACGGCCCAACCAGATCCGTCAGGATCTTGAGGCCGCTGGCGCGGTAGCCGAGGCCGAGGCGCGCCGCCGGGACGCCGAACTTGCTGATGTCGGAGGCGATCCGGATGTCGCACAGCAGCGCCACCGCCAAACCGCCGCCGATGCAGTAGCCCCTGATACGAGCGATGGTCGGCTTCGAGCACTTGTTGAGCCGCGCGTTCGCGATCTCGCCGATCTTGTCGTAGTAGGCGACCTGCTCGGGCGTGTTGCGCGCCTTCTCGAATTCCGAGATGTCGGCGCCCGAGACGAAGGCCTTGTCGCCGGCGCCGGTCACGACCACGACACGGATCGTCGGATCCTTCTCGAACTCGTCGAGGATGACCGGGATCGCCTCCCACATGTCGGTGGAGGTGGCGTTGTGCTTGTGCGGCTTGTTGAAGACGAGGCGGCCGACCGGCCCCACCTTCTCCGCGATCATGTTCGGGGTGGGGCTGATCGACATCAGATCACGCCGCGCTTGCGGAAGTCGGCGATGGCGGCGGCGCCGAAGCCCGCTTCCTTCAGCACCGCGTCGGTGTGCTCGCCTTGCTCGGGTGTCGCCGACTTCATCTCGAACGGCGTGCGGCTCATGTTGATGGCCTGGCCGATCACCTCGATGTCGCCGAGCTTCGCCGACTTCACGGGATGCGCCATCTTGAGGTGCTTGACCTGCGGGTCGGCGAACATCTCGTCCATCTTGTAGATCGGACCGGCCGGCACGCCGGCCTTGTTGAGCTTCTCCACCAGATCGGCGCTGGTGTAGGTCGCCACCCTCTTGTCGATCTCGGCGTTCAGCGCATCGCGGTTCTTGGCGCGCGCCTTGTCGGTGCTGAAGCGCTCGTCGGTCATCAGTTCCGGCGACTGCACGCACTCGCAGAAGCGCTTGTAGATGTGGCCGCCGGATGCCGCGATGTTGATGTAGCCGTCCTTGGTCTTGAAGACGCCGGTCGGAATCGAGGTCGGGTGGTTGTTGCCGGCCTGGCCCGGCACGTCCTTCGCGAGCGTCCAGCGCGCGGCCTGGAAATCGCACATCGAGATCATGGCCTGCAGCAGCGAGGTCGAGATCCACTGTCCCTGCCCCGACACCTCGCGCTCAAGCAGCGCCGTCAGGATGCCGATGGCGCAATGGAGGCCGGCGCCTACGTCGGCGACGGCGATGCCGGCTCGCACCGGGCCGCCGCCGGGCATGCCGGTGACCCACATGAGACCGCCCATACCCTGGGCGATCTGGTCGAAGCCCGCACGCTCCGCATAGGGACCGTCCTGGCCGAAGCCCGAGATCGAGCCCAGCACGATCCGCGGATTCACCTTCTTCAGGCTCTCGTAGTCGATGCCGAGGCGGAACTTCACGTCGGCGCGGTAGTTCTCGACCACCACGTCGGCCTTCTCGACCAGCTTCATGAAGACAGCCTTGCCGTCCGGCTCCTTGAGGTTGAGCGTGATCGAGCGCTTGTTGCGGTGGAGGTTCTGGAAGTCCGGCCCGTGGCGCGGCCCGCCCATGTCCATCTCGCCAGCCGACGGCGGCATCTCGACCTTGATGCAGTTGGCGCCCCAGTCGGCGAGGTAGCGCACGGCGGTCGGGCCGGCGCGCACGCGCGTCAGGTCGAGGACGGTGAAGCGGGCAAGCGGTCCTGCAGTCATGATCTCACTCTACGTTTCAGGCTATTCCACACGTACCATGGCGGCTGGATCGATCTCCAGCCAGACCCGGCTGCCGACCTCGAAAACCGCATTGGGCCCCGTCGAGACACGCAGCGCCTTGGCCGCCCCGAGCGGCCGCACCTGATAGTCCCAGTATTCTCCGAGGTAGGAGCGGTCGGCGATCTCGGCCTCGACGGCAAGGCCCACCCCGCCGGTCTTCTGCATGGACAGCCCGATGGCCTGAGGCCGCAGCGAGTAGAGAAGCTTGCCGCCGCCATTCGCCCCCTCGAGCGTGCCCGCCACTGCGGTGAAACCCTCGAACCGCACGTCGCTGCCCTGGCGCTCGCCCTCGAGAAAGTTCGTGCGGCCGATGAAGCCCGCAACGAAGCGGCTCCGTGGCCGACTGTAGAGGACGTGCGGTGCGTCTATCTGCTCGATCTTGCCCTTGTTCATCACCACGATGCGGTCGGACGTCACCATCGCCTCGGACTGGTCGTGGGTCACGTAGACCGTCGTGATCTTGAATTCGTCGTGCAGGCGGCGGATCTCGAAGCGCATCTCCTCGCGCAGATTGGCATCGAGGTTGGACAGCGGCTCGTCGAGCAGCAGCACCTCGGGCTCCACGACGATGGCGCGCGCCAGCGCCACGCGCTGCTGCTGGCCGCCCGACAACTCGGCCGGATAGCGCCCCTTGAGGTTGCGCATCTGCACGACGTCGAGGATCTTGTCGACGCGCCGGTCGATCTCGGCGCGAGACAGTTTCCTGACCTGCAGGCCGAAGCCGACATTCTCGCCGACCGTCATGTTCGGCCAGATCGCATAGCTCTGGAAGATCATCGACATGCGCCGGTGCTCCGGCGGCACGACACCTGACGGCGAGGAGATTTCGCGGCCATCCATGACGATCGTGCCGGCCGACGGCGGCATGAAGCCCGCGATCATGCGCAAGGTGGTGGTCTTGCCGCAGCCCGAGGGCCCGAGCAGCGACACGAACTCACCCGGCGTCAGCTCCAGGGAGAAATCGGACACCGCTTCGAAGGCGCCGTAGCGCTTGGCGACGTTCTTCAGGACTAACTTGCTCATGTCGCGTTGCGCCTCAGCATGAAATCGCGGCCCAGCGCCTTCTGCCCGATCCAGAGCAGCGGCAGGGTCAGCACTTGCAGGATCAGGGCCAGCGCCGCAAGCCGCTCGAAGTTCCCCTCCTCGCTCATGTCGAAGATCATGACCGACGCCACCTTGGTGCTGGGCCCGTAGAGGAAGATCGCCGAGGACAGCTCGCGCGTCGCCGGAATGAAGATCAGCAGCCAGGCGCCGAGCAAATTGCGCTTCAGCAGCGGCGCCACCACGCGGCGCAATGCCGTCAGCCGGCTGCCGCCCAGCACGCGCACCGCCTCCTCCATCTCCGGGTTGAGGCTGCGGATCGCTGCACTTGCGTTGACGTAGCCGACCGGCAGGAAGCGCGTCGTGAACGCCAGGATCAGGATCAGCGCGGTGCCGTAGAGCGCCAGCGTCGGCGGCGCGTAGGCGGCATAGAAGCCGATCGCCAGCACGACGCCCGGGATCACGAAGGGGGCAACGCACAGGAACCCCAGCACGCCGCCGAACGGCACCAGCCGCCGCGCCGCGATGTAGGCCACGCCAAGCGTCAGGAAGACCGCGATCGTGGCGCTGGCGCCGGCGTAGAGGAAGCTGTTGATCACCGACTGCGCCGCCGTCGCGTGCTCGAACAGGACGAAGCGGAAATTGTCCAGCGAAACATTGTCGAGCGCGAAGCCGCGGCCCCAAGCCTTGGCGAAGGCCGACTGCACGAGGAAGATGTAGGGCAGGAAAACGGCGAGCGAGGCCACGATCATCGCATAGCCAAACATCGCCCAGCGCCAGCGCCCGAGCAGGATCGGCCGCCGCTCGCCGCCCTTGCCGGTCAGTGCCACAAAACCCTTGCGACGGGTGATCAGGCGCTGCACCAGCACCAGCAGCACGGTGACGCCGAGCAGCGGCATGGCGTAGGCCGCCGCGACCTCGACGCGCACCGGATTGCCGAAGAACTGGAAGAGCTGTGTCGTCACGACGTTGAAGCGCGCCGGAATGGCGATCATCGCCGGCGAGCCGAACAGCGCGATCGCCTCCAGGAAGCAGATGATCAGCCCGCCCAGGATCGCCGGCAGGGCGAGCGGCAGGGTGACGCGCCGCATGGTGCGCCAGGGGCCCGCGCCCAGGATGTTGGCCGCATCCTCCATCTCCGACGACACGAGCTCCAGCGCCGCCGTCGTGAAGATGAAGATGTAGGGGAACGAATAGAGCGCGATGACGATGGCGAGGCCGGTGAAGCTGTAGATGTTGAACGGCCCCGCCTCCGCTCCCGTCGCCAGCATGTAGAAGCGATTGAGCCAGCCTGCGTTGGGGCCGGCCAACAGGATCCAGGCCACCGCACCCGTGTAGGGCGGCGTGATGAAGGTCGCCAGCACCAGCATGCGCGTGAGGCCCGGCGCCGGCATGTCGGTCCGCGCGACCGCCCAGGCGAGCGGCACGGCGAACAGTCCCGCCAGCGCCGCCGCCGCCGCGCCGAGCTTCAGCGAGTTGAGCAGCGCATCGATGTAGCGCGCCCGGCCGTAGGCCGTCGCATAGTTCATCAGCGTGAAGACACCCGTATCTTCGGCCTGGAAGCTGGTGACCACGAGATAGACGAACGGGCTCACCACCAGGAAGAGAAGGACCGCGATGATCGCGATCCACAGTATCCAGGTGGAATCGAAGTTGGCGGCGCGCCGCGGCCTTGGCGGCGCCGTGTCTATCGCGGGAGCCGCGATGGCCATGCTCAACGCCCGTCCGTCAGTTGCCGAACGTGTCGCGCCACTGCTCGATCACCTCCGGAATGCCCTTGCTGATCTCCTCGACGGTGGGACGGACCGTCTTCACCTCGCTGATCGGCTTGGCTCCTGGAGGCGCAGGCACCTCGGGCCGCAGCGGAATGCCGAAGTGCTTGGCGTTGATCTTCGCGGCCTCGACCGAATACAGGTATTCCATGAAGAGCTTCGCGGCGTTGGGATGCTTCGTGCCCTTCATGATCGCCGACGGGGCGATGATCAGGACCGCGCCGTCCGTCGGGTAGGAGACCGCGAGCGGATTGCCGCGGGCTGCGCTGAACAGCGTCGAGCCGTCGGCGCCGGCCGCGACCTGCCGCTCGCCGGCGTTGAGCGCCGTCACCGTGTCGTTGATCGAACGGCCGATCTGCGGCTTGTTCTTCTCGAGCTTCTCGAAATATTGCCAGCCGTAGAGCTTCTTCATTGTCAGCACCCAGGTGCCGACATAGCCGGAGAAGCCGGGATGGCCGGTCGAGACCTTGCCCTTCCACTTGATGTCGAGCAGGTCCTCCCACTTCTTGGGCGCCTCCTCCGGCTTCACCTTCGCCGTGTTGTAGGTGAGCGTGACCAGACCTGCCGACGTCGCATGATAGAAGCCGTCAGGATCGACGTTCCGGAAGGCCGGCACGATCTTGGCGGCGTTCTCCGGCAGGTACTTGTCGAAGCGGCCCTGGGCCTTGAGGCGAACGTAGTGGCCGACGTCGGTCGAGGAAAAGACGTCGCAGATCGTCTGGTTGTTCTTGAGATCCTGCAGCAGGCGCTGGTAGGCGACCTGCGCCGTGGTGCGCACGACATTGACCTTGATGCCGTACATCTCGGTGAAGCCACGGCCGAGATCCTCGGCGCCCTCCGAGGTGTAGTGCGCGATGTACCAGGTGAGCTCGCCTTCCTTCTTGGCGTCTTCCGCGAGCTTGGCAATGTCCGCGCGCGCCGCCACGGGAGCTAGCGCAAGGACGCAGAGTACGGCGAGGCTTCCCAACCTCTTCATGATTTCCTCCCGGTTTAGGACTTCATTGTTGATGAAATGCGATACGATCACAGGCTGAGCCGCACGACAAGAGTCGGAGCCACGAGAGAACGCGCATGACGGAAAGCGAGAAGTCGGCGAGCTGGGCCGCGTACTATCAGCAGCTTCGCGATCGGCCGCCGCGCCGGACCTTGCTCGCTGCGCTTGACGCATTCGGAGCGAAGCCGCCCGACGCGCTCGCGATCGACCTGGGTTGCGGCGATGGCCGCGACGTTGTCGAGATGCTGCGCCGCGGCTGGCGCGTGATCGCCGTCGATGCCGAGCCCGAAGCCTTGCGCCAGCTCCAGGCGCGTCCGCTGCCGCCGGACATCGACCTCACCCCGGTCCACGCGCGGTTGGAGGAGGTTCCCATTCCGCTCGGCGTTCACCTGGTGAATTCGAGTTTCGCAATGCCGTTGTGCGAGCCTGACGCTTTTCGTCGGACATGGGCGCGAATCCGCGAGGCGCTGCCCGCCGGCGGCCGCTTCTCCGGGCAGTGGTACGGACCACGCGACAGTTGGGCCGGGCGTCCCGGCATGACCTTCGTGAGCCGCGACGAAGCGATGGCCCTGCTCGAAGGGCTCGACCTCGAGATGTTCGAGGAGGAAGAAGCCGACGGCGTGACGCCGCGCGGCAGCGCCAAGCACTGGCACATCTTCCATATCGTTGCGCGGAAACCCTGACCTCCGCCGAAGTGGACAGGGCGCGGGCCGGTGTCCGACACTCCGGCCGACCAACTCCAGGAGGAACCATGGCTGCCGTTCCCGTCACGGCCGAGATCGCCAAGCGGGCTGCCACGCTCGCCTGGCACGACTTGCCCGACGATCTGGTCGAACGCACAAAGCAGTGCCTGCTCGACTGGTTCGCGGTCACAGTCCCCGGTGCGCAGGAAGAGCTGACCGACATCCTGATCCGTGAAGCACAGGAGGATGGCGCCAGGGGGCCGGCCACGCTGGTCGGCCGCTCCGAAACCGTACTGCCGTCGACGGCCGCCCTCATCAACGGCTCGGCCAGCCACGCACTCGACTATGACGACGTCAACTTCTCCATGGGCGGCCATCCGACGGTCACTGTCGTCCCTGCCCTGCTGGCGCTCGGCGAGCAGATGAAGGCGTCGGGCCGCCTGTTCATCGAAAGTTTCGTGGCAGGCTATGAGACTTCGGGCCGCGTCGGCCGGCTCGTGGCACCCAGCCACTACCAGACAGGCTTTCACGTCACCGGCACGGTCGGCTCGTTCTCTGCGACGGCTGCGGCCGCGCGCATGCTCGGTCTTACCGACAAACAGCTCGCCGTCGCCTTCGGCATCGCCGCGACCCAGGCGGCCGGCCTCAAATCCAACTTCGGCACCATGTGCAAGCCGCTGCATGCCGGTACTGCCTCGGAGCACGGCCTGCGCGCCGCGCGTCTCGCGGCCAAGGGCTTCACGGCGCGCGGCGACTCGCTGGAATGCGACCAGGGCTTCGCATCGTCGCAGAGCGACCACCTGAATGCCGATGCCGCGCTCGGCGAGCCGCCGCAGGGCTGGCACCTGCGGAACAACCTCTTCAAGTACCACGCCGCCTGCTACCTGACTCACGCCCCCATCGAGTGTGCCAAGGAGATCCGGCTGAAGAGCAACTTCCCGCCGGAGCGCGTGCGGAAGATACTGCTCCGGATCGACTCTGGCGCCGACCGGGTGTGCAACATCCCGCATCCGACGACCGGTCTCGAAGCCAAGTTCTCGCTGCGCCAGACCGTGGCAATGGCGCTGACCGGAGTCGATACCGCCAACCTCGATTCCTACAACGAGGCGGTGACGCAGGAGCCGCGGATCAAGGCGCTGCGGGACAAGATGTCGATCGACTTCAAGCCGGACTGGGAGCATTCGCTCGCCGAGATGTCGATCCAGCTCGACGACGGCACGACCATCGAGGCAACCCACGATTCGGGCATCCCCTGGGCCGATCTCAAGAAGCAGCGTCAGGCGATCGAGGCCAAGTTCGACAGCCTTGTGACGCCTGTGCTCGGCGCCGCCGGCGCCCGCCGCCTGCACGATGCCATCGAGGGCATCGATAGCCTCACCGACGTGGGCGAGCTCGCCCGCGCCTCAGCGAAGAGTTAGGAGACAAGTCAATGACCTCACCCTGAGGAGGCCGCAGAGCGGCCGTCTCGAAGGGTGGCAACATCAAGACTGGCTCCCACCCTTCGAGACGCCGCCTTCCGGGCGGCTCCTCAGGGTGAGGCCATATGGGAGAGAGAATGCCGGAGGATTTCAGGGCCCGCGCGCGACTGGTGCCCAAGGGCAACCGCTATGAGGACTTCGAGGTCGGGCGGGTGTTCAGACACCACTGGGGCCGCACGATCACCGAGTCGGAGAGCACGCTCTTCACGACGCTGACGCTGCACTTCAACCCACACTACTACAACGCCGCCTACGCCCGTGCGCACGGCCACCCCGGCATCGTCGCCAATCCCCTGCTGGTCTTCACGACCGTGTTCGGCCTCACGGTCGAGGATCTGAGCGAAGGTGGCGGGCCGTTCCTCGGCGTCAACGAGCTGACCTATCACCAGCCCGTCTATCCCGGCGATTCGCTGCATGCCGAATCGGTCGTGCTCGACCGGCGCGTTTCCGACTCCCACAAGGGCTTTGGCATCGTCACCTGGCACACCAGGGGCTTCAACCAGCGCGAGGAAGTCGTGATCGACTTCAAGCGCACCAATCTCGTTCGTCAGAGGACTTCCGCGTAATGCCGTACATCACCGAAGAACGCCGCATGATCCAGGAGCAGGCGCGCGAGTTCACGCTGAACGAGGTCCTGCCCGTCGCCAACAAGCTCGATCCCGAGAAGGGCGACATCCCGATGGACCTGCGCGAGAAGATGGCCGAGCTGGGCTATTTCGGCATCCTGATCCCCGAGCAGTATGGCGGTCTGGGCCTCGGCTGCTTCGAGTACTGCCTCGTCACCGAGGAGCTGTCGCGCGGCTGGATGAGCGTGGCCTCGATCATCGCCCGCGGCAACCTGCTGATCGGCTCGCAGATGATGAGCGAGGAGCAGCGCCGCCGTTACCTGCCGCGCATGGCCAAGGGCGAGTTCCTCGGCGCCTTCTCGATGTCGGAGCCGAACGCGGGCTCGGACATCTCCAACATCTCCTGCCGCGCCCGCAAGGATGGCGCCGGCTACCTGATCAGCGGCAACAAGTACTGGTGCACCTTCGCCGACGGCGCCGATTTCCTGATCATCATCGCGCGGACTTCCGATGCGCCGCCGGGCAAGCGCCATCTCGGCCTCTCGATGTTCTTCGTCGAGAAGAAGCGCGGCACGCTGCCCAAGGGCGTGAACGGCGCACCGATCCCCAAGATTGGCTATTTCGGCTGGAAGACCTACGAGCTGGCCTTCGACAACTTCCGTGTCGAGGCGAGCGACATGATCGGCGAGGAAGGCCAGGCCTTCTACTACGCGACCGCCGGCCTCGAGACGGCGCGCGCCCACACCGCGGCCCGCGCCATCGGCCTTGCCCAGGGCGCGCTCGACGATTCGATCCGCTACGCCGGCGAGCGCCGCCAGTTCGACCGCCCGATCTCCGATTTCCAGGCCATCCGCTTCAAGATCGCGGAGATGGCCACCCAGATCGAGGCGGCACGCCAGCTCAACTACTTCGTCTGCGAGCAGATCGACACCGGCCAGCGCTGCGACAAGGAGGCCTCGATGGTGAAGCTGTTCGCCTCCGAAATGGCCGAGCGCGTGTGCAGCGAAGGCATACAAATCCATGGCGGTGCGGGCTACACCACCCTGCATTCGGTCGAGCGTCATTGGCGCGACGCGCGTCTCACCAAGATCTTCGAGGGCACCTCGGAGATCCAGAAGCGCATCATCTCCGACCGCCTGCTCGGCCGCGGGAGGAACTGATGAAGGTCTCGGCACTCACCGGCAAGACCAACTACTTCGAGGACTTCAAGGTCGGCGACGTCATGAAGCACGCGCGCGGCAAGACCGTGGAGCCGATGGAGCAGGTCTGGATCACCAACGTGACCATGAACACCGCCGAGGCGCACTTCAACGAACACCTCACCCAGTCGATGCCCTACGGCAAGCGGCTGGGTTTCGGTGGCGTCACGATCTCCATGTGCATCGGCCTCGCCGCCGAGGACACGGCCGAGAACGCCCTGATGGAGCTCGGCATGGACAAGATCCGGCTCAAGGGCCCGCTGCATCACGGCGACACGCTCTATTGCTACACCGAGGTGCTGGAAAAGAAGGACGCCACGCAGGCCGACGCCGGCATTGTCCGTTTCAAGCACTACGGCGTGAACCAGGACGACAAGCACATATTCGAGGGCGAACGCACCGTGCTGATCAAGCGGCGCAGCCACTGGGGAGACAAGTGACGCCAGGAGCGCCGAAGGGAGCGCCATTGGGAGCACTCGATGGTGTGAGGGTCGTCGATCTCACGCAGATGCTGGCGGGCCCCTACTGCACCATGCTGTTGGCCGACCAGGGCGCAGAGATCATCAAGGTCGAGCCGCTCGACGGCGACCACACGCGCATCATCGGCCCCTACCACAAGGACGACAAGCTCAAGGCGTTCGGCGGCTACTTCGCCTCGGTCAACCGCAACAAGAAGTCGATCGGCATCGACCTCAAGACGCCGGAAGGCCGCGAGCTGGTGATGAAGCTGTGCGACGGTGCCGACGCGATCGTCGAGAACTATCGCGGCGGCGTGATGGACCGGCTCGGCCTCAGCTACGAGACCCTGCATGCACGCAGCCCCAGGCTGGTCTATGCCACGATCCGCGGCTTCGGCGACGTGCGCACCGGCAAGAGCCCCTATGCCGACTTCCCGGCCTACGACGTCATCAGCCAGGCGATGGGCGGCATCATGGCCATCACGGGTCCGGACAAGGACACGCCGATGAAGGTCGGCCCGGGCGTCGGCGATATCGTCCCGGCCATCACCTGCGCATTCGGGATCGTCTCGGCGATCCTGCACGCCCACAAGACCGGCCAGGGCCAGTTCGTCGATGTCGGCATGGTCGACGCGATCCTCGCGGTCTGCGAGCGCATCATGCACCAGCATTCCTTCGCCGGGACCCTGCCGGTGCCGGAAGGCAACCACCATCCACTGCTGTGCCCGTTCGGCATGTTCCCGGCCAAGGACGGCTTCGTCACCATCGCCGCCCATGCCGACGCGCATTTTCCCATCCTCTGCCGCCTGATCGACAAGCCCGAGATGGCGGCCGATCCGCGCTTCGCGACAGTGCAGGACCGCCGCGCCAACCAGGACGTCATCATCGCCACCGTCTCGGACTTCACGCGCCAGCGCACCAAGCAGGAGCTGCTGAAGCATTTCGGTGGCCAGGTCCCCTTCTCGCCCGTCTACAACGTGCGCGACATCGTGGCCGACCCCCACTTCAAGGCGCGCGAGATGCTGCCCTGGGTCCCGCATCCCGGCCTCGACCACGAGGTCCAGATTGCCGGCGTCGCCGTGAAGATGACCGAAACACCCGGCCGCGTGCGCCATCGCGCCCCCTTGCTAGGCGAGCATACGGACCAGTATTTGCAGGGCATCGGCTGCAGTCCGGCGGACGTTGCCCGCCTGCGCGCCGAGAAGATCGTGATTTGAGGAGACAGACATGACCGAACGCCCGCCCCGCCGCGCCCGCCGCGTGCAGCTTTCCACGCCCGGCTCCAGCGAGAAGATGATCCAGAAGGCGTCGGAGTCGAAGGCCGATCATGTCTTCCTCGACCTCGAGGATGCCGTCGCCCCCAGCCAGAAGCGCGACGCCCGCAAGAAGATCGTCGAGGGCCTGAAGACCCTGAACTGGAAGGGCAAGACGCGCTGCGTGCGCATCAACGACCTGACCACCGAGTACGCCTTCGAGGACATCATCGAGGTCGTCGAGGGCGCCGGCGAGCATCTCGACACGATCATGATGACCAAGGTGCTGACGCCGGCCGACGTGCTGTTCGCCGACAAGCTGCTGCACCAGCTCGAGAAGAAGCTGAAGCTCAAGCGTCGCATCGGCCTCGAGGCCCTCATCGAGGAAGTCGAGGGCATGCAGAACGTCGACGCCATCGCCAAGTCGACGCCGCGCCTGGAGTGCCTGGTGTTCGGCATGGGCGATTTCTCGGCGTCGATGGGCGTCACCAACAAGAATGTCGGCGAGACCGACGGCTATCCCGGCGACATCTGGCACTATGCCCGCTTCCGCCTGATCATGGCCTGCCGCGCCGCCGGCATCGACCCGGTCGACGGCCCGTTTGCCGACTTCAAGAATCCCGACGCCTATCGCGAGGAATGCCGGCGCTCGATGATCCTGGGCTGCGTCGGCAAGTGGGCGATCCATCCCTCGCAGATCGACATCGCGCTTGATGTGTATTCGCCCAAGCCCGAAGATATCGCTCGCGCGCGCAAGCTGGAGAAGGCCTACGCCGAGGCGGAGGCCAAGGGCATGGGTGCGATCAACGTCGACGGCATCATGGTCGACGTCGCGTCCATACGTATCCTGCGTAACACCATTCTGAACAAGGCGGACCTGTACGGCATGTAGACAGAGACGACGGGAGCCGCACACCAACAACAAGACGGTCACCCCAGGGAGGAAACGATGCTGAGAAGGACTTTGTTGGGCGGCGTGGCCGCGTCGACTCTAGCCATGCCGGCGCTGCTGCGTGCCCAGGAGCCGCTCAAGATGCGGCTGTCGCTGGATACGTCGGCGACGCACACACGCACGATGCAGATGACGGACTTCGCCAAGGAGCTAGAGAAGGTCGCCAGCGGCAAGATCAAAGTCGAGGTCTTCCACTCCGCGCAGCTCTTCCGTGATCGGGACGTCGGCAAGGCGCTGCGCCAGGGCGGCGCCGAGATGGGCGTGCCCGGCCCCTGGAACCTCACCGGCATCGAGGCCAATCTCGACGTCACTCAGTCGCCGGCCTTCTACGGGCGCTCGGCGGCTGAAGTCTACAAGGTGATCGATGGCGACGTCGGCCGGGCGCTGAACGGCATGCTCGAGAAGAAGCTCGGTGTGCACATCTTGGGCAAGTGGCTCGACCTCGGTGCGTCGCACACCTTCTCGACCGCCAAGCCGCTGAACGCGCCCGACGACCTCAAGGGCCTCAAGATCCGCACGTCGGGTGGCGCGGGCCAGATGGTTCGGGTCAAGTTCTTCGAGGGTGTGCCGAACTTCACGGCCTGGCCGGACGTGCCACTGGCGCTCAGCCAGGGCACCTTCGACGCGCTGTTCACCACCAACGAGAGCGTGAAGTCGGCCAAGCTGTGGGATTCCGGCGTGAAGTACGGGCTCCAGGACCAGCAGTTCTTCGCCCAGTACATCCCGATGGTGAGCGAGGCGTTCTGGAAGAAGCTGGGCCCGGACCTGCAGAAGATCGTGACCGACATGTGGGCTTCCAAGATCGGCGGCTGGCGCACGGCCATGGCGACGAGCCAGGCCGAGGCGGTCGATATCATGAAGAAGGCCGGCGTCAGGATCGTCGTGCCCGAGCCGTCGGTCCTCGAGGCCACGCGCAAGAAGCTGATGACCACGCAGGACGCCGTCACCAAGGAGCTCAAGCTCGATCCCGCGCTCGTCGCCAAGGCCAACGCGGCCTTGGGAATCACCGGAAAGAGCTGATTTTTCGGGGCGTCTGGCACATCAGGCCCCCGATCCCCTTCTGCACGAATTTGATCTGCGGGGACTCGCATGCTCGAAGCATGGGACAGGCTGGAGCGTTGGCTGATCGGGCTGCTTGGTGCGATCGGACTCGCCATCTACCTCACCCAGATTGTCGGCCGCTACCTGACGACGGCTGTCGATTTTTCGATGGGCGAGGAACTCACCGTCTACATCATCATCTGGTCGGCGTTTCTGACCGCCAGTCTGCTGGTCAGGGAGGACGGGCATGTGCGCGCCGACCTGCTGTTGCGCATGCTGCGACCCGGGCGCCAGCGCTGGGTCGAGATTGCCAACTGCGCCATCGCGCTCGGCTTCTGCCTCGCCCTCACCTGGTACGGCTGGCTGGTCTCCTGGGACTCCTTCGATCTCGGCGAGGTCAGCAACACCGCCCTCGGCTTTCCGCTGTGGCTGTACTACGCCGCGCTGCCCGTTTCCGCTGCCCTCATGTCGATGCGCTACGCCCGGCGGCTCTGGCAGTTCTGCTTCGCGTTCGATCCATCGACCATGGAAGTCCATTCGGGGCGTGAGTAGACGATGACCAAGGTATTTGCCGCCATCTTCTTCGTCCTGCTCGGCATGGGCCTGCCGATCTGGCTGGTGCTCGGCGTCTCCGCCGGCACCATGTTCGCCGTCGAAGGCAAGCCACTGGTCGGCATCGCGCAAAAGATGCTGGACGAGCTCAACTCGACCACCTTGCTGGCAGTGCCCTTCTTCGTCATGGCGGCGTCGTTCATGCAGCGTGGCGGCATCGCCAAGGCCCTGGTCGACGTGGCGGCGGCTTGGGTCGGCAACGTCCGCGGCGGCCTGGGCGTGGTGTGCGTGATGGCTTGCGCCATGTTCGCCGCGATCTGCGGGTCGAGCGTCGCCACCGCCCTCGCCATGGGGACGATCCTGATCCCCGCGATGATCGATCGCCAGTACGACCGGCCCTTTGCGCTGGGCGTCACGGCCGCCTCCGGCACGCTCGGCATCCTGATCCCGCCCAGCCTGCCGCTCATCCTCTATGCCATCATCGCCGACGAATCGGTGCCGCGCCTCTTCCTGGCCGGCGTCGTTCCCGGCCTCATGCAAGCCGGCCTCTTCGTCCTGTATGTCCTCTGGTACGGCCGGCGCAAGAACCTCGCCCGCGAACCTCGCCGTTCACCCGAGGAATTCCGGCGGGTGAACATCAATGCCATTCCCGCCTTGTCGATGCCGGTGATCATCGCCGTCGGCATCTATGGCGGCTGGGTGACCACGACGGAAACGGCGGCGGTCGCCGCGGCCGTCGCACTGTTGATCAGCCTTTTCTACTACAAGGGCTTCAAGTTGTCGGAAACGCTGAGCGTGATTGGTGAGTCGATCAAGAACGCCGGCACCATCATGATCATCATCGCCACCGCCCTCGCGTTCGGCCACTGGATCACCGAGTCGGGAATTCCCGCCGCGCTGGTCCAATTCATCCGCGACAACGGTTTCACCGCCTGGCAGTTCCTGCTCGCCATCAACATCATGTTGATCATCCTCGGCATGTTCCTCGAGGTGGCATCGATCCTGCTTATCGCCATGCCCATCCTCATTCCGGTTCTGAAGCCGCTCGGCATCGACCCGGTCCATTTCGCCATCGTCGTGGTCGTAAACATGGAGCTTGCCCTGATCACGGCGCCGGTCGGCCTCAATCTCTACGTCCTGGCGACGGTTTCCAGGACCCCGCTCTCGACCGTCATCAAGGGCGTCAACCCCTTCCTCGTCCTGCTGATCGGCCTTCTCCTGATGATCACCTACGTTCCGGGTTTCAGCCTGTGGTTGCCGCGCCTGGTCTATGGATGATCCGCGCCCCGGATGCTGCCGGTGCGACCGCCAGATCACGACCTCGTCATAGACGAATCGCCGGCATTGAGGCCCCCTTGGCCGGGGCCTAGATTGCCTGCCAACGGAACTGAGGGAGGAACGCATGAAGCTCTACATGCACCCGGTGTCCACCACCAGCCGGCCGGTCATGCAATTCATCGCCGACAACAACGTCTCATGCGAGATGCATGTCGTCGACATCCTGAAGGGCGAGCACTACGAGCCCGCCTACAGCAAGCTCAATCCCAACCATCTGATCCCGATGCTGGAGGATGGCGACTTCCGCCTCACCGAAAGCGCCACGATCCTGCGCTACCTTGCCGAGAAGACCGGCTCTCCGGCCTATCCCAGGGACCTCAAGCAGCGCGCCCGCGTCGACGAGCTGCTCGACTGGTTCAATTCGAATTTCTACCGCGACTGGGGCTACGGCCTGATCTATCCGCAGCTCTTCCCTCACCTGAAACGCGAGGACGCCAAGGTGCAGGAAGGCGTGGTTGGCTGGGGCAAGGAGAAGTCGAAGGCCTGGCTGCAGGTCCTGAACGACCACTGGCTCGGACCGAACCGACGGTATCTGTGCGGTGACGAAATCACCATCGCGGACTATTTCGGCGCCGCGCTGGTCACGGCCGGCGAGTTGGTCCATTGCAATTTCGCGGCCTATCCCAATGTCGAGCGTTGGCTCGGCAACATGAAGAAGCGGCCGAGCTACGCCAAAGTCTACGAGACATTCAACGGTTTCTGCGCCTCGACCAAGGGACAGCCCTGGCAGGCGATCTGATCCAGGAGATTGCACCCATGATCAAGGGTCTGCACCACAACGCCTATCGCTGCCGGGACTCCGAGGAGACGAGGAAATTCTACGAGGATTTCCTCGGCCTGCCGCTCGTCCACACGCTCAAGATCGAGCAAACCAAGACCGGCCGCACGACCGGCGTGCTGCACACCTTCTTCCAGCTCGATGACGGCTCCTGCCTCGCGTTCTTCGAAGCGCCCGACATGCCGTTCGACTTCAAGGAGCAGCACGATTTCGACCTGCACATCGCGCTCGAGGTGACGCCTGACGATCTCGACCGGATGTTCGCCAAGGGCAAGGCAGAGGGTCGCGAGGTGCGCGGCGTCTCCGATCATCGCTTCATCCGGTCGATCTACTTCCGCGACCCCAACGGCTATGTGATCGAGCTCGCCGCCAAGGTCGCCGACCGCGAGAGCGACATGGATCCGGCAACCAATCGGGCGCGCGCCAAGCTCGACGAGTGGCAGGCCGGCAAACGCAAGCCGGCCAGGGCTGCCTAACCCAGGTTGCGCCGGTAGAGCGAGATCAGGCGTTCCCAGTGCCGCTCGGCCGCCGGCTTGTCGTAGCACCAGCGTTGCGGGAAGGCGAAGCCGTGATGGACGCCTGCATGGACCTCGAGTTCGCCCTTGGCGCCTGATTTGTCGAACAGCCCCTTCAGCTCCTTCACCATGTCGGGTGGGGCGAGATCGTCGTGCTCGGCGCAGGAGATGTAGAGTTCGGCCTTGCCCTTGCCCAGGGTGAGATGCGGACTTTCCACGGCATCGCTCACCAGCCAAGTGCCGTAGAACGACGCGGCCGCGGCGACGCGGTCGGGATAGCGCGCGGCGGCCGCCAAGGCATAGGGGCCGCTCATGCAATAGCCGTGGGCACCGACCGGCCCTTTCTTCGCTGCCTCCTGCCCGTCGGCGAAGGCGATGAGGGCGGCGACATCGTCCATGACCGGCGGGATCGTCATCTTGGTCCGCACCGTACGCATGCGCTGATGCTCCTCACTGCCGTGCTTCAGCACGTCAGGGCCATACTTCGTGTCCCTGCCGGCGCGATAGTAGAGATTGGGCAGCATCACGTAGTAGCCGACCGTGGCCAGCCGGCGCGCCATGTCGTGGAGCTCCTCGCGGATGCCCGGTGCATCCATCAGGAACAGCACCGGCGGACAGGGGCCGCCGCGTTCCGGATGGCAGACGAAGGTTTCGACCGCGCCATCGCGGGTCGGCACGTCCAGGGTCGTCTCGATCAAGGCAATTTCCTCCTGCTTTCGGCCATGCCAGCATCTCGCTAAGCTTCGCTCAACTGAAATACGGGGAAACGCATGGCCGACCGATCGAATGTCTTCGTGGGCGTCGCCGGCTATTTCGGCAAGCCCGACCATACCGGCCGCGTCGGCGTCTTCCGCCGCGGCACGGCGGGCGGCGACTGGCAACACGTGCTGGGGGCCGTCCAGGCCTACACCGTCTTCGTGCATCCGCAGGATCCCGAGACGGTGTTCGCCGGCACCAACGACGGCGTGTGGCGCAGCACCGATCGCGGCGCCACCTTCCGCCGCACCGGCTTTCCCGACAAGGACAGGCAGGTCTGGTCCTTCCTCGTGGACGCTCGCGATCCCCGGCGCATCTTTGCCGGCGCTTCGCCGATCGACGTCTACCGCAGTGACGATGGCGGCGCCTCGTGGCGGCGCCTGCCCACCCCGGCGATCGCCACCTACTGCACGGGCCCCTTTGCCTCGCGCGTGATGCGGCTGGTGCAGCACCCCAAGCGCCATGACGAGATCTATGCGGCGCTCGAGATCAACGGCGTCATGCGCAGCATCGATCTCGGCCAGACCTGGAGCGATTGCAGCGCCGGCCTGCTGAAGCTCGCCGAGCAGGAACATCTCAAGAGCAAGATCGTGAGCGACACGACGGCAGAGGGCATGCTCGACGGTCACGCCGTCACCATCAACCCGGCCGACCCCGACGGCGTGTGGCTCGCCGTACGCATGGGCCTGTTCCGCAGCGGCGACCAGGGCCGCACCTGGAAGGACATGGAAGTCGGGCGCTTCTCGCCCACCACCTATGGCCGCGACATCCGCGTCTCGCCGGTCGAACCCAACACGCTCTACTCCGCCCTCTCGGTCGCAGCCGCCAGCAAGGACGGCGGTCTCTACCGCAGCGACGACGGCGGCGAGAGCTGGAAGCGCTTCGACAAGGTCCAGGTGCACGGCACCATCATGTCGATCGGCCTCCACCCCACCGATGCAGGCCAAGTCTATATCGGCGCCCGCTACGACGGCGAGGTGTTCGGCACGCGTGACGCCGGCAAGACGTGGCAGGCGATGCCGCTGCCGGGTGAGGTCCAGCACGTCTATTCCGTCGCCTGCGGCTGACTATTTCGTCTGCGCCGTGGAGTCGTGCGGCGCCGGGCTCTTGGCGCCGCCGCCGAGCGCGACGCCGCCCAGGCTTCGCTGGCGCTCGGTGTCGATCCTCACCGTCGCGGTCATGCCGGCCCGCAGCGGCGGTTCGCCGACATGCGGCAGCAGGCGCAGCTTCACCGGCAGGCGCTGCACCACTTTCACCCAGTTGCCGCTGGCATTCTGCGGCGGCAGGACCGCGAACTCAGCACCCGTCGCCGGGCTGACGCTCTCGACCAGCGCCTCCCAGGTGACGTCGGGATAGGTGTCCAGCACGATGGTGGCCTTCTGGCCGACGCGGACGTGCGTCAGCTCGGTCTCCTTGAAGTTCGCCTCGACCCAGGGGCGGCTCAGCACCACCAGGGCGAACAGCGGCGTCGCCGCCTTCACCTGCTCACCTTGCTGCAGGCGCAGGTTCACGACCACGCCGTCGACCGGCGCCCGCACCGTCGTGCGGGCGAGATCGAGCGCGGCGCGTTCGCGGGCGGCCTGCTTCTCGCGCACCATCGGGTGCTGTTCGGCGGGCAGCTTCGGGTCGCCGTTCAACGCCGCCAATACGCGCTGCAGCTTCTCCCGCGCCGTCTGGACGCGATCGGCGGCGCCACGCGCCTCGTTCAACGCCTCGTCGCGCTTGCTGGCCGAAGCGATGCCCTTCAGCGCCAGCTCCTCCTGCCGCTCCCACTGGCGCTGCTGGTAGGCGGCGCGCGCCTCGGCATCGGAAAGCTCGGCGACCGCCTCGCGCCAGATGCCGCGCAGGCTCTCGACATGGGCGCGCGCCGCATCGAGCTCTGCGTCGGCGCTGTCGAGCGCAAGACGGAAGGGGCGGGATTCGATGGTGAACAGCGTGTCCCCCGCCGCAACCTGGGTATGGTCCTTCGCCAGCACACGGCGGACCTGGCCCGACACTTCGGGCGAGATCTGCACGATGTGCGCCTTCACATAGGCGTTGTCGGTCGACACGAAACGGCCGCCCGACAGCCACCAGAAGCCCGCACCGGCGATCGCCACAAGCGGCACGGCGAACAGCAGCGCGAGTCGTAGCACCGGAACCGGCCGGCGGCTCATGGCGCGGCCCCGGCCAGGGTTTGCAGCCGGCCTTTCACCCGCGCGGCAAGCCGCGTGAATTGCTCGCGCTCGCCCTCCGACAGCGGCGCCAGCGCGTCGTCCACCGTGGCTTCGGCGATCACCCACATTTCCTTGTGCGCCTTCCGGGCCTCCGCCGTGAGGTAAAGGCGGTTGATGCGACGGTCCTCGCTATCGGCGCGGCGTTCGACCCAGCCGTTCTTCTCCATGCGATCGATCATGCGGCCCGCGCTGGCGCGATCGACTTCCAGCATGTCGGCCAGCTCGGTCTGGCTGGCACCGGGCCGGCGATAGAGCCGGCTGAGGACAAGCCACTGGGCACGGGTCAACCCGATGTCCCGCACGCGCCGGTCGAAGACGGTGCGGATCAGACGGGCCACGTCGGAGAGCACGTAGCCGATGTATTCGTCGTCGTCGGGGCTCAAACGGATGCTCGCGGAATAATGTTGTCTAGGCTACATTAGCCCAGGCCATGAGTTCAAGCGCAGCTATCGCCGATCCCGCCCCCAGCGCTCCCGAGGAGACCGGAACGTCTCTCGGGCGGCGGGTCCTGATTCTCGTCATGGTGGTCCTGGGCTCGACCCTTTACGCCACCACGCTGCTGATCGCCTCGACCCTGCTGCCCCAGATGCAGGGCACGATGTCGGCCACCCAGGACGAGATCTCCTGGGCCATGACCTTCAACATCCTGGCGACCGCGGTGGCGACGCCGATGACCGGCTGGCTGGCGGCCCGCTTCGGCCGGCGCGAGACCATGATCTGGTCGGTCCTCGCCTTCACCTTCACGACCTTCATGTGCGGCGTGGCCGATTCGCTCGAGACGCTGATCCTGTGGCGCGTCCTGCAGGGGGCACTCGGTGCGCCGGTGATCCCGCTGTCGCAGACCATCCTGCTCGACACGTTTCCCAAGCGTCAGCAGGGGCTCGTCACCTCGATCTTCGGCATGGCCGTCGTCATCGGTCCGGTGATCGGCCCGACGGTGGGCGGCATGCTGTCGGAGCTCTACACCTGGCGCTGGGCCTTCTACATGATCGTGCCGGTGGGCGTGATCTCCTTCATTGGCCTGCGCTTCACCCTGCCCTACGATCGGCCGACCGGCCGCGCCAGCCTCGACTGGACGGGTTTCCTCTCGCTCTCGGTCGCCATCGCCTGCGTGCAACTCGTGCTGTCGCGCGGCCAACGCCTCGACTGGTTCGACTCGCCCGAAATCATGGTCGAGGCCTTCGTCGCCGTGCTGGCCTTCTGGGTCTTCCTCGCCCACAGCCTGACCGCCGAGCGGCCGTTCCTGAACCTCAGACTCCTGCTCGACCGCAACTATGCGATCGGCCTCGTGCTGGTGCTGATCTACGGCATGTTGAACTTCACGCCCATGGTGCTGCTGCCGCCGCTGCTGCAGCAGCACGCCGGCTTCCCCGACGCGCTGATCGGCGAGGTCATCGCCGCCCGCGGCGTCGGCGCCACCATCGGCTTCTTCCTCGCGATTTTCGTCGGGCGCATGGACCCGCGTATCGGTCTCATCGGCGGCTTTGCGCTGCAGACGATCTCCGGGATCTGGCTGATGACCTTCGACCTCAACGTCGACATGGCGACGTTGATGCTGAACAGCCTGGTCCAGGGCATCGCGATCGGCGTCATCTGGGTGCCATTGACCCTCGTCACCTTCTCCAACGTGAGCGGCGCCGACCTGGCCGAAGGCACCGCCGTCTACCACCTGCTGCGCAACATCGGATCCAGTTTCTTCATTTCGATCTGCGTCGCCGAGATCGTCCGCGCCTCCAGCGCAAACTACAGCCGCATGGTCGAGCTGGTGAACCCGTTCAACAAGGCCCTGGCGCTGCCCTGGGTGACCGGCGGCTGGGACTTCGCGACCGTCCAGGGCCTTGCACGCCTCTCCAAGGAGATCGGCCGGCAGTCGGCGATGCTGGGCTACATCAACGCCTTCGGCCTGTACACGGCCTGCTCCCTGATGGCGATCCCGCTGATCCTGCTGATCGGCCGCCGCGCGCGGCGCGCCTAGTTCCGCCGCAGCATCTCCCTGGCGACCAGCCGCGCCGCCGGTCCGCTGCGTGCCGCCGCGTTGGGCTTCATCAGGTTGCCGATCTCGAAACGCAGCAGGTGCACTTCAGGATGAAGCGCCGCGGCACGCCGTATCGCCTCAGAGCCTCGCACCATCTTGTCGAAGCCCGGAGGCCGCTCGCCCTCGGTCCGCGGGTACTCGAGGTCGGTGACGGCGGCCATGGCCCAGGCTTGCCCGCTCACCTCCGCTGCGCGCGGCAGATAGGCGGCGGCGACGCCGCCCAGGTCCGGCGCCGACGCCAGCGCCTCGCGAAGCGCAACCGCATGGCCCGCAGCCACCGACATGCCCTGGCCGAACGTCGGGTTGAAGCTCGAGATGCAGTCGCCGATCGGAATGACTCGCGCCGGCAGCTTGTCGATCGCCCGCTCGAAATGCCGCCACGTCGCCTCTGCAATGCGATAGCTGCCGATGGAGTCGAGCAGCCGTGCCTCGGCCAGCCTATCGGCGATGCCCGGAATCGGCAGCGCCCCGGCATGCGCGCGGAAGCCATCGAGGTCGGTCGGCACCTTGTTGTCGAAGCGGCTGCAGAGCGTGATCAGCCATTCGTCGTTCTCGACCGGGCAGACGAGTCCGTAGCGGTCGTCCGGTGGCAGCGGAATGCAGGCGATGAAGCGGCCCTCGCCGCGATAGCGTGCCGGCTTGGCGAACCGTCCAGAGGTGTAGTTGACCTCGATCCCGAGTTGGGTCGCCGGCACGTCGACATCCGCCAGAAGCCTGTCGCCGCGTCCCGTCGCGACCACGATCAGATCGGCTTGGCCCTTCGGCAACACATCGACCATGGTGCGATCGCGGATGGTCACGTTGCCCAGCGCCAGCACCTGCCGCCGCAGCACACCCTCGTAGGCCGGCCGGCTCATCAGGAGCTGGCTATGGCCGAGATCACGCGCTGGATGCCAGGCGTCACGCTCCCAGACCGACACATCTCCCGTCTGACGAACCTCGACCGCGCCAGCCGCAAGCAGGGCCGCACGCGTGCCCGGCATCAGCTTCTCCAGCCACAGCTCGCCGCCCTTCAGCAGGATGTGCACCTGCCGGTCCTGCGCCACGCCCTTGCGGGGGCGCGGCCCGTCCGGTAGCGCGTCCTTGTCGAGAACCACGACGGAGTCGAAGTACGGGGCGGCCGCGGCGGCGGCTGCCAGGCCTGCGATGCCCGCACCGACGATGACGGCGCGCGTCATCGCGCGGCCCTCGCCCGCCGATACGCCTCGCGTGCCTCCTTCGCCGCTCCCAGCGCATTGTCTCGCTTGTCCGCCGCGCGCGTATCGAGCGCATACATCGCGAGCGCAACCGCGAAGAACGCGCCACCCAGTACATAGTAGTGCCAGCCGACGAACCACAGCCGGCCCACGACGACGATCAGCGGCACGGGAATGAAGGTCGCGGCGAAGCGCAGCCAGCTCGCGCGATTGTAGGCGCGCACGGCGTCGCGCGCCTTGGCGTGCGCTTCGAAGACTCGGCGCCTCAGCGCCTCGACGTCGGCGGGCTGACTCTGCACCCTGGGTTTTCCTCGCTTGGCGCGGGACGGCGTCCCGCAACCTGGTCCACTAGGAACGGCTGCGCCTGAAGATCAGGGCAACGATCACTCCACCCACCACGGAGGCCAGGACCATGATCGCGAAGAGGCCGGCAGCCGCCCACAGCGCATAGGAGAGGGCCTTGGCACCCGCTTCTTCGTACTTCTTGTTCACGATCGTCCGCAGGTCCTCGACCTGCTCCACCATCTCGTCCCGCAGTGCCTTCAACTCAGGCGGCAGCGCCACCCTTGCGCGGGCGCGCTCCGCATCGGCACCGACCGCCTCCTTGTCCCTCTCCCGCGCCTCCCGCCCCGGCACGGCCGGCCGCGGTGCCTGCGCCTGCTGCGCGACTGTCGGCTCCGGGTCGTGTTTTTGATGGTCGACGACCTGGGCCACGGCGACGCCCGCAGTGGCAAGGACAGAAGCGAAGACCAGCGATGGGACGAGCCTGGACATGACGAGACCTCGGCGGTTCGATCGGCAAGAATACCATGCTGTTCCCGTCCAGCGTGACGCAGGGTCAGGATGCCGCCGCCGGGCATGCGGCGATGCGCAGCATGCCGACGCTGTTGCCGCCAAACGCAAGAGGCGGCCATGGGACGGCGCAAGATCGGCCAGGAATCCATGGGCGGCCGGCCGCAGACACGAAATGTTCCGGTCGGCGATCCCGGGCATCGGCCCCCTGATTGAAGCGCGGTCCGGATTGCCGTCTCAACTGGGGTCGGTCAAACTGGCCTTGCGGCGGGGGGCCGCCGAACGATCGACCAGCGATCACAAGGAGGAGAGGGGTATGCTCAAGAAACTGTTCGTCCTGATTGTCGCCGCGACCGCATTGGCCGCCTGCGACGATTCCAGCCAGCCTACGGCGACGACCGCGCCGGCACCGGTGGCGCCGCCGTCGTTCATGACGTTCTTCGACCTGGGCAGCACCAAGCTCAGCGACCAGTCGAAGACCACGATTGCCCAGGCGGCCCAGGTCTACAAGACGAGGGCCAACGCCCGAGTCACGGTGGCCGGCTACGCCGACACGGTGGGCTCGCCCGCCGCCAATCTGCAGCTCTCGCAGCGCCGCGCCACCGTGGTCAAGGACGCCCTGGTCGCCGCGGGCGTGCCGGCAGCCGCCATCACCACCTCGGGCAGCGGCGACGCCAGCCTGCTGGTCGAGACCGGCCCGCAGCAGAAAGAGCCGCGCAATCGCCGGGTCGCCATCGTCATCAACTGATCGGCGCCCGCCGACGAGACGTCGCGTGCGCCGATCCTCGGCGCAGGCGACGCGGCAGATGAGTCGTCGGAACCGCGCAAGCGGGTTCCGACGCATGCGCCGTTTCCAAATCGATCCGGAGAGCCGCGGGCGGCCGTTGCCTTGGCGCGGGATGGCGTCCCCTACGGGATTCGAACCCGTGTCGCCGCCGTGAAAGGGCGGTGTCCTAGGCCTCTAGACGAAGGGGACCTGAAGCCGGCGGCGAGGGTGTACCCGCCCGGCCGGTCCAAATCAAGCAACCCGGCTCAGGACAGGACCGAGCCCGCCGAAGGCGCGGCGTCGTCGATCTGCAGGCGCACGGACTGCCGCCCGCCATAGCGGTCGATCCGCAGCGCGCCCGCGACATGCAGCACGGGCCGCGCGGAATCGAGCAGCGCCGGTCCCAGCGCGGTCTGGTTGGCGCGGAAGGCGATCGCCTCGACCCGGCCGCGCTCGGCTCCGACCAGGGTGCAGCGGACATGCCCCTCGCCCACAGGCTGGGCATAGCTCACCCGCACGCCGGTGAGCGCAAAGCGCGGCAGTGCGTTGCCCGCGCCGAAGGGCCCTGCGCGCTCGATCATGTCGACCAGATCCTGCGTCGCGGCTGCCGGCGCCAGCGCTGCATCGATGCCCAGCTCCCGTACCGCGGGCGCCGCCCCGAGCTGCGGCGCGATGCGTTCGTCGAGAAAGCCTGCGAGTCCCGGCAGCGCCTCGCGCGTCACGGTGAGGCCGGCCGCCATCGCATGCCCGCCGCCGTTGACGAGGAGCCCCGCCTGCCGCGCCGCGATCACCGCCGCGCCGAGATCGACGCCGCGCACCGAGCGGCCCGAGCCCTTGCCGACGCCGCCGTCCATGCCGATCACGAAGGCCGGCCTTCCATAGCGTTCGACCAGCCGGCTCGCCACGATTCCGATCACGCCGACATGCCAGCCCTCGCTCTCGACCACGAGCGCGGCGGGCAGGCCCTGGCGATCGGGACCGTAGAGGCCCTCGATGCGGGCGATCGCCTGGTCGAGCACCTCGCGCTCGATGGCGCGGCGCTCGGCATTGAACTCGTCCAGCCGCACGGCGAGCGCGGCCACTTCGTGCGGATCCTCGCTGGACAGCAGCCTGGCCCCGAGATCGGCCTGCCCGACGCGGCCGCCGGCATTGACGCGAGGCCCCAGCAGGAACCCGAGATGATAGGCGCCGGGCGGTTCCTTCAGCCGCGCGACATCGGCAAGGGCTGCCAGGCCGACATTGCGGCGCTGCGCCATCACCTGCAGACCCTGTCGGACCAGCGCGCGGTTGACGCCCAGCAGCGGCACGACATCGCACACAGTGCCCAGCGCCACCAGATCGAGCCACTGCTTGAGATCGGGTTCCGGACGCCCGCCCGTGTACCAGCCGCCGTCGCGCAGCGCGCGATTGACCCCGACCGCCAGCAGGAAGGCGACGCCCACCGCCGCCATCTGCTTGTGCGGGCTTTCCTCATCGACCCGGTTGGGATCGACCACGGCGACCGCTTCGGGCAGCGTGATCTCGGCGATATGGTGGTCGACGACGATCAGGTCGAGACCGGCGCGCTTCGCTTCGGCCAGCGGTTCGAAGGCGGTGATGCCGCAATCGACCGTCACGACGACCGCGGCCCCCTCCTCCTTGAGCCTCAGCAGCGCCGGTGCGTTGGGTCCGTAGCCTTCCTTGCGGCGGTCCGGGATGTAGACGCCGACATTGCCGCCGATGGCACGGAAGAAGCGCAGCAGCAACGCCGACGAGGTCGCGCCGTCGACATCGTAGTCGCCGAACACGACGATCTTCTCGCCGCCCCGCACCGCGCGCACCAGTCGCGCGATAGCTGCATCCATGTCCCTGAGATGCGACGGATCGGGCAGGAACTTGCGCAGGGTCGGGTCCAGGAAGTCCGGCACGTCCTCGAGCGCGACATCGCGCGCGGCGAGCAGGCGGCAGATCGCGTCGGGCAGGCCGTGGCGCTGGGCGATGGCGAGTGCGGCGCGCTCATCGGCCAGCCGCGCCGCCCACCGCCGCCCGGTCAGCGAGCTTTCGACGCCGAGGAAGGCCGGACGCGCCGCGCGTTCCACCCGCGTCCTTACGCCCAGCTCGGCAGGCCGGTCTTGATCGAGAAGTTGTGGCTGGCGGAAATCCAGCGCACCGTGCCGGTCTTGGAGCGCATCACGATGGAGTGGGTCTCCGCGCCGTTGTGGAAGCGGCGCACACCCTTCAGCATCGAGCCCGACGTCACGCCGGTAGCGGCGAACATCACGTCGCCCTTGGCCATGTCGGTCATCGAGTATTTGCGGTTGAGGTCGGTGATGCCCCACTTCTTGGCGCGCGCCTTCTCGTCGTCGTTGCGGAACAGCAGGCGGCCCTGGATCTGGCCGCCGATGGCGCGCAGCGCCGCCGCCGCCAGCACACCCTCCGGGGCCCCGCCCGAGCCCATGTAGATGTCGATTCCCGAATCGCCGGTCGAGGTCGCGATCACGCCCGACACGTCGCCATCACCGATCAGCATGATGCGCGCGCCTGCTTCGCGGACCTTGGCGATCAGCTCGGAATGGCGCGGCCGGTCGAGGATGCAGACCACGAGATCGGAGACGTCGACCTTTTTGGCCTTGGCGAGGTCGGCGAGGTTCTGCTTGGGCGTCTTGTCGAGATCGACCACGCCCTCGGGCAGGCCGCCGCCGACGGCGATCTTGTCCATGTAGACGTCGGGCGCGTTGAGGAAGCCGCCATGCTCGGCCATCGCCATGACGGCCAGCGCATTGGGCAGGCCCTTGGCGGTGATGGTCGTGCCCTCGAGCGGATCGAGCGCGATGTCGATCTTGGGGCCGCCGGCGCCCACCTTCTCGCCGATGTAGAGCATCGGCGCCTCGTCGCGCTCGCCCTCGCCGATCACCACCGTGCCTTCGATGGCCAGCGAATTGAGCGAAGTGCGCATGGCGTCGACGGCAGCCTGGTCGGCCATCTTCTCGTCGCCGCGGCCCATCAGCTTGGAGGCGGCCAGCGCCGCCGCCTCGGTCACCCGCACTGCCTCCAGCGCGAGATTGCGGTCCATCTTGCCGGTCTCTTCTCTCTTGGCGACCATCGTCTCCTCCGTCGGCGTCTCTTGAGCGCCGTCTAAAATGCTTCGATCCTGATCAGGCAGGGCTCCTCGGCCACTGCCCCGAGCTTGGCAATGCGCGTGAGCGCACGCCGCATCGCCGCCTCTTCCGTTTCGTGCGTGGTCAGCACCACCGGCACCTCGCCCGACTGCGAGCGCCCGCGCTGCAGCATCGACTCCAGCGAGATATGTTCTTTGGCCAGCGCGCCCGACACGGCCGAAATCACGCCCGGCCGGTCCTGCACCATCAGCCGCATGTAATAGGCGCCGACATGGCGGTCCATCGGCGAGGACTTCTTGTCGGCGAGCTGGCGGGCCGGCACGACGAAGGCCGGCATGTCGCGCCCGCGCGCCACGTCGACCAGATCGGCGACGACGGCCGAGGCGGTCGGCCCCTGCCCCGCACCGCGGCCCTGGAACATCGTGGTGCCGACGAAGTCACCCTCGACGACGACGGCGTTGAACACGCCCTCGATGTGCGCGATCGGCGCCTCGAGCGAAACCATGCAGGGATGCACGCGCTGCTCGATCCCGTACCTGGTTTCGCGCGCCAGGCCGAGCAGCTTGATGCGATAGCCGAGCTCCTCGGCGAACTGAATGTCCATCGAGCTGACGTGGCGGATGCCCTCGACATGCACGCCGGCGAAGTTGACCTTGGCCCCGAAGGCGGCGCCCGTCAGAACCGCGAGCTTGTGCGCGGCATCGATGCCGTCGACGTCGAAGCTGGGATCGGCCTCGGCGTAGCCCGCCGCCTGCGCCTCGGCCAGCACGACGTCGAAGTCGCGGCCGGTCTCGCGCATCGTCGTCAGGATGTAGTTGCAGGTGCCGTTGAGGATGCCGTAGAGCCGCCGCACGCGGTTGCCGACCAGACCCTCGCGCAGCGCCTTGATGATCGGGATGCCGCCCGCCACGGCCGCCTCGAAGGCGAGGATGCGGCCGTTCTTCTCGGCCAGGGTCGCAAGTTCGGTTCCATGCAAGGCAAGCAACGCCTTGTTGGCCGTCACGACATGCTTGCCCGAGGCCAGTGACTTCTGCACCAGCCGCCGCGCCACGCCGGTCGAGCCGCCGATCAGCTCGACGACGACATCGATGTCGGGCGCGGTCGCCAGCGCCAGCGGATCGCTCTCCCAGCGCACGCGGCTGAGATCGATGTCGCGCTTCCTGGCCTTGCGGCGCGCGCTCACGGCGACGAGCTTGAGCGGCCGGCCGCCGCGCAGCGAGAGGAGCCGGCCGTGCTCGGCCAGCAGCTTGACCACGCCGGCACCAACGGTGCCGAGCCCGGCAATGCCGATTCGAAGGGGCGATTTCATGGGGCGCCTGATACGACAGGTTTAGGTCAGGCGCGAGCCTTGATCGGGGTGATGTTGTCCCCAACGCCGCGCAGGTAGAGGTCGATCGCCTTGCCGGGATCGGCCAGGACCTGGCGGATGTTGCGGACAGCCTGACGGATGCGGTGCTTGTTCTCGACCAGCGCAATGCGGACATGCGCGTCGCCGTGCTAGCCGAAGCCGATGCCGGGCGAGACTGCGACATTGGCCTGGGTCAGGAGGAGCTTCGAGAAGGCGAGCGAGCCCAGCTCGGCGAATTCCTTGGGCAGCGGCGCCCAGGCGAACATGCTGGCCGACGGCGCCGGCAGGTCCCAACCGGCCGCCTTCAGCCCCTCGATCAGCACGTCGCGGCGCTCCTTGTAGGTGTTGCGCGCCTCGACGATGCAGTCCTGCGGCCCGTTCAACGCCGCCGTCGCCGCCACCTGGATCGGCGTGAAGGCGCCGTAGTCGAGGTACGACTTGATGCGGGTCAGGGCCTGGATCAGCGTCCTGTTGCCGGCCGCGAAGCCCATGCGCCAGCCGGCCATCGAATAGGTCTTGCTCATCGAGGTGAACTCGACGGCGATGTCGCGGGCCCCCGGCACCTGCAGCACCGACGGCGGCGGCACCCCGTCGAAGTAGATTTCGGCATACGCAAGGTCGCTGAGGATCCAGATTCCCTCGCGCTTGCAGAAATCGACGACCGCCGCATAGAAGTCGAGATCGACGACCTGGGCGGTCGGGTTCGACGGATAGTTCAGCACCAGCGCCAGCGGCTTCGGCACCGTATGCCGCACCGCGCGCTCCAGCGCCGGCAGGAAGTCCTCGATCGACGTCGAGCCCGGCACCGGGATGTGGCGCACCGAGCCGCCGGCGATGATGAAGCCGTAGGGATGGATCGGGTAGCTGGGGTTGGGCACCAGCACGATGTCGCCCGGCGACGTGATCGCCTGCGCGAGGTTGGCGAGGCCCTCCTTGGAGCCCAACGTGACGATGATCTCGCTCTCGGGATCGAGTTCCACGCCGAAGCGGCGCGCATAGTACGCCGCCTGCGCCTTGCGCAGGCCAGGGATGCCGCGCGACGCCGAATAGCCATGCGCACGCGGATTGGCGGCGGCCTCCGCGAGCTTGGCCACGATGTGCGGCGCGGTCGGCAGGTCGGGATTGCCCATGCCGAGGTCGATCACGTCCTGACCGGCGCCACGGGCGCGCGCCTTCATGGCGTTCACTTCCGCGAACACGTAGGGCGGCAGGCGCTTCAGCCGGTGGAACTCGGAATCGTCCATCTCGTTCTTCCTTCGGCGCCCTAGAAGTCGATGAAGACTTCGGCGCGCCGGTTGGCGGCGATGCCGCGGGCGGTGTTCGTCTGGTAGACGGGCTCGTCGTCGGAGGCAGCCTCGGCGACGATGCGGTCGCGCGGCACGCCGAGTGCGCGCAATTGCTGGGCGACGGCAATGGCGCGGCGGCGCGACACTTCGTAGTTGCCGCGCTCGAGCTGGGCCTCGGAGGCGCCGTACGCGTCCTGGTCGGCATGCGCCACAATGCGGATCGTGCCGCCGTTGCGACGCTGGATCTGCGCCACGCGTGCCAGCACGGCGTAGTCGTTTTCGTTGAGGCCCGACGAGGCGCGGCCGAACTGGATGACCGCGATCTGCATCGGTCCGCCGAACGGCGGCGACTTGATGTCACTGAACGGCACCGCTCCCGACTGGGCCTTGGCGATGTTGGCCTCGAGCGTAGGCGCCGGCGCCGGCATTGGCGCCGGTGCGGCGGTCACAGGCGGCGGCGGAGCCGCGACGGCCGGCGCCGGAGCGGGCGCCTGGACAACGGGTTCCGGCACAGGGGCCGGCATCGGCGCAGGTGCCGCAGCCGCGGTCTGCGGCGCGGGCGGCGTCCAGCCCGGCGGCGGCTCGAACGCCCGATTGGGGTTGGCCGGGCGCGCAGCCGGCACATCCGCAACCACGGGCGCCGGCGGCGGCGTCTGAACGACAGGTGGTGGCGCTGAAACGATCGGCGCCGGCGCAGGAGTGGGAGCGACCGTTACAGGCGGCGCGGCCGGCGCGGGTGTCGGTGCGGGCGGCGGCATCGCGGCAGCCGTCTGCGTCGCCGGTGGCGTCCAACCCGGGGGCGGCTCGAACGCCTTGTTCGGATTGGCCGGACGTGACGGGGCCACAGCAATGGCGGGCGGCGGTGGAGGCGCCTGGACGACGGGTTCCGGCGTCGGGGCCACCGTCACCGCCGTCACCGGGGCCGGCCCGGCCGCCGGCGGCGGTGCCGCTGCGACGACAGGCGCTGCCGTGGTAGCCGTCTGGCCGGGCGGCACCCAGCCCGGCGGCGGCTCGAACGCCTTGTTCGGATTGGCCGGACGCGCCGGCGCCGCGGCGACCGGCATCGGCGCCGGCTCTGGCGCAGGAGTCGGCGCCACCACGACTGGCACAGGTGCGGGCGGTGGTGCAGCGACAGCGGTTTGAACTACCGGCGCCGGCGCTGGTGTCGGCGCAGGCGTCGTCGCGGTCACGACAGGGGCAGTCTGACCGGGCGGCGTCCAGCCCGGCGGCGGCTCGAACGCCTTGTTCGGATTGCCCGGATGCGCCGGCGCCGCGGCGACCGGCATTGGCGTGCTCGCGGTCATCACCGCTGGCTGCACGACCGGTTCGGCGGCCGGCGTCGGCGCAGGTGCGGGCGCCGTGACCGTTGCCACGGCCGGCGTCACGACCGGTTGCGGTGTCGCCGCCGTCACGACGGCACCGGCCTCCTGGCCCGGTGGGGTCCATCCCGCCGGCGGCTCGAAGGCCTTGTTCGGGTCGGCAGGACGCGTCGGCACGACGGGCGCCGCGGCGGACGGCGGCGTCGCCACCACGGTCGCCGTCTGCTGCGCAGTTGATGGCGGCGGCGCGATGGGCGCGGAGGCAACCGGTGCAGGCGGCGGTACGGGCGTCGCCGCGGGCGCCGTGCTGGCCGACGAGATTGATCCGGCGCCGCTCGGCGGCGCGCCGGCCGGTGCCGGTGCGTTCGCCTGCTCGCGCGCCTTCGCTTCCTTTTCCGCCGCCTCGCGTTCGAGACGCGCTTCGCGCGCCTGCTTGTCGCGCTCCGCCTGCTCCTTCTCGATCGCTTCCTTCTGCGCCTTCTGGCCGCCCTTGGCGGCGACGATCGAGCCGATCTGCGGCGTCGCCGAGCGGGTCTCGTCGACGGCGGAAATGTTGGTGTCGTACTGACGTCCGCTGCTCGGCGCGGGAATGCTGCCGCTCGGCGCCACGCTGCGGTCGGCGCCGGGACGCGGCGGCGGTCCGACCGGCGTCGAGCCGCCGATCCAGTCGCAGCCCACGAGGATGGCAAGCGTCGACACGCCGAGCAGGCCGAGCCAACGGCCCTTGCCGACCATCCCTTGGCCGATCGTGTCCAGTGGTCGCTGCATCGTCGTCACCTGTTGCGCCCGGCCATCCTGCTTTGTGTAGCGGAGACCGAGATGAAAATTGACCCGTCTGTTGTCGCAGCCTACCTAAATAAGGCAAGTTGCCGATCGGGACGGTAGAACACTAGGTATGGTACCGGGCTGCCAAAGGTACCGCAAGAAACGCCACAAACGCAATGATTCACAAGGGGAAATGCATGTCCGAGACGTCTGCCCCCACAGCCCTTCCCGGCCTGTCGCCGGAAGAGGCGGAAAAGCTGCAAACGGCATTCAAGGACATCGCGAGCCGCAGCCAGAAGCTGCTGCAGGATTTCTCCGAGCGTTACAAGGCGGACGGCCCGCAGCCGGCCGATCCGCTGAACCTCACCCAGACTTTCATGGACTTCACGTCAAGGATGCTGGCCGATCCCAACCGGCTGCTGCAGGCCCAGATGGAGCTGTGGCAGCAGTACATGAAGCTTTGGCAGGTCACGGCGCAGCGCATGATGGGCCAGAAGGTCGATCCGCTGGCCGAGCCGGCCAAGGGCGACAAGCGCTTCAACGATCCCGCCTGGAAGGACGAGGTCGTGTTCGACTACCTCAAGCAGTCCTACCTGCTCACGGCGCGCTGGCTGCAGGGCACCGTCAAGGAGGTCGAGGGCGTCGACGACAAGACGGCGAAGAAGGTCGACTTCTACACGCGCCAGTTCATCGACGCGATGTCGCCGTCCAACTTCGCCATGACCAACCCGCAGGTCGTGAAGGCGACGGTCGAGTCCAAGGGCGAGAACCTCCTGAAGGGCCTGCAGAACCTGCTGACCGACCTCGAACGCGGCAAGGGCCGGCTCGCCATCCGCCAGACCGACATGGACGCTTTCAAGGTCGGCGGCAACGTCGCCACGACGCCCGGCAAGGTGGTCTACCAGAACGACGTCATGCAGCTCATCCAGTACGCGCCCTCGACCGAGGAAGTGTACGAGACGCCGCTGCTGATCGTGCCGCCGTGGATCAACAAATTCTACATCCTCGACCTCAAGCCCGAGAACTCGTTCATCAAGTGGGCGACCGAGCAGGGCTACACAGTGTTCGTGGTCTCCTGGGTCAATCCCGACGAGCGCCTGTCGAAGCTGGTGTTCGAGGATTACATGAAGCAGGGCCCGCTCGCCGCACTCGGCGCCATCGAGCAGGCGACCGGCCAGCGCAAGGTCTCGGCGATCGGCTACTGCATCGGCGGCACGCTGATGGCGGCGACGCTCGCCTACATGGCGGCGCGCGGCGACGACCGGATCGCGGCCTGCACCTTCTTCACCGCCCAGGTCGATTTCACGGAGCCCGGCGAGCTCGGCGTCTTCATCGACGAGGACCAGCTCGCCGGCATCGAGGGGATGATGAGCAAGAAGGGCTATCTCGAGGGTTCCGAGATGGCGACGACCTTCAACATGCTGCGCGCCAACGACCTCATCTGGTCGTTCGTCGTGAACAACTACCTGATGGGCAAGGATCCCTTCCCCTTCGATCTGCTCTACTGGAACGCCGACGCCACGCGCATGCCGTCGGCCCTGCACAGCTACTACCTGCGCAACATGTACCAGAAGAACCTGCTCAGCCAGCCGGGCGGCCTCGTCATCGACAACGTGCCGATCGACCTCCGGAAGATCGCGATTCCCGTCTACATCCAGGCCGGCAAGGAAGACCACATCGCGCCGTCGCGCTCCGTCTACAAGGCGACGCAGCTCTACACAGGCCCGGTGCGCTTCATGCTGGCGGGCTCCGGCCATATCGCGGGCGTCGTCAACCCGCCGCGCAACAAGAAGTACCAGCACTGGCTGAACGAGACCGAGAAGAATCCGCCGACGCTCGCCGAGTGGCAGGCGGGTGCAAAAGAGTTCCCCGGCTCGTGGTGGCACGACTGGGACAAGTGGCTGTCGGCCAAGTCGGGGCCGAAGGTTCCCGCGCGCGTGCCCGGAGCCGGTGCCCTGCCCGCGATCGAGGACGCGCCTGGCAGCTACGTGAAGGTCCGCTCGGGCGAGTAGCTAAGCTCCGGCCCTCAGCCGGTCCGCCATCTTCTCCGCGATCATCACCGTCGTGAGATGCGTGTTGGCGCGCACGACCTCGGGCATGATCGAAGCATCGATCACGCGCAGGCCCGAGACGCCGATCACGCGGCATTCCGCATCGACGACCGTGGTCTTGTCTCCCGGCGCGCCCATGCGGCAGGTCCCGCTGGCGTGCTGGGCGTCCGAGCATTCGGCGAACAGCCAGTCGTCGAGTTCCGCAGGGCCGAGCTCTTCCTCGATCGACCGTCCGGTCATGCCGTAGTCCACGCGCGTCGTGACGGCGCGTACGCTCTCGTGTCGGGCGAGGTCGCGGAGGCGGCGCACGCCGTCGCGCATGCGCACGAGGTCGCGTTCGTCCGACAGCATGCGTTCATCGACCTGCGGATCGATCCGGGGATCGGCCACTGTGATGCGCACGTTGCCCTGGCTGAACGCCTGGTAGACCGAGACGACCAGGCGCCCCTTCGAAGGATCGCCGCCGCCCAGCGAGACGAGATTGCCGGCGATCACGATCATGTCGTTCTCGCCCGCACCGCCGAGACCCGACGAATAGCGCAGGCAGCAATTGGTGTGGCGGTGCATCATCGTGCCGACCCGCGCCTCGTCCCGGAGATGCAGGTAGAGCGGCATCGCCGGATGGTCGAGCAGGTTCTCGCCCACGGGAAGATCGGCGACCACCGGCATGCCGAGCGACTTCAGGAGCGCCGCCGGGCCGATGCCCGAGCGCTGCAGCACCGCCGGCGAATGTATGGCGCCAGCGCACAGCAGGACCTCGCGCGTGGCGCGCGGCGTGAAGCGCTGGCCGTCGACCTCGACATGCACGCCGCTCGCATGCGGCCGGTTGCCCTCGAATTGCAGGGCCGACACCAGCGCATGGCCCACGATCTGCAGGTTGGCGCGGCCGCGCGCCGGCTCGAGATAGCCGTCGTTGGTCGAGACGCGCGCGCCCGCCCGGCTGTTGATCGCGTAGGGCGACGCGCCGGTGCCCTCGGGCGCATTGTGGTCCTCGCACCAGCCGTAACCCAGCGCGATGGAGGATTCCCTCAACGCACGATCGACGCTGCCCCAGTCGGCCACGGGTGCGCGATAGACCGGGATCGGGCCGCTGTCGCCGTGATAAGGCGCGGCGCCGAAATTGACGTCGGTCTCGAGCTTGTTGAAGTACGGCAGCACGTCGTCCCAGCCCCAGCCCGCGCAGCCCATCGCGCGCCAGCGCTCGAAATCGTCGGGAATGCCCCGAATGGCGATCTGGCCGTTGATGGTCGAGCTGCCGCCTACCGCACGGCCACGCCACAGCAGCTTGGGTTCCTGTTTCTCGGTGCGGCGCGCCACAAGGTTGGGCCAGCGATAGTCGTCGTCGGCGATCGCCCGCATGGGATTGGGAATGCGGATGTGCTCGGGCGTCTCGGCAGAGCGGAAGTCGCGGCCCGCCTCGAGCAGCAGCACGCGGACGCCGGGATCCTCGCTGAGCCGTGCCGCCAGCACGGCGCCCGCCGATCCCGCGCCCACGACGATGTAGTCGTAGTCGCGAGCGATCATGCGCGGCCCCTACTCCGCGGCCTTGTGGACGTCCTGGGGCACGTCGCCGCGATAGGCCTGCGCGAGCTTCACGTAGCCCGCGGCCGAGCGCCGGAACATCTCGATGTCCTTCTCGGTGATGTCGCGAATCTTGATCGCCGGATTGCCGGCCCACAGCTCGCCCTTGCGCACGATCTTGCGCGGCGTCACGACCGCGCCCGCCGCCACCATGGCGCCGGTCTCGACCACCGCCTCGTCGAGCACCGTCGAATGCATGCCGATGAAGGCGTCGTCCTGGACCTCGCAGGCATGCAGCAGGGCGAGATGTCCGACCGTCACGTTGCGGCCGACCGTCGTGCCGATGCCGCGCGCGGCGATGTGGATCACCGAACCGTCCTGGATGTTGGAGCCGTCGCCGATCCGGATGGGCGGCCCATCGGCGCGCAGCACCGCGCCGAACCAGATGCCGCAATTGGCGCCGATCCCGACGTCGCCGATCAGGGTCGCATTGGGCGCGATGAAGGCCGAGGCATGGACCCTGGGCACGATGCCGTTGAACGGCACGATCAGACCGGACATCGGATCCTCACTCCACAAAAACGAAGGGCGCCCTGAGGCGCCCTTCGAGGATATCGGAAAAGTCTCTCCGTCGCGCCGGTTTAGCGCTTGGAGAACTGGAAGCGGCGACGCGCACCGGCGCGGCCGTACTTCTTGCGCTCGACCACGCGGCTGTCGCGGGTCAGGAAGCCGTTGGTCTTCATGGCGCCGCGCAGGCCGGGCTCGAACTTCGACAGCGCCTGGGCGATGCCGTGGCGCACCGCGCCCGCCTGGCCCGACAGGCCGCCGCCGGAGACGGTGGCGATCACGTCGAACTGGCCGTTGCGCTGCGAAACGTCGAACGGCTGCTGGATCATCATGCGCTGCGTGGGCCGCGCGAAGTAGATCGTCTGATCGCGGCCGTTGACCGTGATCTTGCCGGTGCCCGGCTTGACCCACACGCGGGCGACCGCGTTTTTGCGGCGGCCGGTGGCGTAGGCGCGGCCCTGGGCGTCGACTTCCTTCTCGCGGATCGCGGCGGGAGCCTGGACGCCGGCAACCGGCGCCTTCTTCAGTTCGGCAAACGATGAAAGTTCGGTAGCCATATCAGCCGATCCTCGAATTCTTGCGGTTCATCGCGGCAACGTCGAGCTTCTCGGGCTGCTGCGCTTCCTGCTCGTGGTTGGGGCCCTTGTAGACGCGCAGGTTCTTCATCTGCGCGCGGCCGAGCGGACCGCGGGTGATCATGCGCTCGACGGCCTTGATCAGGACGCGCTCCGGGAAGCGGCCTTCGAGGCGCTTGCCCAGGGTCTCGCCCTTGATGCCGCCGGGATGGCCGGTGTGCCAGTAGAAGACCTCGCGCTCGGCCTTGCGGCCGGTGAGGCGGACCTTCTCGGCGTTGATGACGACGACGTTGTCGCCGCAATCGATGTGCGGGGTGAAGGTCGGCTTGTGCTTGCCGCGCAGGCGCATGGCGATGATCGAGGCGAGGCGGCCGAGGACCAGCCCGTCGGCGTCGATCAGCACCCACTTCTTCTGCACGTCGGCAGTCTTGAGACTGCTGGTTCGGTTGCTAAGGCTATGCATGGCTCTTTCTTCCAATGAGCGGGCGCTTATGGGGACCGAGCCGAAGAATGTCAAATCGACGAAAATACTCTCGCTAAATCAATGGATTAGGATTGCGGTAGCATTTTACCTCCGCCTTACTGCTTAGGCGGTATGGCATAAGTCACTGTGGCGTGCGCCACTGGTTCGTCCTTGCCGTCGCTCCAGATCGTGAAATCGCCGACCGCCAGGGTCTTGCCCAGCTTCATCAGCCGGCCCTCGCCGATCAGGTCGGCGGGCTCGGGCTTCCTCATGAAGTTGATGTTGAGGTTGGTCGTCACGGCCAGCGCCACCGGCCCGAGCTGACCCAATATAAGAAGGTAGAAGCCGCAATCGACCAGCCACATTAGCGTCGGGCCCGAGATCGTGCCGCCCGGCCTCAGGTGCCGCTCGTGCGTCGGCAGGCGCAACCGGATCGTCGTGTCGTCGAGATGCTCGATGGCGAGGCCAAGATGCGCGGCTTGCGGGAAATGCTCCTCGAGGAATTTCATGAGGTCGGCAGGCGACATCACCGGCATGACGCAACTCCGCTCTTCCCATAGACTGTCGCCATGACTGCCGCCCCCAACGAACCCGTGCTGCTGCGCCGCGACGCGGGCCGCGTCGCCATCCTGACGCTCAACCGTCCGCACGCCATGAACGCCCTCTCGGGCGAGCTTATAGACGCGCTGCAGGCGGAATTCGACAGGCTCGCGCAGGACCGCAACATTCGCTGTGTCGTCATCGAGGGCGCCGGCGACCGCGCCTTCTCGACCGGCCACGATCTGCGCGAGGTCGCCTCTACGCGCGACTATGCCTTCCATCACTCCCTGCTGACGCGCTGCTCGACGATGATGCTGTCGATCGGCCGCCTGCCCCAGCCCGTCATCGCCAAGGTGAAGTCGGTCGCGACCGCGGCCGGCTGCCAGCTCGTTGCCGCCTGCGACCTCGCCGTGGCGTCGAGCGAGGCGACCTTCGCCACCTCGGGCATCAACAACGGCCTGTTCTGTGGCACGCCCTCGGTCTCGGTCGGCCGCAACATCGGGCCCAAGCGCGCGCTCGACATGCTGTTCACCGGCCAGTTCGTCGACGCCGCGACCGCACTGCGCGACGGCCTGGTGAGCCGCGTCGTGCCGCCCGCCGAACTCGACCGCGAGACCATGGCGCTCGCCAACCGCATCGCCGCCCAGCCGCCCGAGCAGATCGCCTCGGGCAAGGCGATGTTCCGAAAGCACATGGAGATGACCGTCGAGCAGGCCTACGCCTACGCCACCGACTTCATGGCCGGCGCCATCCAGCGCGAGGACGCGCAATCCGGCATCGACGCCTTCGTGAACAAGAAGGCGAAGCCGGAGTGGAAGGGGCGCTGACGGTCGCAGCCCGTTTCAGCGCGCGGCGACCCGCTTGACCCTCTTCTTTGCCGAAGAGGTGTAGGTATCGACCAGCGTCTGCGCGGCGATTTCGGCCGCATCAGCGACCGCTGAGTCGCGCGTCACCATGGCGGCGATGACGGCGCCGTCGATCAGCAGGCCGAGCTGGTGGGCGAGGCCTGCGGCGTCCGCGGCACCCGCCTCGTTTGCCAGCCTCTCGATGTGGGCGATCACGATCTTCTTGTGCCTCATGGCGATCGTGCGCATGCGGTCGTCGTTCTTGTCGTGCTCGCCGACCGCGTTGATGAAGGGACAGCCGTAGAACCGCTCATCGGCGAACCAGGTCTTCATCACCGGGAAGATGCGTCCGAGCTTGCCGCGCGGCGAGGCATGGCCGTGCTCGATCGCTCCGATGAACCAGTCCCGCCAGCGCCGCCCCTCCGTTTCCAGGACCGCCTCGACCAGCCCCTCCTTGGACCCGAAGATCTTGTAGAGCGTCGTCTTGGCGGTGCCCGCTTCGGAGACGATCGCGTCGACACCCGTCGCGTTGATGCCGTAGCGGCAGAAGAGATGGACGCCGGCATCGAGAAGCCGCTGCCGGGCGCTGTCGCCCGCGCCATCGCGGGCCGCGCCGGCGTGTCCGGGGCCCGCTGGTCTGGCCTTGTCGCCGGTGGTGTTGGAATTGAGTGTCATGATCTCCTGACCGTCTCGCATGAATGTTCCGCCGTCGCAAAGGATGGCAATGCGCAGGCATCTGCCGCCCGATTGGGCAGCCTCGCACCCTCATCGAGGCCGCCTGCTCCAGAGAAATTCCCGATTCTCCGCATCTTCGGCCCTCCGCTCCGGCTGGCACGTTCCATGCAGGAAACAGACCGGTTGGTAGCCTACAGGAGGATAACGTGGCCATCGCTGCCGAAAAAGAGAAGATCGTACTCACCGGTTGTCTCGCGCCCATCGACAAGGGCGGGCTCGACAAGCTGATCGAAGCGGGCAAAGCCAACCCGCAGATCGTCAAGACCCTGAAGTGCAAGACCATTGCCGAAGGCAAGTTCAGGCACGCCAACTACATCCGCAACCTGCCGCCCTACATCGTCGACGAGCCGCCGGCGCTGCTCGGCGACGACACCGCGCCCAACCCGTCCGAGGCATCGCTCGCCGCGCTGGGCTCCTGCCTCGCCGTCGGCCTGCACGCCAATGCGGTGCACCGCGGCTGGACGGTCCGCAAGCTCGAGCTCGAGCTGGAAGGCGACCTCAACATCACCGCCGTCTGGGGCACCGGCGACGTCAGCGACAAGCCGGTCGGCTTCACCGACGTGCGTGTGAAGGTCGCGATGGAGTGCGACGGCGTCGCCGCCACCGAGATCGATGCGCTGATCGCCCACGTGAAGAAGTGGTCCCCGGTCGCGAACACCTTCACCCGGCCCGTCAATCTCGAGGTCGGCGCGTAGCATCCCGGCGAGGAGCCAGCTCCCATGACGGCAACGGCATTCACAGTGAACAAGGCACAAGCCCCCGCCGGCAAGCCGGCCGACCTGGCGGATCGTGTGCGCTCTGCCGTCAAGACCGGGCTGGCTCCCCTCGCCGACGCGATCGACAAGGGCGAGACCTATCCCGAGGCCTTCCTGCGCAATCTCGGTGGGACCGGCGCCTGGGGCACGCATCTGCCGACCGATGGCACCGCAGATCTCCGCCCTGCGATCGCTGCGATGGCGGCGGTCGGCGAATGCTGTGGCGCCACCTCGTTCATGTCGTGGTGCCAGAATGCGCTCGCCTGGTACGTCGCCAATAGCGACAACGCCGCCCTCAAGGCACGGCTGCTCGACCGCGTCGCCTCCGGTGCCCAGCTGGGCGGCACCGGCCTGTCCAATCCCATGAAGACGTTCTTCGGGATCGAGACGTTCAAGCTCAAGGGACGGCGCGTCGAAGGCGGCTACCTCGTCCGTGGTGTCCTGCCATGGGTCTCCAATCTCGGCCCGGATCACGTGTTCGGTGCGATCTGCGAGCGCGAGGACGCCCCCGGCGAGACCGTGATGTTCATCGCCGACTGCGCCAGCGACGGCATATCGCTCCAGCCCTGCCCGCAGTTCTTCGCCATGGACGGCACGGGCACCTTCTCCGTCCACTTCCGCGACGCCTTCATCCCTGACGAACTCGTGCTCGCGGCGCCCGCCGGCCCCTTCGTGCAGAAGATCCGCGCCGGCTTCATCCTGCTGCAGGCCGGCATGGCATTCGGGCTGATCCGCGACTGCATCGCGATCATGAAAAGCGTGCGGCCCTCGCTCGGCCACATCAACGCCTATCTCGACCGGCAGCCGGAGGAATTCGAGGCGGAACTCGCGGCCGACGAGGCCGAGGCGCTGGCGCTCGCGGCGACGCCCTACGATCCGAGCCCCGACTACTGGGAGCGCGTCGTCTCGATCAGGCTGCGGCTCGGCGAGGCGAGCGTCGCGGCCGCCCACACTGCGATGCTCCATTGCGGCGCGCGCGGCTACCTCAAGAGCCACCGCGCCCAGCGCCGCCTGCGCGAATCCTACTTCGTCGCGATCGTCACGCCCGCGACCAAGCAGCTCAAGAAGATGCTGTCGGACCACAACAAGAGGTGAGAACGCCCGGGTTTTCGGAGGAAAGGCCCAAGTCGATCCATCGCCGCGCCACTGGAGGTTTGCCATGACCGCAGTCCTGATCTCAGCCGCCGAGCTTGCGACCCTGATGAAGGCGGAGCCGACCGTCATCATCGACACCAGGAGCCCCGACTCCTACGCCGCCGGACACATTCCGGGCGCCGTCAACGTCCACCAGATTTTCACCTATCTCGCGACCTCGACTCCGGAGGGCATCGCGGCATTGAAATCGACCTTCGCCGAGGCGTTCGGCAAGGCCGGCCTCTCAGGCAAGGAAACCGCGATCATCTACGAGCAGTCGATGAACTCCGGCTTCGGCCAGTCCTGCCGCGGCTACTTCCTGCTGGGCATCCTGGGCTACCCCAAGATCAGGGTCCTGCACGGCGGCTTCGACGCCTGGGCGGCCGCAAAGCTGCCGGTCAGCACGGACGTGCCGTCGCCCGCACCCGCCGCATTCCCGATCGTGCCCGAAGCGGGCGGCATGCTGATCGACGCCAAGACCATGCTGGCCGCCCTCGGCAAGCCCGGCATCGCCCTGCTCGACGTCCGCGACGTCGACGAGTGGATCGGCGAGAGCTCCTCGCCCTACGGCAAGGATTTCTGCCCGCGCAAGGGGCGCATCCCCGGCGCTGTCTGGCTCGAATGGTACCGCATGATGAAGCCGACACCGGAAGGCCAGCGGTTCAAGTCGCCGGACGAGATCCTCGCCGAATGCGCCACCGTGGGCATCACCACGGAGACGCCGGTCTACCTCTATTGCTTCAAGGGCGCGCGCGCCTCGAACACGCTGCTGGCCCTCAAGAATGCCGGCGTGAAGGACGTGCGGATGTACTTCGGCTCCTGGAACGAATGGTCGCGCGACCCGTCCCTGCCGATCGAGGAAGGCCTGCCCACCGTGACCGAGCTCGCGCCGAAGCAGGCGGCGTAACCCGCAACCGCCCATTCCACTCGACCGGAGCGCATCGTGACCGACCATCCCATCCCGACCCTGCGCCACGGCGTGGGCTTCTGCGACTGCTGCGCACCGGCTGCGTCCGGCGACCGACTGATCTGCGAAGGGCAGCCTTCCGGATCGCTCTCCGCCGACGAGAAGGACCTTCAGGGGCGCGTCGAGAACGCGCTCCTGCGCGCCATCATCCCACAGGCGCAGAAGCGTCGCGCGTTCCTGCGGGCGGTCGGCGGCGCCACGGCGTCGGCGGCCCTCGCCCAGCTGCTTCCCGTGGCGAGCGTGACCGAAGCGCTTGCCCAGGCCGCGCCGCTGGAGAAGCAGAAGCTCGCCGTCGGCTTCATACCGATCACCTGCGCGACGCCGATCATCATGGCCGCGCCGCTCGGCTTCTATGCCAAGCAGGGTCTCGATGTCACGGTCGTGAAGACGGCGGGCTGGGCCGTCGTGCGCGACAAGACCATGAACAAGGAATACGACGCCGCCCACATGCTGGCGCCGATGCCCATTGCGATTTCGATGGGCCTGGGCTCGCGCCCGGCGCCGTTCACGGTGCCGGCCATCGAGAACGTCAACGGCCAGGCCATCTGCCTTTCGCTGAAGCACAAGGACCGGCGCGATCCGGCATCGTGGAAGGGAATGAAATTCGCGATTCCCTTCGATTTCTCGAATCACAACTACCTGCTGCGCTACTTCCTGGCCGAGCACGGCGTCGATCCCGATCAGGACGTGCAGCTCCGCGTCGTGCCGCCGCCCGAGATGGTCGCCAACCTGCGGGCCGACAACATCGACGGCTTTCTGGCGCCGGACAACATCGTGCAGCGGGCCGTGTTCGACGGGATCGGCTACATCCACACCCTCTCCAAGGAGATATGGAACGGCCACCCCTGCTGCGCCTTCGCCGTCAGTCAGGACTTCGCCGCCCAGATGCCGAACACCTATGCGGCCCTGCTGCGCGCACTGCTGCAATCGACGGCATATGCCTCCAAGGCCACCAACCGCAAGGAGATCGCCGAGGCGATCGCGCCGGCGGAGTATCTGAATGCGCCGCTCACCGTGCTCGATCAGGTCCTCACCGGCACCTACGCCGACGGCCTGGGCGGCGTGAAGCGCGACCCCGACCGCGTGACCTTCGATGCCTTCCCCTGGGAGAGCTTCGCCGTGTGGATCCTCACCCAGATGAAGCGCTGGGGACAGGTCAAGGGCGACGTCGACTACGCGGCCATCGCCAGGAAGGTGTTCCTGACCACCGACGCGGCCAAGGCGATGAAGGAGGCAGGGCTGACGCCGCCGTCCGTCACCACCAAGACGTTCGTGGTGATGGGCAAGACCTTCGATCCGGCGAAGCCCGAGGACTATCTCAACAGCTTCAAGATCCGCAAGACGGGCTGACCTGCGGGCGGTCTCTACTGCCGCCAGTCCGTCCCCTTGCCCTCGATCTGCCGCAGTGCCGCCTTCCAGTAGGTCATGCCGTACTCGGGATTGGCGCGCTGCTGCTTGGCGCGCTCGCCGTACTGGCGGATGACGTCGGGCTCGATCGGCGCAGGCTCCTCGTCGAGGCTGCGGGCGATGACCTCGACCTCGCAGGCACGCTCGAGCATGTACATGCGCCTGAGCGCGCCCGGGATCGTCGCGCCGACCGTCAACAGGCCGTGGTTGCGCAGCACGACCGAGTTGCCGCCCTGGCAGGAGATGCCGAGCGCCTCGCACTCCTCGTCAGAGGTCGGCATGCCGTACTCGTGGTAGACGAGATCGTCGTACACCGAGAGCGCGTCCTGGCTGATCGGCCGGATGCCCTTCTTCAGCACAGAGACGCCGGTGCCGGCGCGAGTGTGGGTGTGCATCACGCAGTTGACGTCGGGCCGAGCCTTGTAGACACCCGAATGGATGGTGAAGCCCGCGGCGTTGAACTTGCCATCCTTCGAGTAGACCTTGCCGTCGATGTCCATCTTCACCAGGCTCGAGGCGGTGATCTCGTCGAACAGGTCGCCGTAGTTGTTGATCAGAAAGCAGCTCGGCTCGCCCGGGATGCGCACCGACATGTGGGTGTCGATCGTGTCGGTCCATCCGAAATGGTCGGTGATGCGATAGAGCGCCGCCAGGTCGCAGCGCGCCTGCCACTCGGCTTCGGTCATGCCCACGCGATCCTGCACAATGCTGTCCATCCCCTGCTCCTGTTCGTTCGGCTGTCGCTCCAGCTCGCGTGAAATCGTAACTCAACTCCACCTTCGGTGCGACGAGTCCCACCCCGTGCGAGATGCAGAGCCGCTTTGCGAACGACCGGCACAGTATTTGCGTCTCATTCGCCGTCTGGAAACAGCAGCGGAGAGCATGGGTGCCGGCCAAGCCATTTCATCTCGCGTGGTTCTTGCAAGGCTCCAGCATCCAGGCATGGGGCGAGCCCTGGACGGGGCACATCGGCACGACATGGGAGCAGCCTGAACTCTTTCTGAACATGGCGCGCAGCCTGGAGCGCGCCTGCTTCGACTACATCCTGCTCGAAGACTCGTCGTACGTCGGCGAAAGCTTCGGCGGTTCGAGCGAGATATACCTCAGAAACGGCCTTTCGGTTCCGCGCCAGGATCCGTCGGTCGTCGCTGCGCTGATGACCCAGGTCACCTCGCGCATCGGCATCGTTCCCACCTTCGGCACCTTCGCCTATCCCCCCTATCTCCTCGCCCGGCTGGTGGCGACGCTCGACCAGGTTTCGGCCGGCCGCGTCGGCTGGAACGCCGTCACCGGCAGCTCGGATTTCGCGGCCATGAACTTCGGCATGCCGGGCATGCCCGAGCACGATCTGCGCTACGACATGGCCGACGAATACATGGAGGTCGTGCGCAAGCTCTGGGCATCCTGGGAGCCGGGCGCCATCGTCGCCGACCGCAAGAGCGGCGTGCTTGTCGACCACACCAAGGTCCACCGAGTCGACCACCAGGGCAAGTTCTTCAAGACGCGCGGCCCGCTCAACTCCGGCCCTGCGCCGCAGGGACAGCCGGTCATCGCCCAGGCCGGCGGCTCGCCGCGCGGCCGCAGGTTCGCCGCCGCCCATGCCGACACCATCGTTGTCAACGCCAAGGGCATCGACGCCATGCGCGCCTATCGCGACGACGTGCACAAGAACATGGTCGCACAGGGTCGCAATCCGAACGACTGCAAGGTCCTCTATCTGATCAACCCGATCCTCGGCGAGACCATGGAAGAGGCCGAGGACCGCAAGCAGAAGCGCGCCTGCCGTGCCAAGGAGAACGTCCTCCAGCGGCTGGCCCATCTCGGCAAGGTCACGAACATCGATTTCGGCAAGTTCGATCTCGACAAGCCGCTGCCCGACGACGTCACGACCAACGGCCACCAGCAGAATCTCGAGCAGTTCCGCAAGATGGCGGCGGGTCGCTCCATCCGCAAGACGATGGAGAGCTTCAACGCCGTCGATCTTTCGGTCGAGCTGTGCGGCACCTGCGATTCCGTGGCCGCGCGCATGGGCGAGGTCATGCAGGAGGTCGGCGGCGACGGCTTCCTCTTCTCCATGCCCAACGTCAACCGCCGCACGCTTGCCGAGATCGAGGACGGGCTGATCCCCGCCCTGCAGGACCGCGGCCTGGTGCGCAAGGCCTACGAGCACAAGCAGTTCCGGGAGAATCTTCTCGCGTACTGATCAAGCGAACAGGAAGGCAGGTATCTCCATGCGCAAACTCACATTCGGACGCCGCACCGCCCTCGGCCTCGTCGGCGCCGGGCTCGCCGCTCCCTTCATCCGCCCCAGCTTCGGACAAGCCGCCTGGCCCGAACAGACCTCCATCCCGGATATCCTGAAGGGCAGCGGCGAGATCCGCATCGCCGGCTATGGCGGCACCATGCAGGAAGCCCAGATGAAGGGCTACTACGAGGCCTTCGAGAAGCTCTCCGGCATCAAGGTGCGGCCCTTCCCGGGCGCCAATGCGCCCAAGGTCAAGGCCATGGTCGAGACCGGCAACGTCGAATGGGATCTGGCCCAGCTCAGCCGCGGCTCGATCATGAATCTGCAGAAGACTGGCGACTATTTCGAGAAGATCGACTACTCGATCGTCGACGACGGCGTCGGCAAGGAATACCGCTTCGAGTATGGCCTCGAGATGCTGCTGTGGGCACAGGTGCTCGCCTATCGCACAGATGCCTTCAAGGGCGCCGTGCCTTCGGGCTGGGCGGATTTCTGGGACACCAGGAAGTTCCCCGGCGATCGCGCCATGTTCGGCACCGGCGGCGGCGGCTGGCCCGAGATGGAAATCGCGCTGATGGCGGCGGGCGTGCCGGCGGACAAGCTCTACCCGCTCGACGTCGACAAGGCGCTGGCCAGCTACAGCAAGATCAAGAAGGACGTCGTCAAGTGGTGGGAGACCGGCGCCGTGCCGATCCAGCTTCTCACCGACCGCGAGGTCACCATGACCACCGTGTGGAACGGCCGCATGGCGGCGCTGCAGGCGGCCGGCGTGCCCGCCGCAATCAGCTGGAACCAGGGCCTTTTGAAGCGCGATGCCTGGGGCATTCCCAAGGGCGCCAAGAACAAGGTCAATGCCATGAAGTTCGTGGCCTTTTCGACCATGGCGATCCCGCAGGCGCGCGTGGCACTCGCCATTCCTTACGGCTCGGTCAATACCAAGTCGGACGAGTACATTCCGGCCGCCCGACAGGAAGTGCTGCCGAGCGCCCCGGCGATCAAGAAGCAGCTCGTCAACTACGACTACGACTGGTGGATCGCCAACCGCGAAGCAGTGATCCCGAAATTCAACAAGTGGCTGCTGAGCTGAAGCTGATGGGCGAAGGTGGCATGAACGGGGCCGGCCGGGGAGCATCGGTGACGCTCGCCGACCTCGAGAAGAGGTACGACCGCGTCAATGCCGTCGACGGCGTGTCGCTCGATATCCACTCGGGGGAGTTCCTCACTCTCCTGGGGCCGAGCGGGTCGGGCAAGACCTCGACCCTGATGATGATCGCCGGCTTCGAGACGCCGACTGCCGGCGACATCGCGATCGACGGCACGTCGGTGGTCGCCATGCCGCCCTACCGCCGCAACATCGGCATGGTGTTCCAGAACTATGCCCTGTTCCCTCACCTCACCGTCGACGAGAACATCGGCTTCCCGCTGAAGCAGCGCGGCGTACCGAAGGCCGAGCGCGCCAGGCTCGTGGCCGAGGCGCTCGAGCTCGTGCACCTGCCGGGCTACGGCGCGCGCTATCCGCGCCAGCTCTCGGGTGGCCAGCAGCAGCGCGTCGCCGTGGCGCGGGCCGTCGTCTTCAAGCCGCGCCTGCTGCTGATGGATGAGCCGCTGGGGGCGCTGGACAAGCAGCTTCGCGAGAACCTGCAGCTCGAGATGCGCCGCCTGCATGCCGACCTCGGGATCACCTTCATCTACGTGACGCACGACCAGGAAGAAGCGCTCACCATGTCCGACCGCATCGCCGTCATGAACGACGGCAAGGTGGCGCAAGTGGGTTCCCCGGAGGATCTCTACGACCGGCCGAGCGACCGTTTCGTCGCGGGCTTCATCGGCGAGTCGAACTTCCTGCCTGCGATTGTCCGCGGCATCGAGGACGACGTCGTTGTCACCGAATGCGACGGCGCTCTCATCCGCGCCATGTGCCCGGGCCGGCCGGCCAGCGGCGACAGGGTGACGCTCACCACGCGACCCGAGCGCCTGCGCTTTGCCGACAGTGCCTGGAACGCGACGACGCCGCAGAACCGCCTCAGCGTCACCGTCACCGAGGCGGTCTTTGCCGGCGAACGCTGCCGCTACATGCTGCAGGCGGCCGACGGCACCTCGATGGTCCTGAAGGAGCCTTCGAGTGCTGCCATCCGGCGCCGCGCCATCGGCGAGCGCGCGGAGATCTCCTGGTCGGTCGCAGACACCATTCTCGTGTGAGGCAATCCTTGTCGGAGATCGCGCAGCCCCCGCCCATCGCCGTTCCCCTGGGGTCCGTCCGGCCGCTGCTGCGGAACTGGCGCCGCCATGTACCGATGCTGCTCGTGGCACCTTTGCTGATCTACATGCTGGTGCTCTACGCCTTGCCGGTGCTGGCGATGCTGCTGCGCAGTGTGAATGACCCGACCTGGACGCTGTCGCACTACACCGCCCTGTTCGAGGACGTGGTGTTCGCAAAAACCTTCTGGATCACCCTCAACACCTCGGTCACCGTGACGCTCGGCTGCCTGGTCCTGGGCTATCCGGTCGCCATGGGGCTGGTGCGCGCCAAGACGATGGCGCCGCTCATCCTGGTCGTCATCCTGCTGCCCTTCTGGACCAGCGTGCTGGTGCGCAGCTACGCCTGGATGGTGCTGCTGGGCCGGCACGGTCTGGTCAACGAAGCCCTCATCGCGCTCGGCATGATCGACCGGCCGATCCGCATCCTGAACACGCCGCTCGCGACCCAGATCGCGATGATCCACATCCTGTTGCCCTACATGATCCTGCCGATCGCCAATGCGCTACGGCAGATCGATCCGTCGCTGATCCGCGCCGCGTCGGGGCTTGGCGCCACGCCCTTCATGACCTTCCGCCAGGTCATCCTGCCGCTCTCCATGTCGGGCGTCGCCGCAGGCACGCTGCTCACCTTCGTCCTGGCGCTCGGCTTCTACATCACGCCGGCGATGGTCGGCGGGCCGCGCGACATCACTCTTTCGATGCTGATCGCCCAGGAGGTCGAGCAGCTCAACTGGGCCTATGCCGCGACGCTCTCCGCCGTCCTGCTGGCCACCGCGCTCGCCATCCTGGCGGTCGCGCGCCGCCTGCCCGGCGTCGGCAACGCCTTCCGCATGAGCATGCGATGATCCTCGCGCGGCTCGTGCCGGCCGGCGTCGTCGGCCTGATCCTGTTCTTCCTCGCCTTCCCGATCGTCGTGGTGACGGTCGTGTCGTTCTCGGAAGCCACCTACCTCACCTTCCCGCCACCGGCTTTCGGCTTCCGCTGGTACGAGGCCTATTTCAGCAATCCCGACTGGCTGAACCCGACGTGGGTCAGCCTCTGGGTCGCGGCGGCCGTGGTCGTGCTGGCAACCTCCCTCGGCACGCTCGCCGCACTCGGCATCGCCCGCCTGCCGAAGGCCCTGCGCATCTTCGCCACGGGTCTCATCCTCTCGCCGCTCATCGTCCCCGGAATCGTCGTGGCGATCGGCATCTACTACGCCTATTCGCACTACGGCCTGGTCGGCACGCCGATCGCCATGGTGCTGGCGCACACCTGTCTCGCCGTGCCCTTCGTCGTTACCAGCGTGACGGCAAGCCTCTCCGGCATCGACCCGCGGCTCGAGCAGGCCTCCCTCAGCCTCGGCGCCACGCCCGGCGCCACCTTCTGGCAGGTCACGCTGCCGCTGATCCGACCGGGCGTGCTGGTCGGCGCGCTGTTCGCCTTCATCACCTCGTTCGACGAGCTGATCGTGGCACTCTTCATTTCGGGCACTGGTGCGGTCACGCTGCCCCGCCGCATGTGGGACGATCTGCGCTTCCAGATCGATCCCACCATTGCCGCCGTCTCCACGCTGACGATCGTCCTCACGGTCGTACTGATGGGCGCGGCCCACCTGCTGCGCAAACGCAGCCCGGCCTAATCGACGTTCATTCCCTTCATGTAGGTCGAGGGCACGACCGTCTTCACCGACTGCGCGCGCTTGGCGAGCCAATAGGCCTGCGGCGGCGGCACCGAGCCGAACTGCTTGTCGACGCCGAGCTTCTGCGCGGCGTCCATCGGCCAGTTCGGGTTGTAGAGAAGCTCGCGGGCGAGCGCGATCAGGTCGGCACGGCCCTCCTGCAGTATCTGCTCGGCCTGGTCGGCGTGGACGATCAGCCCGACCGCCATGCTGAGGATCCCGGCGTCCTTCTTCAGCCGCTCGGCATAGGGCACCTGGTAGCCGTAGGTCACGGGGCCGGCGCTCACCACCGGCGAGCCGCGCATGCCGCCCGAGCTGCAGTCGATCACGTCGACGCCCTTGGGCTTGACGATCCTGGCGAAGGCCACGCTCTGATCGGGGCCCCAGCCGGCATCGTCCTCGACCGAGAGCCGCACAAACAGGGGCTTCGACGCCGGCCAATGGGCGCGCACGCTCTCGACCACCTCGATGGCGAAGCGCATACGATTGAGCTCGCTGCCGCCATACTCGTCGTTGCGCACGTTGGAGAACGGCGAAAGGAACTGGTGGATCAGGTAGCCGTGCGCCATGTGCAGGTCGAGCACTTCGAAGCCCGCCTCATGGGCACGCCGCGCTGCCTGCCCCCAGTGTTCGACCGCTTCCGGTATTTCCGCCCGCGTGAGCGCCCGCGGCGTCGGATCGCTCTCGGGCGAGTTGATGGCGCTCGAGGAGACGAGTTCCCAGGCGTCCCAATCGTCGATCTCGGGCGAGGGCTTCAGCGGCCCGCCGCCTTCCCACGGCCGGAAACGCCGCGCCTTGCGGCCGGAATGGCCGAGCTGGATGCCGGGCACTGAATTGTGCAGGCGGATGAAATCGGTGCAGCGCTTGAGGCCGGGGACGAACGCATCGTCCCACAGCCCGAGATCGCCCACGGTGCCGCAGCCGCGGCGCTCGACCTTGGTCGATTCCATGATCACCAGCCCTGCGCCGCCCGCGGCATAGCGCCCGGCGTTCATCAGGTGCCAGTCGGTGGCGAAGCCCTTGACCGCCGAATACTGGTGCATCGGCGCCACCACCACCCTGTTCTTCAGGGTGATGTCGCGGATGGAAATCGGTTCGAACAGTTTGGGACCCGCCATGTATACTTCCCCCATGCCCGCCGTCACTCATGACCGCTACGACGACACCTACCTGCGCCGCATCCTGCGCGAATGTAAGACCATCGCCATGGTCGGCGCCTCGGCCAACTGGAATCGTCCTTCGTATTTCGCCATGAAATATCTGCTCGACCGCGGGTACAAGGTCATTCCGGTCAACCCGGCCGCCGCCGGCCAGGAGATCCTCGGGCAGAAGGTCCACGCCTCGCTCGAGGAACTGCCGGTCAAGGCCGACATGGTCGACATCTTCCGCAACTCCGAGGCCGCCGGGCCGATCACCGACGATGCCATCCGGCACGGCGCCAAAGTCGTCTGGATGCAGCTCGGCGTGGTCAACCAGGCCGCTGCCGAGCGCGCCGAGAAGGCCGGCCTCAAGGTCGTGATGAACCGCTGCCCCAAGATCGAGCACTCCCGCCTCGCCGGCACCATCGAGTGGCACGGCATAGCAAGCGGCGTGATCTCCTCGAAGAAGCGAGCGCTCTAGGGCCATGCGCATCGCCCAGCATCGCCGGAGCTTGCTACTGGGCGGTGTGAGCATGCTCGCCGCCCCCGCGCTGGCGCAGGCGGGCGACCACGCGATCTTCAGCGAGTTCTCGCCCGATACGAAGAAGATGCAGCCGGGCTGGAACAGGCGCATCTTCACCGCGGTCGAGGCCCGCAAGGGCGACGCGATACGATGCGATCTCGCGACCGGTGTCGTGACGCTGGCGCCGGGCAGCTATCGCCTCGGCGGCTACTCGATGGTCGCCTACGGTCCGGCCGGATCTCCGGAGACGACGACGATCCGTGCGCCGGCAGCGGCGGGCTACTGCCGGCTGCGCACCTACGATCCGCCGGAGCCTGCGAGTGCGGCCGACCTTCGCGCCATCGCCAACGACGGCCCGCGCGTGATCTCGATCGGCAGCCCGGCCACGCCCAACATGACGCCGAGCCTGTTCGACGCCTACCACGAGACGGCGCGACCGATCCGGCTCGTCCTCGAGCACCAGTCGGGAGAGTCACCGCAGGACATCTACCTTCGGGTCTTCGTTGAGAACTCGAAGTGGCACGCCTTCGCCCGAATCGGCATCCAGCGGCTCTGAGCGCCGCGCGCACCCGTGAAGTTCGGCGTCGTCGGTCACATGGTCGTGCCGGCGCTCAACCGAGCCCGCGCTGGCGCTCAATGTAGGCCGCGCATTTGGCCAGCGTCGTCACCTTGCCGTAGTCGGCTTCGGGGATCGCCACGCCGAGCTGCTTGCTGATCCCGATCATGAAATTCAGGAAGTCCATGGAATCGAGGCCGATGTCGTTGCGCAGGTCCTCGTCGGCGCCGAGCGTCGAGGCGTCGAGGTCCGGTGCGACGGCCTCGAGAATCTTCCTCAGGCGCTCGACCGTGTCGGGTCCGCTCATAGGCGCTCCGGTACTTGCAGGCGGCTGTCGATGGCGGCGAGCAGGCGGCTGCCGCTGACACCGTCGCTCGCCCGGTGATCGCCGCTCAGGGTGGCATAGACGGTCGGCCGGGCAGCGACCACGCCGTCGACGACGGCTGGGGCCGGCCGCACCGCGCCGAAGCCGACGATGGCCAGTTGCGGCGGGTAGATCACGCCATAGACCCGCTCGGCGCCGCGCTCGCCCAGGCTCGTCACCGTGACGGTGGGGTCGGTCATCTCCGAGCCGCGCAGGCGCGCCGTCCGGGCGCGGATCACGAGATCGCGCAGCGCCGCCATGAGCTCGTCGACCGTCTTTCCGTCGGCATCGTGGATCGCCGGCGCCATCAGCCCGCCGCCGCGCAGCGAGATCGCCCAGCCGACATGGATGCCCGCCGACAGTCTCGGAGCGCCGTCGAGCCAGAAGCCGTTGAGTTCCGGGACCTCCCTGAGCGCCAGTGCGGTCGCCTTGAGAAGCAGGACTCCCGCCAGCAGCCGGTTCTCGACGTCCCGCCGCGCGTTCTCCACGGCCAGCCACTGCAGGGCGCGGCTCATGTCGATCGGCAGACCGAGATAGTAGTGCGGGATCTCGCGCTTCGATCGCGCCATCGCACTGGCGATGGCCTGGCGCATGGCCGCCGGATCGAAGCCGCGGCGGCCCTTCTCCGCGCCCGGGCGTGCGGCGCGAGCGGCCACCGCCTCGATGTCGGCAAGAGTGATCGCGCCGCCCGGCCCGCTGCCGGCAAGCCCGTGCGGATCGATGCCGAGCTCGGCGGCGCGACGCGATGCAGCGGGCGACAGCCGCAACCGCTCGCCGGCGGGCCGTGGTGGCGGCAGCGGCGGCAGTGCAGGCAACGGCGCGGACGGCGCCGGCACCTCGGCCGGCGGCGGTGCGGGCGCAGCCGCGGGCTTTGGCTCGCCGCTGTCGATGCGTGCCAGGACGGCACCCACCGGCACCTCGGTGCCCACAGGCACCACGATCTCGGACAGCACGCCGTTCTCGAATACCTCGACCTCGAAGGCACCCTTCTGCGTCTCGACGACCGCCACGACGTCGCCGCGCGCGATCCTGTCGCCGGGCTTCTTCAGCCACTCGACGACCGTGCCTTTCTCCATGTCGGCGCCGAGCGACGGCATGCGGAAGTCGCTCATGCCGGCCCCGGCCGCACCAGCTCTCGCGCCGCGGCGAGGATGCTCTCGGCCTGCGGCACCGACGCATCTTCGAGATGCTTGGGATACGGGATCGGCACCTCGACCCCGCACAGCCGCGCGGGTGGCGCGTCGAGCTCGTAGAAGGCCTGTTCGACGATGCGCGCGCTGATCTCGGCGGATATGCCGCCCGATCGCCAGCCTTCGTCGACGATCAGGGCGCGCCGCGTGCGGGCCACCGAGGCCATGATGGTGGCGTCGTCGAGCGGCCGCAGCGACCGCAGATCGACGACCTCTGCCTCGATCCCCTCGGCCGCGAGCGCCGTCGCGGCGGCCAGGCACTTCGACAGGCTGCCGCCATAGGTGACGATGCTGAGATCGCGCCCCGGCCGGCGGATCGCCGCCCCCGAGATCGGCACCGCGCCCGCATCGTCATCCAGCTCGCCTTCCATGTTGTAGAGCTGGACATGCTCGAAGATGAGCACCGGATTGGGGTCCTCGAGGGCGCTCCACAGCATGCCGCGGGCATCCTCGAGTGTGGCCGGCGCCACGACCTTGAGGCCGGGGATGTGCGCGTACCAGCCTTCGAGGCTGTGCGAATGCTGCGCCGCCAGCTGCCGGCCCGATCCCGTCGCCATGCGGATCACCAGCGGCACCGCGAACTGGCCGCCCGACATGTGCGGAATGGTGGCCGCGTTGTTGACGATCTGGTCGAGCGCCAGCAGGCTGAAATTCACCGACATCACCTCGACGATCGGCCGCATGCCGCCCAAGGCCGCGCCGATGCCGGCGCCGACGAAACCCGACTCCGACAGCGGCGTGTCGCGGATGCGCTCCTCGCCGAACTCCTGCGCCAGCCCCTTGCTGACCGCATAGCAGCCGCCGTAGCGGGCGACGTCCTCGCCCATCAGGAAGACGCGCGGATCGCGCTTCATCGCCTCGCGGATCGCCTCGCGCACGGCCTCGCGATAGGTCGTCTTGCGGCGCCCGCTCATGCCGGCACCTCGTTCATGAGCACGTATTTCTCGAGGTCGGCCAGCGGCTCCCAGGGCGAGGCCTCGGCGAAGGCGACGGCGGCGTCGACCTCGGCGGCGGCTTCGGCCGAGAGCGTGGCCACGTCGCCGTCGTGCAGCAGTCCCGCCGCGAGAGCCCAGCCCTGGAAACGCTTGATCGGGTCGCGCTCCTTCCAGCGCTCGACCTCCTCCTTGTCGCGATAGAGCTGGGCATCGAACATCGAATGCGCCCGGAACCGGTAGGTCATGCATTCCAGGAAAACCGGGCCACCGCCGCCGCGGATGTGTTCGAGGGCGCCGCGGGTCGCGGCCTCGACGGCGACCACGTCCATGCCGTCCACGCGGCGCGAGTCGAGACGATAGGCCGCCGCCTTGAGATGGATGTCGGTTTCCGACTCGGTGCGTTCGACCGCGCTGCCCATAGCGTAGAGGTTGTTCTCGCACACGAACAGGACCGGCAGCTTCCAGAGTGCGGCGAGGTTGAGCGATTCGTGGAACTCGCCCTCCGCCACCGCGCCCTCCCCGAACAGGCAGACGGCGACGCCGGAGCCCTTCGCCATCTTCTCGGCGAGCGCCAGCCCGACCGCGAGCGGCAGGCCACCGCCCACGATGGCATTGCCGCCGTAGAAACGGGTCGGGCGATCGAAGATGTGCATCGACCCGCCGCGGCCGCGGCTGGTGCCGGAGGCCTTGCCATACATCTCCGCCATCACCGGGCCCATGGCGACGCCCCGCGCCAGCGCGTGGCCGTGGTCGCGGTAGGTCGCCACGACGCTGTCCCGCGGCGACAACGCCTCCATGATGCCGACGGCATTGGCTTCCTCGCCGACATAGAGGTGGAGAAAGCCGCGGATCTTCTGCTGGGTGTAGAGTTCGGCGCAGCGGTCCTCGAAGGCGCGGATCCGCATCATCTGGCCGAGCAGCCGCCGGGCATGGACGTGGCTGAGGTGGGGCTTCGCAGTCATTTCTCGTCGCTTTCCAGGGTCGAGAGATCGCCCTCGGGCAGGCCGAGCTCGCGGGCGCGCAGCAGGCGGCGCATGATCTTGCCGCTACGCGTCTTGGGCAGGTTCTCGCGGAAGGCGATCTCGCGCGGCGCCACCGCGGGCCCGAGTCGGCGCCGCGCATGGGCCATCAGGTCGCGTTCGAGGTCCGGGCTCGCCTTGCAGCCGGCCTTGAGCGCCACGAAGGCCTTGATCGTGTTGCCGGCGACCTCATCGGGCTTGCCGATCACCGCCGCCTCGGCGACGGCCGGATGCTCCATCAGCGCACTCTCGACCTCGAACGGCCCGATCAGGTGGCCTGCCGTCTTGATCACGTCGTCGGAACGCCCGACGAACCAGAAGTAGCCGTCGGCATCGCGCTTGGCCATGTCGCCGGTCAGGTACCAGCCGTCGGCGAAGCATTTGCGGTAGCGCTCGTCCTCGCCGAGATAGCCGCGGAACATCGAGGGCCAGCCGGCCCTGAGCGCAAGCTCGCCTTCCCTGCCGGGTTCCTCGATGACGCGAATGCCGCCGGCCGCCCGCTCGACGATGGCCGCCTCGATGCCGGGCAGCGGCACACCCATCGACCCCGGCTTCACGGGCAACGCCGCAAGATTGGCGATCGCGATGCCGCCCGTCTCGGTCTGCCACCAATTGTCGTGGAACGGCCGGCCGAACGCCTGCCGGCTCCACACGACCGCCTCCGGGTTGAGCGGCTCGCCGACGCTTGCGAGGAAGCGCAGCGACGACAGATCGTACTTGCGCGCGACGTCGACGCCGACCTTCATCAGCATGCGGATGGCCGTCGGCGCGGTGTACCAGACGCTGACGCGGTGCTTCTGGATGATCGAGTACCAGCGGTCCGCGTCGAATTCCATCTCGTCGACGATGCTGGTGACGCCGCAGACCAGCGGCCCGATCACGCCGTAGGACATTCCGGTGACCCACCCCGGATCGGCCGTGCACCAGAAGATGTCGCCGTCGTGCAGGTCGAGCGCATAGCGCGCCGTCACCGCCTGGGCCACGACCGCGTCGTGAACCAGCACCGCCCCCTTCGGCCGACCTGTCGTGCCGCTGGTGAAATGCATGAGCGCCCGATCCTCGGGCCCGGTCGCCGCGGTCTCGTACCGGTCGCCGGCGTCGGCGAGCAGCAGCGGCAGGGCCCGCACGCGCTCGGTCTGGTCCGCCGCCGTGCCGTCGATCAGCAGCACCGCCCGCAGCTCGGGCAGCCGGTCGAGCAGGCCCGCGACCTTGCGCTGGAACAGCGCGCGCGTCGTGACCAGCGCCACGCCATGGCCGATCTCGAGGCGGGCGCGGATCGGCTCCGGGCCGAAGGCGGAGAACAGCGGGCAGAAGACCGCGCCGCGCTTCAATGTGCCGAGCACCGCGCCGTACAGGGCCGGCACGCGCCCGCTCAGCGAGAACACCGCTTCGCCGCGGCCGACGCCCAGCGACTCGAGGACCTTGGCGAACCGGCTGGCCGCGGCGTCGAGGTCGGCGAAGGTGATGTCGGTGATCTTGTCGTCGCGCCCGACGTGGCGCACGGCGACCAGATCGCCCCGGCCGTCGGCTACGTGGCGGCTGACCGCCTCATGCGCGATGTTCAGTCCGCCGCCGGGCAGCCCCGCCATCGATCTTCGCGCCGCGTCCCAGTCGAACGAAGCCCGCAGCGTGGCATAGTCGGCGAGGTTCGGTGCGACCCGAAAATCGGCCGGAGACTTCTCGATCGTCGGAAATGTCGCTTCCACCGGTTCGCCTCGGCACGCGTGCATCGGACGCCGGCACGTTGGAGCAAGGTGAGACTGCGAACCTTGACCTATCTCAAGCCTGCCGCAGCGCAGCAGGCGGGGCGCAAAATACGAGAGGCCCACGGTCCACACCTACGCGAGGACCGTGAGCCTCCGCCCCCTACGTGACACGCCCACCGGGATTTTTATTGCCGGATGGGCGCGCCTCCCAAGCCGAAAAAGAAACCGGCGGTGGTGGGGCCACCGCCGGCCTCTCGAGAGGTTTGCTAGGCCGCCCGGGGAGAGATAGCGACAAAGCGGGTCATCCCCTCTCGATACACTTTCATGAGGACCGGCTTGCCGGTCTTCGTAGCCTCTTTGAGCTTCTCGGCGGCCATCTTCGGGCTCTCGACCGTGTCCTTGCCGACCTGCTGCAGGACGTCGCCCGCCTTCAGGCCCTGGTCGTCGGCCGGGCTGCCCGGCTCGACCGCGGCCACCACGACACCCTTCATCTCGCCGTCGAGGCCGAGCTGCTTGCGCGCCTCCGGGGAGAGCGGCGCCAGCGACACGCCGTAGGCGGCGGGCTTGGCGGCCTCGGCCGGCTTGCCGTCGGCCTTGGCCTTGATGATGGCGGACTCCTCCTTCTGGTCGCCGACCTTGGCGCTGAGGCTCATGTCCTTGCCGTCGCGCCACACGCCCAGCTTCACCGCGGTGCCCGGCTTCATCGCCGAGATCGTGCGGGTCAGCTCCTTGATGCCGTCGACCTTCTTGCCGTCGACGCTCAGGATCACGTCGCCCGACTTCACGCCGGCCGCCAGGGCCGGGCTGTCCGGCTGGACCATCGCCACGAGGGCGCCCTTGTCCGCCTTGAGCGACAGGCTCTCGGCGATCTCCTTGGTCACCGGCTGGATCTGCACGCCGAGCAGTCCGCGCTCGACCCGGCCGTTGTCGCGGAGCTGCGCGACCACCGGCTCGGCAAGCGAGGACGGGATGGCGAAGCCCAGGCCGATGTTGCCGCCGGTCGGCGAGAAGATGGCGGTGTTGATGCCGATCACCTTGCCGTCCATGTCGAACAGCGGGCCGCCCGAGTTGCCGCGGTTGATGGCCGCGTCGGTCTGGATGTAGTCGTCGAACGGGCCCGACTGGATGTCGCGGCCGCGCGCCGACACGATGCCCGTGGTCACGGTGCCGCCGAGGCCGAACGGGTTGCCGACCGCCATCACCGGCTGGCCGACGCGCACCTTGGCGGCGTCGCCGAACGTGACGTACGGCAGGGCCTTGTCGCTCTCGACCTTGAGCACCGCGAGGTCGGTCTTCTCATCGCCGCCCATCATCTTGGCCGGCAGCTTGGTGCCGTCCGACATGGTGACGGTGATCGAGTCGGCCTTCGCCACGACGTGGTAGTTGGTCACGACCGTGCCCTTGGCGTCGACGATGAAGCCCGTGCCGACGGCCTGGCCCTTCTCCTTCGAGTGCGGACGCTTGCCATCCGGACGACCCGGCTGCATCGGCTGGCCGAAGCGCTCGGCAAAGCGCTTCATGAACTCTTCCATCTGCTTGTCCTGCGGGCCCGACGCGCGGACCTCCTCGTCGTCGGCGGCACCGGCCTTCATGGTCACGGCGACGTTCACGACCGCAGGGGTCACCTTGGCGGCGAGCTCCGAGAAATCCTGCACGCCCGAAACGGTCTGGCCGGCAATCGCCGTCGGCGCCGTGAACATCGGCGCGATCAGGGCGGGCGCCGTGAGCGCGGTGGTGACCGCCAGTGCGGCCAGAATGGTCTTGGTCTTCGTCATCATCTACAGCCTCCTCCGTGGGGGTACGGGGACTATGGGCGTGCCCCTGTAGCGTCCGGATGGCCGCAGCATTGAATGTTTGTATAGTTGGAGATCGTTGCGCCGGGCCTGGAATGGCGGCAGATGATGCAGGACAAGGTGTCATCCCGAACGGAGTGAGGGATCTTTCCTGCGGCGTTGGCCAAGGATCCCTCGCTGCGCTCGGGATGACAGTTTGATTCAAGCCGCCGGAAACACCGTGAAGATCCTCCTCGTCGAAGACGACAAGCAAACCGCCGACTACATCGCCAAGGGCCTGCGCGAGCTCGGCCACGTTGTCGACCAGGCCGACAACGGCCGCGACGGCCTCTACCTCGCGACCGGCGAGAAGTACGACGTGCTGGTCGTCGACCGCATGCTGCCGGCAATGGACGGGCTGTCGCTGGTCAAGGCGGCGCGCGGTGCGGGCGTGACGGCGCCGGTGCTGTTCCTCACCACCATGGGCGGCGTCGACGACCGTGTCGCCGGCCTCGAGGCGGGCGGCGACGACTACCTCACCAAGCCCTTCGCCTTCGCCGAGCTCAAGGCGCGGATCGGCGCGCTGGCGCGGCGGCCCCCCATCGTGGCCACCACCTCGCTCTCCGTCGGCGATCTCGAGATGGACCTGCTCGCCCGCACCGTGACGCGCGCCGGCAAGCGCCTCGAACTGCTGGCCCAGGAATTCAAGGTCCTCGAATACCTGCTGCGCCACGCCGGCGAGGTGGTGACGCGCACCATGCTGCTGGAGAAGGTCTGGGACTTCCACTTCGACCCCAAGACCAACATCGTCGAGACCCACATCAGCCGTCTGCGCTCCAAGATCGACAAGGGCTTCGACAAGCCGCTGCTCCACACGATCAGGGGGGCTGGCTATGTCATCCGCGCGCCTGATTAGGATCCTGCGCTCGGCGAGCTTCCGGCTGCCGCTGCTCTACGCGGTGCTGTTCGTGCTGTCGGCCGGCGTGCTGTTCGCGACCGTCTACTGGACGGCGACGGCGGCGATGCAGAACGACATGGCGGCCGTGCTGCGCTCGGAAGCGCTGCAGCTCGCCGAGGTCCACCGCCGCTCGGGCCTGCCGGGGCTCGCCGACCAGATCGCGCGGCGGCTCAACTTCCGCACCAAGGGCCCGATCTTCTACCTCCTGCAGGCGCCCAACCGCCGCGTCGTCGTCGGCAACCTGCCCGGCATGCCGCCGGTCAATGGCGTGATCGACTTCGAGCCCAGGGACGAATCGCCGGAGGCCGATGCCGAGCGGCCGAAGCTCACCGGCTACGGCATCACCCTGTCCGACGGCTCGTTCCTTCTGGTCGCCCAGGACGCCAACCGGCTGGTCGACATGCAGCGCGCCATCATGCGCGCCTTCTTCTGGTCGAGCGGGCTTGCGCTGCTGCTCGCCATCGCCGGCGGTGCGCTGCTCGGCACCAACTTCCTGCGCCGCATCGACACCATCACGCGGACCAGCCGCGCCATCATGGAGGGCGACCTCTCCGCCCGCATCCCCGTGCGCGGCACGCACGACGAGATCGACCAGCTCGTCGCCAGCCTCAACGCCATGCTGGCCCGCATCCAGCAGCTCATGGACGGGCTGCGCCAGGTGTCGAGCGACATCGCCCACGATTTGCGCACGCCGCTCGGCCGGCTGCGCCAGCAGCTCGAGGATGCGCGCGACCGCGCCACGACCACGGCCGACTACGAGGCCGCGACCGACGCCGCCATCGAGGAAGCCGATTCGCTGCTCGATACCTTCTCCGCCCTGCTGCGCATCGCCCAGGTCGAGGCCGGAGCCCAGCGCAGCGCCTTTGCCGAGTTCGACCTTTCGGCGCTGCTGAAGAGCCTGGGCGAAACCTACGAGCCCGTGGCCGAGGACACGGGCCGCGCGCTCGACGTCGGGATCGAGGACGGCGTGATGCTGACCGGCGACCGCCAGCTCGTGGCCCAACTCGTCACCAACCTGCTGGAGAATGCGCTGCGCCACACGCCCGAGGGCACGAAAGTCTCCCTCGGCCTCGCGCGCAAGGGCGACGGCTTCGAGATCGTGGTCGCCGACAACGGGCCCGGCATTCCCGACGGCGAGCGCGACAAGGTATTCGATCGCTTCTATCGCCTCGATCGCAGCCGCTCGACAGCCGGCAGCGGGTTGGGGCTCGCCATGGTCAAGGCGATCGCGGGCCTCCACGGTCTCGCGATCCGGCTCGAGGATGCCGGGCCGGGATTGCGGGTCGTCCTCGCCCGCTGAGGGCGTGGCTCCGGATTCCGATCAGGTCCACGGCTGCGGCTTGCGGTGCCGCACCAGCACGCCATAGGGCTCCGGCGTCCCTGGCGGCAGGGTTGCCAGCCAGACGAGATCCTTCGCGCCCTCGTCCGGCGTCGCAGCCTTCGACATGTCGGCGAACCAGGGCCGCGAGGCCTCCGTATCGATCAGGCCGGGACAGGCGGCATTGACCAGAATGCCGCGTCGGCGAAACGCCGCCGCGTGCTCGCGCGCCAGCACGCGCACCGAGGCGACCTGCCCGATCTTGGACGGCACGTTGATCCAGTCCGGCCAGCCTTCCTCCTTGGCCGTGCCGCTGCGCACGGCGGCGACATATTCGTCCATCGACCGCTCGACGCCTTCGAGCGTGAGGTCGGGCGCGTCGAACCTCGCGTGCAGGCGCGGATCGAGGTTGCGCAGCGAACCGAAGGAACTTGCCACGACGATGAAACGCGCATTGTCGCGCAGCAGCGGCATGAAGGACTCAATCACCCGCAGGGTGCCGTGGTTGTTGGTGTCGACGAAGCCCGCCACCTGATCGGCTTGCGGCACTTCTTTTGTGATCCGCGCCGCGGCGTTCTGGACCACGATGTCGATGCCGCCGTGACGCGAACGCACCGCCTCGGCCGCCGCCGTTACACTGGCACTGCTCGCGATGTCCATGTCGATGAAGTCGGGCTTCAATCCCTCGCTTCGCAGCAGCGCGCACGCCTCATGGCCCCGCTGGGCGTTGCGGGCCGCGAGATAGACCGTGGCGCCGTCGCCCAGCGCCCGGCAAAGCCCGCGCACCAGCGCGAGTCCCAGCCCCTGGTTGGCGCCGGTCACCAGCGCGACCTTGTCGGCGTTTGCTTGCGTCATCATTGACCTCGCTTCGCTTGGACGCCGACAATGGCGCCATGAAACAGCAGCTCTTCGCCTATGTCGGCAGTTACACCACGCCCGAGCGCCAGGGCCGCGGCAATGGCATCAATGTCTATCGCGTCGATCCGCGCAGCGGTGCCTTCCGGCACACCCAGCACCTCGGCGGGCTGGAGAACCCCTCGTTCCTTGCGCTCAACGCCGCGGGCACGCGCCTCTACTCGGTGCATGGCGATCGCAGCGAAGCCACATCCTACACGATCGATCCCGCCACCGGCCATATCGCCGTGCTGAACCGCCAGCCGACCGGCGGCTACAACCCGATCCATCTTGCCTTCGATGCCACTGGCCGCTTCCTGGTGGTGAGCAACTACGGCTCCGACTCGCTCGCCGCCTTGCCGATCCGCCGCGACGGCTCGCTCGGCCCCTATCCCACGCTCACGGCCGTCAAGGCGCCGCTCGGCCCGCATCGTGTCGAGCAGAAGAACGTGCGGCCGCACCACAATCCGCTCGATCCCCAGGGGCGCTTCTTCTACCTGCCCTGCAAGGGCGCCGACTGCGTGATCGGCTATCGCCTCGACCGGCGGCGCGGCGTGCTGGCCGAAACCAACCGCGTCGCATCCCGTCCGGGCGCCGGCCCCCGCCACATCGACTTCCATCCCCGCCGGGCTCTGGCCTATGTTATCAACGAACTCGATTCGACGATCACGACCTATCGTCATGATAGTGCCAGCGGCATGCTGACGCCGATCCAGACCGTGCCCTCCACGCCACCCGACTTCACGGGCTACAGCACCGGGGCGGAGATCTGGGTCGATCGCGCCGGCCGCAACGTCTACGTCTCGAACCGCGGGCACGACAGCATCGGCGTGTTCGGCATCGATCCGGCCCGCGGAACGCTCAGCCCGCGCCAGTGGGTGCCCACCAAGGGAAGCGTGCCGCGCTACTTCGCTTTCGATCCCGCGCAGCGGTTCCTCTACGTGGCCAACCAGGGCGGCGGCACGATCGTCGCCTATCGCGTCGGCCGCAGCGGGCTCCTGGCGCCCACGAGGCTGCGCACCGCAGTCGGCAGCCCGGCCTGCATCGTCTTTTCACGTTCCTGAACGGTGGATCGAGAAGACTCGACTCTCCGCCTGCTCAGGTCTAAATGTCTCCAATGGAGACATATACGGAGTCCGCCATGATCTACGACATGATCCGCAGCCAGATGGGCCAGAACGTCCCCTTCGCCCGCCACGCCGGCGTCGAAATCGACGCCCTCGGCAAGGGCCGCGCCTCGGCCCGCCTGCCGTTCCGGTCCGAGGGGTTGAACCATATCGGCACCCAGCACGCCGCCGCCCTGTTCGCGCTGGGCGAGACCGCGTCGGGGGCGGCCATGGCCGGCACCTTCGCAGCCATGCTGCTCGAGATCCGTCCCGTCGCCGCCGAGGCGTCGATCCGCTACTTCGGCCTCGCCAAGGGCCAGGTCACGGCGGACGCGCGGGTCGAGGCCGAGCCCGACGCCCTCGTCGAGGCGGTCCGCAGCGACGGCAAGGTCCGCTTCCCTATCGTGGTTTCGCTCAAGGGCGAGGACGGGATCGAGATCGGCGAGATGACGGTCGACTGGCACGTCTCGAAGAAGCGCGTCTGACGCCGCGCCGCGCAAGCCAGTGCGCAAGACGTTCCATCACGGCGACGCGAAGGCCGCCGCCGTCGAGGCCGCCCTCGCCCTGCTGGCCGCCGATGGCCGCGAGGCGCTGACCCTGCGCGCCGTCGCGGCCCGCATCGGCGTCAACCATCGCGCCCTCTACCGCCACTTCGCCTCGCTCGACGGGCTCAAGGTCGAGGTGGCCGCGGCAGGCTTCGACCGTCTCGCGGCGATCCTCGCGAAGGTGCCGCCCGCCGAGCCACGCGCGCTCGCCCGCGCCTATGCCCGCTTCGCCTTCGCGCAGCCCCATCTGTACGACCTGATGTTCTCCCTGCCGCTGCGCGATTGGTACGCCACCTCCGAAGGGATCGGGCCCGCGATCCGCCGCGTGATCGCAGCGTCCGTCGCGGCCGTCGGCGCGACGAAGGACGCCGAGCGTCTTGTGTTCCGCCTCTGGGGCATGACGCACGGTCTGGTCGGCCTCTATCGCGCCGGCGCCTGGCGCGCCCGCTCCGACCGCCAGGCCGTGGAGTTCATCGCCTCCCTGATTTGACGGCGCGGCCCCGGCGTGGTAGGAGTACGCCTATGCGTTCCTATCACGCTTTCCTTCGAGCCCGACTGATGAACAACAGGCAGGACAGGGAGTGCGGAAGTCGATTTCCGCAATGTCCGCTTTCGGCGGACATTCGCAAAGCGGTCTGACCGCCGAAATCGCCCTTCCCTTCAATGACTTGAAGCGGGTTTGATGCGAGCCTGACCTGCGCGAAGTCGGTTCTATTTATTTCCGCGAATCGCCGGACATTTCGGGAGAGTTTCGTGAGCGACAAGACCTACGGTTTCGAGACGCTGTCGGTGCATGCTGGCGCCGCCCCCGATCCGGCGACCGGCGCGCGCGCCCTGCCGATCTACCAGACCACGGCCTATGTTTTCGAGGACGCGGACCACGCCGCGGCGCTGTTCAACCTGCAGACCGTGGGCTTCATCTACTCGCGGCTCACCAACCCGACCAACGCCGCGCTCGAGGCCCGGCTGGCGACGCTTGAGGGCGGCCGCGGCTGCACCGTCGCCTCTTCGGGCCACGCCGCGCAGGTGCTCGCCCTCTTCCCGCTGATGGGCCCGGGGGCGGAGATCGTCGCCTCGTCCCGGCTCTACGGCGGCTCGCTGCAGCAGATGAAGAACACCTATCCGAAGTTCGGCTGGACGGCGAAGATCGTCGACGCCGACGATCCGGACAACTTCAAGCGCGCCGTCACCGACAGGACCAAGGCCTTCTTCATCGAAAGCCTCGCCAATCCGGGCGGCGTCATCTCCGACATCGAGGCGATCGCCCGCATCGCCGAGGATGCGGGCGTGCCGCTGCTGGTCGACAACACGCTGGCCACGCCCTGGCTCTGCAAGCCGATCGACTACGGCGCGACGCTGGTCGTCCACTCGACCACCAAGTTCCTGAGCGGAACCGGCACCTCGATGGGCGGCGCGGTCGTCGACTCCGGCAAGTTCGACTGGAGTGCCAAAGGATCGGATGGGGGCGGAAAGTTCCCCAGCCTCGCAGGCCCCGAGCCCGCCTACCACGGGCTGAACTTCTACGAGACGTTCGGCGACATGGCCTACACCTTCCACAGCCACGCGGTCGGCCTGCGCGATCTCGGCCCCACCCAGGCGCCGTTCAATGCCTGGCTCACCATGCTCGGCATCGAGACGCTGGGCCTGCGCATGGAGCGGCACTGCGCCAATGCGCTGGCCGTCGCGCAGCACCTCGAGAAGCATCCCGCCGTCGCCTGGGTGAACTATGCCGGACTGCCGTCGAACAAGTACAACAGGCTCGCGAAGAAATACCTGCCCAAGGGCGCCGGCTCTGTCTTCACCTTCGGCGTCAAGGGCGGCTACGACGTGGGCGTCAAGGTCGTCGACAATGTCGAGCTCTTCTCGCACCTCGCCAACATCGGCGACGCCAAGAGCCTGATCATCCATCCCGCCTCGACCACGCACCGCCAGCTCACCGACGAGCAGCGCGTCGCCGCCGGCGCCGGGCCGGACGTGCTGCGCCTGTCGATCGGAATCGAAACCGTCGGCGATATCATCGCCGACCTCGACCAGGCTCTGGAAAAAGCAACAAAATGAAGTCTCAAGGGAGAACGTCCGAATGCTCAGCAAGGCGGACAATGAGTTCCTGACCCGGGCCGGCCGCGGCACGCCGATGGGCGAGCTGCTGCGCCGCTTCTGGATGCCGGCGCTGCTCTCGGAGGAGCTGCCGGAGCGCGATGGTCCGCCCAGGAAGATTCGCATCATGGGCGAGGACCTCCTGGCCTTCCGCCAGACCGACGGCCGCGTCGGCATCGTCGAGCCGCACTGTCCGCACCGCGGCGCAAATCTCTACTACGGACGCAGCGAGCAATGCGGCCTGCGCTGCTCGTTCCACGGCTGGAAGTTCGACGTCGACGGCAACTGCGTCGAGCTGCCGACGTCGCCGCCGGAGTCCACGTACAAGGACACGATCAAGCTGCTCGCCTATCCCACTCGCGAATGGGGCGACATGATCTGGGTCTACATGGGCCCACGCGAGGCCATGCCCGAGCTGCCGCAGCTCGAGATGGCGCTGGTGCCGGCCGGCTCGCGCTTCGTCACCAAGAAATGGCAGGACTGCAACTGGGTGCAGAGCCTCGAAGGCGCCATCGACACGTCGCACTTTTCATTCCTGCACAAGGTCCTGGCGACCGACGACGAGGCCGCGCGCCGCGCCATGAGCCGGGCAGCCCTCGCCGACCAGGCCAAGCCCGACGACCGCGTGCGGTGGGTGCAGAACGACCCGCGGCCGAAATTCCAGGTGCTGGGCCACGAGACCGGCCTCGTGATCGGGGGCGGCCGCAAGACCGACGGGCGCGACCTCTACTGGCGCATCGCGCAGTTCCTGATGCCGAGCCATGCCTACACACCGGCCGCCTTCCCGGGCGAGATCTACTACGGCCAGACCTGGGTGCCGGTCGATGACGTCAACTGCTGGATCTACACCTACTGCTGGCAGCCGGACCGGCCGTTCAGCAATTCCGAGCGCACCAAGTTCCGCGGCGGCTTCAACGTCCACTCCGAGGTCGACGCCGACTACCGGCCGCTGCGCAACAAGGACAACGACTACCTGCGCGACCGCACGGTGCAGCTCAAGGAGAACTTCACCGGCATCACCGGCGTCAGCGAACAGGACGCCGCCATCCAGGACAGCCAGGGGCCGATCCAGGACCGGACGAAGGAGCATCTCGGCCCCACCGACATCGGCATCGTCGAATTCCGCAAGCTGGTGATGGGCGCCGCCCGCAAGCTCGCTTCGGGCGAGGCCCCGCCGCAGCCCGCGCTGGCGCCGCGCTACGCCGTGCGCTCCGGCGGCTGGGTCGCGGCACCGGAGAAGGACCTCGCCGCAGTGATGACCGAGCGCTTCGGCCATGCCCGCGGCTATGTCGGCAACCAGTACGGATTGGGTGAGTGATGCTGAGCCACGCCGACAATGCATTGCTGACGCATACCGGGCCGGGCACGCCGATGGGCGACCTCATGCGCCGCTTCTGGATGCCCGCCCTGCTCTCGGAGGAGCTGCCGGAGCGCGACGGGCCGCCCAGGAAGATCAAGGTGCTCGGCGAGGACCTGCTGGCCTTCCGCCGGACCGACGGCCGGGTCGGCATCGTCGAGCCGCATTGCCCGCACCGCGGCGCCAACCTCTACTTCGGGCGCAACGAGGAGTGCGGCATCCGCTGCTCGTTCCACGGCTGGAAGTTCGACGTCGACGGCAACTGCGTCGACCTGCCGACGTCGCCGCCGGAGTCCTCCTACAAAGACACGATCAAGCTGCTGGCCTATCCGGTGCGCGAATGGGCCGACATGATCTGGGTCTACATGGGCCCGCGCGAGACCATGCCCGAGTTGCCGCAGCTCGAACTCGGACTCGTGCCGGCGGCCCATCGCTACGTCTCCAAGAAGCGGCAGGACTGCAACTGGGTGCAGAGCCTCGAAGGCGCCATCGACACCGCGCACTTCTCGTTCCTGCACGCCATCCCGACCAAGGACGAGGCGGTGCGCGTCGACATCCTGCGCAAGACCTCGGCCATCGGCCAGGAAGGCGGTCTCGCCGACCGCAGCCGCTGGGTGACCGACGATCCGCGGCCCAGGTTCAGGATCCAGGGCCACGATGCCGGCCTGGTGATCGGCGCCGCCCGCAAGACCGACACGACCGATCTCTACTGGCGCATCGCGCAATACCTCGCGCCCAACCACGCGCTGGTGCCGGTCGCCTTTCCCGGCGAGGTCTATCACGGCCAGACCTGGGTGCCGGTCGATGATGCGAGCTGCTGGGTCTACACCTACAGCTGGACGCCCGACCGGCCGCTGACCAACGCCGAGCGCACGAAGTACGCCGCCGGCCTCAGCCTGCATGCCGAGACCGACGAGCACTACGTGCCGAAGAAGAACATGCACAACGACTACATGATCGACCGCGAGCTGCAGAAGACGCTGAGCTATACCGGCATCGCCGGCGTGTCGGACCAGGACGCTGCGATCCAGGACAGCCAGGGCGCGATCCAGGACCGCACCCGCGAGCATCTCGGGCCGACCGATGTCGGCATCGTCGAGTTCCGCAAGCTGGTCATGGGCGCCGCCCGCGCCCTGCAGCGCGGCGAGGCGCCGCGGGCTGCAGCCGCATCACAGCGCTATGCGGTACGCGCCGGCGGCTGGATCGCCGCCGCCGAGAAGGACCTCGAAGCGGTGATGGTCGAGCGCTTCGGCCATCGCCATGGCTATGTCGGCACCGAGTACGGTCTTGGGGAATAGAGCGTTAGACCGGCGCGGCGTGCTGCACTATCGTCCGCGCTGATCAAGGGTCTGGGGAGACTGCAAAGTGACCGTCAAGATTTATGGGCCCACGGCCTCGCGCGCGGCTCGTGCGTTGTGGATCGTGCACGAGCTCGGCATTCCGTTCGAGCACATCGCCGTGGAGATGAAGGATCTCAAAGGCGCCGACTATCTGAAGATCAATCCGAACGGCAAGGTGCCGGCGATGGTCGACGGCGAGTTCAAGCTCTTCGAGTCGATGGCGATCAACCTCTATCTTGCGGCCAAGCACGGCAAGGGCGGCTTCATGCCGGCGAGCCTCGAGGACCAGGCGCTGACCTGGCAGTGGAGCTTCTGGGGCATGACCGAGCTCGAGAAGCCGCTGCTCACCATCCTGATCGATACGTTCATGACTCCGCCGGACAAGCGCAAGCCCGACGCCGTCGCCGAAGCGCAGAAGGCGCTGCCCAAGCCGCTCGGCGTGCTGAACGGTGCGCTGGAGGGCCGCGACTACCTGCTGGGCCCGGCCTTCACCGTGGCCGACCTCAACCTCGCCTCGATCATGAGCTGGGCCAAGTCGATCAAGGTCGACTTCGGGCCGTTCCCCGTTGCGGGCGCCTGGCTCGACCGCTGTCTCGCACGGCCGGCCTACAAGGCTGCCCGCGGCACGAAGTAGCTACTCGGCCGGAGCCGCCTGGGGCGCCGGCATCTCCTGCCCGCGGTCGGCGCCCGGCAGCAGCAGGGCGACCAGGGTGATCACGACCGAGGTCGCCGCGAGGCCGAGGAACAGCAGCTCCAGGCTGCCCGTGGCCTCGCGGATCCAGGCGATCAGCAGGATGGCGAGCGGGCCCGCGCCGAAGGCCACCACGAACTTCGCGCCGAAGCCCAGCCCGTGATAGCGGCTGGGCGTGTAGCGGGCGATCAGGATGTTCTCGATCGGGCCCGCGGCCGAGCTCAGCACTGCCGAGCCGATGGCGCCCAGCAGCGCGACATAACCGTTGCCCATGGCGAGCGCGATCATGGCCACGATCTGCAGCGCCGAAGCGACGATGTAGGTCGTCTTCAGCGGATAGCGGTCGACGATGCGCCGGCCCATCGCGTACTGGGCGATGCCCGAGACGACATAGATCATCGAGGTGGCGAGCCCGACCCACAGCACGACCTTGGTCGCGATGCCCCACGAGGCGAGCCCGTCGCGCAGCGCCGAGATCTCGGGCGCGAGCTTGGACTCGAACACCAGCGCGGCGCCGAACATCACCGCCTGCCAGATGATGCCTTCCAACGCCATCGTGACGGAGAGCACGGAGAAGACGCGCCAGAACTCGCGCCGGCCGACCTGGACGCCCGGCGTCGCGGGCATCGGCCGGTCGCCGACCTTGCCCTGCCGCATCTGCCAGAGGAGCGCCGTGCCGACCGCGAGGCAGACGATGCCGGGCACGATGAAGGCGGCGCGCCACGAGGCGAGCGTGATCAGCACGCCGGGCACGATGCCGTAGAGCGCCAGCCCCGCGCTGCCCCACAGGCCGTTGACGCCCATCGCGTGGCCCTGCTCCTTCGCGGTGCGGATCACCCAGCCGATGCCGACCGAATGGTAGAAGGCGCCGAACGCGCCGATGCCGCAGAGCGCCAGCGACAGCAGCAGCATGTCGCCGGCCGGCACGAGGCCGCAGGCGATAGACGACAGGCCGAGCCCGAAGAACATCACGACCATCATGGCGGGTGCGCCGAACCGGTCGGACAGCCAGCCGGCCGGCAGCGACATCACGCCCAGCAGGACCGTGGCGGGCGCATAGAGGCGCAGCAGATCCTCGGCCGGCAGGCTCCAGGCGACGGCCAGCGTCAGCACGATCACGGCATAGAACGCCGTCATCATGTGCATCAGGGCATGGCCCAGGGAGGAAAACAGCAGGATCCGGCGGCCGGAATCTGTCATGGTCCCTGTATCGGTCGCGGCCGCCTGCGGCGCAACCCGGCTTGCGGCATCGCTGCCATTCGCGCTAAAGCCCCCCTGCCGCGGGCGGGTCGCCCCCGGCATCCGGTCGGGGCGTAGCGCAGCCTGGTAGCGCATCAGTCTGGGGGACTGGGGGTCGCAGGTTCAAATCCTGTCGCCCCGACCATTCAACCTCCCCCTCAAGCGGCTCAATGAACACGCAGCGCGCGCTGGCCTTCATCTTCTGCACCGTGCTGCTGGACGTGCTGTCGCTCGGGCTGATGATCCCGGTCCTGCCGACGATCGTGCTGGGCTTCATGGATGGCGACACCGCGGGTGCAGCCGAGGTCTTCGGCCTGTTCGCCACGGTCTGGGGCCTGATGCAATTCGTCTTCTCGCCGTTGCTCGGCGCGCTTTCCGATTGCTACGGTCGCCGGCCAATCATCCTGATCTCCTGTCTCGGCCTCGGCCTCGATTACGTGTTCATGGCGCTGGCGCCCTCGCTCATGCTGCTGTTCATTGGCCGCATCGTCTCGGGCATCACCGCGGCGACCATCAGCACCGCCTTCGCCTACATCACCGACGTCACCCAGCCCGACGCCCGCGCCAAGGCGTTCGGACTCGTGGGCATGGCATTCGGCGTGGGCTTCGTGCTCGGCCCGGCGGCCGGCGGCCTGCTGGGCAGCCTCGACCCGCGCCTGCCCTTCTGGCTGGCGGCCATGGCCTGCCTCGTCAACGCCGGCTTCGGCTGGTTCGTCCTCCCCGAGTCGCTGGCACCCGAGAAGCGCATGGCCTTCGCCTGGAAGCGGGCCAATCCCATGGGCTCGCTGCGCCTGCTTGCTTCCCACCGTCAGCTTCTCGGCCTCGCCGCAGTCGATTTCCTGGGCAATGTCGCCCATCAGGTCCTGCCGTCGGTGTTCGTGCTCTATGCCGGCTATCGCTACGGCTGGGACGAGTTGACCGTAGGTCTTACGCTGGCGTTCGTCGGCATCTGCAGCGCCGTGGTGCAGGGCTTGCTGGTCGGACCGGTCGTGGTCCGGATCGGCGCCCGCCGCGCCCTGCTGGCCGGCCTGCTGACCGGCGGCGCCGGCATGGCGATCTACGGCCTCGCGCCGACCGGCCCGTGGTTCTGGGTCGGGATCCCGGTGATGGCCCTGTGGGGCCTGTCGGGACCGGCCATCATGGACATGATGACCCGCCGCGTCGGCGCCTCCGAGCAGGGCCAGCTGCAGGGCGCCATGTCGTCGTCGCGCAGCATCGCGGGGCTGGTTTCGCCCGGACTGTTCGCCGGGCTGTTCGCATGGACGATCGGCGTCCTGCCCGGCGCCTCGTTCCTGCTCGCCGGCGCGCTCCTGGCGGCGGCCGCGGCGGTGGCGTGGGTGGTTACGGCGCCGTCGCCGCGCGCCGACCGGCTTCGGTGAGCTTGCACACCAGCCAGTCCGGCTTGAGCGGATTGTGGAACCACGGCTCGGCCCAGCCCCGGTCGAGGCAGCGTTGCACGATCGCCTCGTCGACGCTCTGGCCGTCGAGGTCGAACAGCGGCAGCTTGCCGCCCGCCTGAGTCAGGCCCCGGCGCAGGTATAGAATTTCGTGTATTGTGGGAAGTTCATTTCCCAACTCATTGTCATTCAACGCAAAAGCGGAAAATGACTGCGCCTGATGGCGCACCAGATCGCGGTCTGCAAACACGGCGACGTCCCCCTCTGACGATACCGTTAAAGGCCCCTCATCAATCAGGATACGCTGGCTTGGCAAAAACCCAAGCAAAATCAGATGCTTGTTACACTCTCTTACAATTGCCACCCGATCTGGTGGCAATTCGAAGAAGCAACGCCAAGCTCTTGAGCGCGGCCCCCCGGCAGCGCTCAAGAAGCGTGGTCTAGTGCTGCGCCTTAAGGGTGCTGCGCAGCTGGGTCAGCGCCTGCTCGAGATCCTCGAGGACCGATTCGATCTCACGGCGCTTGTGCAGGTCGAGTACGGCCGCGCGGGGCGTCGTGGTCGAGGGCTGCGGGCCGGTGCGCGGCAGCGGCTGGCGTGCCCCACCGGCCATCGCCTCGGCCCGGGCCGACACGATGCGCAGGCTCTCCAACGCGCTCTCGGCAGCGAGATCGAGCCGTTGCGCCGGCAGGCGGCCGCGGCCCTCCTTCAGCAGACGCTGCACGCCCTTGATCGTGTAGCCGTCCTCATAGAGCAACGTGCGGATGCGGCGCAGGAGGTCGATGTCCTCCGGCCGATAGTAACGGCGCCCGCCGCCCCGCTTCAGCGGGCGGACCTGGCTGAACTTGCTTTCCCAGAACCGCAGCACGTGCTGCGGCACATCCAGTTCGGTCGCGACTTCGCTGATCGTGCGAAAGGCCTGCGCCGACTTCTCAACCCGCCTTTCGACGGTCTGAACCGAAACGGCCATGTCTGAACCCCCACATTTCCCCAATTACCCCTTGCTCTCGCCGGGCGCCCCGTTGATCAGTGACTTCAGGACGTTCGACGCTCGAAAGACGAGTACCCGGCGCGGCAGGATCGGAACCTCCTGCCCCGTCTTCGGATTGCGGCCCACGCGCTGCCCCTTGTCGCGGACCGTGAAGCTCCCGAACGACGAGATCTTCACCGACTCTCCACGTGCCAACGCCTCCACCACCTCGGAGAGAATGGTCTCCACGAGGTCGCTGGATTCGTTGCGAGACAGGCCCACTTCCTGGAACACCGACTCGCTGAGATCGGCACGCGTGATAGTCCGGCCTTCCACTCCGGTACCCTTCCTTCCCCCAGTTAATCCTTACTCTAAGGTTGGAAAGCGGTCAATATCAGTAGGATAGAGGCTGGACTTGAATCGCCGTCTGTTCACGTTCCGTTACGGACGGTTCTGGCCTTTACCAGCGGACGAGCGAGGCCCCCCAGGCCAGGCCGCCGCCAATACCCTCCAGCAGCAGCAAGTCACCCTGCTTGATGCGCCCATCCTTTACGGCCGTGTCGAGCGCCAGTGGGATGGACGCGGCGGACGTGTTGGCATGCTTGTCGACCGTCACCACGACGCGGTCGGGTGACAAGCCAAGCTTACGCCCTGTCCCGTCGATGATCCGCTTGTTGGCTTGGTGCGGGACCAGCCAGTCGATGTCCTTGGGCTCGAGGCCCGCCTTGTGCAGCACCTCGCCGACCACGGCGGCCATGTTGACCACGGCGTGCTTGAAGACCTCTTTGCCTTCCATGCGCAGGAAGCCGGTGGTGCGGGTCGAGGACGGGCCGCCGTCGACATAGAGGATATCGTGCTGGCGGCCGTCGGAATGCAGCGTATTGGCGAGGATGCCGCGGTCGGCCGACGTGCCCTTGCCCTGCTCCGCCCGCAGCACGACAGCGCCGGCGCCGTCGCCGAACAGCACGCAGGTGCCGCGATCGTTCCAGTCCAAGATACGCGAGAAAGTCTCGGCGCCGATCACCAGGGCCGTCGAGGCGATGCCGCTCTTGAGCATGCTGTCGGCGACGGAGAGGCCGTAGACGAAGCCCGCGCAGACCGCCTGCACGTCGAACGCCGCGCCCTTCGTCATCCCGAGCTCGGCCTGCACACGCGTCGCGGTTGCCGGGAACGTCTCGTCGGGCGTCGCCGTTGCCAGCACGATCAGGTCGAGATCGGACGCCTTGAGCCCCGCATGGTCGAGCGCGCGCTGGGACGCCTTGATGGCGAGGTGGGAGGTGAACTCGCCGTCGGCGGCGATGTGGCGCTGCCTGATGCCGGTCCGTTGCTGGATCCACTCGTCGGAGGTTTCCACCTTCCCGGCCAGCTCATCGTTTGTGACAACACGCTCCGGCAGATAGGCGCCGCATCCCTGGACGACAGATCGAATCACGCAGTTCCTCCGCCGGCCTGCAGGGCCGCCGGCGGCGTTTCGGCCGCCGAGGTGACCTCGCGCAGCCGGGCCAGGCCCTCGACAAGCTTGTTCTTGTATTCGTAGCGAACCATGTCGACCGCCACTCCGATCGCGTAGGCAAAGCCCAGCGCATCGGTGCCGCCGTGACTCTTCACGCAGACCCCGTCGAGCCCGAGGAACACGCCGCCATTATAGCGGCGCGGATCGACGCGCTTGCGCAGCTTCACCCAGGCGCCCGACGCGAACAGGTAGCCGATCTTGGCGAAAGTCGACGTCCGGAACGCGTCACGCACGAACTGCGTGTAGAGCTTGGCCGTGCCCTCGATGGACTTCAGCGCGACGTTGCCGGTGAAGCCGTCGGTCACGACGACGTCGACGACGCCGCTGCCGATGTCGTTGCCCTCGACGAAACCGTGGAAATTGACCGGCGATCTTTCGCCGCGCAGCCAGGCCGCGGCCTGGCGCAGTTCCTCGTGCCCCTTGAGCTCTTCCGAACCGACGTTGAGCAGGCCGACCTTGGGCCGGTCGAGGCCGAGCAGGACCTGCGCGAATACGCTTCCCATCACGGCAAACTCGGCAAGGTTGTCGGCGTCGCATTCGAGGTTGGCGCCGAGGTCGAGCATGACGCTCTCGCCGCGCGAGGTCGGCAGGAATGATGCGAGTGCGGGGCGATGGGCCCCCTCTACGGTGCGCATCGCGAACATCGAGATGGCGAGCAGCGCGCCGGTGTTGCCGGCCGAGACGACGGTGTCGGCGTTGCCCTGGGCTGCAGCATCGACGGCCAGCCACATGCTCGACTTGCGGCGGCGGCGCAGCGCGAAGGAGGGCTTGTCCTCGGCCAGCACGGCGTCTTCGGCCGGCACGATCTCGAGCACCTGGGCCAGGCCCTTGCGCTTGTCGACCAGCGGCTTCAGCCGCGCCGGATCGCCGAACAGCAGGAACGACGTACCGGGATAGCGCTCGCGCGCGATGTCGGCGCCGTTCACCACCACCTCGGGTGCGTGATCGCCGCCCATGCCGTCGAGCGCCAGGACGATCTTGCCCGCGCTCACCGGTACGGTCCGCCTGTCGAATGCCAGCGCATTGCCGGCGGCGTGCTGCGGCCTACTTCTCGGCTGACGCGCTGTCGGCCAGCACGGGCATGTCCTCGCGGTAGTAGCCGCAATGGGTGCACACCGTGTGGGGCCGCTTCAGCTCGCCGCAATTCTTGCACTCGACGTAGGCCATCGACGGCAGGGCGTGATGCGAACGGCGCATGTTGCGGCGGGACTTCGAAACCTTTTTCTTGGGAACTGCCATGACGATCTCCACGAAGGGCGGCGCCTGCGGAAACCGGCGCCTGCCCCAAAAAAGCTGCGGCCGCGCTCTATAGGCGCGGCAGGCGGCCTTCTCTAGCCAAATCGTTCCACCGCCGCAACAATTTAGCGGCCGCGCCGCGGCTTGTCCTTCAAGGCGGCCAGTCCGGCGAAGGGGTGCCGGCGCTGTTCCGGCGGCCCCCGCCGGCCGCCGCCCCTGGGCCTGGGAAGCACATCTTCCAGCTTGATTCCGGGCTTTCGCGGGTAGGGTTCGGCCGTCAGGGAGAGCTGTTCGGCAACGATTTCGCCGACATCGAGCATATTCCCGGCCAGCGGCTCGGGAGCGTCTGCCTGGGCGTTGAGCAGGGCCTCGCCGCTTTCCGGATCGCGTTCCTCGGCAAGATTCTGGGCGAAGACCAGGCGAAAGGCGTCGTCGAGCTCCTGGGTGACAGGCTCCAGGCTCAGGATGCAGGCTTGTACCAGCCTGCCTTTCAGCCGGCCTTCGACCACGATCTGGCCGCCCGGACGGCGGTCGATCGTGACGCGGGCAGAAAAGACCGGCAGGGCAAGGAAACCAAACCGCTTGGCCAACGCCGCCCGCTCGCCTTCGGTCGCGACGATTTCAAGAGCTGCACCCTGGTTGCCCATCCGATCGAGATCGATCAGCCTTTCGATCTCAGATTTTTCTTTTTTTTCAGTATCTTGTGACAATTGTTTAATTCATTTTGTTAAGTTGTTCCGAGCCATGGCCGCCAGCGATCGGCATAGCGGCGAACGTAGGCCTCGAGCCGAGGCACGGCCGTGTCGTCGACGGGCGGCCTACCGCCATAAGCGTTGCGGCGCAAGACCTCGGAAAGCCGCGTCGGCCCGTCGTTCAGGGCCTCGCGATAGGCCAGTGCGCGGCCGTGCAAGCCTTCCGCCATGATCTTGATGCGCCGGCCGACGCCCAGATCCTGTACGCCGATCTCGCGCAGGGTGAGGTCGAGGTGCCGGAACATGGCATCGAAGAAGGCCTGTGCCACGCCCTCGCCGTCCGGCTCGCGGCGCAGCCTGTCGATCATCAATGCCGCATGGAGTGCGAGCGAATCGAACCGGCCGTCGAGCGTATCGGGAATGCCGCACTCCTCGAATAGCTCGGCCGCCCGCGCTTGCTCGGCTGTCCGGCGATAGACGGCTGCGGCGAAGTCATCCAGCGGCTTGCGACGGCCAAACACTCTCGATCCTCCCCCAATCTGCGGCCGGGCGGGCGGTTGACCGCCGGGGCCTGTCACGACATCTTGCAATCCCTCTTCCCGCGAAGCCAAGAAACCGTCCATGCGTCGCACCGTCCCGCTTTCGCGCCGTCTCATCGGCGCCCTCCTCGTGCCTGCTGCATTGGGCCTTGCCGCCTGCGACAACCAGGTCGACATGCGCGGCTTCGCCGCGACCCCCGGTTCGGTCGAGAAGCTCGAGGTCGGCGCGCAAAGCCGCGAGGACGTCGTGCGCCTGATCGGTTCGCCCTCGGCGGTCGCGACCTTCAACCCGAACATCTGGTACTACATCAGCGAAACCCAGGAGTACTGGGCCTTCACCAAGCCCAAGATCAGCGCGCAGAAGGTGATCCAGGTCACGTTCAACGACGATGGCCGCGTCGCCGGGATCAAGAACTACGACCTGAAGGACGCACAGGACATCCAGATGGTCCAGCGCATCACGCCGACCTCGGGCAAGGAGCTGACGATTCTTGAGCAGGTCCTGGGCAACGTCGGCAAATTCACCGGCCCCAAGGGCTCGTCCGGCAGCAACCCCGGCGCACCGACCAGCGGCGGCGGCTGACGCCGCCATCGCGGCGACGCTCAAAGAAAAAGCCCCGGTCCTGCGACCGGGGCTTTTCCGTTGGTCGATGCAGCCGCCTCAGTGCGCGAGCACGGCAAGCAGCAGCAGGGCCACGATGTTGGTGATCTTGATCATCGGGTTCACGGCCGGGCCCGACGTGTCCTTGTACGGGTCGCCGACGGTGTCGCCGGTCACCGCGGCCTTGTGGGCCTCGGATCCCTTGCCACCGAAATGGCCTTCCTCGATGTACTTCTTGGCGTTGTCCCAGGCACCGCCGCCGGCCGTCATCGAGATGGCGACGAACAGGCCGGTGACAATCACGCCGAGCAGCATGGCGCCCACGGCGGCGAAGGCATCGGCCTTCGACGCGATGGCCGAGATCACGAAGTAGAGCACGATCGGCGACAGCACCGGCAGCAGCGACGGGACGATCATCTCCTTGATCGCGGCTTTGGTGAGCATGTCGACGGCGCGGCCGTAGTCCGGCCGATCCGTGCCCGCCATGATGCCCGGCTTCTCCTTGAACTGGCGACGGACTTCCTCGACCACCGACTGCGCGGCACGGCCGACAGCCAGCATCGACATGCCGCCGAACAGGTACGGCAGCAGGCCGCCGATCAGCAGGCCGACCACGACGTAGGGGTTCTCGAGGCTGAACTGCACCGCCTTCACGCCCAGCTTGCCCTGGCCGATGAAGTACTTGAGGTCCTCGGTGTAGGCCGCGAACAGCACCAGCGCGCCGAGACCAGCCGAGGCGATGGCGTAGCCCTTGGTGACCGCCTTGGTGGTGTTGCCGACCGCGTCGAGCGCGTCGGTGTTCTTGCGCACTTCCTTGGGCAGACCGGCCATCTCGGCAATGCCGCCGGCATTGTCGGTGACCGGGCCGTAGGCGTCGAGCGCCACGACCACGCCGGCCAGCGCCAGCATGGCGGTGGTGGCGATCGCGATGCCGAACAGGCCGGCCAGGATGTAGCAGACCACGATGCCGGCGCAGATCACCAGCGCCGGCAGCGCGGTGGCCTCCATCGACATGGCGAGACCCGCGATCACGTTGGTGCCGTGACCGGTGACCGACGCCTGCGCCACCGCCTTCACGGGGCGATAGTCGGTGCCGGTATAGTACTCGGTGATCCAGATGACCAAGCCGGTAACCGCGAGGCCGACCAGCGAGCACCAGAACAGCGACATGCCGGTGAACGACGACTCGCCTACCTTCATGACCGTGCCCATGCCGACGACATGCGACGTCACGAACCAGATGGCCGGGATCGACAACACGGCGGCGGCGATGAAGCCCTTGTACATCGCCCACATGATGTTGCCGTCCGAGCCGAGGCGGACGAAGTAGGTGCCGATGATCGAAGTCAGGATGCACACGCCGCCGATCGCCAGCGGGTAGGTCATCAGCTTGGCGACGAGGGCCGCATCGGCCTGGAAGAAGATCGAGGCCAGGACCATCGTGGCGACCGTGGTCACCGCGTAGGTCTCGAACAGGTCGGCGGCCATGCCGGCGCAATCGCCGACGTTGTCGCCGACGTTGTCGGCGATGGTGGCCGGGTTGCGGGGGTCGTCTTCCGGGATGCCGGCTTCGACCTTGCCGACCATGTCGCCGCCGACGTCCGCACCCTTGGTGAAGATGCCGCCGCCGAGACGGGCGAAGATCGAGATCAGCGAGGCGCCGAAGCCCAGGGCCACAAGCGCGTCGACCATGACGCGGCCGCCGGCCGGGATGCCCATCTTGAGAAGCAGGGCGAAGTAGCCGACGACGCCCAGCAGCGCGAGGCCCGCCACCAGCATGCCGGTGATGGCGCCCGACTTGAAGGCGAGGTCGAGGCCCTGCCCCAGGCTCTTCTGGGCGGCGACCGCGGTGCGCACGTTGGCACGGACCGACACATTCATGCCGATAAAGCCCGCCGCGCCCGACAGCACGGCACCGATCAGGAAGCCCATCGCGGCGAATTTGCCGAGAAGGACGAACAGGATGACCAGCACGACCACGCCGACGATGCCGATCGTGGTGTACTGGCGGCGCAGATAGGCGGCGGCGCCCTCCTGGACGGCCTGTGCAATTTCCTGCATGCGCGGCGTGCCGGCGTCGGACGCCATGACCCGCGATGCGGTGACCACGCCATACAGCAGGGCGATGACGCCGCAGCCGATGACGGCCCAAAGAATGGTGGACATTTTCCCTAACCTGTTGTTTTCACAGCGCTTTCAGCGCTCCGCAGCCCGAAGTACGAAACTCCCCCTGGCGCGAGGCGGGCGGAAAATGACAGAACCACCCGGTCTTCGCAACTCGCCGATGGGAAAAGCCCCGTCGTCTCAAGGGCTTGGCATCACACCCGCGAGGGATGGCGCAGCCGGAAGCCGCCGATGACCAGCAGGGCGATCAGCACCAGGGCCAGGGCCACATAGTTCAGGACGGCCCAGCCCTCGAGTTCGAGCACGACGCTCGCCATGAGACTGGCCACCGTGGTGACGCCGAACACCATGAAATCGTTGAAGGCCTGGGCCTTGCCGCGCTCGGCGGACCGGTAGGTGGTGGTGAGCAGGGTCGTGGCGCCGACGAACAGGAAGTTCCAGCCCACGCCATTCAGGCCGAGGGCGCCGCGGAAGTGCCATTCGCTGACGCCCATTAACGCCACCGCCACGCCTGCCACCAGGAGTGCGATGCCGGCGATCATCATGTTGAAGACGCCGAACCGGGCGATCAGGTGCCCGGTGAAGAACGAGGGAACGAACATGCCCATGACATGGACGAAGATCGTGACAGGTGCCTCGGTCGCCTTGAGGCCGCACTGCACGATGGCCAGCGGCGAGGCCGCCATGACGAACGACATCACGCCGAAGGCGATCATCGCGCCGGCGCAGGCGACCATATAGGTGGGCTGGCTGACGATCTCGAGCAACGGCCGTTGCGGCCCGGCCGCCTCCTCCGCTTTGACCTGGGGAAACTCGATGAAGCCCAGGATGATGAAGACGAGGATGTGCACGACGACCACGGCCGCGAAGCTCGCCTGGAAGAGCGGCTGCCAGAGGTCGGGCGTGAAACGCGCCAGCGACGGGCCGATGATGCCGGCGAGCACGCCGCCGGCCGTCACGTAGGAGATCGCCTGGGCACGGTAGTGGCCGGGCGCCAGCTCGACGGCGGCGAAGCGGTAGAGCTGCATGTTGGCGATGCCGTAGCCGAGGAACAGGCCGCCCATGCACATCACCGGGAAGCTGCCCAGGCCGAGGCCGACCGCCGCGCAGGAGGCACCGATCATGCCCATCACGGAGCCGCTGCGGAAACCGAACTTGCGGCCACGGCGCATCATCAGGAGCGACGCCGGGAACACCGAGAGCATCACGCCAAGATGCTGCATGGTGACCGGCAGGTTGGCCCACATGCGCATGTCGGGCGAAACGATGGTGAGCACCGCCAGCGCCGACGAGGCGAACATCAGCGTATTGCTGCTCTGGGTCAGCGCCTGGCACATCGCGAGCAACGCGATGTTGCGCAACGAGCGCCGGGGCATGCCGGCCGGGGACGTCGCCGGCGCTTCCTGCACTTTGATCGAGCCATCCATTGGGCGCGCACTCTAGTCGAACGCCGGGGCTTCGCTACCCCGGCGACGCGCTTCTGATACGCGAAAGATGCATCCTAGAAGTGAACGTAGCCCTGCTGTGTCGTGGCCAGCGGCCTGCCGGCAAGCGTGAGACGCACACCCTCTCCCCGCGTGAACCGGCCGATCCGCGTGACCTTCACGCCCGCCGCGGTGGCGGCCGCCATCAGGGCAGGGCGTTTGCGCGCCGGGACGGCCATCACCAGCTCATAGTCGTCGCCGCCGCCCAGCATTCCCGCCCACAGGCGCGGATGGGTTGCCACGGCGCTACGGGCGGCCGCCGACAGAGGCACGTCGTCGCGTTCGATGGTGACGGCCAGCCGCGACGCTTCGGCGATGTGGCCGGCGTCCGCCAGCAATCCATCGGATACGTCGGCCGTCGCCGTGGCGATGCCCACGAGACGATGGCCGAGCGCGCAGCGCGGCCGGGGCAGTCGATAGCGGCCCTCGAGCATGGCGCGGTGGCGCGCCGGCACGTCCCGCAATTCGCCGCGCGCCGCCAGCAGGCCCAGGGAACCGTCGCCGATAGTGCCGCTCACCCACAGCTCGTCGCCGGCGCGGGCGCCGTCACGTCCCAGCCCCCTGCCGTGTGCGACCTTGCCGAATGCAGAGATCGTGATCGTGAGCGGCCCCGGGGTCACCACCGTATCGCCGCCACAGAGCGCGATGCCGTAGCGCCGCTGGTCGGCCGCGAGTCCGTTGGCGAAGCCCGCGACCCATCTCTCGTGCCAGGCCGAGGGCAAGGCGAGCGAGAGCTGATAGGCAAACGGGACCGCACCGCCCGCCGCAAGGTCGGACAGGCAGACGCGCAATGCCTTTGCCGCCACGCGCTCCGGCCGTTCGTCGGCCAGGAAATGAACGCCCGCGACCACGGTATCGGTCTTCACGACGAGATCGTGCCGGCGGTCCGCGGCGAGAAAGGCGTTGTCGCTCTTGAGGCCGCGCGCGCCCCTGAAGCCGCGGGCAAGCGGCGCGAAATAGCGGGCGATCAGTTCGAACTCGCCGAGCCGCCGGCGCCGCGCCATGGCGCCCTACTTCACCAGTTCGGCCGGCCGCGCCTGGCGGGCCACGCGGTCGAGGACGGAGTTCACGAAATTGGGCTCGCCCTGGTCGTAGAAGGCATGCGCGATCTCGACATACTCGTTGATCGCCACCCGCGGCGGCACGTCCTTGCGATGGACCAGCTCGTAGGCGCCGGCGAGCAGGATCGCGCGCACCAGGCGGTCGACGCGCGCCCAGGTCCAGTCCTGGGCGAGCGCCGCCGACACGATCTCCTGCAGCTCGTCCTTGTGCGAGGCCGTGCCTTCGACCACGTCCTTGAACAGCGGCCGGTCGGCGTCGCGCCGCATGCCGCCCTCGCCCGCCTCGCCGGTGCGCACCTTGAGGAACTGCTCGATGATCTCGGCCGGGCCGTCCTGACCCTCCTGCCACTGGTAGAGCGCCTGCACTGCTGCAAGTCTTGCCGCCTGGCGCCGGCTCGGCGTCGGCTTGTCGCTCACGATTTCTTCCAGCGGCGGCCCAGCGCCACCATGGCCAGGCAGGCATGCGCGGCATCGCCGCCCTTGTCGCCGCGGTCGGTGAAGGCGCGCGCGCGCGCCTGCTCGACGGTGTCGACGGTGACGATGCCGTAGCCGATCGCGAGCTTCCTGTGGACGGCGAGGTCCATCAGGCCGCGCGCACTCTCGCCGCAGACATAGTCATAATGCGTGGTCTCGCCGCGGATGACGCAGCCCAGCGCGACGAAGCCGTCATAGGGTCTGCCCTTCTTCTTTGCCGCCGCCAGCGCGATCGCGCCCGGGATCTCGAAGGCGCCCGGCACCACGACGCGCTCAGACTTCGCGCCGTTCTTTGCGATCTCGCGTTCGGCGCCTTCGATCAGCGCGTCGGCGACGTCGGCGTAGTAGCGCGATTCCACGATCAGGATGCGCGCACCCTTGACGCCGGCGACCGCCGGGCGAGCCGTCGGGTTTTCGGTCCGTGTCGACATCGTCAGGAAACCGCGCGGCCGGGGACCGGTTTCTGTCCGACGATCTTGAGGCCGAAGCCCTCGAGACCGACCACGCTCTTCTTGCTGTTCGTCAGGAGGACCATCTCCTTGACCCCGAGGTCGATCAGGATCTGGGCACCGACGCCGTAGTCGCGCAATTCCTGACCGGCCGGCGGGATCGGCTCGCCGGCGCGCCGGCGCTGCTCGGCCAGTACCACGGTGAGCGGCTCGCGGATCAGCACGATGACGCCGCGGCCTTCCTTGGAGATCTCGCGCATCGAGGCCTCGATCTCGCCGCCGCGGCCGCCGCTGCGCTGACCCAGCGTGTCGGTGAACAGGTTCACGGCATGCATGCGGACCATGATCGGGCCGCCGGTCGCCGGGTCGCCCTTCACCAGCGCCACGTGCTGCGCCATCGTCACCTTGTTCACGTAGACGACGCAGCGGAAATCGCCGCCCCAGGTGCTGTCGAGCACCGTCTCGCTGATTCGCCTGACGATCGAGTCGTAGCGACGGCGATAGGCGATCAGGTCGGCGATGGTGCCGATCTTGAGGCCATGCCGCTGAGCAAAGGTGATGAGGTCGTTGCGACGGGCCATCGTGCCGTCGTCGTTCATGATCTCACAGATCACGCCGGCCGGCGTGAGACCGGCGAGCCGCGCCAGGTCGACCGCGGCCTCGGTGTGCCCGGTGCGCTCCAGCGTGCCGCCGTCGCGCGCCACCAGCGGGAAGACGTGGCCGGGCGTCACGATGTCCTGCGGGCCGCACGAGGGGTCGATCGCGACAGCGACGGTGCGCGCGCGGTCGGCGGCCGAGATGCCGGTGGTGACGCCCTCGCGTGCCTCGATCGAGACGGTGAAGGCCGTCTGGTGCCGGGTGCCGTTGTTCTGCGCCATCAGCGCCAGGCCGAGCTGCTCGACCCGCTCGCGGGTGAGCGCCAGGCAGATCAGACCGCGCGCATGCTTGGCCATAAAGTTGATGGCCTCGGGAGTGGCCCACTGGGCCGGGATCACGAGGTCGCCCTCGTTCTCGCGGTCTTCGTCGTCGACGAGGATGAACATCCGGCCCTTGCGGGCTTCCTCGATGATGTCCTCGGCCGCAGCCTTCACCTCGGCGAAGGTGATCCGCCAGGCGTCCTTTTCGAGCGCGCTCATGTTTTTCCGTGCTCCAACAATCGCGCAACGTAACGCGCGAGCATATCCACCTCAAGGTTGACCGCCTGGCCGGTCCTGGCCTGGCCCAGCGTGGTGACCGCCTGGGTGTGTGAAATCACGTTCACGCCGAAGCGGTTGCCGTCCACTTCATTGACCGTGAGCGAAATGCCGTCGATCGCCACCGACCCCTTGGCGGCGACAAACCGCGAGAGCTCGGGCGGTGCCTCGAACACGAAGCGGACGCTGCCGCCTTCCGGCGTCATCGAGACGATCCTGCCGACGCCGTCGACATGGCCATAGACGAGATGGCCGCCGAGCTCGTCGCCGAGCTTCAGCGACAGCTCGAGGTTGAGCCTGCTGCCTGCCTTCCAGTCGCCGAGATGGGTCTTGGCCAGGCTCTCGGCCGAGACCTCGACCGCGAACGTGTCCCGGCTCTTCTCGACCACCGTAAGGCAGCAGCCCGAACAGGCGATCGAGGCGCCGATCGGGATCGGCGCGAGGTCGTGCCTGGTGCGGATGACGAAGCGCCGGTCGCCCGACGCCCCACTTCCTTGGCCGCCCGCCTCGACCGAGACGACCTCGCCGATGTCGGTGACAATGCCTGTGAACATGGCCGCTACTTAAGGCCCCCGGGTCCAGGTTTCCAGCATGTCGCCGGCCAGTTGCCGGGCCGAAACCAGCCTGAACCGGGGCGCGGAACCAAGGCGGCCGAGCCTCAGCTCTCCGACCGCAGAGCGGCTGTCGGCGCCCAGCGCCAGCCCCGCCCGATAGCTCGAGATGCCGTCGACGAGGCCGGCCTTGAGGAACGAGGCCGCCACCTGGCCGCCGCCCTCGACCAGCACGCGCGTCAGTCCGCGCGCGCCGAGCGCCTGTGCCGCGGCCGCGACGTCGACACGCCCCCCGGCATCGGCTGTCACCTCGATGATCTCCACGCCGAGCCTCGCCAGCGCGTCGCGTGCCGCTGTCGGTGCTGCTTCGGTGCAGAGCAGCCACACCGGCCGCTGGCGCGCCGAGGTCGCGAGCTTCGATGCGGGCGAGAGCCTTGCCTGCGAATCCAGAACGATACGCACCGGCGATCGCGCGCCGAGACCCGGCAGTCGGCATCCGAGATCGGGATCGTCGGCCGCCACCGTCGCGGCGCCGACCAGGATAGCGTCATGAACGCCGCGCAGGCGATGGCCGTCGGCACGTGCCGCCTCGCCGGTGATCCATTTGCTCTCGCCCGCCGCCGTGGCGATGCGTCCGTCGAGCGAAGCCGCGACCTTGAGATGAAAGAGCGGCCGGCCTTCGCGCACACGCAGGAAGAAGCCGGCGTTGATCTCGACCGCTTCGGCGGCGCCCTCGCCCAGCTCGACAGCGATCCCGGCCGCCCTGAGGCGGGCATGGCCTTGCCCCCTGACCCGCGGATCGGGATCCTCGATCGCGGAGACCACGCGCGCCACGCCGGTCGCCACGAGCGCGTCGGCGCAAGGCGGCGTGCGGCCGTGATGCGAGCAGGGCTCCAGGGTGACATAGGCCGTGGCGCCCTTCAGCGACAGCCCGGCCGCGGCGGCCTGCGCGATCGCGGCGGCCTCGGCATGCGGCCGGCCGCCGTCCTGCGTGCGGCCGCGCGCAATCACCTGGCCGTCGCGCACGAAGATGCAGCCCACGGCCGGATTGGGCCAGGCGCGCCCGAGCGACCGGCGCGCCAGCGCTAAGGCCGCGCGCATCATCGGCGTCAGTCCTTGAGGTTGGTCTCGGCGAGGTCCGAGATGAACTCCTCGAAGTCCTTGGCCTCGCGGAAATTGCGGTAGACCGAGGCGAAGCGCACATAGGCCACCGGGTCGAGCGCGCGCAGCGCGTCCATCACCAGCTCGCCGATCTGCGTCGAGGGAATCTCGCTCTCGCCGGAACTCTCGAGACGGCGCACGATGCCGTTGACCACGCGCTCGACCCTCTCGGGATCGACCGGCCGCTTGCGGCAGGCGACCGAGATCGAGCGGGCGAGCTTGTCGCGGTCGAACGCCACGCGCTGGCCGTTCTTCTTCACCACCGTCAGCTCGCGAAGCTGGACGCGCTCGAAGGTCGTGAAGCGCGAGCCGCACGACGGGCAGTAGCGCCGCCGGCGGATCGCCGAATTGTCGTCGGTCGGCCGCGAGTCCTTAACCTGAGTGTCCTCGTGACCGCAAAATGGACAGCGCATGTCGTCCCCCTGTTATTCTGGCTTTGCGCGTTGTCAGTCGCGGTAGATCGGGAAGCGCGCGCACAAGGCGTGGACCTTGGCACGGACCTGGGCTTCGACCTGGGCGTCGCCGTCCGGGCCGTTCTTGGCGATGCCGTCGAGCACGTCGGCGATCAGGTGGCCGATCTGGCGGAATTCGGCGACGCCGAAGCCGCGCGTCGTGCCGGCGGGCGAGCCGAGCCTGACGCCCGACGTGATCGTGTACTTCTCCGGATCGCCCGGAATGCTGTTCTTGTTGACCGTGATGCCGGCGCGGTCGAGCACCTTCTCGGCCGACACGCCGGTCGCCTTCTTGGGCCGCAGATCGACCAGCATGACGTGACTGTCGGTGCCGCCCGAGACGATCTTGAGCCCGCGCTCCGTGAGCGCCGCGGCGAGCGCGCGCGCATTGTCGATGACGTTCTGGGCGTAGACCTTGAAGTCGGGCCGTAGCGCCTCGCCGAAGGCCACCGCCTTGGCCGCGATGATGTGCATCAGCGGTCCGCCCTGCAGGCCGGGGAACACCGCCGAGTTGATCTTCTTGCCGAGCTCGCTGTCGGTCGAGAGGATCATGCCGCCGCGCGGGCCGCGCAGCGTCTTGTGCGTCGTGGTCGTCACGACGTGGGCGTGCGGCAGCGGGCTGGGATAGACTCCGGCCGCGACGAGGCCGGCATAATGCGCCATGTCGACCATGAAGTAGGCGCCGATCTCGTCGGCGACCTTGCGGAAGCGCGCGAAGTCGATGTGGCGCGAATAGGCCGAAGCGCCGGCGATGATCAGCTTCGGCTTCTCCCGGCGCGCCACCTCCTCCATCTGCTCGTAGTCGATCAGGTGAGTGTCGGGCTTGACGCCGTAGGACACGACCTTGAACCACTTGCCGGACTGGTTGGCCGGCGAGCCGTGCGTGAGGTGGCCGCCCTGGTCGAGCGCCATGCCGAGGAACTTGTCGCCCGGCTGCAGCAGAGCCATGAACACCGCCTGATTGGCCTGCGCACCGGAATGCGGCTGGACGTTCGCGAAGCTGCAGTTGAACAGCTTGCAGGCGCGCTCGATCGCGAGATCCTCTGCCTTGTCGACCTCCTCGCAGCCGCCGTAGTAGCGCCGCCGCGGGTAGCCCTCGGCGTACTTGTTGGTCAGCACCGAACCCGCCGCCTCCAAGACGGCGCGCGAGACGATGTTCTCCGAGGCGATCAGCTCGATCTGCTCGCGCTGGCGATGCAGCTCCCCCTTCAGCACCGCATCGATCGCGGGATCGGCCTCGGCGAGGCTGCGTGTGAACATCGGCAGTGGGGAATCCGTCGTCTTGGCAGCGGCCTGGCTCATATCCTTCAACCCTTCGAAAGCTTGGCGACGCGACCAACATGGCGGCCGCCCTCGAACTTGGTGGCGAGGAACACCCGGAGCGCCTCGCGGGCAGCCTCGACGCCGATCAGGCGAGCGCCGAATGCCACGACGTTGGCGTCGTTGTGCTCACGCGACAGCCGGGCCGACGTGACGTCGTGCACCAGCGCGGCGCGGACCTTCGGGTCGCGATTGGCGGCAATGGAGATGCCGATGCCCGTGCCGCACACCAGGACGCCGCGCTCGGCGCGGCCGGATGCGATGGCGTCAGCCATCGCCTTCCCGAAATCCGGGTAGTCGACGGAGGCCGTCGAATGGGTGCCGAGATCGAGCACCTCGCGCCCCGCTTCCTGCAGGTCGCGCTTGAGTATTTCCTTCAGGTCGAAGCCGGCATGATCCGACGCGACCGCGATAGCGCCCCCCGGCATCTCGACGATCGTTCCCCTCTAGCTGTTGAGCCTCCCGATACCATATCCGGGGCCGCGATGTCACCGTCCCCCAAAATCATGGGAGCCGACCCACAAGACACTGAACCGGAACGAAAAAGGCCCGGCAGGTGCCGGGCCTCTCGCGCGATGCGCTCGACTGCCGCTACTTGGCGATCGGAGCGGACTTGCCGCCCTTCCAGACATAGATGTCGTAGACCGGATTCTTGATGTCGCCCTTGGCATCGAACTCCAGCACGCCGACGGCGCTGTCGTACTTGCCCGAGCGCAGGGCCGCCGCGACGGCCGCCGCGTCGGTCGACTTCGCCTTTTTGGCGGCGTCGGCCCAGGCCTTCACCGCGGCATAGCTGAACAGCGTGTAGCCTTCGGGATTGTACTTGGCGTCGCGGAACTTCTTCACCAGCGCGGCGTTCTTCGGATCGTCCTCGGCCTTGGGCGGGAACGACATCAGCACGCCGTCGGTCGCCGCACCGCCGAGCTGGGCGAACTCCGCCGTCTCCAGCGCGTCGAAGCCCATCATCTGCGCGGCAAGGCCCTGTTCGCGGGCCTGCTTGATGATCAGCGCGCCGGCGGTGTGATAGCCGCCGAGCACGATGATGTCGATCTTCGCCTGCTTCATCTTGTTGATCAGCGCGGTGAAGTCCTTGTCGGTGTCGTTGTAGGCCTCGTACATGGCCTCGCGCAGGCCGCCCTTGTTCAGGGCCTTCTTGGTCTCGTCGGCCACGCCTTTGCCGTAGGGCGACTTGTCGTGGAGGATCGCAACCTTGGCGCCCTTCTTGTTCTTCAGGATGTAGGCGCCGACCGTCGCGCCCTGGACGTCGTCACGGCCACAGGTGCGGAACACCGTGGTGTTGCCCTTGGTTGCGGCATCGTCCGTCAGCTTCGGGTTGGTCGAAGCCGGCGTGATCTGCAGGATCTTGCCTTCCTTGTAGATGTCCGATGCCGGGATCGAGGAACCCGAACAGAAGTGCCCGGCCACGAACACGACCTTGTCGGCGACCATCTTGTTGGCCACCGCAGTGGCCTGCTTGGGATCGCAGGCATCGTCGCCGATCAGCAGCTCGACCTTCTGGCCGTTGATGCCTCCAGCCGCGTTGATCTCCTCGACCGCCATGCCGGCGCCGCGCTTCAGCTGCTCACCGAAGGCGGCGTACTGCCCCGTCATCGGCCCCGCCGAGCCGATCTTGATTTGCGCGAAAGCGGGCGTGGCGGCCAGAGCAACGGCCGCAACGGCCAGCATACCGTAGGTCTTCTTCATCCGAGTCTCCTTTGGTGAGGCCCCTCCGCCGGTACGGGCCATGCGGTTACATTAGTGCCGCTCCTCCCAACCCAGCAAGCCTTTGCGCCGATAGAGCCAGGGATATTGGCGAACCATCTGGCGCGCACGCGTCAGCCGGTAGGCGAAGGCAGCAATGGCGAACTGTACGGCCCAGCCAAGCAGGAATCCTGCCACCGACCACAGCTCGCCGCCGGCCAGAGCGTAGTCGAGGAACCTCAGGGTCGCCGAGAGGAGCGCCGTGTAGAGTACGACCTGCGGCCACGGCCGCCAGGTAACGGCGACCGCGTGGCCCGCCGCGACCGAGGCCGGGCCGATCAGGACGAGATTGAACAGCGCCACGTTGAAGAGCGTGTCGCCGAACCAGTCGAACATGAAGGTGTCGAGGGGGCTCATGCGTGGCCTCCCTCGAGATAGGCCGCCCGCACCTCCCGGTTGGCCAGCAGCTCCCTGCCCGTACCGCTCAGCCGGACCCGGCCGTTCGCCAGGACATAGCCGCGGTCGGCCAGCCTGAGCGCATGGAACGCATTCTGCTCGACCAGGAAGATTGTCACGCCTTCCTGCCGCGCGATGCGGCCGATCGATTCGAAGATCTGGCGCACGATCAGCGGGGCGAGCCCCAGCGACGGCTCGTCGAGCAGCAAGAGCCGCGGCCGGCTCATCAGCGCGCGCCCGATCGCCAGCATCTGCTGCTCGCCGCCCGACAGCGTGCCGCCACGTTGCTCGCGCCGCTCGGCGAGCCGCGGGAACATCGCGAACACCCGCTCGAGGTCGGACTTGAAATGCGCCGGATCGGCGAGCGTGGCACCCATCTGAAGGTTCTCGAACACGCTCATGCGGGCGAAGATGCGCCGACCCTCCGGCACCTGCGCCACGCCGCGCCGCACGATCTCGTGGGTCGGCAGCGACGTGATGTCCTCGCCGTCGAGCCGGATGCTGCCGCCCCGCGCCCGCGGGTTGCCGCAGATCGTCATCAGCAGGGTCGACTTGCCCGCGCCGTTGGCGCCGATCAGCGTCACGATCTCGCCGCGCGCCACCTCGAGGTCGACACCGTGCAGCGCCTGGATGGCGCCGTAGAAGGTCTCGATGCCCTTCACCGACAGGATCGCCGGCTCAGCCATCGATCGCCTCGTCGTCGGTGCCGAGATAGGCGCGGATGACCGCCGGGTCGGAGCGCACGGCGCCGGGATCGCCTTCGGCGATCTTGCGGCCGTAGTCGAGTACCACGATGTGGTCGGAGATGTTCATGACCACGCTCATGTCGTGCTCGATCAGCAGCACGCCGATGCCGTCGCGGTCTCGGATCGACACCAGGAGCTGGTTGAGCTCGGCCGATTCGCGCGGGTTGAGGCCGGCGGCCGGCTCGTCGAGGCAGAGCAGCGCCGGTTCGGTACACATGGCGCGGGCGATCTCGAGCCGGCGCTGCGCGCCATAGGGCAACTCGCCGGCCGGCCGGTCGGCGTCGGCGACGAGGCCGATGCGCTCCAGCCAGAGGCGCGCCAGTTCGACCGCCGCCGCCTCGGCCCGCCGGAAGCTGGCGAACCCCAGGAGGCCGAGCACGCTCCAGCCAGAGGCGCGCATCAGCCTGTTGTGCTGCGCCACCATCAGGTTCTCCAGCACCGTCATCCCGGGGAACAAGCGGATGTTCTGGAAGGTGCGCGCGACCTTCGCGCGCTGGCCGATCTCGTGGCCGCGCATGCGCTCCAGAAGGAACTCGCCGCCGCCGCCGCGCAGCGTCAGCCGGCCGATGGTCGGCTTGTAGAAGCCCGTGATGCAATTGAAGACGGTGGTCTTGCCGGCGCCGTTGGGACCGATGATGGCGGTGATGGCGCGCGGCTGGGCCGTGAACGAGACGTCGTCGACCGCCATCAGGCCACCGAAGCGCATGGTGAGGTGCTCGACGTCGATCAGGGGCGTCGTCATCCGCCGCCTCCCGACCCCGCCGGATGCAGCCGGATGGACGGCTCGCGGTGGGCGATCAGGCCGCGCGGCCGGAACACCATGATCAGCACCATGGCAAGCCCGAAGGCCAGCATGCGGTAGTTGCCGAGGTCGCGGAACCATTCGGGCAGGCCGATCAGCAGCACTGCCGCCAGAACGACGCCGATCTGGCTGCCCATGCCGCCGAGCACGACGATGGCGAGGATGATCGCCGATTCGATGAAGACGAAGCTCTCGGGGCTGATGAAGCGCTGCTTCGCCGCGAAGAACGATCCGGCAAAGCCCGCGAACATGGCGCCAATCGCGAAGGCCGTCAGCTTGGTGTTGGTCGGATTGATGCCGAGCGCCTGGCAGGCCGTCTCGTCCTCGCGCAGCGCCTCCCAGGCGCGACCGACCGGCAAGCGCCGCATGCGCTGGGTGAAGAGGTTGGTGATCAGCGCCAGCACCAGGATGATGTAGTAGAGGTAGATCAGGCGGTGGTTGCCGCTGAACGGGATACCGAGCATCTCCGACACGGTCTGCTTGCCCGCCGGTGCGGTCTCCGCGAACACCGCGCCGAACAGGGTCGGGCCCGGAATGGAACCGATGCCGGCCGGGCCGTTTGTCAGGTCGAACCAGTTGAGCAGGATGAGGCGGATGATCTCGCCGAAGCCCAGGGTCACGATGGCGAGGTAGTCGCCGCGCAGGCGCAGCACCGGGAAGCCCAGCAGCACGCCGAACAGCGCCGCGACCATGCCGGCAAGCGGCAGCACGGACCAGAAGCCGAGCCCCTGCTGCGTGCTGAGCAGCGCGTAGGAATAGGCGCCGACCGCGTAGAACGCGACGTAGCCCAGGTCGAGCAGGCCTGCGAGCCCGACCACGATGTTGAGGCCCCAGCCCAGCATCACGTAGGTCAGGATCAGCACGCCGAGATCCATCGTCTTCTGATCGGCGATGGGCGTGAACGGCATCAGCACCGCCCCGGCCAACAACAGCCAGCCGAGCCACCTCGCCCCCGCCTTGCCCAGCGCCGTGCCGGACGGCGTATGCGCTGCAGCAGTCACCGCCTCGCTGGCCCACGGCCAGATGGCGCGGATCACCAGCAGCACACCGCCCAGCGCGACGAACCAATGCAGGAACCCGGACGGCAGCTCCATGGGTGACGCGCCGGCGACGATCATGATCGCGCCGAGCGCGATCGCCGGCCAGCGCAGGCCGTGCGATGCCAGCGAGAGCCCGAGCCGGCCGACGAAGATCACGGCGACGGCGACCGCCAGGTCGGCCAGGTGATAGTCGAAGGAGAGCCCCTTGCCGCTGACGTCGACGGTGCGGAAGCCGACGATGAAGATGCCGAGGGCGGCAGCCACGAACGCGGTCAGGCCCGCGTCCTTCAGCATGAGGGGCAGACGCGGGCCCATCCGTTCAGACCTTCTCGATCTCCGGTTTGCCGAGCAGTCCGGTCGGCCGGAAGATCAGCACCAGGACGAGGATCGAGAATGCCGCGACATCCTTGTACTCGCTCGAGAAGTAGCCCGCCCAGAAGACCTCGATCAGGCCGATCAGCAGGCCGCCCAGCATGGCGCCCGGCAACGATCCGATGCCGCCCAGCACGGCGGCGGTAAAGGCCTTGATGCCGGCGAGGAAGCCGATGAAGAAGTCGATGACGCCGTAGTACATGAGGAACAGCATGCCGGCGACGGCGGCCAGTGCGGCGCCGAGCACGAAGGTGAGCGAGATCGTGCGGTCGACGTTGACGCCGAGCAGCGCGGCCATTTTCATGTCCTGCTCGCAGGCGCGCTGCTGGCGGCCGAGCGAGGTCCGCGCGATCAGCCAGGTGAAGCCTGCCATCAGCATGATCGTCACCAGCACGATGATGATCTGCAGCCAGGTCACGCGCACGTCGAATCCGTCGGCGGTGAAGAGGTTGAAGCCGCCCGAGACCACCTGCCCCCCGGGCTTCGGTCGGGCGCCCTGGGTGAGCTGCACGTAGTTCTGAAGCGCGATCGACACGCCGATCGCCGAGATGAGCGGCGCCAGCCGGAACGAGCCGCGCAACGGGCGGTACGCCGTCCGCTCGATCGCCCAGCCGTAGACGGCGGAAAACGACATGGCCAGCAGCAGCACCAGCACGATGGCGATAGGCGCCGAGCTGATGCCGATGGCGCTGCAGATCAGGAAGCCGATCAGCGAGATGAATGCGCCGATCATGAACACTTCGCCGTGCGCGAAGTTGATCATGCCGATGATGCCGTAGACCATCGTGTAGCCGATGGCGATCAGGCCGTAGATGGCGCCCAGCGTGATGGCGTTGATCAGCTGCTGCGTGAAATACGCCATGTCTTGTTCTTGACTCCCTGCCCTTGCGACGTACGACGCTTTCGCGGGCACTGGCAAGCGGTGTATTGGAAGACCCTGGGAGGAATCGAATGGACGATCTCAAGATGATCCGCGTGCAAATCGCGGACCACATCGCCGTCGTGACCATGGACAACCCGCCGGTCAACGCCCAGAACGCCGAGCTACAGGATGAGATGATCCGCGCCTTCGACCGCATCTCCGACATGGACGAGGTCCGCGTCGCCGTCCTGACCGGCAAAGGCAAGTGCTTCTGCGCCGGCGTCGACATCAAGGCGCGGGCCGGCGCCCAGCGCGGCCCGGGCGACGCCTGGCGCGGCATGCGCTACGCCCGCGAGTGTTTCCATTCGATCCTCGAATGCAAGAAGCCGGTGATCGCCGCCATCAACGGCCCGGCGCTGGGCGCCGGACTCGGCGTCGCCGCATCGTGCGACATCCTGGTGGCCTCCGAGAGCGCCTCGATCGGCCTGCCCGAGATCGATGTCGGCCTGATGGGCGGTGGCCGCCACGCGATGCGCCTGTTCGGCCATTCGCGGGCCCGCCGCATGATGCTGACGGGCTATCGTGTGTCGGGCGCGGAAATGTACCGGCTGGGCGTGGTCGAGGCGTGCGTGCCCGACGACAGGCTGATGGACACCGCGATGGAACTCGCCCGCCAGATCGCCGCCAAGAGCCCGATCGCCAGCGTCATCGCCAAGCACGCGCTGAACACGATCGAGGAGATGACGCTGCGCGACGGCTACCGCTTCGAGCAGAACATGACGGTGAGCCTGCAGGGCACCGAGGACTCGAAGGAGGCGATGCGCGCCTTCATCGAGAAGCGCAAGCCGGTCTTCAAGGGACGCTGACGGCGGCCTGCCGCCGTCCCCGCCGGAACATGGCGAGGAGGCGCACGACGGCGGCGGCGAGTACGAGAACCGCCATCGGCCAGTAGAAGCGGTCGAGCGGCACGCGCTTGCCGACGGCGATGGCGAAGCTCACCCAGATGTACCAGCCGCCGACCAGGTGCAACAGGCGCCAGCGTCGCGGACCGAGCCAGGCAACCGCGCGATCGAACGACGTGGCGGCCATGGCGGCAATGAACAGATACGCCGTGCCCGCCAACACGATCGTCATGACGTTGGTGAGCTGCCAGAACAGCGTCCTGTCCGTCGCGGCGAGCGCCAGGATCGCCGCCAGATGAATGAAGTGCGACACGGCGAACGAAACACCGAGATAGCGCCGGTTGCGACGCTGCCAGAGCGTCAACGCGCCCGGCGCCAGCTCCGCCATGGCCGAGGCCGTGAAGGCCAGCGCGAACAGCACCAGCGACGTCCGGGCCGTCGAACGGATCGCGAGCCGCAGGCCGTCGACACCGCCAACGTCGCCGACCACGAACCACAGCGCCATCGCCGCCAGCAGCAGCGACAGCCAGCCGGTCAGTCGCCATCCGTTCATCGCACCGTCCTCCGAAGGGCCGCCGTTTGCCGCAGCCGCCGGCCGAGGCCCGCGACATGCCAGGCGAGCAGGCCGACCAGCGCAAATTCAACCGCCGCCGGCAAGAGGACGCCGAGCGGCGCGCCGGCGGCAAACAGGCTGGCCCTCACGAAGCCCGCTGCGATCGACGCCGCGAGGCCGCCAAGACAGACCGCCAGCAGCAGCACGGAGCCACGGAAGGCCAGCCATCCGACGGCTGCCACGGAGACGGCGGCGACGAAGGCGTAGCGATCGACCAGCGGCGCCACCGCCGAGGCCGCTTCGCCGAGATCCTCGAGCCACATCACGCGCAGTCGCATGGCGACGAACGTCACGACCAGCGTCGCGACAACGGTGAGCCACGTTCGGCGCGCTTGCCGCTCGACGGCATCTCTCGCCAGTTGCGCGGCGATCTCTCGCGCCAGGCCGAAGCGCTCCACGGCGCGGCGCTCGGCATCGGGCGACGGCCAGTCGGCGTCGGCCTCAGCCGCTTCCCGAAGATGACATTCGACTTCCTCGGCCAGCCGCTGCGCCAGCGCAGGATCGAAGGCGAGGTCCTGCCGCAGCGAGGCAAGATAGGTATCGATCACGCCGGCCATGGCCGCCCTCCTCCCAGCAGCGTGTTCACGGCACGCGAGAAGCGGTCCCAGGCCGTGCGGCGCGCAGCCAACGCGGCGGTGCCGGCCTTGGTCAGGGAATAGATCCGGCGCCGCCGGCCGCCCGGTGGCGTCATCCATTCGCTCTCGAGAAGACCCGCCTGCTCGAGCCGATGCAACGCGGGATAGATCGTGCCTTCGGGCAGATCGAAAGTGGCGCCGCTGCGATCCTTGATGGCCTCGATGATCGCGTAGCCATGCGCCGGGCCCGCTTCGAGCGCGGCCAGTACGATGGCGTCCAGGTGGCCTTTGAGCATCTCGGCTTCCATACCTAGCAATACTAGGTATACGGCCTTGATCCGTCAAGCCGCTTGCACTCCGGCGCACGAGTGCCGATTAAGTGCCGCGATGAACACCCCCTCCTACGACGTGATCGTCATCGGCGCCGGCGCTGCCGGCCTCACGGCAGCAACCGAAGCCGCCCGCGCCGGCCTGCGGGCGCTGTGCCTGGACAAGCTCGCCCCCGGCGGCGAGTTGGTCAATCTCGGGCCGCTTTACGAGTTCGACGAGGTCTTCCAGGGCCCGCAGATGTGCGAGCGTCTCACCGACGATGCTACGGTGGCGGGCGCCGAGATCGGCTTCGGCGAGGTGTCGGCCATCTCGGGCGCCGGTCCGTTCGTCGTCGTGACCTCGGACGGCGAGAAGTATGCCGCCCGCTCCCTGGTCATCGCCACGGGCCTCAACAAGGGCCGGCTCGGCGTGCCCGGCGAGGATGAGTACGAAGGTCGCGGCCTTTCCCACTGCGCCACCTGCGACGGTCCGCTCTACGCCGGCCAGCCGGTCGTCGTCACCGCCGGCTCCTTCTGGGCGGCTTTCGAGACGATGGCCCTGGTCGGCATCGCCGACAGCATCACCTTCGTCGGCAAGCCATCGATCGGCGTGCCCGACGGCGTCAAGGTCGTCGACGGTCGCGTGGTCGGCCTCGAGGGCGAGCGCGGCCTGCAATCCGTCGTCGTCGAGAGCAACGGCCTGCGAAACTCGATTCCGGCCAATGCGGTGTTCGTCTATGCCGGCCAGTCTCCCGCTGCGGAATTCCTGCCGGATTCGCTTGCGCGCGACGCGTCGGGGCATATCGTTGTCGACAATGAGGGTCGCACCTCGGTGCCGCTGATCTTCGCCGCAGGCGACGTTCGAGCCGGCTCCCGGAAGTACCTGGCCGACGCCATCGCCGACGGCCAGAAAGTGGCCAAGGCGATCGTGGCCGCCCTGAAAGAGTAGCGGCGAGGAGGAACGAGCATGCGCATCTACAATCCGACTTTCGGGATGGCTGCCGCCAGCGGCCCGACCGTGGCGCTGAAGCCCGTCAATTGGGCGACCGACGCGATCGCCCTGATCTCGAACTCCAAGCCAAACGCCCGCGAGCTTCTCGCCGGCATCCGCGACAAGCTCGGCGCGACCCGCAAGATCGACAACATCGAGTTTCTTGCCAAGAACAGCGCCAGCCAGCCCGCACCCAAGGATCTGATCGAGGCGGTCGCCAAGAAGTATCGCGCAGCGCTACTTGCACTAGGGGATTGAGGAAGCTGTTCATCGTGGAGTTTCCACGACAGCATCGAACTCGAAAAGCTCGGCATCACGGCCTACGTGATCGCCACAGAGACGTTCAAGCCGCTGGTCCTCGCCCAGGCGAAAGCCCGCAAGATCGAGCCCAAGCTGATCGTCGTGAAGCATCCGGTCGGCGGCCTCAATGCCGAGGAGCTGCGCGAGCGCATTGACACCGCGACCAAGGGCCTTTTCGAGGCGACAAGCAAATGAAGGACATCGCCGAGCAGGAAGTGATCGACATCGGCGACATGGATGTCGAGGCCTTCAATGAGTTCGCCGCCGAGCAGGGCTGGAGCGACGGCCTGCCGCTCTACGTGCCGAGCGAGGCGAAGGTCGCGAAGTTCGTCGAGACGGTTCGCGGCGACAACCGCCCCTTCCCGCCGGTGCCGCCGCGCCAGATCGTGCCGACGGTGCAGGCGCTCGCCGCCAACGCCGTGATGGCCGGCTGCAAGCCCGAGTATTTCCCGGCCGTGACCGCCGCCCTGCGTGGCGTGCTCGATCCCGAGTTCAATCTCCACGGCACGCTGGCCACGACCCATCCCTGCGCGCCGATGGTCATGGTGAGCGGCCCGATCCGCCATCAGCTCGGCATCAATTGCGGCTCCAACTGCTTCGGCCAGGGCTGGCGGGCCAACGCCACGATCGGCCGTGCGCTGGGCCTCATGCTGCTCAACGTTGCCGGCGCCAAGCCGGGCGAAATGGACCGTTCGACCCAGGGCAATCCCGCCAAGTTCACCTTCTGCTTCGGCGAGAACGAGGAGGAGAACCCCTGGACGCCCTACCACGTCCAGCGCGGCTTTGCGGCCACCGACAACGTGGTGACGGTGATGTCGGGCGAAGGCCCGCACAACCTCAACGACCACGGCAGCACCACCGGCGACGGCCTGCTGACGACCTTCGCTGGCGGCATGTCGAACCCCGGCGCCAACACGATCTACGGCAAGGGCCCGATGTTCGTCATCATCGGCCCCGAGCACGCCGCCACGCTGAAGCGCGACGGTTACACGATCCAGAGCATCCGCGATGAGTTGTGGAAGCGCTCGCGCGTCCATGTTTCGCGCATCTCGCCGGAGAACATGGACACCTACACCAGCACCGGCCACAAGCCGGACGGCGACTGGCTGACCATCGGCCGCGACCCGAACGACATCCACATCACCGTCGCGGGCGGCCCGGGCAAGCACTCAGCCTTCATCCCCTCCTTCGGCGGCACCTATGTCGCCTGCACGCGCATCGCCGGATGACCGAGTGGTGCGGCTGGCCAGTCGTCGGCGACACGACGAGCTGGGAGGACGCACAGCAGATCCTGACCGATGCCGAACTGGCGGACGGCCTGCCGCTGGTGCCGCCGACGCGGCGGCGCCTCGAAGCGATGGTCGCCGGCATCGCCGACCGCGCCGGCTCGCTGGGCCTCATGCCGCCGATGTTCGGCGACATCACGCCCGAGGCCGTCGCCTATCAATGTGTGATCGCCGGTGCGCGTCCCGCGGAGCTGCCGGTGGTGCTGGCCGCCGCCGAAGCCACGCTGGAAGCCGATTTCAACCTGCTGGGCATCGCGACCACGACAGGCACAGCCTGCGTGGCGCTATGCGTGCATGGGCCGATCGCGCGCAGGCTTGGCGTCAATGCCGGCACCAATTGCCTGGGGCCGGGCAACCGCGCCAACGCCAGCATCGGCCGCGCCCTGCAACTCTGCATCCGCAACATCGGCGGCGCCCGGTCCGACGTCGGCGACATGGCGACCATGGGCCAGCCCGGCAAGTACACGTTCTGCTTCGCCGAGCGCGACGACGGCCCCTTCCCGACGCTGCCGGCGCGGCTCGGCCTGCGCGGCGATGCAAGCGCGATCACGGTGATGGGCGTTTCGGGCACCGCGGAGGTGCTGCCGGGCGACGGTGAAGGCGCAAGCCCGGAAGCGATCCTGTCCCCGATCGTGGCCGGCATGCGCGCCGAGATCGTGATGTCGGGCATCGCCCGCAAGAACGAACGCGGCGAGCAGGTCTTTCTGCTGCCTCTTGAGATGGCGCAAAAGATCGTCCGCCACGACGGCTGGGACATCGCCCGCGTCCAGCGGTACGTGTTCGACGAAGGACAGGGCGTCGCAAAGTCACCCGAAGCGATTCACCCGATCGTCACGGGCGGCGCCGGCTACAAGATGAGCTACCTGCCGATCTGGGGCGGCGGGTCGCAACTGGTGATGCGGAAGCTCTAGCGAGCCGGCCTATGTCGACCGCCAGCCGAGCGCCCGCCGCAGCAGGCCGCTGATCAGCCAGATGCCCAGTCCCCAGAAGGCATAGACGACCGGGACGACGATCACGCCCGGCATCCGGAACCCACCACCCACCGGCAGCCCCTTGATCGGCAGCACGACGAACCAGTTCACCAGCGTCACGACGACGGCGCAGAACAGCATCCAGCCGATCGGGCCATCGACGGTGGGCGGCACACGAGGCACGACGAAGGCCCCGACGACGCCCCACAAGCCGCCCCAGAACGCCGAGGAGATGATGGTCGGCACGCCGAGCGGCGGCACCGGCCGGAAGCTGTAGATCTGCGCCCGGGCAAGCCCTAGCTCGTTTGCAATGTGAAAGCCAAGCTGATGGAAGATCAGCACCCCCAGAAAGCCCGCGATGAAGCCCACAATGGCCGTGCGCATTCAGTATCCCCAACACTATGCCGACAGCGCCGGCCTCCCCCGCGCCAGGGCCGGCCCGTCTCGCTGCGTTTGTTGGCAGACTAGCATTTTCCCGGCGCCGAATCGTCCGCCGAATCGCGCGGCGGGACGGTTGGCGCGGCCGGCGCTGCCTGATAAGACCCGCCGGAAATAGCCAGGAGCACGAAATGGCCACCGCCGCCACCCCGATCAAGAGCGCCGCCAAGGGCATCACCGCCGACGCCAGGCCGTTCGACTGGGAGGACCCGTTCTTCCTCGACGACCAGCTCACCGAGGAGGAAATCGCGATCCGCGACGCCGCGCGCGACTATTGCCAGGACAAGCTGATGCCGCGGGTACTGCTGGCCAACCGGCATGAGAAATTCGACCGCGAGATCATGAACGAGTTCGGCGCGCTGGGCCTGCTGGGCTCGACCCTTCCCGAGAAGTACGGCTGCGCCGGCGCCAACTACACGACCTACGGCCTGGTCGCCCGCGAGGTCGAGCGCGTCGATTCGGGCTACCGCTCGGCGATGAGCGTGCAGTCCTCGCTGGTCATGCATCCGATCTACGCCTACGGCAGCGAGGAGCAGCGCATGAAGTACCTGCCCAAGCTCGCCACCGGCGAGTGGGTCGGCTGCTTCGGGCTCACCGAACCCGACCACGGCTCAGATCCCGGCAGCATGAAGACCCGCGCCGTGACGGTGCCGGGCGGCTTCAAGCTCTCGGGCTCCAAGATGTGGATCACCAACTCGCCGATCGCCGACGTCCTGGTGATCTGGGCCAAGCTCGACGGCGGCGCGATCCGCGGCTTCATCCTGGAGCGGAGCTGGAAGGGCATCGAGACGCCCAAGATCGAAGGCAAGTTCAGCCTGCGCGCCTCGGTGACGGGCGCCATCATGCTCGACGAGGTCTTCGTGCCGGCCGAGAACCTGATGCCCAACGTGGCCGGTCTCGGCGGGCCGTTCGGCTGCCTCAACAACGCCCGCTACGGTATCGCCTGGGGCGCCATGGGGGCTGCCGAGTTCTGCTGGAAGCAGGCGCGCAACTACACGTTGGAGCGCAAGCAGTTCGGCCGGCCGCTGGCCGCCAACCAGCTCATCCAGAAGAAGCTGGCCGACATGCAGACCGAAATCGCGATCGGCCTGCAGGCCTGCCTGCGCGTTGGCCGCCTCAAGGACAAGGGCCACGCCCAGCCGGAGATGATCTCTCTGATCAAGCGTAACTGCTGCGGCAAGGCGCTCGACATCGCGCGCGTCGCCCGCGACATGCACGGCGGCAACGGCGTGTCGGACGAGTACCACGTGATCCGCCACGTCATGAACCTCGAGGCCGTGAACACCTACGAGGGCACGCATGACGTGCACGCCCTGATCCTCGGCCGCGCCATGACCGGCATCCAGGCCTTCAGCTCGGGACAGTAGCCGGAGTGGATCTGCCGCCTCCCGGCGACATTGCGATCGTCGTCGCCGGGGCGCTGGCTGCGGGTTTCGTCAACGGGTTGAGCGGCACCGGCTATGCGCTGGTGGCGCTGGGCTTCTGGCTTCAGGCCATGTCGCCGCTGACCGCGGCGCCCCTCACTGCCCTCTGCGGCGTGGCAGGCCACGTGCAGTCGTTGCCGCGCATCTGGAGCGGCGTGCGCTGGCGGCGCCTCTGGCCGATGCTCGTTGCCGGCATCATCGGCGTGCCGATCGGCACGCTGTTGCTGGACCACGTACGGCCGAACCCGCTGAAGGCCGGCGTCGGCGTCTTCCTGATAGCCTACAGCGCCTGGATGGCTCTCGTGCGCCGCCCGCCCATCGTCACCGGCGGCGGCCGCCTGGCCGATGCCGCCGTGGGCTTCACCGGCGGCGTCATGGGCGGCATGGCGAGCCTCAGCGGTCCCGCCCCCGCGATCTGGGCCCAGCTCCGCGGCTTCGGCAAGGACGAGCAGCGCGGCGTCAACCAGCCCTTCAATATGAGCGTGCTGTTCCTCGCGCTCGTCTCCGCCGGCATCGCGGGCTTCCTCGACCGCACCTTCCTCCTGTGGGCGGCGATCGCGGTGCCCACGACCCTGGTCGGCGCCCGTATCGGCCTGGCGCTCTACCGCCGCATCGACGACGCGCAGTTTCGGCGTATCGTGCTGGTGCTCCTGACGCTCTCTGGCGTCTCCCTGATCGCAACCTCGCTCCGATGAAACTCTCGACTTTCGCCGTCCTGTTCCTCTTCGGCTGCGCCATCGTCGGCGGCGCCACCCTGGCGCTGATTTCGCCGCAGCAGACGCCGCCGGCGCCTGCCGCACCGCCGGCACCGTCAACGACGGCTTGGCCGGACTACAGCGCCGGCGGCATGGGCTTCGTTGCACCGGCCAGCGCCGACGGCGAACTGGTTGCCTACGGCTACCGGCTGGTGTCGCAGACCTTCGCACTGATCGGGCCGGAGGCACCGGATGCCGCCGTGCGCTTCGCCGGCAACAACCTCGCCTGCCAGAACTGCCATCTCGACGGCGGCACCAACCGCTACGCCCTGCCGCTAGTCGGCGTGTACGGCACCTACCCGAAGTTCCTGGCGCGAGACAATCGCGTGGTCTCGCTGCGCGAGCGCCTGAACGAATGCATGACGCGCTCGATGAACGGCAGGCCGATGCCCGACGCCTCGCGCGAGATGTCGGCCTTCCTCGCCTATCTGAAATTCATCGGCGGCCCGGAGCCGGTCCATGCGCCACCGGTGCAGACGCCGCCGCAGCCGGCCGACGCTGCACGCGGCAGTGTCGTGTTCGCCGAGATCTGCGCCGTCTGCCACCAGAAGGACGGGCTCGGTGCCCGCACCGGCTCGGTGAACGACGCCGGCGGCTACCGCTTCCCGCCCCTCTGGGGACCCGACAGCTTCAACGATGCCGCGGGCATGGACCGTTTCGCCAATGCCGTGGGATTCATCCGCCAAGACATGCCGCGCGGCGTCGACCCGCTGCATCCGCAGCTCAGCCTGCAGCAGGCCTGGGACGTCGTGGCCTACATGCGCTCCCAGCCGCGGCCGCATGGCCCGGTGGGCCGCTAGCTCGCGAGGGCGGCGAGGCAGCCACTTTCGGACAAGAGCTTCTCCAGTCCGGGCGCGCCCCTGGCCGCGGCGAACTTGCGGCGGATCTCGGACAGCGACCGCGCATGATACTTCTGCGGCTCCTGCGTCCATTCCGAGCCGGCGAGCGTCGTCGTGAAGCTCTTGTCGCCGCGCCCGATCGCCGCCGCATTGGCCTGCGACCAGGGCAGGAAGAGCGCGCCAACTTCATCCTCGAGCAAGGGCATCAGGGTCGGCGCAAGCACCTGCAACGCCTCGAACTCGCCTTCGACCCTGGGCGACAGCATGCGCTGGATCCAGGCCATCACGTTCGGCGCCGAGGCGCGCATGATCGCGCCGGGCGTCGGATCCGTGGCTGCCTCGTAGAACTGGCCCCAAAGCCCGAAATCCGCCATGCCCGGCCGGCCGCCCAACAAGTAGGACCGCGACGCGAGATGCGCGTCGACCAGTCCCAGCGCCCTCCTGAAGGAGGCCTCGATGAGGGGCTGCGTCCGGTCGTTCGAGCCGACGAAGCCCAGCCGCCCCATCATGCGCTCCGCGACCGCGGCGCGGGCCTGCGCCACGGCGAGCGGGCCTTGCTGCCCCATCATCTGCAGGGCGATGCGCTCGGCGCTCGTCCAGGCGTCGGGCTGGTAATGCCAGCGATAATGGAACATCCACTTGTTGCCCCACTCGTCGCCGTATTCCTCCAGCAGGGCCGAGACGAAGGCGAGCGCCGGATCGGCCGGCACGACGGACGGCTCGCGATGCGAGGCCTCGAAGCGTTCGAGGATGGGCGTCGAATCCTGCACCCCCTCGCCTTCGGGCGTGACCACCAGCGGGACCAGCGGCAGCTTGGCGTACTTCTGGAACTCCGCCTGCACCGCCGGCGAGCGCGGAATCCATTCGTGGGGAATGTTCTTGTATCGGAAGAAGGAACGGACCTTCACCGAATAGGGCGACAGCTCGGCGCCGAAAATCCTGTATGTCATGCGCCCGTCAGATCCAGCGCTTGCGCTTCAGCCAGATGAAGATGCTGCAGACGATCACCACGACCATCGCCCAGAAAAACTCGTAGCCGTACTTCCAGCCGAGCTCCGGCATGTTGCCAATCTGGGTCTCGAAGTTCATGCCGTAGATGCCCGCCAGGAAGGAGAGCGGCATGAAGAACACGGTGATGATCGCCATGGTCTTCATGACCTCGGCCATGCGGTTGGACGAATCCATGAGATAGACTTCCATCAGGCCGTTGGTCATCTCGCGGTAGCTCTCGACCAGGTCGAGCACCGCCACGGCATGGTCGAAGCAGTCGCGCATGTAGGTGCGAGTTTCCGGCATGATGAAGGGTACTTCCGGCCGCATCAGCGCCAGTACCGTCTCGCGCTCCGCCCATTCGATGCGATGGAAGGTGACCAACGCCCGCCGGGCCTGGTGGATGTGCGCCAGCGTGTCCTTGGTGGGGCGCTCGAGCGCCTCGTCCTCGAGCTCCTCGACGTGGTTCGAAAGGGCCTCGATCACCGGGAACTTGCGGTCGACGACCAGGTCGACCAGCGCGTAGACGAGGTAGTCGATGCCGAAGGTCCGAAGACGCGATCCGGCGGTCTGGATGCGGTCACGCACCGGCTTGAAGATGTCGGCCTTGTGGTCGTGGAACGAGATCACGTAGTTCTCGCCGAAGAAGATGCTGACCTGGCGGCCCTTCAGCTCGCAATCCTCGTAGGCCGGATCGCTCAGCACTACGAAGCCCTGGCCCTCATAGAGGTCGAGCTTGCTGCGCTGGCTGGCATGGAACACGTCCTCGAGCGCCAGCGGATGCAGGTTGAAGGCCATGCCGAGGTCGCGCAGCATCTCGGAGCTGGGCCGGCCCGCCACGTCGATCCAGGTGTGGCCGGGCGTGCCGAGATGGAAGCGGCATTCGTCCACCTCCACCCCATGCATGACCTCGACGTCTTCCTGGGTGTACTCGACCAGGGTGAAGTCCAGCGCCTCGTCGGGCACCGGCGCGCGCCCGGCGAGCGTGCCGGGAGCGGTGCCTGGCTTGGTATGGCGGTGGACTATGCCGTCCATGCGTTGCTCGGCCCCTGAAGCCTCAGATCTCTTCCATCACCTGGACATCGGGGCGGCCGGCGAGATAGTCGCCGAGCTTGCGGCCGAGTTCCTTGAAATGCGGTGCGGCGCGGTGCGCCTCCAGCGCTTTCTGGTCGTCGTAGCGCTCCAGCATGACGTAGACGTTAACGTCGCCCGTCTTGTGGAGCGCGTAGAGCTTGTTGCCCGGCTCATCGGCGCGGACCTTGGCCTGCAGCGCCTTCATGGTCGCCTCGAAGTCCGCGTTGGTGCCGGGCTTGATGGTCAGTTTCGCGATGATGCCGATCATGATGCTTCCCCCTGCCGCCGTTGCGGCCGCTTCTTCACAAGGTACTTGTGCTCGCCATCGCACACCAGTTCGCCTTTCTGGTTGTGGATGGTGAGCTTCAGGATGGCAACGCCCGTGGTCCGGCCGGGCTTGAGCTCGGCGATCTCCAGCATCGGATAAAGAGTGTCGCCGACATAGACCGGCTTCAGGAAGCGCGACGACTGCTCCAGGAAGCCGACCAGCGACTCGCCCACGACATGCGGAAAGATGCCGCCGCCCGCCGCGCCCTGGATCGCGACCTGCAGACCGTGTGCGAGCATGTCCTGGTGACCGAGCGCCCTGCAATATTCCCGATCGTAGTGGATGGGATGGTTGTCGCCGCTGGCGAGCTGAAAGGCCGAGAACAGCGCTTCGGTCTGGGTGCGCGAGTTGATGTAGAATTTCTGGCCGACCTTCAGATCCTCGAACCAGTGCACCGGGCCGAAGCGGTGCTCGGCCGGATCGAAGGGCTTGGCGTTGGCGTCCGGCACGGCTGTCCTCCTCCTGATCGCGGCAACTCTTACGCCGCTTTGGCCTTGCGGCCCATGCCGTCGTAGAGGTCGAGCATGCGCTCGCGCCAGGCGTGAACCGGGTCGTCCGCCTCGAGCAGAGCGAGCGGGCTGGCGATCCCCGCCCACAGAAACGCGCCGGCCAGCGCGTAGTCCGGGTACGCCGGATGATTGCCGGCGAGGAACGGCTGCTCCTTCAGGGTGCGGCGCGCCGGTTCGAGCACCGCACGGAAGGAGGCGACGCCCTTCTCGCGGGCCTTGGCCTGGAAGGCGGCGAAATCCGTGGTGCCCAGTCGCTTGCCGCGTGTTTCGAGGAAGTACGGCTGATCGACCGGGCGCACGATGCCGTAAAGGTCGGCCACGACGATGGGGAACATCGCCGGCTGCACCGCCGTATCCACCCAGCCGCTCACGAAGCGCGCATAGGAGAGCGCCATTTCGCTCTTGAACAGCGGCTTGTCGGGATAGGCCTGGTCGAGATGGGTGACGATCGTCCAGCTGTCCTTCACGCCCTTGTCGCCGTCCTTGATGACGGGCACGAGCTGGGACCCGGCGAAGGCGATCTTGTCCTTCTCGGTGAAGCCCACCGGCACTGTCGTCCAGTCCAGCCCCTTGTGGGCGAGCGCGAACTTGACGCGCCAGCAGAACGGGCTGGGACGGCGATCGTCCTGTGCCACGAGATCATAGAGGGTGATCATGAGGTCCTTTCGTTGAGCCGCCGGCACCAAGAGTAGAGCGGATCGTCAGCGCCAAGCAGCGCAAATTCGCTTGATTGCTCCGCCCAATGGAATGCCGCGGCGACCATGAAGTCCGCCATGCCGGCCGTGGCACCATGCAGGTTGCCGTTCTGCTTCACCGTCAGCCTGAGGGGATCGAGTGCCTTGCGGAAGGCCGGCAGCCGCGCCTCGCGCGTCTCGTTAAGTCTTTCCAGCGGCCCGAAACGCGGTTCGCGCGTCCTGCGGATGTAGGCGCCGTCCTCCTCGTCGATGTGCCGGAGCATGTCGAACAGGATGAAGCTCGCGATCTCGGGCGTCAGCCAGAGGCCGCACCAGTTGTTGAAGTAGCGCGACAGCGCCCGGCCCGCGTCGCCGCCAAACAGCGACGGCCGGTCGGGGTAGCGGTCCTCGAGGTGGTTGGCGATGCGCCAGGAATCTGCCACGACCGTCTCGCCGTCAACCAGCACGGGCACCGTCTGGGACTTGGCGAAGGCGATCGCGTCCTTGTCGACGAAACGAACCGGCACGATCCTGTCGACCGCGAGGCCCTTGTGCCGGAGTGCGAGATGGACCCTCTGGCCGAACGGGCTGAGCTGCCGCCCGTCCAGCGACTTCAGGTCATAGAGCGTGCGGCTCACGTGGCCGGATCACTGACCGTCGAGCATCCTGACGATGCCGGAAAAATCCTTGGCGCCGTTGCCCGAGTTGACGAACAGGCTGAAGAGCTGCGCCGCTTCGGCGCCGAGCGGCGTCGAGGCGCCGGCGGCGTTCGCCGCCTGCTGCGCCAGCAGCAGGTCCTTCAGCATCATCGCCGCGGTGAAGCCGGGCGCATAGTCGCGGTTGGCGGGCGAGGTCGGCACCGGGCCCGGCACCGGGCAGTAGTTCACCAGCGACCAGCACGAGCCCGACGATGTCGAGGCGACGTCGAACAGCTTCTGCACGTCGAGGCCGAGCCGCTTGGCCAGCATGAAGGCCTCGCTGACGGCGATCATCGAGACGCCGAGGATCATGTTATTGCAGATCTTGGCGGCTTGGCCGCCGCCGCTCTTGCCGGCATGGACGATGTTCTTGCCCATCTTCTCGAGGATCGGGCGCGCCTTGGCGAACGCGCCGTCGCTGCCGCCCACCATGAAGGTGAGCGTGCCCGCCGTGGCGCCGCCGACGCCGCCCGACACCGGGGCATCGACCATGTCGAGGCCGGCCTTCTCTGCGAGGGCCGCGACATGCCGGGCGCTGTCGACGTCGATGGTCGAGCAGTCGATCAGCAAGGTTCCCTTGCCGACGTTGGGCAGCACGTCCTTCTCGTAGACCTCGCGCACGTGCTTGCCGGCCGGCAGCATGGTGACGACGATCTCCGCCCCCTTCACCGCCTCGGCCGCCGAGGCCGCCTTCGCCGCGCCCTTGTCGACCGCGATCTTCACCGCGGCATCCGACAGGTCGAAGGCCGCGACCTGGTGCTGGCCCTTCACGAGGTTGGCAGCCATCGGGCCGCCCATGTTGCCGAGGCCGATGAAGGCGATCTTCGCCATTGTTTCCTCCCTAGAACGTCAGGTCGTTGGCGACCGGCTTGAAATGCTCCTCGACCAGGGCGCGCGTGACGCCCTCGATGGTCGGCGGATTCCATTGCGGCTTCTGGTCCTTGTCGATCAGCAGCGCGCGCACGCCCTCGAAGAAGTCGTGGCCCTTCTGCATGCAGCGCTGCGACATGCGGTACTCGATGGTCATCGTGTCTTCGAACGACCGGTTGGCGCAGCGCCTGAGCTGCTCCAGCGTGATCGCCATCGAGAGCGGCGACAGCTTCATCAGGGACGCGAGCTGCTTTTGGGCAAACTCGCTGTTCGAAGCCTTCAGGTGCGCCACGATCTCCTGCAGCGTCTCGGCCGAGAAGCAGCGGTCGATCTCGGGCATCAGCGCCGGCAGGGTCGGGTCCCCGGCATCGCCCGTGAACTTCGCCACGACCGCGTCGACCTTCTCGCTGGCGCGCGGGCCGGAGAGGTCGGCGGCGCCCAGCGCCGCCTGCAGGTCGTTGATCTTCGCGCTCGGGACAAACGCGTGTGCGATGCCGGCCCACAGCGCGTCGGCTGCCTTGAGGCGATAGCTCGTCAGCGCCAGGAACGTGCCCAGCGCGCCCGGCAAGCGCGTCAGGAAATAGCCGCCGCCGACGTCGGGGAACAGCCCGATCGTCGTCTCGGGCATGGCGAACAGGTACTTCTCGGTAACGATGGAGTGCGAGCCGTGCGCGGAGAGCCCGACGCCGCCGCCCATGTTGATCCCGTCGATCAGCGAGATCCACGGCTTGGCGTAGCGATAGATGCGGCGGTTGACGATGTACTCGTCGCGGAAGAAGTCGCGGCGCAGGGTGCCCGACGGGTTGTCGCGCATCTCGCGATAGAGGCCGGCCACGTCGCCGCCCGCCGAGAAGGCGCGATCGCCGGCGCCGCGCAGCACGACCGCCTTGATCTTGGGGTCCTTCTCCCACTCCGGCATCACCCGCTCCATCTCGAGGATGATCCCGTGCGACAGGGAGTTCAGGACTTTCGGCCGGTTGAGCGTCATCACACCCAGCCCGTCCTTCACTTCAAACAAGATCTCGGCTTCCGACATTTCCAATCAACCCATCAGCAGACGACGCGAAATGATCACGCGCATGATCTCGTTGGTGCCTTCGAGGATCTGGTGCACGCGCAGGTCGCGGAGATAGCGCTCGATGGGGAAGTCCTTCAAGTAGCCGTATCCGCCGTGCAGTTGCAGCGCCTCGTTGACGACCCGGAAGCCGACGTCGGTCGCGAAGCGCTTGCCCATCGCGGCGGCCTGCGTCGCTTCCGGCGACTTCGCGTCGAGCAGCGAGGCGGCCCGCCAGATCATCAGCCGCGCCGCGTCGAGCTCGGTCGCCATGTCGGCGAGCTTGAACTGCGTCGCCTGAAAGTCGGCGATCGGCTGGCCGAACTGCTTGCGTTCGACCACGTAGCGCGACGCGGTCTCCAGGCAGGCGCGCGCGCCGCCCAGCGAACAGGCGCCGATGTTGATGCGACCGCCATCGAGCCCCATCATCGCGATCTTGAAGCCGTGGCCCTCGGGGCCGAGGCGATTGGCCACCGGCACCTTGCAGTTCTCGAAGATCACCGCCGCCGTCGGCTGGCTGTTCCAGCCGAGCTTGTTCTCCTGCTTGCCGAAAGAGAGGCCGGGCGTGCCATTCTCGACAACGAGTGTCGAGACGCCTCCCGCGCCCGGCCCGCCGGTGCGCAGCATCACGACATAGATGTCGCTGCGTCCGCCACCCGAGATGAAGGCTTTGGTGCCGTTCACGACGTAGTGGTCGCCCTGCAGCTCGGCGCGCGTCGCCAGACCCGCGGCGTCGGAACCCGCCCCGGGCTCGGTGAGGCAATAGCTCGCGAAGTGCTCCATCGAGCAGAGCTTGGGCAGGAAACGCCGGCGCTGCTCGTCGTCGCCGAAGCCGTCGATCATCCACGCGGCCATGTTGTGGATGGAGATGTAGGCCGCGGTGCTGGGGCAGGCCGCCGCCAGCTCCTCCATGATCAGCGCCGCGTCGAAGCGCGAAAGACCGCTGCCGCCGACATCGTCCTTCACATAGATGCCACCGAAACCCAGCGCCGCCGCCTCGCGCAGCACCGCCTCGGGAAAGACCTTCTCGGCGTCCCAGCGCGCGGCCTCGGGTAGCATGCGGTCGGTCGCGAACTGCCGGGCGGTGTCGCGGAAGGCCTGCTGGTCTTCGGTCAGAGTGAAATCCATGCGCGGCGGATCATATCGGGCGACCCTACCCAGTCAAACAAGCCGCATTGCGGCCTCCTGCCGTTCGCGCCATAAGGCGGCTCATGCCCGCTCGCTTCACGACCCTCGGCCGCTATCCCACGACCCGCCTCCGCCGCAACCGCCGCGAGGACTGGTCCCGCCGCCTGGTCGCGGAGACGAAGCTGTCCGTCGACGACCTGATCTGGCCGGTCTTCGTGCAGGAGGGCACCCGCTCCCGGACACCCGTCGAGTCGATGCCCGGCGTCGATCGCCTCTCGGTCGATCTCTTCGTCGAGGCCGTGAAGCAGGCGCGCGACCTCGGCATCCCGGCCGTCGCGATCTTCCCCGAGACCGATCCCAAGGCGAAGACGCCCGACGCGCGCGAGGCCTACAATCCCGGCAATCTCGTCTGCCGTGCCATCACCGCGGCCAAGAAGGCCGTCCCCGACATCGGCATCGTCTGCGACGTGGCGCTCGACCCGTTCAACAGCGACGGCCACGACGGCATCGTGCGCGACGGCGTGATCCTGAACGACGAGTCGGTCGAGGCATTGGTCAGGCAGGCGATCGTGCAGACCGAGGCCGGCGCCGACATCCAGGCACCGTCCGACATGATGGACGGCCGCATCGGCGCGATCCGCAAGGCGCTGGACGCCAAGGGCTACCAGCACGAGCAGATCATGTCCTACGCCGCCAAGTACGCGTCGGCCTTCTACAACCCGTTCCGCGACGCCATCGGCAGCTCGGGCGCGCTGAAGGGCGACAAGAAGACCTACCAGATGGACTACGCCAACTCGGACGAGGCGCTGCGCGAAGTGGGCTTCGACATCGAGGAGGGCGCCGACATGGTCATGGTGAAGCCGGGCCTGCCCTATCTCGACATCGTGCGCCGCGTGAAGGACGCCTTCGGTGTGCCGACCTACGCCTACCAGGTGAGTGGCGAGTACGCGATGCTGAAGGGCGCGGCCGACCGCGGCTGGCTCGACTGGAACAAGGTGCTGATCGAGACGCTGACCGGCTTCAAGCGCGCCGGTTGCGACGGCATCCTGACCTACGGCGCGGTGGACGCGGCGCGGCTGCTCAAGTCGACATGAAGGAGCGGCCGTCGGCGCGGCTGATCCTGCTCGATCCGCAGGACCGCCTCTTCCTGTTCAACGTGCACGATCCCAACGTGTTCGATCCCGCGAAGCCGTTCTTCGACCCGTTCTGGGTGATGATCGGCGGCATGGTCGATCCCGGCGAGGACTATGCCGAGGCCGCCGTCCGCGAAGCCGGCGAGGAGACCAGGCTGCCGGTGATCGACGCGCCGCGCTGGGTGTGGACGCGCGAGCGGCGCATGAGCTGGCGCGGCAAGGACGTGCTGCACAAGGAGCGCTTCTTCCTGGCGCGCACCGACCGCACCGAGATCGACACGTCGGGCCTCGACGAGAAGGAGCGGAGCTGGACGCGCGGCCATCGCTGGTGGACGGCCGACGAGATTGCGGCCTCCAGCGAGCGCTTCGAGCCGCTCGACCTCGGCGCCCTGCTGCCGCCGCTGCTGCGCGACGGCCCGCCTGAGGAACCGCTTACGCTTTCCTGATCCCCGCGCCTTCGCCCAGCAGGCGCTGGGTGTCGGCGAAGCTCAGCATGTCGCGCATCCAGGCGAAGGAGCCCTGCTCTTTCATCGCCCGCCCTGCTGCCATGAAGGTCGCGAGCGCCAGCCGCGACAGCGCGCCACCGACGCTGATCCGTTTTGCACCCGCTTCGGCCAGTTGCGCCACCGTGATGTCGGGGTCGAGCCAGCCCGTGACGACGTTCACCGGCCGCCTTACCGCCGCCACGACCTCGCGCACTTCGGTGAGATTGCGCAGCCCCGGCGCGTAGAGCACGTCGGCGCCGGCGGCTTCGTAGGCTCGCAGGCGGCGGATCGTGTCGGCCATGTCGCTGTGGCCGTTGATCAGGTTCTCGGCCCGCGCCGTCAGCAGAAAGGGCACCGGCTGGGCGTGCGCCACCTCGGCCGCCGCCTTCACGCGCGCCACGGCGAGATCGAACCCATAGATCCGGTCCCTGGCATCGCCCGTCGAATCCTCGATCGAGCCACCGGCGGCGCCTGCCTCGGCAGCGAGGCGGATCGTCTCGGCCGCCGCCTCCGGTTCGTGCGCAAAGCAATTCTCAAGGTCGACGTTCACCGGCAGATCGGTGGCCTCGACGATCGCCCGACAGTTGGCGATCACTTCGCTGCGGCTCACCTTGCTGTCGGGCCGCCCGAGCATGTTGGCGAGGCCGAGGCTCGTGGTCGCCAGCGCCTCGAAACCCAGCGACGCCAGCAGCCGCGCCGTGCCGGCATCCCACGGGTTGGGGATCACGAACGCGCCCGGCCGCTCGTGCAGCTTGCGAAAGGCCGCCGCCTTCTCCGTCGATGTACGCATGACGCCTCCTCCGTTCTGGTCTGAACTTGGGCCTCGCGCCTTCACTTGTGAAATGCATAGTATTTGGCTTCACCATCCGGATTCCTGATCCATGGACATCGACGAGATCCAGACCTTCGTGGCCATCGCCGATCTGGGCGACTTCACCCAGGCGGGGCTGCGGCTGCACCGCTCGCAGCCCGCCATCAGCCGCCGCCTCGGCCTGCTCGAGCAGGAGCTGGGTGTGCCGCTGTTCGACCGTATCCGCGGCCATGCCCGCCTGACCGAAGCCGGCCGCGCCTTCCTGCCCCATGCCGAGGCCGCCCTCGCCGCCCTGAAGGACGGGCGCGACGCGGTGCAGGACTTACGCGACGGCATGCGAGGTGCGATTTCATTGGCCCTGGTCGGCACGCTCGCCGACACACATGTCATCGACGCCCTGCGTCGCTTCTCGCGCCGCTCGAAGGAGGTGAAGCTCGAACTGCGCACCGCCTCCAGCGGCGAGGTCACCGACCTGGTGCGTCGCGGCGAGGCGACCTTAGGCCTGCGTTACTTCAGCACCGTCCGGCCGGACCTCGCGTCGTGCGATGCCGGTGGCGAGCCCATGCTGGTAGTCGCCGCGGCCGGCCATCGTCTCGCCGGCCGCCGCGTGAAGGATACTCGGGTGCTCAAGGCGGAGCGCTGGGTGGGCTTTCCCGCCGTGGCGGACGAGCCCGACTCCTCGGGCCACGTGCTGGTGCGCCAGCTCATCCGTGCCGGGCTCGATACCGCCGACGTGACCCTGATCGACAGCCTGACCGCCCAGAAGCGCCTCGCCCAGGCGGGCTTCGGCCTCGCGCTGGTGCCCGAGAGCAGCGTCCGCGACGAGCTGCGCCAGGGCAGCCTCGTGAAGCTCGACGTTCCCGCGATGCGCACGACCATCCCGATCACCGCCATCCACCGCCGCAACTGCTACCTCAGCCCGGCCGCCAGGGCGTTGCTCAAGCTTCTGACGCGGGGCTAACGCCCGTCGCGCTTCTCCTTCTCGCGCTTGCGCCGTTCGTGATCTTCCGCCGCGCCGCGATAGCCGCGCCACGCCAGCACGAGCGCCGCGAGCGAGCAGGCGACTCCCACGATCACGGTCACTGCGTTGATCTCAACCACGGTCGAAGAACCTCGCGACGGCCGTGTCGCTCCACGGCTGGCGGCTGCCCGCGCCGTGGAAGCCGACATGACCGCCATGGTCGGGCAGCAGCGGCACGAGCGACCTGTTTGCTGCCCAATCGTAGCCGCGATAGAGCGCGCCGGGAATCCAGGGATCGTCCATCGCTCCCAGCACCAGCGTGGGCACACGGATGCCGGCCATGAAGCGAACGGGCTTGCAGCGCTCGTAATAGTCCTCGGCGCCGGCGAAGCCGTGGCGCGGCGCGATGAAGACCTCGTCGTAGTCCCACACCGAGCGCGACCCCAGGATCGCCGCCCGCTCCGTCGCCGTCAGCACGGCGCCCTCGGCGGTCGCCTCGGCCTTCATCCGTCCGAGGATGTGGCGATGATAGAGGAGGTTGCGCGGCCGCATCATGTTGCGGCAGGTGACCGAGAGGTCGACGGGCGCGCAGACACTGGCCGCGGCGACGAGCGGACCGGCGCTGCCTTCCTCGCCGAGATATTTCAGCAGCATGGCGCCGCCCAGCGAGTAGCCGACCGCCCTCACGCCGTCGCGCACGAGGTTTTCCGGCAGGTTCGCCAGCAGCGCACGGAAATCCTGGCTGCGGCCGGCATAGTATTGGCCGGCCGACGTCGCGCGCGACGGGCCGGCGCCGCGCAGGTTGAGGCGCAGCACCCGCCCGCCGCCGTCGAGCAGCTGCCGCGCCATGCTGTAGATGTAGAGGCTCTCCTGCGATCCCGTGAGGCCGTGGATCAGGATCGTGAGCGGTGCGCCCGCCCGGGGCGTCGCCGGCCGGTCGAGCGTGCAGACCAGCGCGTCGCCGGTGCCGTCGCGCAGGTCGACGACCATGCGCTCGCTGCTGTGGGGCGAGAGATCGCGGCTGGGCGGCCGCAGCAGGTTGGCCACGGTCTGCAGGTCGCCGCCCCACCAGGGAAAGCGCGGGCGGAAGAGCGGAACGTCGAGGGAAGGAATGGACGTCTGCACGATCAGCCCTTATTCACGGCCGGCACCGTCATGGCAACGCCCTCCCCCTCTTCCGGCTCGGCCGCGCTCGGCGTGCTCTATGCGTGCAGCGCCGCGATGCTGTTCAGCACCGCCGGCGTGATCGTGCGACGCATCGACCTGCCGGCGTGGGACGTCTCGTTCTGGAGGTCGGCCCTCCTCGTCGCCACGATGCTGCCGCTTCTCGTCTGGCAGCGGCGTGGCCTCCTGGTCGATGCCCGCAATGCGGGTGGCGCGCTGGTGCTGAGTGCCGTCCTGCTGGCCGGCAGTTTCGTGAGCTTCATCCTGGCGCTCGGCCTCGCGCCGGTCGCCAACGTGCTGATCATGTTCGGTGCGACGCCGTTCATCACCGCCATTGCTGCCCGCCTGTTCCTCGGCGAACCGCTGCACGGACACACCCTCCTCGCCATGGCCGTCGCGGTTGTCGGGCTGGCCATCAGCGTCGCGGGTTCGCTGCAGGCGGGCGCGCTGGCCGGCATGGCGGTGGCGCTCATCGTCGTCCTGTGCATGAGCGGCAACTATGTCGTCGTGCGTCACCGCCGCGACATCGGCATGGCGCCGTCGATCTGGCTGGCCGGCGTCATCTCCGGCCTCGTCGCCCTGCCCTTTGCGCATCCCGAAAATGTCACATGGTCGCAGCTGCCCTGGCTCCTTGCCTTGAGCCCCGGCCAGCTCGCCGGCGGCCTGCTGCTGTATATGGCAAGTCTCAAGCGCATTCCGGCCGGCCAGGCTGCACTTCTCGGACTTCTCGAGCTCGTCCTCGGACCGATCTGGGTGTGGCTGTTCGATGGCGAAAAGCCGGACGACCTCACCTTGATCGGCGGCGCCATCGTCATCGCGGCCGCGGCGGCCAACGTGTGGCTGGATTCGCGACGGGCCTCTGGCTAAGAACCGGGGATGACCGAGAAGACAAAGGGCCCGCTGTCGGGCATCACCGTGATCGATCTTTCCCGCATTCTGGCGGGCCCCTACTGCACCCTGCTGATGGCCGAGATGGGCGCGCGCGTGATCAAGGTCGAGCCGCCCAAGGGCGGCGACGACGCCCGCGCCTATGGCCCGTTCGTCAACGGCAAGTCGACCTATTTTGCCTCGGTCAACCGCGGCAAGGAGAGCATCGCCCTCGACCTCAAGGCCGACGCCGACCGTGCGATCTTCGAGAAGCTGCTCGAGAAGGCCGACGTGGTGGTCGAGAATTTCCGCCCCGGCACGATGGAGAAGCTGGGCTACGGCTGGGAGACGCTGCATGCGAAGTATCCCGGGCTGATCTACGCCGCCGCCTCCGGCTTCGGTCACACCGGACCGAACTCCAAGGATCCCGCCTACGACATGGTCATGCAGGGCATGGGCGGCATGATGAGCATCACCGGCAACGAGGGCCAGCCGCCCTCCCGCGTCGGCATGTCGATCGGCGACATCGGCGCTGGCCTCTACACCGCCGTCGCCGTCAACGCCGCGCTGGTGCACCGACTCAAGACCGGAGAGGCGACCAAGATCGACATCGCGATGTTCGATTGCCAGCTCGCTCTGCTCGAGAACGCGATCATGCGCTACACGGTCGAGGGCGAGATTCCCGGCCCGCTCGGCGCCCGCCATCCGACGATCACGCCCTTCCAGGCGTTCAAGACCTCCGACGGCTCGATCATCATCGCTGCCGGCAACGACGGCCTGTTCGTCAAGACCTGCGAGGCGCTGGGCCGCCCCGACCTCGTGGCGAGTCCCGACTACAAGACCAACGCGCTGCGCCAGAAGCACCACAAGAAGCTCGAGCACGAGATGGAAGCGGTGCTGAAGGGCAACACCACGGATCACTGGATCGCCATCGTCTCCAAGGCCGGCGTGCCGTGCGGGCCGATCAACGACATCAAGCAGGCGATCGCCCATCCGCAGGTGGCGGCGCGCAACATGCTGGTCGAGGTGCCGGACGGCAGCGGCGGCACGCTGAAGCTCGCCGGCAACCCGCTCAAGATGACCGCCTTCGCCGATCCGACGACGCGGAAGCCCGCCCCCGACCTCGACGGCGACCGCCAGGCCATCCTTTCCTACGTCGGCGGCTGAGAGCCGTGAGGGCGCTGCGCCGCGTCGCCGCCGGCCTGGGAAGATTCCTGGTTGGGACGGCGCTGGCCGTCGCCGTCTTTCTCGCCGGCACCTACTTCCACGTGCGCGGCGCGCTGCCCCCCTACAGCGGCCAGTTCGAGACGACAGGGCTCAAGGCGCCGGTCGAGATCCTGCGCGACAGGAACGCCGTGCCACACATAACCGCGGGCTCGCTCGAGGATGCGGCTTTTGCTCTGGGCTACGTCCACGCACAGGACCGCTTCTGGCAGATGGAGCTGCTGCGTCGCCTGGGCCAGGGAAGGCTCGCCGAACTGGTGCCGGCGGTGCTGGTTGGCAACGGCCTCATCGAGAGCGACCGCACCATGCGCGGCCTCGGCATCTACCGGAAGGCGTCGGACAGCGTGAACGCGCTGTCGCCCGCCATGCGCGCGCGCCTCGACGCCTATGCCGCCGGGGTCAATGCCTGGATACTCGACGACGACCAGCAGTTCGGTCTCGAGCTCGCCCTGATCAAGCTGCTGTCGGGCGGCCGCTACAAGCCCGAGCCGTGGCGTCCAGCCGATTCGCTGGTGTGGGCCAAGCTGATGGCGCTCGGCCTCGACGGCAACTGGCGCGCCGAGCTGCTGCGGCTCCGGCTCGCCCAGAAGATCGGCGAGGACGGCGTGAAATTCCTGATCGAGCCGTCGGGCGAGAGCAAGGACTCGACGCTCTCTCTGGTCATGGCGGCGGTGAAGGGCATCGACCTCGAGCGGCTCTATCGCGCTACTGACAATCCCGCCACGCGCAAGCGCGAGGCGTCCAACGAATGGGTGCTGGCCGGGGCGCACACCGTCTCGGGCCGGCCGTTGCTCGCCAACGACCCGCACCTCGGCTTCGCCTTCCCCGGCGTCTGGTACCTCGCCCGCCTCGTCGGGCCGGGCTTCGACATCCGCGGCGCCACCTCGCCCGGGTCGCCAGTCGTCGTGCTCGGCCACAACGGCACGATCGGCTGGGGCTTCACCACCACCAACCTCGACAGCCAGGATCTCTTCGTCGAACGCGTCGATCCGACCGATCCCAACCGCTACATCACACCCGACGGCGCCCGCCCGTTCGCGGTGCGCGAGGAGACGATCAGGGTCGCCTGGGGCGACCCGGTCACGTTGCGCGTGCGCGAGACCCGCCACGGCCCGGTGATCGACGATTTCGTCGAGCGCACCGACAAGCTCACGCCGCAGGGCCACGTGCTTGCCCTGCAGGCGACCGCGCTCGATGGCGCCGACACGTCGGCCGAGGGATTCGCCCGCCTCGGGCAGGCGCAGAACTGGGAGGAGTTCCTCGCCGCGGCGCGCCGCATCGGCTCGCCGATGCAGAACATCGTCTACGCCGACACGTCGGGAAACGTCGGACTGGTCTCCCCGGCCAAGGTGCCCATCCGGCGCAAGGGCGACGGCTCGATGCCCGTGCCCGGCTGGACTCCGGAGTACGACTGGGCGGGCTTCGTGCCGTTCGACGAGCTGCCGCGCGTCTACAATCCGGCGGGCGGCGTCATCGTCAACGCCAACGCCCGCCTGGTGCCCGACAGCTACCGCCACTTCATCAGCCGCGACTGGGCCGAGCCCTATCGCCAGCGCCGCGCCGACCAGCTCCTGCGCGAGGTTGGCCGCCACCCCGTCTACGGCATGATCGTCATGCAGGCCGACAACCAGTCGCTCGATGCCGCCGAGATGCTGCCCTGGCTGCTCAAGGGCGCGCCGCGCAACGCACGGGCCGCCGTGGCGCAGGAGACGCTCCGCCGCTGGAACATGTTCATGCTGGCGGGCCGGCCCGAGCCGCTGATCTACAATGCCTGGATCGCCGAGCTGCAACGCGGCCTGCTGGGCGACGAACTGGGCGACAAGCTTTACGAATCGCTCGCCGCCCCGAATGTGCCGCTGATGGTGCGAATCCTGCGCGACAAGCCGGGTTGGTGCGACGACGGCGGGACCAAGCAGACCGAGACCTGCGAGGACATGATCGCGCTGGCGCTCGACCGCGCGCTCGACTGGATATCGCGGCGCCAGGGGCCGGACATCGCCAAGTGGCAATGGGGCCTCGAGCACCACGCCGTGCACCGCCATCCGCTGTTCGACTCCGTGCCGCTGCTGCGCGACATCGCCTCGGTGCGCTTTCCGTCCGACGGCGGCGCCCAGACGCTCAATCGCGCAACGCCGTCCTTCCGCGGGCGGCGGCCGTTCGACGCCGTGCACGGCGCCGGCTACCGCGGCATCTACGATTTCAGCGATCTCGAGAACAGCCGCTTCGCCATGCCGCTCGGCCAGTCGGGCAACATGCTGTCGCCGTGGGCGCGCAACTTCGTCGAGCGCTGGCAGAAACTCGGCTATGTCGAGATCGGCGGCAGCCGCGCCGAAACCGCACGGACCGCCGTCGGCACGATCACGCTGTCGCCGCCGTCGCGGTGAGGCCGCGCCGGCGGCCGGCCTCTACCGCGGCCTGTCGCCGGCCAGCGTGACCCGGTGCATGACGCGCCGGAACCCGTGATAGTCGTTGATCGGGTTGTGCATGGCGCAGCGATTGTCCCAGAACGCCAGCGATCCGGCCTGCCAGCGGAAGCGGCAGGTGAACTCGGGCCGGACCTGATGGTCCCACAGGAAGCGCAGCAACGGCAGGCTCTCCTTCTCGGTCCAGCCCTTGATGTGGGAGGTGTGGGCGTCCGACGTGAACAGCGCCTTGCGCCCGGTCTCGGGATGCGTGCGCACGATCGGATGCTCCGCCATCATGACCTTGGGTTCGGCGCCCGCCGCCTTCATGCGATCCTCGCGCGTCCTGGTGACGTCGGCCTTGGCCGAGGAGCTGACGCCCACCAGCCCGTCGAGCGTCGCCTTCAGCCCGTCTGACAGTTCGTCGTAGGCGAGATACTGGTTGGCGAACAGCGTGTCGCCGCCGTAAGGCGGCAGCTCGCGCGCCAGCAGCAGGCTGGCCATCGGCGGCTCGGCCAGGTAGGTCGTGTCGGAGTGCCAGATGCCGCCGAAATTGTTGCGCTCGTGCTCGAGCTTCACCACCGCGGTGATCATCGGCGCTTCCGGCAGGCCCTTGAGCTGCGGATACGCCATCGGCTCGCCGAATTTTCCGGCGAAGGCCAGTTGCTGGTGCGGCGTCACCGTCTGATCCCGCAGGAAGATCACCAGATGGTCGAGAAACGCCTGCCGGATCTCTGCCACGACGTCGGTCTCGAGGTCGCGCGAGATGTCGACGCCGCGAATTTCCGCGCCCAGCGCGCCGGCGACCGGGCGCACTTCGATGTGACGATAGTTCCGCATTCCTACCCCTTGGCCCACGGTGGCGCCGTCTTCTTCATGAAGTGCCTGATGCCCTCGGCCGCCTGCGGCCGACGCAGCAGGCCGACCAGACTCTCCGCCGCGTCGTCCAGCACGGCACTGTCGTCCTTTGTCGCACATGACAGAACCAGCCGCTTGGCGGCCGCGAGCGCCGCGGGCTCCATCTTCAGGATGTCGTCCAGCAGCCCCGCCAGCGCCGTCTCGACGCCTTCCGTCGTCTTGCAGAGATGGCGACCGACGCCCAGCCGGTGTGCCTCGACGGCGTCGATCACCCGGCCGCTGGCCGCAAGGTCGCGCACCGGCCCCTCTCCCAGCCGCCGCACCAGGAAGGGGATTATCTGCGAGGGAATGAAGCCCACCTTGGGCTCCGGCACCCCGAAGCGGGCGCTCTCGTGCAGGATCACGATGTCGGAGCAGCAGGCCATACCGAAGCCGCCACCGACCGCCGAGCCCTCGACCACGGCAATCGTCGCCTGCGGCAAGGTGTCGAGCGCGAGCAGCGCATCGCCGAACTGGCGGTAGGCCGGCACCAGCGGATCCGGCGCACCGGCCGGCTGCGGCGGCATGTCGGCCATCGCGTCGAGATCGCCGCCGGCGCAGAAATGCCCGCCGGCGCCGCGCACCACCAGCACGCGGCACCCGGCATCGCCGCGCACGCGGCCGAACGCATCCTCGAGCTCCAGCATCATCCGGTGCGTCAGCGCATTGCGCCGCTGCGGTCGGTTGAGCGTCAGCCATGTCACGGCGCCGCGCCGGTCGAGCCTCAGGAATTCGTAGTCGGCCATGGGCAAACTCTTAGCGAGCGACTATCCTGCCAACAAGATGATGCGTTTCGTGGTTCCGCTGATCGCGCTGTTGCTTGGCCCGTCGGCCGCGGGGGCGCAGGAATGGGCCCAGGTGACGGGCCCGGCGCCGGGCCCGACGCAGGTCATCGGCTTCTACTCCGCGGGCTGCATCCAGGGCGCGCAGCCCCTGCCCCTTGAAGGGCCGGGCTACGAGGCGATCCGCGTCAGCCGCAACCGCTACTGGGGCCATCCGGCGACCCTCGACTTCATCCGCACCTTTGCCGAGCGCGTGCGCTCGGCCGGCCAGAGTCATCTATACATTGGCGATATCGGCCAGCCGCGCGGCGGCCCGATGAGCTTCGGGCACGCGAGCCACCAGGTCGGGCTCGATGTCGACATCTGGTTCGAGCGCCAGCCCGGAGCGCGCCGCGCGCCCCAGGAGCGCGAGAACCCGCTCCTGCGCTCGCTGGTGCGCAGCGACGATGCCTCGATCGACGACACTGTCTTTACCGAGCAGCACACGGCCCTGCTGCGCACCGCCGCGACCATGCCGGGCGTCGACAGGATGTTCGTCAACAAGTGGATAAAGCAGCGCATTTGCAATACCGCGACCGGCAACCGGAGCTGGCTGCGCAAGCTCGTCCCCTGGTACGGACACGACGAGCACTTTCATGTCAGGCTCTTCTGCCCACCGGGCAATCCGCAGTGCACGCCGCAGGCGGCCTACTCCGACGACGACGGGTGCGGTGAGGCGCTCGACTCGTGGTTCCGCAAGGCGCCGCTCGTGCCGCCGACCACGCCGCCCAAGCCCTACCGGCCGAAGCTGCCGCCGGCCTGCCAGACCGTGCTGAGCGCCCGCTAGCCGGTTTCGCCGCAGCGGTTCGCGCGCTGGCGGGCCTGGACGTCGAGCCAGTCGAGCCCGCCGACATTGCCCAGTCGCTGCCAATCGACCTGCGTCAGCCCGTCGGGTCGGCGGAACACCGAAAAGCCCGACTCGGCCTGCGGTGCGCTGCGCGGCACGAACAGGACCCTCGTCTTTCCTGGCGGCGTCTGCGGCTGGACGTTCACGACGAAGGCGTCGCCCGCCGGCGCGGCCAGGCAGGCCACCATCGCGTCGGGCGGCGTGGCGTAGAAGGCCGACCATGCGGGCGCGGCAGGCGTGCCGTCCGATGTGGTCGTGCAGGCCGCGACGGCAAGCGCGATCGCGACGGGGATCATCACTGACTTGTGCATCCCTACTCCCCCTGGCCCAGCAGCGAGCCCGCCCGGCGCGAGGACCGGAAGAACCACTGGAACACCTGGAACCCGACGACCAGATAAACGATCGACAGGCTGAAGGCGACCGCCATCAGGTCCCAATGCACCGCCTTCTCGGTCAAGATCGCCCGCATGCCTTCGAAGATGTAGGAAGTTGGCAGCGCCCAGGCGATCGCCTGCAGCCACTGCGGCAGCACGGCGACCGGATAGTAGACACCGCTCACCGGCATCAGGATGAAGACCGCCGCCCACGCGAAGCTCTCGGCGCTCTGGCCGACCCGCATGACAAGCCCCGACATCGCCAGCCCGATCGACCATGAGAACATCTGCAGGATCGCGAAGAAGGCGATCAGCGGCAGGCCGAGCGTGTAGATCGAGTAGCCGAAGAACGCCCACGCCAGCAGCGACACCGGAATCATGCCGAGCAGCGTACGCAGCAGCGCCACGATCACGATGCCGGCCGCCAGCTCCCAGGAGCGGATCGGGCTGACGAAGAGATGGCCGAGGTTGCGCGACCATATCTCCTCGAGAAAGGCGATCGACAGCGAGAGGTTGCCGCGCACCACCACCTCCCACAGCATCAGGCCCGACAGCAGGACGCCCGCGGCCTGCGCCACGAACGAGGCCTGCGGCATCAGGTACTGGGTGAGGAAGCCCCACATGACCATCTGCACGGCCGGCCAGTAGATCGAATCGACGAGCCGCATGACCGAGCTGCGCCAGAGATGGATGTGGCGCATGACGAGCGCCGAGATGCGCCGCAGCGAGCCGCTCATGGCGTGCCTCCCTGCTTCAAAGCGTCGAGTCCGCGGCCGCGGCCGCGTGCCATGTCGAGGAACACCTCCTCCATGTCCTCGCGGCCGAACCGCTCGATCAGCTCGGGCGGGCTGCCGCGCTCGAACACCTTGCCGGCCTGCAGCAGGATCACGTCGTCGCACAGCCGCTCGACCTCGCCCATATTATGCGAGGCGAGCAGGATCGTGGCCCCCGTCTCGCTCTGGTAGGTCTCGAGATAGCCGCGCACCCAGTCGGCCGTGTCGGGGTCGAGCGAGGCCGTGGGCTCGTCGAGCAGCAGGACATCGGGCGTGTTGATCAGCGCCTTGGCGAGCGCCACGCGCGTTTTCTGCCCGGCCGACAGCTTGCCGGCCTGGCGATCGAGAAAGGGCGCCACCTGCATGTGCTCGGCGATCTCGTCGATGCGATTGCGGAGATCCTTCACGCCGTACAGGCCGCCGTAGAACTGCAGGTTCTGGCGCACCGTGAGGCGATGCGGCAGGTCGACATAAGGCGAGGAAAAATTCATGCGTGGCAACGCCGCATAGCGGCGCTTCAGCATGTCGATGCCCAGGATTTCGATGCGGCCGGCCGTCGGCTCAAGCAGGCCGAGCAGCATGGCGATGGTCGTCGTCTTGCCGGCGCCGTTGCCGCCCAGCAGTCCCAGCACGGTGCCGCGCGCAACAGTGAAGGTCAGGTCATCGACCGCGACGATGTCGCCATACACCTTGCGCAGGTTATGGACCTGGATGGACGGGGACTGGGCCATGCCGGCATCACAATGCCTTGACCGCCGCTTCGATGCGATCAAGGCCCTTGCTCAACCGCTCCGCGCTCGAGGCGAAGCACAGCCGCACGTTGCCCTGCCCGCCCGGCCCGAACGCCTCGCCCGGGGCAAGGCCGACCTTGTACTGCTTTGCCAGCGTCTTGCAGAACGACAGCGTGTCGGTCACCCCATCGACGGAGAAGAAGGCATAGAATGCGGCTTCCGGCCGCGCGATGGTGATGCCGGGGATGGCCGAGAGGCGCTGGAACACCAGCTCGCCGCCAGCCCGACAACGCTCGACCATCTCGGCGACGAAGTCGTCGCCCTTCTCCAGCGCCGCGATCGCGCCGCGCTGCAGGAAGCCCGGCACGCCCGAAGTGTTGATCTGCACCAGCTTGGCGAATTGCTCGCCGAGCTGCGCGGGATGCGTCAGCCAGCCCAGCCGCCAGCCGGTCATGGCCCACGGCTTGGAGAAGCTGTTGAGCACTATCACCGAATCGTCCGGCCCGGCGAGCTCGAGGAACGATGGCGCCACCTGCCGTCCGTCGGCGCGCCTGGAGTAGATCAGCCGGGCGTAGACCTCGTCGGCCATGATCCAGGCGCCGCGCTTGCGCGCAAAGGCGAGCAGCGCCGCCTGCTCGTCCTGCGTCATCGTCCAGCCGGTCGGATTGCCGGGCGAATTGACGAAGATCGCGCGCGTGCGGTCGTCGACCGCGTCGAACACCTTCTGCAGATCAAGCTTCCAGCCGCCCGTCGCCGTACGGTCGAGCGCTACATACTTCGGCACGCCGCCGACCAGCTTGGTCGCCGAGGTGATATTCGGCCAGATCGGCGACACGATCACGATATTGTCACCGGGATCGAGCAGGAGCTGGCAGGTCAGCAGGATCGCCTGCATGCCGCCCGTGGTCACCGTGATCCGGCTGTCGGGGCATTCGATGCGGTAGAGCCGCTCGGTATAGGCCGACAGCGCCGCACGCAGCTCGGGGATGCCGCGCTGCCACGTATAGAACGTCTCGCCGGCCTGCAGCCCCTTCGAGGCCGCCTCGCGCACGAAATCCGGCGTCACGAGGTCGCTCTCGCCGAACCACAGCGGGACGACGTCGGGATCTCCGAACACCGACATCGACACTTCGACGATCGGGGTATCGGGCATGCCGGCGGTGGCGCCGCTCAGCGAGGCCGCGAGGCCCGGCGCGACGAATCTGGTCTGTTTTTGCATGTTCAGGACGTAGCGCATCGTCCGGATTTGCGCCAGACGGGCACCTGCCCGACAATTGCTGGTGGTGAGGCCAAGCCTGACTAATCACGTGCGGAGAAAGGCCATGCGGCGCGTTGCCTGTCTTTTTTCGGTCGCCCTGCTCGCGGCTTGCGCGTCTGCCGACAATGTCGAGCGCCTCCAGGCGGGCATGTCCCGCGACCAGGTCCAGGCGATCATGGGACCGCCTGAAAGTTCGGTCCATTCGCCGGGCAAGGACTGTGCCTACTACACGGTCCTCAAGGACTTCTGGAGTCGCACGCCGTGGACGATGACCAGCCGCTACTACATCTGCTTCGCCGACGGTCGGGTCGAAACGTTCGGCCGGGCCGACCCGCCGGCATCGCCCGAGATGACAGAGCGTTGACCTCGGGTTACGGTGCCGCCGGGGAGCAAGGATGCATTCACACCAGAACGATGGACAGATCGCGAACTGGCTGGCCGACCGCCAATCGCTGACCTACGCGGACGGACGGCGCTGCGACGAACTCCAGTACCTGCAATGCAAGCTGATCCTGAAGCCCGACCGCTTCACGTCGGCCAAGGTCTTCAAGGAGTTCGCCGCGCTGGTACGCCAGGCCGCCGACGCCACCGGCATCGGCTTCGCGCACACGCCGAAATTCCAGCAACGCCCCGAGGTTCGCGAGGTCCTTTTCCTCGATACCGGCGACTATCATCTCTACAATAACGCCTTCATCTGCCGCCGCCGCATCGCCTACGAGGACGGCTTCGCCATCGGCGATCCCGAGATCGTCTTCAAGTATCGCAGCGACGACATGGCGAAGGCCCAGGCGCTCGACGTGCGGCCCAAGATCGACGGCAAGTACAAGATCAAGTTCAAGCTCGAGGTCATGCCGCTCAAGGACAAGATCGGCGGCATGCGGCGGTTGCTCTCGCACAACGTCGAGTTCGGCCTCAGCCAGGCGCCGCAGGCCGCCCGTATCGTGATGTCCTCGCTCGGGCACATGTCGCTGCCCGAGCTCAGCCAGATTTTCCCGGTTCTCTCCTCGATTTCCTGCGACGGGCCGGACGACGTCTCGCTGGTCAACCAGACCATCGTCGAGGAGCTGCTGCAGGACATCTGCACGCTCGACTTCGGTCATCACACGGCCGCCACCGCCAATCTCGGCCTGTGGCGCTCGCGCGGCGACCACCATGCCTTCGTCGGCGAATTCGCGTTCCAGCTCCGCTTCACCGGGCCCGACGACATCAGCCACAAGGCGCTCAATCGCTGCGAAAAGTTCTTCATCGAGCTGCAGCAGGTCGCGGCGGACTGGCTGGCGCTGACCACCACCAAGACCGGCGCGGTCTACCGGCTGAAGGGCAACCCGCCGCAAGCGCACGAATGAACGAAGCCGCGCCCCCGCCGCCGTCGCTCGGACGGCTCTTCTGGGTGTTCTTCGTCATGGGCGCGACCAGCCTGGGCGGCGGCGTGGTCGGCTACCTGCGCACCGGCCTGGTGGTCCGCCAGCGCTGGCTGGACGATGTCGCCTTCGTCGAGCTGCTGTCGATCAGCCAGACGCTGCCGGGCCTCAATGCCACCAACATGTCGATCCTGGTCGGCGACCGGCTGCGCGGCGGCATGGGCGCGCTGGTCGCCACGTTGGGCATGTGCCTGCCCGGCGCCACCCTGATGACCGGCGCGGCGTTCGCCTATGACGTGGGCGGCGACGATCCCTGGTCGAAGGCCTTCCTGCACGGTATCGCCGCCGGCGCCGTCGGGCTGATCGTGGTCGTCATGGTGCAGCTCGGCGCCAAGGTCCTGAAGGAGTTCGCCGACTACGTGTTCGTGCTGGCCACGGCCGGCGCGGTGGCGCTGTTCCATGTTCCGGTGCCCTACGCCCTGCTGGTCGCCGGCGCCGTCGCGATCTGGTGGCACCGGCCGCGCGACAGGGACATCAAGTGAAGGACCTCTGGGACATCGCGGGCGTCTTCGCCTATCTCTCCCTGCTCACCGTCGGCGGCGGCATGGCGGCGTTCCCCGAGCTGAAGGAGCTCACGGTCAACACCTACCACTGGGTGACCTTCCCCGAGCTGCTGCACTTCTACAGCCTGGGCCAGCTCGCGCCCGGCCCCAACATGATGATGGTCGCCTCGATCGGCGCAGTCGTGGCGCACATCCCCGGTGCGCTCGTGGCGCTGGTGGCGTTCTTCCTGCCGACCGGCCTGCTGACCTTCGGCGTCGGCCGTCTGTGGACCCATCTTGCGACCTGGCGCTGGCGGCCGGCGATCCAGACCGGCCTCGGCTCGGTTGCGGTCGGCCTCGTGCTGGCCGGCGCCATCATCATGGCGCACGGCGCGGTGACGGACGCGTTCTATGCGGTGCTGGCGACCGTCGTGTTCGTGCTGCTGTGGCGGACCTCGATCAATCCGGCCTATCCGATCGTCGCCTCGGGCCTGATCGGCATGGCGATGCACTATTTCAGCCTCAACTGACGCAAGGGGACTCATGGGCGGAACCCGGGAGGGCGCGATCGGTGCGGCGATCGCCGACATCTACGGCGGGCGGAACGAGGGCGGCATGCTGTGCTGCACGCTCCAGGCGGTGAACGCCGAGGGCGTCGATGTTTCCATCCAGGTGATGGCCGATTCCATCAGCCTCGCGCCCTACCCCCACGCCGAGGAGCCGGTGACGCGCCTGCAGATCAGCGGCGCGCTCGACGGCCTCGAGGACATGGAACTCGAGCTGGTCGACTGGGACGCCAACGCCTTCGCCACGGTCGGAACCGCCGGCAACGCTCCCGCCCTGGTCGCCCGGCTGATCGACGGCACGTTCCTCAGGGTGCTGGGCTGCGCGCCCGACTATGCCTTCGAGGCCTCGACCGAGGACCTGTCCTGACCGCCGCGGCCGACTGCGGTCGTGCTATGGTGATTTGATGACTTTGCTGATCCTGGGCCTTGCCCTCTTCGTCGCCGCGCACACTTTCACCTCGCTGCGCGGCGCGCGCGCGGCCGCGATCGGCCGGCTGGGCGAGCTCGGCTACAAGGGCCTCTATTCGCTCGTCTCCGCCGCCGGCCTGGCGCTGATCGTGATCGGCTTCGGCAGCTACCGCGGCGCCGGCTACATCGAGGTCTGGGACCCGCCGCGCGCCCTCCGCCCCGTCGCGCTTCTGCTGCTGTGGTTCGCCTTCGTGGCGCTCGTGGCGGCCTACGCGCCGCCCGGCCGCATCAAGGCCGTGCTGCGCCATCCCATGCTGGTCGGCGTCAAGGCGTGGGCGCTTTCCCACCTGCTGCTGAACGGCGACCTCGGCTCGATGCTGCTGTTCGGCGGCCTGCTCGCCTGGGCGGTCTACGACCGGATCGCGCTCAAGCGCCGCGGCGACGTCGGTGCCGCGCCGGCCGGCTGGTCGATCAACGACCTGCTGGTGGTGGCGATCGGCACGGCCGCCTATGTGCTGATGTTCTGGCTCCACGATTCGCTGATCGGCGTCGCGGCCGCCTGAGGCGGCCGTCGGCTGGCATGCCTGCATGGCCCGTGCTAGCTTTCGCGGTTCTTCAGCCGCGAGACCTCGTGCTCCCGACTTATCGCTTCGACAAGCTCGACACCGACGAATCGATGGTCATCGACCATTGGTCCTACCTGTGGGCCGCGTTCGCCGGACCGCTCTACGTCCTGTCCAAGGGACTCTATCTGCTGTCGATGCTGATGCTGCCGATCACGCTGCTGATCGCCGCTCTCGCCTTCCTAGGCCTGCTGGTTTGCGTCCGCGTCTTCGATTCCTCGATCGCCGGGCTGGTCGCGATGGTCGTCACCCTGATCGGCGCATTCCTGGCGAACGCCGTCGCCGCCATCGAACTCGCGCGCTGGGGCTATCTGCGCAGGGGCTGGCGGATGGGCTACTGACCGTCAGCGAGGGTGGTGATGGCGGCCGTGACGATGGCCGCCGCCGAAGCGGTCGACGTGCAGCGGCTCGCGGGCCAGCCCCGGACAGAACGTGCCCACCACCTTCTCCAGCCTGTCGTAGAGCGCTTTCGCGGGCTTGCGCCCCCTCTCCAGCCGTTCGCGCGCCTTCTCCGCGTTCCTCGCCACCTGCGCGATGTCGATCGTGAGCAGCTTCCTGTTCTCGACCACCATGCGCCCGCCGATCATCACCGAATGGACCGCCGAACCGTCCTCGGTATGGACGATCTGGTTGACGGGATCGTTGCACGGGATCCAGTTCACATGGCCGAGATCGAGGAACACGATGTCCGCCTTGTAGCCCTTTTCCAGCCTGCCGATCCTGTCGCCCAGCCCCAGGGCGCGGGCGCTGCCGGCGGTCGCCGCCCGCAACACCTCCCCGGTCGTGATCCACGCCTCGCGATCCGGCCCCTGGACCTTCGAGACCATCGAGGCGAGCCGCATGTTCTCGTACATGTTCTGGTTGTCCGAGCAGCTCGCCCCATCGGTGCCGATGCCGACATTCACCTTCGCATCCAGCATGCCGCGCATGTCGGCGAGCCCGTTGCCCAGCAGCATGTTGGAGCCCGGATTGTGCGAGACCGAGGCGCCCCTGTCGCCCAAGAGCTTCATGTCGTCGCCGTCGAGCCAGACGCCGTGCGCCACCGTGAAGTTCGGTCCGACCAGGCCCAGCGAATCCATGTAGGCGGTGAGCGAGCTGCCGTAGAGCCGGTAGCCCGCGATCGCCTGCACCTTCGATTCCGCGACGTGGCTGTGCAGGCCGGTGTCGTAATCCTTCGCGAGCTTCAGGCAGGCGAGCAGGAACGCGCGGCTGCAATGGTGCGGGATGGTGGGCGCCACGGCGAGCCGCACGCCCTTTCCATCGAGTTTCCAGCCGTGCAGCGCCTTCTTCATCTGCGCCACGCTCGCCTTGTAGGGGGCGAGCCGGTAGGCCTCGACCTCCTTCTGCAGCGACGGCGGCAGCCGCTCCATCAGGCCGGGGATCGCCTGGAAGAAGCTGGTGTCGGCCACCATCGGCGCCAGCACCGCACGCATGCCGACGTCGGCGTAGGCCTGGCCGATGGCGGCCAGCCCCTCGGCCGTCGGCATCGGGAACTCGGCGGCGAGATCGTAGGCCGCGGTGCAGCCCTTCAGCGCCATCTCGGCCGCCCCGATCAGGCTCGACAGGTACTTGTCCTCGAGCGTGCGCCCGCCGTTCATCCACGGTCCCGCCGTCAGCAGCAGCTCGAGCGTCAGGCGGTCGGCCATGCCCTTGGCGAGGTTGCCGTGGCTGTGGGTGTGGCCGTTGATCAGGCCGGGATGCAGCAGCCTGCCGCGTGCGTCGATCACCCGGGCCGATGCCGGCGCGGCGACGCGCGCGCCGATCTCGACGATCGTGTCGCCCTTCACCAGGATGTCGGCGCGCGGCGCACTGTGGCCCTTGATGTCGACCACCCGCCCGCCGCGGATCACGGTCATCGGCGTTTTCGCCATGGCACTGCCTTTCACGTTTTGTCCGGCTTCCCTAGCACGATCCGGGCCGCGTAAGCTGGCGGCATGGGGGCGAGGCTTCTCGGGGTGGCGTTGCTGATGGTTGCGGCCGGCGGCCTGCCCGCCGCCGCGCAGGGCTATGCCCATCTCAGCAACTGGTGCTACGGCGAGGCCAGCGAGGAGCAGACCATCCGCGGCTGCACCGCCGTCATCCAGTGGGCGCGCGAGAGTCCGCGCGACACCGGCGCCGCCTTCTACAATCGCGGCATCGCCTTCGCCGCCACCGGCCGTCTCGACCGTGCCATCGCCGACTACGGCAACGCGCTTCGCCTGCGACCCGACGCCGACGTGTTCAACAACCGCGGCATCGTCTGGCGCCGCAAGGGCTATCCCGAACGCGCCCTTGCCGATTTCGACAGCGCGCTCACCCTCAGGCCCGCTCTCGCTGCCGCCCTGTTCAATCGCGGCCTGGCCAACGCCGATCTCGGACGCCTGGGCGCCGCCCTCGCCGACTTCGACCGCGCGCTCGGCCTGCAGCCCGGCGACGCCGACATCCTCAAGGCGCGCACCCTTGCTGCCCGGCAGCAGGGCGCCGCGAACTGAGCGCCGACGCTCAGCCGGCGACGGCGATCGACTGCCCAATCAACCTCCACGTCCAGATCGCCGCGATCGCCATCTGGACGGCGAAGGCGGCGAAGCGGGCGTTGACGGCCATGATTCCGGTCGAGGCGAGGTGGATGGTCGACTGCACGACCCGCGCCGCCACCAGCCACAGCGCCAGCGGATCGGTGATCGCCGTCTGCGACGTCAGCAGCGCCGCGATCATCAGCCCGCCGAACACCGGCAGGCCCTCGACGCAGTTGAGATGGGCGCGCGCCAGCCGCTGCAGGAACGGCGACAGGTTCTCGTTGTCCGGCCGGAAGCCGTTCGACGGCACCTTGCCGGTCACGACCAGCCAAGACCGCATCCCCTCCATCAGAATCAGCAGCACGAGCGTCCAGGCGATGAACAGGACCAGGGCGAGCGCGGTGTTCGTCATCGGTTTCCTCCCGGTTTGCGTTGATAGAGGGCATAGACCGCAAGCCCGACCGCCATCCAGATGAACAGCCGCGCCCAGGTGATCGGCGCCAGGCCGATCATCAGCCCCAGGCACGACAGCATCCCGAGCAGCGGGATCCACGGCACGGCGGGCACGCGGAACGGCCGGTGGGCATGCGGCTCCAGCGCGCGCAGGCGCAACACCGAGGCGCACACCATCAGGAAGGCGAACAGCGTCCCCACCCCCACCAGCTCGCTCAGCGTCTCGAGGGGCGCGATGGCCGCGACGGCCGCCACGACGACGCCGATCAGGAGCTGGCTCAGCCACGGCGTCTGCAGCCTCGGATGGACGCGCGCGAACAGCGGCGGCAGCAGCCCGTCCTCGGCCATCCGGGTGAAGACGCGACTCTGGGCATAGAGCGACACCAGGATCGCCGTCGTGATGCCGACCAGGGCGCCAAGCTCGATCAGGAACGTGAACCAGGCATGGCCGATGCGCTCGACCGCGAGCCCGATCGGCGCGGTCACGTTCAGCTCCCGGTAGGGCACGATGCCGACCAGGACGGCGGCGACGGAGATGTAGAGCACGGTCGAGACGGCGAGCGAGCCCAGGATGCCGATCGGCATGTCGCGCTGCGGCCGTTTCGCCTCCTGGGCGCAGTTCGAGACGGCGTCGAAGCCGATATAGGTGAAGAACACCACCGAGGCGCCGTGCAGCACGCCGCTCCAGCCGAATACCCCGAACGTGCCCTGGTTCGGCGGCACGAAGGGCTGCCAGTTCGCGGTCGAGACGTAGCCCACGCCGAGCGCGAGGAAGGCCAGTACGACGAGAAGCTTCAGCACGACCATGATGTTGTTGATGCGTGCCGACTCGCGCGTGCCGAGGATCAGCAGGAAGGTGAGCAGCGCCACGATGCCGACCGCCGGCAGGTTGGCGATCGCCGTCGCGGTCGTGCCGTCGGCGAGCTTCACCGCCTGCCCTGTCGCCGCCGAGAGGCGCGGCGGCACGCCGAGGCCCACCGCGCCCAGCACGCCGTCGAAATAGCCCGACCAGCCGACCGCGACGGTGGCCGCGCCGATCGAGTATTCCAGCACCAGGTTCCAGCCGACCAGCCAGGCCGCGAACCGCCCCAGGCTCGCATAGGTATAGGTGTAGGTGCTGCCGGCCACCGGCATCAGCGAAGCGAGCTCGGCGTAGCAAAGGCCGACGAAGGCGCAGGCGACACCCGCCAGCACGAAGGACAGGATCACCGCCGGGCCGGCATAGAGCGCGGCGGCCGTGCCGGTCAGCACGAAGATGCCGGCGCCGATGATGGCGCCGATTCCCATGAAGGTGATGCTGAGCGGCCCCAGCACCTTGGGCAGCTCTTCGCCGTCGCCGCGCCCCATGATTTCCGAAAGCGGCTTGCGCGAGCCGGCGCCGTGAGCGTTCATTCGGTCTCCCCCGCCCCTCAATAGCAGACGGCACAGGAGACCCCATATGGACAATATGCGCGCCGCCGCCTCCTCTCTTGCCGTCCTCCTGTCCGCCCTCCTGTTTGCGCTCGACGCGTGCGGTCCCGCCGCCGCGCAACTGCCACCCGGTTCCGCCGGCAATGCCGGCCGCATGCCGGAAACGATGTCGCCAGGCGCCCTGCCGCCGCCGCCTCTGCCGCCGGCCGCGCCGGTCATGGCGCCGCCCGCGTCCTATCCCAACACGCAGTCGCTGGCGCGCGATCGCGTGCAGAGCCAGGGCTATACGGTGCGTCGCGTCGAGCCGCGGCCCGACGGTTCATGGCGGGTCGACGCCACGCGCGACCGGACGCCGACCCGGCCTCAGGGCGTGCCGAAGTCGATCACCATCCATCCCGACGGCCGCCAGACCGAGGAGTGGTAGGCGCCGCCTAGACTCGGAAGAGCACGAAGCCGCCGATGCCCACCACGGTGAGTGCGGCGCCGAGATACCGGTAGAAGCGCGCCGACTGCAGCGCGAGCAGCCGATCGGCGAACGAAGCCGCCCGTTCCTCGGCCCGTTGCGCGGCCTTCACCTCGACCTGCCGCGCCAGGAACCCCGGCGTCGCGATGGTGCCGGTACCGACCGGCGCGTCGGTGTTGAGCTCGACCAGGGTGGCGAGGAACCACATCAGCAGGCCGACCACGCCGACGCCGATCAAGCCGACATAGGCCACGGTCACGAAGACCAGCATCGAGATGACGAGCCAGGCGCTGAGCGCAATGGCCATGAGGACGGATCTTGCCGACATGCGCGATCCTCTTCCGGAGCGCACCAAGTGTACGATTCTTCTCTGCCCCCGTCTGCGGGGGAAGTGCCGCGTCTCACGCGGCGAAGGGGGTCATCCCCCCTCCGTCGGCGTAAGACGCCGACACCTCCCCCGCAGACGGGGGAGGAAGCCTGACTACTTCCCCGTCTTGATGCCGGCGTCCTTGATCACCTTGGCCCATTTCGGGATGTCGGCGGCGATGGCGGCGTGCGTTTCCTCGGGCGTGCTGCCGACCGTGTCGAGCCCCATGGCGGCGAACTTCTTCCGCATCTCCGGATCGGCCAGCACCTTGAGCGACTCCGCACGTGCCTTGTCGACGATAGGTTTCGGCAGCCCGGCCGGCCCCATCAGCGCGAACCACGACGACGCCTCGAAGCCCGGGAAACCCTGCTCCGCGAGCGTCGGCAGATCCGGCGCCGCCGACGTGCGCTTCAGCGAGGTGACGGCGATGCCGCGCACGCGGCCGTCGCGCACGAACGGCATGGCGGCGGCGGCATTCTGTATGCCGACCGGCACGATGCCGCCCATGACGTCGGTCAGGTTGGCGCCGCGATAGGGGATGTGCTCCATCCTGATGCCGGCCAGATGGCAGAACAGCTCGCCGGCGATGTGCTGCGGCGTGCCGACGCCCGGCGAGCCGTAGGAGAGCTTGCCCGGATTGGCCTTGGCGTAGGCGATCAGGTCGGCAATCGACTTGATCGGCAGGTCCTTGTTCACGAAGAAGACCGATGCCATGGCAAGCGACGTCGAGATCGGCGCCAGGTCCTTCAGGGGATCGAACGGCAGCGCCTGCATCGAGGGCAGGATGGTGATGGCGGCGTTGCCCGACCACATCAGCGTGTAGCCGTCGGGCTGGGCCTTGGCGACGCGGTCGACGCCGATCGCGCCGGAATTGCCCGCGATGTTCTCGACCACGACGGGCTGGCCCCACGCCTCGGCGAATTTCTGGGCGAACAAGCGGGCGGTGATGTCGGTCGCGCTGCCGGCGGTGAAGCCGACGACGACCTTCACCGTCTTGTCGGGCCAGGTGGTTTGCGCTGTGGCGGGCTGCGCAATGCCGAGCGCGAGTAGACACGCCGCGGCGGCACGGACGAAGTGATGCATTGGTGCTTCCTCCAAGGCGAGCTTCGTCGCCGTTGAAGGAAGGCTATGAGCATCGCATGACACCTGCAAGCGGCGAGCGCCCCATCAGCACGCGTGCTCGTAGTGGACGATCGTCACGAACGGCACGAGACCGACGGACCGGGCGAGGCGGATCGACGCCTCGTTGCCCTCCTCGACCTGGTAGCGCGGCGCCAATCCGCGTTCGGCGAGTTCGGCGAGCGCCGTGCGGACGACCAGCGCGCCAAGACCGCTCCTGCGATGGGACGGCGCGGTGACGACGCCGCCGACCTCCCACACCGGCCCGTAGTTCTCGAAGGCGAAGCAGGCCGACCGCGTCTCGCCGCCCTGCTCCAGCAGGCAGGCGAAGGCCTTGCCGCTGCGCAGAAGCGGCTCGAGCCAGGCCCGGTCGTGTCCCTGCTCCGCGAACAGCCGGAACGCGGCATCGCCGGGCGCCGTCGTGAGCCGAATCCCGGCTGGCCGCGAGAACCCGCCCGCGGCGGTGAACGACACGAAGGCGGTGCGCCGCTCGACCGCGAACTGCGCCTCGACCGGCACCAGATCGGCCTCGTGCGACAGCTTGAACACGATGCCGACGCCGCGCGGCAGGCAGGACAGCAGCGTCGCAGTGAGGCTCGGATGATCGCTGGCGATGAAGGCGGCAACGGCTGCCTTCGGATAGGTCTCGCGGTCATAGGGGCTGGCCGACGTGTCGAGGACGACCAGGGTGGCGTCGCCCTCGGGCCGAGAAGCCCGGTGGACCTCCACGTGCTGCGGATAGGCCAGAAGCTGCTTCAGCAGGACGATGTAGCGAAGCGGCTCGCGGGCGAGCGCTTCGACGGCGGCGCGGACGGCGACGGGTGAAATCGTGCGATCGTCCGCTCCGCCCTTGACAAGCATCGTCCGTTTCCTATATATATCTTATTTAGGTCCGCGGTCCGGACGGCATTGATCGACATCATAGCGCGTCGAGCCCCGGCTCCTGCAGTCTTCGGCGAAAGCGGACCGTCCGCGGAGGAAGGAGTTTGAAAATGCCCGCTTCTGCCGCGCATCGCGCGTCCCCTGGCGATCCAACTTCCTGCCGGGAGATCAAGGGCTTGGCGCCTGTTCCACCGGACATCCGACCTCCGCGGATCGCGGAGGTCGCAAGTGCAGCGAGCGCGCTCCTGTCGGCGCTCGCCCTCGCCGCCTGCACCAACGGCACCGTGGCCGGATCGCAGGCCGCCTACGGCGTGGTCAAGACCGTGCGCTATCAGTGCCAGCAGGACAGGACCATCGTCGCCGACTATCTCGATGGGCCGACGCAGACGGCGCCCGACGGGCGGCCGATCCCCGGCGGCCGCGTCGTCGTGGAGCTGAGCGACGGGCGCAAGTTCAGCCTGCCACAGACTCTGGCCGCCTCGGGCATCCGCTACGCCGATTCGAGCGAGATCTTTGTCTTCTGGAGCAAGGGCGATACCGCTTTCGTCGAGGAAGGCCCCAACAAGACCGTGACCTACAAGGAGTGCGTCGCGAAGAAGGGCTGAATTTGGAAATGTCCGCTTCTGGCGGACATCGGACACGTGGCGGCGGCGCCGAAAGACGAAAAGAATCAGAGACTTGAAGGCAATGTCCGCTAGCGGCGTCCCGCCAGGGCCCGGTTTTCGAGGCGGCTGAGCAGCCGGACCAGCGGCCACAGGATCAGGAAGTAGATGACGGCCGCCATGACGATCGGGGTCGGATTGTAGGTGACGCTCTGCGCCTGCCGCGCCTCGTAGAGCAGCTCCGGCACGGCGACGACGGAGCCCAGCGAGGTGAGCTTCACCACCTCGAGCGTGTTGGAGAGGAGATCGGGCAGCACGTTGCGCACCGCCTGCGGCAGCACGACGTAGCGCATCGCCTGCAGGCGGCTGAGGCCGGTGGAGCGCGCCGCCTCGATCTGGCCCGCGGGCACGGAGTCGATGCCGGCGCGGAAGATCTCGCCATAGTACGAGCCGGTGTTGAGGAAGAAGGCGATGGCCACGCAGGCGAAGCCGCCCAGTTCCAGGCCGGCGAACGGCAGGCCCGCGAACAGGAGGACCAGCAGCACCAGCGGCGGGAAGGCGCGGAAGAAATCGACCCAGGCCATCAGTGGCCAATGCACCAGCGGATGCCGGATGCTGGCGAGCAGCGCCAGAATCAGGCCGCCCAGCAGGCCGAGCGGCACCACGATCAGCGACAGCAGGATCGTGTTCCACAGGCCCGACAGCACGATCGGCCAGGCGGCCTGGATGATGTCGACGTTGAAGAAGGTCTGGATCATCGGCCCGCCCTCACCGCTTCCAGGCGAACTTGGTTTCGATCCAGCGCGCCGCGACGACGACCGGGAGGAAGAGAACGATGTAGGCCGCCGCGCCCATCATCAGCGGCGAGGGATTGTAGGAGTTGGACATCGCCGAGCTCGCCTGCCCCAGGATCTCGGTGACCGCCACGACGGTGCCGAGCGCGGTGCCCTTGGTGATGGCGATGGTGCGGTTGGTGAGCGGCGGGATGGTCAGCCGGAAGGCCTGCGGCAGCACGACGTTGAACAGGGTCTGGCTGAAGGAGAGCCCGGTCGAGCGCGCCGCCTCCCACTGGCCGCGGGGGATCGAGGTGATGCCGGCCCAGAAGATCTCCTCGGAGAAGGCCATCAGGACGAGCGCCAGCGACAGCCAGGTCGAGACGAAACCCGAGGGCGAAGGCCCGGCATAGGGCAGGCCGAAATAGAGCAGGACGATGATGACCAGCGGCGGCAGGGAGCGGAACAGATCGACGATGAAGACGATCAGCCAGTTGAGCGGCCGGATGGCGAGCGCGCGCAACAGCGCCAGGGCAAGGCCCGCGGCGAGGCCGCTCAGCACGATCAGGACCGCGAGCTCGATGGTCACCACCACGCCCGACAGGATGTCGGGCAGGTACTTCGCCATCACCTTCGCGTTGAAGAAGGTCTCGGTGAACTTGTCCCAGCGGCTCACGGGTTCAATGCCGCTGGATCTGGCCGATGAACGCGCGGGTGCGCTCGTGCGCCGGGCTCTCGAAGATGGCGGCCGGCGGCCCCTGCTCAACGATCAGCCCGTCGTCCATGAAGACCACGCGATCGGCGGCGTTCCTGGCAAAGCCCATCTCGTGGCTCACCACGATCATGGTCATGCCGCTTTCGCGCAGGCTCCGCATGACCTCGAGCACCGAGCCCACCAGCTCCGGATCGAGCGCGCTGGTCGGCTCGTCGAACAGCATGACGCGCGGCTCCAGCGCGATCGAGCGGGCGATGGCGACGCGCTGCTGCTGACCGCCCGAGAGCTGGCCCGGCGTGTGGTCGGCCCGGTCGGCGAGGCCCACCCTTTCCAGCGCCGCGCGTGCGATCGTGTCGGCCTCGGCGCGGCTCTTGCCCGCCACCTTGCGCAGCGCGAGCGTCACGTTGCCCAGCGCCGTCATGTGCGGATAGAGGTTGAAGGACTGGAACACCATGCCGATGCGCTGGCGGGCATGGTTGATGTCGGTCCTGGGATCGAGCATATCGATGCCGTCGACCACGACCGAGCCGGAGCTGGGTTCCTCCAGCCGATTGAGACAGCGCAGCAGGGTCGACTTGCCCGAGCCCGACGGGCCGATGACGAAGACCAGCTCGCGCTCGTCCACCTTGAGATCGACCCCCTTCAGGACGTGAAGAGGGCCGAAATGCTTGTGGATGCCGCGAGCCTCGACGATGTGCTTTTGCGTCATCGCCTCGGATCAGCCGCCGCACTTGAGTTCATGCGGCGTCGGGTCGTAGCCCGGCATGCCCGGCACGCCGTAGCCCGGCGTCACGACCACGGCGAGATCGTCCGGACCGGGCTTCTTGCCGAACCACTTCTCGTAGAACTTGGCCATCGTGCCGTCCTTCTTCATGCAGTCAAGCGCATCCTGCAGCTCGGCACGCAGCTTGGGATTGTCCTTCGGCACGGGCGCAGCCCAGTGCGCGCGAGTGTCCTTCAGTTCGAGGTCGGCCACGAACTGCGGGTTCTTCGAGGCGGCGTAGACGATCACCGTGTTGCCGCCGAGCGTGGCGTAGGCGCGCCCCGAGAGCACGGCCTGCACGGCGTCCGGCTGGGTGTCGTAGACCTGCACGGTGAAGCCGTGCTTCTCGCCCTCGGCCTTGGCGAGCTTCTCGTAGGGCGTGCCCTTGTTGACCGCGACCGCCTTGCCCTTGAGGTCGGCCCAGCTCTTGATCGGCGCGCTGCCCTTCTTGATGCCGAACTGGAACGCGGTCCACAGGTAGCCCGCGGTGAACAGCATGTTCTCGGCGCGCTCCTTGGTCACCGTCGTGGGCGCCGCGATGAAGTCGTAGCGGCCGGCCTGCATGCCCGGGATCAGCGTCGAGAAGCTCACCGCGTCGATAGTGATCTCGCGCTTCAGGCGCTTGGCGACCTCGGTGAAGACGTCGATCTGGAAGCCCTCGACGCCGCCGCCCAGCTTGGGCATGGCATGCGGGGCGAAGGTGCCGTCGACGCCGGTGCGCAGCGGCGGCTTCTTGTCCTGCGCCAGCGACGGAGTCGCGGCGATGAGGGCCGCGATCGCGATCGCGGCGAAACGGCGTTGCATCATGTGGTGCCTCCCAATAAATCCCCAGGCAGTGACGTTAGATCAGGCATTGTTGAATAGCAATTTAGGGGCCATCTTCAGCGCCATGCCCGACACCAAATCCGACCGCATCCTCGTCATCAATCCCAACTCGACCGTCGCCGTCACCAAGGGCATCGACGCCGCCATGGAGCCGCTGCGCATCAAGGGCGGGCCGGCGATCGAATGCGTGACGCTGAAGGACGGCCCGCCGGGCATCGAGAGCCAGGCGCATGCCGAGCAGGTCGTGCCGCTGGTCGGTGCGATGGTGAAGAAGCGCGACAACGACTGCTCGGCCTTCGTCATCGCCTGCTACTCGGATCCCGGCCTGCATGCCGCGCGCGAGCTCACGACCAAACCGGTCCTCGGCATCGCCGAGTGCGGCATCCTCACCGCGCTGACGCTCGGCCAGCGCTTCGGCGTGATCTCCATCCTGCGGAAATCCATTCCGCGGCATCTCCGCTATGTCGGCCAGATGGGGCTCAACGACCGCATGGCGGGCGATCGCGCCATCGGGCTGGGCGTCGTCGAGCTCAGCAACGAGGCCATCACTTTTGCCCGCATGGCCGAGGTCGCGGCCGAGCTGCGCGACGAGGACGGCGCCGACGTGCTGATCATGGGCTGCGCCGGCATGGCGCGCTACCGCGACCGGCTACAGCGCCATGTCGGCCTGCCGGTCGTCGAGCCTTCGCAGGCGGCGGCATCGATGGCGATCGGCCGCTCGCGTCTCGCCTGGAGCTAAGGCCGCGGAATCCCTACTCCGCCGCCTTCGCCTTCACGACGGGTGCGGCCGGGAACTCCATGCGGTCGTCGGTGCGGCAGTAGCGGTCGGCGAACATGCGGCCGACCGGGTGGTACTTGTCCATGTGGACGCGCATCGCCTTGGGGTCCCACAGCTCGTCGCGGATGTGGAAGCGCAGGCCCTCGCCGATCACGAGCTGGCGGTCGTCCTTCACGTTGATGACCTGCCAGGTCCTGCACTCCATCGACCACGGCGCGTCGGCGAGACGCGGCACCTTGATGTCGACCGAGGGCGCGAGCTTCAGGCCGAGATAGTCGGGCTCGCCGACGTTCGGCGGAAAGTCGCCGCTCGACTCGTGCATGGCCCGCGCCAGCGGCTCGTCGATCAGGTTGACCACGAACTCGCCGGCCCGCTCGATGTTGGTCCAGGTGTCCTTGATCCGCCCGTCCGGCCGCTTGTTGATGGCGAACATGCAGAGCGGCGGGTCCTCGGCGAAGACGTTGAAGAAGCTGAAGGGGGCGGCATTGACCACCCCGGTCGGACCCAGCGTCGTCACCCAGGCGATCGGGCGCGGCAGCACGAAGGCGGTCAGGATCTTGTAGCGGTCGTGATGGTTAACGTCGTTGACGGCGTACTGCATGTCAGTTGCTCGGCTCCAGTTTGACGCCGGCGCGCTCGGAGATCAGCCTGTAGTGCTCCGGCCGGCGGTGTTTGGCGAAGTTGAAGGTGGTGTTGCGGATGTATTCGCCGAGCGCCAGGTCGCAGTCGTAGGAGATGACCTCGTCCTCCTCGGTGGTGCCCTTGGCCACGACCTCGCCGGTCGGCGCCACGATCACCGAGCCACCGTGCAGCCAGAAGCCGTCTTCCTTGCCGGCCTTGGCCGTCGCCACGACCCAGATGCCGTTCTGGTAGGCCGCGGCCTGCAGCGACAGCATGTGGTGGAACACGCGCAGGTACGGCGGCTCGTGCGGCGCGTAGACGTTGTCGGAGGGCGTATTGTAGCCCAGCACCACCATCTCGGCGCCCTTCAGCCCCATGACGCGGAAAGTCTCGGGCCAGCGCCGGTCGTTGCAGATGCACTGCCCGACGATCACGTTCTCCTTGAACATCTTCCAGACGTTGAAGCCCAGGTCGCCGACCTCGAAGTACTTCTTCTCGAGGTGCTGGTACGGCACGTTGGGGCGATGGTCGTCGTGGCCCGGCAGGTGGACCTTGCGGTACTTGCCGACGAGGCGGCCGTCCGGCCCGACCAGGATCGAGGTGTTGAAGTGGTGCGGCTTGCCGCCCTCCTCCGTGCGCTCGGCATAGCCCAGGTAGAAGCCGATGCCCTTGGCGCGCGCCAGCTCGAACAGCGGCGCCGTCTCGGGGCTCGGCATCTGGTTCTCGAAGTACTTCTCGACCTCGTTCGGATCCTCCATCCAGTAGCGCGGGAAGAAGGTCGTGAGCGCGAGCTCGGGGAACACCACGAACTTGGAGCCGCGGCTGTCGGCCTCCTTCAGCATCTCGACCATGCGCTTGACCACGCTGGCCCGGCTGTCGGCGCGATGGATGGGCCCGAGCTGGGCGGACGACACTTTCAGACGGCGGGACACGGGCTAACTCCTATCTCTCTTTGTCGTCCTGAGCGAAGCGAAGGACCTCGCCGAAGGACTAGACACGGGCTTCTCTCCGGAGCGTGAGATCCTTCGCTACGCTCAGGATGACATGAGGCAAGTCAGCTTGCCTCATGTCAGAACAGCGGCTTCAGGCCGAAGCGCGACATGGCTTGCAGCTCGGGCGCGGTCTGGCCGAGCGGCTTGGCGGAATCGGGCGAGGCACGGGACAGGAACTGGCCCGAGCCGCGCGGGGCGTTGAGCTTGCCGTCCTCGACGACGACCCGGCCGCGGCTCACGACGGTGACCGGCCAGCCCTTGATCTGCTTACCCTCGTAGGGCGTGTAGCCGACATTGTCGTGCAGGTCCTTCCAGCGGATCGTCACGTCCCTGTCGGCGTCCCAGATCGCGAGGTCGGCGTCGGAGCCGACGGCGATCGTGCCCTTCTTAGGATAAAGGCCGTAGAGCTTGGCGTGGTTGGCCGAGGTCAGTGCCACGAACTGCTGCAAGGTGATGCGGCCCTTCTGGACGCCCTCGGAGAACAGCATGGGCAGGCGAATCTCCAGTCCCGGCACGCCGTTGGCCATCTCCTTGAAGGTCGTCTTGTCGCCCTTCGGGATCTTGCCCTTCTCGTTGAACTGGTAGGGCGCATGGTCGGACGAGAAGGTCTGGAGCGTGCCGTCCTTCAGCGCCGCCCACACCGCCTCCTGGGCTTCGGAGTCGCGCGGCGGCGGGCTACAGCACCACATGGCGCCCTCGACGCCGGGCTTGTCCATGTCGTCGGCCGTCAGCGCAATGTATTGCGGGCAGGTCTCGCCGAAGATCTTGAGGCCCTTCTTCTGGGCCTGGCGCAGCGTCTCCAGCGCCTCGATCTCCGACATGTGCACCAGCAAGAGCGGCGCATCGACCAGCCGCGACAGCGAGATCGCGCGGTTGGTCGCCTCGGCCTCGGCGATGCGGGCATGGGCGATCGCATGGAACTTCGGCGCACCATGGCCCTGATCGACCAGGTGATGCGCCAACCACTGGATCATGTCGTGGTTCTCGGCATGCACCATGACGAGAGCACCGTCGCGCCGCGCCAGCGCCAGGATGTCGAGCATCTGGTAGTCGCTGACCTTCATGGCGTCGTAGGTCATGTAGATCTTGAACGAGGTGTAGCCGTCCTTGATCAGCGCCGGCAACTCCTGCCCCAGCGCCTGCGGCGTGGGATCGGTGACGATCAGGTGGAAGGCGTAGTCGATCACCGCCTTGGGCGTCGCGGCCTCGTGATAGTCCTTCACCACCTGGCGCAGCGACATGCCGCGATGCTGCGCGGCGAACGGGATGACGGTCGTGGTGCCGCCGAACGCGGCCGACACGGTGCCGGTATAGAAGTCGTCGGCGCACATGATGCCGAAGCCCGACTTCTGCTCGATGTGGCAGTGGCTGTCGATGCCTCCCGGCAGCACGAACTTGCCGCCGGCATCGATCTCGCGCGTGCCCTTTCCTTTGATCTCCGGCCCGATCTCGACGACCTGGCCGCCTTTCACGGCGATGTCGCCCTCGGTCTGGCGTTCGGCGGTGACGATCTTGGCGTTGCGGACAACGAGGTCGAACTCGGCCATCCGCCCTACTCCGCCGCCTTGACGTAACGGCCGGCGGCCGCGAGCCGCCGCTCGAGCCGCGCGATCAGCCCGTCCAGCTCGGTCTTGTCGGCCGCAGTGAGCGACGAGCCCGGCGCACGCTGCCTGGGGCTCTTGATGGCGCCGCGCCGGAACAGCACTTCCTTGCGCAGCGCGAGGCCGACGGCCGGCTGCACCTCGTGACGCACCAGCGGCAGATAGATGTCGAACAAATCCTCCGCCTCCTCAGCCTTGCCTTTGGCGAAGAGGTCGTAGACCTCGACCAGCATCTCGGGCCAGGCGAAGCCGGTCATCGCGCCGTCGGCGCCGCGCCGCATCTCCTGCGGATAGTAGAGGCCGCCGTTGCCGACCAGGATCGACACACGCCGGCGGCCGGGCTTCTTCTCGCCCTCGCGGATGCGCGTCAGCTTGGCAAGACCGGGCGCATCCTCGTGCTTCAGCATGACGAGCTGCCTGAAGTCGTCGACCATGCGCTCGAAGACGCCGGGCGAGAGATAGACGCCGGTGGTCTGCGGATAGTCCTGGTAGACCAGCGGAATGTCCGGACCGAGCGCCGAGCAGACCTGGGCGTAGTAGTTGTAGACGCCGTCGTCGCCCTTGAGGCCAGGCGGCGGCGCAACCATCACGCCGGCCGCACCTGCGAGCATCACCTCGTGCGAGAGGCGGCGAACGTTCTCGAGGCCGGCGTGGCTCACGCCCACGATCACCTGGCGGCCCTGCGCACGCGCGATCACGCGATGGACGACGGCGAGCGATTCGCCTGCCGAAAGTTTGTGCGCTTCGCCCATCATGCCGAGCAGGGTGAATCCATGTACGCCGCAGCCCAAATAAAAATCGGTCAGCGTATCGACGCTCTGCAGATCGAGCGCGCCGTCGTCGGTGAACGGCGTCGCCGCGATGATGAAGACGCCTTTGGCGTCCTCGGTGAGTTTGCTGGTCATCCCCGGATCATGCCAGTCTCACCGGCGAAGGGAAGAAAAGATGAGCGCCAAGACCACCCGCTTCCGAGGGCTCGATTTCGCTGTGGCATGGGACGATGCCGAGCAGCGACACGTCTATATCGAGAATGCAGATCTCGTGATCGCCGGCGACGAGATCATCCATGTTGGTCCGAACTTTGCAGGACACACCGATGTAGAGACCGACTGCAAGGGCTTCATGGCAGTTCCCGGTCTGGTCAACGTGCACAGCCATCTCTTTTCCGAGCCTGCCAACAAGGGGCTCACTGAGGAGGTTGGCAGCGACAAGCTCGGACAGAGTTCGCTCTACGAGTACCTGCCAGTGTTCGGTCTCGATCCCGAGGACGCCGGCCCCTCGACGCAGGTGGCTCTGTCGGAGCTGCTGAAAAGCGGCGTCACCACGATCACCGACCTTTCCATCAGCCGGCCGGGCTGGCTCGACGATCTCGCGGCCTCCGGCATCCGGGCTGTCGTCGCACCGATGATGCGCCAGGGATACTGGTTCACCCGCAACGGCCATACCGTCGAATACGCATGGGACGAGAAGGCGGGTGCCAGGGCATTCGAAGCGGCAATGCAGACCATCGACCGTGCGACGCGGCACCCGAGCGGCCGGCTCTCCGGCATGGTGTGCCCGTCGCAGATCGACACCTGCGGCGAGGGCTACTTTCGGGAAGCCCTCGAGGAGGCGCGACGGCGTGGCATCCCGATGCAAACGCATGCGTGCCAGGCCGTCGTCGAATTCCACGAGATCCTCCGCCGCCATGGCAAGACGCCTATCGAGTGGCTCGCTTCGATCGGTGTCCTGGGCCCCGATCTGGTCATCGGCCACGGCATATTCTTGAGCGACCATCCGCAGATCCACCATCCACATGGCCACGATTTCGAATTGCTGAGGGACTCCGGCGCGGCGGTCGCACACTGCCCGACCGTGTTCGCGCGGCGCGGCATGGCACTCAACACCATAGGCCGTTACATGAATGCCGGAATTCCGGTCGGCCTCGGCACGGACACCTTCCCGCACAATATGATCGATGAGATGCGGCTCGCCTGCTATGTCGCGCGCGTTCTCAGCGGCAACTACAAGATGGGAACGACGCGGCACGCCTTCGAGGCGGCCACTATCGGCGGCGCCGCAATCCTGCGTCGGCCGGATCTCGGGCGACTGGCTCCGGGCTGCAAGGCCGACTTCTCCCTGGTCGACATGAGCCATCCCTACATGCAGCCCGCCCACGAGCCAGTGCGCAGCCTGATCTACTCGGCGAGCGAACGGGCCATCCGCCATGTCTATGTCGACGGCATGCAAGTGGTTCGAGATGGCCGCGTCCTGACCATCGACGTCGAGGCAGCCACGGCGGAATTGATCGAAGGTCAGCGCAGGCGACTGAGGACCGTGAGTCAACGCGACTGGGCCGGTCGCACGGCCGATCAACTTGCGCCTCCGGTCTATTCCAGAACCGGTCGCCTGCCGCAGGGCCGGCCGGTGGGTTGAACGCGCATCTAAGCGTCCGGAACGCCGGACGTCGTCGAATACTCGAAGTGCAGCGGCGTCTCGGGGTGGACCAGCGCATAGGCAGAGCGCGCCGCGATCGCGGCCTCGGCAAAGCCCGTTAGGATCAGCTTCAGCTTGCCGGGATAGGTGACGACGTCGCCGACGGCGAAGATGCCCGCCTTGTTCGTCGCCGCGGTAGCGGGATCGACCTCGATCTGGTTGCGCTCCAGTGCGAGGTCCCATTCGGCGATCGGCCCGAGCGCCATCGAGAGCCCGAAGAACGGCAGCAGCACGTCGGCTTCGATCCTCTTCGTGGCGCCGTCGAGTGTGGCGACAGTGACGCCCGTGAGCTGGCCGTCTCTGCCCTCGAGGCCGTGAAGCTGGTAAGGCACCACGAGATCGATCTTGCCGGCCTTGGCCATAGCCTTGAGCCTGGCCTCGCTTTCGGGAGCGGCGCGGAACCTGTCGCGGCGATGGATCACCGACACATGCGCGGCAACGTCGCCGAGCGACAGCGCCCAGTCGACCGCGGTGTCGCCGCCACCCGCGATCACCACCTTCTTGCCCCGAAACGCCTCACGTTGTGTCACGTAGTAGAAGACGCTCTTGCCTTCATAGCCCTCGATACCGGCCAACGGCGGTCGGTTGGGACCGAAGGCGCCGACGCCGGCGGCGATGATCACTGCCCTCGCCTGCAGGATCGTGCCCGCCGACGTCGTGACCTGCCAGAAGCCGCCGCTCAGCGGCTCCAGCGCCTGGACCTGCTGGCCGAGATGATAGACCGGCCGGAACGCCGCAGCCTGGGCCTTCAACCGCACGATCAGCTCGGCCGCCTCGATGCGCGGGAAGCCCGGAATGTCGTAGATCGGCTTCTCGGGGTAGAGCGCCGTGCACTGCCCGCCGGCATCGTCGAGGACGTCGACCACGTGGCAGTTGAGGCGGACCATGCCGCACTCGAACACAGTGAAGAGGCCCACCGGCCCCGCGCCTACGATCACGACATCGGTCTGGTGCGTATGTCCGTTGGCCATGGTCATAAACTGGTGCAGCGACCGCGCAAATGAAAGGCCCCCGGCCGCGCCCATTTGCTGGGCGCCGGACCGGGGGCGGAATTTGGTAGCTGGGGGCGGACTTGAACCGCCGACCCCGGCATTATGAGTGCCGTGCTCTAACCAGCTGAGCTACCCAGCCATGGGTGGGGGCTTTTATGCGGCAGGGACGAGGCCTGTCAAGAAAAGTGCCGACGCAGGGCCTTTCGGCCTATTTTTCCGCCATCGAGCGGGTGTCCCACAGCCGCACCAGATAGCCGTCGGGATCGCGCAGCTCCGCGCCATAGCCCCAGAACGTCTTTTGCGGCCCGTGGTTGAATGCGACGCCGCGCGTCGACCAGGCGGCATGGATCGCGTCGGTATCGTCGACCTGGAACCAAAGAGCGACGCCATTCGGAGCGACGCCCGAGGGATTCTCCTGGAGAAAGATCGCGAAGCCCTCACCGTCCTGCAGTGCGACCGTGCGCCGGTCGGGCGCCTCGAATTCGACCTTGAGGCCCAAGGTCGAAACGTACCAATCGCGAGAACGCTCGAAACTGCTCACCGGGATGTTCAGATGATCGAACTTCATCATATGAACCTCAGCTCGTTATCGGTACACCATCCATGCCGTCCGTAGACTGGCCGAGAAAGGCCAGGATCGTCGGCGCGATGTCGATCAGGCTGGTCGGACGCTCGATCCTGCCCTGCCCCAGGCTGGGATGGACGAGAGTGAGGAAAGGCCGCGTTTCACCGGCCCCCAGCCCGCCATGGTGACCGCAGCCGATCTCCGGCGTGCCCTCGCCATCCTCGACCAGCCAGCGCGTGCCGCAAATTCCGTAGTCGTTGCTCTCCTCGTGGCGCGTCGTGTCGACCGCCGCCACCAGCATGTCGTCGACGGAAAGCCCGGTGGCCGCCAGGGCGTCGCCGACCAGGATCGTTCCGGCCCACGGTTCGCGCTCCATCCTTGGCAGCAGGCTCTCGGCGACCGGTCTCGCCTCCGCCGTCGCGTAGATGAGGGCCGACGTGCCCTGCGACGCCACGGCGATCCGCCCGGCCCTCACCTCGGCTTCCGCACCGTTCTCGGACAGCCAGTTGCCGACATGAACGGAGTGGCCGATGGTCTCGTGGCCATGGTCGGACCCGATCAGAAGCAGAGTGTCGAAGCGGTCCTCATGGGCGGTCACCGCCTCGACCACTTCCGCCACCAGTTCGTCCGTCGCCTTCAGGGCATGGAGGTGTGCCGGAGAGCCCAGCGCGTCGTGGTGCGTCGTGAGGTCGGGATTGGCGAGCCAGAGCACGCCCAGCGCGCCGCCCTCGCGCGGTACGAACTCCCGGCAGAAGCGCCGTGTCGTCTCGATGTCGCCGGCGAGGTCGTGCGTCACATCGAGATGCACCTCGCCCGTGAGCGGCACGCCGCCCGCCCCGAACGAACCGGAGCGATGCAGCACCGTGCCGAAATGGTCCGGGTCGAGGAAGTAGGCTGCTCCCGGCGAGACGTTCGAGTAGGCGACCTGGCCGCCGAAGGGCGCCAGCCGCTCGGCCAGCGAGGGCACGCGCAACGTCTGCCCGGTGACCCGCCGCAGGGTCTGGCGGAAGGAGGCAGCACCGGCATTGTAGACCACGAGCCGGTCGTCTTCGAACAGGGCCATCTGGTTGCCCTCGAGCCCGTGGCGCCCCGGCAGGCAGCCGGTCGCGATGGACGCCGCCGAAACGCGCGTCACCGAGGGAAAGACGGCGCGATGGTCCGCCGCACGGCAGTACCGCTCGCGCAGAGCCGCCAGAGTGGGCGTACGCGACGCGCTGATCCACTCGTCGCCCAAACCGTCGCACACAACCAGGATCGCCCGACGGGCGCGTGTCTTGCTCATGCTTTCATCATAGTCGAAGTGTCGTCCGCGTTCAGCGTCACTCCGCCTTGATTCCGGCGGCCGCAACGATCCTGTCGCTCTTCGCCACTTCCTCAAGCACAAACTGCCGGAACTGCTCCGGCGTCGATCCCACCGGAACCGCCCCCTGGTCGCGCAGTGTCGCCTGGACCTCCCGGGCAGCGAGGGCGGCCGCCAATCCTTCGCGAAGGCGATCGACGATCTCCCTGGGCGTGCCCTTGGGAACGGCAACCCCCACCCATGTATTGAATTCGTAGCCAGGGAAGCCGAGCTCCGCCATCGTCGGGACGTCGGGCAGGGCCTCCGATCGCGCGGCGGACGTCACGGCAAGGGCGCGCAGCTTGCCCGACCTGACGAGCGGCACGGCGGGCGGCACGCTGCTTACAGCCATGTCGAGATGCCCGCCGACAGCGTCCTGGACCAGCGGCCCCGAGCCCTTGTAGGGGACATGCAGGAACCTGGCCTTCGCCATGCTCGACAGAAGCTCCGCCGCAAGGTGTTGCGGACTACCGCTGCCGATCGAGCCGTAGCTGACCGTGTCCGGCTTCGCGCGCGCCGCCTCGATGAGCTGGGCGAGCGACCGCGAGGTTCCGGCCGGAGCGACGAACACGAGGGGAAAGGTGGCAAGGAGGCTGACCGGCTCGAAATCGCTGCGCGGATCGTAGGCCATGTTCTTGAACAGGCTGGCGTTGATCGCCATCTCACTCGCCGCGCCGAACAGCACCGTGTAGCCGTCCGGTGCGCTCTTCGCGACGCTTGCCGCCCCGATCATGCCGGTCGCGCCGGGCTTGTTCTCGATGACGACGGATTGGCCCAGGAAATCCGACAGCCGCTGGGCCATGGCGCGCCCGGTGATGTCGGTACCGCCGCCCGGCGGATAGGGGATGACCAACTTGACCGGCTTGGCGGGAAACGAGGCCTGCTGCGCCGTCACGATCGAAGGCACGAGGCCGGAACCGAAGATGAGTGTCGCCAGGCGAAGCTGATCGCGCCGCGAGACAAGTCGATTGGGGCTGTCATGTTTCATGACAGCCTTATCGAGGCTTCGCGTGACTCCGCGATGACAGGGCGAGCAGCCGAAAGCGCTCTTAAGAGAAGCGCTTGATGAAGCCGCCGCCCAGGACGCGGCTGCCGGTCGCGGAATCGTAGACGACGCAGGCCTGTCCGGGCGAGACGCCGATCTCGGGCTCGGCGAAGCGGACGGTGGCGCTCTCCGCCGAAAGCTCGACCTCGGCCGGCCGCAAGGCCTGGCTCGAACGAACGCGCACCTGTACCGGCAGCACGCCGGTCGTCTCGGCGCCCAGCCAATTCACGTCGTAGAGCGCGATCTCGCTGCGCGCCAATGCCGAGCGCGGGCCGACCACGACGCGACGGGTCTCCGGCTCCAGTCGCACGACATAGAGGCGGTCGTTGTCGGTGCCGTCGCGCTCGCCGAGCGCAAGTCCACGCCGCTGTCCCACGGTGAACCGCACGATGCCCTCGTGCCGGCCGACGACGTTACCCGCCATGTCGACGATGTCGCCCGGCTCGACCGCCTCGGGCCTGAGCTTCTGGACGACCGACGCGTAGTCGCCGCCCGGCACGAAGCAGATGTCCTGGCTGTCGGGCTTGTCGGCGACCGCAAGTCCGAACCGCTCGGCCAGCGCGCGCGTCTCGCTCTTGGGCAGGTCGCCGAGCGGGAAGCGCAGGAAGTCGAGCTGCTCACGCGTCGTGCCGAACAGGAAGTAGCTCTGGTCGCGCGCCGGATCGGCGCCGCGGTGCAGCTCCGGCCCGGCCTCGCCCATCACGCGCCGCACATAATGGCCGGTCGCCAGCGCCTCGGCGCCGAGCTCGCGCGCGGTCCTGAGCAGGTCGCGGAACTTCACGGTGCGGTTGCAGGCGATGCAGGGCACCGGCGTCTCGCCGCGCGCATAGGCATCGGCGAAGGAGTCCATGACCTCGGCACGGAAACGGCTCTCGTAGTCGAGTACGTAGTGCGGGATCGCCAGCCGCTCGGCGACCTGCCGGGCATCCTGGATGTCCTGGCCGGCGCAGCACGCGCCCGCCTTTCCGACCGCCACGCCATGGTCATAGAGCTGCAGCGTGATGCCCACGACATCGTAGCCCTGCTCCTTGAGCAGCGCTGCGGTCACCGACGAATCGACGCCGCCCGACATCGCGACCACGACGCGGGTGTCGCCGGGCGCCTTGTCGAGCCCCAGGGAGTTGCCGGAAGAATTGCGAGCCATGGCGGGGCCTATATAGGCGCCCGCCCGCGGTCTCGCCAGCCAGCCTCGGCCGGCGATCCTCTGCCAGCTATCCTCTGGTAGAGCCGGTGTCGCGGACGACCTTGGCCACGCCCTTGCTGTCGTAGACGATCGCCACGCGATCGCCCATCTGGATGTCGCCGTCGTCGTACTGCGCGACAGTCACGCGCTGGCCGTCGTCGCGCTGCACCGTGACCTCGATGCCGCGCCGGCTGGAGTTCTGGTCGATCGCGGTGCCGGCAATGCCGCCCGCCAAAGCGCCCAGCAGACCGCCGACGACGGCGCCACCGACCGAATTGGTCGTCGCACCGCCGATAGCCGCACCGCCGACTGCACCCAGACCGCCGCCGATCAGGGTGCCGTCGTTCATACCCGACCCGCTTCTGCCCTTCACCGGCACCTCGCGGATGGCAACCACGCGCCCGCTCTCGCCGCGATAGCTGGCGTTCGATGACGAGGTGTTGACCACGCCCGGCTGCACAGCGCCGCTGCTGCCGTTGCAGGCGCTGAGGCCGGCGGCCAGGAGCGCGGGGACAACCAGGCCAAGAAGCCACTTACCGGACATCGGAACACGTACCTTTCGCTTTTCTTCGATAGAATTCAGTCGGGACTGCGCGACTTGTCGCGCACGACCTTGGCGACACCCTGACGATCCTGGACGATGTAGACGCGGTCGCCGAGCTGAACGTCGCCGTCGTCACGTTGCGCTACGGTGATGTTCTGACCGTCGTCGCGCTGCACCGTGACCTCGATGCCGCGGCCCGCCGCCTGCTGGCCGTCGGCGATGGCGCCGGCGATGCCGCCGGCAACCGCCCCCAGGAGCAGGCCGACGAGGCCGCCGGCCATGGTCTGGGCCGTGATGGCGCCGATCGTGGCGCCGCCCGCCGCACCAAGCAGGCCGCCCATCATCACGCCGTTGCCGCCGCCCTGATGGGGGCCGGGCGCGCCGCCCTGCATGGCGATCTCGCGAATCGAGACGACACGGCCGGTGGCGCCGACGGCGCCTGCGTTGGCGCCGTTCGTCGTCGAAGGCCCGCCCGTGTTGATGATGCCGGGCTGGACGGCATTCGACGCGCAAGCGCCGAGCGCCCCTGCCAGCACCAGCGGCAGCAGCAGTTGACGCACCCACGTCCCGACCATGACAGCCCCCTCCCGGCGCCCCATACTTGCCCGTATTTTCGACCAAATTGCGGCGTCGGGCCAGCGTCCGGCGGTCAGTCACGCTCCTCAATCCAGGCTGCCTGAATCGCCTCGAGGATCTTCTCGTTCGACCGGCCCGGATCGTCGTCGAAGCCCGGCAATTCAAGCACCCAGCGGTGCAGGTCGGTGAAGCGGAGATTGACGTTGTCGACGTCGGGGTGGCGCTCCTCGAGCTCGATCGCGATGTCCCGGATGTCGGTCCAGCGCAGTTTTTTCGCCACCGCCCCCTCCTACTTGTCGACCATCATGTTGCGGGTTGCCGGCGGCAGCTTGACCACCAGCCCGTCCAGCGCCTCGCTCATGCGGATCTGGCAGCCCAGCCGGGAGGTGTGCGTCAGGCCGAAAGCCAGGTCGAGCATGTCCTCCTCGTCCTCGCTGGCCGGTGCGAGCTTGTCGAACCACTCCTTGTCGACGACGACATGGCAGGTCGAGCAGGCGAGCGACCCCTCGCAGGCGCCCTCTATGTCGACATGGTTGCGGTGGGCGATCTCTAGCACGGAAAGGCCGGCCGGTGCCTCCACTTCCTTGCGCGATCCGTCCTTCAGGATGAACGTCATCTTCGGCATCTCGGTCTCTCTCGCTCCGCTACTCGCCAACTCTGCCTTCGAGCTCACCGACCGACATGCCCGACAGTGCCTCGCGAATGCCGCGGTCCATGCGCCGCTCCGCGAAAGGCTTCACAACGGCCTCCAGCGCCTCGGCCGCGGCATTGATCTCGTCACGACTGTCGCCCGCAACCACAGCCTCAAGACGCTCGCGCGCCGTGTCGATCGCCCCGCGCTCCTCGGCCGACAGCAGAGAGCCGTCGTTCGCGAGGGCGGCGTCCAGCGCCAGCACGCTGCGCTTCGCCTCCACCCTCGCCTCGGTCAGAAGGCGCAACGTCATGTCGGCTTCGGCATTGTCCATGCTATCGTAAAGCATGTCGGCCATGTCGTCGTGACTCAAGCCGTAGGACGGCTTCACTTCGACGCGCTGCGCGGCGCCCGTCGTCCGCTCCTCGGCCGAGACGGTCAGGAGCCCGTCGGCGTCGACGGCAAAGGTGACGCGGATGCGCGCTGCGCCCGCCGTCATCGGCGGAATGCCCAGGAGCTCGAAGCGCGCGAGGCTGCGGCAGTCCGCGACCATCTCGCGCTCGCCCTGGACGACATGGATCGCCATGGCGCTCTGGCCGTCCTGATAGGTGGTGAAATCCTGCGCGAGCTGCACCGGGATCGGCGTGTTGCGTGGCACGATCTTCTCGACGATGCCGCCCATGGTCTCGATGCCGAGCGACAGGGGCGTCACGTCGAGCAGGAGCGTGTCGCCGCCGCCGGTCAACGCCTCGGCCTGAAGCGCCGCGCCCAGCGCCACGACTTCGTCGGGATCGATGTCGGTGAGCGGCGGCTTGCCGATCATCTCGGCGACCTTGGCACGCACCAGCGGCACGCGCGTCGAACCGCCGACCAGCACGACGCCGTTGATCTCCCGTGCATCCATGCCGGCGTCCGCCAGAACCCGTCGCGAAATCTCGAGCGTGCGCGCAACGTACGCCGCGATCATCGCCTCGAAGTCGGCCAGCGCCAATGCATGGAACGACGGCGTGCCCGCGATCTCCAGCCGGCCCGACGTCTGGTCGCGGTCGGAGAGCTGCTCCTTCATCTGACGGCCGAGCGCCAGGGCCGCCTTGACCGCCGTCTCGTCGACCCGGTCGGCGATACCATCCTTCTTGCGCTCCGCCAGCAGGCGTTCGGCGACGGCGCGGTCGAAATCGTCGCCGCCGAGCGCCGTGTCGCCGCCGGTGGCCAGCACCTGGAACACGCCCTTCTCGAGCCGCAGCAGGGAGAAGTCGAAGGTGCCACCACCCAGGTCGTAGACCGCGTAGAGACCCTCGGCGCCCTTGTCCAAGCCGTAGGCGAGCGCCGCGGCCGTCGGCTCGTTGACCAGCCGCAGCACTTCCAGGCCGGCCACACGCGCGGCGTCGCGGGTCGCCGTGCGGGCGGCATCGTCGAAATAGGCCGGCACCGTGATGACGGCGCGTTCGACCGGCTTCTCGAGCGCCTCCTCGGCGCGGATACGCAGCGCCTTCAGGATCTCGGCCGAGACCTCGACCGGCGAACGCGGCTTGCCGCCGATGCGCAGCTTGACCATGTCGATCTGCCCGGTGCCAGCCTCGATCTCGTAGGGCAGCACGCCCGCGACGGCGTGCAGGTCGGCTGCACCACGGCCCATCAGGCGCTTGATCGAGGAGACGACATTCTTCGGCTCGGTTGCGGCGAGCAGGCGCGCTTCGTCACCCACCAGCACGCCGCCCACCGCCGGATAGGCCACTACCGACGGGACCAGCGCCCGGCCGGTCTCGTCGTGCAGCGCCGCGGGCTTGCCCTCGCGCGCGATCGCGACCACCGAGTTGGTCGTACCGAGATCGATGCCGACCGCGAGCGAGTCCTCGCCGGCATGCGGCAGGGGCGTCTCGCCCGGCTCGTGGATCTCCAGCAAGGTCATTTCTTCGACCGTTCAAGATTCGTGCGTCGCGCACGCGCTTCCTCGGCGAACTTGTCGAGGTAGCGCAGGCGAAGGAGCGCCTTCTTGATGGCCCCCCTGTCGTTTGCCAAGAACAATCGCCCGAGGTCCAAGAGGCCCTTCTCCAGGTCCTCGCGCGCGAACTTGGCGAGCGCATCGACCTCGGCGACACTGCTCGCCTCGTGCAATTCCTCGCGGGCGTCCATGACTTCGGTGAGCAGATCCGGATCGTCGATGGTCTTGCCGTCGCCCGGCAGCTTCACGCCATTCAACTCGGCGAGATAGACGGCGCGGCTCAGCGGATCCTTCAGGGTGCGGTAGGCATCGTTGAGAGCAGCCGCTTCGACGGAAGCCCGCGCACGTTCCTCCGGCGGCTTGGCCACGAAACGGTCGGGATGCCACCGGCGTTGAAGAGCGAAGTAGGCCTTGTCGAGCGCCGCGGCCTCGATATCGAGCGCCGCCGGCAATCCCAGCCGCGCGAAATGATCCATGATCTAGAACTCAGACGTGGAAGGATTCGCCGCAGCCGCAGCGGCCCTTCTCGTTCGGGTTCCTGAACACGAAGCCCGACTTCAGCTTCTCTTCCTCATAGTCCATCTCGGTGCCGATCAAGAACAGCGAGGCCTTGGGGTCGATCAGCAGCTTGATGCCGCCGGCATCGACCACCTCGTCCATCGTCTCCTGCCTGTCGGCGAACTCCAGCGTATAGGAAAGGCCCGAGCAGCCCTTGGTGCGCACGCCGATGCGAATGCCCGCCGTCGGCTTGCCGCGGCCGTCGATCAGCGCCTTCACGCGCTCGGCGGCGAGCGGCGTCACCGTCATCACCTGCGGACGTGGACGGCGGGGCCGCGGCGCGGCGGCGGCGGCGGCGGGCTTCGCCGTATCGGTGGTCGTGCTCATGACATTCTGCTCTCCGAAGCCTACTCGGCCGCTTCCCTGGGTTCGTCCTTCCTGGCCGCCTTGGCGCGGTAGTCCGCGATCGCCGCCTTGATGGCGTCCTCGGCGAGCACCGAGCAGTGGATCTTCACCGGTGGCAGCGCAAGGTGGCGGGCAATATCGGTGTTCTTGATCGTCTCGGCCTCGTCGATCGTCTTGCCCTTCACCCATTCGGTGACGAGCGAGCTCGATGCGATGGCCGAGCCGCAGCCGAAGGTCTTGAACTTGGCGTCCTCGATCAGGCCGTCGGCGCTCACCTTGATATGCAGCTTCATGACGTCGCCGCAAGCCGGCGCGCCGACCAGGCCGGTTCCTACATCCCCGGCATTCTTGTCGAGCGAACCGATGTTGCGCGGGTTCTCGTAGTGGTCGATCAGCTTCTCGCTGTAGGCCATGATGCTCTCCTCGAACTTCCCCAACCGGCCCTAGTGGGCCGCCCATTCAATGGATTTGATGTCTATCCCCTCCTGGGCCATCTCCCAGAGCGGGCTCATCTCGCGCAGCTTCGTCACGTGCCGGACCAATTCGTCGACCGCGGTGTCCACCTCCTGCTCGGTCGTGAAGCGGCCGAGGCCGATGCGCAGCGACGTATGTGCCATCTCCTCGTCGACGCCAAGCGCGCGCAGCACGTAGCTCGGCTCCAGCGAGGCCGACGTGCATGCCGAACCCGACGACACGGAAAGACCCTTGATGCCCATCATCAGCGATTCGCCTTCGACATAGGCGAAGCTGATGTTGAGATTGCCCGGAATGCGATGCTCAAGGTCGCCGTTGACGACGATGTCGCTCAGCTTCGCCTGCAGGCCCTTGAGCATGCGCTCCTGCAGCTTCTTCAGCCGCCTCGCCTCGCCGTCCATCTCCTTCGTGCAGATCTCGGCGGCCTCGCCCAGTCCCACGCAGAGCGGCGTCGGCAGCGTGCCCGAGCGGAAGCCGCGCTCCTGGCCGCCGCCCACGATCAGCGGCACCAGACGCACGCGCGGCTTGCGCCGCACATAGAGCGCGCCGATGCCCTTGGGGCCGTAGATCTTGTGGCCGGAGATGCTCATCAGGTCGATGTTCATCGCCTCGACGTCAAGCGGGATCTTGCCGGCAGCCTGCGCCGCATCGGTATGGAAGAAAGTCTTCTTCTCGCGGCAGATCTTGCCGATCTCGGCGAGCGGCTGGATGACGCCGATTTCGTTGTTCACCGCCATGATCGACACGACCACGGTCTTGTCGGTGATCGTGGCCTTCAGTTCATCGAGGTCGACCAGGCCGTTCTTCCGCACCGGCAGATAAGTCACCTCGAAGCCCTGCTGTTCGAGGTGACGGCAGGTGTCGAGCACGCACTTGTGCTCGGTCACGGTGGTGACGATGTGGTTCTTGCGGTCCTTGTAGAACTCGGCGACGCCGCGGATGGCGAGGTTGTTCGACTCGGTGGCGCCCGAGGTGAAGATCACTTCCTTCTCGTCGGCGCCGATCAGCCTGGCGACCTGGCCGCGCGCCTTCTCGACGCCCTGCTCGGCCTCCCAGCCGTAGGAATGGCTGCGCGAATGCGGATTGCCGAACTTGTAGGTGAAGTACAGCATCATGGCCTCGAGGACCCGCGGATCCATCGGCGTGGTCGCCTGATAGTCGAGATAGATCGGCTGGTCGTTGCGCCGGACCTGGGTAATGGCTGTCATGCTAACCCCTTGATACTCCTACGCTGCCCGAGCCGCAGAAATATCCGACTTACATGCTCGGATATATAGGTCCCGCCACGCCGCGATCAAGCGCTCAATGTCGCCGGGTTGGGTGTTCCAGCCCAGGCTGATCCTGATGGCACCAGCCGCCTCCGCGGCCGGCACACCCATCGCTGCCAGAACCGCCGACTGGTGCACCTTGCCGGACGAGCACGCCGAGCCCGCGCTGACACAGACACCGGCAAGATCAAGCGCCATCACCTGCGTCTCGGCGCCAACCCCCGGCATGGAAACGAAGCACGTGTTTCCCAGACGAGGAACCGCCGCACCATAAATCTTCGCCCCGGGCGCGATCTGGACAAGAGAAAGTTCGAGCCGATCGCGCAGGCCGTTCACATCGAGGCCCTTCGCGGCTTCCGCCGCGGCGGCGCCAAAGCCCACGACGCCCGCCACGTTCTCCGTACCGGCGCGCCGATAGCCTTCCTGCCCGCCGCCTTTGCGATCAGTCGCAAGCGGAGCGCCCTCGCGCACCACCAGCGCCCCCGTGCCGGTTGGCCCACCGATCTTGTGCGCCGACAGGCTCATGTAGTCGACGCCGAGCCCATGGAAGCTCACCGGCATCTTGCCGGCGGCCTGCACGGCGTCGCAATGAACCAGAGCACCGGCCGCACGCGCCAGCGTCACGACCTCCGCCACCGGCTGCAGCACACCCGTCTCGTTGTTGGCAAGCATCACCGACACCAGCGCCGGCTTGTCCGACGCCGCCAACGCGCGGCCGAGAGCCGTGAGGTCGATGACACCATCGCCGTCGACGGGAATGACCACGGCCCCGGGAGCGGCGTTGCGCACGCTTTCATGCTCGACGGCCGACACCAGCAGGCGCCGACGGCCCGATCCGCCAAGCGCGATGTTGTTGGCCTCGGTGCCGCCCGACATGAAGATCACCTCGGTCGGCTGCGCACCCACGAGTTCCCCGACCTGCCGGCGGGCCGTGTCGAGCGCGCTGCGCGCCCTGCGTCCGACCTGGTGCACGGACGACGGATTGCCGCCGGCCCGCAGCGCTTCGACCATGGCGTCGAACGCCGCGGGCCTCAGCGGGCTAGTGGCGTTGTAATCCAGGTACGCGGACGCGGGCATCGGACGCACCGACCTAGCTGGCAGCGGCCATCGAGTCGGAATTGGCCGCCGTCGGCGCCTCGACGATGCGTGGTGCCAGCTTGCGCTCCAGCACATCGAGCAGGGTGACGGAGCTCAGGAACATGTGGATCTGGTTGCCAAGTTCCTCCCACAGGTCGTGCGTCAGGCACTTGCTGCGGTCGGCGCGACAGCCGCTGGCCCCCATCTCGGTGCAGCGCGTAGCGCTGATGGGCTCGTCGACGGCGAGGATGATCTCGGAAACGCGGGTCTCCGCCGAGCCACGCGCCAGGCGATAGCCGCCGCCCGGGCCACGCACGCTCTTCACCAGGCCGGCGCGGCGCAGGCGGGCGAAAAGCTGCTCGAGATATGACAGGGAGATTTCCTGCCGGGTCGCAATGTCCGACAGGGAAACCGGCTTGGCCTGCGCGTGGCGCGCCAGATCGACCATCGCCATGACGGCGTAACGTCCCTTGGTGCTGAGCTTCACAGCATCCTCCTCATGGCCGGACCACCGGCCCCCGATCTTGAACCGCCTAAAGGTCTTGAAAACCAAGGCGTTGCTACGATATGCCAGCCCCCAGACCGGGGTTCTGGACAAAAACCAACTGGGTTGCTCGGATTTAGTTAGTCCGAGCAAGTCAGTCAAGTATGAAGAATCCCCCCGATACCACAGCCAAATCGGTTAGGAGCGGAGGTCGAAGAGGGTGAAGAACCGGAGTTTCCATGCCTGACGTGATGTTCACCGGCCCCGAGGGTCGCCTCGAAGGCCGCTATCACCAGAGCAAGGAAGAACGCGCGCCCATCGCGCTGATTCTCCATCCCCACCCGCAGTACGGCGGAACGATGAACCACAAGGTGGTGTTCTCGCTCTTCCATGTGTTCGTGAACCGCGGTTTTTCGGTCCTGCGCTTCAACACCCGGGGTGTCGGCCGCAGCCAGGGTCGGTTCGACAATGGCATGGGCGAACTCTCCGATGCCGCCGCCGCACTCGACTGGCTGCAGGGCATGAACGCCGACGCAAAATCGTGCTGGATCGCCGGCTACTCGTTCGGCGCCTGGATCGGCATGCAGCTCCTGATGCGCCGGCCCGAGATCGACTGCTTCGTCTCTGTCGCGCCGCCGGCCAACTCCTACGACTTCGCCTTTCTCGCGCCCTGCCCATCCTCGGGATTGATCGTCGGCGCGGAGAAGGACGAGGTCGTGCCGCTCGCCGACATCCAGAAGCTGGTTGCGCGGCTGTCGCTGCAGAAGGGCATCACGGTCGAGTCGAAGACGGTGAAGGGCGCCAATCACTTCTTCCACGATGCCCTCGACAAGCTCGCGGTCGATGTCGACAAGTACGTCGCAAAGTGCCTGCTCAACCCGCCCGGCCGGGCGACGAGCAACAAGGAACCCTAAGGTTCGCTGAGCCGGCCGCCCGTCAGCGGACGTGGCGCGCCGGTCGTTCCGGGAAAGGTGAGCGGCAGGCCGCGCAACGAGCGCACCGCGAGGAATGCGAACGCCTGGGCTTCCAGTGCGTCGCCATCCCAGCCGAGATCGTCGGCCGTCACGACCTTGCCCTGCGTCTCCTCGGCAATGGCCCGCAGCAAGGTCGGGTTGCGCGCGCCGCCGCCGCAGATCACCCACCGCACCACAGGCGCCGGGAAGTGGCGCGCCGCGAGGGCGATCGCCCGCGCGGTACCGCGGGTCAATGTGGCGGCGCCGTCGGCGACACCAAGCCCGTCCGCCCACAGGTCGTTGAAATCAGCGCGGTCCAGCGATTTGGGCGGGACCTTCGCGAAGTAGCGATGCTCGCCGAAGCGCTCCAGTCGGCTGCGGTCGACGGTGCCGGACGCCGCCAGCGCACCGTCCTTGTCGTAGTGTTGTCCGGCACGGCGCGCGCACCAATCGTCGATCGGGCCGTTGCCGGGCCCGGTATCGAAGGCGAGCAGCGACTCGTCGGCGCCGATCCAGGTGACGTTGCCCACGCCACCGACATTCACCACCGCGAGCGGCCGCGGCAGGTCGCGCACGAGCGCCGCGTGATAGACTGGCACCAGCGGCGCGCCCTGCCCGCCGGCCGCGATGTCGGCACCGCGCAAGTCGTTCACGACGCGCACGCCCAGCGCCCGGGCGAGCGCCGCACCGTCACCGATCTGCCAGGTGAAGCGCCGTTCCGGCCGATGCGTGATGGTCTGGCCGTGAAAGCCCACCAGATCGAGACTCGCAAGCGGTTCGCCCCGCTCGCTCGACCAGCGCCGCACGGCAGCGACGTGCGCCTCGGTGACGGCCCGTTCGGCCGCACGCGTGGCGTCGGACTCGAGCTCCGCACCGAACGCCGCGCGGATCGTGCGCCGGACGTCATCGGCGTAGGGAACGGTCAGGCTCGGACCGAACGAGGCAATCCTCTCGCCATCCGTCTCGATCAGCGCCACATCGACACCGTCGACCGACGTGCCGCTCATCAGGCCGAGGGCGCGCATCATGCCGGCACGCCAGTCCCCAGATATTCACGGACGCGGTCGACGAACGGGCCGTCCACGACCGGATCGAACCGTCGCGACGTCGCCCAGTCGTAGGCATTCCAGGCCACGCGCCGGCGTTTCTCCTCGGGTTCCGTCAGATAGCGCGGGATGATGTGGGTATGGAGCGCCGGCTCGGCGTTGCAGAGCGTCTCGTAGTTGATCCGGCAGGCGTCGGTCGCAGCGAGGACGGCATCGCCGGCGCGGATGGCGTCCAGCGAATATTGCGTGCGCCGTGGCACATCGAGCGCATTGATGCTCTCGACCACCGGATCGGCCAGAAGGACGCAGTACCCCGGCAACGGCTGGACGTCGCCGACGACCAACCAGCCCGATTCCATGCGGCAAATCACGAACCGGTTCTGCCCGCGCCGAGCCAATTCGACACGCTGCTCGATGAGATTGGCCAAGCGAGGCTCCGTTGAGACGCGGACGGCCGCATGTTACACCCGCGACCCTTCACGGCCAATTCGTCGGCCGCAAGTCACCGGGCGGAGCGATGTCGGGTTTCAAGTCTGATTTCATGCGGATCGTGCACGAGCGCGGCATGGTGCATCAGTGCAGCGATGCCGCGCGCCTCGACGAGCTGCTCTCGACCGGCATCCGCACCGCCTATATCGGTTTCGATTGCACGGCCGACTCGCTCCATGTCGGCCACCTGCTCCAGATCATGCTGTTGCGCTGGTGGCAGCAGAGCGGCCACAAGCCGATTGCCCTGATGGGCGGCGGCACCACCAAGGTCGGCGATCCGTCGGGCCGCGACGAGACGCGCCAGCTGCTCACGCCGCAGCAGATCGACGCCAACATGGCGAACATCAAGAAGAGCTTCGCCAACTACCTCACCTTCGGCGACGGCCCCAAGGATGCGGTCATGGCCAACAACGCCGACTGGCTCGACGGCCTGCTCTACATCCCGCTGCTGCGCGATGTCGGCCGGCACTTCTCCGTCAACCGCATGCTGACCATGGATTCGGTGAAGCTGCGGCTCGAGCGCGACCAGCCGCTTTCCTTCCTCGAATTCAACTACATGATCCTCCAATCCTACGATTTCGTGGAGCTCAACAAGCGATACGACTGCATCGTGCAGATGGGCGGTTCGGATCAGTGGGGCAACATCGTCATGGGCGCCGACCTCGGCCGCCGCATGCAGGGCGCCGAACTGTTCGCGCTCACTTCGCCCCTGCTCGCGACCGCCTCCGGCGCCAAGATGGGCAAGACGGCAGCCGGCGCCGTGTGGCTCAGCCCCGAGCGGCTATCGCCCTACGATTTCTGGCAATACTGGCGCAACTCCGAGGACGCCGACGTCGGCCGCTTCCTGAAGCTCTTCACCGACCTGCCGCTCTCGGAAATCGCCAGGCTCGAGGCGCTGAAGGGCCAGGAAATCAACGAAGCGAAGAAGATCCTCGCGACCGAGGTCACCGCCCTGGCGCACGGCAAGGAGGCAGCGGAAACCGCCGCCGAAACCGCGCGACGCACCTTCGAGGAAGGCGCCAAGGCCGAGACCCTGCCGACGGTCGAGGTGTCGCGTGCCAAGTTCAGGGCGGGCGTCGCTGCATTCGAGCTGCTGCACGAAGCCGGCCTGGCGGAAAGCCGCAACGAGGCGCGCAAGCTGATCAAGGGCGGCGGCGGCCGGCTCAACGACAAGCCGATCGCCAGCGATACCGCGACAGTGGGCGAAGCCGACCTCGATTCCTCGGGAACGCTGAAACTCTCCGCGGGCCGCAAGCGGCACGTGCTCGTGCGCGCCGTCTAGGGCGCGCGCTGCATCTCCTGCGCCCCCGCCGGCGGTGGCGTGGCGGGAGCCGCACCGCCGGCCGGCGGTGCGTTGAACAGGTCGCGCAGCGCGCCGGGCGTCACGGCCGACATCATATTCACGTCGGTCTTCAGGTCGCCGAACGGACCGTGAAGCTGATAGGAGATGGCGAACAGGCCGCCATCCTTGCCGCCGGTCAGCAGCGGCCCCAGCAAAGGCACGTTCGACAGCAGGTTGTTCAGCGCAAAGGCCGGCACCACCACGCCGTTCAGCAACACGGTTTCGTTGCCGAGATCGATGACGCCCTGCGTCGTAAGCCCGACCGACTGGCCGCTGGTGCGGCCGTTGCGGACCTGGATCTTCTCGCCGGCCTTCACGAGGTCGGCGGTCATGCTGTCGAACTGCTGCAGCGCGTTGCCCGCCCCGCTCAACCCGTCGATCGTCGAGTTCAGCGTCCCGATGTCGGGCCGCGGCGTCACCTTCTGGAGGCGATAGGGGCCCATCTTGAGCCAGCCGTCGAGCGGCGGGTCGGCCCAGGTATCGTTGAACTTGCCTTCGATATGGAGATAGCCGCCCACCAGGCCGTCGATCCAGCCGGCGTCCTTCAGGAGCTGGCCGAAATCGGCGACATAGAGGAACAGCGTGCGGCCGGGCTTGCCCGGCGTCACGCGGAAGGTCGACCCCTTGCCGCCGCCCAGCGTCATGTCGGCAGCGACGACGCGGTCGCCTGCCAGCTCGAGGCGGCCGTTGAGATAACCGAGCGTGCCGCGTTTGACGATGACATTCTGGAGCTGGACCGTGGCCCTGGTGCTGGCCTTGGAAACCGAAGCGGGGCCACCCTTGGGTTCGCGCGCTGCGGCCTCGTCCCGCGCCTTCAGCATCTCGCGCACCCGCGCGAGCTCGAGCGTCGGGCCCTTGACCGCCAGCTCGGCGCCGGCCGGACCGCGCTTCCAGTCGATCGAGACGTCGGTCTGCCCGATCTTGACCTGTTGCAGGCTCACTTGCTGCACGCTGGAGCTGTTGTTGTTGTTGCCGAAGCGGACCTGGCCCTTGGTCTGCAGGCCACCGCCGCGACCGTCGAAGTCGGCGGTCGTAAGCTTGCCGCCGGCGGCAAGCTTGATCGTCAGATTTGCCAGAGCCTCGCTGCCCGCCTCCTTCGTGAAGGCAAGCGGCGTCACCGCGACCTTGGCCCCTTTCAGGTCGAACTTGCCCACGACCTCGCCCGTGCCGTTGGTCGCGACCTGGTAGTGCAACGCGAGGCCGACCGGTCCGGTGACATAGGGTTCGATCGACGGGAATCCCGCCTTCTCCACAATGCCCGACGGCACCGTCCCCTTGAGTTCGTAGCGGCGACGGAACGGCGCCTTCTGCCCGAACAGCTCGCGCCACGTGATGTCGACCAAGGCGCCGGAGAGCTTGCCGTTGCCGACGACGCTCAGCTCGGATCCGCCGTATTTCACCTGTGCCGTTGCGTCCGTCAGATCGACGTCTCCCAACGCGCCCTTCAGCGAGAAGGACGTCAGCCGGGCATCGGCCTTGATATCGAGCTCGGTAACGGTGAGTGCGTTGGCCAGCGGGAAGCCGAGCTCCAGATCGACGGCGACGTTCCCGCCGAGCCGCCGATAGTCGTAGAGAACCTCCTTGGGCAGGCCGAGCTTCGGCCGTGCGAGGAAACGAATGACGTCCTGCGCCGAGCCAGCGATCGGCAGGCGAAGAGTCGCCATCTGCGGCGGCGGCTTGTCGAGGCCGGCGAGCTCGATGGTGCCGTCCGCAACCTTGAGACCCACCGCTCCGCCGCGGATGGCGTCGAAGCGCAGCGTACCGTCTTCGTAGCGGGCCCGACCCGAGACGTCCTGCAGCTCTGGCATGTGCGGCATGTAGCGCACGGTCATGCCGCCATAGTCGACCAGCCCGACCAGACGCTCGACCTTCATCTCCGTCAGGTCGTCGACGGGCGCGCTCAGCTCGAACTCGGCGGCGACGTCGACCAGTCCCTTGCTCAGGTTGGCGAGCGCCCACTCGCGGCCACCGACAGCGAATTCCAACGGCCAGTAGTCGCCCAGCCGATCGACCGGAATCTGACGGACCTCTGCCCGGCCGGCGAAGGTCCGCCGGTCGGAGGTGCGGGTGCCCGATCCCGTCAGCCGTATCCTGGCCGCCCCGAAATCGAAGTCGATGTGATCGACCTGGGCGCTGTGTTTGCTCGAGTCGACGGAGACGTGCGCGCTCACCGATCGAACGGCATGCGAGGCCGGCAGTACGCCCGGCAGGGTGACGCTGCCGTCGCCGCCGGTGATGTCGACGGCGACCGTCTTGATCTCGCCCGCACCGGTCGCCTCGACGCGCATTCGACCGGAAAGTACGATGTCGACGCCGCGCAGCAGCGCCAGGTCCGGCGACAGGTCGGCGAAGGACAGGGGCCTCAGCCCGTCGAGGTTGGCCTCGACCGAGATGCGGCTGCGGTCGCGCGAGTAAACGCCCGACAGGGACACGTCGAGAGGATTGTCGAGCTGCCCGCTGAATCGGGCGCTGGCCGTGATCGCGACGCCGGCAGCATCCCGCTTGAGCCGCACGCGCGCAGCAGGTGCCGTCCAGGTGAGATCGGTCTTGAGATCGCGCACCGTGATCTTCGCCTGCTCGACCAGGACCGAATCGAGCTGCCCCAGCAGCGAATCGTAGTTGGGCTCGGCCAGCAGCTGGTCGACCAGGATCGAGACGGCCTCGCCCTGGGCGCCCCCCTCGTGAGACGTGAACACGCGTTTGAAGATGCCGCCCTCGCGCGCAATGTCGGCCTCGATGACCGGCCGCTCGACGATCACCGAAGTCGGCAGGAACTTGCCGCGGAAGACGCTGCGCGGATCGAAGGTCAGAGCCGCCACCGGCGCGGTCGCAATCACCTGGCCCTTGGCATCGGAGAAGCGCAACCCCGTGAAGGCCAGCCGGATGGGCTGGCTGAGCCCGCCCCATTCGAGGGAGATGCGATCCGCGTCGGGGCGGATGTCGTTGCCCGGCACGTCGACGATCCGCGCGATGCGCGGCTTCAGGAAATCGAGGTCGACGGGCCCGGCCATCAGGCGGAGCGCTCCAACCACGATGATCGCGCCGAGAACGAGCACGACACCGGCTGCAACGCGGATACACACCCGATAGGTTCGCTTGACCAAAACCGACTCTTTCCGGTTCTTGACGATGGCAACACGCTCGGGCGAGCGTGCCGCCGGACAATGCCAATTTACCCGTCGATGTACTGAATGTCTTGGCTCTCGACCGCCCGCCTGCCGCGCCCGCACGACCAGGAAAGGCGCACTGTCGCCTGGACGCGCTGGGACGAACGCGCGCCGCGACCAGACGATGCCAAGGGCATGGCGTTGCTCGATGCCCTGTTCGGCAACAGCCCGTACCTGACGGAAACGGCGCTACAGAACCCTGATTTTATGACCGATCTGTGGCGGCGCGGCCCGGCGGCGATCATGGCCGGCCTGATGGCCGAGTTGCGCGACGCGCATGACGAGGCGCTGGCCGGCGCCGCCCCTGCCGGGATCGCCACGACTTTGCGCCGGCTGAAACGTCGAGTGGCGCTCACCGTCGCGGTCGCCGACATCGCCGACGCCTGGCCGCTCGAGCGCATCACGGGTCATCTCAGCGCCTTCGCCTCGGGCTGCCTCTGCGCCCTCACGGATTCGATCCTGCTCCAACTCGCGCGTGACGGACAGCTTTCGATCGACGGCAAGCCGGAGGCGGCCGCCTTCGCCGTTCTCGGCATGGGCAAGCTCGGCGCCGACGAGCTCAACTACTCGAGCGACATCGACCTGATCCTGCTCTACGACCGCGACGCTCCGGCGCTCGCAGGCAACGAGCAACTCTCGCGCCATTTCGTGCGCGTGGCGCGCACGCTGGTGCAGCTGATGTCGGAGACCTCGGCCGACGGCTACATCTTTCGCACCGACCTTCGCCTTCGTCCCGATCCCGGCTCGACGCCGCTCGCCATGTCGGTCCAGGCGGCCGAGCTCTACTACGAGAGCGTCGGCCAGAACTGGGAACGCGCCGCCATGATCAAGGCGCACCCGGTGGCCGGCAACCGCGCCGTCGGCGCGGCCTTCCTGGCCGATATGCGTCCCTATATTTGGCGCAAGCATCTCGACTTTGCGGCCATCCACGACATCCATTCGATCAAGCGCCAGATCGACGCCCATCGCGGTGGCGGCACGGTGAAGGTGCTGGGCCACAACGTGAAGCTGGGGCGCGGCGGCATCCGCGAGATCGAATTCTTCGCGCAGACCCAGCAACTCATCTTCGGCGGTCGCAATCCATCGCTCAGGCTGCGCGGAACCTGCGAGACCCTGCGTGCGCTCAGCCTCGCCGGGCACGTCTCGTCGAAGGCCGCCGACGAGCTGATCGAAGCCTACGGCTTCCTGCGCAAGGTCGAGCATCGCCTGCAGATGATCGACGACCGCCAGACACATTCCCTGCCGCCCGACGAGGCGGGCGTCGCTGCGGTGGCGACGTTCCTCGGCTACGACGACTCGATGACCTTCCAGAGCGCTCTGCTCGACACGTTGCGCCGCGTCGAGGGCCACTACGCCAACCTGTTCGAGGAGGCGCCGAGCCTCGCCGGCCCGGGCGGCAACCTGGTCTTCACCGGCACCGACGACGATCCCGGCACGCTCGAGACCCTGAAGGCGCTCGGCTTCCACGACACCTCGGCGGCGGCCGGCATCGTGCGACGCTGGCATCACGGCCGCTACAGATCGACCGCGACGGCGCGCGCCCGCGAGTTGTTGACCGAGCTGATGCCAGGGCTGCTCAAGGAACTCGGCGCGACCGCGGCGCCCGACCAGGCGCTGCTGAACTTCGATCTGTTCCTCGCCAACCTACCGGCCGGTGTCCAGCTCTTCTCGCTGTTCAAGGCCAATCCCGCGCTGCTCGAGCTGCTCGCCACCATCATGGGCAGCGCTCCCGGTCTCGCCGCGCATCTCGCGCGCCGCACCCTGCTGCTCGACTCGGTGCTCTCTCCCGACTTCTACCGGGCCCCGCCATCGGCGGCGGAGATGGCGACCGACCTCGCCGCGATCCTTGCCAGGGTCGACCACGAACAGGACATCCTCGACCTCGCGCGGCGATGGGCAAACGACCGCCGTTTCCAGGTGGGCGTGCAGCAGCTCAAGCGCATCGTGCGGCCGGCGCAGGCGGGCCTCGCCTACTCCGACATCGCCGCCGCCACGATCTCCTCGCTGTGCGACCGCGTGGAGCGGCGTTTCGCCGAAATGCACGGCGGGTTTCGTGGTCAGCGGCTGGCCGTGCTGGGGCTCGGCAAGCTCGGCAGCCGCGAAATGTCGGCCACCTCCGATCTCGACCTGATCTTCGTCTACGACATCCCGGCGGGCATGGAGGCCTCGGACGGAACGCAACCGCTCGCGCCCATCCAGTACTACACGCGCCTCAGCCAGAAGATCGTGACGGCGCTCACCGCCCACACAAACGAGGGTGCGCTCTATGAGGTCGACATGCGCTTGCGTCCGTCCGGCCGTGCCGGACCGCTCGCCAATTCGCTCGAAGGGTTCGAGACCTACCATGCGCAGTCAGCCTGGACGTGGGAACACATGGCGCTCACCCGCACCCGTGTGATCCACGGCCCGCCGGCCCTGGTCGATCGCCTGACCGACATCGTGAAGTCGACGCTCTGCCGGCCGCGCGCTCCCGAGGCGCTGGTGCGCGACGTCGCCGACATGCGCGACCGCATTGCCCGGCATGCGCCGCCGAAGAGCCCGTGGGACTTCAAGCACCTGCCGGGCGGCCTGTTCGACATCGACTTCGTGGCGCAGTACCTCGCGCTCCGCCATGCCGCGGCCCGACCGGACATCCTCGATCCGCATCCGGCGGAGATGTTGCGGCGCCTGGCGACGGCCGGCCTGATCGACGGCACCGCCGCCGAGCGGCTGCGCGCCACGCGGACGCTGCTCTCGGACGTGCAAAGCCTGCTGCGCCTCACCCTCAATGCCGACGAGGCGGCTTTCGACGAAACCGGAGCACCCGAGGGTCAGCAGCGCCTGATCGCCGCCACAGAGGGTGCGAGCAATCTTGCCGAACTTCGCCGGCGCATCGAGCACGAAACCAGGGCGGTGCGTGCTATATACGAACGTATCGTCGAGGCGCCGGCACGGGCCGCCGGCTGGCAGGCAAGGAGAGAGAAATGAGCGTCGTCGAAGGCAGGAAGGCTCCGGATTTCACCGCTGCGACCGACGGCGGCGGTAAGCTCAAGCTCTCGGATCTGCGCGGCAAACCGGTCGTGCTCTACTTCTACCCCAAGGACGACACGCCGGGTTGCACCACCGAGGCTTGCGGCTTCCGCGACGGCGCCGCCGCCTTCAAGAAGCTCAGGGCACAGGTCATCGGCGTCTCCAAGGACAGCGTCGCCCGCCACGACAAGTTCAAGGCCAAGTACGATCTCAACTTCCCGCTGGTCTCGGACGAGGACGGTAAGGTCTGCGAGAAGTACGGCACCTGGATCGAGAAGAGCCTCTACGGCCGCAAGTACATGGGCATCGACCGCGCCACCTTCCTGATCGACAAGGAAGGCGTCGTCCGGAAGATCTGGCGCAAGGTCAAGGTCTCCGGCCACGTCGGCGAGGTGCAGGAGGCGTTGAAGGCCCTCTAGCCTCTTCGCCGTCCCCAGGCGATGGCCAGCGCCAGTGCCACGAGTGTCACCAACGGCACCGAGGCACCCCACAGGAGCGCCGCGGTGAAAGAGAATGTCGACTTGCCGGTCAGGTACGCCAGCACCGGAATCTCCTCAGCCCGGCACACCAGCTCCTGGCGGGTCATGATCACGGCGCAGTTGGTCCGTACGTGAATCGTCCAGCCGATCGCCCAGATCGCGCTGGCGATGAACCACAGGAGGAAGAGGCCGCGCGCGCTCTTCATGTCACTTCTTCGGCGACCAGCCGTAGATCTTCTGAAGTGACCCGCCCATCAGCTTCGCGCGGTCGCTGTCGCTCAGCCGGGCAGCCACCTTGAAGGACTCCACCCCCTCGCGGTACGTGAGCAGGTTCACCGCACGCGTCCAGTCGGTGCCCCACATACAGCGTTCCAGCCCGAACGCATCGAAAATGCGCCACAACGGATCCCAGATGTCCTTGTAGGGGAACTTCTCGTGGCTCAGCGTGCAGGCACCGGTGATCTTCACCACCACGTTGGGATGCCTGGCGAGCGCCAGCAGCTTCGGCAGCTCCTTCCACGGCTCCTTCGGCACCGGGGGCACGAAGGGCTGCTCGAGGCCGAGATGGTCGATGACGAGCGTCGTGTCGGGGTTGCGCCGGGCGAGCTCGGCCACCTGCTCCAGCCGGTCGCGGGCCAGCAGGTTCACCGGCAGGTCGTGCTTGCCCGCCGTCGCCAGCACCCGGTTGACGCCGGGATCGGCCGGGTCGGTCGAGATTTCGGGTGTGAACATGATGCGGCAGGCGACGGTGCCGCCCTTCTTCGCCCAGTCGGTGATGGTCTCCGCGACCTTGGGATCGTTGGCGTTGACCGGCTTGATGACTCCGAAGCGGCCGGGATAGGCCTTCTGCACGTCGACCGCGTAGCTCTCGTCCCAACGGTACATGGTGTAGACGGACACCAGCAGCGCGCCGTCGACGCCGACCTCGTCCATCGCCTTGATCATGTCGGGGCCCGTCACCTCGGGCGGTCCCGCCAGCACCGCATGCCACGGCCGGCCCGGATGGTTCCGCTCGTAGCAATGAACCTGGGCGTCGATGATCGGCATTGAAGCGTCCTTCCCTTTACCCTCGTTGGATCGCGACGCTAAGTTGCCGCGGCCCGCAGTTCAAGGTTGCCGCATGACCGTCGAGTCCGTCCGCTCGTTCCTCGAAACCCATGCCCCTGACATCGCGATCATCGAGCTCGAGGCCAGTACGGCCACGGTCGAGATGGCCGCGCGCGGGCACGGCGTCGAGCCCGGCCAGATCGCCAAGACCCTGTCGCTCCGCGTCAAGGACCGCACGATGCTGATCGTGACGGCGGGCGATGCGCGGTTGAACAACCGCAAAATAAAGGACGTGCTGGGCGGCAAGCCGCGCATGCTGTCGGCGGACGAGGTCGTGGCTGCGACCGGCCATCCCATAGGCGGTGTTTGCCCGTTCGGCCTGCCCGCCCCGCTCCCCGTCTACTGCGACGTCTCGCTCAAGGCGTTCGACGAGGTCGTGCCGGCTGCCGGCTCGACCAACGCCGCGCTCCGCATCGCACCGCTGCGCATGGCCGAACTGGTCGGCGCGGAATGGATCGACGTCTGCGACCGGCCAAGCTCAGGACCCGCCGCATGAGCTGCCGCGGCGCGCTCCGCGACCTGTTCGTCGAGCCGGCGACTCCTGACTGCGCTGGCGCTTCACGGCGTTGCGGCGGCCTTCTCTCTAGAGAATCAGGCGCTCGGCGGCTTCTGCTCTTCCAGACGGTCGGTCGCCGGCGGCGGCGTGCGCGAGAGATCGGCGATCTCGCGGCGCAGCGCCGGAGTCATGTCGACCTTGATGGCGGCCAGCGAGTCGTTGAGCTGGTCGAGGTTACGCGCACCGATGATCGGCGCCGTCACCGCGGGATGGCTCGCCACCCAGGCGATCGCCGCGCTCACCGGATGCAGGCCCTTCGCCGTGCAGAGCGCCACGTATTTCTCGGCGGTCTGGAACGCCCATTCCTCGCCGTAGCGCGCCTCGTACATCTTGTTGGTCTTCAGTCGACCAGTAGCCTGGCCGAAATACTTGCCCGAGAGCAGCCCCGCCGCAGCCGGGCTGTAGGGAATGACGCCGACGCCGTTGGCCTCGGCCATCGGCAGGATCTCGACCTCGGCCTGGCGCTTCACCAAACTGTACATTGGTTGGATGACCTGCAAGCGCGCCCAACCCATGCGCTCCTGGACGTCGAGCGCGCGCTGCGTCTGCCACGCCGACCAGTTGCTGACCGCCGGATAGATCACCTTGCCGGCGCGCACGACGTCCTCCAGGCCGCGCATCGATTCCTCGATCGGCGTCATCGCGTCGTAGCGGTGCAGGAACAGCACGTCGATGCGATCGGTCTGCAGGCGCTTCAGGCAATTGTCGACTGCGCGCACGACGTGGCGGCGCGAGGTGCCGCGGGCGTTGACGTCGGGGCCCTGCTGGCTGTTGACCTTGGTGGTGACCACCAGTTCGTCGCGGTGGCCCTTCATCAGGCGGCCGAGGATCTGCTCGGACTTGCCCTTGCTGTACTCGTCGGCGGTGTCGAAGAAGTTGATGCCCGCGTCGCGGACCGCCTTGTACATTGCGGCCGAGGTGGGCTCGTCGGCGTCGCCACCGAAGGACATGGTGCCGAAGCAGAGTTCGGAGACGGAGACGCCGGTGCGGCCGAGGAGCTTGGTCTTCATGGGCGGGGTTTGTAGCACACCCCGCCCTCCGCTTTAACGCCGCGCGTCGGCGAGGCTCAGAGGCCCTTGGCGCCGAACGAGCGCTCCAGGGTCTTCTCGGCAACCTTGCGGCCGATCTCCTGGCCCGCGTTGATGTCGAAGCGGTAGTGGATGCCGGCCCACACGCGGGCCTCCGCCGCTTCCTTGCCGAGCGCCAGCAGCCGCTCCTTGTCCTGCGGGAAGACGCCCGCGAGGACCACCGCCGCGGCGGTCGAGAAGCAACCGTGCGCGGCCGGGTAGCTCGGATGGTTCGGCGCCGGAAAGACGCTCTTGAACTCGGCGTCGACCATCGTGGGCCGCGGATACCAGAAGGTGAACTTGGCGTCCCAGCAGGCGATGCCGGCGTCGAGCAGCGCCACGTTGACCGCCGTCAGCACGCGCGCGGCGACCGCCGGCGCGTAGCCGTACTCGAGCAGCTTCTCGCGGGCGATGTCGTTCCACATCGTGTGGGCGCGCGCGCCGCCGTTCACTTCCCAGAAGGTCGCGCGGTGGTTCGACTTGGGCGAGCGCTTGAACTCCTTGAGCTCGGCCAGGTCCTTCTTGAGCTTCTCCGACTCGAGCGCCGGCGGCGGCGCGGGACGGAACTCGTTGTTGGCGCCGAGCACCCAGGCCTTCCACGTGCCGGCCATCGGCGCGATCGGGTTCTTGCCCCTCCACTTGTCGGCGCCCTCGGGGACGCTGCCCGTCCACTTGGCGTCACTGCCGTCGGCCTTGCCGTAGGCGACGGCAAGCGCGCCGACCCGCTGGCCGATCGCGCGGCCGGTCGCGGCGTCCTGCGCCTGGTCGGCGCCGGCGGCGAGACGGACCCGGATCGCCTCGTCGGCCCTGGCGGCGAACTGCGCGGCCTTGGCCGGGAAGAAATAGGCCATCACCTCGGCGGCGGCGGCCGCGGCCGCTGCGTACTCGGACGGGCCGGCGGCACCCTGCTTGCGCTGGGCGCGTGCCACGGCGGTGGCGTCGTCGAGGGCTGCCTGGAACAGCGCCAGGTGCCGCGCCGAGGCCGGCAAGGTCACGAACGCCTCCTGCATCTGGTCGAGCAGGATCTCGTTCCAGCGATAGGCCGGGCCGCCGACGCTCCACCACTGCAGCTTCGCCATGTCGGCGGCCGATCGGGTGACGGCGATCTTCTTCAGCTCGGCCGCCTGCGGGGCGATGGCGGCGGCGGCAGGCATCTCGACTTCGCCGTAGCTCTTGACCAGCCAACCGAGCGCGCGCGGCGCTGGGCCGGTGGCCTTGTCGGTGGCGAGCGCCGGCACGCTCGCGGAGGCGAGCAGCACGGCGATGAACGGTGTGACGAGTCTCATGGCGATATTCCTTCTCTGTCCGTTGATTGGGTTGGGGTTACTTCTTGAGGAACGCGTAGTCGGCCGAGTACGGGACGGCGAGCAGCGCGCCCGCCGTCGGACAGGCGCCGTCGGCGACGCCGCCCCTGGTGTTGAGACGCTGGATGGTCGTGGTGCCGGCGACGGGGCCGTTGCCCTTGCGCCCGATCACCTCGAGCTTCAACAGCAGGATGTCGCCCTTGGCGGCGCCCGGTGCACGACCCGCCACCTTGCCCACGACGAGGCTGCCGTCGGCGTGCTCCCAGCTCGGGCCCGCCCCCGTCGGACTGATGTAGTGGCGGCCGACGGTTTTGCCGTTCTCGAGCAGCGTCGCGACGGGCTCGCGGAACGTCCAGGCGAGCGCGCCGGAGGGCCCCGCCTTGCATTCGTAGACTTGCGCGCCCTCGGCATGGAAAACCGCGATCTTCTGCTCGCCCGACGCGGCGACCGCGGCGGGCACCTCGGCGTGTGCAGGCAGCGGGGCCAGCAGCGCGGCGAGCATGACGAGATGGCTTGTCTTCATGATGTATCGACTCCTGGCTGAAAGGCCGCGGAGGGATACTGGGGTGACGGCGCAGACTCTATGACCGAGACGCCGCCATCATTTGCCGCGACGCCGCAGTCCGGCGAGGCCGACGGCGAGCGCCAGCGCGCCGCCGATCAGGAAGCCCGGCCCGTACTCGCCGCTCAGCGTCAGCGCGCCGCTGAAGGCGAGCGGCAGGCAGAGCGCGCCCGCGTCGCCGCACGCCAGCACCGCGCCGGTGGTGGCGCCGATGCGGCCCGGCGGCGACAGCCGCGCCACCTCGGCCAGCAGGACGCCGTGCCAGCTCACCGCCGTGACGCTGAGCGCCGAGGCGATTACAGTTGCCGCCCAGGTCGGCCAGTCGGGCGCGATGATCGCCGTCAATGCCGCCGAGACCGCCATGGCGACGCCGAGCAGCGCCAGCAACAGCGCCGGCCGCACGAAGCGCGAGGCCAGCCAGCCCCAGAAGATGCGCGCCGGCACCGCGATGGCGACGGCGATGGCGAACACCAGGCCGGCGCGCTCGAGGCCGTAGCCCAGGCCGCGCACCAGGTAGAGGACGAAGAAGCCGGTGAACAGCGTCTGCAGGCCGACGAAGCTGAACATGGCGAGGCACATCGAGCGCAGCGCCGGATCGCGCAGCACCGAGGCGACGTTGGCCCGGATGTCGGCCGGCGACAGCTTCTGCGCCGGGTTGCGGTCGACGTCGAAGCGCGCGCGCAACGGCTGCAGCCCCGCCACGGTCAGCAGGCAGAGGGCCGCGATCACCAGCAGCGCGGTGCGCCAGTCGGCGACGGCCACGATCCACGGCGCCACGACGCCCGCCGCCATCAGGCCGGCTGGCACGCCGGTCTGCTTGATCGAGAACATCAGCGGCGCGAGATGCCTGGGCGACAGCCGCCCCAGCAGGTGCGAGCTCGACGGCGTCGAGAGCGCCTGGCCCAGCCCGCCGACGAAGGCCCCCAGCGCGAACAGCGGCAGCCAGCCCGGCGTCGTGACCGCGAGCCCGAAGCCCAGCATCGCCATGCCGACCTGCGTCATGCGCAGCGCGCCGTAACGCAGGATGAAGCCGCCGCAGCCGATGGTCGTGATGAAGCCCGCCACCGAGCCGATGGCGAGATAGACGCCGACCAGCGCCGGGTCGATCGCGAGATCGGCCACGATGGCGGCGGCGATCAGCGGCACCGTCGAGCGCCCCATAGTCGCCAGCGACTGCTGCACCGTCATGGCCGCGAGGGCGAGATAGAGGCTGGAGATCTGCCGGGCTCCTGTCGTCCTGAGCGAAGCGAAGGACCTCACGCCCGGCCAACCGCGCGCCCTGCGGAACGAACGCGAGATCCTTCGCTACGCTCAGGATGACATGAGTGAACGACCGGAGTCGCCTCCCCGCTCGTCGCCCGGTACGCTCTGCGGCATGAAAGACGGGGAAACGTTCGACTACATCGTGACGGGCGCCGGCTCGGCGGGCTGCGCCGTCGCCGGCCGGCTCTCGGAGGACGGCCGCTTTCGCGTGCTGCTGCTCGAGGCGGGACCGAAGGACACCTATCCGTGGATCCACGTGCCGCTCGGCTACCACAAGACCTTCAACAACCCGAAGGTCAACTGGATGTTCGACTCGGAACCCGAGCCGGAACTCGACGGCCGCATCATGTACCAGCCGCGCGGCAAGGTGCTGGGCGGCACCAGCTCGATCAACGGCATGGTCTACATGCGCGGCAACGCCGCCGACTACGACGAATGGCGCCAGCGCGGCTGCGAGGGCTGGGACTACCAGTCCGTGCTGCCCTACTTCAGGCGCGCCGAGGACAATGCCCGCGGCGAGAACGAGTTCCACGGCACCGGCGGGCCGCTCAAGGTCACCGACCACCGCTGGAAGCCGGCGCTCGCCACGGCGATGCACGACGCCGCGGTACAGGCGGGCATTCCCGCCAATCCCGACTTCAACGGCGCCAGCCAGGAGGGCGTCGGCTTCTACCAGACCACGATCGGCGGCGGCGCGCGGCGCTGGTCGTCGGCCCGCGCCTATCTCGGCGACGCCAAGCGGCGGCGGAACCTCACCATCGCCACCGACGCGCACGCGACCAGGATCCTGATCGAGAACGGCCGCGCGACCGGCGTCGAGTACCGCCGGCACGACACGATCGTGCGCGCGACGGCGCGGCGCGAGGTCGTCGTCTCGGGCGGCGTCTACGGCAGCCCGCAGCTCCTGCTGCTGTCGGGCCTCGGCCCGGCCGAGCATCTGAGGAAGCACGGCATCGCGGTGGTGCGCGACATGCCCGGAGTCGGCAGCCACCTGCACGACCACTTCAACACCTACATCGCCTATCGCTGCACGCGGCCGCAGACGATGAACGACCTCGCCAACAGCCTGCCACGCCGCATCCTGGCGGCCGCGCAGTACGCCCTCGGCCGTACCGGGCCGCTGGCCAGCATGGGCCTGTTCGTCGGCGCCCTGGTGCGCAGCGACAAACGGCTGGAGCGGCCGGACCTGCAGATCAACATGTTCGCCTGGGCGATCAAGACGCGCGACCGCAACGGCGTGCAGGCGCAACCCTTCTCCGCCTTCGGCCTCTCGCCCGTGCACCTGCGTCCCGACGGCCGCGGCACGGTGCGGCTCAGGTCGCCCGACCCGCTGGCCGCGCCCGAGATCCGCTTCAACTTCCTGAAGACCGTCAACGACTGGCAGGCGATGCTCGCCGGCATGCGCGTCTGCCGCGAGATCGCCAGGCAGCCGGCGCTGCAGCCCTACATCGTCGAGGAGATCCTGCCCGGCGCCCACGTTACCGGCGAGGCAGAGCTCAGGGCCGACCTGCGCGCCCGCGGCGTCTCCAACCTGCACCCCGTCGGCACCTGCCGCATGGGCCGCGGCCCCGACGACGTGGTCGACCCGCAGCTCCGCGTCCACGGCATCGAGGGGCTGCGCATCGCCGACGCCTCGATCATGCCCAGCATCGTCGCCGGCAACACCAACGCGCCCGCCATCATGATCGGCGAGAAGTGCGCCGACATGGTGAAGGCGGCGGCCGCCTAGATCGTCCCCTGCCCCTTCGCAAGACCCGGTCGCCCGTCAGCGGCCGTGCAGGTACAGCACGTAGCCGTTCAGCAGGTAGACGGTGAACAGGGCGAGGCTTGCCCAGCCGATGGTGCGGAAGAGGCGGCCCTCGGGGCGATAGAGAAGACCGACGATCACGATCCCGGTCATGGTGACGGCCGACATCGCCGTGACCGCATGCGCCGGCGACACCGCCCGCAACAGCGGCCCGTCCACGTAGGCGAGATCGTCGATCGCGAGGATCAGTATGTCGAACAGGTTGGAGCCGAGCAGGCTGGCGATCGCCATGTCGAGCGCCCCCAGGCGGACCGCCGACACCGCGACCACCAGCTCGGGCAGCGAGGTGATGCCGGCGACCAGCAGGGTGCCGACGAAGGAGCTTCGCCAACCCATCTCTTCGGCCAGCGCCTCGCCGACGAACGGCAGCCAGACGCCGGCCGCGACCACCACCAGCGCGGCGGCGGCATAGCGGATCACCGCGGCCTCGAGGGTGATCCCGGGATAGCGCTCGGCGACCTTCTCGGCGAAGGCCTCGCGGTCGCGGCGTTCGTACTGGAACACCGTGCGGGCGGCCACGGCATAGAGGACGATGATGATCGGCGTCGCCGCTCCGACATGGAACAGGCGCCAGCTCACGCCCTGCTGCCCGAGCAGCAGGCTGATGCCGGCGAAGCCGATCAGCACGACCCCGAAGCCGGCCGACAGGATGTGGCCTTGGCGGGCGCGGCGGAACAGCGAGCCGTCGCGATGCATCATGTCGATCACGATCAGGATGGCGAGGTTGAACACGCAACTGCCGAGCGCATCGCCGACGGCGATGTCCGGTGCACCGGCCACGGTCACCGAGCTGATCCCCGTGGCCAGCTCGGGCAGCGAGGTCACGGTCGCCAGCAGGATCAGGCCGATCCAGCCGCGCGACAGGCCGGTCTTTTCGGCGATGATGTCGCCGCTGCGCGACAGCACCGGCCCGGCCGCGCCGATCAGGATGGCGCAGGCCGCGAACTGCAGCCAGGTCCAGCCGAGCGCCGTCACGGTCCCGCGACCGGGACGGACTCCGGAATCTTTTTCGCAAGCGCCGGCATGCTTCCAGTCTCTCCGAGGAGGCGGAAGCGCTCAAGCCCGCGATGTCAGCCGCCGTGCGCCGGCCGCTTGTTGATCTCGGCATCGCGGTCGTGGCGGTAGAGGCCGCGGCACTCCTCCGGCGCCGCGTGCGCGGGATGCGACCACTTGGTCGGCCGGCGGATCGCGACCGCGTACTTGTCCGGATCGTCGGGCGAGAGGCTGACGAAGCACTGCATCTCGCCGCCCGCGCTCCCGTAGCCGCCGACCTCGAACACCGGCCCGACGATCTCGGGCAGGCGGACGCCCGCCGCGCGCAGGTCGGCGTAGAGCGCGTCGATCGAGCGCTCCACGCGCATCACCGACCAGGACGCGAGCTGGTCCGACAGCGCGCCGCGCACCCGGAGCGACAGCATGTTCTGCTGGATGGTCTCCAGAATCGTGCGCCTGGCCTGCGGCGGCGCGAGGGCGCGCACGTCGGCGGGCGTCGCCGGATCGCTCCAGCCCGTCGCGTGGTTGCAGATGTTGCGCGCCTGCTCGGCGAGGCTGGCCGCCGGCGGCGCCAGCCCAATCGGGCAGACCTTGAGCAGCAGGAAGTCGCCCACCGTGTTCACGTAGGTGAGCTCCGCCTGCGGCCGCGCCATCATGTTGGCGACGAAGCGAGGATCGATGCCAAGGTCGGCGGCATAGCGCACCAGCGACGCCGTCGCCGCCCGCGCCTCGCTGAAGCCCTGGCGGCGGCTCTGCACCGGATCGCCGGCGGTCGGCGCGCGGCCGGAGTCGGCGTTGAGATAGAACGTGTGGAAGCCCAGCTTGCCGCCGATCTCCAGCCGCTGGTCGACCGCGCGTTCGCCGTCCTCGCGGTGCGACGTGCCGCCGAGGAAGGCGAGCGCGCAGGCCGAGAGGCAGATGTCGTGGCGCCGCACCACGGTGGCGACACGATGGTCGCGGAACAGCCGGCCGAGCCGCAGCCCCTCGTCGAGGTCGCCGCCCAGGCTGCTCAGCTCGACCGTGGCCAGCGGCCTGTCGTCGTGCGGCGGCGATGACGCCTTCAGCCGCGCCAGGGCCTCCCGCATCGCCTCGGCATCGCCGCGCCGCAGCGGCCCCGAGAGGCGCAGCGTGGCGGGCGAGACCGCCTTGACGGCGATGTCGGCGGCCTGCGCGGCCGATCGCTCCAGCCAGAGGCACAAGGCCGCGGCGATGGTGAAGACCGCGACGACGGGACGCGCCCTCGCGGGCCGCTTCGAAGCTCCGGACATGCCTCACCTACGCGAGGCCCCGCCCGGCGGATGCGGCGGGTCGATCAATCCCCGTTCACGGCCTGGTGAGCGGCGCGGCTTAGCTGCCGCCCGTCTTCTCTTCCGGACCGTGAGCGTCCCGCTCGCCCATGATCAGGAGCACGCAAGATACGGGCGGTCCGGAAGACCATGACATCGCCTCGGCTGCGGCGATCGGGCAGTCATGCGCCCGGGCGTCGCGCCACTGTCGCCCAAATCTGCTATTGGGGAATCGGTCGAGTCGGGTTGCGTGATGGGGTGAGATGACCGGCAGGAGTGCGTTCTGGGCGGCAGCCCTGCTGACAGTCGTCGCGATCGTCGCCACCGCGCCGGCGCGGGCGGAAGACCCGCGGCAGAGCTGGACCGGCTTCTACATCGGCGGCCATCTCGGCGGCCTCACCGGCACCACCCTCTTCTCCGATCCCGACGGCCAGCCGCTCTACGGCAACTCGGTGACGGCCTCGGGATTCCTCGGCGGCCTGCAGGCCGGCTACAATCGCCAGCTCGGCGAGCGCTGGGTGCTGGGCGTCGAGGCCGACACGTCGTGGATATCCGCCTTCGGCAGCAACACCTGCCTGCAGTCGAGCGTCACCAACACCGGCTCGAACTGCAAGGTGACGCCCGAGCAGATCGCCACCTTCACCGGCCGCCTGGGCTTCCTCACCGAGTCGCAGGGCCGCACGCTGCTCTACGGCAAGGCGGGCGTCGCCTGGATGCGCGCCAACGTCTCGATGAACCCCAACGTGACGCCGCAGTCCGACCGCTTCTTCACCGGTCGCGGCATCGCCTTCAGCGACACGCCCAACCAGGCCGAGCCGAGCAGCGCGGAGTTCAGCACCTGGGGCCCGACGGTCGGCGCCGGCCTCGAATACGCGCTGTCGCGCTCGTGGTCGATGAAAGTCGAGTACGACTACCTGCATTTCGGCGGCATGAGTCTCGTCACGCCGGACGTCACCGACGTGACGACGGCGGGCGGCGTCACCAACGTCGGCCCCAACGGCACCTCGCAGTTCACCCAGAGCCTGCACGTCGCCAAGCTCGGCCTGAACTACCGCTTCGGCGGCCGCGAGCGCGCCTCCGACGACGCCGTGTGGGGAGCGTCGAAGGCCGTCGCCGCCGGAACCGCCGCGAACGGCGAGCCGGCGTGGGCGCCGGGCTGGGAGATCGATGCCGGCGCGCGCTTCTGGTACAGCTCCGGCCGCTACCAGACCTCGAACGGGCCGACGCCCAACATGCTGCTGTCGCGGCTCTCCTACAACGGCGTCACCGGCCAGTCCGGCGAGCTGTTCCTGCGCGTCGACACGCCGTTCGACGTGTTCGTGAAGGGCTTCGTGGGCGGCGGCGGGCTGTCGCGCGGCAAGATGTACGACGAGGATTGGGGTCTGAACGGCGAGCTCGCGGACGTGCCGACCGGCTACGAGGTCACCGACTCCGACGTCAACGGCACGCTGCACTATCTCACCGGCGACTTCGGCTACAACGTGATGCGCGGCCGCGACCACAAGGTCGGCCTGTTCGTGGGCTACAACCGCTACGAGACGACGATGAACGCCATGGGCTGCGCCCAGCTCGTGGCGCCCTCCTCGGGCGTCTGCGATCCGCCCTCCTCGCTCACCTCCAACGGCATCAGCCAGCTCGACGTCTGGCAGTCGCTGCGCCTCGGCATCGCCGCCGAGGCCCTCGTGTGGGACCGGCTGAAGCTCGGCGCCGACGTCGCCTGGCTGCCCTACGTGCGCTACGACGGGCTCGACATCCATCGCTCGCGCAGCGTCTACTTCCCGGTCGGCGGCGCGGGCCAGGGCGTGCAGGCCGAGCTGATCGCCTCGTGGCTGGTGACCGACCAGTTCACGATCGGCGTCGGCGGACGCTACTGGTCGATGTGGACCACCGGCGCCGTCCAGGCCACCGACCTCGGCAACAGCTTCATCATCGAGACCGACCGCTACGGCGTGTTCCTGCAAGCCGCCTACAAGTTCAAGGCAGCACGGTAGCGACACTCCTTCATGCTCCTCTCCCCCTATCGGGGAGAGGGATATGACCGCGACAGCATGTCGTCGAGCAGGGCCTGCGAGCGGGTGCGGTCGAAGAAGCGCTGGTGCAGCATCTGCTTGTTGCGTTGGGCCGAGGTCAGATAGAAGCGCTCGTAGAGGAAGCCGCGGCCGGCGAGCGCCGAGCCGACGAAGTCCCACGCCATGCGGAACACGGCCGCACGCTGCTCGGCCGCCGCGCCGTCGGCCCCGCCCAGCATCTCGTCGATCAGCGGCCGCAGCGCGGGATCGTCGAGCTGGGCGCGGCTCGGCGTCGTCAGCAGATTGTGGCTGCCGATCAGCGTGATGATCTCCGCCACCCGCGGCATCCACACCGCGAGCATCGCCCGCATCGGCTCCAGCACCGCGCCGTCGGGGAACCACACGCCGTCCTCCCGTTCCCACGCCTTCTCCAGCGACAGCTCGAGCGCATTGGCGGTCAGCCGCACGTAGCAGGCCATCTCGCCCAGCATCTCCGTCGTTGCCGGCGAGTGGTCGCCAATCAGCTCCGCCATGCGCGTGGCGAGACCGTAGGCGAACTCGAGCTTGGTGAGCGCGCGCACCGTCGACTGCGTGGTCATGTTGATGGCGTAGCCGGTCTGGCGCATCGAATTGTAGATCTCGACGTCGCCGTCGATGAAGATGCGGTCCCACGGCACCACCACGTCGTCGAAGATGCAGAACGCGTCCTGCTCGTCGAAGCGCGTCGACAGCGGCTTGTCGAACGGATCGGCCCCTGGCGCCGCCACCGAATCGCGGCACAGGAACTTGAGCCCCGGCGTGTCGAGCGGGATGGCGAAGGCCAGCGCATAATCCGTGGCGCCGGCGGGAATGGGCTGGCCGGGATAGACCGTCTGCTCGTCGGCATAGGGCGCGAGGGTGGCCAGCACGCGGGCGCCGCGGACGACGATGCCGTCCGCCGTTTCGCCGACCTTGCGGATGGTGACCTTGTTGCCCAGGATCTTCGCGTCGGTCCGCTTGTCGGTGGTCGGCTGGATGATGGTGTGGGTGAGCGAGATGTCGGCGTCGGCCAGGCGGCGCTGGAAAGCCACCAGGTTGCGCGCGCCGCGTTCGTTGCGCCCGTCGGCGCCGGCCCACACGGCGGGCGCCGAGGCGAAGGCCGAGAACTTCATGTTCATGTAGTCGGGCGTGCGGCCCATGATGCCCATCGAGCCTTCCGACAGCCGCACCAGGCCGGCATGGCGGCGCCACAGCTCGTCGCGCGAGCGCGGGATCATGTGGCTGACGTTGGTCGGCTGGCCGCTGTCTGGGTGCGTGAACAGACAGTCGGCGGCGAAGGCATGCTGGCGATCGAACATCGCCGCCAGGCTCTCCGCGCCGCCGCGCAGCTTGGGATGCCGGGTGACGTCGGCGACCCTCTCGCCGTCGACCCAGATCTCCCGTTTCGTGCGGCGCAGCCCCTCGAGAAACTGCGACCCCGTGCGTGCGCCCATGCCCTCTCCTCCCCGTCCTCGTTCCCGTCCGATCATCCCGTTGCTGTAGTGATCGTTCCATCATAGAATGATCGCTACAGCAACATCCGACAAGGCGAAAAGTGAAGCGTGCAGCGCCTGCCTCCCGCCCAACCCGATCCGCCAAGCGCCGCGCGGCGACGGGCGCCGGGGTCCGCCGCGCGAGGCGCCAGGGCGTCGAATCGCGGCGGCGCATTCTCGAGGCGACGTTCGAGCTGGCGCACGAGCTCGGCTACCAGGGCACGTCGATCTCGAAGGTCGTCGAGCGCTCGGGCCTGCCCGCCAGCTCCGTCTACTGGCACTTCGCCGACAAGGACGCGCTGTTCGCGGCGATGATCCGCCACAGCTTCGAGCAGTGGCGGGCCGCCCTGCCCAGGTGGACCGCGCCGGACGGCACGGTCTCGCGCCGCGACGAGGTGGCGGCGCGCATCCGCTCGGCCATCGCCAGCATCGCCACCAACCCGGAGTTCTGGCGGCTCGGCCTGCTGCTGTCGCTGCAGCGCCAGCCGGCCGAGCGCCAGGCGCGGCACCTGTTCAAGGAGATCCGCCGGCGCGTGATCGCCAACATGGCCTCGTTCTGGCGCCACGTGCTGCCGCCCGGCGCCGCCCGCCGCGCGCCCGACCTGCCCGAGCGGCTGGCCCGCCTCACCATGGCGACGGCCGACGGCCTGTTCGTCTCCGCCCAGATCGACGGCAAGCGCGACCTCGACCGCTTCGCCGATCTCCTCGCCGACATGCTGGAAGCGGTCGCGGCGCGGCGGGGTTGAGGGTGGCGAGACGCAACCGGTGTCGGTGCCGGAACGATCGGTTAGGGTATCGCACCGACGAGGCGCGCTTTCGGTATCGAATTGGTCATCGTTCGATGCCGGAAGTGCTACCCGTAATGATCACGCCCTTGCAGGCGAGGATGAAATAGCGCGCTTGGGTCCCGCCGCCGCGGAGGTCGCCGTCTTCCGTCGGGCCTGCCTGCGCGGCGCCGACAGGCTCGGGGCGGCGGCCGGACCAGCATCCGTGTCCGGCTCCTCGCCCACGATCAGCTGCTCCATTGCCGCGAGATGGGCGTCGACCAGCTGGCGCGCCGTGGTGCTGTCGCGGCGCCGGATGGCCGAGACCAGTTCGGCGCGGAACCGGGCGCCTGCCGCGCGGTACGCCTTCGCTTCCTCCCGCTCTCGCAGCGTGGCCCACATATCGCGCGTCCGCACGTCATCCCAGGCACTGCCCGTCATGAGATCCGGGACGAGCGGCGCGAGCAGCGCGATGCCGGACGCCTCCGCGACGAGCGCGTGAAACTCAAGTTGCAGTTCCTCTGGTGAGAGGCCCGCCTTGACGGTGACCGCGATCTCTTTCGCGAGCGCCTCGAGGTTCGCGATCTGGGACGCGGTCGCAGCGAGGGCGGCGCGCTCCGCCAGAGCCGGCTCCAGGATCCGGCGGGCAGCGAGTTGTGCAACCGGACCCGGGCCCGGATCGCCCCGCCGTGACCAAGGAAGCCGCGCGCCTCGCCGCGGCCGCCGTGCAACGAACGTGCCGTCGCCGCTGCGCACCACGACGAGGCCGGCGGTCTCGAGTGCGACCATCGCTTCACGTACGGCAAGGCGCGAGACGCCGAGGTCGCGTGCCAGCTCGCCTTCGGGTGGCAGGCGCGCGCCGGCGACAAGCCCGCGGTCGTGCATCATCGTGACCACGCGGTCGGCAATTCGGGCATAGAGGCGTTCGGGGCGGACAGGTTCCATGACCGGGGACGTGGCCCAGCGGCCTTGACCTGTCAAGCCATCTGATGGCTATATCCCTGCACTGAAACCCAGGAGGAAGAACGCCATGCTCCGCCGCCGATCGACATTCGGCCTGACGCTCGCCGCTCTTGCGGCGCCCGCCCGCGCCCAGACCGCCTTTCCGACCCGCCCCGTCCGCGTGATCGTACCCTTCGCGCCCGGCGCCGCGACCGACATCCTGGCCCGCACCATGGCCGAAGGCCTCGCCTCGCTCTGGCAGCAGCCGGTCATCGTCGACAACCGCACCGGCGCCTCCGGCAACATCGGGGCAGAGACGGTCGCCCGTGCCCCGAAGGACGGGTACACGCTTCTGATGGGTACGATCGGCACGAATGCGGTGAACGCCGCGCTCTTCCCGCAGATGCCCTACAACACGCTGGCCGACTTCGAGCCGATCATCCATGTCGCCGACGTGCCGATGCTCCTCCTGGTCCACCCCTCGCTGCCGGTCCGGAACGTTGCCGAGCTGGTGGCGCTGGCCCGCACGAGGTCGCTGACCATGGGCACGGCGGGGATCGGCGCCTCGCAGCACCTCGCGGCGTTGCTGTTCGAGCGCGCCAGCGGCGTGCGCTTCGAGAATGTCCCCTATCGCGGCTTCGCGGCCCTGATGCCCGATCTCCTCGCAGGTCGCCTCGACCTCGCCTTCGCCGATCCCGTGTCGACGCTGCAGCAGGTTCGCGGAGGTCAGCTGCGAGCACTTGCTGTGACGACGCGCGATCGACACCCATTGCTGCCCGAACTGCCGACCCTGGCGGAGTCCGGGTTTCCCGACTATGCCGCAGCCGCCTGGTACGGGCTCTTCGCGCCGAGCGGGCTGCCGGCCACCGTGCTTGAGGTGATCCGGCGCGACGCGGCCGCTGTTCTTGCCCAGCCCAAGGTACAGTCGCGCATCCGCGAACTCGGCGGACTGCCACGCGGCGGCTCGCCTGACGCCTTCGCAGCCTTCGTCCGCGCAGAGTACGACCGCTGGGGCGCGGTGGTGCGCCAAGCCGGAGTGCGCGCCCAATGAGCCCGCATCGTGTTGAAGTCTTCGACTGCGTCGTACTCGGCGGAGGCAGCGCCGGTCTTGCGGCCGCCATCGCCGCGGCGAAGGGAGGGCTGCGCGTCGCCTTGGTGGAATCGGGCGGTGCCGTGGGCGGCGAACTCCTGTCCGGCATCCCGATCGACGGCGCGGTGACCGCGCGGGGCGACCGTGTGACGGGCGGTCCGATGGACGAGTTACTTGAGGAGTGCCGGACCTTCGACGGCTACCTGGGGGAAGTCTGCGACTGGCGCCTGATCCGCTATCTCTGCTTCGACCCGGAAGCGATGCGCCTCGCCGCACCGATTGTGCTCGCCCGCCACGGCGTGCGCGTCTTTCTCCACACCATCGCGCTCGAGGCGGCTGTGGACGGACACCGGGTGCGCTCCCTCCTCTGCGCCGGGCGCGGCGGCCGCTTGATCCTCGAGGCATCGACCTTCCTCGACTGCTCCGGCGACGCGGCGCTAACGCGCATGGCCGGCGGCGCAACGGAGATCGTGCCGCCCTGCCAACTTCAACCCGTCTCGCTCATGTTCCGCATGGCCGGTGTGGACGCCGCAGCACTGCTGGATTTCGCCGCCACACACCCCGAGAACCTCGCCCTCGGCGAAGGCGACTGGCTGCGCGGCAACCGCACCGACATCGACCTTGCCCTGGAGTTGAAGCGGCAGGGACAGCCGGCCGTTTTCCTGAAGGCCGATGGCCCGCTGCTCGGCGCCGCCATCCGCGACGGCGAGATGTATGAGACTGCACTCATCATGATCACGCCGACTTCCGCGGCGCGGCGGGAGGTCACGGTAAACTCAACACGCGTCTGGAATCTCGACGCGTCGGGCGCAGGCAGCAGGGATGGCGCCGCTGCGCTCGGCGGCGCCAGCGCAGAACTTGCGGAGCAGGTGCGGACCTGCGTGCGCTTCCTGCAGGCACGCGTGCCAGGCTTTGCAGCGGCTCTCTTCAATGGCTCCGCGCCGAAGCTCGGCGTGCGGGAAACCTACCGGATCATCGGCGAGGAGCAGCTTACGCGACAGGATGTGCTGAGCGGCCGCAAGCGTCCGGACGGCGTGGCGAAGGGCTGCCACCATGTCGACATCCATGGCGCGGGGACGGCACAGCTGCGCATCGCGATTCCGGATGGCGGGTCCTACGACATTCCATACGGCTGCCTGCTGCCGCGCGGCCTCGACAACCTGGCGGTCGCCGGCCGTTGCCTATCGGCAGATCGCGAGGCGCAGGGCACGGCGCGCGTGATGGGTGGCTGCATGGCGATGGGCCACGCAATTGGTGAGGCCGCCATGCTCTGGTCGCATGGCAATGCCCGCGGGCCGCTGCGCGACCTGCCCGTGGCTGCGCTGCGCAACGCGATCCGTGCGGGTGGCGGCGTGGTGGATGGCATCACCTGAACCTCAGCACCCGAGGATCTGACAACTGTCTGGCCTAGGTGACGTCCTACACCGGAGGGCCGTCGGCCATCCGGACTTCGCGCTCCCGGCCGAGCTCGATCATCCATCGCGCCAGGTCGAGCTGCGCGTCCACCTGATGGCGATAGTGGCGGCGCAGCCCCTCGACGAGCCGGCCCCTGCGGCTCAGAGCCTCGTCGGCGAAGCCGATCATCAGCGAGTTCGGCCAGGCGCGCAGCCGGATCGAGCGCAGCCGCAGGAAGAGCGAGTCTTCGTCCTCATCGGGATTGGCCTGGGCCAGCAGGATCAGCATGGCCGCGGTCGAGCGCGAGATGCCCATGTGGCAATGCACCAGCAGATGGCCGTCCGCCTCCGCCCGGTTCGCCTGCGCGGCGCCGAGGTCGCGGCCGAAGGCCAGGATGTCGGCAACGTGCTGGGGCTGGGGCATCACCTTGCCCGCTTCGGGATCGATGATGTCGTGGAAGCGCAAGGTCGTACGGTGATGGTTGCCGAAGCTCTGGAAGGCGTCGATTTCCGCCCGGCCAGGATCGAGCAGCGAGAGGACGTGGCTGACGTCGCGGCCGGACTGGCGCGGCAGTTCGTCGATGCCGCAGACGGTCAGGGAGGAGATCGAAAGGGAGCGCATGCCGTGGCCCGGGTGATTCTGAGGAGGCACCTTGTACAGAGAGCGCGGGGTGAGTGCACGCCCAGTTGTCGCGATGGAATTTGCTAGCACTGCTGGCAGACAACACATCTACGCAACCCACATTTGCGCTGGCGGATTTGCAGGTTCAGCAGGTCCTAGGCTATATTTTTGTCAAGCTGACGATAACCGTCACTTCATCGGCCCGCCCGGCTCACGCCGCGGCGGGCCGGTTCGTTTTCCGGTTTGCTCCGACAAAACCGCCACGGTCCTGACCGTGGGTAGTCAACCAACAAGCCCGCGCCTCCGGATGGCCGTCGAGAGGGGCGCACGCAGAGAACGCTGGATCCAACCACGCGCACGGGCAGAACCTGCCATTGAGTACGGCCCCTCTGCCGGCAGTGCCGGCAGCACAACGAACGAACAAGGTTGCGCCGTGTCCCCGTCCTGATGCCGGGGCGCGAAGTGCGACACGCGACAGATGCTACAAGACGGTACGTCCGGGTGTCGCACTCGAAGCAACGAAAGACTGCACATTCCTGTCATCCTGAGCGAAGCGAAGGATCTCATCGCCGGTCGACGAGGTCCTTCGGCTCCGCCTCAGGACGACAGAGCACTGAGCAGGTCCGCGAATCGAGCCTGAGTCGAAAACGCGCGCGGCGTTGTTCAGCGAATCCGGCGCAAGCGGTTGGCGGGGTTCGCGAATCGGGCGACGCGCGAATCGCCCGGCGAACACCTGGCCGGACAGTTGCCGAACAACCCGTGTTCGGAAAATCAGTCGCGCGCCGTCAGGTCGACGGTGCGCGCCTTGTGATTGTAGACGTCGATCCTCGACCACATGCGTGCGAGCGCCACCTCGTCGGCCTCCTTCTCGGTCGCGAAGGGGCCGTGCCAGACCATCGTCTCGCGGATCGGCCTGTTCCAGTTGGCGCGCCGGTCCTCGATCTCGTACTCGGCCTCGAAGACGAACCACATGCCGTGCCTCACGCTACGCTACGCCGCCTGCTCCGCCTTGCCCTCGCCCACTCGTGCTGCGAGCGAGGCGGCCATGAACTCGTCGAGGTCGCCGTCGAGCACCTTCTGCGGGTCGGAGCGCTCCACCTCGGTGCGCAGGTCCTTCACCATCTGGTAGGGCTGCAGCACGTAGGAGCGGATCTGGTGGCCCCAGCCGATGTCGGTCTTGCTCGCCTCGGCGGCCAGCCGCTCGGCCTCGCGCTTCTGCAGCTCGACCTCGTAGAGGCGCGCCTTCAGCATCTGGATCGCCTTGGCGCGGTTCTGGTGCTGGCTGCGCTCCTGCTGCACCGCGACCGCGATGCCGGTCGGGATGTGGGTGATGCGCACGGCCGAGTCGGTCTTGTTGACGTGCTGGCCGCCCGCTCCGCTCGCGCGGTAGGTGTCGACGCGCAGGTCCTTGTCGATCAGCTCGATCTCGATGTTGTCGTCGACCTCGGGATAGACCCAGACGCTGGCGAAGCTGGTCTGCCGCCGCGCGTTGCCGTCGAACGGGCTGATGCGGACCAGGCGGTGCACGCCCGATTCCGTCTTCAGCCAGCCGTAGGCGTTGGCGCCCTCGACCTTGAAGGCGCACGACTTGATGCCGGCCTCCTCGCCCGCGCTCTCCTCGAGCCAGGAGACCTTGAAGCCGCGCCGCTCGGCCCAGCGCGTGTACATGCGGGCCAGCATCTCGGCCCAGTCCTGGGCCTCCGTGCCGCCGGCGCCGGCGTTGATCTCGACATAGGCGTTGTTGGGGTCGGCCTCTCCCGACAGCAGCGTCTCGAGGCGGGCCTTGGCGGCCTCGGTCCGCGCCTCGCCGAGCGACTTCTCGCACTCCGCGATCGTCGCCTCGTCCTTCTCGGACTCGGCCATCTCGATCAGGCCCGTATTGTCGTCGATGGCGGCGCGCAGGCGCTTGATGGTGGCGATCGCACCCTCAAGCTTGGTGCGCTCCTTCATCACGGCCTGGGCCTCTTTCTGGTCGTTCCACAGCGCCGGATCCTCGGCGCGCGCGTTCAGCTCGTCGAGACGGACGACCGCACGGTCGTAGTCAAAGACGCCTCCTGAGGAGCTCCAGCGACTCCTCGATCTCGTTCACCATGGCCTGGGCTTCGGCGCGCATTACGGATCCGTTGAACTGACGAAAAACTAGTAGGTCTCGCCGGTGCCCGAGAGACCCGGGCGCCGGGGGCTGCCCGCCTGCTGCGGGCCGCCCAGCGTGGGGTCTATAAAGGAATAGGGGGCCGATCCGTCAAGCGGTGTGACGCTGTAGCCTTCCGAGCCCGGCTCGGTGCCCGGCTTGAAGACCTCGTCGATCGTGCCGCCCTCGTAGGTGAAGCGGACCATGCGCAGGCCCGGCGGCACGCGGAACGGCGTCGGCGGCTTGCCCTGGAAGATCGCCTTGGCGATCGCCTCGTAGATCGGCACGGCATTGCCACCGCCGGTCTCCTGGCCGCCCAGCGATCGCGGCTCGTCGAAGCCAATGTAGATGCCGATCGTGATGTCGGGCGTCGAGCCCAGGAACCAGTTGTCGTGCGCATCGTTGGTCGTACCGGTCTTGCCGGCGATGGGACGGCCGAGCGCGGCCAGACGCCCCGCCGTGCCGCGCACCGTGACGCCCTGCATCATATGCACGACCTGGTAGACCGCCGCCGGATCGTGGAAGGGCTTGCGCCCGTCGATCAGCTCCGGCGCGGCGGGCTTCGTGCCGGCCTTGGCCTCGCCGCAGCCCTGGCAGGTGCGCGGCTCGTGGCGGTAGACGGTCTTGCCGTTGCGGTCCTGCACGCGGTCGACGAGGCTGGGCGTGATTTCGAGCGCGCCGTTGGCCAGCATCGCGTAGGCCATGGTCATGCGCAGCAGGGTCGTCTCGCCGGCGCCGATCGCCATCGGCAGGTAGGCGCCCATGTTGTCGGTCACGCCGAATTCCTTGGCGACGTTGACGACGTTCTTCATGCCGACCTGCTGGGCCATGCGCACGGTCATGAGGTTGCGCGACAGCTCGAGGCCGCGGCGCACCGTGGTCGGCCTCAGGAAGTCGCCGCCGTAGTTCTTGGGCGTCCACAGCGGCTGGCCGTGGCCGGGGTCGTAGACGAACGGTGCGTCGAGCACGATCGAGGCCGGCGTGAAGCCCGCATCCATCGCCGCGAGGTAGACGAACGGCTTGAACGCCGAGCCCGGCTGGCGCGCCGCCTGGACGGCGCGGTTGAACTGGCTGCGGCCGTAGCTCCAGCCGCCCGACATGGCGAGGACGCGGCCGGTCTGGGTGTCCATCACCACCACACCGCCCTCGACGTTGGGCACCTGGCGCAGCGCGTAGGTCCTGGGCGGATAGGGCTTGGCGTTGGCGCCCGCGGGCTTCTCGACCTTCTCGACCACGATCACGTCGCCCACGGCCACGACGTCGCGCGGGCCGCGCGGGTTCGCGCCGACGCCCTGGTTCTGCAGCGTCGGCCGCGCCCAGTTCATCTCGGCGAACGGCACCGTGCCCTCGCCTTCATTGGGCAGGCCGACGATCTGGATCTGCTGCGCCTCGACCTTGCTCACGACCGCAAGCTGCCAGGAGGGCGGGCCGGCCAGCGGACGGCGCTGGGCGATGCGGGCGAACTCCTCCTCCCACACGCTCATGTCGGGGATCTTGGCATAGGGCCCGCGCCAGCCATGGCGACGGTCGTAGGCGATCAGCCCGTCGCGCAGGGCGTTGTCGGCCACCGTCTGGATGGCCGGATCGAGCGTCGTGCTGACGGTCAGGCCGCCTTCGTAGAGGCCCTTCTCGCCGTAGGCCGCCATCAGGTTGCGGCGCACCTCTTCGGCGAAGAAGTCGGCGGTCGCCACCTCGGTCGCGCTGCGCCGGCGGTACTGCAGCTTGTCCTGCTTGGCGGCAGCCGCTTCGGCGGCGGTGATGTAGCCGTCCTCCTGCATGCGGTTCAGCACGTAGTCGCGCCGCCAGTAGGCTTCCTTCTCGTTGCGCACGATGTGGTAGCGGTTCGGCGCCTTGGGCAGCGCGGCGAGATAGGCGATCTCGGACAGGGTCAGCTCGCCCAGCGAGCGGTCGAAATAGTTGAGCGCGGCCTGCGCCACGCCGTAGTTGCCCGAGCCGAGATAGATCTCGTTCAGGTAGAGCTCGAGGATGCGCTCCTTCGAGTAAGTCTCCTCGATGCGGAAGGCGAGGATGGCTTCGCGAATCTTGCGGGCGAGCGTGGCCTGGTTGGTCAGCAGGAAGTTTTTGGCGACCTGCTGGGTCAGGCCCGAGGCGCCTTCAGGACGTTTGCCGGGGTTGGTGACGTTGGACACCACGGCGCGCAGGACGCCGATGACGTCGATGCCGGGATGGGTGAAGAAGCGCTGGTCCTCGGCCGCGACGAAGGCCTCGATCACCCGTTTGGGCATGGCCGCCACCGGCACGAACACGCGCTTCTCGCGGGCATACTCGGCCAGCAGCTTGCCGTCGGCGGCATAGAGGCGCGTCAGCGTCGCCGGCTGGTAGTCGGCCAGCTGCTTGTGGTCGGGCAGACCATGGCTGAAATGCCAGAAAAGTCCCGCCACGGTGCCGGTGCCCACGATGAGCACGGCGGTGGCGAACGCCAGGCCGATCTTGATGAGATTGAGCACGGTCATCTTCTACGCGCCACCTCACAGGGCAGCAACGGTGAGAATGTCGCCGACTTATGCCTTTCTTATGGCGGCCGTGGCGCCGAAATATGCGTCCACCGAGGCCCGCAGCGCCCGGGCGAGCGCCACCTGGTGCTGGCGGATGGTGAGCTGCTTCTCGTCCAGCGGATTGGAGAGATAGCCCATCTCGACCAGTGCCGCCGGGATCTCGGGCGAGGTCAGCACGGCAAAACCCGCCTGGCGATGGGTGCGCGGCAGGAGGCGCACGCCGTTGCGGGCAAAGGTGGCGACGACGGTATCGGCAAGCCGGCGCGAATCGTTCACCGTGCCGCGCTGGCTCATCGCCACCAGCGTCCGCGCCACCATGTCGGGCTCGTCGGCGATCTTGCGGCTGAGCCCGATCGAATCGGCGCGGTTCTCGCGCGCCGCAAGGGCCGCCGCCTCGCGGTCGCTCGCGTCCTCCGAGAGCGTGTAGACCGAGGCGCCGCGCACATCCGGGTTGTCGCAGGAATCGGCATGCAGCGAGAGGAAGAGATCGGCCCGCGCCGCCGAGGCACGGGCAACGCGCTCGCGCAGCGCCACATAGGTGTCGCTGCCGCGCGTCAGCATCACGCGATAGCGCCCGCCCGCCTGCAGCTCGCGCTGCAGTTCGCGGGCGATCGTCATGACCACGTCCTTCTCCCGGGTGCCACGCACGCCCCGCGCACCGGGGTCCCTGCCGCCATGGCCGGGATCGAGCACCACGAGCTTCGGCCGCGGCACCGGCGGATTGGGCTTCTTCACCGACTTGGCTTTCTGCCGCCGGGCAGGCGCGGCCAGCGCGCCGCCGGCCGAGAGGCCAAGGACGCTGGCGCCGGCGAGCACGGCGAGCAGATGACGGCGACGGAAGGCGGACATGGCTAACGCCAGGATCAGAAGGGGATGAATATTCTTTTGATTATGTTAAACCAATACCAGAAGAATCCATATAATTTCAAGTATTTTCAATTGCTTAAAGAACAAAACTCAGAGGACGCAATGTTTTGATTGTCGCTCTCCTTCCAACCCCGTATGTTGCGTTTGCGAGCAGTCGCCGTCGTTCGTAGCGCCCCGCAGGGTGGCGCTCCGACGGCAGTTTCCGAGCCGGACCGGGCTCGCGCCCCGAAAAACCAGGGGCGCGGCGGGTCTGCGGAGAGACTGTCAGGCAGGCGGTGGCTATCAGGAACCTCGAGGTTGGCAGGACCCAGTCGCGGTCCGGCGGCGCGGAGCTTCCCCGTCTTGGCCTGAAGTTGGGCCGTTCGACGGGTCGATGACGCGGCGTCCCCCTCGCCCCAGTGAGGCGGCTTGGCCGCCGGTCGCTCGCACCGGTAGGGACCGAACGTCTCGGAGCGAGCCATGGCAAGGCGCATGCTCATCGATGCCAGCCACCCGGAAGAAACCCGGGTCGTCGTCGTCGATGGAACACGACTCGAAGAATTCGATTTCGAAACGCAGACCCGCAAGCCCCTCAAGGGCAACATTTACCTCGCGAAGGTCATCCGCATCTAACCGTCGCTGCAGGCGGCGTTCGTGGAATACGGCGGCAATCGCCACGGCTTCCTGGCCTTCTCGGAAATCCACCCCGACTACTACCAGATCCCCGTTGCCGACCGCGAACGGCTGATCGCCGAGCAGCAACGCATGCACGCCGAGGCCGACGAGGAAGAGCCGCGCCGGCGCAACAGGGTCGACCGCACCGATATCGAGGAAGTGCGCGAAGACAACCGCGAGCAGGCGGCGGCGGCCGAAGGCGAATCGTCAGCTCCCATCGAGCCCGCGCCCGCCGGACCTGTTGCAGCCGAGCCCGTCGCCGAACCTCCGGTCGAGGCACCCGTCGCGGAGGTTGCGCCCGCCGAGGCGGCACCGGTCAGCGAACCCGAGCCGCAGGCGCGGCCCGCGGAGATCGCCGTGGAACGCGTCGAAGGCCCTGCCGTCGACGCCGATTCGGGCGAGACCCCGCTGCCGGGCGCCGAAGCCGGAGCTGAAGCCGAGGCAGCCGTCACTGCCGAGGGCGAGACGCCGGCCGATCTCTCCGAAGCGCCGCAGCGGGAGGTCACGGTCGAGACGCTGGGCGGTGACGAGGTGGTCGAGGAGCGCGAGACGCGCGAGCGCCGCCGCCGCAACCCGATTCGCCAGTACAAGATCCAGGAAGTCATCAAGCGCCGGCAGATCCTGCTGGTGCAGGTCGTCAAGGAGGAGCGCGGCAACAAGGGCGCCGCCCTCACCACCTATCTGTCGCTCGCCGGCCGCTACTGCGTGCTGATGCCCAATGCCGGCCGCGGCGGCGGCATCAGCCGGAAGATCTCCAATCCGGCCGACCGCAAGCGCATGAAGGAGATGCTGTCGCAGCTCGACGTGCCGCAGGGCATGGGCGTGATCCTGCGCACGGCGGGCCTCGAGCGCTCCAACATCGACATCAAGCGCGACTACGAATACCTCTCGCGCCTCTGGGATTCGATCCGCGAGCTCACCATGCGCTCGACAGCGCCGGCGCTGATCTACGAGGAAGGCGACCTCATCAAACGCTCGCTGCGCGACGTCTACGACACCGACATCGCCCAGGTGCTGGTCGAGGGCGAGGCGGGCTTCCAGGCCGCCTCGGAATTCATGCGGCAGCTCGTGCCGCACCAGGCCGGCAAGGTCGAGCTTTACAAGGAGCCGATCCCCCTCTTCCACCGCTACCAGGTGGAGAACCAGTTCGACGCCATGCATTCGCCGACGGTGCAGCTCCGTTCCGGTGGCTACATCGTGATCAACCCGACCGAGGCGCTGGTCGCCATCGACGTCAACTCGGGCCGCTCCACCAAGGAGCGCAACATCGAGGAGACGGCGCTGCGCACCAACATCGAGGCGGCCGAGGAGATCGCCCGCCAGGTCCGCCTGCGCGACCTCGCCGGCCTGATCGTGATCGACTTCATCGACATGGAGGAGACGCGCCATCAGCGCCAGGTCGAGCACAAGGTGAAGGATGCGATGCGCAACGACCGCGCCCGCATCCAGATCGGCCGCATCTCCGCCTTCGGGCTGCTTGAGATGTCGCGCCAGCGCCTGCGGCCCTCGCTCCTCGAGCATTCGACGGAGACTTGCCCGCATTGCGCCGGCACCGGCCGCATCCGTTCGATCGAGTCCGCGGCGTTGCACGCGCTGCGCGCCATCGAGGAGGAAGGCGTGCGCCGCCGCGCCAGCGAGATTCTGGTCAGCGTGCCGCCCAACGTGGCGCTCTACCTGCTCAATCAGAAGCGCCAGACGATCTCCGACATCGAAGGTCGCTATTCCTTTCACGTGACGATCGAGGCCGACGACGAGCTGCATGCCGCCGACTGCGAGATCGAGCGCGTGCGCTCGCGCCGCGACGACCGCGGCGAGCGTCCGCAGGAACTGGCCCGCGCCAGCTACGACGAGGCCTCGGGTGAACCGGCTGCCGGCGAAGAGCCGGAGGGCGCCGAGGCCCACGAGGGCGATGAGCGCGCCGAGGATCGCGGCGGCGACGAGGATCGCGGCGGCGACGAGGATGGCGACGGCCGTGGCCGGCGCCGGCGCCGGCGCCGGCGGCGCGGCGGACGCCGCGAGGATGGCGACGGGCCCGATCGCTCCCGGGCGGCAGGCGAGGATCGTGGCAACGATCGGGATGCGAGCGGTGTCGACGAGGAGGTTCGCGACGGCGAGACGCCCGAAAGCGATGCCGGCCCGGCCGACGACGAAAGAGCCGACGGCGACCGGCCGGAGGGCGAGCGTAACGAAGAAGATCGTGGCGACCGCCGCCGTCGCCGCGGCCGCCGGGGCGGCCGCCGCCGCCGCCGCGAAGGCGGCGACGGAGAACAGGCCGACCGTGAGCATCGCGCTGAAGCCGATGGCGATCGAATCGACGCCGAAGAATACGAGGCGCCGGCTCAGATCGACCGCATGCCGGGCGAATCGCAGTCGGCGGAACCCGCGCCTTACGATCCCGGCCCGCCGGTGAACGTCGAGGCGAACGCGGAAGCGGCACCTCCGCCTCCTCCTCCGCCGCCTCCCGCACCACCGGCCGTTGCCTCGGCGCCGGTGCCGATGGCCGAACCTGCACCCGCTGCGCCGCCGGTACCCGTCATCGATGCGCCGCCGGAAAAGCCTAAGCGCGGATGGTGGCGTCGCTAGGCCCCCGGCCTATGCATCATCGCCCCCTTGTCTTCGTCATCGCCGCGGAGTGAGGCGCGACGGCGCGGAGCCTGCCATGCCCAAAGCGAAGACGAGAGCGACCAGAGGTAGCGGCAGGCCGCGCGGAAAGGCCTCCCTCCATTTGCGTCTCGACTTCGGCGGTGGGCGTTCGCTGGGACCGGGCAAGGTCCACCTGCTCGAGCTGATCGCCGAGACCGGCTCGATCTCCGCCGCCGGCCGGGCGCTGGAGATGTCGTATCGTCAGGCCTGGCTGCTCATTGACGAGCTCAATCACATGTTCCGCGAGCCGGTTGTGATCGCCCAGACCGGTGGCGGTGGCGGTGGCGGCACGGTTGTCACGGAAACCGGCAATGCTGTCGTCCGCCTCTACCGCGGGATGGAGCGGCGCAGCGGCGATGCCGCGGTCGCCGAACTGCGCGCGCTGTCGCAGCTGCTGGGCGCCACTTCAGCACGCTGAAGCCCGGCCTCCCGAAGAACCGGCACGCCGGCTCAGGCGGCGTACTTGCTCTCGGTGAGCGCGGGCCACAGCGCGTCCCGGCCGGCCCTGGCGAAGGACTGGCCGATCTTCTCGCCCCAGAAGGTCTCGCTGCCGTAGTCGCGGCGCCACACCCAGAGACGGCGCGTGTAGTGATGCAGGATGTGCTCATGGGTGAAGCCCATCGCGCCCATCGACTGATGCGCGATGGCGGCAATGCGATGAGCGAAGTCTGAGCATTGGGTCTTGGCGGCGGCAATCGAGAAGCTGCCGCCGTCCGCGAGCCCGCCCTCGTCGGCATCGCGCGCCGCTGCCTCGGCCGAGGCGATGGTCGCCGCCACGCAGCTCGCAAGCTCCGCCAGCATGTGCTGGATGGCCTGGAAGGTCGAGATCGGTCGGCCGAACTGCACACGCTGCTTGCAGTACTCGGTCGCCGTCGCCAGTACCTTGTCGGCCGCCCCCGCCATCTGCATGGCGCGCGCCAGCGCCGCAAGCTCCAGCGCGCGATCGGCACTCACGGCAGAAGCAGCCGAGTATTCGACGGCCGCATTGTCGAAGGTCACGATGCCATAGGGCTCGCCGGCATGGCTCGGCGTGCTGTCGACGGAGGCCTCGCCGCTCGCCACGACGACCAGTGTCGCCTGGCCGCCGGCGCTCACGACCGAGACGAAGCGATCGGCGACGCCAGCGAACGGCACGCGCGCCACTCTGCCCGTGAGGCGGTTACCCTGAAGCGTAAGATTGCCCAGCGCCAGCGTCGCCGGACCGGCCGCGGGTTTGCCGCCCGATGCGGAAATCAGGAGATTCGCGAGCACGGTCTCGGCGAGCGGCACTGGCACGGCATGCTCTCCGGCCACGCGCAACAGCGCCATCAGGTCGGCGAGCGTTCCACCCACCCCTTCCTGTGCTTCGGGCACCGCGATCAGCGGCAGGCCCATCTCCTCGATCTCCTTCCAGAGGTCGGCGGGCCACACGCCCTTCTCGACGCCATTCACGACGTCGCGGCCGCTCAGCTCGGTGAAGAAGCGGCCGGCGGTTTCCAGGAGCATGTCGCGAGTTTCGCGGTCCATCTTGCGTCTCCTTCAGCGCAGTCCGAGGCCGCGGGCCACGATGCCGCGCAGGACCTGGGTGGTGCCACCCTGGATGGTATAGCTCGGCGCCATCATCGTGGCGTACTGGGCGATGTCGAGGAAATCGGCGAGATCGTCCTCGGTGGTGGCGTCGGACTCGGCGAGCGCACGGGCGATCTCCGGCATGTCCTGCTGGTAGATCGTTCCGAGATCCTTGACCAGAGACGCTTCGATGGCCGGCGACTTGCCGCCCTGCATCATGCCGGCGACGGCCGTCGACATCTGGCGCAAGGTCCAGAGGCGCGCGATCAGCCGGCCGAGGATGGCGTTGGCCCGCTTGGCAGGCTGGCGCCCCAGCACGCGCACGAGTTCGCGCAACACGTAGAAATTCTGCATGAAGCGCTCGGGGCCGGAACGCTCGAAGGCGAGCTCGCTCGTCACCTGCAGCCAGCCGTCGCCCTCGTTGCCGATCAGGCAGTCCTCGGGGATGAAGGCATCGGAGAAGGTCACCTCGTTCCAGTCATGCCGGCCGGCAAGGTTGATGATGGGGCGAATGGTGACACCCGGCGTCTTGAGATCGACCAAGAGCTGGCTCAGCCCCTTGTGGCGGTCGCCGTGCTGGCCGGAGGTGCGCACAAGCGTGATGCAGTAGTGGTTGCGATGGGCGCCCGAGGTCCAGACCTTGGTGCCGTTGACGCGGAAACCGCCCGGCACCGGCTCGGCGCGCGTGCGCACCGAGGCGAGGTCGGAGCCCGAATCGGGCTCGCTCATGCCGATGGAGAAGTAGCACTCGCCCTTGACGATGCGCGGCAGGATGGCCTGGCGCTGCTGTTCGGTGCCGAATTTCAGCAGCAGCGGCCCCGACTGGCGGTCGGCCACCCAATGCGAACCGGCCGGCGCGCTATTGCCCAGCAGTTCCTCGGTGATGACGTAGCGATCGAGGAAGGTGCGCTCGGCGCCGCCGTATTTCCTCGGCCAGGTGATGCCGAGCCAGCCCCTGGCGCCCAGCGCCCTGCTGAATTCGGGCGACGGCGTGTTCCAGCTCGCGAACCGATCCTCCGTCCTGATCTTCGGCAACGTCTCCTTGAGGAAGGCGCGGACCTCGCCACGCAGCGCCTCGGCATCGGGTGGCAGACGAAACGGCGGGAACTCGAGCTTGGGGATGGACATCGTCATCTCGGCAGTTGGATGCCTCTTCTCTGTCGGCTAATCCTGTGCCGCGCAACCCGGGAGTTTCGAGGGTCGAATGCCTCGCCGTCCACCACGCCTGCCGCCGCTTCTCGCAGAATTCGACGACGACGAACGCGACGCCGTTCTTGCCGCGAACCGCGCCTTCTACCGTGCCTTCAATGACCGCGACGCCGGCGCGATGGACCAGGTCTGGGCGCCGACCGGCTCGGTGATCTGCCTGCATCCGGGGCAGGCCGCGCTGCACGACCGGGCGGAGATCATGGCGAGCTTCCGCGCCATCATGAAGCATCCCGAAGCGCCCCGGGTACGCTGCGCCGAGGAATGGGTAGTCGGCCGGCCGGGACTGGCACTCGTGATCTGCCGCGAGATATTGCCAAACGCGCAACTGATGGCGAGCAACCTCTACGTCCGCCTGGGCGGCGGCTGGCATATGGTCAGCCACCATTCCGGCCCGGTGCCGCCAGTCGCCACGGAGCGCTCCGCGAGCGCGGCCGCACCGACTGCGGCACGCGACCGGCGCAAGCTCCACTAGTCGATCAGGCCACCGGACCGCAGCAGCGGCTTGAGCTTCGTGTACGGGATTTCGACCGTATAGGGGCCCGACGAGTAGGGCCCGACCTCGTACTGGTTGAAGTAGACTTCGAGCTTGCCGGCCTGCCAGCAATAGCGGTCATCGTCACGCAGCGCCTTCGTGAGCTTGGCGGGTTCAAGCGCATCGTCGAAGCCGGGATTCTCCTTGAATTGCTTCCTGAGGTCGCCGGCCACCAGCGCGACCATTTCCTTCAGCCAACGGTCGCCCGCAGCGAAGACAGCCGCCGGCCTCACCGTCTTGCCGCTGCGCAGATCCACCAGGGTGCAGGTCACGCTGCCATACCCGTGCGCGCCGCCGGTATATGCCCAGAATGACCGCGACACCGTGATGGCGTCGGGCGCCGGACGATAGAGCGAATAGCCGCCCTCGGCAGACCACTCCTGCTCGCGATCGGCGCCGGCGTCCGCGGTCGGCGTCGTCTCGCGCGCGCCCTTTGTCGCCGCGTCTGCAAAACCGCGGTTGACGATCGAAAAATCGGCGGTCGTTCCGGCGAAGCGCGGATAGCTGATGTCGATCGCGTAGCTGATCTTGCCGACCCTGCCCTTCTTCTGGATCGACTCCTCTTCGACAAAAGGATAGGTGCCGGTGCCCGAAGCCTTGAGATCCGCGATGCGATTCTCGTAGCGCGCGGCGAGGCAGCGGGTGATCGCATCGTCGTCGCCGCGCGCGCAGCCGCGGTTGCGGTTCACGATCCACTGCACCTGGCTCTTCTGCAGAGCCTCCTTCGCCGGACCGCTGAGGCGTGCGAGCAGCGCCGCGTAAAGTGCTCCCATCTCGCGGTCAGCCTTGGCGACGTCCTTGTCCAGGCAGATCGCGCGATCGATGGCGCTGGCTGCCTTGGCACAATCGAAGCTCGGTCCGCTTTGCGCGACGGCACCGACAGGGCCCAAGACGACGGCCAGCAGCGGAATGACGACCGGTCTCACGCCCGCCTCCATGCCCTCAGACGCCGGACCGCCTCCTCCATCTCGGCAGTCGAGCCCGCGAAGGAGATGCGCAGCGTACCTGCTCCGCGAGCGCGATCGAAGTCCACGCCCGGCGTCGTCGCGACGCCCGCTTCGCGCAGCATGCGGCCGCAGAACTCGCGGCTGTCGTTCGTGAGATGGGAGACATCGGCGTAGATGTAGAAGGCGCCCTGCGCCGGCGTCAGCCGGTCGAGACCGGCGCCCGGCAATCCGGCCATCAGCAGATCGCGGTTGGCGCGGTAGCGCTTCACGTGGCCGTCCAGCTCCTCGCGGCATTCGAATGCGGCGAGCGCGGCGTGCTGGCTGAGCGTCGGCACCGAGATGAAGAAGTTCTGCGTCAGCCGCTCGATCGGCCGCACCAGGTCGGGTGGCACGACCAGCCAGCCAACGCGCCAGCCAGTCATGGAGAAGTACTTGGAGAAGCTGTTCACGACGATCGCGCTGTCGGAGACCTCGACCGCGGACGTCGCCTCTCCCTCGTAGACGATGCCGTGATAGATCTCGTCGGAGATCAACCGCACGCCGTTGCCGTCGCACCAATCGGACAGCGCCCCAAGCTCGCCGCGCGTCACCATTGTGCCCGTGGGATTGGAGGGGCTCGCCACGATCAGCCCGTCGATGCGGCCCGCCTTCTCGAGTGCCGCGACCGTCGGCTGGAACCGGTCGGCCGCCGAAGTCGGCAGGTCGACGACCTCGAGATTGAGTGCCGTCAGGATGTTGCGGTAGGCCGGATAGCCGGGTGCGGCGAGCGCAATCCGATCGCCGGCGTCGAAGCTCGCGAGAAAGGCCAGGGGAAAGCCCCCGGACGATCCGGTCGTCACGATCACCCGCTCCGGCGAAACGTCCGCGCCGTAGCTTTCGCGATAGTGCCGAGCGATGCGCTCGCGCAGCGCCGGAATGCCGAGTGCCGCGACGTAGCCGATGCGATCGGCATCGAGCGCCGCGTGCGCTGCAGCCAGTGCCCCCTTGGGCGCCGGCGTGCTGGGCTGGCCGACCTCGAGGTGAATGACCGTGCCGCCCGCCGCTTCCTTCTCCGCGGCGGCCGCCATCACGTCCATGACGATGAACGGATCGACGCCGCTGGCACGGCGCGAGAGCTTGCCCGACATGGCCCGGCGTCAGCGCTCGACGGCGACTGCGGCGAGTCCCGCGCCTGCCGGATCGGCCGCCGCGCGGCAGCGTTCGGGGCTGGCGCGCAATCCGGACGGGCAGGCGATGGCGTTGACGAAGCCGCCCTGTCCGCGGCTGCTGCCGAGCACGACCGCGAGGTTCTTGTCGTTGTCGATGACCTGGTTGGCCACCCAGCCGAGCGCCTGTGCAGCCGTCGCCGCGCCGCCGCCGGCGCCGGCGAATGTGAATTCGCCATTGCCGGGGTTGGCGATGATCAACGGACTGACGGATGCCGCACCGGGCGTCGGCGCACCGAGCAGGATGCCGCTGCCGGGCGCCACCACGCGGGCGCCGAAGAGCTGCCCCATCGACAGCGCGCAGGCCGCCGCACCGCCTTTCGTATCGACGGCCGCGAAGCCCGCGAAGCCGCCGGAGTCGCCCGGTGTTCCTCCGGCGGGTCGGCCGCCTTTCCATCCCGCCATGACCGCAGCACCCGCCGCGGGAGCCGGCGCCGCGTAGACACGGCTGCGGTAGTGCGTCGCGGTCATGGGCGCACCGGCTTGCGGCACGGCAGCGCGCAACGTTTCCATCGGCAGGCTGCCGCCCGCCGCTGCGACCTGCTCCGAGAACCTGCGCCCGAGACTGCCTTGGAAGAACTCGCCGCCGCCGCGCTGACGGATGGCGCTTAAGGTCGCAGCCAGATCGGGCTGCACCAGGTTGGTCCCTTCGGTCGCGCCGCCGAAGAGGCGTCGTGCCTCATTGTCACCGCCCAGGGCACTGCCGCCCGCCAGCACGTCACGCGCGAGCGCACGCGATACCGGCACGCCGAAGCGGGCCAACCGCTCGCCCGGCGAGACCGTCTGCTCCCACCGCAGCGAGCCGTGCCGCACATGCATCAAGGTGACAGCGCGCACGCCGACCGGCACCGAGAAGGCCGCGCCCCGCACCGCGCCAGGCGCCGCGACCGGTGGGAAGACGAAGGCTTCCGCCTGCTTGGTCTTGTCGTCATGGACGACGCAGGCGCCCGATGCGCCGAGCGATGCCGCCGAAGGCATGGTCACCGCAAGGGCGAAATACATGGCGACGGCGGCGTCGGTCGCGTTGCCCCCGGCCAGCAGGATGTCGCGCCCGACTTCGGCTGCCCGTCCCTCGTCCGCGGCGGTCGCGGCGAAGGAGCCGCTCGCAGTGACAGACGAAAGCCCCTCACGGCCCGGCGATCTGCCGCCCGGATTTGCGGCATTCTCGGCCCGGTCCCGCTCGCGGTCTGTCTCACTAAAGCCACAACCGGCCAGCAAGAAGAGCCCGATCAGGGCCGCCGACCGCAATTGACGCGGCCGCCGCGCGTTCCTAGCCTGCAAAAAACCCGTGCCGACCGTGTTCAAACGCATCACCACCCTCATCTTCCTGACGCTTCTGGCGCTGGCGCCGCTTCGTGCCGCGACGGCCCAGCAAGGTCAACGTCTCAATCTGATCCGCGACGCCGAGATCGAGAGCACGATCCGCACCTTCACGATCCCCATCTGGAGGGCCGCCGGTCTCGACCCCAACGGCGTCGAGATCATGCTCGTCCAGGATGGTTCGCTCAACGCCTTCGTGGCGGGCGGCCAGCGGATCTTCATCAACACCGGCCTGATCATGCGCACGGAGCGGCCGAACCAGCTGATCGGCGTCATGGCGCATGAAAGCGGCCATATCGCCGGCGGCCATCTGGCGCGGATGCAGGAAGAGCTGCGTGGCCTGACGACCATGCAGATCCTGGAGACGATCCTCGCCGGCGGTGCCATGGCCGGCGGCGCGCTCGGCGGGACAGGCGGCGGCGCCGCAGGGCACGGCGGCGGCACCGCCCGACCGATGGCGCCGGGCTCGCTGATGTCCTTCCTCAAGTACACGCAGACGCAGGAAAGCGCGGCAGACCAGGCGGCGATCAGCTATCTGCAACGCACCGGCCAGTCGCCCAAGGGCACGATCGAGTTCCTGCGCTATCTCCAGCGCGAGGAGAAGCTCGCGATCAACCGTCGCGACCCGTATCTCACCACCCACCCCCTTACGCCCGAGCGCATCGCGGCGTTCGAGGAAGCCGCGTCGCGCTCGCCCTACAAGGACACGCCAGACTCGGCGCAGTTCCTGGCACTGCACCAGCGCATGGTCGCCAAGCTCTACGGCTTCATAGCGCCGGACGTCGCCCTGCAGCGCTACACGGAGGCCGATCGCTCGGTGCCGGCGCGCTATGCCCGCGCCATCGCCCTCTATCGCAAGGGCAACCTCGGGTCGGCGCTGCTGACGATCGACGGGCTGCTGAAGGAATTTCCCAACGATCCGTACTTCCACGAAGTGCGCGGCCAGATGCTCTACGAGAACGGCCGCGCTGCCGAATCGATCGCCTCCTATCGAAAGGCCGTGCAGCTCGCGCCGGCAGCAGCGATCCTGAAGATCGACCTTGCGCGCGCCCTCCTCGACGTCAACAAGCCCGACAACGATCGCGAGGCTGTGCGCAACCTCGAACTCGCCACCCAACAGGAGTCCGGCAGCTTCGAGCTGTGGCGGCTGATGGCGGCGGGCTATTCCAAGCTGAACAATCCCGGCATGACCTCACTGGCGCGTGCCGAGATGGCCGCGCTCCGCGGTCAGCGCAGCGAGGCCCAGACCCATGCCGACGCCGCGACGCGCCAGCTCCAGGCCGGCACCCCGGCCTGGCAACGCGCTCAGGACCTGAAGGCCTACATCAACAGCCGGCCGCGCCGATAGCGCCGGCTCCGGAGACCAAGAAAATGCGTTCGCTTCTCATTGCACTCACGCTCGGCCTGCTCCTCGCCGGCGCCCTGGTCGCCAGCCGCACCAGCATGCCGGGCCGCTTTGCCACCCCGGACAAGAACGCCGAGGCGACGGTCCCGGCCAGTCTCGGCACCAGCATCCGCGCCTACCTGATGGCCAATCCCGAGGTGCTGGTCGATGCGATGCAGGAGCTCGAACGCAGGCAGGACAGCCAGCGCGACGCCGTCGCCCAGAAGGCGATCGTCCAGCAGGAAGCCGAGCTGTTCCGCGACGCCGACAGCCCGATCGGCGGCAATCCGTCGGGAGACGTCACCATCGTCGAGTTCAACGACTACCAATGCCCCTATTGCAAGCGCGCGCACAAGGCGATGAAGTCGGTCGTCGGCGCCGACGGAAAGGTGAAGATCATCTACAAGGACCTGCCGATCCTCGGCGAACCGTCGCGCATCGCAGCCCTTGCCGCCCTCGCCTCGATCAAGCAGGGCAAGCATCAGCCGCTGCACAACGCGTTGATGGAGTTCAACGGCAAGCTCGATCGCGAGAAGATCCTCGAGATCGCCGCATCGGTCGGCCTCGACATGGCGCAGCTTCAGAAGGACATGGAAGATCCCAAGCTGCGCCAGATCATCGACCGCAACATGGCGCTCGCCGGCGCGCTGGGCGTGCGCGGCACGCCCGCCTTCGTGATCGGCAAGCAGTTTGTGCCGGGCGCCGTCGACGCCGATTCGCTCAAGCAGCTCATCGCCGACGCCCGCAAGGGCGCCTAGCGCGACACCGTCGCGGTGAGCCCGAGCGCGTTCACGAGATCGGCGCCGGGCTTCAGCAGGTAGTCGAGCTTCTCCAAGCCGAGCGCCGGCTGCGGCTTGGCCTCGACCGTGAGCGTGCCGCCCTGCTCCACGAAGCGCGCAACGGCGTCCTGGATCTTCGCCATGTCCTGGGTGATCAGCACGCCGGGCGGCTGGTAGCGGCGGATTTCGGCCGCGAGCGCGGCACGCTCTGCGGCGAGCGTCTGGCGGCCGAACGTCGCCTTGGCCTGGAGGCCTCGCTGCAGAAGGCTCTTGTCGGCAATGACGAGCTTCGCCGAAGCGAGCGCTGCCTTGGTGCCGAACAAGGCGAAGACGTCGGCCTCGTCGATCGCCCGCCAGAACTCCTCGTCGGCATCCACGATCCGCGCGGCAAAGGAGATTTCGGCGAGATCTGGCCCGCCCAGCATGCAGGCCTCGATCCTCAGCTCCTGGCGGACAAGGTCGTCGACCGCGCTGCAGTCGAAGCCCAGCCGGATCTCCTTCAGGTTCATGGCCTGCATGACCATGCGCATGCCGATCGCCTCGACACTGCGCATCGACGGCGCCAGGACGAACCCCTCGACGCGCGTGCGCGACCGGCTCGTCTCGGGTCCTGCGCGCACCGTCTCGCTCGTGATATTGTCCAGCGACAGCCCGTATCGCGTCAGGAGCTCACCGCCAAAACCTGAAAGGCGTGCCTTCGCCACCGGAATGCGCCCGATCGGCGTTCCCGGCTCCCAGTCGATCGACGATGCGTGGCCGATAGGGCGGCGCAGATCGACTCCGCCCGACGAGATTTCGGCCACCTCCAAAGTGGCGGCCCGCGCATTTGCCGCCCTGATCTGGAAGCCCCTGAGGTCGAGGGTTTGCATCAGGCCGCGGACGTAGCCGGCGAACGTCGCGCTCGTCAACGAGTAGATTGTCCCGTCGAAGGCCCGATGCGCGACATCGGTCTGTTCGAGACGTCCGACCGTCAGCGCCCCGAGCAGGCGGGCGATCATGATCTCGTTGCGATGCGGCCCCTCGTACGCTCCGTCGTAGCGCGGCAGATCGAGGTCCGTGGCCGTCAGCCCGCCGATCGTCCAGGTGCCGCCCTCATCGGGCTGGCCGAGCCTGAGATTGCGCAGGCTGAGGCGCCCTACGTGCAGCGGATCGCCCCAACCCAGGCCGCTGAACGGTACGCGCCCCTTCAGCAGTTCGGCGAGCGGCCAGGCGAGGCCAGATGCCCGCCATTCCTCGATCTTGAGTTCGCTGTTCGGACCGCCGGCGACGTCGCCGAGCGAGACGCTGCGCTCGAGGAAGCTAACCTTGACGGTCTCGGCCTTGACGCCACCCTGCTGCAGCGCGGCCTTCAGGCGGTCGGCGGCAAAGTCTTCCGCAAGCGGAAGCGCTGCGACGCCGATGCCGACCAAGGCAATTGCGGCGCCGAGCGCGACCATCGACTTCCTCACGGCTCGGCATCCGGCTGTCTGGCAGGCTGCGCGGCGGCGAAAGCGGGATGCTTCATGCAGGTGTCGTAAATGCGCTGGATCGTCGGGTAACGCTTCATGTCGACCTTGAAGCGCGTGGCGTTGAAAACCTGCGGGGCGAGGCACATGTCCGCCATGGTCGGGGAGTCGCCATGGCTGTAGGCGCCGGTCCTGGGGTCCCCGGCGATCGTCGCTTCATAGGCATCGAAGCCGGTTTCGATCCAATGGCGCGACCAGGCGAAAGTGCTTTCCTCCGTCTGGCCGAACTTTTCGCGCAGGTACTTCATCACCCGCAGATTCTGGATCGGATGGATGTCGGCGGCAGCGATCAGCGCTAGCGAGCGCACCCGCGCCCGGCCAACGGCATCGCGCGGCAGCAGCGGCGGCTCGGGATACGTCTCCTCCAGGTACTCCAGGATGGCGATGGACTGGGTCAGCACTTCGCCCGAATCGAGGACCAGAGCCGGCACGAGCTTCTGCGGGTTGAGGGCGACGTAGTCGGGCGCCGCCTGCTCGCCCTTCCGCAGGTGCCGCGAGGCATGCTCGACACCGACCCCCTTGAGGTTCAGCGCGATGCGCACGCGATACGCCGCCGACGAACGAAAATAGCCGATGAGCTTCATGACCGCCTCCGGCAGCCACTCTAGCACGGTCTAGCCGGGCGGCGTGTAGCGCACGACCTTCTGGTCGATCGCCCCGAAGATCGACTTGCCCGCCTTATCGAACATCTCGATGCGGATCTGGTCGCCGAAGCTCATGAACGGCGTCGTGGGCTTGCCGCTGTCGATGGTCTCTCGCACGCGCCGCTCGGCGACGCAGGAGCAGCCGGCGCTGGCATCGCGGTTCGCCACCGTCCCCGAGCCGACGACCGTTCCCGCCTCGAGATGCCGCGTCCTGGCGGCGTGGGCAATGAGCTGGCCGAAATCGAACGTCAGGTCCGTCGCGGCGTTGGGATGGCCGAACTCCCTGCCGTTCAACGACGAGATCAGCGGCAAGTCGAGTCTGGCGCCGTTCCAGGCATCGCCCAGCTCGTCGGGCGTCACGGCCACCGGCGCGAACGCGGTCGCCGGCTTGCCATGGAAGAAGCCGAAGCCCTTGGCGAGCTCCGTTACGATGACGTTGCGCAGCGAAACGTCGTTCAGGATCGTGACCAGCTTGATGTGCTTGCGTGCTGCCGCCGGCGAGATGCCCATGGGAACGTCGTCGACGATCACGCCGATCTCGCCCTCGAAATCGATGCCGTAGGCCTCGTCGGCAACTTCGATCTCGTCGTTGGGACCGATGAAGGAGTCCGAGCCGCCCTGGTACATCAGCGGGTCGGTCCAGAAGCTGGGCGGCATCTCGACGCCGCGCGCCTTGCGGACCAGCTCGACATGCACGACGTAGGCCGAACCGTCGGCCCACTGGTAAGCGCGCGGCAGCGGCGCCGCCAGCGCCGTCGTATCGAGTTCGAAGGAGCCGACGACCTTGTCGTCCTCGAGCTGCTCGGCGATCGCCCGCAGCTTTGGCGCCGCGGTCGCCCAGTCGTCGAGTGCCTTCTGCATCGTCGCCGCCGCGTTGCCGGCGCGCACCGCCCGCGTCAGGGCGCGATTGACCACGATCAGCGTGCCGTCGCGGCCGCCATCTTTCAACGATCCCAATTTCATTGCCTGGCTTTCCCCTACTCCGCGGCCTGCTTCATCTCCGCCGGCCGCCACGACTTCACGTAGCCATCGAACTCGACGCCTGCCGGCATCTTGGCGACGTCGATCGCATCGCGCGTATCGATCATCACCGCGACCTCGTCGGTCTCCATCCTGCCGCCCTTGGTCGCCGCATGGAACGCCTTGGGATGCGGCCCGTGCGTGAAGCCCGTGGGATGCACCGTCATCATGCCGGGATGGATGTTGTCGCGACTGAAGAAGCTGCCCTTGTGATAGAATATCATTTCCTCGTAGTCGTCGTTGTTGTGGAAGAACGGCAGACGCAGCGCCTCCGGATCGCTCTCGAACGGCCGCGGCACGAAGGTGCAGACCACGAAGCGGCCGGCCATCCAGGTCGTGTGCGCCGATGGCGGCAGATGGACGCGATGGCTCATCAGCGGCCGCAGGTCGCGCCAGTTGATGCGCACGACGCTCAGATCGCCGTGCCATCCCTCCGCATCGAGCGGATTGAAGGGATAGGTCACGGTCGAAAGCTGGTTGCGTCGCTTCACCGACACTTTCCACGTCCGCTCGTCCTGCTGCGCCCTGAACGCCGCGTCGATGCGCGGGGTGTCGAGCATTGCAGTGTCGAAGATCGCGTGGTGTCCGACCAGGCCCTTCTCCGGCAGGGTAAAGTGGTCGTTGGTCGCCTCGATCATCAGCGATACGGTGGGCTTGGCGGGCTCGAGCCGCCACATCGTGCCGCGCGGAATGACGAGGTAGTCGCCCTCGACATAGTCGAGATGGCCGTAGTCGCAGAACAGCGCACCGTTGCCTTCATGGATGAACAGAAGCTGGTCGCCGTCGCCGTTGCGGGCGAGCTCGCGCATCGCCCCGTCGAGCCGCCAGATGTGCATCTGCAGGTGGGCGTTGCTCATGACCGGTTCGGCCGCCCAAGGGCTCGCCTTGGCCGTCGCGAGCTTACCGAGGTCGAACGCGCGCGGCCGGATCGGGCCCTCGAAGTCGAGCCAGTCGGTCGGCTTGTGGCGGTGATGGAACTGCGCCGAAGGGCCGAAAAAGCCCTCCTTGCTGATCTCGCGCTCGTAAGTGCCTTCCGGCAGCCGGACATGGGCCTGGCGCGAAGCGGTGCCCTCGACCTGGCGCAGCGGAATCCAGTTCTTGCTCATGGTTTCCTCCTCAGGACTTCAGTACGCCGCGGCGGATCTGGTCGAGCTCGATCGACTCGAACAGGGCGCGGAAATTGCCCTCGCCGAAGCCCTCGTTGCCGCGGCGCTGGATGATCTCGAAAAAGATCGGACCGATCACGGTCTGGGTGAAGATCTGCAGCAGCAATCCGCCGCCTTCCGTCGGCGCGCCGTCAATCAGAATGCGGTCGGCGGCAAGACGCCGGAGATCCTCGCCGTGGCCCGGCAGCCGCTTGTCGACCTGCTCGTAGTATGTGTCCGGAACGGTCTGGAACGGCACGCCCTTGGTCTTCAGCGTCTCGACGGCCTCGTAGATGTCGTGGGTGCCGAGGGCAATATGCTGGATGCCCTCGCCGTGGTAGGCGGACAGATATTCCTGGATCTGCGACTTGTCGTCGGAACTCTCGTTGATCGGGATGCGGATCTTGCCGCACGGGCTGGTCATCGCCTTGGACTTGAGCCCGGTCAGCTTGCCTTCGATGTCGAAATAGCGGATCTCGCGGAAATTGAAGAGCCGCTCGTAGAAGTCGGCCCACTCGGCCATGCGACCGCGATGCACGTTGTGCGTCAGGTGGTCGATGTAAGTAAGGCCGACGCCCTTCGGATTGCGGTCGACACCCGGCAAATAGTCGAAATCGACGTCGTAGATCGAGCCGCGCTCGCCGTAGCGATCCACGAGATAGAGCAGCGAATCGCCGATGCCCTTGATGGCCGGGATGTTGAGCTCCATCGGCCCGATCTTGCCCTCGACGCCCCAGGCCCCGAGCGACAGCGCGCGCTTGTAGGCGGCCGCCGCATTCTTCACGCGCAAGGCAATGGCGCAGACCGAGGGGCCGTGCACGCGCGCGAACCCCTGCGCGAAGCTCTCCTTCTCGGCATTGACGATGAAGTTCACGTCCCCTTGTCGATAGAGCGACACGTCCTTCGAACGATGCTTCGCCACCTTGGTGAAGCCCATGCTCTCGAAGAGCGCGCCGAGCGCCGCAGGATCGGGCGCGGTGTATTCGACGAACTCGAACCCGTCAGTGCCCATGGGGTTCACCTTGTCGATCTCCACGACGTTCTGGCCGCCGATGCTCGCCATGACTGATCTCCTGCGATTGACCGAGGGGGCGAATTAGTTTCAGATGTAACTATTATGCCTTCCGCTTTGCAAGCCCTCGAACTGGAGAAATTCCTCCCCTACCGGCTGTCCGTCCTCGCCCAGCTTGTGAGCGAATCGCTACACGACCTCTACGCCGAGCCCTTCGGGCTGAGCGTCACGCAGTGGCGGGTGATGGCGGCGCTGGGGCGCTTCGCTCCCCTGACTGCTTCGGAGGTGGGGCACAGGATCGTCATGGACAAGGTGGCAGTCAGCCGGGCGGTCGCGGGATTGAAGGAGCGTGGCCTGGTCGAGCGGGCGACCGACCGCAGCGACCGCCGTCGCGCCTCGTTGCGGCTCAGCGCCAGGGGGCGCGCGATGCACGCGCGAATCGTCCCCATGGCCTTGGAATATGAGGCGGCACTCTATCAGTCCCTCTCGCCGGAGGAGCGCCGAACCCTCAACGGCTTGTGCGACCGGCTGTTTGACCACGCCAAGCTGTTGAGAAGCCGGGCCTGAGGCCGCCTTGTGGCCTCGACTCCCCATGCTATAACGCCCGCCACTTCTGATTCTTTCTGATTCTGGGAGGCAGGTTTGGCCGCAAAGGCCGCCCGGCGCCCGCCGGCGACAAAACCGGTGCTGGTGCTCAACGGGCCCAATCTCAACATGCTGGGCAAGCGTCAGCCCGAAATCTATGGCCGCGAGACCCTGGCGGACGTGGAAGCGGCGTGCCGCGCCGAGGCGGCGCGGCTCGGGCTCGAGATCGAATTTTCCCAGAGCAACCACGAGGGTGCGCTCGTCGACCGCATCCAGGCGGCACGGGAGAAAAATGCCGGCATCGTCATCAATGCCGGCGCCTATACCCACACGTCGGTCGCCCTGCTCGACGCGCTGAACGCCGCCGAGCTGCCGGTCGTCGAAGTCCACCTGTCCAACATCTACAAGCGCGAGAGCTTTCGCCATCACTCCTATATCAGCCCGGCCGCCGTCGGGGTGATTGCGGGGCTCGGCAGCCAAGGCTACCTCCTCGCCCTCCAGGCGCTGGCGCGCCTGCTCGCACGCTGACTTTCATCCAGGAGCGTATCTCCATGGCAAAGTTCGAGATGGATACCGAGTTCATCGCCAAGCTGGCGAAGCTCCTTGAGGAAACCCATCTCGGCGAGATCGAGCTGGCCGACGGCGATCGTCGCATCCGTGTCGCACGTCCGACCGTAACGGTAGCGGCCGCTCCAGTGGCGATCTCCGCGCCCGCGGCCGCCCCATCCGCGCCGGTTGCCGTGGCCGCAGCGGGCGATGCCGGCACGCATCCCGGAGCGGTGAAGTCGCCGATGGTCGGTACGGCCTATCTGGCACCGGAGCCCGGCAAGCCGAACTTCGTGGCCGTCGGCGACAAGGTGACGGCCGGCCAGACGGTGCTGATCATCGAGGCGATGAAGACCTTCAATCCGATCAAGGCGCCCAAGGCCGGTACGGTGACACAGATACTGGTCGAGAATGCCCAACCCGTGGAGTTCGGCGAGCCGCTGATGGTCGTCGAGTAAGGACCCCGGCACGGATGTTCGACAAGGTCCTTATCGCCAACCGCGGCGAGATCGCGCTTCGCATCCATCGCGCCTGCCGCGAGATGGGCATCCAGACGGTCGCAGTCCACTCGACAGCGGACAGCGATGCCATGCACGTGCGCCTGGCCGACGAGTCGGTCTGCATCGGTCCGCCGTCGGCGCGCGACAGCTACCTCAACATTCCCGCGATCCTCTCGGCCGCAACCGTCGCCGGCGCCGACGCCATCCATCCGGGCTATGGATTCCTGTCGGAGAATGCGCGCTTTGCCGAGGCCGTCGAAGCGCACGGGTTCACGTTCATCGGCCCCACGCCGCAGCACATCTCCATGATGGGCGACAAGATCGTTGCCAAGCAGACGGCCAAGGAGCTCGGCCTGCCGCTGGTGCCGGGCTCGCCCGGTCCGGTCGATTCGCTCGAGGACGTGGTGGCGCTCGGGGCCAAGATCGGCTGGCCCGTCCTGATCAAGGCCGTGGCCGGCGGCGGCGGACGCGGCATGAAGGTGGTCGAGGACGCGGACTCGGCGGCCGAGGCCTTCTCGCTGGCGCGTGCCGAAGCGAAGGCCGCGTTCAGCAACGATTCGGTCTATGTCGAGAAGTATCTCGGCCGGCCGCGTCACATCGAGATCCAGGTGCTGGGCGATGGTCTCGGCGCCGGCGTCCATCTCGGCGAGCGCGACTGCTCGCTGCAGCGCCGCCATCAGAAGGTGCTGGAGGAAGCCCCGTCGCCCGCGCTCAACGCCGAGCAGCGCAACAGGATCGGCGAACTGGCCGCCGCCGCTGTGCGCAGGCTCAAGTACCGCGGCGCCGGGACGATGGAATTCCTGTTCCAGGACGGCGAATTCTATTTCATCGAGATGAACACCCGCCTGCAGGTGGAGCACCCCATCACCGAGGCGGTGACGGGGATCGACCTGGTGCGGGAGCAGATCCGCATCGCCGCCGGCGCGCCGCTCGGGATGACGCAGAAGGACATCGTCTTCCAGGGCCACGCCATCGAGTGCCGCATCAATGCGGAGCATCCGGAGACCTTCGTGCCCTGCCCTGGCCGCATCGCCGACTACCATCCGCCGGGCGGGCTCGGCGTGCGCGTCGATTCCGGCCTCTACACCGGCTACATGATGCCGCCCTATTACGATTCGATGATCGCCAAACTCATCGTGAACGGCACTTCGCGCAACGAATGCCTGATGCGGCTGCGCCGCTCGCTCGAGGAGTTCGTCATCGGCGGCATCGATACCACGATCCCGCTGCACCGCCGCATCATCGGCGAGCAGGCCTTCATCGACGGCGACTACGACATCCACTGGCTGGAGAAGCTGGTCGGCCTGAAGAAGTAGCTGCGACATGCTGGAGATCACACCCGACCTCCTGCTCCAGGCCTACCGGATCGGCGTCTTCCCCATGGGCGAGCGCCGCGACGACCCCAAGCTCTACTGGCTCGATCCCAGGATGCGCGCGGTGCTGCCTCTCGACGGCTTTCACCTGCCGCACCGGCTGGCCCGCACCGTACGCAGCGGCCACTTCGCGGTCAGCGCCGACACGGCCTTCGCCGAGACGGTGCGGGCCTGCGCCGAGCCCAGGCCCGGGCACCCCGAAAGCTGGATCAACGAGCCGATCGTCGACCTCTATACCCGGCTCCACCAGCGCGGCCACGCCCACAGCGTGGAGTGCCGCGTCGACGGCAGGCTGGTCGGTGGACTTTACGGTGTCTCGGTGGGAGCGGCGTTCTTCGGCGAGAGCATGTTCAGTCGCGAGCGCGACGCCTCGAAAGTGGCCCTGGTCCATCTCGTGGCGCGGCTCATCAGGGGCGGCTTCCGGCTGCTCGACTGCCAATTCATGACCGAGCACCTGCGTAGCTTCGGTGCGATCGAGGTGCCGCGCGACGAATTCAAGGCGATGCTGGCCGAGGCGATCGACCAACCGGCGGCGTTTCAGCGGGAGTTGGGCGGCGCCGATCCCTGCGCCATCGTGCAGGAGAGCACGCGCAAGTCGTAGACGCCGTGATCGAGCGCCGACAGCGAGGGGGTCGAGGCGAACATCCAGCCTGCGAACAGCTTCTCCTCGGCCTGTCCGGGCTTGTGATCGACGATCGTCAGATAGGCCACCGATTCCGGCGGCGCTTCGGGCACGTTGACCAGGCAATCGCCCACCGTGACCTCGAGCGTGCCGAAGCGCGTCGACTTCCCGACGGGGGCATAGAAACGTTGCGTACGGGCCGTCACTTTGTCGAGGCCCTGCAGTTCGGCCGAGCGGACGCCGGGCCCGTCCGGAACCGGTCGCAGATTGGCGTTGGCCGGCCGCTGCGGCGCCTGCGCCGCGGCCGTGCCGACGCTGGCCGCGAGAGCGGCGGCGACGACAAGGCAACGCACGGTCAGGGTTTGGCGCGGGGCGGCTTCAGCCCGTCGATCAGCTCGTGAAGCGCCTGCTTGATCTGGCTGGCGTCGCATCCCATCAGAACTCCGTCCTCCAGCGCATCGGCGCAGAGGGCTTCTATCTCCTGGATGTTCTGGTTCAGGACTTTGATCTTTTCGAGGCACGACACCGGCTTTCCGTCCGGTTGCCGCCAGACCGGGGGGGCCTTCGGAGCGTGTGCGCTCATCACTTGGCTCCCGTGCTGCCGAACATGAACTTGGCGATCAGCTCGGTGAGAGGGATGGCATCCTGCGTCTTGTCGATCTCGCCGCCGTTGCGCAGCATCTTCTTGTCGCTGCCCGGCTCCAGCACCACGACCATGCCGCCGAGCAGCGACTCGCTCACGATCTTGGCGTTCGTGTCGGCCGGCAGGTTGACGTTCGACGATACCGACAGCCGGACCACCGCCTCGTAGGTCTTGGGGTCGAGGGTGAAGCCCGTGACGGTGCCGACTTTGACGCCGCTCAAGGTGACATCGGCGCCGCGCTTCAGCCCGTCGATGCGCCCGAACCGGGCCATCACCTCGTATCCGTCAGGGCCGGTCCGGTCCGACTTCGCGAAGGCATAGAAGACGAAGACGCCGGCCACCAGAAGGACCAACGCCCCCACGATCGTCTCGACGATATTGCGGCCCACGCCGTTCCCTCCGCTGCCCGCCCTGTCAGCCCGGACGCCACGCCTCGTAGGGAGGCCTGGGCTTCTCGCCCTCGGAAAGCACATGGCCCGGCGGCCGATAGGCATGGTCGGTGCCGGTAAGGTTGGGCTGATGCGCCTTCTGCCAGGGCTTGCGCGGCGTGCCGCCGGCCGGCGGTGCCGCATCGTGCGTGTGATGCAGCCAGCCGTGCCACTCGGGCGGAATACGCGAAGCCTCGACAGTTCCGTTGTACATCACCCAGCGCTTGCGCCGCGTTCCGGCGACGATGCGCTTATCCTGGAAGTAGCGGTTGCCTTGCGCGTCAGTGCCGACGAGCTCGCCGCGCATCTTGGTGAAAAGCCAGGTGCCGATCGTCATGAATCAACCACGTCCTCGGTGACTGCGCCGCTTGTACGCGGGCGCTTCGTCGCGTGCAACGAGACGCAATCGACGCGGCGATTCATGTCGTTCGTCGACATGCGAATCACGCTTTTCGATCGCCTGTTGCGCTCTTGCATCATCTAGTACCATCAACACATCGGTCTACAAAATGTAGTTGCGCACACAAGATTTTGTAATTTACTATCATCAGGTGCCCATATGTACGTGTTCGATTTCGATCGAACACTCCCCGCGACAGGGATCGGAACGAGGGAACGGGGCACGGGGGATCGTCGATGCGCTTCGAGCGTCGGTATACGCAAGCAGGAAAATCGCCATTCGATGGAATGGCGTTTCGTGCTGCCGATTCCGAAATACGCAATCCGGACGGTTCGATCGTCTTCCAGGCGAAGGATGTCGACGTGCCGGCGTGCTGGTCGCAAGTTGCGGCCGACGTTCTTGCGCAGAAGTATTTCCGGCGCGCGGGCGTACCCGCGATCGTGAGCCGTGTCGCAGAGGCCGACATGCCTGAGTGGCTGTGGCGTTCGGTCCCGGACGAAGTGGTGATGGCCGACCTGCCGGCCGACCGGCGCTACGGTGGCGAGCAGAGCGCACGGCAGGTCTTCCATCGCATGGCCGGCGCCTGGACCTACTGGGGCTGGAAGGGCGGCTATTTCGATAGCGAAGACGACGCCCGCGCCTTCTACGACGAGCATTGCCACATGCTGGCGGCGCAGATCTGCGCGCCCAATTCGCCGCAATGGTTCAACACCGGGCTGCACTGGGCCTACGGCATCGACGGGCCGGGCCAGGGCCACTGGTATGTCGACCATCGCGACGGCATGGCCTACCCGTCGGCTTCGGCCTACGAGCGGCCGCAGCCGCATGCCTGCTTCATCCAGAGCGTCTCCGACGACCTGGTCAATGAAGGCGGCATCATGGATCTTTGGGTGCGCGAGGCGCGCCTCTTCAAGTACGGCTCGGGTACGGGTTCGAACTTTTCCAGGCTCCGCGGCGAGGGCGAGAGACTGTCCGGCGGCGGCAGGTCGTCCGGTCTGATGTCATTCCTCAAGATCGGCGACCGCGCGGCGGGCGCCATCAAGTCAGGCGGCACGACGCGCCGGGCCGCCAAGATGGTGTCGGTCGACATCGACCATCCCGACATCGAGGGCTTCATCTCCTGGAAGATGCTTGAGGAGCAGAAAGTCGCAGCCTTGGTCGCCGGCTCCCGCCTGGCCAACCGGCACCTCAACGCCGTCATGCAGGCCTGCCTCGAGAGCGGACTCGCCGGCGATGCGGCGTTCGATCCGCGGCAGAACACGGCGCTTCGTCGCGAGATCGTTGCGGCCCGCAAGGCCGAGTTGCCCGAGAACTACATCCAGCGGGTCATCCAGTTCGCTCGCCAAGGCTATCGACACATCGAGTTTCCGGCGTTCGACACCGACTGGGAGTCGGAGGCCTACACGACGGTCGCCGGCCAGAACGCCAACAACTCCGTCCGCGTCAGCGACGACTTCCTGCGGGCCGTCGAGGAAGACCGGCAGTGGGCGCTGACCGAGCGCACGAGCGGCAAGGTCGCCAAGACGGTCGGCGCCCGCGCCCTGTGGGACCAGGTCGCCGAGGCGGCCTGGCATTCGGCCGATCCGGGCATTCAGTACGACACCACCATCAACGACTGGCACACCTGCCCGGCATCGGGACGCATCAACGCGTCGAACCCGTGCTCCGAGTACATGTTCCTCGACGACACGGCCTGCAATCTCGCCTCGCTGAACCTGATGCGGTTCCGCAAGGAGGACGGGGCGATCGACGTCGCGGCGCTCGAGCATGCAAGCCGGCTGTGGACGGTCGTGCTCGAGATTTCCGTGATGATGGCGCAGTACCCGTCGCGCCGGATCGCCGAGCTCTCCTTCGAATACCGCACTCTCGGCCTCGGCTACGCCAACCTCGGCGCGTTGCTCATGGCTTCGGGCCTGGGTTACGACAGCGCCAGAGGCCGCGCCATTGCAGGCGCCCTCACCGCCATCATGACCGGTACCGCCTATGCGGCTTCGGCCGAGATGGCGGGGCTGATGGGTGTCTTTCCGGGCTTCGCGCCCAACCGCGAAACCATGCTGCGAGTTGTCCGCAACCACCGTCGCGCCGCGTACGGCGCCGGCGAGGGCTACGAGCAACTTTCGATCCCACCGGTCGCGCTCGACGCGGCCGCCTGCCCCGCCGAGCTGGCCGCTGCAGCCCGCCAGGCCTGGGATCGTGCGCTGGAGCTCGGCGAGCGGCACGGGTTTCGCAACGCGCAGGTTTCGGTCATCGCCCCCACCGGCACCATCGGCCTGGTGATGGACTGCGACACGACCGGCATCGAACCCGATTTCGCCCTTGTGAAATTCAAGACGCTGGCGGGCGGCGGCTACTTCAAGATCATCAACCAGACCGTGCCCCTTGCATTGCGCACCCTGGGCTACGACGAGGCCGCGATCTTGCGCATTGTCGCCCACGCGGTGGGTCATGGCTCCCTGGCAACCGCACCGGCGGTCAACCACGTGACGCTGGCGGCGCGCGGCTTTGACGCGGAGATGCTGACGCGAGTCGACCAGGCGATCGCGACCGCTTTCGACATTCGCTTCGTCTTCACTCGCTACACGCTGGGCGATGCGTTCTGCCGAGACGTACTCGGCCTCGACGACGCGGCGCTCGCCGATCCCCGGCTCGACATTCTCGCGCGCCTCGGCTTCTCGAAGAGCGATATCGCCGCGGCCAACGCCCACGCGTGCGGGACGATGAGCATCGAAGGCGCACGCGATCTGCGCGGCGAGCATCTCTCCGTGTTCGATTGTGCAAATCCCTGTGGACGAGATGGCACGCGCTGCTTGTCTGCGGAGAGTCATATACGCATGATGGCTGCAGCCCAGCCGTTCGTATCGGGCGCCATCTCCAAGACCATCAACATGCCGAACGCAGCTACGGTCGAGGATTGCCGCAAGGCCTATGAGATGTCGTGGAAGCTCGGGTTGAAGGCCAACGCGCTCTATCGCGACGGCTCCAAGCTTTCGCAGCCGCTGTCCGCCATGGTTATCGGCGACGATGTGGCCGCCAACGACGATCTCGCCGATCTCGCGCCTGCCGCGCGAGCGCCGATCATCGCCGAGCGCATCGTCGAGCGTATCCTCGAGCGCGAGGTTCGGGCCGGACGCGAACGGCTGCCGCAGCGGCGCAAGGGCTATACGCAGAAGGCCATCGTGGGCGGCCACAAGGTTTACCTGCGCACCGGCGAGTACGAGGACGGCCGGGTCGGCGAGATTTTCGTCGACATGCACAAGGAGGGCGCTGCGTTCCGCAGCCTGATGAACAACTTCGCCATCGCGATCTCGATCGGCCTGCAATATGGCGTGCCGCTCGAGGAATTCGTCGAGGCCTACACCTTCACGCGCTTCGAGCCGTCGGGCCTGGTGGAAGGCAACGACGCGATCAAGATGTCGACGTCGGTGCTCGACTACATCTTCCGCGAGCTCGCGATCTCCTATCTCGGACGCAACGACCTCAGCCACGTCGAGCAGGCGGACCTTCACCCTGACGGAGTTGGCCGCGGCGAGATTCAGGGCGAGCTGCCCTCGCCCGGCACAGACGCCGCCGAGGCGGCGGCAGCCGCCGTCAGCCGCATCGCCAGCGTCGGCTATGTGCGCAGCAACCTTTACGTATTGAACGGCCGGACGGCCGGCAATGTCGCGATCGCCAACGAAGCGATCGCTGCCGGCACCGCGCCCAACGGACTGACGGACGGCCCAGCCGTCGCTACGGCGCACATCGCCAAGGCGGCCGTCGTCGGCGTCGCGCTCGGAGAAGCATCCTCCTCGACCATGGGTCTCGCCCTTGAGGCGAAGCTCAAGGGATTCGAAGGGGATGCCTGTCCGGAATGCGGCAACTTCACCATGGTTCGCAACGGGACGTGCCTCAAGTGCACGACCTGCGGCGGCACCACGGGCTGCAGTTGAGCATGCGTGGCGTAGCGTACCCGCGTACCCCGGGGCCCTCGCGGTTGGGGACCTCATAGCTAACCATAGGAGACAGTTATGGCTGCTAAGAAGAAGGCTGCTAAGAAGAAGGCTGCTAAGAAGAAGAAGCAGTAAAAAGGAAAGGGCGTAGGCCAAAGTTCACTTTGGCCCCTCTAACCAACGCCTTTCGGCTTCCGTGTGGGCGCCCTTTCGGGCCCCACCGGAAGCCACCTTCAGAAGACGAGCATCAAGCCGATCCGACGCCTTGGCTTGCCAGGGCGGAAAGGCGGAAACTAGCTAAAGCGTCCGGCGACCCATTGGTCTGCCGGACTTTTTTCATGTGCGCTGTCGCGCCTTGAAGCCGGCTCATTTCCGCACTACATGGCGGAATATGGATACTGACCAGTCAGTCAATGCCACGGGAGGTGACGCCGGCACTTCCTATCGGGTGCGTCGGCCGGAAGACCGCGCGCGGGAAATCGCCCGCGCCGCGCTCGACCTGTTCGTTACCCGCGGCTTTGCCGCAACGAAGCTCGATGACGTGGCCAAGGCGGCCGCGGTCAGCAAAGGCCTCCCCTACCTCTACTTCAAGAACAAGGAAGAGCTCTTCAAGGCGGTCATCACCGAGGCCATCGGCGGCCCGCTTGCCGAGGCAAGCGAGATGATCGACGGCTTCGACGGCTCGAGCGAAGACCTGTTGCGCGAGCTGGTCGCGGGCTTCCGCGCCTTCGAGGAGAGCCCGGCCGGCGGCGTCGTGAAGCTGATCCTGGCGGAAGCCGGCAATTTTCCCGACGTCGCGCGCTTTTTCTGTACCCACTTCGACGTGCGCGGCCGAGACCTCTTCATCCGCACGCTGCGTCGCGGAGTGGAACGCGGCGAGTTCCGTCCGCTCGAGGACCTTGAGATGACGGCGGTCATCGTCGCCCAGCCGCTCGCCATGTTCTCGGTGTGGAAACGATCTCTCGCGCCGTTCGATCCCGGCATCAAGGTCGACAGCGATCAGTTCTACGCCGCGTATCTCGACTTCGTACTCAAGGGGCTTCGCGCATGACTGCCAAGCGCAAGATTTTCCTGGCGGCCCTCGGCGCCGTGCTCCTGCTGGCCGGCGGCGGCTTCGCCTGGAAGGCAGTCAAAGGTCCTTCGCCGGCCGGAAACGGCACGTCGACGACCAAGGCGACAGAGCGGCAGCTCGAACTGATCCCGGCGGAAGTACACGTCATCAAGCCGCGTGGCCTGGTCGACACGGTGCGCTTCACCGGCACGACACAGCCGATCGATCAGACCATCGTGAAGAGCCGGGTCGCCGGCCGCCTAGCCGAGGTGCTGGTGCGCGAAGGCGACCGGGTCGCGGCAGGCCAGGTGCTGGCCCGTTTCGAGACGACCGAGCTGCAGGCCAGGGTCAACGAACGGCAGTCGGCGCTGGAGGCGGCCCGCGCTGACGCGCGCTGGACCGCGCGCGACCGCTCCGACAAGGAAACGCTCGCCAATCGCAACATCGTATCGCAATCCGCTGCGGATCAGGCGCGCGCCACGGCCGAGAATCGCGCCTCGATGGTGGCAGTCGCCGAGGCCCAGCTCGAGGTCGCGAAGAAGAACCTGGCCGACGCCGAGGTCCGCGCGCCGTTCGACGGTGTGGTCGGCGAACGCCTGGCCAACCAGGGCGAATCGCTGCCGATCGACGGTAAGATCCTTGCCCTGCTGGACACCAGCCACGTGGAAATCGCCGCCCAGATGCCGGCTGCCGACGTCGTCCGCATGAAGGTGGGCCAGGCCGCCACCGTGACGCTCGAGGGCTTCGGCGACCGGGTGTTCGACGGCAAGATCACGCGTATCAGCCCGACCACGCAGGCGGGCTCTCGCTCAATCCCCGTCTATGTCGAGATCGTCGATCGCCATGAGGCGCTGCGCGGCGGCCTGTTCGGCACCGGCACCGTGACCGTGATGGAGAAGAGCCATGCGCTGGCGGTGCCGGCGGCGGCCATGCGCAAGGACGACCAGGGCGACTATGTCCTGGTGGTCGAGAATGGCGTGCTGGCGCGCAAGCCGGTCGGCGCCGTCCGCACCTGGTCGCGCGGCGAGCTGGTCGAGGTCAAGGGCCTCGAGTCGGGCATGACGGTCGTCTCGGCACCGTTGCCTGGACTGCGCGCCGGCCAGAAGGTCAATCTCATCGAGAGCCGCTAGGCGGCCACCGAGAGCCCGACAGATGAAGCTCACGCAAATCGCGGTCGACAATCCGGTCTTCGCCACCATGATGATGGTGGCATTGCTGGTGATGGGCCTGTTCTCCTATCGCCAGCTCGGCATCGACCAGTTTCCCAATGTCGACTTTCCGATCGTCGTGGTCACCACCGACTATCCCGGCGCCTCGCCGGAGACGGTGGAAACCGAGATCAGCCGCAAGATCGAGGAATCGGTCAATGCCATAGCCGGCATCAAGGCTCTCACCTCGCGCTCGCTCGAGGGCAAGTCGATCGTCATTGCCGAGTTCGAGCTTTCCGTGCAGTCGGCCGTTGCCATGCAGGACGTGCGCGAGAAGGTCCAGCAGGTCCGCGCCGCGTTCCGATCGGAGATCAAGGAGCCGCTGATCCAGCGCTTCAATCCCGACGACCAGCCGATCATCTCGATCGCCGTGCGCTCCGACATCCGCTCGGTGCGCGATCTCACGACGCTCGCCGACCAGGTCATTGTCAAGCGCCTGCAGACCGTGCGCGACGTCGGCCGCGCCACCATCGCGGGCGGCCTGAAGCGGCAGATCAACATCGAGCTCGACCCCGGCCGCATGCACGCGCTTCGCGTCGGCGTGAACGACATCATGCGGGCGATCAAGGACGAGAACCAGAACTTCCCGGCCGGCAACGTCCAGCGCGGCAACGACGACCGCGTCATCGAGGTCACCGGCCGCGTCGCCGAACCGGGCCAGTTCGCCGACCTGATCGTCGCACGGCGCGGCCTCGCCCCGGTCTACCTGCGCCAGGTCGCCAACGTGGTCGACGGGCAGCAGGAGCTGGAGAATGTCGCCACCCTGAACGGTGAGCGGGCGCTGGCCATCGACGTCGTGAAGACCCAGGGTTCCAACACCATCGAGGTGGCGCGCGGCGTCCGCCGCGCCGTTGAGGAGATCCAGAAAGCGCTGCCGCCGGACGTCAAGCTCGAGATCGTGCGTGACAGTTCGCGCGGCATCCAGAACTCGGTCAACAACGTGCAACAGACGATGCTCGAGGGCGGCCTGCTCACCATCGCCATCGTCTTCCTCTTCCTGCACTCCTGGCGCAGCACGGTGATCACCGGGCTGGCCTTGCCGATCTCGGTGTTCGGGTCGTTCATGGTGATGGCGGCCTTCGGCTTCACCATGAACGTGCTCACGCTCATGGCACTCAGCCTCGCCATCGGCATCCTGATCGACGACGCCATCGTGGTGCGCGAGAACATCATGCGCCACATCGGCTTCGGCAAGACGCACCGACAGGCGGCCATCGACGGCACCAACGAGATCGGGCTGGCCGTCCTCGCCACCACCTTCTGCATCGTCGCGGTGTTCTTGCCAGTCGCCTTCATGGGCGGCATCATCGGCCGCTTCTTCTTCCAGTTCGGCGTCATGGTCTCGGCCGCAGTGCTGATCTCGCTGTTCGTTTCCTTCACGCTCGACCCGATGCTGTCGTCGGTCTGGTACGACCCGCAGGCCCACGGCAATGGCCGCTTCGCGCGCATCGTCAATGGTGCGCAGGGGTATGCCAATCGCGTCTATCGCGGGCTGCTTGGCTGGTCGCTGCGCTGGCCCAAGATCACCCTGCTGATTGCACTGGCGACGTTCCTCGGCAGCTTCGCGTTGCCCAAGTACATCGGATTCGAGTTCGTGCCCCAGGCCGATCTCGGCGAGCAGGTCGTCAGCATCGAGACGCCGGTGGGCTCCTCGCTGGAATACACGGAGGCGAAGCTCCGCCAGGTCGATGCCGCGGTCCGCCAGTTCCCCGAGATCGAGTACACCTACGGCACCGTCAACACCGGCTACGCCAACGGCAAGAACCAGGCGAGCCTGTACCTCAAGCTCAAGCCCCTGAAGCAGCGCAAGCGCTCGCCGGAGCAGCTCGCCCAGCCGATCCGCGAGCGGCTCGCCAGCATCCCGGGTATCCTAGTCTCGATCAACATTCCGGGCGGTCCGGGCGGCGGCGTGCAAAAGCAGCTTCAGCTCTCCTTGCAGGGCCCGGACACCGCGGTGCTCGACGCGCTGTCGCAGGACGTGATGAAGCGCGCCGAGGGTATCCGCGGCCTGGTCGACCTCGACCGCAACCTGAAGGCCGCCAAGCCCGTCCTGTCGGTGCGACTGCGCCGCGACGCCGCCTCCGACCTCGGCCTCGGTTCCGCACTCGTGGCGCAGTCCCTGCGGCCGCTCTTCGCCGGCGACGAGACCAGCCTGTGGCGCGCGCCCGACGGCGAGAACTACACGGTCATGGTCCGCTTGCCGACCGACGGCCGCACCGGCCTGGCCGACCTCCAGAGGATCTGGTTCACCGCGGGCGTCGAGCCCAATGGGCTGCCGCGCATGGTCCATATCGCCCAGATTGCCGACGTCGTGAACGATGTCGGCGCCTCGCAGATCAACCGCCGCGACCTCAATCGCGAGGTCCAGATCACGGCAAACGTGTCGGGCCGTTCGGCTGGCGAGGTCTCGAGCGACCTCCAGAAGATCCTGGCCGACACCAAGCTGCCGCCCGGCTACCGCTTCGTGTTCGGCGGTTCGACCAAGGACATGGCGGAGAGCGCCGCCTATGCCGGCCAGGCGCTGTTGCTGGCCGTGATCCTGATCTACCTGATCCTCGCCTCGCAGTTCGGCAGCTTCCTGCAGCCCATCGCCATCATGATGTCGCTGCCGATGTCGCTGATCGGCGTGTTCCTCGGCCTGCTGATTGCCGGCACGACGCTCAACATCTTCTCCGCCATCGGCTTCATCATGCTGATGGGCCTGGTCACCAAGAACGCCATCCTCCTGGTCGATTTCTTCAACCAGGCGCGGGCGCGCGGCACCCCGGTCAACGAGGCGCTGCTCGAGGCGGGCTCGATCCGGCTCAGGCCCATCCTGATGACCACGCTCGCCATGGTGTTCGGCATGATGCCTCTGGCGCTCGGCCTCGGCGAAGGTGCCAGCCAGCGCGCCCCGATGGCCCACGCGGTGATCGGCGGCCTAATCAGCTCGACCCTTCTGACGCTCGTCGTGGTCCCGGTCGTGCTGGTCTACATCGACCGGGTCGGAACATGGGCCAGGAAGCGCTTCAGCCGCTCGGCGGACGAGGAAGCAGCCTTGCACAAGCCGGCGGAGTAAGTCGCCCTCATCCCGGCACGATTCGCGCTATGCTGGTCATATGCCGGACGACACCCCGACCATCGGCCTGCGCGTCGTCGAGTCGCTTGCCGCGGTCGACGCCGCCCAGTGGGATGCTTGCGCGCTTGCCCCCGGAGCCGCGGGAAACCCATTCCTCAGCCACCGGTTCCTGAAGGCGCTGGAGGACTCCAAGTCGGTCGGCCGCCGCACCGGCTGGCAGCCGCAATACCTGCTGGCCGAATCCGACGACGGCACGCTGCAGGGCGCGGCGCCGCTCTACATGAAGGGCCACTCGCAAGGCGAATACGTGTTCGACCACGGCTGGGCCCAGGCCTTCGAGCGCGCCGGCGGCCGCTATTACCCCAAGCTGCAGGTTGCCGTGCCCTTCACCCCCGTGCCCGGCCCGCGCCTGTTCGCCCGCCCCGGCCCGTTGGCCGAGGCGGTGCGCGATGCCATGATCGACATGCTGGCCAGGATCGCCGGCGACAACAACATCAGCTCGGTCCACGCCACTTTCTGCACCGAGGCCGACTGGAAGCGCTTCGGCGCGCGCGGCTGGCTGCTGCGCATCGGCCAGCAGTACCATTGGCACAATGACGACTACCGCACCTTCGACGATTTCCTGGGAGCGCTCGCCTCGCGCAAGCGCAAGGCGATCCGCAAGGAGCGCGAGGCGGTGCAGCGCGAGGGTCTGGCCATCCGCGCGCTCAGCGGCGCCGACATCAGGCCGGAGCACTGGGACGCCTTCTTCGCCTTCTACATGGACACGGGCGGCCGCAAGTGGGGCTCGCCCTACCTGACGCGTGCCTTCTTCGACATCCTGGGCTCGACCATGGCCGACAAGGTGGTGCTGGTGATGGCCGAAGCCGATGGCCGACCGGTCGGCGGCGCGCTCAACCTCAAAGGTGACGACACGCTCTACGGCCGCTACTGGGGCTGCCTCGAGAGCCACGCCTTCCTGCACTTCGAGGCCTGCTACTACCAAGCAATCGACTACGCGATCGCCCATGGACTCACCCGGGTCGAGGCCGGCGCACAGGGCGATCACAAGATCCAGCGCGGCTACCTGCCGGTCCCCACCTTCTCGGCACACTGGATCGCGGACAAGGGCTTCCGCAGCGCCGTCGACGATTTTCTCAGGCGCGAGCGTCCCGCGGTGGAGCAGGAGATCGAAGATCTGAAGCAGTATTCGCCGTTCCGGAAGGAGAGCGAGAGCTAGCTCCGCCTCACTTGCCCCTCATCAGCACGCCGAGGAAGAACACCACGAAAAACACGGCATACGTGGTGACATCCAGTCCGCCGAACTGCAGTCCCTTCCAGCCGCTGTTGTCGATGATGAAAAGAACCACCCAGTACACCGCGGTGGCAAGCACCGCGGCCCTGAGGGCGACCCAGAGAGGCCGCAGAAAGCTCATTCAATCGGGCTCACTCGGCCAGGACCGGTTCCTGGCTGGCCGGTGGCAGCGCGCCGCGCTCCGGCGGCAGGAACGTGAAGGCGAGCTTGGCCGCGTCGCCCTGCCCGTCGACATCGACGCGCACGGTGCCGCCGTCGGACAGCTTGCCGAACAGCACCTCCTCGGCAAGCGGCTTCTTCACGTATTCCTGGATGACGCGGGCAAGCGGCCGGGCGCCGAACAGCTTGTCGTAGCCCTTCTCCGCCAGCCAGCGACGCGCCGCGTCGTTCAGCTCGATAAACACCTTGCGGTCGGCAAGCTGGCCCTCGAGCTCGGCCACGAACTTGTCCACCACCTTGCCCATGCTCTCGGGCCCGAGGTTGGCGAACTTGATGATGGCGTCGAGACGGTTGCGGAACTCCGGAGCGAAAAGCCGGTTGATCGCGTCGTCATCCTCGTCGCTGCGCTCCTCGCGGCCGAAGCCGAGCGCCGGCTTGGCAATATCGGCGGCGCCAGCATTGGTTGTCATGCACAGGATGACGTTGCGGAAATCCACCGTCCGGCCGTTGTGGTCGGTCAACTTGCCGTAGTCCATGACCTGCAACAGCACGTTGAAGACATCGGGATGCGCCTTCTCGATCTCGTCGAACAGCACGACGCAGTGCGGGTGCTGGTTCACCTTGTCGGTGAGCAGGCCGCCCTGATCGAAGCCGACATAGCCCGGGGGCGCGCCGATCAGGCGGGATACGCTGTGGCGCTCCATGTACTCCGACATGTCGAAGCGGACGATCTCGAGGCCGAGCAGATGCGCGAGCTGGCGGGTCACCTCGGTCTTGCCGACGCCGGTCGGGCCGGCCAGCAGATAGCTGCCGATCGGCTTCTCGGGTGAACGCAGGCCGGCACGCGCCAGCTTGATCGAGGCGGCGAGCTGGTCGATCGCGCGATCCTGGCCGAACACGACGGTCTTGAGGTCGCGGTCGATGTTGCGCAGCAGCTCGGTGTCGTCCTTGCTGACGCTCTTGGGCGGGATGCGCGCGATCTTGGCGACGATCTCCTCGATATCGGGCACGTCGATCGTGGTCTTGCGCTGGTCGGGCGCGCGCAGCATCTGCGCGGCCCCCACCTCGTCGATCACATCGATCGACTTGTCGGGCAGCTTGCGGTCGTGGATATAGCGCGCCGAAAGCTCTACGGCAGCCTTGATGGCGTCGTCGGTGTAGCTCACATGGTGGTGCCGCTCGTAGACCGGCTTGAGGCCCTTCATGATCTCGACGGCGTCGGCGATCGTGGGTTCGGGGACGTCGATCTTCTGGAAGCGGCGGACCAAAGCGCGGTCCTTCTCGAAGTAGTTGCGGTATTCCTTGTAGGTCGTCGAGCCGATGCAGCGCAGGTCGCCCGACTGCAGCGAGGGCTTGAGCAGGTTCGAGGCATCCATTGAACCGCCCGATGTCGCGCCGGCGCCGATGATCGTGTGGATCTCGTCGATGAACAGCACGGAGTTCGGCTTCTTCTTGAGCTCGGCAAGGACCGCCTTGAGACGCTCCTCGAAGTCGCCGCGATAGCGCGTGCCGGCAAGCAGTGCGCCCATGTCGAGCGCATAGATGGTCGAATCCCTGAGAACCTCGGGCACCTCGCCGTCGACGATCTTGCGGGCGAGGCCCTCGGCGATCGCCGTCTTGCCCACGCCCGGCTCACCGACATAGAGCGGGTTGTTCTTGGTGCGGCGGCACAGGACCTGGATGGTGCGTTCGACCTCGTGCTCGCGGCCGATCAGCGGATCGACGCGGCCCTCCCGCGCCTTCTGGTTGAGGTCGACGCAATAGGCTGCCAGCGCCTCGTTGCCCTGCTTGGCCGCGGCCTCGCCGCCGGCCTCCTCTTCGGAGCCGCTGACGCGGCGCGTGCGGGCGCGGCCCGGCACCTTGGCCTTGCCGTGGCTGATGTAGTCGACCGCGTCGAGCCGCGTCATGCCCTGGTTCTCGAGGAACGACACGGCGTGGCTGTCGCGCTCCGAGAAGAGAGCCACCAGCACGTTGGCACCGGTCACTTCCTTGCGGCCCGACGACTGCACGTGCACGGCCGCACGCTGCACGACGCGCTGGAAGCCAGCGGTCGGCAGCGGTTCGCTGGGGTTCTGCGTGATGATACCCTTGAGGCGATTGTCGACGAAGGTTTCGAGATCGTGCCGCAGGCGATCGATGTCGACACCGCACGCCTTGAGGACGGGGGTCGCATCCTCGTCCTCGGTCATCGCCAGCAGCAGATGCTCCAGCGTCGCGTACTCATGGCGCCGTTCGCCCGCGAGCCCGAAGGCGCGATGCAGGGACTTCTCGAGGTTCTTGGACAGCATGGACATCGAACCACCTCGACGGAAAAACGAACTACTCTCTCTTCGCTACTCTTTCTCCAACGTGCACTGGAGAGGATGCTGGTTCTTGCGGGCGTAATCCACCGTCTGGGTCACCTTTGTCTCGGCGATCTCGTAGGTGTAGACGCCGCACACGCCCACACCCTTCTGGTGGACGTGAAGCATGATCTGCGTCGCTTCCTCGCGATTCTTCTGGAAAATGTGCTGCAGGACATCGACGACGAACTCCATCGGCGTGTAGTCGTCGTTCAGCATCAGCACCTTGTACATCGAGGGCTTCTTGGTGCGCGTCCGGGTGAGCGTAAGGGCGCCGGTACGGCCCTCGCCACCCTCGCCGTCGTCGCGGCGCGGCGGCTGCGGAGGCCCGCCTGGCGGTTCCTTGGGACCGCCCGACCGCCATTCGCCTGCATTGCGCACAAAGCCCATCGTACCGATCACGCTCCAATTCCAAGCCACACACGAATTATATAGGGAGCGCAAGCGCCTCCGCTACCTCGGACGCAGCCCATCCTTGCCCACAACCAGCATCCAGCGGTCCGCCCAGGCGCGATCGGGCTGGGCGTTCATGTTTCGGCGTAGTTCCGCCGGCTCGAGTTTGCGTGGCGGATTAACCGCAATCGGCACCGGATCCCACGAGAAAAGCTTCGCCGAGAACTTGACGTTCACGAAGCCGTCAGTCGGATAGTGATAGGCCTGAAAGCCCCAGACGCCATTTCGGCACGACGCCACGGTCCACCAGAAGTCGTTGTCAGGCAGGCGCAGGCCGTCCTTGGGCGGACCGAAAGCGCGGCTCTGTTCGAGCAACCCCATGAGTTCGCCAGTTTCTCCGGCATTCAACACGCGACCGCCCTGCTTCATGTTCCACGGTCCGAAGACGTCCGACGGCTTGGACAGCAGCATGTTGGTGATGCCCGGCGTCGTGAAGCCCTGATCGACCAGCACCCCGACGTTCATTCCCGCCGTGCCGTCGGGTTGCAGGAAGATCTCGTAGACGCGGACCTGCTCTTCCCACAGGGCGTTGTAGACCAGACGCAGACGGCTGCGGCCGGTCGGCGTGCAGGCCTCGCGGATGTCCTTGGCGGCGACGAAATCGAACCAGTTGAAGCTGCGGACGACCGGCTGTTCGACGTAGCGGTCGGCGCGCTGTCCCCAGGCGGCCGCCGAAGAAAGGGCAACCAGCGCCGACACCGCCGCAAAAAAAGCCTTCATTGCACCCTCCAATGCTCAATCTGCATTTTCCGAACCAACTTGGGCAGCAGAACGGCATGCCCAAAGTTGCATAGGCTCACAAACTTTAGTAGAGTGTCAGAAATTGCCTATAACCCATTGGATAGGCACAAGAATCAATTTTGCGTATGGCGTATTCGCAATGACTTTCCCCCTCAGGCGAATCACGGCTGGCCTGTCATGGCTCGCCGTCGGCATTCTGTTTTTTGGCGCCTCCCTGGCGCCAGCCCCGGCTGCCGCCCAGTCGACGTCGACGAAGCGCGCCGCACCGCCTGCAAAGGCCAAGGTCAAGAACTCGCCCCGCGCGACGCCCTCGTCATGGGCCCCCAATCCCTCCGTCAGCGGCCGCGAAGCCTATCTGATCGTCGACGCTGCGAGCGGGCGCGAACTCGGCGCCGATCGTCCCGACGAGCTACGCCATCCGGCGTCGCTCACCAAGCTCATGACGATCTACCTCGCCTTCTCGGCTCTCGACTCCGGTCGTCTGTCGCTCGGCGACGCGATGCCGGTGTCGGTCAGCGCGATGAACGCTCCGCCGACAAAGATGGGCATGCAGCCGGGCGGTACCGTCAACGTGCGCGACGCGGTCATGGCGTTGGTCACGCGTTCGGCAAACGATGCCGCCGTCCTCCTGGCCGAGAGCATGGCCGGCAGCGAGGAAGCCTTCGCCCGGCTGATGACCCAGAAGGCACGCCAGCTCGGCATGAGTTCGACCGTGTTCCGCAATGCCTCCGGCCTGCCCAACAGCGAGCAGGTCACGACGGCGCGCGACATGGCCAGGCTCGCCTATGCGCTGATGCGCGACTTTCCGCACTACTACGGCATCTTCTCGGTCCAGAGCTACTCCTACCGCGGCCGTGTCCTCGAAAATCACAATCGCATGCTGGGCTCTTATGATGGTGCCGACGGCCTGAAGACCGGCTACACCGCCGCTTCCGGCTTCAACCTCGTGATGTCGGCGATGCGCGACAACCGTCGCCTGATCGGCGTCGTAATGGGCGGCAACAGCGCCGCCGGCCGCGACCGCTACATGGCTGCCCTCATGGACCGCGGATTTGCCATGGCGCAATCCATGCAACTCGCGGCCTGGACGCCGCTGCGCAAGCCTGGTTCGGCGCGCTATGCGGCCGCCCACTTCGATCCGTCCAGCGGCTTCGCCGAGGTCTATCGACCGCCGGCGGCCGCGAGCGGGGCGCCGAGGCAGGTGAGCCCGCGATACGCAGGTTTTGTCGCACCCGCTGCGGCGGCGCCTGCCACGACGCCGGCCTTCGCCGCGGCGCCCGCCACCGTCGCATCTGCCGTCCCGCCCGCGGCGGCCGACGGCCCGGCGATCGGAACCTGGGTGATTCAGGTCGGCTCGTTCGGCGATCAGCGGGCGGCTCAGCTCGCCTTGGAACGCGCCTCCGCGGCGCTGCCCGACATCGCGCGATCGGCGGCAGCCATGGTCGACGAAGTGCAGATGGCGAGCCGGACCTTCCATCGCGCACGCCTCGCCAATATCACGCAGGAACAGGCGGTCGACGGCTGCAAGCGTCTCGAGAAGCGCAAGATCTACTGCTCGGCGCTTCAGATCACCGCCTGGAATACGCAGGGCGCCCGCTAAGCGCCTGCCTCAGGCGATCTACGAACCACCGCTTGTGCCGGCGCTGCCACAGCGTCAGGTCCCAGCGCTCCCCGCTCGGCCGCAGCCTGCTCTGGATGGGCTCGAACACCGAGACGACAGTCAGCATCCCGGCGACTTTCACGCGAAGCGGCGCAACCCGATAGCCGGGGCCTTCATATGCCGCAAGCCGGCCCACGTCGCGGCGGCTCAGCCCGCCCACGATCGCGCCCGGCACGTCATCGCGCGGGTCAGGCACAACGATCGGATAGGTGCCGCCTTCGACCTTGCGGCGCGCATGCCCTGGCAGGCTCGCCGCCGTGTAGGCCTGCGGCGGCAGGCGGCGCCCGAGGACCAGCGCCGCTACATCGCGATCAAGCAACGTGCCGTAGAAGAAGAAGCGCATCAGTGGTGGCCAGCCGACGCGTCGTCGGGCATTTCGACACCGCAGGCGCCGAGCGCGCCCTTGAGCTCCACCTTGAGGCGTTCGAGGCCCGGATCGTCGGCCGCCTCGCAGCGCGCCACGAGCACGGGCTGGGTGTTCGACGCCCGCAGAAGCCACCAGCCGTCCCTGGTGCTGACGCGAACGCCGTCGATGTCGGAGAAGTTGGCGCCCTCTTTCTGAAGCCTGGCCTTGACCTTCTCGACCACGCCGAACTTGCGGTCGTCGGGGCAGTCGAAGCGAAGCTCCGGAGTGTTGACCGGCTGGGGCAACCCGTCGCGCATCTCGGCCAGGCTCACCTTGCTGCCCGCCACGATATTCAGCAGCCTGAGGCCGCAGTAGAGCGCGTCGTCGAAGCCGTAGAACGTGTCGGCAAAGAAGACATGGCCGCTCATCTCGCCGGCGAGCGGCGCGCCGATCTCGGCCATCTTGCTCTTGATCAGCGAGTGACCGGTCTTGAACATCATCGGCTTGCCGCCGGCCTTGGCGATCTCGTCGAACAGAACCTGGCTTGCCTTGACGTCGGCGATGATGGTGGCTCCGGGCTTGGCCTTCAGCACGTCGCGCGCCCACAACACGAGAAGCTGGTCGCCCCACAGGATTCGGCCCTTGCCGTCGACCGCGCCGATTCGATCGCCGTCGCCGTCGAAGGCGATGCCGAGATCGCAGCCCCGCTTCTTCACCTCGGCGACGAGTTGATCGAGGTTCTTCGGCACGGTCGGATCGGGGTGATGCGCTGGGAAGGTGCCGTCGACCTTCTCGTTGAGCACGAAATGCTCGCCTTCCAGCTTGTCGACCACGGCGCGGATCGACACGCCGACGGCGCCGTTGCCGATGTCCCAGGCGACCTTGAGCTTCCTGCCGGGCTTCACGTCGCGCAGCAGCCGTGCGGCATAGTCGGCCAGTATGTCCTTCTTCTCGACCCTGCCCTGGCCCGTCTCCCAGTCTCCCTTGCCTGCCATCGCACCGAGCGTCTGGATGTCGGCGCCGAAGAACGACTTCTTGCCCATCATCATCTTGAAGCCGTTGTAGTCCGGTGGATTGTGCGAGCCGGTGATCTGGATGCCGCCGTCGGTGCCCAGATGATAGACGGCGAAATAGAGCATCGGCGTCGCCGCAACGCCGATATTCATGACATCGATACCCGACGCCGCCAGCCCCTCGATGCAGGCCGCCGCCAGCTCGGGTGAACTCAGCCGTCCGTCGTATCCCAGTGCCACACACTTGCCGCCCTTGCGGCGGACCATTGTCCCGAAGGTGCGCCCGATCGCCCGCGCGTCGGCGGCATGGACGGTCTCGCCCACGACGCCGCGGATGTCGTACTCGCGCAGGATGCTCGGCTCGAACTTGTGGCTCATGCAATTGGCTCCGGACGATTGGAGATGAAAGTCAGGCGCGCGGCCGGGGCCGGCCGACGCCTTCATAGGCAAAACCCAGTCCGCGCATCTCCTCGGGATTGAAGATGTTGCGCAGATCGACGATGCGCGGCTGGCGCATCAGCTCCTTGATGCGCCTGGCGTCGAGGCCGCGGAACTCGTGCCACTCGGTGATGACCACCAGCACGTCGGCGCCGCTCGCCGCCTCGTAGGCGGTCTTTGCGAACTCGATGCCGGGCAGCAGCCTGGCGGCTTCGGTCATGCCCTCGGGATCGAACGCCACGATGCTCGCGCCGGCGGCCTGCAGTGCCGGGACGATGTCGAGGGACGGCGCGTCGCGCATGTCGTCGGTGTTCGCCTTGAAGGTGAGACCCAGCACGGCGACGGTGAGCCCTCTTACCGAGCCGCCGCAGAAGGCGATGACCTTCTGGGCCATCCGCTTCTTGCGCGCGTTGTTGACCTCGATCACCTGCTCCACGATCGTCTGCGGCGCGTTGGCCTCGCGCGCCGTGTATGCCAGGGCCAGCGTATCCTTGGGGAAGCACGAGCCTCCGAACCCCGGTCCGGGATGCAGGAACTTGCGGCCGATGCGCCCGTCGAGGCCGATACCGCGGGCCACGTCATGGACGTCCGCGCCGACCTTCTCGCAGAGATCGGCGATCTCATTGATGAAGGTGATCTTGGTCGCGAGAAAGGCGTTGCCGGCGTACTTGGTGACTTCGGCCGTCTCGATGTTGGTGAACACCATCGGTGTCTGGATCAGGTTGAGCGGCCGGTAGATCGCCGCCATCACGTCGCGCGCGCGCTGGCTCTCGACGCCGATCACGACACGGTCGGGCTTCATGAAGTCCTCGATCGCGGCGCCCTCGCGCAGGAACTCCGGATTCGAAGCCACGTCGAACGCCACGCCGGGCCGGGCCTGGCGGATGATGCGTGCGACTTCGCGGCCGGTGCCGACCGGCACCGTCGACTTGGTGACGACCACCGTGTAGCCGCGGATCGCCTCGGCAATCTCGGCCGCCGCGGCGTAGACATAGCTGAGGTCGGCGTGCCCGTCGCCGCGCCGGGTCGGCGTGCCGACGGCAATGAACACGGCGTCGGCATGGCCGACCGGCTCGCCCAGGCTGGTGCCGAAGGTGAGGCGCCCGGCGCGGACGTTGTCGGCCACCAGCTTGTCGAGGCCGGGCTCGTAGATCGGAATCTCGCCCTTGCGCAGGCGCTCGATCTTCGCGGCCTCCTTGTCGACGCACACCACGTCGTGCCCGAACTGGGCGAAGCAGGCGCCGGACACCAGTCCGACATAGCCCGAGCCGATCATGGCGATGCGCATCGCTTCAGCCCTTCATCAATCGTTCGATCAGGGCGCGGCTCTCGGCGCCGGTGTCCGCCCGGCTGAGCGAGATGGCGACATTGGCCTCGAGGAAGCCGAGACGGCTGCCGCAGTCGTAGCGCTGCCCCCTGTATGTCAGCGCATGAAAGGGCTTCTGGCCGATCATCTTGCCCATGGCATCCGTGAGCTGGATCTCGCCGCCGGCACCCTTCTCGTGCTTGTCGAGATGATCGAAGACTTCGGGTAGCAAGACGCTCCGCCCGATCCAGGCGAGCGTCGACGGCGCCTCCTCCGGCCTGGGCTTCTCGACGATGCCTGTCATCTCGGCAAGCCCGTCTTCCTCCGGCTTCACGGCAACGATGCCGTAGCTCTTGGTCTGCTCGCGGGGCACATCCATCACGGCGACGATGTTGCCTCCGGTCCTCTCATGGGCCTCGACGAGTTGAGCCGCGCAGCTGGGCGTACTCAGCATCAACTCGTCCGGCAGCAGGACGGCAAAGGGCTCGCGGCCGATCCAATGACGCGCGCACCATACCGCATGGCCAAGGCCGAGCGGCTTCTGCTGACGCGTGAAGATCGCGTTGCCCTGCTTGAGCGTAGCGGCCTCAGCCTGCTTCAGCTCGGCCGCCTTGTTGCCCCGGCGCGCGAGCGTATCCTCCAGCTCGTATGCGGAATCGAAATGATCCTCGATCGCGCCCTTGTTGCGGCCGGTGACGAAGATGAACTCCTCGATGCCCGCCTGGAGGCATTCCTCGACTGCATACTGGATCAGGGGCCGGTCGACGACCGTCAGCAGTTCCTTGGGCACGGCCTTGGTGGCAGGCAGGAACCGCGTTCCCAACCCGGCAACCGGCAGTACGGCTTTACGGACACGCTGCGCCATGCTCATCGACCTCGTTCAACGGGTAGATTATATAGACAAATCAAGGCTTTGACAGGGATGTCGAATGACTATTCGGAGGCCGCGCTAGATGCCATGCCAAGGCCGCCCCGGCAAGGTCATCCGCGAAGCAGCACATCCTTGGCGCGGTTGATGCGGGCCGCGAGATCGGCGGTGCCGCCGACGTCCGGATGCATGCGCTGGATCAGGCGACGGTGGGCAGCGCGGATCTCCTCGACCGTCGCACCCTCCGCGAGGCCGAGCACGGCCAGCGCCTCCTCGCGCGTCATGTCGGTGCGCGGTCCGCGTGGTGGCGGCTGAGAACGCTGCGCATTGCGCCAGGCCGCACCCAGCCGGCGATCGAGGTAGGCTTCCAACACCCGCAGCGAATCCGCGTCTGACGCGCATTCCGCATGCAGCTCGAGCAACTCGGAGTCCGAGAGCACGTCGAGAGTCCGGCCGGAGAAGCGGCCCTTGAGCACCGTCCCTCCGACGTCACCGCTGCCGTGATCGATCCACGCCTGGAGAAACGCCGTGCGGACCTCGGTACGTTGTCCGCCACTCGGCGAACTGAAGCCGCCCGACGGACGGTGGCGCGCCGCACGCGCAATGAGCGCCGTGATGATGACGCCGGCCAATCCCAACAGCTCCGGCAGCAGGCCCGGCAGGAAGCGAAGCCCGAAGATCAACAGCCCGCCGACACCGAGGCCGCCCAGCACCACCAGAACGATGCGCAACGTGCGCGCCAGCGACGAGGGATGGGCCCGCAGGAACCAGGCGATGCCCAGCGCGATCGCCGCAAGGAAGACGAGCGCCAGGAGAGCGGCCGGCATCGCCTACTGCCGGACCGTGGGTGGCTGGGCAAGAGGCTGCGGCACCGGTGCCAGCGGCTGGACTTGCTGCTCGGCGCGCTCGCGCTGGATCTGCCGCCAGCGCTCGACGTTGCGGTTGTGCTCGGGAAGCGTGTTGGAGAAGGCATGACCGCCCGTCCCGTCGGCGACGAAGTAGAGCGCACGGTCGCGTGCGGGGTTGGTCGCCGCCACGATCGAGGCCCGGCCCGGATTGCAGATCGGTCCGCGGGGAAGGCCGGCGATCACATAGGTGTTGTACGGCGTGTTCGACTGCAGGTCAGCGCGGGTCAGCTCGCGGTTGAAGGCGGTCTTGCCGCCGGTCAGACCATAGATGGTGGTGGGGTCGCTCTCGAGCTTCATACGCCGACGCAGGCGATTGATGAACACCGCTGCGACCCGGGTGCGCTCGGCCGGGACCGCCGTTTCCTTTTCGATCATCGAGGCGAGGATCAACGCGTCGCGCTTGTTGGCCAGCGGCAAGCCTGCCGCGCGCTTGCGCCAGGCGCCGTCGAGCGTCTTGTCCATCGCCTCCTTCATGCGCAGCAACAGGCCGTCGCGCGTGTCGTCGCGCGAGTAGAAGTAGGTCTCGGGCAGGAGGTCGCCCTCCTTGACGTCGAGCGTGATCTCGCCGGCAAGCGCCTCTGTCTTGCGCACGAGCTCCACGACCTCGAACGTCGTCATGCCCTCGGGAATGGTCAGGCGACGCTGCACCACCTTGCCGGATTGCAGCAGCTCGACCAGGTCCAGCATCGAGACATGGGCCGGCACCTCGTACTCTCCGGCCTTGATGGGCTTGGGCGACGGATCGATCATCAAGGCCACGCGGAACAGGCGCGGATGGGCGATGACGCCCTCCTCCTGCAACAGCTTGGACATGGTGTTCGGCCCGGCACCGCGGGGAATCACGACATTCTTCGTCTGCTCCAGCGGGCCGCGCGCCACCAGGATCGAATGGCCGACATACAGCGTGCCGCCCATGACCGTCGCGAACAGCGCGATGAAGAAGAGCACCCAACGGAAATAGCTGAGCATGACTCAGCCTCCGGCGATCAGACGGCCCCGACGATCAGGGACGCGTTGGTGCCGCCAAATCCGAACGAGTTGCTGAGCGCGTAACGCACCTTGCGCTGCTTGGCCTGCCTGGGCACCAGGTCGATGTCGCAACCCTCGTCCGGCTCGTCGAGGTTGAGGGTCGGCGGAACCGCCTGCTCGATGATCGACTTGATGGAGTAGATCGCCTCGATGGCGCCCGCGGCGCCCAGCAGATGTCCGGTCGCCGACTTGGTCGACGACATCGAGAGCTTGTAGGCGTCCTCGCCGAAAGCCCTCTTGACGGCGCCGAGTTCGATCGTGTCGGCCATCGTCGAGGTGCCGTGCGCGTTCACGTAGTCGATCTGGTCGGTGTTCAGTCGCGCGCGCTTCAGCGCCGCCTTCATGGCGCGCTGGGCGCCGTCGCCGTCCTCTGACGGCGCGGTGATGTGATAGGCGTCGCCCGACAGGCCATAGCCGATGATCTCGGCATAGATCTTGGCGCCGCGATTCTTCGCGTGCTCGTATTCTTCCAGAATCAGGCAGCCTGCGCCCTCGCCCATGACGAAGCCGTCGCGCTTCCTGTCCCACGGGCGCGAGGCCTGGGTCGGCGTATCGTTGAAGTCGGTCGACAGTGCCTTGCAGGCATTGAAGCCCGCGATGCCGATGCGGCAGATCGCGGCCTCTGCGCCGCCCGCGACCATGACGTCGGCATCCTCGAGCTGGATCAGCCGGGCGGCGTCGCCGATCGCATGGGCGCCGGTCGCGCAGGCGGTGACGACCGCATGATTCGGGCCCTTGAAGCCGTACTTGATCGAGACCTGTCCGGAAACCAGGTTGATCAGCGCCGACGGGATGAAGAACGGACTGACGCGGCGCGGGCCGCGCTCCTTCAACACCAGCGACGTTTCGTAGATGGTCTGCAGGCCGCCGATTCCGGAGCCGATCATGACGCCGGTACGGGCAAGGCTCTCCTCGTCCTGCGGCTGCCAGCCCGAATCCTCGACCGCCTGCTGGGCGGCCGCCAGGCCGAAGACGATGAACTTGTCGAGCTTGCGCTGGTCCTTCGGCGCGATATAGGCGTCGGCGCTGAAATGGCCGTTCGCCTTGTCGCCCAACGGCACCTCGCCCGCGATCTTGGTCGCGAGGTCGGTGGTGTCGAACGCCTGGATCGCGCGGATACCGGACTCCGCCGCCATCAGACGGCGCCAGTTCGTGTCGACGCCATCACCCAACGGCGTCACCATGCCCATTCCGGTTACGACGACTCGCCTCATCGTCCGCCTTCCTTGTTGCAGGAACCGGCGAAGATCAGGACTTCGCGTTGCCCTTGATGAAGCCGATTGCGTCGCCGACGGTCTGGATCTTCTCGGCGGCGTCGTCGGGAATCTCGATGCCGAACTCTTCCTCGAACGCCATCACCAGCTCGACCGTGTCGAGGCTGTCGGCGCCGAGATCGTCGATGAACTTGGCGTCTTCCTTGACCTGCGCGGCCTCGACACCGAGATGCTCCACGACGATCTTCTTAACGCGCTCGGCAATATCGCTCATTTTCTTGTCCTTCCCGTCTATCTGACAAATTCCGGTCGCCCAAGGGGTTGGCGAAGTTCCGGGCTCTTAACATAGCTTCCCGGCCATTGGCTAGGACCGAAAAGCCCACAGAATCAGGCACTTGCGGCCGCTCCGCTCAGATCATCGCCATCCCGCCGTTGATGTGCAGCGTCTGGCCGGTGACGTAGGCCGCCTCGTCGCTGGCGAGGTAGACCACTCCGGCCGCGATCTCGTCCGGCGTGCCGAGCCGATCGGCCGGCACGCGGCCCAGGATCGCCTTCTTCTGGTCGTCCGTCAGTGCGTCGGTCATCGGGGTCGCGATGAACCCCGGCGCCACGCAGTTGACGGTGATGCCGCGCGAAGCCAGTTCCTGCGCCAGCGACTTCGACATGCCGATCAGGCCGGCCTTGGCCGCCGCGTAGTTCGCCTGGCCGGGATTGCCCGTGACGCCCACGATCGACGTGATGTTGATCACGCGCCCGAAGCGCCGCTTCATCATCCCGCGCATCGCCGCGCGCGTCAGGCGGAAGGTCCCGGTGAGGTTGACCTGCAGCACCTTGTCCCACTCCTCGTCCTTCATGCGCATCGAGATGTTGTCGCGCGTGATGCCGGCGTTGTTCACGAGGATGTCGAGCTTGCCCATGGCGGCCTCGGCTTCCTTGGCCAGCCGGTCGATGTCGGCCGGCTCGTCCATCCTGGCGGCGACGACATGGGTGCGATCGCCGAGCGACGCCTTGAGCTGCTCCAGCGCCTCGGCGCGCGTGCCCGACAGCGTCACGGTGGCGCCCTGCTTGTGAAGGGCGCGGGCGATGGCGCCGCCGATGCCGCCGGACGCGCCGGTGACGAGCGCTGCCTTGCCGGTCAGGTCGAACATGGAACTCTCCTCACGCCGTCTTCAGGAAGGCTTCGATATCGGCCGGCGCATTGAGCGCGAGGCCGGTCATATCCTTGTCGATGCGCTTCACCAGGCCCGACAGCACCTTGCCGGTGCCGCACTCGACCAGCATCTGCACGTCCCGCGTCTTCATGTATTGCACGCTCTCGCGCCAGCGCACGAGGCCGGTCACCTGCTCCACCAGCCGCTGCCTGATCGCACCGGGATCGCTGATCTCGAACGCCAGCACATTGGCCACGAGCGGCACGCGGGGCGGCGACAGCGCCACGCCCTCGAGTGCCGTCTTCATGGCATCGGCCGCGGGCTGCATCAGCGGACAATGGAAAGGCGCGCTCACCGGCAGGAGCATGCCGCGCTTGCAGCCGCGGGCCTTGGCCGCCTCGATCGCCCGCTCGACCGCCGCCTTGTGCCCGCTCACCACGACCTGACCGCCGCCATTGTCGTTGGCCACCGCGACGATCTCGCCCTGCGCCGCCTCCTTGCAGGCTTCCTGGGCGGGCTCCAGCTCGATGCCCAGCAGGGCCGCCATGGCGCCGACGCCGACCGGCACGGCCTTCTGCATGGACTGGCCGCGCAGCTTCAAGAGACGCGCCGCGTCTGCGAGTTTCAGCGCGCCGGCCGCCGCAAGGGCGGAATATTCGCCGAGGGAATGGCCGGCAACATAGGCAGCCAGCGACGGCAGCGGCTTGCCGCCGTCCTTTTCCAGGACCTGCGCCACCGCGACGCTCACCGCCATCAGGGCCGGCTGGGCGTTCTCGGTCAGGGTGAGCTCGCTCTCGGGTCCTTCGCGCATCAGCTTGGAGAGGTTCTGGCCCAGCGCCTCGTCGACCTCGCCGAACACGTCCCGGGCAGTGGCGAAGGCCCCTGCAAGGTCGACACCCATGCCGATGGCCTGGGAACCCTGTCCCGGGAAGACGAAAGCCCGACTCATGCGCGTTTTCCCCCTTTGTTCGACGCGAATTGCGGGCAGTCATACCGGTGCCCGGGACGCAGTCAAGCCGCACCGGGAAGGCCTTGATTTCGAGGCACGGGCCTGTATAACCGCCGCTCTTCGGGGCCTAAATCGGCCCCGATCTCCTTGCCGGCCCAAGCATCCGCAGAAGGCCGGCTAGATCCGGCCGGTTCGCTGAACTCCGGGTCGCTAACAGCCATAAGGAGCCGAAACTACATGGCACGCTACGAGAACGTCTTCATTGCGCGTCAGGACGTCCCGACGACGCAGGTGGAGACCCTGACCAACCAGTTCTCCGAACTGGTCACCGGCCTGGGCGGCACCGTCTCCAAGAAGGAGTACTGGGGCCTGCGCTCGCTGACCTACCGCATCAAGAAGAACCGCAAGGGCCACTACACGCTGCTCAACATCGACGCCCCTCCGGCGGCGGTGAAGGAGCTGGAGCGGACGATGTCGATCAACGAGGACATCATCCGTTTTCTCACCGTCCGCGTGGACGAACTCGAGGAAGGCCCTTCGGCCATCATGCAGCGCAGCGCCGAGAAGTCAGACCGTCCGGGTGGCGATCGCGGCGACCGCTGGGGCGATCGCCCGCCGCGCCGCGAGCGTCCGCGCTTCGGCGATGAAGGCGGCGCCCCGCCTGTGACCGCCACTACGGGAGACGAAGAATGAGCGCCCAACGCCGTCCCTTTACCCGCCGCCGCAAGAGCTGCCCGTTCTCGGGCGCCAACGCGCCGAAGATCGACTACAAGGACGTGCGCCTCCTGCAGCGTTTCGTCTCCGAACGCGGCAAGATCGTTCCCAGCCGCATCTCGGCGGTGTCGTCCAAGAAGCAGCGCGAGCTCGCCCAGGCGATCAAGCGTGCCCGCTTCCTGGCACTCCTGCCCTATGTCATCGCCTAGTCGGGGGACCGGATCATGCCGATGAACGTCATCCTCCTGGAGCGCGTGCCGAAGCTCGGTCAGATGGGCGATGTTGTGAAGGTGAAGCCCGGCTTCGCCCGCAACTTCCTCCTGCCGCAGAAGAAGGCCCTGCGCGCCACCAAGGACAACATCGCCTACTTCGAGTCGCAGCGTAAGACTCTGGAGGCCCAGAACCTCGAGCGCCGGCAGGAGGCCGAAGCGGTCGCCGCCAAGATGGCCGACCTCAAGGTCATCCTGATCCGCCAGGCGTCGGAAGCCCTGCAGCTCTATGGCTCGGTCACCTCGCGCGATATCGCCGACGGCGCCGTCGCCCAGGGCGTCAAGATCGAACGTTCCCAGGTCGAGCTCGACAAGCCGATCAAGTCGCTGGGCGCGCACAAGATCAAGGTGCACCTCCATCCCGAGGTCACGGTCGACATCGCCGCGCTCGTCGCGCGCTCGCCCGACGAGGCCGAGTTCCTCGCCAAGGGCGGCGCACTGATCGCCGAGACCGAGCGCGCGGCGCAGGAAGCGGCCGAGGCCGCGCAGCGCGCCGCCGAGCAGGCCGCCGCGCTGTTCGAGGCCAAGCCCGCCGAGGGCGAGGCTGCCGAGGCTCCGGCCGAGGCCGAGGAAGCGCCGGCCGACAAGAAGTAGCGCCGCGTGCCCCCGGGCACCGTGCACCTCTTCGAACGCATGCCATCGCGCCGCGATGGCATGCGTTTTCTTTTGGCGCAGCCGTGATCTGGCGGGTCGGCGCCTTCGCCGTGGCGGCCCTCGTCGCGCTGCCGCTGCTCGGCATCGCCGCCAGCCTGTTCACCTGGCAGGGCGAACTCTGGCGGCACCTCGCCGAGACGCAGCTCCGCGACATCGTCGGTAACACGATCGTGCTGCTGCTGGGCGTCGGCGTCGGCACGGTCGTGATCGGCACCGGCACCGCCTGGCTGGTCACGATGTGCCGCTTCCCCGGCGTCGGGCTGCTGCAGTGGGCGCTGCTGCTGCCGCTGGTGCTGCCGACCTACATCATCGGCTACGCCTACGCCGATCTCCTGACCTTCGCCGGACCGCTGCAGAGCGCGCTCCGGGCGGCAACAGGCTGGAGCCGCGGCGACTACTGGTTTCCCGACCTCGGCTCGGCCGCCGGCGTCGCCTTCCTGTTCACCCTGGTGCTCTATCCCTACGTCTACCTCGCCGCGCGTGCGGCCTTCCTGTCGCAATCGCATGCGCTTCTCGAAGCAAGCCGCATCCTGGGCCACGGCCCGTGGCGGACATTCTTCGGCGTAAGCCTTCCGCTGGCGCGCCCCGCCATCGCCGCAGGGGCGGCCCTCGCCCTGCTGGAGACGCTCGCCGATTTCGGCACCGTGCAGTACTACGGCGTGCAGACCTTCACGACCGCGATCTACCGGACCTGGTACGGTCTGGGCAATCGCGAGGGCGCTGCGCAGATCTCGCTGGTCCTGGTCGCCATCGCCGTTCTGTTGATCCTGCTCGAGCGGCGCTCGCGCGGCCGCGCCCGCTTCACGATCGCTTCCAATCTGCGCCACCAGGGCGAGCCGGTGACGCTCGCTCCCGCTGCAGCACTCGCTGCCCTCCTGTTCTGCATCGCGCCCGTTCTTCTGGGCGTTGCTCTGCCGACGCTGCATCTCGCGCAGCTCGCCTTCTCGTCGGGTGTGATGCAGGTCGACGGCAGCTTCGTGGGCGACGCCGTCAACAGCCTGATCCTGGCGTCGGCGGCTGCCGTTATCATCGTCGGTCTCGCGCTGTTTCTGAGCTACGCTGGCCGCCTCGTACGCGAGCGGGCACTCAATCGCACCATCGAGCTCGCCTCGCTCGGCTACGCAATTCCGGGGGCCGTCATCGCCGTCGGGGTGCTGCTGCCGCTGGCACTCGCCGATCGCGGCATCGATCTCCTGTCGCGCAGCCTGTTCGGCCTGCCCACCGGCTTGTTGCTGAGCGGCACCGCCTTTGCCCTGCTGGCCGCCTATACCGTGCGCTTCCTCGCCGTCGGTCTGGCCAGCGTGGGGCCCGGGCTTGCCGCCATCGACCCGGCGATGGATGCCAGCGCCCGCGTGCTCGGCGCGCGCCCACGTCAGGTCCTGCGCTACATCCACCTGCCCATGCTGCGGGCACCGGTTCTGACGGCTGCCATCATCGCCTTCGTGGAAGTGCTGAAGGAACTGCCGGCCACCCTGCTGATCCGGCCGTTCAACTTCGACACGCTGGCGATCGGCGTCTACCGCTTCGCCTCCGACGAACGCCTTGCCCAGGCGGCCGTCGGCTCGATTCTCATCGTCACCGTATCCCTGGCGCCGGTGATCCTGCTCAGCCGCACCGTGGCGGCGGCGGGCCGGCCTATTTCCAGCCCGCGCGATCCATGATCCTCAACGCCTCGGCATTGTTCTGTGCGAACACCCGGGCGTTGAGCTGGTCTTCCTTGAAGGTCCCGAGCGACTTCAGCTCGGCCGACAAGTCGACGCCGGGGACCACGGGATATTCGGAGTTGCCGTCGGCGAAATAGCGCTGCGCCGGCACCGACACCAGGTATTCGAGGAACCTCACGGCCGCTTCCCTGTTGGGTGCGTGCTTGGCGACCGCGCCGCCGCTGATGTTGACGTGCGTGCCGCGGTCCGCCTGATTGGGGAATACGATGCCGACCTTCGCCGCGACCTCGCGATCGTCGGGCTTCTTCGAGCGCATCAGGTTCACGTAGTAGTAGGTGTTCGAGACCGCGATCTCGGCCTCGCCGGCGGCCACGCCTTTGATCTGGTCGGTGTCGCCGCCGCGCGGCGGACGCGCGAGGTTGGCGGCAACACCCTTGGCCCACGTCTCGGTCTTCTCGGGGCCCAACGCCGCCAGCATCGAGCCGACCAGCGACTGGTTGTAGATGTGGCCCGAGGAGCGGATCAGGATCTTGCCCTTCCACCTGGCGTCGGCCAGCGCCTCATAGGTCTTGGGCACATCGGCGGCCGTCACTTTCTCCTTGTTGTACATGATGACGCGCGCGCGCTTGGAGAAGCCGAACCACGTATTGCCCGGGTCGCGCAGATGAGCCGGCACGGCCTTGGCCAGGATTGTCGAATCGACGGGCTGCAACAGCCCCATCTCGCGCGCCCGCTCGATGCGGCCCGCATCGGTGGTGATGAAGACGTCGCACGGGCTCTTGTCGCCTTCCGAGCGCAGGCGTTGCAGCAGCGGGTCCGGCTCGGCGTCAATGCGGTTGATCTTGATGCCGGTGAGGTCGGCGAAGTTGCCGTACAATGCGTCGTCGGTCTTATAGTGCCGCGCCGAATAAAGGTTGAGCGTCGCGCCCTGCGCCCCGGCCCGGCGGGCAATGAACAGGCCGGTGCCGAGGCCAAGGCCGGCCGTCACGAACGCACGTCTCTTCACGTCACTCTCCAGTGCGATTGAGTATCAATCACCATATAGCAATCAGCCGCCCGAACTGCAAATCACTTGCATCTTTTTCACGTGTCGAAATGGTTAAATCTGCACATGCCCCTTTGCGTTGAAAAAGAAGTTCGGACTAACATTTCAGACAACGACGACGTGGAGTTACGGGGCGAGCTTCCGCTCGACCCACAGCTCGTTGCCCTGGGGGAACGACGATGCTGCTAGCGCAGGTCCTTGCCCGCGTGGTGGGTGAAGGCCAACTGACCATCATCGATGAGACCGGTCGGTCGCATCGGCTTGCCGGCGCGCGGCCGGGTCCCGCAGTCACCCTGCGCGTTCACGACTGGCGGACTGGTGTGCGCATGGCCTTGCGGCCGCGTCTTGCCCTCGGCGAGGCCTACATGGACGGCCGCATGACGGTCGATGGCGGCAGCCTCTACGATCTGCTCGACCTGCTCGGCCGCAACATCGCCGCCCTCGAAGCGACTCCCTCGGTGCGCTGGTCCTACGCCCTCCAGCGCTGGCTGCGAGTGCTCGAGCAATACAATCCGATCGGCAGGGCGCAGAAGAACGTCGCGCACCACTACGATCTCAAGGATCAGCTCTACGATTTCTTCCTCGACCGCGACCGGCAGTATTCCTGCGCCTATTTCAAGACCGGCGACGAGCCGCTGGAGACGGCGCAGGTCGACAAGAAGCGTCACATCGCGGCGAAGATGCTGCTGAAGCCCGGCCAGAAGGTGCTCGACATCGGTTCGGGCTGGGGCGGCATGGGCCTCTACCTGGCCGGCGAATACGGCGTCGACGTCACCGGCGTCACGCTGTCCCGGGAACAGCACGCAGTGTCCAGCCGCCGTGCCCTCGAGGGAGGCCTCGCCGATCGCGTCCGCTTCAAGCTGCTGGACTACCGGCAGGAGCCAGAGCGCTACGATCGCATCGTGTCCGTCGGCATGTTCGAGCATGTCGGCTCCGCCCACTACGTCGAATACTTCCGGAAGGTGAAGGACCTGCTGGCCAACGACGGCATCATGCTGCTGCATTCCATCGGCCGTATGGAGCCACCCGGCGGCACCAACACATGGCTCCGCAAGTACATCTTCCCTGGCGGCTACACGCCGGCCATGTCGGAAGTCCTGCAAGCCATCGAGAAAGTCGGTCTGTGGGTGACCGATATCGAAGTGCTGCGCCTGCACTATGCAGAAACCCTGCGTCACTGGCGCGAGCGGTTCCTGGCCAATCGCGACCAGATCAAGCAGCTCTCGGGCTATGACGACCGTTTCTGCAGGATGTGGGAGTTCTACCTCGCGGGCTGCGAAGTGGCCTTCCGGTACATGAACCAGATGGTCTTCCAGATGCAGATCACCCGCCGCCAGGACGCCGCGCCGCTGACACGCGACTACATGGCGGATGGCGCCCGCCCGCCCGGCGGCGTCGAGCGATCCATCGCCGCGGAGTGAGGTAAGGCTAGGGTTGTCCCCAGCTTTCAGGCTATCCTGAATGCGCCACCGCATTAGCGGTGGTGGCTGCCCCCTCTGGTCACTAACAAAGGCTCTGACATGGAGCCCCTGAAAGAAACCTCGAACGTCACGAGGCTGCCTGGCGCGGAAGACGCCCGGCTGCGCGAGCCGCCGCACAATTTCGAGGCGGAACAGGCCCTGCTCGGCGCCATCCTGGTGAACAACGCCGCCTATCAGCGCGTCGCGGAGTTCCTGCGACCCGAGCACTTCGCCGATCCGTTGCACGGCAAGTTGTATGATTCGCTTTCGCGCCTGATCGAGCGCGGCCAGGTCGTGAGCGCCGTCACGCTCAAGACCTACGTCGAGCAGGACGAGGCCATGAAGGCGGCCGGCGGCGCGGTCTACCTCGCCCGCCTCGCAGCGGCCTCGGTGCACGTGATCGACGCCGCCGCGTTCGGCCGGACGGTGCACGACCTCTACCTGCGCCGCCAGCTCATCGACCTCGGCGAGACCGTTGTGAACGGCGCGTTCTCGGGCGACGTCGACGAGACGGCACTGCATCAGATCGAGACCGCCGAGAAGAAGCTCTACGACCTCGCCACGACGGGCCAGACCGAGGGCGGCTTCAAGCCGTTCCGCGCGGCGCTGACGGAGGCGACGGTGGCTGCCGAGGCGGCCTACCATCGGGTCGGCCAGCTCACCGGTGTGGCCTCCGGCCTGACCTTGCTCGACAAGCTGCTGGGCGGCATGCACCGGTCCGACCTGATCATCCTCGCCGGCCGGCCGTCGATGGGAAAGACGGCGCTTGCCACGAACATCGCGTTCAACGCAGCGAAGGCCTATCGCGAGGAGATCGTCGACGGCAGCCCCAAGGTCGTCGACGGTGCCGTGGTCGGCTTCTTCTCGCTGGAAATGTCGTCCGAGCAACTCGCGACCCGCATGCTCGCCGAGCAAGCCGAGGTGTCCTCGGAGAAGATCCGCAAGGGCGAACTGATCAGCAGCGACTTCGACCGCGTTCTGTCGATCAGCCAGGAGCTCGAACACCTCAACTTCTTCATCGACGACACGCCGGCGCTTTCCATTGCCGCCTTGCGCACACGCGCGCGTCGTCTGAAGCGTACCCACGGCCTCGGCCTGCTGATCGTCGACTATCTCCAGCTCCTGAGCCCGGCGGGCAAGAACCGGCAGGACAACCGCGTTCAGGAGGTCTCCGAGATCACGCGCGGCCTCAAGACGCTCGCCAAGGAACTCGACGTGCCGGTGATCGCGCTGTCGCAGCTCAGCCGCGCCGTCGAGCAGCGCGAGGACAAGCGGCCGCAGCTCGCCGACCTGCGCGAGTCGGGCTCGATCGAGCAGGACGCCGACGTGGTCATGTTCGTCTATCGCGAGGAATACTACCTGACTCGCTCCGAGCCGACGCGGCGGGCCGAGGAGAGCGACCAGCGCTTCAACGAGCGTCATGACGCCTGGAAACAGCGTTGCGAGCAGACGTATGGCAAGGCCGAGGTGATCGTGGCCAAGCAGCGCCACGGTCCCACCGGCATCGTGCAGCTCTCCTTCGAAGGCCAGTTCACGAAGTTCGGCAATCTGCCGGGCTACGACGAAGCACCCGGCCCAACCTTCTAGGACGAGCCGGATGTCCTCCTCCGACGACGCTGCACGCCGGGCCGGCGCGATCCTCTCCATCGACCTCGGCGCCATCGCTGCCAACTGGCGAGGGCTGCGCGATGCCGGCCGAGCTGCCGGCCGGCCGGTCGATTGCGCCGCCGTTCTCAAGGCCGACGCCTATGGATGCGGTGCCGCCGTCGTTGGGCCGCGCCTTGCCGCGGAGGGCTGCCGTCAATTCTTCGTCGCCCATATCGACGAAGGCATCGCGCTGCGCCGCGTGCTGCCGGAACATCCGATCTACGTGCTGAACGGCCTGCTGCCCGCCACCGAACCCGACTTCGTCGAGCACCGCCTGACGCCGGTACTCAACCACCTGGGTCAGCTCAACGCCTGGCGCGCCGCCGCCCAGCGTTTCGACCGGCCGCTTGATGCAGTGGTCCATCTCGACACCGGCATGCACCGGCTTGGCTTCGGGGCGGAGGACGCCCAGGTCCTGATCAATGAGCGCGGGCGGCTGCGCGGCCTGCGCCTTGCCTTGATCATGAGCCATCTCGTGGCGTCCGAGGAGCCGTCGAACCCGATCAACGGTGAGCAGCTCTCGCGCTTCCGCACCTTCGTGCGGGCCATGCCGGGTGCGCCGACGTCGCTCGCCAACTCCTCAGGCATCTTCCTCGGGCCCGATTATCATTTCGACCTGCTGCGGCCCGGCGCGGCGCTCTACGGCATCAATCCCCTGCCCGGCCAGGCCAACCCGATGCTGGGCGTCGTGAACCTGCAGGCGCATATCCTCCAGACGCGCCGGATCGACGCGTTCCAGACGGTCGGCTACGGCGGCGCCTGGCGGTCGGCGCGACCGAGCCGGATCGCCACGATTGCGCTGGGATATGCGGACGGCTATTTCCGTATCCTCATCAACCGCACCCATGTGCACCTTGCCGGGCACACAGTGCCCGTCATCGGCCGCATCTCCATGGACCTCGTGACAATCGACGTTACCGACGTCCCGGAAGATGCCTGCCAGGCCGGCGGCACGGTCGAGGTGCTGGGCCCCCACCTCACGCCCGACGACCTGGCCGAGCACGGCCGCACCAACGCCTACGAGGTCATGACCGCGCTCGGCCGGCGTTACCATCGCGCCTATGTCGACCGCTATGCCGACGCGCCGCAGGATCCGCCGGGAGCAGCCGCGTGAGCATCCCCCTGCTCACCGTCCTCGGCCGCATGACGCTCGCCTTCCTGGCGGCGATCGGCAGCGTCTCGTCCTTTGCCATCGAGGCGGTTCGTCAGGGCGTGCGGCCGCCGTGGTACCGCCGGCAGATCCTCCGGCAGATGCTCGAGATCGGCTACTACTCGCTGCCTGTGGTCGGGCTGACGGCGATCTTCACCGGCATGGTGCTGGCGCTGCAGAGCTACACCGGCTTTGCCCGCTTCTCCGCCGAAAGCGCCATCCCGAATGTGGTCGTCGTGTCGCTGACCCGCGAACTCGGCCCGGTGCTCGCCGGCCTTATGGTCGCGGGCCGGGTCGGCGCGGCGATGGCGGCCGAGATCGGCACGATGCGCGTCACCGAGCAGATCGACGCGCTCACCACGCTTTCCACCAATCCGTTCAAGTACCTGGTCGTGCCGCGCCTGATCGCCGGCATCGTCACCCTGCCGATCCTGGTGCTGGTCGCCGACATCATCGGCGTGCTGGGCGGCTTCCTGGTCGGCGTCTACAAGCTCGACTTCAACGACGTGGCCTATCTGCGCAACACGGTCGACTTCCTGGAGTTCCAGGACGTCTTTTCCGGCCTCGTCAAGGCGGCGGTGTTCGGCTTCCTGATCACGCTGATGGGCTGCTACCACGGCTACACATCGAAGGGCGGCGCCCAGGGCGTCGGCATGGCGACCACCAATGCGGTGGTCTCCGCCTCGATCCTGATCCTGACCTTCAACTACTTCATCACCGAAGCCTTCTTCGCCCGCTGATGGACTCCCCCAAGATCTCGCTGCGCGGCGTCACCAAGGCCTTCGGGCCTAAGAAGGTGCTGCAGGGCATCGATCTCGACGTGGCGCCGGCCGAGTCGATGGTCGTGATCGGCGGCTCGGGCTCGGGCAAGTCGGTGCTGCTGAAATGCATCCTCGGCCTGATGCGGCCCGACCAGGGTTCGATCAGCATCGACGGCGAGGAGACGACAGACCTCACCGACCGGGGCCGCGCGCGCGTCATGCGCAAGTTCGGCATGCTCTTCCAGGGCGGCGCGCTCTTCGACTCGCTGCGCGTCTGGGAAAACGTCGCCTTCGGCCCGATCCAGAGCGACGGCATGGCACCCGACGAGGCCCGCGAGGTCGCCATCGCCAAGCTGGGCGCGGTCGGGCTCGGACCGGAGATCGGCGAACTCTTCCCCGCCGAGCTGTCGGGCGGCATGCAGAAGCGCGTCGCACTGGCCCGCGCCATCGCCCGCGAGCCGGAGATCATCTTCTTCGACGAGCCGACCACAGGCCTCGACCCGATCATGGCCGACGTCATCAACGACCTGATCGTCAAGTGCGTCAGCGACCTCGGCGCCACGGCGATCTCGATCACCCACGACATGGCGAGCGCGCGCAAGATCGGTCACCGCATCGGCATGATCTTCGACGGCAGGCTGATCTGGCAGGGCCCTGTCGACGACATCGACCGCTCGGGCAACGCCCATGTCGACCAGTTCATCCACGGCCGGGCCGAGGGCCCGATCCGGATGCAGGTCCGCAAGCTCTGAGGCGCCGACCATGGTCCGCCCGCTGAAGCGCTTCGTCTGCCAGAGCTGCGGTGCGGTCACCAGCAAGTGGAGCGGCCGCTGCGAGAGCTGCGGCGAGTGGAACACCATCGTCGAGGAGGCGGCTCCCGCCCCCGGCCCGGCCGGCGGCGGCCTGGCACGCCGGGGCAAGGGACGGGCGCTCGAATTTGCCGCCCTGCGCGGGGCGACGCCGCAGCCGCCGCGCTACATGAGCGGCATCGCCGAATTCGACCGCGTCTGCGGCGGCGGCCTCGTCACCGGCTCGGCGCTGCTGATCGGCGGCGATCCAGGCATCGGCAAGTCGACCCTGCTGCTGCAGGTCGCCGCGGCGCTGGCGCGCCAGAACACCGCCTGCGCCTACATCTCGGGCGAGGAGGCGCTGGATCAGGTCCGCCTGCGTGCCGAGCGCCTCGGCCTCGCCGACGCGCCGGTGCAGCTCACCGCCGCCACCTCGGTGCGCGACATCGTGGCGAGCCTGGAGCGGCCCGATGCGCCCAAGGTCGCCGTGATCGACTCGATCCAGACCATGTGGCTCGACACGGTCGACAGCACGCCGGGCACCGTCACCCAGGTGCGCTCCTCGGCGCAAGCGCTGGTCGAGCTCGCCAAGCGGCGCGGCATCGCCGTCCTGCTGGTGGGTCACGTCACCAAGGACGGCGCCATCGCGGGTCCCCGCGTGCTCGAGCACATGGTCGACACCGTCCTCTATTTCGAGGGCGAGCGCGGGCACCAGTTCCGCATCCTGCGCACCGTGAAGAACCGCTTCGGGCCGACCGACGAGATCGGCGTGTTCGAGATGAGCGACCGCGGCCTCGCCGACGTCGCCAACCCCTCCGCCCTGTTCCTCGCCGAGCGGCGCGGCCACGTCTCGGGCGCCTGCGTCTTCGCCGGCATCGAGGGCACGCGGCCGGTGCTGGTCGAGATCCAGGCGCTGGTCAGCCCGTCCTCGCTCGCCACGCCGCGGCGCGCCGTGGTCGGCTGGGATTCCAACCGGCTGGCCATGGTGCTGGCGGTGCTCGAGGCGCGCTGCGGCGTCTCGGTCGGCGCCAACGACGTCTACCTGAACGTCGCGGGCGGCCTCCGGATCGCCGAGCCCGCCGCCGACCTCGCCGTGGCCGCGGCCGTCGTCTCCTCGCTGGCCGACGAGCAGGTGCCGGGCGACATGGTCGTGTTCGGCGAGATCGGGCTGGGCGGCGAGGTTCGCCCCGTCAGCCAACGCGAGGCGCGCCTGCGCGAGGCGGCGAAGCTCGGTTTCCGCAGCGCGCTGGTGCCCAAGGGGCGCGCCGGCTCAGGCCCGGCGCCGCGCGCGCCGGAGGGCATCGCCATTGACGAAATCGAGCATCTGTCGGACCTTGTGGCGCGGTTCCAGCCGGCGAATCGGCCCCTCAAGCGCGGGCGGCGGCACGAGGATCACGACGACTAGGTCACGGAGCGTACGAGGTCGATGGAGCAGCTGGGAATCACCGTTTTCGACGTCGCCGTCATCGCCGTCGCCGTCTTCGGGGCGGCCATCGGCATGTCGGCGGGCTTCGCCCACGCCATCCTGTTCATCGCCTCGTGGATCGGCGCCGGCTGGATCGCCTGGCGCTTCTCCAAGGTCATCGAGCCCGAGGTCCAGCAGGTCGTCGGCAGCACGGAACTGGCCTATTTCCTGTCCATGCTGGCCGTCTTCGTGGCCGCCCTGATCGTGCTGATCATGCTGACCAACGCCCTGTCGCGCTCGGTCCGGGCGAGCCCGCTCGGCAAGCCCGACCGCATCCTGGGCGCGGGCTTTGGCGTGCTGTGCGCCTGGGTGGCGATGGGCGCCGCTTTCCTGTTCTACGGCTATCTCGGCCCCCGCGCGCTGCCGCCGGCGGTCGAGGGCGGCGCGACCTTTCCCATGATCAAGGAGATGGCGAATTTCGTGGAACCGCAGCTTCCCACGGGATTCCGCAACCGTTTGCAGCGTCCGGGCATGGAGTCCGGGGCCATTCCGGCGCCCTCGCCGGCCTCGCCCGCAGCTGCGCCGGCAGAGAGCGAAACCAAAGCGCCGCAGTGAGTTATCCTTGATGGCGCGCGGGGCCCTCACCAGATATAACCCCGCCGTGCTCAGCACCCCGAAACGACCCGACCACGACCTCGACAAGTTCCACGAGGAGTGTGCGCTGTTCGGCATCTACGGCACCGCCGATGCCGCCGCCCACACCGCGCTCGGCCTGCACGCCCTGCAGCATCGCGGCCAGGAAGCCGCCGGCATCGTCACCTTCGATGGCCGGCATTTCCACAATCACCGCGCCGCCGGCCTGGTCGGCGACATCTTCGGCGCCCAGAGCATCATGGCCAAGCTGGTCGGCTACTCGGCGATCGGCCACACCCGCTACGCCACGACCGGCGGCTCCTCGGACCGCAACATCCAGCCGATCTTCGCCGATTTCGACTTCGGCGGCCTCGCCCTCGCCCACAACGGCAACCTGACCAACGCCTATCTGCTGCGCAAGGAGCTGGTCCGCATCGGCTGCCTGTTCCAGTCGACCACCGACACCGAAGTCATCAACCACCTGATCGCCCGCTCCGAGTATTCGACCGTGCAGGACCGGCTGATCGACGCCCTCGGCAAGGTCAAGGGCGCCTACTCGCTGCTGCTGCTGACCAACGAGGCGCTGATCGGCGTGCGCGACCCGATGGGCGTGCGGCCGCTGGTCGTCGGCCGGCTCGAGGATTCCTGGATCCTGGCGTCGGAGACCTGCGCGCTCGACATCATCGGCGCCCGCTTCGTGCGCGACGTCGAGCCCGGCGAGATCGTCATCGTCGACGGCCAGGGCCTGCGCTCGATCAAGCCGTTCGCCCGCCAGCCGCGCCGCTTCTGCGTGTTCGAGCACATCTACTTCGCCCGTCCCGACTCGAAGGTCGAGGGCGTCGGCGTCTACGATGCCAGGAAGCGCATCGGCATGGAGCTCGCCAAGGAGAGCGCGGTGCCCGCCGACGTCGTGGTCCCGGTCCCCGACTCCGGCGTGCCGGCGGCGATCGGCTACGCCCACCAGTCGGGCCTGCCGTTCGAGCTCGGCATCATCCGCAACCACTATGTCGGCCGCACCTTCATCGAGCCGGCCGACCACATCCGCCATCTCGGCGTGCGCCTGAAGCACAACGCCAACCGCGCCCACATCGAGGGCAAGCGCGTGATCCTCGTCGACGATTCGATCGTCCGCGGCACGACCTCGATGAAGATCGTCGAGATGGTGCGCAACGCCGGCGCCCGCGAGGTGCACATGCGCATCGCCGCCCCGCCGACCACCCATCCCTGCTTCTACGGCATCGACACGCCCGAGCGCGACAAGCTGCTCGCCTCGCGCTACGACGTCGCCGGCATGGCGAAGTTCATCGGCGTCGATTCGCTGGCCTTCGTCTCGATCGACGGCCTCTACCGCGCCATGGGCCTGCCGGGCGGCCGCGACGCCCGCCAGCCCGCCTTCTGCGACGCCTGCTTCACCGGCGACTACCCGATCGACCTCGACGACGTCACCGGCGTCGAGGACCGCCAGCTCTCCCTCCTCGTCGAAGCGAACTAGCCCCATGCGACTTGCCGCATGAGGTTGGCCGGCCGCTTGGCGCTGATCACCGGCGCGTCCCGCGGGCTGGGCGCGGCCGCGGCCCTCGCCTATGCCCGCGAAGGCGCGCACGTCGTCCTCGTCGCCCGCACCGTGGGCGGCCTCGAGGAGGTCGACGACCGGATCAAGGCAATCGGCGGCCAGGCCACGCTGGTCCCGCTCGACGTCACCGACGGCCCCGGCATCGACCGGCTGGGGGCGGCGCTCTACGAACGCTTCGGCCGGCTCGACGTGCTGCTGGGCAACGCCGCCATCCTGGGCGCGCTCTCGCCGGTCGGCCATTTCGAGCCCAGGACCTTCGAGCAGGTGATGGCGGTCAACGTCACCGCCAACTGGCGCCTGATCCGCTCGATGGACCCGCTGCTGCGCCGCTCCGACGCCGGCCGCGCCATCTTCGTCACCTCCGGCGTCTCGCGCCGCGTCGTGCCCTACTGGGGCGCCTACGCCGCGAGCAAGGCCGCGCTCGACATGCTGGTCGGCGTCTGGGCCGCCGAGATGGCCCACACGCCGGTGCGCGTGAACCTGTTCAACCCCGGCCCGATCCGCACCGGCATGCGCCGCCAGGCCTTCCCCGGCGAGAACGAGGCGAGCCAGACGCCGCCCGAGGCGCATGCCGAGGCGCTGATCCGGCTCGCCCTGCCCTCGTGCACGATGACCGGCCAGTGGGTGGCCGGCGATGAGGCGCTGGCCCGCTAGGTTGCGGTACACGTTCCTCTGGTCGATTTCAGCTCTCCGCACGCCGAAGAGCCAATGTTCTCAAAGCGCTACGCCCGGACGAGGGCACACCACGACGTAGTGCGTGTTGTGCCCTGAACTGTGCCCCGAGGTGTGCCCATGGCCGCCGGAACGGGCGCTGCTTCACCGGTGCGTCCGACGATCGCGACGCCCACAAGGACCAGCAAATCCGGGCCTTTCACCCGTCCGTTTGTCACACCTGATTGTGACAAATGTTGTGACAAACCCTGTGACAGACCGGTCTCCGATCCCGATTCCACAAGGCTTTTACGCGACTCCCGTTGTTCTTCACCTGCACAGGCCCAGCGCGCCCTGTGTCCAGGGCGTTCTTAAGTGTCTGTCCGCGCGTGGTTTTCCAGCGCGCGTTGAGACGGGCTCATTGTTGGGACATCCGCGGTCGCCCCACGGCGGCTTCACCCACACACTGCTCAGTGTCGTACCCGCGGGCGTGCCGCGGACGGGTCGTGCCCATGTCTCGGCCGAAACCGAGAGTCCAAAAAGAAGGCCGGCGCGGTTAACGCCAGCCTACAGGAATAATAGGCACATTCCTGCTGAACCTGCAAGCCCCTTCCGATCACGTTTCCGGGAGCGGATGCTGGCAATGCATGCACTTCACAGAAGCCATGATCGCCACTTCAGCGCGGAAGAGGCCGCATCCTGATGCGGCCGGGCTCCAGTACGGAGAAATGGCCCACCCAATCCCCGCGCCCGCCAAGGATCGCGACGATTTCCGCCGCGGCGGCGTTCGAGGCCGGCGGCCGAATTCGCAGGAGAACGACACCGCACTCCGCAGGCAGCGCCGTTGCCGCCGCCAGCTCGCCGAAATCCTTGTCGAACGTCAGGCAGATGCGCCACTCGCGGGCGGCAAGCGCCAACACATCGATGTCGGCGATGCCCGGGGAGACTTCCCTGATCCAGATGGCATCATGGCCCTGTCCCCGAAGCGCCTCGACGAGATTGCGAGGAACGTTCTCGTTACACAGCCAGCGCATCGTCACGCGGCGCTGGGATAGATGCGTTCGTCCCTCAGCCTGTCATGTGCATAGGCAAGACAGGCCAAAATGTCGTCATGGCCGACGCCGGGGTAGTTGGCAAAGATCTCGGCCTCACTCCAGCCGTCGGCCAGCAGGCCGATGACGAACTCGACGGACAGGCGCGAGCCACGAATGACTGGCTTGCCCGCGAGGATCGCGGGATCGAGAACAATGCGGTCGTGGATCACGGTATCCGTCCCTTCCGATGGGCGACAGGATATCAGATCGCGTCCACTGGGAACACGGCGACCGCCCCGCCGATCATGGCAACGCCGCTGCTGCAGCAGACCTGGACCGCCGACGGCCAGCGCGCCAGCCTGACCGACGCCAACAGCAACCTGACGACCTATGCCTACGACGGCTTCGACCGGCTGGCGACGACGACCTGGCCCGGCGGCGCCACCGAGGCCCTGACCTACGACGCCGACAGCAACGTGGCGACGCGCCAGACCCGCGCCGGCGGCACCATCGCCTACAGCTACGACACGCTGAACCGGCTGACGACCAAGACCCCGCCCTCCGGCCCGGTCGTCAGCTACACCTACGACCTCGCCGGCCGCGTCACCTCCGCCTCCGACACCAGCGCCGCCATTCAGCCCATCGCCACGCCAGCCAGCACGACGGTCTACACGACCAGCTATGTCTACGACGCGCTGAACCGCCCGACCGGAATCGTGTGGGATCCCGCCCCCGCGTCCGTCACCCCGCCCGCCGCCGGGCCGATGGTGATCTTCGGCCACAGCTACAACAAGGCCAACCAGCGCACCGGCCAGTCGGTCTCCGACAACGGCTGGATCGACTATCCCGCGGCCACGCCCGCCACCTGCGGCACCACCGATCGACGCTCTCGGACATTGCTCCGCAATGTCCTGTCGCTCCCAGGCGAGCTGCGCTCGCCCTACGCCAACCTCACCTCGGACGGCACCTACACGCTGGGCTACGACCCCGAGAGCCGGCTGGTCTCGGCCAGCGGTGCGGGCAATACCGCCAGCTACGCCTTCGACGCCCAGGACCGGCGCAAGTCGCGGACGGTCAACGGTGTCGCCACGATCACCGTCACCGACGCCGACAACAGGGAGGTGCTGGAGTACGACGGCGCCTCCGGCACAATCCTGCACTGGTACGCCTAGCAACCACCGGCCTGGCGCTTCTGAGACGGCAATCAGCGACATCTTCCAACACGACGGCCTACACCACCTTCGACGCCCTGCACCGGACCGCCGGCAAATCTAATCGCACTGGCCCGACCCTCGCCGTTTACCGCCTCTTCCGCGCCCTGCCTTCGTACGGGTTCTTCGGCTTGCGCATCGTGAGGCGGATCGGCACGCCCGGCATGTCGAAATCGTCGCGCAGGCGGTTGGTGAGGAAGCGGAGGTAGTCGTCGCCCAGCTCCTGCGGCTGGCTGACCGAGAGGATGAAGGTCGGCGGGCGGCGCTTGATCTGGGTCATGAAGCGCAGGCGGATGCGGCGGCCGTTCGGGGCCAGCGGCGGCGGGTGCAGGGTCTCCATCTCGCGCAGCCAGCGGTTCAGCTTGGGCGTCGGCACGCGCTTGTTCCAGATCGCGTAAGTCTCGAACACCTTGGGCATCAGGCGGTCGACGCCGCGGCCGGTCATCGCCGAGAAGCCGACGATCGGCACGTCCTTGACCTGCGCGAACGAGGCCTCGAGCCGGTCGCGGAGCTTCTTCCATGCCTTGGTGGATTCGCGCTGGTCGTCGGCCAGGAGGTCGGTCTTGTTGACCGCGATCACCAGCGCGCGGCCCTCCTCGATCACCCAGCCGGCGATGTTGAGGTCCTGCTTCTCGGCCATGTCGCCGGCATCGAGCACGACCACCGCCACGTCGGCGAGGCGGATCGTGTCCAGCGTGTCGGCCACCGACGCAGCCTCGAGCCGGGCCTCGATGCGACTGCGGCGGCGCATGCCGGCGGTGTCGACCAGGCGCACGGGCCTGCCCTTCCATTGCCACTCGACGCGGATCGCGTCCCTGGTGATGCCGGCCTCCGGACCGGTCAGCACGCGTTCCTCGCCGACCAGGCGATTGAGCAAGGTCGACTTGCCGACGTTGGGACGGCCGACGATGGCGAGAAGCAGCGGCCTGTCAAGCGCATCCTCGGCGTCGACGTCGTTTTCGTCCGTCGCCTCCTCGTCCTCCTCCGGCATCGGCGCGATGTGGCGGCCCATCGCCTCGTGCAGGTCGCTCAAGCCCTCGCCGTGCTCGGCCGAGAACGGGATCGGCTCGCCCAGCCCCAGCCCGTGCGCCTCAGCGAGGCCCTGCTGGCCGGCGCGGCCCTCGCACTTGTTGGCGACCAGGATCACCTTGGCCGAGCGCTTGCGCAGCCAGCCGGCGAAGGCCTCGTCGAGCGGCAGGATGCCGGCGCGGGCGTCGATCAGGAACAGCACGACGTCGGCGCCCTCGATGGCGCGCTCGGTGAAGCGCCGCATGCGCGCCTCCAGCGCCTCGCCGCCCGCCGTCTCCCAGCCCGCGGTGTCGAGCAGGGTGAAGGCGAGATCGCCGAGCTGGGCCGGCTGCTCGCGCACGTCGCGCGTCACCCCAGGCGTGTCGTCGACGATGGCGCGGCGGCGGCCGACCAGGCGGTTGAACAGCGTCGACTTGCCGACGTTGGGACGGCCGACGATGGCGACCCGGCACGATCCCTTGGCTGGGCCCTTGGCCGGTCCCCCGGTCGGGTGCCGGTCTTCAGCGGAGGGCAATGAGCCGCCCCGAATCGGTCAGCACGTAGATCGTCCGGTTGGCGATCACGGGACCGAGGCGGACGCGATCGCGCACGTCGATCTTGCCCAGCACCGAGCCGTCGTAGGGCGAGACCGCGAGCAGGTCGCCGAACGAGCTGGTGATCAGCAGGCGGTCGCCCGCCAGCACCGGGCCGCCCCACAGGGCCGGCGTGCGCGTCTTGGGGTTGTCGTGCTGGGTGAGCGGCGTCACCCAGCGCACCTTGCCCTTGTCGCGGGTCAGCGCCGCCACGTCGGCGTTGCCGGTCATCACGAACAGGAAGCGGCCGGCGACCCACGGCGTCTGGCTGCCGCCGATGTTGCGGTCCCACTGGCGCTGGCCCGAGCTGAGGTCGATGGCGGCGATCTGGCCGGCCGAGCCCATGGCCAGCACCAGGCCGCGGTCGATCACCGGGCGGCCGCGTATGTCGGCCAGGTTGCCGAAGGCGCGGACGTCGCCGCGCGCGCCGATCAGCGATTCGTTCCACGCCGGGCGGCCGGCGTCGATGCGCAGCGCCACCACCTCGCCCGAGGTGAAGGGCGCCACGACGAAATCGCCCGAGCCGGCCGCGCTGTTGCCGCCGACATAGCCCGCCACCTCGGAGAGCGCGGTGTACTGCCAGAGGTCGGAGCCGTCGACGGCGGCCAGCGCATGCAGCTTGTTGTCGATGGCGATGACGAACACGCGGTCCTGGAAGACCAGCGGCGCGCCGCGCACCGGGGCGCTGACCGTCGAGTGCCAGTCCTCCTTGCCGGTCGCCGGATCGAGCGAATGGACGGTGGCGAAGCCGGTGGTGACGAACAGCTTGCCGCCGTACCAGGCCAGCCCGCCGCCGAACTCGTCCTTGTCGCGCGCCTTCTCGGGCTCCAGCGTGACGCGCCACAGGAGCTGGCCGGTGTCGGCGTTGAAGGCCGAGACCGTGCCGTGCGCATCCTTGGCGAAGACCTTGCCCTCGGCGACGACGGGCGGCGTCGTGAGGACGCGCGAGCCGGTCGTGCCGGCGCCGACGTCGGCGGTCCAGATCACCTGCGGCGAGTCGCCGATCGCCAGGTTGTGCATGGCGTAGTTGGCGAAGCCGCCGGACTGCGGCCAGGAATCGTTGACCGTCGGCGGCGGCAGCACGACCTGGAGGCCCGCCACGTCGCTGTCGGGCTCGAGGTCGCGGCGGTCGCCCAGCACCGAGACGCGCTCGCCGGGCAGCGGCTGCTTGCTCTTGCTGAAGATGTTGTCGAAGGTCTCGCAGCCGGTCAGGGAGAGGGACAACAGGACGGCGGCGAGCAGGGCACGCGGAGTCGCGGCGCGCAGGAGGCTCGGCATGGAGCTACTTGGCCTCCGCGGCGCCGTAGAGGTTGAGCATGGCGGCGACGCGCTGGGCGGCGCCCTGCGGCACCGCCGGATCCTTGGAGATCTCGGTCCAGATCTCGCGCGCCTTCGCGGTGTCGCCCTTGGCGACCAGCAGCATGGCCTGCAGCTCGCGCACACTCAGGCGAAACGCGCGGTCGGGACCGGCCAGCGGCTCGAGCTTCGCCACCATCTCTCCGGCCTTGGGCGAATCCATGCTCTTGAAGGCGGCAATCACCAGGCCGAGGTCGCCGAGCTCGGCGGACGACAGGGCGGGCGCCACGGCGGCGAGCGCCACCGCCTGCTCCTCGAGCGTCGGGCGAAGCTGCGCCGCCGTCAGCGCGGCCAGCGAGCGGTAGGGCTGCAGGGCGCCCTGCGCCTGCTTCTCCAGCTCGGCCCGCGCGGCGGCGGGATCGCTGGCGATCTGGGCGAGCGCGGCCGAATAGGCGACACTCGCGGCGGCGCGCTCGGCCCGGTCGTACTGGCGCCAGCCCACGAGGCCCGCCGCACCGACCACGACGACGACGGCGGCGGCGACGACCCAGGTGCCCCAGCGGGCCCACCACTCCTTCAGCTCGTCCCGGCGGACGGCCTCGTCGACCTCTTGAAACGCGGCGGAGTCGGACACGCAGTGCTCCCGGATTATCGCGAAATATCAACAGCTTCAGCGGCGGTTCATAGCCCCCCACCCGGGCTTTGGCAAACCACTGCCGGGCCCGGCGGGGGCGCTTTACCCCCATGACATGTTCTGCAAGAATTCATGGCAGAGAGATGACCGAAGTCACCGTGGCATGAGCAATCTGTACCGTTTGGCCGACCAGCGGGCCCGACGCCGCATTGTCTCATTCGACCGGCGGGAACTTTCCCGGCTCCTCAACCTCTACAGCATGCGCGTGGCGTCGGGCGAATGGCGCGACTACGCCATCGACTTCCGGCCCGGCATGGCGATCTTCTCGATCTTCCGCCACACCGCCGAGCAGCCGCTGTTCGCCATCGCCAAGGTGCCCGGCGGCGGCGGCAATTCGGGCGGCGGCTACATGGTCTACAACGGCCCGCGCAAGCTGGCGCACGGCGAATCGCTCGAAGACGTGCTCAGCGTCTTCGACCGCAAGCTCAAGCTGCTGCTGGGATAATTCATTCCCTTCCCCTTTGCGGAGTCCGCAAAGGGGAAGTGCCCTCGTCTTACGAGGGCGATGGGGTTCATGACCCCCTCCGTCACCGTAAGACGGTGACACCTCCCCCGGAGACGGGGGAGGCGCGTGAATCAGCCGCTTACTTGCTGCTGCTGCTGCCCTTCTCGGGGGCCGTGGCCGCGCCGATGCCGGCGCCGACTGCCGCGCCGGCGAGGGCCGGGCCGAGCAGCGGCCAGCCGGCCAGCGCACCGATCGCCAGGCCCGTGCCGGCGCCGATGCCGCCGCCGGTCACGGCACGCTCGCCCCAGGTTTCGCCGCAGGCGGAAACCGACAGAGCCAGGGGAACGACGAGAATCGCGAGAATCCGGGATTTCATGGCAGACCTCAAAAGGGGGAAACGGCGGTCCATGCCGTCAGAAAATCAATTGTCTTAGCCGGTGAAGGCTTTATGCCGGAACCATCATCCAATTCGATCAATATGTCAATAAAGTCGTATAAACCATTGTAATATAATATAATTATTTACTGTCTAGTCGAGCAGCTTGTCGTACTGCCCCGGCTTGAAGCCGACCAGCAGCTGGCCGCGCGCCTCCAGGACCGGCCGCTTGATCATCGAGGGCTGGGCGAGCATCAGGGCGATCGCCCTGGCCTCGGTGAGACCTTCCCGCTCCCTCTCGGGCAACTTGCGGAAGGTCGTGCCGGCGCGGTTGAGCAGCGCCTCCCAACCGACCTTGCGCGCCCAGCCTTCGAGGCGGCCGCGCTCGATGCCCGCCGCCTTGTAGTCGTGGAAGGCGTAGGCCACGCCCTTGCCGTCGAGAAAGGCGCGCGCCTTCTTCATCGTGTCGCAGTTCCTGATGCCGTAGATCGTCGTCATGCCAGCCTCCCTGCGGGCGGGGGCTGCGCGCTCGACGCCTGCGCCGCCGTCTGGTTAATTCCGCCGATGCCCATCCACTTTACCATCGACCACGACAAGCGCTTCGTCGAAGCCAAGGCACAAGGCCTCATCACCCTGAAGGACATCGAGCACTTCAGCGACACGGTCGTGGCGCAGAACGCCCTCACCTACCGCAAACTGTTCGACGCCAGCGAGGCCCAGGGCACCTACGACGACGACGACGTCATGACGCTGGCGGCGCGGGCCACCGCCTACGCCACGCTCGCCAAGCGCGGGCCGATCGCCCTGGTGCCGCGGCGCAACCTGCCGCCCGACCTCGCGACGCGTTACGTCAACCTCGGCCGGTTCAGCGGCCAGGCGCAGATCTTCCCGACGGCCGAGGCCGCGCGGAAGTGGCTCGAGACGCAGCCGCTGGGCGAGGATTAGGAGAGCGCCGCACCGTTGCGATCGAGGCGGAGCCGCGACGCCGGCGCGCGGCCGTCCTCGGCCGGCTGGTAGACGACGCTGAACAGGGTGCGGGCGCGGGCCAGCGCCTCGCCGAAGCCCTTCTGCTCGCTCTCGAAGGAATCGAAGCCGCAGCGCAGCATGAACGGCAGCTGGTCCTGCAGCACGCCACCGGTGGCGCGCAGCTCGCCGCGATAGCCCATGCGGCCGCGCAGCAGGCGGGCCTGGCTGTAGGCGCGGCCGTCGCTGAACTTCGGGAAGTCGAGCACGACCAGGCGCAGGCGGCCGACATGCGGCGCCAGATCCTCGACCGGATCGGTGTTGGCGAGCGCCACTGCGGGCCACTCGGGGCGCTGCTGCCAGTCGGCGAACGGCAGGGCGACGTAGGACGCGGGCAGGCCCGCTTCGCTAAACAGCGGCATAGACCCGCTCCTTGAAGGGCTGGGCGCCGAGGCGCCGGTAGGTGTCGACGAAGCGCTCGCCGGCGGTGCGGTTGTCGAGATAGGTGGCGACCAGGGCATCGACCGCCTCGACGACCCGGTCGGCGCCGATGGCCGGGCCGAGGATCGTGCCGATGGCGGTCTGGCCGAAATCGACGTCGCCGCCGAGGCTGAGCTGGTAGAGCTCGACGCCGTTCTTGTCGACGCCGAGGATGCCGATGTGGCCGACGTGATGATGGCCGCAGGCGTTGATGCAGCCCGAGATCTTGATCTTGAGGTCGCCGATGTCGTGCTGGCGCGCGAGCCCCGCGAAATGGCTGGAGATGCGCTGCGCCACCGGGATCGCGCGCGCATTGGCCAGCGCGCAATAGTCGAGGCCCGGGCAGGCGATGATGTCGCCGACCTTGCCGACATTGGCCTCGGCGAAGCCCAGCGCCGACAGCGACCTGTAGACCTGCGGCAGGTCCTCGACCGCGACATGCGGCAGGACGAGGTTCTGCTCGTGGCTGACGCGGATCTCGCCCTGGCTGTAGGCGTCGGCGATGTCGGCGACGCCCTCCATCTGCGCCGCGCTGGCATCGCCCGGCGGCGCGCCGGCGGGCTTCAGCGAGGCGGTGACGATGGCATGGCCCGGCACGCGATGCGGCGCGACGTTGGACTTGAGCCACAGGGCGAAGGCGGGATCGTCGAGCCGCAGCGCCTCGACGGCGCCCGACACCGGCGGCCGGGCCGGCAGTACCGGCGGCGCGAACTGGGCGGCGATCGCCTCGATGGTCTCGGCCGGCAGCTTCAGCGCGCCGTCGCGCGTCGCAGCGTATTCGGCCTCGACCTCCTCGCGCATCCTCTCGACGCCGATCTCGTGCACCAGGATCTTGATGCGCGCCTTGTAGAGGTTGTCGCGGCGGCCGTAGCGGTTGTAGACGCGCAGGGTCGCCTCGAGATAGGCCAGCAGCTCGTCCTTCGGCAGGAACTCGCGCAAGGTCTTGCCGACCATCGGCGTGCGGCCGAGGCCGCCGCCCACGATCACCTCGAAGCCCGTCTCGCCCGTCTCGTTCCGCCACAGGCGCAGGCCGATGTCGTGCACGCGCACGGCGGCGCGGTCGTTGGGCGAGCCGGTGACGGCGATCTTGAACTTGCGCGGCAGGAAGCTGAACTCGGGATGCAGCGTCGACCACTGGCGCACGATCTCGCACCAGATGCGCGGATCCTCGATCTCGTCGGCGGCGGCGCCGGCGAAATGGTCGGCCGTGACGTTGCGGATGACGTTGCCGCTGGTCTGCATGGCGTGCATGTCGACCTCGGCCAGGGCGGCCAGCGCGTCGGGCGCATCCTCGAGCCTGATCCAGTTGAGCTGCAGGTTCTGCCGCGTCGTGAAGTGGCCGTAGCCGCGGTCGTACTTGCGCGAGATGTCGGCGAGCTTGCGGAGCTGGCGCGACGACAGCGTGCCGTAGGGGATGGCGATCCGCAGCATGTAGGCATGGAGCTGCAGATAGAGGCCGTTGGTGAGCCGCAGCGGCTTGAACTGCTCCTCGCTGAGCTCGCCGGCCAGCCGCCGGCGCACCTGGTCGCGGAACTGCTCGACCCGCTCGGCGACCAGCGTGCGGTCGTAGGAGTCGTAGCGGTAGAAATGCTGCGGCCGGTAAAGAAGCGTGTCAGGCATAACGCACCGCGTCGGCGGCGATGGCGTCGAAGGTGAGGCCCGAGGCGCGGATGCGCTCGCGCAGGCTGAGCGGCTCGATGGTGCCGTCCTCGTCCTCGCTCACCGCCACGAGATAGGGCTCGACCACGCCGAAGCCCTCGGCGCGGGCGCGTTCCAGCAGGATGTCGCCGCTGCGCCTGTCGCGCGCGACGGCGGCGTGCTCCAGCCGGCCGGTCCACTGGCCGGCATCGTCGAGCCAGACCACGATGCCGTCGACGAGGCGGTTGGCGGATGCGACCTGCAGGTCGCCGGTGAGGTTCTTGGCCATCAGGACACCTTTGCCATCAGGAAACTTGTGCAAGCGGCGGCGACTCGGCTGCGGCATAGGCCGCGACGTCGCCCACGATGATGAGACTGGGACCGGCCGCGCCGCCTCGGGAGTGCAGGGAGGCGAGCCGCGCCAGATCGCCGAGCCGGCCCGTGGAGACCCTTTGATCGGGCCGCGTGCCGTTCTCGACGATGGCGACCGGCGTGGTGGGGTCCGTGCCGGCGCCCAGGAGTCGGTCGCGCACGGAAGCGGCTTCCGTGGCGCCCATGTAGATCGCGAACGTGTGGCCGCCCGGCGCGCTTTCGGCGCTGTGGCCGCTGAGGAAGGTCACCGAGGAGGCGACGCGGCGATGGGTCAGGGGAATGCCGGCCGCCGCGGCGCAGCCCAGCGCGGCGGTGATGCCCGGCACGATCGTATAGGCGAGCCCCGCGGCCCGCAGCGCGTCGACCTCCTCGCCGCCGCGGCCGAACACGAACGGATCGCCGGCCTTCAGCCGCACCACGGTCTCGCCGGCGCGCACGCGGCGCACCAGCTCGGCGTCGATCTCGGCCTGCGTCCAGCCCGGCCGACCCTTGCGCTTGCCGACTGGTACCAGCTCGGCGTCGCGGCGGGCGCGGGCGAGAACCGGCGCGGGCACGAGATCGTCGTGCAGGATCGCATCGGCTTCCTGCAGGAGCTGCGCGGCGCGCAAGGTCAGAAGATCGGGATCGCCGGGACCGGCACCGACGATGTGGGCGATGCCTTCGGGCGCCAGGTGCCGGCGCGCGGCGTCGAGTTCGCCCAATGCCACGCGGCGGGCGGCGGCCTCGTCGCCGGCCAGGGCCAGCCGGCCGGCCGGTCCCTCGACGAGCGCACGGAAGTAGGCGCGGCGGCGGGCGGGGTCGCGGATCAGCGCCTTGACCTGCGCCCGGAAGGTGACGGCGAGCCGCGCCAGGGCGCCCAGCCGCTCGGGCAGCGCCGCCTCGATGCGGCCGCGCAGGACAGTGGCGAGCGTGGGCGAGGCGCCGCCGGTCGAGATCGCCACGACGACGCCGTCGCGGTCGACGATGGCGGGCAGGATGAAGTCGCAGAGCGCCGGCCGGTCGGCGACGTTGACCGGCACGCCGGCCGCCTTGGCCAGGCGCTGGACAGCCGCGTCCTTCGCGTCATCGCCGGTCGCGACGAAGGCGGCCGCGGCGCCGTGGAAATCCCGGGACGTGATCGTGTCGGCGACGAAGCGACGCACGTCGGCGCCGGCGGAACGCGCCAGCTCGGCCCGGCGGTCGGCCATCGGCCCCTCACCCGCCACGACGACCCTGCGGCCGGCGAGGTCGAAGAAGAGGGGCAGATGCCTCACGACACGGCCGCGCGCAGGGCGATGTTGAAGGCCAGCATGCCGACCGCCTGCGAGATCGACAGGATCCACAGAACGGCCTCGGGCTTGCGGAGAATCTTGCTCATGCGTGTACCGCCTTTGATCTGGCGATATCTCGCACATCCGCCATGACTTGATTTCCCGAAGGTTTTCGGCCGGACAGCATTTCTTGCCGCCGGGCGGCGGGGGACAGAAATTTTTCCTCCCGCCTGGGGGCCCTTGACGCCGGGGCGGCCGTTCCTAAATCCCTGTCGTCCCCCGTGCCCATCCGGGGCGGGGGCGCCCAACCATCGCTCAGGAGAGGATGATCATGCGTACTTTCGACTATTCGCCGTTCTATCGCGCCACCGTCGGCTTCGACCGGGTCTTCGACCTGCTCGACTCCGTGTCGAGCGCCCAGACCAGCGCGAACGGCTACCCCCCGTACAACATCGAGAAGGCCGGCGACAACGCCTACCGGATCGTGATGGCGGTCGCGGGCTTCGCCGAGGCCGAGCTGAACGTGACCCAGAAGGAGAACGAGCTCCTGGTCACCGGCCAGATCGCGCCGAGCAACGGCCAGGACGAGAAGCAGTATCTCTATCGCGGCATCGCCGGCCGCAACTTCGAGCGCCGCTTCCAGCTCGCCGACCATGTGAAGGTCACGGGTGCGAAGCTCGCCAACGGCCTGCTGACGATCGAGCTGCAGCGTGAGATCCCGGAGGAGAAGAAGCCCCGTGCGATCCCCGTGCAGGCCGGCCAGGCGGCCCTGACCCACTAGGCAGGTAGCAGCCTGCTGCCTCGAAGGGGCGTCGCGGGCAACCGCGGCGCCCTTTCTTCAGGACGACGGCGGCAGGAAGACGACCGACGGCTCGACCTCGACGAGGAACTCCTCGCGCGCCAGCCCCGACACGCCGATCCAGGTCGAGCACGGCAGCCTGTCGCCGAACGTCGCCTTGAGCGCATCGGCGATGGCCTTGCCCTCCTTCATGTGGCTTTGCTTGATATAGAGCGTGAGCGCGCCGACCTGGTCGAGGCTCGCACCGACGGAAGCGAGCGCCGTCGCGACGTTCTCCAGGCTCTTCGCAAGCTGTCGGCCGATGTCCCCCGCCCCGACGATGTTGCGGTCGGCGTCCCAGGCGACCTGGCCGGCCACGTGGACTGAGCGGCCGAACGGTGTGCGGACGACGGTCACCTGCGCGAAACCGAACGGACGGCTCTCGAACAGGCCTTCGGGGGCCAAAGTGGTCCGGCTCATAGTCGTATCCTCCTGGGTGCCATGGCTCTCTGCCTTCTTGCGGCCATCGCAGCAAGGCACAGGCATTCCATGAGCACAGCCCACACGCCCGCCGATGCCGTGTCCGTCCTCGACTTCTGGAAGGAGGCCGGACCCGACAGGTGGTTCGCCAAGGACGATTCCTTCGACGACCGCTTTCGCGAGCGCTTCCTCGGCCTGCACGAACGGGCCGCGCGCGGCGAGCTGAGGCATTGGCTCGACGCGCCCGCAAGCGCCCTGGCGCTGATCCTTCTGCTCGACCAGTTCCCGCGCAACTGCTTCCGCAACACGACGCGGACGTATGCGACCGATGCGCTCGCCCGCGAGATGGCGGCCGAGGCGATCGCGCGCGGCCACGACCACGCGATCCCGCAGGAGCTGGCACACTTCATGTACCTGCCCTACGGACATTCGGAGTCGCTCCCCGACCAGGTGCGCTGCGTCGCCCTCAGCGAGCGGCTGGGCGAGCCAAACCTCGGCCATGCCCGCCATCACCACGACATCGTGAAGCGCTTCGGCCGCTTCCCCCATCGAAACCCGATCCTCGGCCGCACGACGACGGCCGAGGAGCAGGCGTATCTCGACGAGGGCGGCTACATGGGCTGAGTCGTTAGCCCTTCGCGTACTTGCCGGTGAGCTGCGGCGTGTGCGGGCCGTCGCCGCCCTTCTCTTTGTGCTGCAGCCGCGTCGTGCGTGCCCAGGTACGCTTCAGCTCGTCCTTCACGTTGATGCGCAACGTCCCCACCTTCTCGACGGTGAGCTCGACCTTGTCGCCGTCCATGAACGAGTGCAGGCCGCGATGGTTGGTGCCGGTGGCCAGGATGTCGCCGGGCTCCAGCGTGTGGATCGCGCTCGCCCATTCGATGCAGCGCGGGATCTGGTGCGCCATGTCGTTGGTGTTGAACTTCTGCATCGTCTCGCCGTTGTTCTTGAGCTCGATGGCGAGGTTCTGCGGGTCCTTGATCTCGTCGGCCGTCACGATGCAGGGCCCGATCGGCGCGAAGGTGTCGCGCGACTTCATCTGGAAGAACACATTGCCCGGCGGCGGCAGGCCGCGCGCCGAACCGTCGATGAAGCAGGTGTAGCCGAAGATGTGGCTCATGGCGTCGGCCTGGGAGACGCGCGTCGCACGCTTGCCGATGACCAGGGCAAGCTCGGCCTCGCCCTCGAAGATGGTGGCCGGCGCGTCGGGCAGCACCATCGTGTCGCCGTCGCCGATCACCGCCGTCGCCGCCTTGTGGAAGGCGTTGATCTGCGGCTTCTCCGGCAGGGTGCCGTTCTCCATGTAGTTGACCGCCATGCAGACGATGTTGCCGGGCTTCGGCACCGGCGGCCGCAGGCGCACGCCGCTCAGAGGCTGGCCCTTGCCGTCGGCGGCGGCCTTCTCGACCCTGGCCTTGTAGGCGTCCCATTTGGCGATGAGCCCCAGGATCAGGTCGCGCGAATCGAGATGCGGGATGTCATTCACCGCATCGGTCACGTCGACGACCTGGTCGCCCTTGATGACGCCCAGGCGAAAGTCGTTGAAATAGCAAAGCTTCACGTCTTCTCTCCTTGATCGAACACTTTCTTGGGAACGTCCGTCCGGACCGCCCTCAGGGACTGGCGTGGCCGAGGAAGCGGTCCGGCGGGCGATCGCCCCACTGCGACTGGAAGCCTTCCTCGGCGCTCAGCAGGTGGCCGCCGTTCGCGGCATTCAGCCGATCGGTGTCGGCCCAGCGCTCGTGCACGCGCCCCCAGGGATCGCACCAATAGTCGAAGACCTGGCTGCCGAGCAGGTGGCGGCCGATGCCCCACATGTGGTCGTACTTGCCGAGCCGCTTGATGTACTCGTGGTCCTGGAAGACGCAGTCGATGTCCTGGACCTCGTAGGAAACGTGGTTCAGGCCAGCCTTCTCGTTGTGATTGCAGAAGAAGACGTGATGGTCGACGTAGTCGGCGCCGCGGTCGAGCCGGTTGAACGAGCCGATGATGTTGTCCTTCTCGCCGACATAGACGTCGTCGGAGCGGATCATGCCGAGCGTCTCGCGGAACCACGCCACGGTCTCCTTGACCTTGGGCGTGGACAGAACACCGTGTCCGATCCGCTGGATCGACGTCGGCGACCTGGAAAGCCGCATCACCTTGCCGGCGCGGCGGACGGGTTCGCGGGCGCTGTTCAGCTCGTCGCGCGCGATCTTGAGCGGCGCCACGCGTTTCTGCCCGACCACCACCTCGATCTGGTAGCCGTTGGGCTCGGTGAGCCGCACGCGCTTGCCAGCGCCCGGCTCGTCGAGGGTCTCGACGCCCGAGGCACCTGGCAGCTTCGCCAGACGCTTCAGGTCGTCCTCGTCGGCCGCGTGATAGGCGAAGCCGATGAACTTCGTGCCGCCCTTCTGCACCACATGCAGGTGGTGATGATCGTCGGCGCCACGCATGTAGAGCGCGTCGGGCGTGCGCTCCGCCCGCACCAGGCCGAAATGGACGAGGAACTCCTCCATCTCGTCGAGATCCGGCGCTTCCATCCGTGGCCACGCAAATTCGGCAACCTTGACCGCTACCATGGTTCCCTCCGCGATACTGTCTTGTGATTTACGACGCCTTGAACTTGTCGGGCAGGCGCTCCTCGTTGCCGAGCGCCACGCGGCGCACGCCCTCGCTGTCGGGGCTGGGCGGGAAGCCGTCGGCAGAGCGCGGCGCCGGCGTTTCGACGACCTTGTTGGAGAGCCGGCCGACGCCGGTCACCTCGACATCGATCGTGTCGCCCGCCTCGAGCGGCCTGGAGTTGGCGGGCGTGCCGGTGAGCAGAATGTCGCCCGGCAGGAAGGTGATGTGGCGCGCGAGATCGGCGATCAGGTAGCCGCAGTCGAAGATCTGCTCGCTGACCGCGCCCTCCTGCACCATCTTGCCGTTCTTGTAGGAGCGCAGCGTCGACTGGCGCACGTCGACGCCGGAGACGAGACCCGGCCCGATCGGGCAGAACCCGTCCATGCCCTTGACCCGCAGCATCGAGCCCGCGTCAGTGTCGCGGAAATCGTGGCAGCCGAAATCGTTGGCCGGCGCGAAGCCCGCGATGCAGTCCCACGCCTCCTCGCGCGTCACGTTCCTGGTGACCTTGCCGAACACCACGGCCATCTCGCCCTCGTAGTTCACGTACTTGTAGCCTTTGGGCTTGATCAGTTCGCCTCTATGGGCGTTGAGCGCGGTCAAGGGCTTCTGGAAGTAGGTCGGCGTCTTGGGCGGCACGCGGTTGTTGTTGAACTCGTAGTAACGCGAGATGTAGTTCACGTGCACGCACAGGATCTTGGTCGGGTTGCACGGCGGCAGATGGACCACGTCCTTCTCCTCGGCCGTGCGGCCGTCGGCGAACACGATCTTGCCGTCCCTGAATTCCACCCAATAGGCGCTGCCGTCCTTCATGACGTGGCGGATTTCCTTCCGCGGCCCTTCCAAAACGCTCATCCGACTGCTCCCTACTTCTTCGCCTGTTGAATGGCCCGCCAGACGTTCTCCGCCGTGGCCGGCATGACCACGTCCTTGACGCCGAGCGGCGCCAGCGCGTCGATCACGGCGTTCATGACGACCGGCATGGCGCCCACCGTGCCCGCCTCGCCCGCCCCCTTGGCGCCCAGCGGGTTGTACTTGGTGGGCACCGGATTGGACTTGATCTCCATGCTGCACATCGTGTCGGTGCGCGGCATCGTGTAGTCGAGGAAGCTCGCGGTCAGGAGCTGGCCGCTCTCGCGGTCCCAGACGACCCGCTCGCCCAGGATCTGGCCGACGCCTTGCGCCACGCCGCCGTGGATCTGGCCCTTGAGACCGATCGGGTTCATCACCGTGCCGACATCGTCGACTACGGCATAGCGATCGAGCTTCACTTCGCCGGTCTCGGGATCGACCTCGACCTCGCAGATGTGGCAGCCGTTCGGATAGGTGTCCTTCTCGCCCTTGAAGGTCGCGTTCTCGTAGAGGCCGCCTTCGAAGTTCTTCGGCCATTTCGTCGGGTTGAACGCCGCCATCGCCACCTGCTTCAGCGACACCGTCCTGTCGGTGCCCTTCACCTTGAAGCTGCCTTCGGCGAACTCGATGTCCTGCTCGCCCGCCTCCAGCAGATGGCCCGCGAGCTTCTTGCCCTTGGCGATGACTTTCTCCGCCGCGAGAAACAGCGCCGAGCCGCCCAGCACCGTCGAGCGCGAGCCGTTGGTGCCCATGCCGAAGGCCACGCGGTCGGTGTCGCCGTCGATGAACTGCACGTCGCCCGGATCGATGCCCAGCCGCTCGTTCAGGATCTGCTTGAACATCGTCTCGTGGCCCTGGCCCTGCGCCTTGGTGCCCATGAGGAGCGCCGCCGTGCCGCTCGGATTGAAGCGGATCTCGGCATATTCGGGCTGCGCCGTGCCGGCCGCCTGCTCGATCGCATTGACGATGCCGAGCCCGCGCAGCTTGCCGCGCTTCCTCGACTCCTCGGTCCGCGCCCTGTAGCCGTCGACGTCGGCCAGCTTCAGCGCCATGTCGAGGTTCTTCTCGAACTGGCCGCAATCGTAGAACGGCCCGACCGGGCTCTGGTACGGCAGCGCCGATTCCGGCAGCATGTTCTTGCGGCGCAGCTCGATCCGGTCGACACCCAGCTCGCGCGCCGCATCGTCGATCAGCCGCTCGATGAGATAGATCGCCTCCGGCCGGCCGGCGCCGCGATAGGGCGCCGTCGGGTTGGTGTTGCTGAGGACGCCGACCACGTTGATGTAGGCCTTGGGGATCATGTAGACACCCAGCACCGTGCCGATCATGCCGAAGGGCGACAGCAGGTTGCGGTCAGAGCCCACGTAGGCGCCGATGTTGGCCAGCATGTTGAGGCGCAGCGCCAAGAACCTGTTGTCCTTGTCGAGCGCCAGCTCGACCTCGCCGATATTGTCGCGGCCGTGCTCGTCGGCCATCACCGCCTCGGAGCGCTCGCAGGTCCATTTCACCGGGCGCAGCAGCTTGCGCGCCGCCCACAGGGTCAGGCGATGCTCGATGTATTGCCAGCCCTTGGTGCCGAAGCCGCCGCCCACGTCCTGCGCGATTACGCGCAGCTTGCTCTCGGGCACCTTGAAGACGTTCTGCGCCAGCATGTTGCGCACCCGATGGGGGTACTGGACGTCGGCGTAGAGGATCATGCGATCTTCGCCCTGATCGTAGACGCCCAAGGTGCCGCGCGGCTCCATGAACTGGGCATGGACGCGGGTGATCACATAGCGCCGCTTGACGACCCTGGCAGCATTCGCGATCGCCTCGTCGGTCGCCGCCTTGTTGCCGCGCTCGACGTTGTTGGAGATGTTGTCGGGGCAATCGTCCCACACGGCGGGTGCGCCGGGCTTCACCGTATCCTCGGTCAGCGTGACCGACGGCAGCGCTTCGTAGTCGATCTCGACCAGCTCGGCGGCGTCCTTGGCCTCGGCCAGCGTGTCGGCCACCACCATCGCCACCGGGTCGCCGACATAGCGCACGCGATCGGTGACCAACGGCGGCCGCTGCGGCGCGAACATCGGCTTTCCGTCGGGCCGCTTCCTCGGCATGTTGGCCTTGGGCATGCCGAGCCCGTCGGCCACAACGTCGTGGCCGGTGTACACCGCGACGACGCCGGGTGCCGCGGCCGCTGCCTTGGTGTCGATCGAACGGATTTTCGCATGGGCGTGCGGGGAGCGCACGAACACGGCATGGGCCTGCCCCGGCAGGTTCACGTCGTTGACGTAACGCCCCTGCCCACGCAACAGGCGCGGATCCTCGAAGCGCAACACCGGCTGACCGATTCCGTACTTGCTCATGACGCTCTCACTCCCCGCAAACCTTGCAGATCGACTCTACGATTGGCTGACCACGTGGGCGAGCGGCCGCCACCTGGCCATGTCGGCTTCGACCCTCGCCCGGAATTCGCTCGGGCTGCTGACCCGCGTGTCGTTGCCCAGCTCCTGGAGCTTGTTCTTGATCTCCGGCCGCGCCATCGCCTGCTTGAAGGCTTCGTAGAGCCGGTCGCGGATGGCCGGCGGCAGGCCGGCGGGCGACGTGAAACCGAGCCACGACACGACGTCGTAGTCGGGCACCAGCGTCTCGGCGACGGTCGGCACGTCGGGGAAACCCGGATGCCGCTCCTTCGACGTGACCGCCAACGCCCGCAGCTTGCCGGCCTTCATCAACGGCTGCGCATTCGAGAAGGTCACGATGTGCATGTCCAGCCGGCCGCCGATCAGGTCGTTGTAGGGCTGGCCGATGCCACCCTTGTAGGGAACGTGCGTGACCTTGGCGCCGGTCTTCTCGAGCACCAGTTCCATCGCCATGTGGAGCGTCGAGCCGACACCCGACGTGCCGTAGGTGAGCTTGCCGGGCTCCTTCTTCGCCGCCGCGATGTACTCCTGCACCGTCTTGAAGCGCGAGTCAGGCGCCACGGTGAAGACGAAGGGAAAGCGCGTGACGATCGAGATGAAGTCGAAATCCTTCAGGAGATTGTAGCTCAAGGTCTTGTCGGTGGCCGACACGACCGCCTGGCCGCCCGTCATCAAGTAGAGCGTGTAGCCGTCGGGCTTCATGCGCGCGATCTGCGTCGCCGCCAGGCGCTCGGCGGCGCCGGGCCGCGGCTCGACGATGATCTGCTGGCCGAGGATCTCGGTCAGCGGCACGCTGAGATGCCGCGCAATCGTGTCGGGATTGGAGCCGGCATCGTAGCCGTGCATCACGCGGATGGCCTGCGACGGCCAGGCCTGTGCGCGCACAATTGCAGGCGTAGCGAGCGTTGCCGCGGTGCCAACAAGAAGAACTCTGCGTTTCATCTTCACCTCCCCTATCCCAGCGGACCCATGAACGCCGGGTCGGCGTAGGTGTCCGACATCGGCTCCAGGCTCTCGGGCCATTCCTTCGCGATCTTGCGCCGCAGCGAGGCCGGGCGCGGTTTGCCGTCCCAGCCGACCCGCTCCATGTAGTAGTAGAGCATCAGGCAATGGCCGGCCGGATCGAGGATGTGGGCGGCATAGTCGACGCCCGGGCAGAGTTCATGCGGCATCGCCTCGGTGAATGGCACGCCGTTCTTCTTGAGAAAGGCGACGGCATCCTTGAGCTGGCGATAGCTGCCGACCTGCACACCCATCGAGGCGACCGACGTGTCCGGATTGAGGCCGAGCTCGGCGCGCAGTGCCTTGGGGAACAGCGACAGGCTGTGATGCTCGCTGCCGTTACGCAAATAGACGCAGCGACGGCCTTTGTAGGTGATGCTCTCCGTCCCGGTGAAACCCATCGTCTGCACATAGAACGCCTCCGATGCCGCAACGTCATCGACGAACAGGCTCATCGGGCCGATATTGGTGATCTTGAACGGCCGCGGCAGGCGGACGCCAGCGACGACGTACTCCTCCCGGCTGCGGTCGCGGATGGTATTGCCGGCCGCGATGTCGACACCCCGGGCGACGGCGTCGCGCACCTCCTGCTCCTCGGAGATCTGCGGCAGCTCGGGCCGCACGCGGAAGGCGCGGTCGTACATCGCCTCGGGCTTGCTGCGGCCGTCCCAGCCGATCTGCTCCATGCCGTAGTAGAGCTCGACCGTGTGGCCGTCGGGGTCGCGGATGTAGGTGTGCCAGTTGCTGCCAGGCATGTCGCGGCCGACGCGACGGATCTCGACCTGCTTGCCCTCAAAATAATCGGCGGCGGCGAACACCTCTTCCATCGTGCCGACCTGCCAGGTGATCTGGTTCACCGTGATGTCCCTGGACACCGCGTCGTCGCCGAAGATGGCGCCCAGCGACTTGTGCGCCAGCAGGAAGGCGTGGTGATCGGAATTGTGGCTCATGAAGACGATGCGCGGGTCCTGCAGCCGCTTGGCCATCTCCTCGCGGCCGGGGACCTTCGAGAAGTCGCGCGTGTCTGTGACACGGAAGCCGAGCAGCCGCGAATAGAAGTCGAGTCCCTTGTCGAGGTCGGCGACGTTGAAACCGAAATGTCCGAGCCGGCGGATCTTGAACGGCTGCGGATAGCGCACGCCGCCAATGTCATAGGTCGTTCTCTGAAGCGTATCCATGGCTTCCTCCTACCCCTTCTTCTGCTTCGCCACTTCGAGCGTAAGCCCGGGCACTTCCGACGCCGCCTGCTCCACGGTGCCGCGGATGTGCTTTTCGATCAGGTCGCAGGCCAGGTCGACGTCGCGTGCCAGCACTGCGTCGCGCAGCTCGAGATGCTCGTTCTTCCGCCGCGACCGCGCATGGATCATGGTGAGCCAGTGGTAGCGCCGCGCCTGGTCGAACAGCTCGCTGCGGAAATGCAGCGACCATGGCGAGGTGCAGGTGGCGACCAGCGAGTCATGGAAGCGCTTGTGCCGCTTGCCCCATTCGCGCTTGAGGCTGACGGGATCGTCGGGCGACGGCTTGCCGAGCTTGGACAGCAGGAAGTGAGAACTCACGATCTCCGCCTCCCAGGCATCGGTGCCGTGGCGGATCGCGTCGGCCAGCGTGCGCGTCTCGAGATAGACGCGCAGTTCGCTGAGATCGAGGAAGTCGGCCAGCGAGATCGGCGCCACCGAGAAGCCGCGGCCCGCCTCGGTGCGCGCCAGCCCCTCCGACACGAGATGCGACAGCGCCTCTCGCAGCGTGCCGACCGAGGTGCCGTAGCGTTGGCGCAATTCTCCGAAGCGCAGGCGCTGGTCGGGCTTCAGCGCGCAGCACAGTATGTCCTCGCGCATCTGGCGCAGCACATCGAAGGTGGCCGCATCCTCGCGGCTGACGTCCTGCGGCGCGGTCGTCGCCGCCAGGTTCTCGTTGGCGCCCTCGAAGGGCACGATGCTCAGGGTCTTGGCCATGATGTCCTCAAACGCCGAGATAGGCTTCACGGATATGCGACTGCTTCAACAGTTCGTCCGGCAGGCCGGTCGCCACGATGCGCCCCTGCTCCAGGACATAGGCGCGGTCGGCGATGCCGAGCGCCTTGAGCACGTTCTGCTCGACCAGCAGCACCGCGGCGCCGTCGTCGCGCACCCTGGCGATGATGTCGAACATGTCGTCGACGATGGTGGGCGCCAGGCCCAGCGACGGCTCGTCGAACAGGACGATCCTCGGCCGCAGCATCAGCGCCCGTCCGATCGCCACCATCTGCTGCTGGCCGCCCGACAGCTCGCCGGCCGGCTGCTCGCGCTTCTGGCGCAGGATGGGGAAGAGCTCGTAGACGCGCTCCAGCGACTGTGCCCGTGCCGAACGCGCCGCCGGCAGATAACAGCCGAGTTCGAGGTTCTCCTCGACCGTCATCTTGGCGAACAGGCGCCGGCCTTCCGGCACCAGGGCGATGCCGTGCCCGCAATAGTCATGCGGCCGCACGCGGGTCATGTCGGCGCCATCGAAGCGCAGCTCGCCCCGTCGGCAGCGCAAGAGGCCGGCGATGGCGTTGATCAGCGTCGTCTTGCCGGCGCCATTGGGGCCGATGACCGACACGATCTCGCCCGCGTCCACGTCGAGCGAGACGTCCCATACCGCCGAGGCATCGCCGTAGCCGATGTGAAGATTGCGCGCTTCAAGCAGCATAGGCTTTGCCCAGATAGATGCTGACCACGCGCGGGTCGCGCATGATCTCGCGCGGCGCCCCCAGCGCGAAGAGCTTGCCTTCGTTCAGCACCGCCACCCGGTCCGACAGCTCGACCACGGCCCGCATCAGGTGCTCGACGAAGACGATGGTGGCGCCCTGCGCGCGGATCGCGCGGACCAGCCGGATGGCGTTGTCGACCTCGGCCGGGTTTAGCCCCGACAGCACCTCGTCGAGCAGCAGCAGCTTGGGCTTGGCCGCCAGCGCCCGCGCCAGCTCGAGGAATTTGCGCTCGTGCAGGTTCAGCTCGGCCGGCAGCGCCTCTTCCTTGCCGCCCAGCCCCGTGAAGCCGATCCAGTGCAGCGCCTCGTCGCGGATCTCGGCCGCCGGGCGCGGCGGGCCGCCGAACGTCGCCGTCATCGTCACGTTGTCGAGCACGGTCATGTTCGAAAACGGCCGCGGAATCTGGTAGGTGCGCGCCACGCCGCGGCGGGCGATCTCGTGCGCCGGCAGGCTGCCGATCTCGACGCCGTCGACGGCGATGGTGCCGCCGGTCAGCGGATAGAATCCCGAAATCACGTTGATCAGCGTCGTCTTGCCCGAGCCGTTCGGCCCCACGAGCCCCATGATCTCGCCTTCCCGCACGTCGAGGTCGACGCCGGCGAGCGCCTGCAGGCCGCCGAAGCGCTTGGCGGCACCCCGCACTTCGAGGATGTTGCGCGCACCGATCTCGCGCGGCCTGTCCGGCACAACCGGAACCACCTTGGCGCTGGGTTCCGGGTCGGCGGCGCGCCGCCGCTTGAGCCAGCTCTGGATCGCGGGCACCGCGCCATCCGGCAGCCACAGGATGGCAAGGATCAGGATCAGGCCGACCGCGGCGCGGCCGACCATCGCCTCGCCGCCGCTGATGAAGGCGTAGAGCAGTGCCGTGATGGCCGTCGCGCCGATCGCCGGCCCAAACCAGTGACGCGATCCGCCCAGCACGCTCATCAGCACGACGTAGAGCGGCACCGTGAGCTCGAATGTTCCGGCAACGGTCAGGAAGCCGACATACATCGCATGAATGCCTCCCACTGCGCCGGCGATGCCGGCCGACAGCGCGAAGGCGATCAGCTTGTAGCGGAAAGTCGGCACACCCTTGGCCTCGGCGACGTCCTCGTCGTCGTGGATGGCAAACAGGCCCATGCCGAGCCGCGAATGGGCGACCCACCAGGCGATGCCGAGCGTGGCCACGCACATCAGGAAGCCCAGCACGTAGATCGTGCCGGTCTGGGTCGGCATGATGTGCGGCATCGGAACCGCGCTCATGAAGACGCCGGCGCCGCCATCGATCGGCGTGTTGAGGATGATGGTGGCGATCACGAAGGTGACCGCGAGCGTGAGCAGCGCGAACAGCTCGCCGCGCAGCCGTTTCATGCGGAACACGACGGCGCCGATGCCGACGCCCAGCAGCGCCGCCATCGCCGCCGCCGCGGGAACGGTGGCAAGAAACGGCACGTCGAGCTTCGTCGTGAGTGTCGCCGTCGTGTACATACCGACGCCGAAGAAGGCCGCGTGGCCGAGGCTGAAATAGCCTGCGAAGCCCGAGAGCAGCGCCCAACTCGTCGACAGCGAGACCCAGAAGAAGACGAGATAGAAGAACGAATCGTAGAAGGCCGGCAAACCGACCGTCGGCAGTACGGCGAAGATCGCGATGCCGAGGATCGCCGCGAGCTTGGGCAGGCGGTTCGCGCCGGTCATGACCAGTCGGGATCCCACAGGAGGATGGCGATCAGCACCGAGAAGGACACGACCGGCGCCCAGGCGGGGCTGAGGACCGCCATGGCGATCGATTCGCTGGCGCCGATCAGCATGCCGGCGAACAGTGCTCCGAGCGGATTACCGAGCCGTCCGATGATGACCACGGCAAACACCACGCCGAGCCACGCCCAGATCTGCGCCGGAGCGAGCGTAGCGATCAGGGCGATGAAGGTGCCGGCGATGCCGGCGTAGGCGGCACCCAGGCCGGACAGGAGATAGGCGAGCTTCCTGTGGTCGACGCCATAGGCCGCGGCGATGTCGGCATCCTCGGCGCTGGCGCGCAGCGCCTTGCCGACATAGGTCCTGCGCAGCCACAGCCAGGTGCCCCAGGCCAGCACGCCCGCCACCAGGCACAGCACCAACTCGAGCACCGGGATGTAGAACGGTCCCGCCTTGATCGACCAAGTCGAATAGTGGGTCTCGAAGCGGCGATAGTCGGCCGTCCAATAGAGCTGGATACCGACCTCGAGGATCACCGCGAAGCTGAAGGTGATCAGCAGTGAGGCGAGTTCGTTCACCTTGAACCTGTCGAACAGCCAGTGCTGCACGAGGCCGATCGCGAACATCGCCGGCACGATCAGCAGCACCGACCACCACGGTTCGACGTGATAGGTCGTGCCGAGCTCGTAGGTCAGGTAGGCTGCGAGGAAGGCGAGCGCGAAATGGCTGAGATTGACCAGCCGCAGGAGGCCCCAGCTCAGGCTGAGGCCCAGCGCCAGCAATCCGTACATCCCGCCGGCCAGGACGCCCGAGATCAGCGCCTGGCCGAGAAGCGTTGCACTCGGCATCCGCCGCTACGCGCCGATCAGCTTCACCCCGGGTGCCGCGTACTTGGTCGGCCAGACGACCTTCCACTGGCCGCCCTGGGCTTGCTTGATGAGCTGCTCGGCCGTGCCATGATTGTATGGTCCGTCGAAGCGTAGCGTGCCGTAGATGGTGTCGATGGTGTTCTTCTTCAGGAACGCCGCGATTGCCTTGTCGTCGAGGCTCTTGGCGCCGTTCACGCCGGCCTCGAGAATCTGCCACTCGGAGATCATGCCGGCCGCCTGCGCATCGAGTAGGGTGTAGGGCAGGTTGGCCTTGGTCGCCTTCTCCTTGTAGGCCGCCGCCTGTCGCGCCACGCCGGGCCGGCTGAGGAACGGCTCGGCGGGCTCGAGGAACGTCGAGCACAGTGCGTTCTTGCCGTCGGGCGAGAGCGCCAGCGGTCCCGGCGCCGGGTAGAGGTGGAAATGGTTCTTCGGCGTGTAGTCGAGCTTGCGCAGCGCCTCGAGGAGCTGGTTGCTCTCGAGCCCCAGCGATCCCACCCAGAGGAAGTCGCCGTTCGCCTCCTTCACGCGCGCCGCTATGGCGCCGAAGTCGCGGTTGCCCGATTCGTACTCGAGGTAGAGCAGCACCTTCACGCCGCGCTTCTCGGCCTGCGTCCGCATGCCCTGCGCCATGAACTGCGCCGAGGGGAACTTGCTGGTCAGGATCACGATGTTCTTGGGCGGCGTCGGCAGGCTGGCCATCGCATCCAGGATCACGTTGGGATAGGTCTGCTCAGGATTGGGGCCGAACGGCGTCGCCGGAAACGCCATGTCGTAGGTCTGCAGCTTGGGGATGCCCATGCTGCTCTGGATGATCACCTTGCCGTAGCGCTGGGCCACGCCCATCGCCGCCAGGATCGGCGCCGTCGCATAGGGCCCCTGGATCAGGTCGACCTTGTCGACGGTGATCAGCTTCTCGTAGAGGCTACGCGCCACGTCGGGCTTGGACTGGTCGTCGAGCAGCACATACTCGACGGGTCGGCCGAGGAAGCCGTTACGGCTGTTGATCTCCTCGACCATGATCTCGGAGGCAATCTTGTGGATGACGGCGGTCTGCGCGAGGAAGCCGGTCAGCGACAACGTGCCGCCAACCCGCACCGGCTTGCCCGAAGGCGCTGCCCGCAGGATCGCCGGCGCACCCAGCGCCGCGGTTGCTCCGACCATTCCGGCCAAGACACGACGACGACGCCATGCGCCCATCCGCTCGATCATTCGCTTCCTCCGTTCGGCGCCTTGATTTTCGAGTGCGCCGTTGCGGCGGATCGTGGCGCATGGAGGAAGCCAAGTAAACGGATTTTCGAAACTTTCGACAATTTTGAATATCGGTGCTTTGTACGCAACGTGGTTACGTGAAGGTAACGCCAGACGGCACAACGCTTTCGCCCTATTCTCGCGCCCGGTCGAAGTAACGGAGAACGCCCAATGAAGAGCTACAAGGTCGTCGAATTCGGCAAGCCGCTGCAGAAGGTCGAGGAAACAAATCCCGCACCGCAGGGCACCGAGGTGCTCGTGCGCATCACCGCCGCCGGCGTGTGCCACAGCGATGTGCATCTCTGGGAAGGCTTCTTCGACATGGGCGGCGGCAACAAGGTGTCGACCCAGAAGACAATGAATCCGCCGCGCACCATGGGCCACGAAATCGTGGGCGACGTCGTGGCGCTCGGGCCCGATTCCAAGGGCGCGAAGGTCGGCGACAAGGCCGTCGTCTACCCGTGGATCGGCTGCGGCAAGTGCTGGTACTGCACCAGCGGCATCGAGCATCTCTGCCCGACCCCGCGGGCGCTCGGCGTCAACAACGACGGCGGCTACGCGGATCATGTCCTGGTGCCGCATGCGAAATATCTCTACCCCTACGGCAATCTGCCGGTGGAGCTGGCCTGCCTCTATGCCTGCTCGGGCATCACGGCGTTCAGTGCCGTGAAGAAAGCCCAGGGCCAGGATGGCGGCAAGCCGATCCTGGTGATCGGCGCGGGCGGCGTCGGCCTGATGGGTGTGCGCTTCGCCAAGTCGGTGCTGGGCCGCGAGCCGATCGTGGCCGACATCGATGAGAACAAGCGCAAGTTGGCGCTCGAGAACGGCGCGGTCGCCGCGCTCGATCCGCGCGACAAGGATGCGCGCAAGCAGATCCAGGATCTCACCGGCGGCACCGGCGTCGGTGCGGCCATCGATTTCGTCGGCGCCGAGAGCACGGCGCAGTTCGGCCTGCGCGCACTCGGCCGCGGCGGCCGCCTCGTCATCGTCGGCCTGTTCGGTGGCACCTTCTCGATCCCGCTGCCGATGTTCGCCTTCACCGGCTGCCAGATCGTCGGCTCCGTCACCGGCAGCCCGGCCGAGATGAAGGAGATGATGGACCTCGTCACCGGCGGCAAGGTGACGCCCGTACCGATCGTCAAGCGCAAGCTCGACGAGGCGGACGCCACGCTGCAGGAACTGCGCAAGGGCCTGATCATGGGGCGCGCTGTCCTGGTGCCGTGAGCCCACCGCCTTGAGCCAGGCCGGACGCGCCCTCCTCCACGCCTTCGAGTCAGGAGCGCTCGCCGCGAGGCGGGCGTTCTTTTTGCGCGCCGAGCCACTGCCGCTGGACGGGATCGATGCCGAGCAATCGTTCCGTCCCGACTTCCGTCGCCTCAAGGACGCGACGCCGCGCCTCGAGAGCGGCAGCTACGAGCAGGGCCTCGTGCTTCTCACCAAGCACAAGGAGGAGAACTTCGCCAACATCGCGCGCGGCTGGGCGTTGCTGGCGCCGGGCGGCGTGCTCGTTTGCGCCGGCGCCAACGACGACGGTGCAGCGAGCCTCGAGAAACACGTTGCCAAGGCGTTCGACGGCGTCGACTCGCTGCCGAAGTATCACAGCCGCGTCTTCTGGTTCGCCAAGGGCAAGAGGCCGCCGCCCGACTACTGGCGTAGCCTCGCCACGCTTCAGCCCGTTGGCGACGGCTCGTGGAAAAGCCAGCCCGGCATCTTCTCCTGGGACCGCATCGACGCCGGCTCGGCGCTGCTGGCGAAACATTTGCCCGGCGATCTGTCGGGCGATGTCGCCGATTTCGGCTGCGGCTGGGGCTATCTCGGCCGCGAGGTGCTGCGCTCGCCCGCCGTGACGCATATCGACCTGATCGATGCCGAGTACCGCGCCCTCGAAGCGGCGCGCGTCAACATCGCCGACCCGCGCGCCGCGTTCCACTGGCTCGACCTCGCGGCCGAGACGCCGCCAGGCCCCTACGATGCCATCGTCTGCAACCCGCCCTTCCATACCGGACGCGCCTCACTGCCCGAGCTCGGCCAGAAGGTGATCGAAGCCGCGGCCCGCGCCCTGAAGCCCGGCGGACGCCTTTGCATGGTCGCCAACCGCGGTCTGCCCTACGAGCCGACACTCAAGGCGCACTTCGCCTCGTTCGAGACGCTCGCCGACAACAACAAGTTCAGGGTGACGCAGGCTCGCCGCTGAAGATGCCGGCGATCAGGAACTCCTTGTTCCCTTCCGCGCCCTCGATCGGACTTTCCGTGACGCCAAGCACCGCCCAGCCCGGCTGTTCCGCGAGCCACGCCGAGATCGTGGCGCGGACTTCGTCATGCAATTCGGGCTCACGAACGATACCGCCCTTGCCGACACGCCCCTTGCCCACTTCGAACTGCGGCTTGATGAGGGCGGCGAGATGCGCGCCCGGCGCGGCCAGCGCCAGCGCCGCCGGCAGCACGGTGCGCAGGCCGATGAACGAGGCATCGCAGACGATGAGGTCGATCGGCTGGGGAATCTCGGCGCGCGTCACGTCGCGGATGTTGGTCTTTTCCATGGAGACCACGCGAGGATCGGAACGCAGCTTCCAGGCGAGCTGATTGGTGCCGACGTCGACGGCATAGACCTTGGCGGCACCACGCTGCAGCAGGCAGTCGGTGAAGCCGCCGGTCGAGGCGCCGACATCGAGCGCGACACGACCCGCGACCGGAATGGCGAAATGATCCAGCGCCTTGGCAAGCTTCAGTCCGCCGCGCGAGACATAGGGATGCGGCTGCCCGCGTACCTCGAGCGGCATCTCGGGAGCGACCCCTTGCCCCGCCTTCTCCAGCCGCCGCTCGCCCGAGAACACGAGCCCTGCCATGACCAGGCGCTGCGCAGCGGCGCGCGACTCCGCCAGCCCGCGCTCGACCAGCGCCACGTCCAGCCGTGTCTTCGCCACTGCTGTCTCCTTCCTTCGCCCCTGCTAGCATGCCGCCCATGACCACGAAACTTCTCGAGGGCGAGCGCGCCCTGATCACCGGCTGCGCCGGCGGCATCGGCCGCGGCATCGCCAAGGCGCTGAAGGCCGAGGGCGCGTCCGTCCTGGGCAGCGACATCGTCCCGCCGCCCGCAGAGGACGGCATCGATTTCCTCGCCGCCGACCTCTCCAAACGCGACGGATGGAAGGGTCTGCTCGACGGCGCGGTGAAGAAGCTCGGCACCATCTCGCTGTTCGTCCACGCCGCAAGCCCGCGCCGCCTCGAGGTCGACACGCCGCTGTCGGTCAGCGAGGAGACATGGGACGCCATGACGGACATCAACCTGCGTTCCGGCTTCTTCCTCGGCCGCGAGGTCGGGCGCCACATGCGCGACCACCGGATCAAGGGTCGCATGATCCTCGTGACCTCGCAGCACCGCGAGATGCCGCGCAATCTCGCCCACTACAGCGCGTCGAAGGCCGGCATGACGATGGTGATGAAGGAACTCGCCCGCGTGCTTGCCCCTGACGGCATCAGGGTGAATGCGATCGCGCCCGGCGCAATCCCCGGCGGCGGTTTCGTCGCCGACAATCTCGGCGCCCTGGTGGCGCAAATCCCACTCGGCCGGCCGGGCACGCCCGACGACATCGCCCAGATGGCTGTAGCAATACTGTCGGAAAGATTTGGCCGTTATGTCGTGGGTACGACAGTAGAGGTTGATGGTGGCATCGGCCTGGCGAGCTGGATTCCTGCCAAGGCTTGACCCGGAGCCGCGGAAGGATTGAGTTACGCAGCGGAAAGAGGAGGACCTTCACCATGACGCTTCGCATCAACTCCACCGCGCCCGACTTCAAGGCGGAGACGACCCAGGGTCCGATCGAGTTCCACAAGTGGATCGGCGACGGCTGGGCGATCCTGTTCTCGCATCCCAAGGACTTCACGCCGGTCTGCACCACCGAGCTCGGCTACATGGCAGGCCTCAAGCCGAAGTTCGACGCGATGAACACCAAGATCATCGGCCTGTCGGTCGATCCGGTGTCCAACCATTCCAAGTGGGCGAAGGACATCGAGGAGACCCAGGGCCACGCCGTGACCTATCCGATGATCGGCGATCCCGAGCTCAAGGTCGCGACGGCCTACGACATGCTGCCCGAAGGCGCCGGCACGACGTCGGAAGGCCGCACCGCCGCCGACAACGCCACTGTGCGCTCGGTGTTCATCATCGGCCCGGACAAGAAGATCAAGGCGATGCTCACCTATCCGATGAGCACCGGCCGCAACTTCGACGAAGTGCTGCGCCTCCTCGAGAGCTGCCAGCTCACGGCCAAGCACCAGGTCGCGACGCCGGTGAACTGGAAGAAGGGTGAGGACGTGATCATCGTCCCGGCCGTGTCGGACGAGGCCGCCAAGGCCAAGTACCCGAACGGCTGGAAGGCCCCGAAGCCTTACCTCCGCATTGTCCCGATGCCCAAGGGCTGATAAGGCCCGTCAGCCGCGCGCGCGCTCGGACGACTGGCCAAGCGCGGCGAGCGCCGTGGCGACGATCTGCGGCGCGTTGAGACCGGCCCACTCGTACTGCTTCGCCGGCGCAGCGTGATCGATGAAGCGGTCGGGCAGCACCATCGGGCGGACCTTGAGCCCGTGGTCGAGCAAGCCCGATGTCGCGAGATACTGCAGCACGAAGCTCGAGAAGCCGCCAACCGAGCCCTCCTCGATGGTGATCAGCACCTCGTGCTCGCGCGCCAGGCGGCAAACGAGGTCGGTGTCGAGCGGCTTGGCGAAGCGCGCGTCGGCCACCGTGGCGCTCAACCCTTTGGCGGCGAGATCCTCGGCCGCCACCAGGCCTTCGCCGAGGCGGGTGCCGAAACTCAGGATCGCGATCTTGGTGCCTTCGCGCAGGATGCGTCCCTTGCCGATCTCGAGCGGCGTGCCGCGCGCCGGCAGCTCGACGCCCACGCCCTCGCCGCGCGGATAGCGGAAGGCGCTCGGCCGGTCGTCGATCTGGGCCGCGGTGGCCACCATGTGCATCAGCTCGAGTTCGTCGGCCGCCGCCATGACGACGAAATTCGGCAGGCAGCCGAGATAGGCGATGTCGAAGGAACCTGCGTGGGTCGCGCCGTCGGCACCGACCAGGCCGGCGCGGTCGATGGCGAAGCGCACCGGCAGGTTCTGGATGGCGACGTCGTGCACGACCTGGTCGTAGCCGCGCTGCAGGAAGGTCGAGTAGATCGCGGCGAACGGCTTGAAGCCCTCGCAGGCGAGGCCCGCGGCGAAGGTGACGCCGTGCTGCTCGGCGATGCCGACGTCGAAGCTGCGGTCGGGGAAGCGCTCGGCGAACTTGTCGAGGCCGGTGCCCGACGGCATCGCCGCCGTGATCGCCACGATCTTCTTGTCCGCCTCGGCCTCGGCGATCAGCGCCTTGGCGAACACGGCGGTGTACTGCGGTGCGTTGGCCACCGGCTTGGACTGCTTGCCGGTCACGACGTCGAACTTCACGACGCCGTGGTACTTGTCGTCGCTCGCCTCGGCCGGCGGATAGCCCTTGCCCTTCTTGGTGACGACATGGACCAGGATCGGCTTGTCGAGCTGGCTGTCGCGGGCGTTCTTCAGCACCGGCAGCAGATGGTCGAGATTGTGACCGTCGACCGGGCCGACGTAGTAGAAGCCCAGCTCGTCGAACAGGGTGCCGCCGGCCACGAAGCCGCGCGCGAATTCCTCGGCGCGCCTGGCCGCCATCTCGAGCGGCTTGGGCAGCGATTCGGCGAAGGTGCGGCCGAGGTTGCGCAACGTGACATAGGGGCGGCCCGACAGCAGGCGCGAAAGATGGCCCGACAGCGCGCCGACCGGCGGGGCGATCGACATGTCGTTGTCGTTCAGCACCACGATCAGGCGGGAGCGCAGCGCGCCCGCATTGTTCATCGCCTCGTAGGCCATGCCGGCACTCAAGGCACCGTCGCCGATCACAGCGATCACGTTGTTGTTGCCGCCCGCGAGATCGCGGGCGACCGCCATGCCGAGCCCCGCCGAGATCGAGGTCGAGGAGTGGGCCGCACCGAACGGGTCGTATTCGCTCTCCGCCCGCCGGGTGAAGCCCGACAGCCCGCCCTCCTGGCGGAGCGTCCGGATCCGGCTCCTGCGGCCGGTGACGATCTTGTGCGGATAGGCCTGGTGGCCGACGTCCCAGATCAGCCGGTCCTTCGGCGTGTCGAACACGTAATGCAGCGCGACCGTGAGCTCGACGACGCCGAGTCCGGCGCCGAGATGGCCGCCTGTGACGGACACGGCCGAAATGGTCTCCTGACGCAGTTCGTCGGCGAGCTGCCGGAGCTGCTCGGGACGCAGGCGACGGAGGTCGGCGGGGACGTCGACGGTATCGAGCAGCGGCGTCGTGCTTTGGCCGGTCATAATACTCACTATACTCCCGCGCGGCGGCTCACGCCCGCCGGCTGACCACGAAATTCGCAGCCTGCCTTAGCAAATCCGCGGCTGGCCCGAACGGCTCGAGATGCGCGGCGGCCTGTCGCGCCAGCAGCCCGGCCTGCGCCCTCGCCCGCTCGACACCCAGGATCGACACGAAGGTGGCCTTCCCTGCCGTCGCGTCCTTGCCCGTCGCCTTGCCGAGTTCGGCGGCGTCGCCCTCGACGTCGAGCAGGTCGTCGACGATCTGGAAGGCGAGCCCGAGGTCGTGGGCATAGGCGGATAGCGCAAGGCGCGGCGGCTCGCTCGCCTTGCCGAGGATCGCGCCCGCCGTGCAGGAAAAAGAGATGAGCGCCCCCGTCTTCAGCCGCTGCAGGCGGGTGATGGCGCCGATCGACATCTGTTCGGCATCCTGCGTCTCGGCCAGCAGGTCGAGCATCTGCCCTCCCACCATGCCGTGCGCCCCTGCCGCCCTGGCCAGCTCCGCCACCAGGGCGGCGCGCACCGCCGGATCGCCATGGGTGTCCTCATGCGCCAGCACCTCGAAGGCCAGCGCCTGCAGCGCGTCGCCCGCCAGGATCGCCGTCGCCTCGTCGAACTGCTTATGGCATGTGGGCTTGCCGCGCCGCAGATCGTCGTCGTCCATCGCCGGCAGATCGTCGTGGATCAGCGAATAGGCGTGAACGAACTCGATGGCGCTGGCCGTTCGCAGGGCGGCGAGGCTCCCCACCTTGAAGAGCGTCGCGCCGGCCAGCACGAAGAACGCGCGCAGCCGCTTGCCGCCGCCCAGGCTCGAATAGCGCATCGCCTCGAACACGCGTGCCTCGCCGCTGTTGCCCTCCTTGCCTCCACCGGGCAACAAACGGTCCATGGTGCGTTCGACGGACTGGGCGGCGAACGCCAGCGCGGCGTCGAACTGGCGGTGCGACGACAATGGCATCGGGTGAGGACTTCTCAGCCGAGGTCGGCAGGCTGCGTGGTGACCGAGCCATCGGCCGAGAACACGATCTTCTCGACCTTCATCTTGGCCTCGGCAAGCCGCTGCTCGCAGTGCCGCTTCAGCAGCGCGCCGCGCTCGTAGGCGGAGATCGCCTCGTCGAGCTTCACCTGACCCCGTTCGAGCTGCTGGACGATCCCCTCGAGTTCCTTCAGGGCGTCCTCGAACGAGAGCGCGGCGATGTCCTTGGGCAGTGCGGGTTCTTTGGCCAATTTTGCCTCTCGTTAGCGTCCGGCGGGGGTCGGGCCGGATCGTAACCGGGTCCCTCGAACATGTCGAAAGGTGCCGCAAGCGTCAGGATTCGCCGGCGAAAAGTGCCCGATTCCGTGAAGGAAACGGCGGTTATTCAACTGTGGATAGCGAATCACGCTTCTGTGACATGGCGGCTTTGCATGTTCGCACGCCAAAATCCATGGCCGCGCATTGCGGCTCTTGCGAGCCAATGGCACGTTCCGCGGCGCAAAGAAATAAACGGCCATTCACAGGAGTAACGCCATGGGCAATGTCAGCCATCTCGTCACGCGGACCGCGGCCTTCCAGAGCTCGGTCGAGAACGGTCTCGCCGAGGGATCGAACACCAAAGATCGCCAGTTCGTCACTGCACTGGCCCGCGGGCTCGACATCCTGCGCGCCTTCCATGCCGGCGAAGGCATGCTGGGCAACCAGGAGATCGCCCATCGTACCGGCCTGCCGAAGCCGACCGTCGCGCGCCTCACCCACACGCTGACCGAACTCGGCTACCTCAACTACATCCGCCGCTTCCGCAAATACGAGCTCGGCGCCTCGGTGCTGGCGCTGGGCTACGCCGCGATCTCCTCGATGGATGTGCGCCGCGCCTCGCGTCAGCCGCTCGAGCAGCTCGCCCACGCCCTCAACGCCTCGACGGCGCTGGGCGGCCGCGACCGTCATTCGATGATCTATCTCGAGGCCTGCCGCGGCCCGTCCGTGGTGGCGATCACGCACGATGTTGGCACGCGCGTTCCGATGGCGACCACGGCCATGGGCCGCGCCTACCTCTTCTCGCTGCCCGACGTCGACCGCAACAAGCAGATCGACGCCATCCGCCGGCGCTGGCGCGACGATTGGGCCAAAGTGAAGACCGGCCTGGAGCGCTCGTTCAAGGAGCTGACGGACCGCGGCTTCTGCGTCACCTGGGGCGAGTGGCTGCCCGAGCTCTGCGGCGTCGGCGCGCCGCTGCGCAATTCCGACGGCACGGCGGCCTACGCGATCAACGCCTCGGCGCCGATCTACCAGATCAGCCGCGACCGCCTCGAGGCCGATTGGGGACCGCGCCTGGTCAAGGTTGCGCGCGACATCCGGACCGGCATGGCGGCGCAGCCGTCGGTCGGTGCCCAGCCCAGCCCGGCCCTGCGGCCGATGACCAACGGCCACCGGCCGCCGATGTCGGCGATGGCGCGCCGCTAAGGCGCGTCCTCTCCTTCTCCGGCTCTTCCGAAATGGCAATCCAACGACCGGCCGACGTTCGGCCGGTCGCTCCCTATGAGTTCCGTGGCTTCAATGGCCTGATCGGCCACGAAGTCGTCGCATGGCGCCCGGGCTTCGTCGAGATGCGCCTCAAGGTGCGGCCGGAGCTGTGCAACGCCAACGGCCTGCTGCATGGCGGCGTGCTGATGACGCTCCTCGATTCGGCAAGCGGCTTCGCTTGCACTTTCAATGACACAGCCACCGCCCGGCGGCTCTCGGTGACGCTCGCCTTCACCACCCAGTTCATCAAGGCCGCGCGCGAGGGCGACGTGCTCGCCATCCTCGGCGCCTGGCGGCCCTCGACCAGCCAGAGCACCTTCGCCGCCGAGACCGAGATCTACGACCAGAAGGGCGACCTGGTCGCCACCGGCGCCGGCACTTTCCGCTACCTCAAGGGCGAGCGAGCCGACGGCACTCTGACTTTCGTGGATCAAGAAGCCGCTGCGGATTAGGCCGGCGCCTTCGAGCTCAGCTTGTAGCGCAGCCACATCGCGCCGCCCTCCAGCACTTCGTGGCTGGCGAGCGTCATGCTCTCGATCGGCGCCGGACCAAGGTCGACGTCGCCCGAGTTGAACACGATCGGACCGCCCGTGCTGCCGTCGATGACCGGACAGATCACGAGGCTCAGCTCGTCGATCAGGCCGGCCCGCAGCAGTGCACCGTTCGCCCCGCCGCCGCCCTCCAGCATGATGCGCTCGATGCCAAGCTCGCGGTTGAGCGTCTCGAGCGCGCCGGCAAGATCGATCTCGCTCTTGCCGGCGAAGATGTAGGAGACGCCATCGGCCCGCAGCCCGGCGAGATGCCGGTCGGGCACGGCTTCGGTCAGGATGACGAGGATCGGATCGCCACTGATGTCGTTGCGCGCCCACACGGCCTTGCCGTGGCCGTCGAGGAAGATGCCCCAGGCTTTGACGTCGCGTCGGGCGAACCAGTTCTTCCGCGGAAAGACCTGATCGGTCGGCGAGTACTGCGACTCCGTCCCCTTGGCAAACTCCTGCGCCGTGACGCGCCCGCACAGCCATGAGCCGCCACCCATCTGGTCATGCAGCTTCTCGAACAGGTTGGGCACGACGTTGGCCTTGGGCCGCCAGCGGCTTCCCCAGATCCGCCCGTCGACGCTGCAGACCATGTGGCACAGGACATACGGTTTCATGCGCCGCAGCTTAGCAGACTCATCTCGCCGGACTGAGCGACAAGCGGGCGAGATGGCGATGCGTCGTCCTGCCCAACAGGCTGTGCACAAGAACGATCTCGCGCGCCGTCCAGGTGATCGGCTCGATCTCCTGCGGCGGCAACATCGTCTCACTTCGCAACAACGTCATGTGCGGCACGAACGGCCGCCGCTTCTTCACGCCGGGCGGGATCAGCACGTCGCGCAACCGTGTCGAGAGCATCTCGAGGCCTGCGACGCCTTCGTCGCCGCACAGCACGAACGCCCCACCGCCAAGGCGCTCGGCGCGCGTGAAGGAAATCTGGAACGACGGCATCTCGACGTAGCCGGCGCGCCGGACAAGGGCGGCGATCAACTCGGGCGGGGGAGGAAAGAAGTCATCGCCGACGTGCCAGAGCGTCACGTGCAGATGCTCAAGCCGGACCTCCTTGCCGGAGATGCCGCCCTCTTCGCGGAATTTCCGACGAAGCACGGCGATTGTCTTGATCGTCTCCTCGTCGGGAATCACCGCGAAGAACAGGCGATCGGTCGGTCGTACAGCGGTCATCTCAGTCTCTCCCTCGTGATGACGCACATCGTGTGTTCACGTTATGTTCCTTCGAAGAGAAAGACAAGAAATCGTTGAGATGCCTGCATTGCAGGCACTCAGGCCAGTTTGGCGTAGAGATACGTCTCCTGATTCGATTGGTCGGCCGTAGTCGGCCCGTAGACTTCCCAGTTGACGCCCGCGAGTGGCAGTTTCTGCGACGCGCACCATTCGAAGAGCGCACCCCAGGCGCCGCCAAGTCCTTCGAACGATCCCTTCAGTACGAAATGCGCGGCGCGACCGGCCGGCAGTTCGGACGCCACGACATCGCCCATCGCCGCGAAGCCCTTCGCGACGATCGTGCCTGGTTCCATCGTCATCACGCCGTCGACCGGCGGCCTCCAGCGCGTGCAAGTGAGACCGAGCGGGCCGACATCGAGCTTGGGCAGCGCTGCGTTGATCTTGGCGCGCGACGACTGGTGCGCCTCCCTCAGCTTGTTCATCGGCGCCTCGACCCTGACCACCGCCGTGAGTTGGCGTTCGACCGTTACGATGCTGCAAGCGGCTGTCATCGCCACCTCCCTATTGTTAACGATATGGTTAACTATAGGGAGGCTCGGGCAACCCTGTCAAATGCCGGTCAATTGACGGTGATCTCCGCTCCACCGAGGCCGGCAAACTCGGTCCTGGCCTTGCCCGGCCCCGGCAGGAACTGCGGGGGATGGACCGAGCCGGTCAGGATGACGTCACCCGCCTTCAAGTGCTTGCCGTTGGCGATCAGCCGGTTGGCGAGCCAGGCGAGCGAAATCATCGCGCCGCCCATGACGTTGCTGCCGGGACCGGCGCCGAGCTCCTTGCCCTCGAATTCCGAGCGGCCCTTGACGTTGGCGAAGTCGGTCTTCTGCCAGTCCTTGATCTCAGTGCCGACGATGCAGGCGGCCTGCAGCACGTCGTCGGCGATGCGGCCAGGGCCGCCGAGCTTGGACGCGTCGCCGTAGCGGTTCTCGACCACTTCCATGCCGCAGTAGAGGTTGGCCACGAATGGCATGATCGACTGCGCCGTGTACTGCGTGCCGGCCGGCGCGTCCTTGGCCATGCGCGCCACCATCTCGCACTCGATGCCGGCCTTGAGCGGCCAGCCCTTCTCGAACACCGCACCGCTCTGCCGGATGCCGCTCTGGTAGATGCCGGCAAAGGCCGGGCCCGAGAGCTTCAGCGGCTCGTACTGGGCCGGCACGGCGAAGGCGACCTTCCAGCCGGCGGGCTTCATGCCGCGAGCGCCGAGCTTGTCGTGGACGGCGAACTGCACCTTGTAGGCGTCGCCCTCGGACAGGCCCGCCGTCTCGGCCGCGAGCCAGTCCATCGTCGACTTGCTCAGCCGTCCTTCGGCGATGCGGGCGGCGAGTGCGTCGATTTCCTTGGCGTCCACGGCAATTCCCTCCTGATTCGAGGGAGGGATAATTGCCGTGTCGCCGCTTCAGTGCAAGGCGCTACGCCGCCTTCGCGGGATGGTAGTTGCCGTAGAAGCTCTGGCCCTTGGTGGCCATGTCGCGCAGGAGCTTCGGCACCTCGAACTGGCTGCCGTACTTCTTGGCGAACTCGTCGCACTCGGCGACGAACGTCTTGATGCCGACCTGGTCGATCAGACTGATCGCACCGCCGGTCTGCGGCGCGAAACCCAGGCCCATGATCGAGCCGACGTCGCCGTCCTGCGGCGCGGTCAGCACGTTGGCCTCGAGGCAGCGCGCCGTGTCGACCGCCTGCACGTAGAGCAGGCGCTTCTTGATCTCGGTCTCCTTGGCGCGCTTCTCCTCGCCCTCGCCGTAGAGGAGCTTCGGATCGGCCGGGAAGTGCTTCTGCAGCTCCGGCCACAGGCGCTTCTTGCCGTCGGCCGGATACTCGTAGAAACCCTTGCCGTTCTTGCGGCCGAAGCGCTCGAGCTTCTTCACCATCAGTTCGAGGATGTCCTCGGTGCCGGACCCTTCGTACTTCTGGCCGGCCGCCGCCGCGTCGCGGCGCGTCTGGTCCATGATCTTCCACGACAGGTCGATCGCAACCTCGTCGTTCAAGGCGAGCGGTCCGACCGGCATGCCGGCGAAGCGCGCGCAGTTCTCGATCATCGCCGCCGGCACACCTTCCTTCAGGAGGCGATGGCCCTCGCTGATGAAGGCGCCGCAGACGCGGGAGGTGAAGAAGCCGCGGCTGTCGTTCACCACGATCGGCGTCTTTCGGATCTTCTGCACGTAGTCCATGGCGCGCGCGAGCGTCTCGGGCGAGGTCTTCTTGCCGACGATGATCTCCACGAGCGGCATCTTCTCGACCGGCGAGAAGAAGTGCAGGCCGATGAAGTGGTCGGGCCGCGACGAGGCCTCGGCCAGGCCGGTGATCGGCAAGGTCGAGGTGTTCGACGCGAACACCGCGGTCTTCGGCAGCGCCGCCTCGGCCTTCTTCGTCGCCTCGGCCTTGACCTCGCGGTTCTCGAACACCGCCTCGATCACCAGGTCGCAGTCCTTGAGCGCGCCGAAATCGGGCGTCGCCGTGACCTTGGCGAGCAGCGCGTCGCGCTTGGCCTGGTCGAGGCGACCGCGCTTCACGAGCTTGTCGAGCTCCGAGGCGATGTGGGCCTTGCCCTTGTCGGCCGACGCCTGGTCGCGGTCGAGCAGCACGATGTCGAGGCCGGCCTGCACCGAGACGGTGGCGATGCCCGCACCCATCAGGCCGGCGCCCAGCACGCCGATCTTCTTGTACTCCTGCTTCGCCACGCCCTTCGGCCGGCGCACCAGCTTGTTGGCCTCCTGCAGGCCGAAAAACAACGTGCGGATCATGCTCTTGGCGACGGGATCGCGCAGCAGCGAGACGAAGTAGCGCGTCTCAACCTTGAGCCCCGAATCGATGGGAAGCTGCAGGCCCTCGTAGACGCAGCTCATGATCGCCTTGGGCGCCGGATAGACGCCGTTGGTCTTGCCCGCGATCATGGCGCTGCCGCCGATGAAGGTCTGCACGCCCGGCGGGCTCCACACCTGGCCGCCGGGGAAACCCGGCGTCTTGAAGCCCTTGCGGTCCCACGGCTGCACGGCGCGGCCGTCGATCGGCTTGGCGCCCTTGCCGGCATATTCCGGCACGACCTGTTCGGTCGCGGGCGCGGTCAGCCACGCCTTGGCGCGGGCCAGCAGCTCGCCGGCCGGCACGACCTCATGGATGAGGCCGAGCCCTTTCGCGGCATCGACCGTCAGGTCCTTGCCCTCGAGCAGGATGGGTGCGGCGTTCATCACGCCGACCAGGCGCGGGATGCGCTGCGTGCCGCCGCCGCCCGGCAGCAGGCCGATCTTTACCTCGGGCTGGCCGACCCTGGTCTTCGGGTTGGCCGCCGCGATGCGGTAGTGCGTCGCGAGACAAATCTCGAAGCCGCCGCCTAGCGCGGTGCCGTTGATCGCCGCGACGATCGGCTTGCCGCCCGTTTCTTGGCGCCGGAACATCTTCTGCAGCTGGCTGAACTGCTCCATCAGCTTCGACGCGTCCGACGTGTCGACGCCCAGCAGCATCTCGAGGTCGGCGCCGGCGATGAAGGAGTCCTTGCCCGACGTGATGATGATGCCCTTGACCTTGTCGTCCTTGAGCGCGGTCTCGAGCGCCCCGGCATAGGCCGTCATCGAGGCCTCGTTCAGCACGTTCATCGTGCGGTTGGGCATGTCCCAGGTGATGGTGGCAATGCCGTCACTGTCGACGTTGTAGTTGATCATTGTCGTGATTCCCTGGCCGCGCCTACACGCGCTCGATGATGGTGGCGGTGCCCATGCCGCCGCCGACGCAGAGCGTGGCGAGGCCGGTCGAGAGGTTGCGGCGCTCGAGCTCGTCGAGCACCGTGCCCAGGATCATCGCGCCGGTGGCGCCCAGCGGATGGCCCATGGCGATGGCGCCGCCATTCACGTTCATCTTGTCGTGCGGCACCTTGAGGATCTGCATGTAGCGCAGCACGACCGCAGCGAAGGCCTCGTTCAGCTCGAACAGGTCGATGTCCTTGACCGACATGCCGGCCCGCTTCAGCGCCTTCTCCGAGGCCGGCGCCGGGCCGGTCAGCATGATCGCCGGCTCCGAGCCGATCGAGGCGAAGGAGCGAATGCGCGCGCGCGGCTTGAGGCCGGCCTTCTCGCCGAATTCCTTGGTGCCGACCAGGATCGCGGAAGCGCCGTCGACGATGCCCGAGGAGTTGCCGGCATGGTGCACGTGGGTGATGCGCTCGACCTCGGGATAGCGCTGCTGCGCCACCGCATTGAAGCCCGGCATCATCTCGCCCTGCATCTTGAAGCTGGGCTCGAGGGCGGCCAGCGTCTGCATGGTGGTCTGCGGCCGCATCAGCTCGTCGTGGTTCAGGAGCTCGACGCCGTTCTGGTCCTTCACCGGCACGATCGACTTCTTGAAGTAGCCGGCGTCCCACGCCGCCTTGGCGCGCTTCTGGCTCTCGACGGCATAGGCGTCGACGTCGTCGCGGCTCAGGCCGTACTTGGTGGCGATCAGGTCTGCCGACACGCCCTGCGGCACGAAGTACATCGGGATCGCCACGGCCGGATCGACCGCCCAGGCGCCGCCGTCCGAGCCCATCGGCACGCGGCTCATGCTCTCGACGCCGCCGCCGATCGCGGCCTGGCTCTGGCCCGACATGACCTGCGCGGCCGCCATGTTGGTGGCCTCGAGGCCGGAGGCGCAGAAGCGGTTGACCTGCACGCCCGACACGGTCTCGGCATAGCCCGCCATCACCGCGGCGGTGCGCGCGATGTCGGCGCCCTGCTCGCCGATCGGCATGACGCAGCCCAGGATCACGTCGTCGATCAGGTGCGTGTCGAGCTTGTTGCGGTCGCGGACCGCCTGCAGGGCGGTGACGGCCAGCCGCACCGGCGTCACCTCGTGCAGCGCGCCGTCCTTGCGCCCCTTGCCGCGCGGCGTGCGGACGGCGTCGTAGATGTATGCGTCGGTCATGGTCGGTCTCCTTATTCCAAAGTCAGAGCGTACGGCCGATCAGCTCTTTCATGATCTCGTTGGTGCCGCCGTAGATCTTCTGGACGCGCGCGTCGGCGTAGAGGCGCGCGATCGGGTATTCCCACATGTAGCCATAGCCGCCGAAGAACTGCAGGCACTGGTCGATCAGCTCGCACTGCAGCTCGGTCGTGTGGTACTTGGCCATCGCCGCCGTTGCGACGTCGAGCTCCTTCCTGAGGTGCTTGGCCACGCAATCGTCGACGAAGGTGCGCGCCACCACCGCCTTGGTCTTGAGCTCGGCGAGCTTGAAGCGCGTGTTCTGGAAATCGATGATCGCCTTGCCGAACGCCTTGCGCTCCTTGACGTAAGCCAGCGTGTGCGCGAGTGCGGCCTCGATCGCGGCGATCGCCTGGATGGCGATGACCAGCCGCTCCTGCGGCAGTTGCTGCATGAGCTGCACAAAGCCCAGCCCCGTGTCGCCGCCCAGAAGGTTGTCGGCCGGCACGCGCACGTTGTCGAAGAACAGCTCCGACGTGTCCTGCGCCTTCATGCCGATCTTCTCGAGATTGCGGCCGCGCTTGAAGCCTTCGGTCGTCGTCTCGACGGCAATAAGCGACGTGCCCTTGGCACCGAGCTTGGGATCGGTCTTGGCGACCACGACCACGAGGTCGGCGAGCTGGCCGTTCGAGATGAAGGTCTTGGAGCCGTTGATGACCCAGTGGTTGCCCTCCATCACCGCCGAGGTCTTCACCGACTGGAGGTCGGAGCCCGTGCCCGGTTCCGTCATGGCGATGGCCGTGACCAGCTCGCCGGAACAGGCCTTGGGGATCCACTTCTTCTTCTGCTCTTCCGTGCCGTAGTGCAGCAGGTAGGGTACGACGATGTCGTTGTGCAGCGAAAAGGCCGGACCCGACGCGAGCGCGCGGCCCTGCTCCTCGATCAGGATGGCGCTGTAGAGGAAGTCGGCCCCCGCGCCGCCGTACTCCTCGGGCATGGTCATGCCGAGCAGCCCCTGCTGGCCCGCCTTGCGCCACAGCTCGCGCGGCACGATCCCGTCCTCTTCCCACTTCATGTGGAAGGGCACGACTTCCTTGTCGAAGAACCGCCGGCAGGTGTCGCGGAACATCTGGTGTTCGGGCGTGTAGTGCGCGGCCAAAGCAGTCACGGGACTCTTCCTCCTGAACTCGCCTTTTCAGTCTTCTTGAGGGGACTGTGGGCCGGCAGAGGGACCTCCGCCAGCGCCCCGGATGTAGTTTACCTTTACGTAAACGTCAACCTCGGAAGCCGAGAGGGCGCGAGGCCGTTGCCCCGCGCCCTCCCTGGCGAAATCGCCCCGGCGATGCGCCTACTGCGCCGCCACCGACGGCGCCGCCGGAACGGGGATCTGCTGGCTCTGCAGCATGCTCTTCAGCTGCGCGACGCCTGCCGAGTAGTTGCCCTTGCGGCACTGCTCGAGCCCCATGTCGGCGTCCAGTACCTTGCCGTAGGGCGACGTGCCGTTGTGCTTCGCCCAGAGGCCGTAGAGCTGCTGACATCGCGCCATGTTGTCCTCGCCCGCCTGGGCGAAGACAGGGCCGGTACCGGCAACGATGACGATCGCGCCTGCAAGTGCCGAGAGTGTGTGTCTGATCATGTGTCCGCATCTCCAGTTGGATGTGAGACACGGCACGTGGGATGCGAAGGCGCGCGCGACGAACGAGGAGATCTAAACGCCTCGTCAAAAAATAACGTGATGTTACGCGGCGTATATCAGTCGTCGCCGTAGTAAGCAGGTATCGCCTACTTGAGCACCGGACACGGGCTTGTGGTCGAACGCGAATCGCACACGCTCACTGAATCGAGATACTGCTTCATCCTCTCGACCTGCTCCGGCGCCGCCGCCGCGCGCATAGCGCGCTGCACCATATAGAAGCTGTCCTTGCCCTTGATCGCCCGGAACATCGTGGTCTCAGGCTTGCCGGTGCTCGCCAGCATCGGACAGCGCAGCAGCATCGTCGCCGCGGGATAGCCGTTCGTCTCGCCCGCAGCGATTGGCGTGGACGGGCTTCCCTTGCACGCCTGTAGCCACTGCTGCCGGATTTTCTGCAGGACCTGCCCGGGATCGAGGTCGCGCCGCCCCAGGAAGACTTGCACGGTGACGATCTCGGACCAGTTCTCGACGGTTTCCCTTTCCGGCACCCATTCCTGCATGTTGAGTCCATCGCGCGAACCCTGATGGCCGACCTTGAAGCCAGGCGGCATCGTCACCAGAAGGTTCTCGCCCTTGAACTGCGCCAGCGACGGCGTCGCAAGCGCGACGGCCAGGCAGAAGGCCGCCGCCGCCCGCGTCGCGCGCGTCATTCGACCGTCGTCGCGCTGAGCCCCAGCATTGCTCGCCGCCGCAGCCACTGGCTGGGGCGATAGCGATCGTCGCCGGTGATGGCCTGCGCCTGCACCAGGATCTCGTGGCACTCCCTGACGCCCAGCCAGTCTGCGAGCGCCAGCGGCCCGCGCGGATAGTTGAGGCCGAGCGTCATCGCCGTGTCGACGTCGGCCGCCGAGGCGATGCCGATCATCGCCATCTCGCAGCCGAGATTGGCGATCATCGCGCACATGCGCTGGGCGATGAAGCCGGGCGAGTCCTTGATCAAGGTCACCTTGGTGCCGGACTTGGCCAGCAACGCTGCCGCGGCGTCGCGCACCGCCGAGTCGGCGCCCGGCGCCGTCATGATCGTGAGGCGCTTCGCCGTGTCGCCCGTCAGGTCGACCGCGATGGTCCGCTTCGGATCGAGGCCGAGCTCGATCGCCGTCGTGGTGCAGTCCTTACCGACCGGCGCCACCAGGATCGGGCTCTTGCCGTCGTCGGCACCCAACATCTTGGCACCGTCGGCATTGATCAGGCTCACCAGCTTCTTGTTGTGGGTGTCCATGATGACGACGCTCTTCGCCGCCTCGACCGACGGCAGGTGGTCGGCGCCCGGGTCGATCTTCGCTCCCTTCGAATCGTAGGCGTACCAGCCTCCGCCCGTCTTGCGGCCGAGCTTGCCCGCCGCATAGAGGCTCTCGTGGTACGGGCTCGGCGTCATGCGCCGGTCGTGGAAGAATCCCTCGTAGATGATCTTGCGCGCCGGGAAGTTCACGTCGATGCCGGTGAGATCCATCAGCTCGAACGGACCCATGCGGAACCCGCAGCTGTCGCGCATCACCGCGTCGATCTGCGCCGGGCTCGCCCGGCCCTCCTGGTAGATACGCAGGCCCTCGGTGCCGATCGCCGTGCCGCCGAGATTGACCAGGAAGCCCGGCGTGTCGCCCACGACCACGGGCACGCGTGTCTGCTTCTTGCCCAGCGCCACCATGGCATCGACCACCCACTGCGCGGTGTCGGCGGCGCGGATCACCTCGACCAGCTTCATCAGCGGCACAGGATTGAAATAGTGCATGCCGCAGACTCGGTCGCGGTGCTTCAGCGAGCGCGCGATCGAGGCGATCCGGATCGACGAGGTGTTGGAGGCGAGGATCGCGTCCGGCGCAATCACGGCCTCTAGCTCGCCGAACAGCTTCTGCTTCACCTCGAGGTTCTCGAAAACGGCTTCCACCACGACGTGGCAGCCCTTGAGGTCCTCGATCTTCTCGGCGATGCCGAGATTGCCCTCGGTCCTGGCGAGGTCGGCGTCGGTCAGCCGGCCCTTGGCGACCAGGCCCTTCAACGTCTCGAGGATCGCGGCCTTCGCCTTCGCCGCGCCGCCGGGCGCCGCATCGAACATGATGGCCTTCATGCCGCCCTGCGCAGTTACCTGCGCGATGCCGCGGCCCATGGCGCCGGTGCCTACGACGCCCACGGTGAGGTCGGAGCGGTTGATGTCGAGAGTCATGTCATTGTCCTTTGCATATTTCTTTACCGGCTTGCGGCGCTGACCACGTCGCCCACGGTCGAATGACTATCTTATCGTGCGGCCTTCAAGTCCTAACTTGCGGCGCCAATCGCCTGGACCATCGCGGCGACGGCGGCACCCTGTCTCAGCCCGTTCTCGCGCACCAGAGTCCGCCATGTGAAAAAGCTGAGCGCCAATCCCAGCAGCGCACGCCGCCTGGCATTCAGTCCCATGCCGAGCACCTCGCGGCAGGCTGCCATGGGCGCCCCGTGCCGCAGTTCCATGATCTCTCTCGTCAGCGCGTGGTACTCGGCATCGCGAAGCACACAAGCGGCCAGGCTGGCGTTGCGCTCGTACCAGTCATAGATCGCGCGAAGGCCGACACGCAGCCGCTCGCTCGAATCTTCAATGCTCCGCCATAGCCCGGCATCCGGCAATGGGTCGCGTTCGAAGACCAGCCCGGAGCAGGCAAGCGCAAGGCTGCGCTCGTCGGGAAAGTGGGCATAGAGGGTGTGCCTTTGGACGCCGGCCTGTTCGGCCACCATGCTGATGGTGGTGAGCGCGGGACCGAGGCTGCCATGCAGCTCGACGGCGGCTTCGACGATTCGCCGCCTTGTCTCCGCCTGCTGCTCGGCTCGGCGCTTCAGGGTGTATGTCCGGCTCATCATATTTTCATTGCACGAACGTGTGTAACCAATATTGACACGCTCTCCGCATTTCGATACACACCCGCGTATCATCAAATGTACCCCGAGTCGACCGCACGGCCACGCCGGACCGTGTGGAAATTCCATTCCCCAGCGAAAGGAGAAATTCGTGGAAACCAGGATCGACGAGATCGCCAGCGGCATCTACCGGCTCTCGACCTTCGTGCCGGACATCGGGCCGCCGGCAGGCTTCACCTTCAACCAGTTCCTCGTTCTGGGAGATGCCCCCCTGCTGTTCCACACCGGGCCCCGGAAGATGTTTCCCCTCGTCCGTTCGGCGATCGGCCGTCTCATGCCGCCCGAACGGCTGCGCTGGATAACCTTCGGCCACTACGAGGCCGACGAGTGCGGCGCGATGAATGAATGGCTGGCGGTCGCGCCGCAGGCCGAAGTGGCCCATGGACAGACCGGATGCGCCGTATCGCTGAACGACATGGCCGATCGCGCCCCCCGTGTCCTGCAGGACGGCGAAACGATCGACCTCGGCAAGGGCAAGCAGGTTCGCTACCTCGACACGCCGCATGTTCCGCACGGATGGGAGGCGGGGCTGCTCTACGAGGAGACAACCGGGACCTTGCTGTGCGGCGACCTGTTCACCCAGCTCGGCGACGGACCCGCATTGACGGAGGGCGATATCGTGGGGCCCGCGATCGCCGCCGAAGACGCGTTCAAGTCCACCAGCCTGAACCCCGGCATGGGCACGACGATTCGTCGGCTTGCCAATCTCGCGCCGCGCACGCTGGCGCTCATGCACGGCCCGTCCTTTGCCGGCGACGGCGCGGGCGCGCTTCGTGCCCTGGCCGATGATTTCGACCGCCGCGTCGGCACTGCGCTCACCGAAGCCGCGTCGGTCCAGACCGATCTCGACCGCGCGGCCTAGCCCTTGGCCGCGTACCCCGCCGTCTTGAGGCCGCCGGTGATCTCGTCGAGCGCCGCCGGATCGTCGATGGTCGCCGGCAGGGTCCAAGGTTGATTGTCGGCGATCTTCTGCATGGTGCCGCGCAGGATCTTGCCCGAGCGCGTCTTGGGCAGGCGCGGCACGACGATGGCGGTCTTGAAGAAGGCGACTGGCCCGATGCGGTCGCGCACCATCTGCACGACCTCGCGCACCGTGTCCTCGTGCGGGCGGTTGACGCCGGCCTTCAGCACCAGGAAGCCGAACGGCACCTGGCCCTTGAGATCGTCGGCGACGCCGATCACGGCGCACTCCGCCACGTCGTTGTGCGAGCCCAGCACTTCTTCGATCTGTCCGGTCGAGAGGCGGTGGCCTGCGACGTTGATCACGTCATCGACGCGCGTCATCACCGAAACGTAGCCGTCCCCATCGATGAAGCCCGCATCGCCCGTCTTGTAGTAGCCCGGGAACTCCGTGAGGTAGGCCTGCTTGAAGCGTTCGTCGGCGTTCCACAGCGTCGGAAACGTGCCGGGCGGCATCGGCAGCCGGGCGGCGAGCGCGCCCACTTCGCCGGGCTTCGTCATCTTCCGGCCGCTCTCGTCCAGCACCTCGAGCTGCCAGCCCGGCGCCGGCACCGAGCACGAGCCCGGCTTCACCGGCATCTGCTCGAGGCCCACGAAGTTGCCGCAGATCGCCCAGCCGGTCTCGGTCTGCCACCAGTGGTCGATGATCGGTACGCCAAGCTGCTGCTGCGCCCACAGGATGGTCGGCGGATCGCCGCGCTCGCCGGCCAGGAACAGCGTGCGGAACTTGGAGAGATCGTAGTTCTTCAGCAGCTTGCCGTCGGGATCCTCCTTCTTGATGGCGCGGAACGCCGTCGGCGCGGTGAACAGCGCCACCGCCTTGTGCTCGGAAATCACCCGCCAGAAGGCGCCGGCGTCGGGCGTGCCAACCGGCTTGCCCTCGTAGAGCACCGAGGTCGCGCCGTGGATCAGCGGCCCGTAGACGATGTAGCTGTGGCCCACGACCCAGCCCACGTCCGACGCGCACCACCACACTTCGCCCGGCTCGACGCCGTAGAGGTTCTTCATCGACCATTCGAGCGCCACGGCATAGCCGCCGGTGTCGCGCACCACGCCCTTGGGCTGCCCGGTCGTGCCCGACGTATAGAGGATGTAGAGCGGGTCGGTCGCCTTGACGCTCACGCAGCCATGCGGCGCGGCGGCCGCGACCGCCTCGTTCCAGTCGAGATCGCGGCCCTTCACCATCGTCGCCTCGGCCTGCGGCCGCTGCAGGACGATGCAGCGCGGGATTTTGTGTCGGGCGAGTTCGATCGCCTGGTCGAGCAGCGGCTTGTAGTGGACGATGCGACCCGGCTCGATACCGCACGATGCCGTCAGCACCAGCCTGGGCGAGCAATCGTCGATGCGGGTTGCGAGTTCGTTGGCGGCAAAGCCGCCGAACACCACCGAATGAACCGCACCAAGCCGCGCGCAGGCAAGCATCGCCATCACCGCCTCGGGAATCATCGGCATGTAGATGATGACCCGGTCGCCCTTGCCCACGCCCTGTGCGGCGATGGCGCCGGCCAGCGCCGCGACGTGATCGCGCAACTCGCGATAGGTGAAGCTCTTCTTCGTTCCGGTGACCGGCGAATCGTAGATCAGCGCCGCCTGGTCGGCCCTATTGCTCCCTTTGGCGCCATCGACATGGCGATCGAGCGCGTTGTGGCAGATGTTCAGCTCGGCACCAGGGAACCAGCGATAGAACGGCGCCTTCGAATCGTCGAGCACCCTGTCCCAGCGCCTGGTCCAGTCGATCTTCGCCGCCTGCTCGGCCCAGAAACCCTCCGGGTCGCGCAGCGAGTGCGCATGCACCGCACGATACTTGTCCCCGACGGCCATCGTTTCTTCCTCCCTTGCCGCAGTCAGGCTTAGCCTCGCCCATGGACCTCTGCAACGCGGATGTGGAACACTGCGCCGGGGAGGGCTGAACATGACTCGCAGGATGATGGTTTGGTGCATGGCCGTCGGCGCGGCCCTGCTGGCGCCCCTCGTCGCCGACGCCCAGACATGGAGCGAATACCGCCCCGCGGACGGCCGCTATCGGATCGAAATGCCGGGCGCTCCGGCCGTCTCGACAGAACCGATAAAGCTCAAGGACGGGCGGACCGTCTCCATGGTCCAGGCGCTCGTCGAACTGCCCAACATCGCCTACCTCGCCACTTACACCGACTATCCTGCCGACGTCGCGCGCAGCACCGCGCCAGCCACTCTCCTTGCGCGGGCCCGAGACGGGTCGGCCGAAGGCGGCAAGCTCCGCTCCGACAAGCCGCTGTCGGTCGCCGGCCACACCGCGCGCGAATACGTCATCGTCGACAAGGACGGCAACGTCCTGGTGACCCGCAGCGTCTGGGCCAACAACCGCCTGTTCCAGATGATCGTGGTCGGCGACGAGGGCATCGAGCAGCGTCCGGACACGCGGCGGTTCCTCGATTCATTCAACGTCGTCTCGCCTTAGGCTGCGGCGTATGTGAAAGTGCGGCCCGTCGGACGGGCAACGGGAACCGGGACATGGCCAAGGACAAGTCGGGAAAGAACAAGGGCAAGGGAACGCGCAAGGCAACGGCCGGCAGCCGCAGCAAGCCGCCGACGCGGCGCAAAGCCGTGAAAGCCAAGAGCAAGTCCATCGCCAAGAAAGCCGTCGCTCGGAAGATCTCCGCCCCCAAGCCACTGGCCCGACCTGGACTGCGCCGCTCCGTCAAGAGCCGTCCTTCGGTCGCGCGACTGCCGGCGCCGCGGCCGGTGTCGCACAAGGCAGCGCTGGCCGCCCATAACATCTACGAACGCGATCTCGACAAGAATCCGGCCAACTATGCGCCGCTGACGCCGCTGCAGTTCATCGAGCGCACCGCCGGCGTCTACCCCGACCATGTCGCGCTGATCCACGGCGCGCGGCGCCAAAGCTGGGCGGAGACCTATGCCCGCTGCCGGCGGCTGGCCTCGGCGCTGGTCAAGGTCGGCATCGGCACCGGTGACACGGTGGCGATCATGGCGCCCAATATCCCCGAGATGTACGAAGCGCATTTCGGCGTGCCAATGACCGGCGGCGTGCTGAATTCGCTGAACACCCGCCTCGACGCGGCGATGATCGCCTTCATCCTCGACCACAGCGAGACCAAGGTCCTGCTGGTCGATCGCGAGTTCCACCGCGTCGTCACCGAGGCGCTGGCGATCGCCAGGGTCCAGCCGCTGGTCGTGGACATCGACGACCCCGCCTGCGAGGACCGCGCCCAGATCGGCGACACCACGTACGAAGAATTCATTGCCGACGGCGATCCGGACTTCACTTGGGCCTATCCCGCCGACGAATGGAACGCGATCTCGCTCAACTACACGTCGGGCACGACGGGCAATCCCAAGGGCGTCGTCTATTCCCACCGCGGCGCCGCGCTCGCGTCCTATGGCAACGCCGTGCAATGGCCGATCGGCCTGCACCCCGTCTATCTCTGGACGCTGCCGATGTTCCACTGCAACGGCTGGTGCTTCCCGTGGACGCTGGCGCTTGCGGCCGGCACGTCGGTCTGCCTGCGCCGCGCCGCCGCCAGGCCGATCTTCGATGCTCTGGCCGACCACGACGTGACGCATATGTGCGGCGCGCCGATCATCATGCAGTTCCTGATCGGTGCCGGTCCCGACGAGCGCAGGCCACTCAAGCGCAAGGTCGAATTCATGACCGCCGCCGCGCCGCCGCCCGCCGCGGTCCTCGAGGCGCTGGAGAAGGAGAATTTCCGCGTCACCCACGTCTACGGCCTCACCGAGGTCTACGGCCCGGCGACGATCTGCTCGTGGCACGGCGAATGGGATTCGCTGCCGTCCGACGAGCGCGCGCGGCTCAAGGCGCGCCAGGGCGTGCGCTACGCCGCCGAGGACGGCGTCACGGTGATGGACCCGATCGCCATGAAGGAGGTGCCGCGCGACGGCGCGACCATGGGCGAGGTGATGTTCCGCGGCAATCTCACCATGAAGGGCTATCTCAAGAACCCCCGGGCGACGAAGGAATCGTTCGCCGACGGCTGGTTCCATTCCGGCGATCTTGGCGTGCTGCACGAGGATGGCTACATCGAGCTGCGCGATCGCTCCAAGGACATCATCATCTCGGGCGGCGAGAACATCTCCACTATCGAGGTCGAGGGTGCGATCATCAAGCATCCCGCCGTCGCCAACGTCGCGGTCGTGGCCAAGCCCGACGAGAAATGGGGCGAGACGCCCTGCGCCTTCATCGTCCTGAAGCCTGGCGCCAGCGCCACCGCCGAGGAGATCATCGCCCACTGCCGCGCCCACCTCGCGGGCTACAAGTGCCCGCGTTATGTGGTGTTCCGCGATCTGCCCATGACCTCCACGGGCAAGGTGCAGAAATTCGTGCTGCGGGAGTGGGCGAAGGTGGTTTGACCGCCCGTGGCGGTCATCCCGAGCTTTTGCGAGGGATCCATACCACCATCGCGCCGCCATAATCGCCGGGCTATTTTCCGGCTTCCATGTCCGGCGACACCACGCTGATCGTGACGACCCGCAGCGGCGTGCGCCCCTTGGGCGTGCGCGGCGAGCCGCTGCACAACGCCGCGCCGCAGTTGCGCCGCGTCGTGCGCCGGCGCCTGGGCGATGCCGCCGCCGACCTGCTGGCCGATCCGCAGCCACACGAAGGCAGCCAGGCGATCGACTGGTACGCAGGCTTCGCCGGCCCGGTGCGCGCCGTCGCCGACCTCGAGCCCGCCCGACGCGAGGCGGTGTTGGCGGATGTCGAGCGCCAGCTCGCCGACATCCGCCGCCTCGGTGACGTGCTGGCCGGCCATGGCCCGCGCGAGGAAACGGGCGTCGTCGGCCTGTCCCTCAAGCTCGCCGCCCGCGCACCCTCGCCCGCCTTCGTGTTCCTGGTCGGCGAGAAGCCGGTGATCGTCGCCTGGGGCTACGAGAAGGAAGCCGCCGCCGCACTGCTGCCGCTCGCCCTGCCGCGCGTGCCGGAACGCCGCCCGGTGCTGGAACCCGCCCAGATCGTTCCCGTGGCAGGCCCGCCAGCCGCCATCGCCGCGCAGGGAATCCCGTGGGTGCGCACGCTCGCCGCCGCGTTGCCCCTGTTGCTCCTGCTGCTCGGCGGCGCGTGGCTGCTGCGCGGCTGCCTGCCGGCCACGCCTGACGTCGCGATCGCCACACGCGAGGGTCCACCTGCGCCACCGGCTCCGCCCCCACCGATCGATACGCTGCCCACGCTCAAGGCATCGCTTGCCACCGAGCAGTCCCGCGGCAAGATCCTGCAGGTCGAGCTGTCGCTGGCCGAGGCGGAGTTGAAGAAGCGCATCGCCGACTGCAAGCCCCCGCCCCCGGCCAAGCCGCCGCCACAGATCGCCGTCGCGCCGCCGGCGGCGCCGAAGGCTGCACCCCCACAGCCGGCCCCGCAGCCCCAGCCGCAACCGCCGCCTCGCAATCCCAACGACAATCGGCTGCGCCTGCCGTCGGGGCCGACCAACAACTATTCCTTCATGGAGGGTTGCTGGCGCACCGATCCGTTCCGCCACGAGGTCATGCAGACGCAGGCCGGCGTGTCGTCCTACTGTTTCGATGCCAGCGGCAACGGTCAGCTCGAATGGCGGCGCGGCCGCACCGCCTGCCGCACCCGCGCGCAGGCGCGCTTCGACGGCGCGGCGCTGCGGCTGCGCGACGCCGATTCGACCTGCAACGACGGTTCGCGCTGGTTCGCCGACCAGCTCGTCTGCCGGCGCGGTGCCGACAACGTGGCCCAGTGCAGCGGCCAGTCGCGCAACGCCTTCGGCATGCCCGTCACCTGGACGGTCAACCTGCACAAGCTGAACTGAGCCTCCGTATGAGGGGCCTGAGGTAAACTAGATTCCGCCGCCGGTACTCGCGCCATAGGGTGTGCCGGCAATGTACCCTTCCGCACGCGTGACATGGCAGAGCTTCCAGGCAGGCGCGTGGCGCATGATCCTGCCCGGGCTCGCCTCCCTTCCCTTCGGCATCGGTTTCGGCGTCGCCGCCGCCCAGAAGGGCCTGAGCGCCTTCGAGACCACCTTGATGAGCTTCACCGTCATGGCCGGCACCAGCCAGATGGTGGCGCTCGACATCTGGGCCCAGCCGCTGCCGCTGGTCGCGCTCGCCGTCTCGGTGTTCGTGGCCAACCTGCGCTATTTCGTGATGGGCGCCGCGCTGCAGCCGCATCTGCCGCACCTGCCGTGGTGGCTTCAGCCGCCGGTCTGGTACGCCACTGTCGACCAGAACTGGGCGGTCAACATCGCCGAGTATCGCCGCGGCCACGGCGACCTCGGCAAATTCCTGGGCGGCGGCTTCGTCATGGCATGCATCTGGTCAGGCTCGACGCTCGCCGGCCATCTCGCGGCGGGCGGCGTACTGTCCGACCCGACGGCGGCGCATCGCCTCGGCCTCGACTTCGTGGGCGTTGCCGTATTCGTCGTGGTGGCGACCATCCTGTTCCGCGGCAAGCGCGACGTGGCGCCTTGGGTCGTTGCCGTCGCCGCCGCGCTCGCCGCCAAATGGTCGATCGGCGGCAACTGGTACATCGTGGTCGGTGGCCTTGCCGGCGGACTGTTTGGCGCGTTGCGCGATCTCGGGAGGAACGATGTCCGCAAGCCCTGAGAACCTGGTCGCCATCTTCGTGATGGCGCTCGCTGCCATGGCGGCCAAGGGCGGCGGCTTCATCGCCATGCGCTGGCTCGGGCGGCGCCGCTTCGTCACAGCAGTGCTCGATCACGCGCCAGGCGCGGTGCTGGTATCGGCCGCGGTCGTGCCGCTGGTGCAGACGGGCGGCGCCTTCGTCGTGGGCGCGATCGTGGGTGCAGCGATGACGCGAAAGGCCGGCGGCTTCACGCCCGGCCTGTTTGGTGCGGTGGGAGCGGTGGCGCTCGCCCGCTGGGCGGGGCTCGCGTGACGAGCCCCGCAGATCGAGCCGTCAGTGCGTGGTCTCGGACGCGCTGAGACGGGCGATCTCGTCCTTGATCATCAATTTTCGCTTCTTGAGGCTGCAGATCGCATCGTCATCGGGATGCGGCCGTGTGCTCTCCTGGTTGATCGCTTGCTCAAGCGAAGCATGCTTCATCTTGAGCGCTTCGATGTGGTCCACGGTGCTCATATCGGATCCCTCCGAGTCTGTTTGCGGGGACATTCAAACTTTGACTCCGACACCCACCCGAGTCACGCCGAATCGGCCCGGCCGTTCACCGCCCTCCCCCGCCTGTGCATAACCCGGTAGGATGGCCGACATGTCTGTCCCGCCCCGTCTCGTTGTAGGCCTTTCCGGCGCATCCGGCGTCATCTACGGCGTCCGCCTGCTGGAGGCTTTGAAACCGTTGCCGGTAGAAACCCACCTCGTCATGACGCGGACGGCCGAGGTCACGCTTGCACACGAGACGAAGTACAAGGTGGCCGACGTGCGACAACTTGCCGATGTGACCTACGCCATCGACGACCTGGCCGGCGCGGTGTCGAGCGGGTCGTTCCGGACCATGGGCATGGTCGTGGCACCCTGCTCGATGCGCAGCCTGGGCGAGATCGCCCACGGCATTACCGGCAACCTGCTGACGCGCGCCGCCGACGTGACCTTGAAAGAGCGTCGCAAGCTCGTGCTGATGGCGCGCGAAACGCCGCTGCACGCCATCCACCTGCGCAACATGACCCTGCTCGCCGAGATGGGTGCCATCATCGCCCCGCCGGTGCCGGCTTTCTACAACAGGCCCAAGTCGCTGGACGACGTCATCGACCATACGGTCGGCCGCGTGCTCGACCTGTTCGACCTCGACACCGGCAAGGTGAAGCGCTGGAGCTGAGGGGTGGCGCGCCTCAGGTCGCAGCCTCGAAAATCAGGCAGGTCGTGGTGCCGTGCGCGAGCACCCTGCCGTTCTCGTCCGTGAGCGTCCCGTCGGCCGTCCCCACCCGGCGTCCGCAGCTGATGACCCGACCCTCGGCCCTCACCAGGCCGGTTTCCGGGGTGATGGGCCGAACCAGGGAGATTTTGAACTCGAGCGTCGTCTGCGCCAGCCCCTTGTCCAGCATCGACTGGATGGCGAGCCCCATACAGCTGTCGAGCAAGGTTGCGGCAAGGCCGCCATGGACGGTGCCGGCAGGGTTGCGGTGCCCCTCATGAGGAACCGCCGCAGCGACGACGCGGCCCCTCGACGCCTCGACGATGTCGTAGCCCAGAGTCTTCGCCATCGTGTTCAGCGGCAGCGTACCGTCGACCAGTCCTTCGACGAATTGGAGGCCCGTCATGGCCCGCCGCGTATCGGCATCGACGACGCCGAAGCGCTTGCCGTTCGACAAGTCCGTCATGGTCTGCACTCCGATCTGGTTGGAGAGATCGCACGCCTGCCCGGATAGCGGCGAAGCCGGTCGCCGTCTGGCGGTATTCGGACCCGTTGTCTCGCTCAGACGCCGACCGCTTGTGCGACCTCGAACGGCGCGAGAGCCGGGAAGGTGGCACGCATCAGCGCCGCCACCGCCTGGCGGTCTTTCGCGTCGGGTACGACGCCCAGGCACACCGCATAGACGCCGAGATTGCCGACTGCCGCCCGCAGGCGCTTCTCGATCGGCCGGTCGCGGTCGGCCGGTGGCGCATGGAGGCTCGCGAGCTTAAGTTGCTCGGCATGCTCCGCCGCCAGCTCGGCGTCGGCCACCCGCCGGCGCACGGCATCGACCGTCTCGGGCAGAGCCCCGGGCCAGGCCAGATCCTTGAGCTGCCGGCGCACCTCCCGCAGCGGCTTCACGATCCCGGCCTGCCACGCTTCGCTCGCTTTCAGGATGGCCCGCAGCCGGTCGGCGCTGAGCGTCGGCCGGCCCGAGGCGCCCAGCCAGCAACAAAACAGCAATATGTTCACGTCGCAGCCGCGGCGGTCCTGCAAATCGAGGCAGGCCTCGGCCACGCCCTCGCCGGCATAGAGCTCCAGCGAGAAATTCCAGAACGGATGGGGCAGGAAATCGGACACGAATGCGGGCCTTTGGGTGCTTCCCTTTGGGCGGGCGAAGGGGTACACGGCCGGGAGCGACGTGGCTAGCCTGTCTGGACGAGTGCGCCCTGCATGAACACCCCGACGCCCGACCCGCTGGACGCCGACACGATCAAGGCCAAGCTGGAGGCGCTTCGAAGCGAGCATCGCGACCTCGACGAGGTGATCGACCGCCTGATCGAGAAGCCGCCCTTCGACCAGCTCCAGCTCCAGCGGCTGAAGAAGCGCAAGCTTGGGCTGAAGGACCAGATCCTCAAGCTGGAAAGTCAGCTCATTCCCGATATCATCGCCTGATGGCCAAATCCTCCAGCAAACGCCGCCCGCCGAACAAGCCGGCCGTCGGCATCATCATGGGCAGCCAGTCCGACTGGCCGGTCATGCGTCACACCGCCGAGACGCTCGAGACGCTGGGCATAGCCCATGAGGCTCTCATCATCTCCGCCCATCGCACGCCCAAGCGGCTGGACACCTACGCCAGCCAAGCGCAGGGGCGCGGTATCAAGATTATCGTTGCCGCCGCCGGCGGTGCGGCTCATCTGGCCGGCGTGACGGCGGCACTGACGCCGCTGCCGGTGCTGGGCGTGCCCATGCACAGCGCCTCGCTGGGAGGTCTCGACAGCCTTCTCTCGATGGTCCAGATGCCGGCCGGCGTGCCGGTCGGCACGCTGGCCATCGGCCGGGCCGGCGCCGTCAACGCGGCCCTGTTCGCCGCGGCGATCCTGGCCCTCAGCGACGGGAAGGCTGCAGCGGCCCTGGCGCGCTGGCGGGAGCGGCAGACCGCCAACGCGCCGCTCGTGCCGTCGGACGAACCGCAGCCCGCACGCTAGGCAATCAGGCGGACCGCGCCCTCGTCTTCCCGGAGCCCCACGACCGGACCTGCGACTTCAGCTTCTCGAACTTCATCACGTCGTCGATGCGACGGTCGAGAAACGACCAGGTGGCCTCGGCGCCGGGCGTGCGGTCGTTCAGCCAGTAGAGCAGGGTCGACGAGTAGACGCCCGCCAGGGTTGCCCGCTTGGTGTAGAAGTTGAAATCGGTGCTGGTGTCGCCGGCGGCGTACCAGATGGCGTCGACCGTCCTGTAGAGCAGCTTGAGCCCCAGCCCGGCATTGAACGGCAGCGACAGCACGGCGAGCGCCCGCCGCACCGCCTCGCGCTCGCCGGCGTGGCGCTCGATGCGGAGGCGGACGGCGCTGCGGATGCGGTCACGGATCTTGAGTGCCGCGACGCCCTCCTTCTCCATGTCCTCGACGGTGCGCAGGTCGGCCCGCTCGCTGAGATGGGTCAGGACCTGGATCGCGCCGCCGGGGAACAGCCGGTCGGCTTCGCCCGCCGGCAATTCCAGCCGCTTCGACCCGACCTGGAGCGCCGCCCGCGTCCAGCCCTCGAAGGCCGCCTCGGCCGCCACCGCGTCGGCCAGACGGTCGCGCAGGTCGGCATCGGGATCGGCGGGGGGAACAACGGGGGGAGAGATTTCCGCCGTTTCAGGTGTGTTTTTCTCGGTCATGCCGGGAATATAGGCCTCGGGCGGGGGGTTCCCAAGGGTAACGGCCTGTGATACCTACCGCGCCTCTCATTCCGGCCCCGGGGCGTTCCCGGGGCCTGACCGCATATGGAAGGAAGCGATCGAAGTGCAGGTTCTCGTTCGTGAAAACAACGTCGATCAGGCGCTGCGCGTCCTGAAGAAGAAGATGCAGCGCGAGGGGATCTTCCGCGAGATGAAGCTCCGCCGGAACTACGAGAAGCCCAGCGAGCGCCGCGCCCGCGAGCGCGCCGAGGCTATCCGCCGCACGCGCAAGCTGATGCGCAAGCGCATGGAGCGCGAGGGCTACTAGCCCTCCTCCGATCTCCCGAGATCGGACCCAACAACCCCCGGCATCCCCGGGGGTTTTACTTTTCTGGATCAGCGCGCGAGCAACGCCTCGATCGCCGCCTCAAGCTCCGCAACGTCGGTCACGATCGCGTCTGGCGTCTCCGCCTCGGAGCGCGGCCGCTGCCTGCGCCAGCGGCCGGAGCGGAACTGGATCGTGGCCATGCCGCGCGCCTTGGCGGGCGCGATGTCGGCGTCCAGCCGATCGCCGACGAAGATGCATTCGGCCGGCGACACTTCGGGATCGCGCGTGAAGAACCGCGTGATCCCCGCCCGCTCCAGCGGCTCCCAGCGTGAGTCCACGACACCGAGCACCAACCCGCGTTTCTGGAGCCGATCGAGCAGGTCTTCGATGCCAGGCCGGAGCTGGAATGCATCCAGCGCGCCGGTCATCGCCTCGACCCGCCGCGCGACGCGCGCCACCGTCGCGGGCTCGCGGCCGCACAGCGTCTCGATCATGTGACGTGCAACGTCGGGCGCGAAGGCGGCGACCGCCTGCTCCGACGCCTCCTCGACCATCGCCTGGTCGACGCGGATGCCTTCCAGCCCGCAGGCCGAGGCGATGGCGCCGTCCAGCGCCATCTCCCACGCGAATTCGAGATCGATCGCGCCGCCGATGTCGAAGACGACGGCGCGGTAGCGGCCCACGCCGGCCTTAGTGGGAAGAACCTTCCAGCGCCTTCACGATGTTCTCGCACATCACCTTGGCGTCGGCGAAGAGCATCATCGTGTTGTCGCGGAAGAACAGCTCGTTGTCGACGCCGGCATAGCCCGAGGCCATGCCGCGCTTCACGAACAGCACGGTCTGCGCCTTCTCGACGTCGAGGATCGGCATGCCGTAGATCGCGCTCTTCGGGTCGGTCTTGGCCGCCGGATTGGTGACGTCGTTGGCGCCGATCACGAAGGCGACGTCGGTCGCCGCGAAGTCGCGGTTGATGTCGTCGAGCTCGAAGACCTCGTCGTAGGGCACGTTGGCCTCGGCCAGCAGCACGTTCATGTGGCCTGGCATGCGGCCCGCCACCGGATGGATGGCGTAGCGCACCGTGACGCCCTCCTTCTTCAGGAGGTCGGCCATCTCGCGCAGCGCGTGCTGGGCCTGGGCGACGGCCATGCCGTAGCCCGGCACGATGATCACCGAACCGGCGTTCTTCATCAGGAAGGCCGCGTCCTCGGCCGAGCCCGCCTTGACCGGCTTGTCGGTCTTGGCCGCCGGCCCGCCGGCCGCGCCGCCGTCGGTGCCGAAGCCGCCCAGGATCACGTTGAAGATCGAGCGGTTCATGCCCTTGCACATGATGTAGCTCAGGATCGCGCCCGAGCTGCCGACCAGCGCGCCGGTGACGATCAGCGCGGTGTTGCTCAAGGTGAAGCCGATGCCCGCTGCCGCCCAGCCCGAGTAGGAGTTGAGCATCGACACCACGACCGGCATGTCGGCGCCGCCGATCGGCAGGATCAGCAGGAAGCCGAGGGCCAGCGACAGCACGATCAGCAGCAGGAAGGTGAGCGGGTGGCCGCGCATGGCGAACCACACCAGCAGGACCACCAGCGCGATCCCGAGCAGCGCATTCAGCGCGTGCTGGCCGCGGAACACCAGCGGGGCGCCCGAGACCAGGCCCTGCAGCTTGGCGAAGGCCACGATCGAGCCGGTGAAGGTGATGGCGCCGATCACGGTGCCGAGCCCCATCTCGATCAGGCTGTGCATCTTGATCTTGCCCGGCGTGCCGATGCCGAAGGCCTCCGGCGAGACGAAGGCCGCCGCCGCCACGAACACCGCGGCAAGGCCGACCAGCGAATGGAAGGCGGCCACGAGCTGCGGCAGCGCCGTCATCTGGATGCGCCAGGCGACGAAGGCGCCGATCGCGCCGCCGATCGCCAGGCCGGCCACGATCAGCCAGGGCGAGACGACACCGGGCGTCGCCACGGTGACGCCGATGGCGATCACCATGCCGACGATGCCGTAGAGGTTGCCGGCGCGCGACGTGGTGGGCGAGGAAAGCCCGCGCAGCGCCATGATGAAGCAGATCGCCGCGATCAGATAGCCGTAGGCGGCCAGTTCCTGGGTGAACATCCCCGTCATCTCCCGCCTACTTCTTGACCGGCTGCTTCTTCTTGAACATCGACAGCATGCGGTGCGTGACGATGAAGCCGCCGAAGATGTTCACCGCGGCGAGCGCCACGGCGATGAAGCCGAACAGTTGCGCGGCGCCCAGCCCCTTGAGGCCGGCTGCCAGCAGCGCGCCGACGATGATCACCGAGGAGACGGCGTTGGTGACGGCCATCAGCGGCGAGTGCAACGCCGGCGTCACCCGCCACACCACGTAGTAGCCCACGAAGCAGGCCAGGGCGAAAATGGTGAGCAGCGACACGAACGGCATGTGGCCGTCGGGCACCGCGACCGGGGCCACCGCCGCCGCGTCGATGATCTGCTGCGCCACGACCTTGAGCTGTGTCGCGAGGTCCTGCGCCTGGGTCGCGAGCTTGGCCGCCTCGCCTGCGATCTTGTCGTCCATGGGGCCGCTCCTAGCTCTGGGCCAACGAGGGATGCACGATCTGGCCGTCGCGGGTGACCAGCGTGCCCTTCACGACCTCGTCCTCGAGGTTGATCGTGAGCGCCTTGGTCTCCTTGTCGACCATCGGCGTGATGAAGTTGAGCAGGTTGCGCGCGAACAGCGCCGACGAATCCGTCGGCAGCTCGCCGGGCAGGTTGGCCGGCCCAACGATCTTCACGCCGTACTTCTCGACAACCCTGCCGAATTCCGACAGCGGACAGTTGCCGCCCTGCTCGACCGCCATGTCGACGATCACCGAGCCGGGCTTCATCGTCTTCACCATGTCCTCGCTCACCAGCACCGGCGCCTTGCGGCCGGGAATGAGCGCCGTCGTGACCACGATGTCCTGTGTCCTGATGTGGTCGGCCACGAGGGCCGCCTGCTTGGCCTGATACTCCGGGCTCATCTGCTTGGCATAGCCGCCCGCGGTCTCGGCCGCCTTGAACTCCTCGTCCTCGACGGCGACGAACTTGGCGCCGAGCGACTGGACCTGCTCCTTGGTCGCCGGCCGCACGTCGGTCGCCGTCACGATCGAGCCCAGCCGCCGCGCCGTGGCGATCGCCTGCAGGCCCGCGACGCCCACGCCCATGATGAAGGTGCGCGACGGCGCCAGCGTGCCGCCCGGCGTCATCATCTGCGGGAAGATGCGGCCGAAATGGTTGGCCGCCAGCAGCACCGCCTTGTAGCCCGCGAGGTTGGCCTGCGAGGACAGGATGTCCATCGACTGCGCGCGGGTGATGCGCGGGATCAGCTCGAGCGCGAACGAGGTCACGCCCTTCGAGGCCAGCGCCTGCACCAGCTCCTTGTTGGTGAGCGCGCCGAGCGGCGACATCAGGGTCTGGCCCTGGCGCAACAGTGCAATCTCGTCGACACCCTCTGCCGCCGACATCGGCCGCTGGATCTTGAACACGATGTCGCCCGCGGCGATCGCCGAGGTCGCATCGGGCGCGATCGCGGCGCCGGCATCGCTGTAGGCCTGGTCGGCGTAGGAGGCGGCGGTGCCGGCCCCCGCCTCTATCGTGATTTCCGCGCCCAGCGCCTTCAGCTTCTTGACCGTTTCGGGAGTGGCGGCCACCCGAGTCTCGTGCGGCCGACGTTCTTTGACAATGGCGATTTTCATGGAGCGCTTCAGATCGGTTGGAACGCGGAAGGACGCATCGTGCGCTGCACCTTGCCGAGCCATTTGTCCTTTGCCAACCGCTTTTTCGCCGCGCGGGACAATGCGATTTAACCCCGCTGCAACGCACGTCATACTTTGGTCCATGCCCCCTGCGCGCCCCGCCATCCTGACCGGCTTCCATTTCACCAAGACCGCCCTCGCCGCTTTCGGCGAGCACGCCGAGATCGTGGGCCACATGGTCAACCCCACCCCCACCGTGGCCGACATCCCGCCCGGCGCGGCTGAGACCGTGCAGGCAATCGTCAGCACCGGCAGCGTCGGCATATCGGATGCGATGATGGCCGCTCTGCCGCGGCTTTCGCTCTTCTGCTGCTACGGCACCGGCTACGAGCGCGTCGATCTCGAAGCGGCTCGCCGACGCAACATCATGGTCACGCACGGCGCCGACGCCAACGCGCCCGACGTCGCCGAGCTGGCGCTCGGCATCCTGCTCGCCTCGACCCGCCGCCTGGTACGCGCCGACAAGATGATCCGTCGTGGCGAGTGGAAGCAGCGCATCCCCAACCGCTTCGGCCCTATCGCCGGCCTGACCGGTGGCAAGGTCGGCATCCTGGGGCTCGGCGCCATCGGCCTGGAGTTCGCCAAGCGCATCAAGGGATTCGACGTCGAGATCGGATACTGCAACCGCAACAAGCGCAGTGACGTCGACTTCCTGTACTTCCCCGACGTGATGAAGCTCGCGACCTGGTGCGACTACCTGGTCGTCTGCCTGCGCTCGAACGCCTCCAACCGGCACATCATCAACGCCGATGTCCTGAAGGCGCTGGGTCCGCGCGGCCACGTGGTCAACATCTCGCGCGGCTGGGCGGTCAACGAGGCCGAGCTCGCCGATGCGCTGCGCAACAATGTCATCGAAGGCGCGGCGCTCGACGTGTTCGACGAGGAGCCTTACGAGGGCACCGAGCTGCTGGGCCTCGACAATCTCGTGATGACGCCGCACTTCGGCGGCGGCACCGAGCACGCGCAGCGCCGCATGACCGCCCTGGTCTGCCTCAACCTCGAGAGCCACTTCGCCGGCAAGCCCGTTGCCTCGCCCGTGCCGGAGATGCGCGAGTGGGCCGAGTCGCCCCAGGCTCCTCTGCCCCGCTAACGCCCGATGTTCGGGTCGATACGCCTGGCCGCCGCCTGATCAGCCTCGCCGCCGACCTTGTCGCCCTTCCTCAACTTCGCTTTGCCACGGTTGTTGAGCACAAGCGCATCCTTCGGAGTGAGCCTAAGTGCCTGATCGAAGTCCTGGATGGCCCGCTCGTAGTCGCCCTTGTTTGAGTAGCCAACGCCGCGATTGTTGAGGGCGGCTGCGAGAACGACTCCCTTGTGCTTGCCGGACTGGATTTCGGCCGTGCAGCCCCGGATCTGCTGGTCCGGCGAGGCGCGACCGTTCGGCGAGGCGGCGTCTCGCCCCCCACACCATTCCGTTTCCTGTCGGCTTTGGGCGCTGACCACGCCTGTCGATCCCGCCACTATTGCCAGCACTGCAACGCAACCGACGAATCGTCTTGCTGTCAGCATGCTCGCCCCCGTGTCCACTTGCGGGTCGGGAAGTCGCTTCCCAGACGATACATTGCCGCACAGCAAATGTCGAAACAAGGTGAGGTGCGGCTAAGGACTCAGTTCGCCGGGTCCTTGCCGATGGCGACGGTCGGTCCGCCGTGCCTGGGCTGGGTGTCGAGCCAGACGTCGAGATAGGCGAAGAAGGCGGAGGGATAGCGTCTGAGTTCGGTGTAGAGGCTGTAGGCGCGCGCCACGTCCCGCGCCTCGAAACCCCAGGCCTCCATCCCCTCTTGGCGCGCCAGGAAGACCGCGCGCGCGAGATGGAAGCGCTGCGACACGACGATGATCCGCTTCTGGCCGAACACCCGCTCCGCCCGCAGGATCGAATCGCGCGTCCTGAGGCCGGCGAAGTCGCGATAGATCGCCTCCGCCGGAACGCCGCGTTTCACGAGGCCCGCGCGCATCGCCGTGGGTTCGTCGTAGTCAGGGCGGCGGTTGTCGCCGCTCACCAGCAGGAACCTTACCTTGCCCGCCTTGTAGAGCGCGGCCGCCGCGTCGAGGCGGTATTCGAAATAGCGGTTGGGCCCGCCTTCGGGACCGATCGGCGCTGCGCCGAGAACCAGCGCGACGTCGACGGCCGGCAGCTTCGCCGGGTCGTCGAAGATGTAGGATGCCGAAAAGCGCTCGAGCCCGCGCTCGGCGAGCCATGACAGCAGCGCGAGGAGGAGCGCTACTGCGCCAATCGCGAACAACGCGTACAACGTCAACCGCATGTCATCGCCCGCACGTCATCGCCTTGATCCACCACCCCGCCGCCCATAGAGAGTCCCGATGCCCCGCCTCAGCACTGCCGAAGCCGCCGTCGAAACCCTTCTCCGTCACGGCCTCGACACGGTGTACGCCCTGCCCGGCCTGCACCAGGATCCCTTGTTCGACGCCTTCTATCACGCTTCGGACCGGCTGCGCGTGATCCATCCGCGTCATGAGCAGACCGCGGCCTACATGGCGCTGGGCGCGGCACTCGCCACCGGCAAGCCGCAGGCCTTCGGCGTCGTGCCGGGCCCGGGCATGCTCAATGCCGGTGCGGCCATGCTCACCGCCTATGGCATGAATGCGCCGGTGATCGGCCTGATCGGCCAGATCCCCCAGGCCGACATCGACAAGGGCCATGGCCATCTGCACGAGATCCACGACCAGCTCGGCCTGATGCGTCACATCACCAAGTGGGCCGAACGCATCCGCAGCCCGCAGGAAGCGCCGACGCTGGTCAGCCAGGCGATTTGGCACGCGACCTCGGGCCGGCCGCGTCCCGTGGCGCTGGAATGCGCGCTCGACACCTGGGCGAAGCGCAGCGAGGTCGTGATCCCCGACGTAGCCCTGCCGCTGCCGCCGCAGACCGTCGACGACGAGGCGATCGAGGCGGCGGCGAAGATCCTGGGCGCCGCCGAGCGGCCGATCCTTGTGCTGGGCGGCGGTGCGCTCGACGCCAGCGCGGAGATCGCCAGGCTTGCCGAGATGCTCGAGGCGCCGGTCTCCTCCTACCGCCGCGGCCGCGGCGTCATCCCCTCCTCGCATCGGCTCGCCGTCGACATGCCGGTCGGCCATCGCCTGTGGAAGGACGCCGACGCCGTGCTGGCGGTCGGCACGCGCTTCTTCATCCAGAACGGCCAATGGGGCATCGACGACAAGCTGAAGGTCGTCCGCGTCGACATCGATCCCGACGAACCCGACCGCTTCCGCAAACCCGACGTCGCGCTGGTGGGCGACGCCGCCGTGCAACTGCGCGCCCTGATCGCCGCGCTGCCGAAACACAACCGCAAGCGTGCCTCGCGTGCCGGGGAACTGAGCGGCCATCGCGCCTGGTTGGCCGAGCGCCTGTCGCGGCTGGAGCCGCAGGTCTCGTTCCTGAAGGCGATCCGCAATGCTCTGCCCGAGGACGGCATCTTCGTCGACGAAGTCTCGCAGATGGGCTTCGCCTCGCGCGTGGCGCTGCCGATCGAGAAACCGCGCACGTTCCTGTCGCCGGGCTACCAGGACAATCTCGGTTGGGGCTTCGGCACGGCGCTCGGCGCCAAGGCCGCCATGCCCGACCGGAAGGTGCTGGCGATCGCAGGCGATGGCGGCTTCATGTATCAGGTGGGCGAACTTGCCACCGCGGCACGCCACAACATCGCGGTCGTGGTCGTGGTGTTCGACAACGGCGCCTTCGGCAACGTGAAGCGCATCCAGCAGCAGCATTACGGCAACCGCCTGATCGCCTCCGACCTGCAGAACCCCGACTTCGCCAAGCTCGCCGACTCCTTCGGCATCGCCTCGTTCAAGGCGCTCGATGCGAAGCAGCTCGAGGACGCGCTGCACAAGGCGTTCGCGCTGAACGCGCCTGCCCTCATCTGGGTCCCGCATGGCGACGTGCCGAGCCCGTGGGACATGATCATGATGCCGAAGGTGCGCGGCTGATAGTCTTCTACCTCCCCCGTCTCGGGGTAGGTAGATGTCAGAGATTGCTCAGGATCTCGCGGAAATTCGTCCGGCAGGTAAAGCCCAGCACCCGTGTCGCCTTGCTCGAGTCGTAGATGCGGTCGATCGTGTCGAACATCGTCCAGCCGCGCGCGTCGTAGAGCCTGCGATACTCCGGAAAGTAGCGCGCCACGACCGACGGCGCATCGGCGATCAGCTCGCGGCAGTCCTCGGGGCGGAACGGCGTCGTGGCCGAGATGATAAACGTGTCGAAGCCGATGTCCCTGGCTTTCGCCAACGCCACGACATGCGCCTCTGCGGCGTCCTCGACCGAAAGGCGGCGGAACAGGAATTCGTTGGCCTTGGTGTTCTCGCCCGACTGCGCGATGGCGTGCGCCATGTCATCTTCCTCGGGGAAGAAGCGCGAGGTGCGCAGCACCAGGACCGGCAGCTTGTGGAGATGGTTGAACAGCCGGCACAGCTCCTCGGCCGCGAGCTTGGTGACGCCGTAGATGTTGCGTGGCTTCAGCGGCGTCATGGTCTCGTCGATCCACACCGCCTCTTTCGCGCCGCCCGCCTTCCCGTCACGGATCTCCTGCGAGATCATGAGCGACGTCGTCGAGGTGAAGACGAAGCGGTCGACCTTCGAGCCCGGCGCTACGGCCTCCTCCAGCAGGTTGAGCGTGCCCTGCACGTTCACCGCCACGAACTCCGAATTGTCGTGGGTCTCGATGTGCGGCTTGTGGCGCGCCGCGGCATGCACGATCGCCTCGATGCCCTCGTCGCGGATGATCCGGCGCACCAGCGCGCGATCGACCACCGAGCCCACGACGCTCGTCGTGGCGCCCGCTTCGGGGTCGAGTCCCACAACCCTGTGTCCGTCGCGCGCGAGCCGGGGCACCAGGGTCTGGCCGAGCCATCCCGACGAGCCCGTCACCAGAATGTTCACACGAGCCCCGCTTCCTTCAGTGCCGCGTCCTGCCGTGCCGCCAGCGCATCCATGTCGAAGCCCTCGATCATGCCCTCGAACAGCCGGTGCCAGTTGATCGAGGCGCGCAGGTGGATGAACACCGAACCCAAACCGATGGCGGCGCGGTCCATGAACACGAACTCGCGCGGCGGCCGCACGCCGCCCATCTTGCGCAGCTCGCCGAACACGTTCTGCGCCATCTCGCGGCCGTAACCCTCGGCCATGCCCTCGGTGAGGTGCCGCGGCCGGTCATCCATCAGCGGCCCGTAGAGGAAGGCCGCCCACCGGTTCAGCACCAGGATCATCTCGCGGCTGAGGCCGCTGAAGCCCCAATCCTCGTAGGCCGCCACGGCGCGCGCCTCGTCGTCCGCCATCAGGGCGCGATAGAGCTCGATCGAGCCGCGCACGAAGCGCGGCGGGAACACGCGCACGCAGCCGAAGTCCATCAGGTTCACCGAACCGTCGGACCGCACCGAGTAGTTGCCGAGGTGCGGATCGCCGTGGATCACGCCGTAGTGGTAGAACGGCACGTACCAGGCGCGGAACATCGCGATGGCGAGCGCATCGCGCTCCTCCTGCGAGCGCGTCTTCCACTCGAGCAGCGGCGCGCCGTCCAGCCAGCCCATCGTGAGCAGCCGGTCGGTCGAGTGCGTCGGCACGATTTCGGCGACATGGACTTGGGCCTCGTCGCGCAGCATGTGACGGTAGAGCGCGACGTGCTTCGCCTCGCGCCGGTAGTCGAGCTCCTCGCGCAGGCGGCTGGTGATCTCGGCATGAATCTCGTCGGTGCGGATCGCCGGATCGAAGCGCTGGCCAATGGCGAACACGACCTTGAGCTGGTTGAGGTCAGCCTCCAGCGCCGACGCCATGTCGGGATACTGCAGCTTGGCCGCCACCTTCGTTCCGTCTTTCAGTGTGGCGCGATGGACCTGGCCCAGCGACGCAGCGAACGACGCTTCCTTCTCGAAGCTCGCGAACTTCGCCTGCCAGTCGGGGCCCAGTTCCGTCGCCATGCGGCGACGCACGAAGGCCCAGCCCATCGCCGGCGCGTTGGCCTGGAGCTGCGACAGCTCGCGCGCATATTCTGGCGGCAGCGCGTCGGGGATGGTCGCGAGGAGCTGAGCCGCCTTCATAAGCGGGCCCTTCAGGCCGCCGAGCGCGGCCTTCAGTTCGCCGGCATGCTTGTCGCGGTCCAGCCCGATGCCGAGATAGCGCTGGCCGGCGAGCTTGACGGCAAGCCCGCCGACCGACGTTCCGACCTTGGCGTAGCGGCCGAGTCGCCCGCCGAGGGAATCGCCTTCGTCAGCCATATTGCCGGCTACGGAACGACCTCACCCTGAGGAGCGACCCGCAGGGTCGCGTCTCGAAGGGTGGGCAACAGAGTCGGCGGATCCCATGCTTCGAGACGCGCGCTGCGCGCGCTCCTCAGCATGAGGTTGTACTTCATCGTCATGTCCTTACAGCTTCTCCAGCTCAGCGACGCCCCTCCCGACCGATATAGGATCGATCGAGGGACGTCGCCACCTCGGCGTCAGGCGGCCTGCCGGTCCGAAGTCATCATGGCCAGGACCATCTGCATGCGCTGGACGACGTCCGCCGCCTCCAGGACTTCCTGACGCTGTTCGATGCTGAGCGACAGGTACTGGGCGATGGTGTCGGCGATGCGTCCGGGGTCCTGCAGATGCGGCAACTGGAGCAGCGCCTGCGGCGGCGACGCCAGGTCGATGTTGGCGTGGACCTCGAAGCGCCGCAGCAGCTCGCGCGAGACGGTCGCCGCCTCCTCCCTTGCCACCCCTTCGCGCTCGACCGGCGCAAGCTCGGCAACCAGGCAGGCGCGCTCCGCATCCATGCGCGTCGCTCGGGCGCGCCGCAGGCCCTGCACCATCGCCTTGATCGAACCGTCGGGCATCTTCACGACGTCGATCAGCCTCGCGACGACACCCAGGCTGTAGAGGTCGTCCGGCGCCGGGTCGTCGTCGGCTACGCGGCGTTGGGTGACGAAGAAGATCTCCTTGTCGCCGGCCATCGCCTGGCCGATCGCCGCCACCGATTTCAGGCGCATGGCGTAGATCGGCGAGGTCATCTCGGGGAAGATCACCAGGTCGCGCAGCGGCAGCACCGGTCTCCTGACCGCCGCCGCTTCCGTCGCGACGGCCGACGGCGAGGCGTTGATCCTGGCCGACAGCGTGTTCCAGTCGGCGACACCCAGCACCCTGGCGATCAGCTCCAGGCTCTCGCTGTGGGTGAGCTCGACCGACTTGTCCTTGAGCACCTGACGCAACGTCTGCGCCATGGCCTTTGCATCACGATAGTCGCGCATTGTTCATCCTCTGCAGGCGGCAGAACGGAAACATCAGTCGCTTGCGTTACTGATCCGTTTGCCGGGGCAAAGGGAGTGCCTGAACGAGGCTGCGATACGTTCACCATCCCCCGAGGGGCGCAAGCGGCGGGTCGTATCCACCCGTCGCGAGCCTGCAGCCGGCCCCGCCGCCTGTCAACGTCAGTGCTTCTCCAGTTCGTCGACGAAGCCCGAGATCACGCCCAGGCCCCTGTCCCAGAACGCCGGATCCGAGGCGTCGAGGCCGAACGGCGCCAGCAGCTCCTTGTGCCGCTTCACGCCGCCCGCCTTCAGCATGTCGAGATACATCGTCTGGAAGCCGTCGGGCCTGGCCTGGTAGGCCGCATAGAGCGAGTTCACCAGGCAATCGCCGAAGGCGTAGGCGTAGACGTAGAACGGCGAGTGGATGAAGTGGCCGATGTACGACCAGTAGTGCCTGTATTCCTCGTCGAAGGTGAAGGCCGGGCCGAGGCTCTCGCTCTGCACCGACATCCACAGCTGGCCGATCGCCTCGGGCGTCAGCTCGCCTTCGCGCCGCGCCATGTGCAGCTTCGATTCGAAATCGTAGAACGCGATCTGGCGCACCACGGTGTTCAGCATGTCCTCGACCTTGCCGGCGAGCATCGCCTTGCGCGTCTTGGCATCGGGCGCGGTCTTGAGCAGCGACTGGAAGGTCAGCATCTCGCCGAACACCGAGGCGGTCTCGGCGAGCGTGAGCGGCGTGTCGGCCATCAGCGGTCCCTGCCGTGCCGCCAGCACCTGGTGCACGCCGTGGCCCAGCTCGTGCGCGAGCGTCATGACGTCCCGCACCTTGCCCTGGTAGTTCAGCAGCAGGTACGGATGCGCCGACGGCACCGTGGGATGGGCGAAGGCGCCCGGCGACTTGCCCAGCCGCGCCGGCGCGTCGATCCAGCCGGTGCCGAAGAACCTGGCGCCGACATCGGCCAGCTCCGGCGAGAAGGCGCGGTAGGCATCGAGCACGATCTTCTCGGCCTCGGGCCAGGGGATGGTGCGGTCGTCGTGCTCGGGCAGCGGTGCATTGCGGTCCCAGTAGGGCATCTTCTCGACGCCGAACCACCTGGCCTTGAGCTTGTAATAGCGGTGCGCGAGCCGGGGGTACGCGGCCTTCACCGCCTTCACCAGCGCGTCAACCACCTCGTCCTCGACCACGTTGGAGAGGTTCATCGAGGATTGCGGCCGCGCATACTTGCGCCAGCGGTCCTCGATCTCCTTGTCCTTGGCCAGCGTGTTGGTGACCAGCGAGAAAATCGCAATGTTGTCGCCCTGGACCTTGCCGAACGACTTGGCCGCCTCGCGGCGCACCGCCGCGTCCTTGTTCGACAGCTTGTCGAGGATCTGCGGCTCGCTCAGCATCTCGTTGCCGAAGGGATAGCGCAGCCGCGCGATCGTCTCGTCGAACAGCCGCGACCAGGCGGCGCGCCCCACGACGTGCTTCTCGTGCAGCGCCTTCTCGAGCTCGTCGGAGAGCTGGTGCGGCCGCCAGACGCGAAGGTCGCGCAGCCACGGGCCGTACTTGGCGAGTTCCGGCGCCTTCTGCTTTTCCGCGAGGTCGGCATCCTCGAGCTTGTTGATCTCCAGCCGGAAGAACACCAGCTTCGCGCCGATGTCGGTCAGCTTCTCCGACACGTTCTGCGAGAAGCGGCCGCGCTCGGGGTCGGCCATGTCCTGCGTGTAGTAGAGCGTGGCGTAGGAGCCGATGCGGCCCATGCGGTCGCTCATCGCCTCGAAGCGCGCGATGGCTCCACCCAGCGCCTTGCCGTCGAGGCCGGCGATCTTGCCTTCATAATCCCCAGCGAAGGCCGCCGCCTCGTCCGCCGCGCGCTTCAGGTCGGCGTCGAGGTCGGTCCCGGTCGGGCTGGAATAGAGGTCGGCGAGGTTCCAGGTCGGCAGATCACCCAAGACGACGTTCATAAGCACACTCCTTGATCGCCTTCCGATATCGGGGCCGACAGCGACGGCGTCAAGGAACGGACCGATGGTCCACCGAAGCCTGCGCATTGAGGGGCAGGCCCCGGCTGGCTATGCTCCGCCGGGGCCGGAACGAAGAGTCTCGCTGGGGATCTTGGGGGAAAGACGCGAAAAATGACGCTGCAGGCGGGCACTCCCGGCCGTTTTGCGCGCCTGGTCGACACCTGCCGTGCGTTGCCTCACGGCCTCGTCGTCGGATTCAAGCTGTTGATCGCGTTGGCGTGCATCGCCTTGATCGGTCTGCCGCAGCTGCAAACGTCCCTCGACAACTCGCTCCGGTATGCGGGCGCGAGCAAGGCCGAGTGGGAAGGCACGGACAATTCGCTGGAAAGCGCCCGGTGCCTGCGGCGAACCGGGTTCTGGCTGCTGCAGGTCTGCGAGAAAGACCGGATCGTGCCGTTCAGCGCCGAGGATCCGGGCCAGGTCCTGCTGCTCAGCCTGTGGGGCCGCATCGCCGACCGGGATCCGACGGTGATGGACGTCGCGCGCTTCAATCTCGGCATCAACTCGATAGCGCTGCTCGTCCTCGCCTTCGCCCTGATGGGCCTGGGAGCATTCGCCACATCGATCGTCCTGCTGGTGGCGGGACCGCTCGTCTATCTGCACTGGTTCGGCACGGCGCCGCACTGGGCGCTGATCGGGATGGGCGCGATGCAGATGATCCTGCCGCTCGCCATCATCGCACGCGCCCGAAACTGGCTGCGTCCGTCCCGGACCGCCGCCCTGCTGGTGGCCGGCCTGCTGATCCTGGCGGTCGGCTCGCTGTTGCGCGAAGCTGTCGGCTCGATGGCGCTGCTCGTGACCATCGTCGTCGGCGTCTGGGCGGCATTCCATGGCCGGCGCGACAGGCGCCACCTCGCCGGAACCGTGGCGATCCTGCTCGCCGCGGTGCTTGCGTCCCAATCGTCGCGCATCGTCGTCGCGGCACGGGATTGGGCCTATGCGCTCGACGCCGCCGAATTTCCGGCGACCCACGGCATGTCACACACGCTCTACATCGGCATCGGCATCGTGCCGAACAAGTGGGGAATCGAGTATCTGGATGCGGTCGGCCGCGACGCGGTAACGGCGGCCGATCCGGGCATCACCAGCTATTCCCGCGCCTATTTCCGCACGATACGCCAGCTCTACATCGCCAAATGGCGGGAAGACCCGGCGGAGATGATCCGCATCTACATCGAGAAGCTGAAGCTCATCCTGGCCGACAACATCCTGGCCAAGCTGCCGCCCCTCGGGGTGCTGCTCGTCCTGGTCATCGCCATCCAGGGACTGACCTGGCGCCGGACCGCGGGAGATCCCCGTCGGGAGGTGCGGCTCGGCATCAACCTCGTCGCCCTGGGATTCGTCGGCCTGCTCATCCTGCAGTGCGTCCTGGCGGGCCCGGGACGGCTCTATTCCATACCGCTCGGTTCGTTCATCCTCGTGCTCTTGGGGATCGCGCTCGAAAACGTCGTTGCCTGGAGCGTCGCGTTGGCGGCGGGGCCGACGACCGCGCGGCCGCAGAGCGGCGATCAGAGCCGGTTGTAGCCCTTGAACCACTCGACGAAGAGCGGGATGCCCTCTTCGACCGAGACCTTGGGTGTCCACTCGAGGTCGCGCAGCGCGCCCTCGATGTCGGCTGCGGTCTCCTGCATGTCGCCGGGCTCGCCGGGCTTCAGCTCGACCTTGGCCTCCTTGCCGAGCGCCTTCTCGAACAGCGAGATCACGTGGACGATGTCTTCGCTCCTGGCCGCCCCAAGGTTGTACAGCCGGTGCGCCGGTGCGGCCGGCGGCCGGTCGAGCGCGGCGAGCGTGCCGGCCACGATGTCGTCGATGTAGCTGAAGTCGCGCTTGATGAAACCCAGGTGATAGAGCTCGATGGTGCTGCCCTCGTGGATCGCCTTGGCGAAGATCCAGGGCGACATGTCGGGCCGCCCCCACGGCCCGTAGACCGTGAAGTAGCGCAGGCCGGTGGCGTGCAGCCCGTACTGGTGCACGTAGGCCTCGGTCATCAGCTCGTCCGCCCGCTTGGTCGCGTCGTAGAGCGACACCGGATGGTCGACCGGATCCTCCACCGCGAAGGGCAGCTTGCGGTTGCCGCCATAGACCGAGGACGAGGAGGCGTAGACGAAATGCTTCAGCCGGGGCCCCAGCCGGCGCGCCAGCTCGAGCATCACGACCTGCCCCATCACGTTGGTCTGCACATAGACATAGGGGTCGATCTTGGAATGCCGTACGCCGGGCTGGGCAGCCAGGTGCACGACGCGGTCGAGGTCGTCGTGCCGCCCGGCGAGGCCTGCCATCGCCTCGCGGTCGGAGACGTCGGCCTCGAGAAAGGTGAATCCCCGCATGTCGCGCAGGGGCTTCAGCCGGGCGAACTTCAGGACGGGATCGTAATAGTCGCTGAAATTGTCGACCCCGATCACGGCCTCGCCGCGCGCCAGCAGGGCGCGGGCAACGTGGCTTCCGATGAAGCCGGCGACGCCGGTGACGAGGATCGACATTGGGAGCTGCGGGGCGAAGGCGTTGGTAATCGAAATGGATTGCAGAAATGTAAGGCGGAGGACGATTACAACATTTCACGCGGGCACAACACCGTGAAACGCCGGCCCTTGGGCGCCGCCCGTCGGCTATCGTAAAACGTCGTTTTTGCGACGGCCCCTCGTTCCAGATTGCACGGGGCAAGATTCTGTCGCTACGGTCCCCATATTGAGGTCAAGGAGGTTGCCATGCCCCTCGCGGTAACCCTGGACGACAAGTACGTTCTCGACAGCGGCCGGGTCTATCTGACCGGCACGCAGGCTTTGGTCCGGCTGCCCATGATGCAGCGCCAGCGCGACCTCGCCGCCGGTCTCCACACCGGCTGCTACATCTCCGGCTATCGCGGCTCGCCGCTCGGCGGCTTCGACCAGGCGCTGTGGCAGGCCAAGAAGTTCATCAAGAAGCACCACATCGAGTTCCAGCCCGGCACCAACGAGGACCTCGCCGCGACCGCGCTGTGGGGCACCCAGCAGATCCATCTCTATCCCGGCGCACGCTACGACGGCGTGTTCGGCATGTGGTACGGCAAGGGCCCGGGCGTCGATCGCTCGGGCGACGTCTTCAAGCACGCCAACTACGCCGGCACCTCGAAGCACGGCGGCATCGTGGCGCTGGCCGGCGACGACCACATGGCCAAGTCGTCGACCGTCGCCCACCAGAGCGAGCCCGCCTTCATGGCGGCCGGCATGCCGGTCATCCATCCGGCCGGCGTCCAGGAATATCTCGACTTCGGCCTGCACGCTTTCGCGATGTCGCGCTACTCGGGCCTCTGGGTCGCCTTCAAGGTGCTGAGCGAGACCGTCGACAGCTCGGCCTCCGTCCACGTCGATCCGCACCGGGTCGAGATCCACACCCCGACCGATTTCCTGCTGCCGCCCGACGGCGTGCACATCCGCTGGCCCGACGATTGGCTGGGCCAGGAGCGCCGCGTCGTCACCGTGAAGCAGCCGGCGGCGCTGGCCTACTGGCGCGCCAACCGGCTCGACCGGGTGATGCTCGGCCGCTCCGACGCGCGTTTCGGCATCGTCACCGTAGGCAAGTCCTATCTCGACGTGCGCCAGGCGCTGGACGAGCTCGGGCTCGACGATGCGGAAGCCGAGCGGCTGGGGCTCGCCATCTACAAGGTCGGCATGGTGTGGCCGCTCGAGACCGAGGGCGCCACCGGGTTCGCGCTGGGCAAGCGCGAGCTTCTCGTGGTCGAAGAGAAGCGGCCGCTGATCGAGCAGCAGCTCAAGGACGCGCTGTTCAACGCTCCCGCCGACCGCCGCCCCGTCGTGGTCGGCAAGACCGACGAGCAGGGCCGGCCGCTCTTCAAGTCCGACGGCGAGCTCACCCCGTTCGAAATCGCCTCGGCCATCGTCGCGCGCTTCGGCCTCGACGCCTTCAGCGAACGCACGAAGCAGCGCTTCGAGGCACTGAAGCGCCGCGCCGGCCGCCAGGTGCGCAACGAGGCCGGCCTCGCCCGCGTCCCCTATTTCTGCTCCGGCTGCCCGCACAACACCTCCACCAAGGTGCCCGACGGCTCGATGGCGATGGCCGGCATCGGCTGCCATACGCTCGCCATCGGCATGGAGCGCAACACCCGGACCTTCACCCATATGGGGGCCGAGGGCGTGCCGTGGGTCGGCGCCAGCCACTTCACCGACATGCCGCACGTCTTCCAGAATTTGGGCGACGGCACCTACTTCCATTCGGGCTATCTCGCGATCCGCCACGCGATCGCCACCAACACCAACATCACCTACAAGATCCTCTACAACGACGCCGTCGCCATGACCGGCGGCCAGCCGCACGACGGCGACGTCCATCCCTGGACGATCAGCCAGCAGGTCCATGCCGAGGGCGTGCGCCGCATCGCGCTGGTGAGCGACGATCCCGACAAGTATCCGATCGGCACCAACTGGGCACCGGGCGTCACCTTCCACCACAGGGACCAGCTCGACGAGGTCCAGCGCGAGCTGCGCGAGGTCAAGGGCGTCTCGGTCCTGATCTACGACCAGACCTGCGCCGCCGAGAAGCGCCGCCGCCGCAAGCGCGGCACCTATCCCGATCCCGCCAAGCGCGTGTTCATCAACGAGGCGGTGTGCGAGGGCTGCGGCGACTGTTCGGTGAAGTCCAATTGCCTCTCTGTCGTGCCGGTCAAGACCGAGTTCGGCAGCAAGCGCACCATCGACCAGTCCTCCTGCAACAAGGACTTCTCCTGCCTGAACGGCTTCTGCCCCTCCTTCGTCACCGTCGAGGGCGGCGGGCTGCGCAAAGGCAAGGCGGCCGCGAAGAAGAGCGAAGGCGTCGCCACCCAGGAGCCGGACCTGCCGCCGGCGCCCGCGCTCCCGTCGGTCGCCGAGAAGCCCTACGGCGTCCTCATCACCGGCATCGGCGGCACCGGCGTCGTCACCATCGGCGCCATCATGGGCATGGCCGCCCACATCGAGGGCAAGGGCGCCACTGTGCTCGACCAGCTCGGCATGGCGCAGAAGGGCGGCGCGGTGATCAGCCATGTCCGCATCGGCGCCAGTCCCGAAGCGCTGCACGCGGTCCGCCTCGCGGCCGGCGGCGCCAACCTGCTGTTGGGCTGCGATCTTGTCGTGAGCGCCAGCCCCGATGCGCTGGCCCGCCTCGAGCCCGGCGCCTCCAGGGCGATCGTCAATACGCACGAGACCATCACCGGCGAGTTCACCCGCCACCCCGACCTCGCCTTCCCGGCCAACACGCTCAGGCTCTCGGTCGAGGCCGCGGCCGGTGCCGACGCCGTCGACTTCCTCGACGCCACCGCCATCGCCACCAGCCTGATGGGCGATTCGATCGCCACCAACATGTTCGTGCTGGGCTACGCCTACCAGAAGGGCCTGATCCCGCTCGGCCACGAGACGATCGAGCGCGCCATCGAGCTGAACGGCGCGGCCGTGCCGATGAACCTCGCCGCCTTCCGCTGGGGCCGTCGCGCCGCGCACGACCGCGCCGCGGTCGACAGGCTGATCGCCCCCAAGGCCAACGTGGTGCCCTTCGCACGCGCCACGCCGAAGACGCTGGACGAGATCGTGGCCTCGCGCATGAAGCACCTCGCCGGCTACCAGAACGCCGGCCTCGCCCAGCGCTACAAGGTGCTGGTCGACAAGGTGCGCGCAGCCGAAGCGAAGACCGGCAGGACCGGGCTCGCCGAGGCCGTCGCCCAGATTTACGCCAAGCTGCTTGCCTACAAGGACGAGTACGAGGTGGCACGACTCTACGCCGAGGCCGCCTTCGCGGCGGGTGTGCACCGCCAGTTCGAGGGCGACTACAAGCTCAAGTTTCACCTCGCCCCGCCGCTGTTCGCGCAGCGCGACCCGCAGACCGGCCACCTGATCAAGCAGGAGTTCGGCGGCTGGATCCTCCACGCCTTCCGCCTCTTGGCGAAGCTCAAGGGCCTGCGCGGCACCGCCTTCGACATCTTCGGCTACACCGAGGAACGCAGGACCGAGCGCAGGCTCGTTGCCGACTACGAGGCGCTGGTCGCCGAGCTGCTACAGAGCCTCGCGCCCGAGAATCACGCGCTCGCCGTCAAGCTGGCCAGCATCCCCGATGACATCCGTGGCTACGGCCACGTCAAGCACGCGCACCTCGAGAAGGCCAAGAAGAAGGAAGCCGACCTGCTGCACCAGTGGCGCAACCCCGAGGCGATGAAGGCGGCGGCGGAGTAGCAAGCACCTCATGCTGAGGAGGCCACGCAGTGGCCGTCTCGAAGCATGGGCAACACCATGACTGGTCCCACCCTTCGAGACGCGGCCTGCGGCCGCTCCTCAGGGTGAGGCAGGCTTGTATCGTCCGGCGCCGTCTCTACCAGCGAAACGACAAGCCGCGGGCTATTGCACAGGTCCGATTTGACGCCATGCTCTCCCGCGGAGGGCACGCCATGAAATTCGGGATCTTCTACGAACTGCAGCTTCCGCGTCCCTGGGCGCCGGGCGACGAACATCGCCTCTACCAGAACGCGCTCGACCAGATCGAGCTGGCCGACCGGCTGGGCTACGACCACGCCTGGCAGGTCGAGCATCATTTTCTCGAGGAATACTCTCACTCGCCCTCGCCCGAATCCTTCCTCGCCGCGGCGAGCCAGCGGACCAAGCAGATCCGCCTCGGCCACGGCATCTTCCAGCTCACCACCAACCACCCGACGCGCATCGCCGAGCGCGTGGCAACGCTCGACCTGCTCTCCAACGGCCGCTGCGAATTCGGCATGGGCGAGAGCGCCTCGATCACCGAGCTCGAGCCGTTCGGCGTCACCATGGAGAACAAGCGCGAGATCTTCGAGGAAGCCGTCCGCGCCATCCTGCCGATGTTCAAGGACGGTCCCAGCGAACACGCGGGCAAGACATGGACCATTCCGCTCCGCATGGTGGTGCCCAAGCCGCTGCAGAAGCCGCACCCGCCGCTCTGGGTCGCCTGCTCGCAGCTCCAGACGCTGACCAAGGCCGGCGAATGGGGCATGGGCGCCCTGGACTTCCAGTTCGTCTCGGCCGACGCCGCGCACGCCTGGGTCCACGCCTACTACAACGCCTTCGTGAAGCGGCAGCAGAAGCTCGCGGACTACAAGACCAACCCCAACATCGCGTTGGTCAGCTTCTTCATGTGCGCGAAGACGGACGAGGAAGCGCGCGCCCGCGCCGACGGCGACACGTTCTTCCAGTTCGCGCTACGCTTCTACGGCCAGTCGGCCGATCGCCGCCGCCCCGCCGCCGGCACGGTCAACATGTGGGAAGAGTACGAGAAGTGGAAGAAGGCCAACCCGGAGCAGCATGCCGCGTCGCTGCGCGGCGGCCTGATCGGCTCGCCGGAAACCATCCGCCGCAAGCTGAAGAAGTTCCAGGAGTCGAACATCGACCAGGTCGTGCTGCTGAACCAGGCCGGCAAGAACCGCCACGAGCACATCTGCGAATCGCTCGAACTCTTCGCCCAGGAAGTGATGCCCGAGTTCCAGGCGGCGCATCCCGAGCTGCTGAAGTGGAAGGAGAAGGTGCTGAACCGCGAGATCCAGCTCGACGAGATCGACACCACCGCCTTCACCGACCGCTACGGCGGCACGATGAAGGCGATCGCGCCGGCCGCACAGGGCGTGCGGGCGGCGGAATGATCCGGCAATGACGCCATGACCGCCACGGGAAGAAGGTTGCGAATTCGCCGCCCGGCCTGATGCGTCGGGCCGGGGCGTCTTCGCGGCATTTCCCTCCTCTTCCTTCTTCCTTGGCAGGTCCTTCCATGTCCGTTCCCAAGCCCGTGCTGCATCTGGTGTGCGGCAAGGTCGCCGCCGGCAAGTCGACGCTCTGCGCGCGGCTTGCCGCGGCGCCGCACACGATCCTGGTCGCGCAGGATCCCTGGATGGCGGCGCTCTATCCCGACGAGCTCGAGACCGTCGCCGACTACGTACGGCTGGTGCCGCGCCTGCGTCGCGCCATGACGCCCCACCTCGCGGCGCTGCTGCGCCTCGGCGTGTCGGTGGTGCTGGACTGGCCGGCCAACACCGTCGCGAGCCGCGCCTGGATGCGCGAGATCGCTGAAACGGCTGGCGCGATGTCGCGACTCCACCTGCTCGCGACGCCGGACGAGGTCTGCCGGCAGAGGCTGCGCGCGCGCAACGCCGTGGGGCGGCACGAGTTCACGGTGAGCGACGCGGAGTTCGACGAGCTCGCACGCTATTTCGAGCCGCCGGGCGCAGGCGAAGGCTTCGACATCGTGGTGCACGACGGCTGACCGCCGCGCCGGCTGCAATGCCGCTGTCACGCATTTGTCGGACGAACGTCATCATCCCCAGCCGTGGCCACTCTGCCTCGCATCTGCTATTGAGTAAGACCTGTTTCCCTCAACGCAGGGTGGTGAACATGGCCAGGGGAGCGACGAGCAAGCGAGCGACGACCAAGCGCAAGAGTGCGGGCGGCGGCAAGATCACGCCCAAGCTGAAGTTCTTCGATCGCGGCGACGTGCCCGACAAGATCGGCCGCCTGCTCGAGGCGTCGCGGCTGGTGCCCGACCGCTTCCGCGGCACCGACCGCTTCCTCGACATCGTGTCGTGGAACATCCGCTGGTTCGATCACCAGGACGTCCGCCGCATCGAGGCGATCACCGAGGTCATGTCGGCGATCAACGGCGACATCTTCGTGCTGACCGAGATCGCCCAGGACGGCGCGCTCGACGCCGTCGTCACGGGGCTGAAGGACCGCAACGTCGGCTTCTATTCGGCGCATTACGGCACCACCGGCGGCCAGCAGCGCGTCGCCATCGTGTGGGATCGCGACTGGGTGCGCCTGAAGCGCGACCCGCAGGAACTGTTTGCCGACAAGCCGCTGACCGTCGCCGAGGACGGCCGCAAGCACGAGATCTTCCCGCGCCTTCCCCTGTGGGCCTACTTCGAGGCGATGTCCGACCGGCCCGGCCGCGAGGGTTTCGACTTCGAGCTGGTCGGCGTCCATCTCAAGAGCCAGATGCCGCCCAAGGGCTATTCCGGCCGCGGCGGCGTGCGCCAGCGAGAGGAGGCCGCCCGACGATTGGCCGACTGGCTCGACTCGCCGGCCGAGCATTTCGACCAGGATGTGCTGATCTTCGGCGACTGGAACGCCGTGCCCGACGAGGCGGAGTGGAAGATCTTCGACGAGATGGAGAAGGACCGGAAGATCAGCTTCCACGCCATCAACCCGAAGACCGAGATCACCCACATCGCCCGGCTGAACAAGTCGGGCGCCGCCGGCACCCGGCTCGACCTGCACCTGATCACCAACAGCCGCGACGCCAACAGGGCGGCCAAGGAGAAGGGCGCCGTCATCCAGTGGCGGCTGTTCGACCATCTCGACAGCCTCAGCACGCCCGATCGCCAGCTCCTGTTCAAGGCGATGAAGATGAACTTCTCGGACCACCTCCCCGTGGTGTCGCGGTTCTACTTCACGACCGGACGGTAGCGCCCCGCTTCCAGCCGACCTAGACTGGCCGGCATGAAGCTCGACATCGCGCACTGGGGCAGGCAGTTCCAGGATCTCTGCATCCTCATCAACAACGTGACGCCTGCGTGGCTCAGAATTCTGTTCGTCGCCGCCTGCGGCGCGCTGGTGATCGAGGACTGGGACCGCTTCAACGCGATGGCGCCCTACACCAATCTCTACATCACCCTCTGCGCCGTGATCGCCTTCACCACCGGCTGGCTGATCGTGCACCAGGTCTGGCGCGCCCTCCGGATCAGGCGCGCCGCCGAGGGCCGCTGAGTCCTATTTTCCCCTGGCGATCCACGCCTTGATGCGATCGACGGTCTCGCGCTCGATGCCGTTGTAGCCGTGGAAGGCGCGCGCTTCGCAGTCGTTGCCCGTCGACGTGCCGCCCGACATCTCGATCGTCTCGGTGCCGTGGTTCGTCTTCGATGCCACGCTCGAGGAGGGCTGCGTCACCCGGCAGGCGTCGCCCTTGTGATAGACGATCAGGTGGCGGCTCCGGTAGCGGCGCGGGTCGAGGCCCGCGATGGCGTTCATCGACGAGGTGTGCACGAAGCCCGCGACCTGTCCGTCGAGCGGGCCTGACAGGGCCAGGGTCGAGTCGGTGCTGCGGCTGGTGCCGATCACGTAGACCTGCAACTGGCCGTAGCGGCGCTGCAGGTCCTGCACGATGGCGAGAATGCGGCCCGGAGTCGTGGTGGCATCGGTCGAGGCAGCCACGAACGTGCCGTCGGCGAACAGGTCGCGCGAACGGATCAGGAAGTTGCCGGCGAAGTCGAAGACGAGCCTGCCGCCTTGCATCCGCGGATTGAGGATGCCCTTCCCGCCCGGCATCAGGATCACGGCGTAGCGCGGCTGGCCGGGCTGGCTGGTGAGGATGTAGGGCACCGTCGTGCCGTCGGCGGCGCGCGCGTTCGCGAGTTCGTCGGCGGCGGCAGCCGGCAGCGCGGGTGCCAGCATTGCCAGCAGGAGAGCGGCAAGAAAGAGCGGTCTGGTCGACATCGCACGAACCTCTTGGTGGGTGGCATGCCATCGGGCGGCGGCGGACAAGCCCTATCATGGCAGCGGAATAGGCGGAAGACACGCCCTATTGACTTATTATTCCTATTGCCTATATTCCTACTGCGGCAATTCGATCAAGAGGGGAAACGACATGTCCGACTCCGGCCACGACGACGGGACGCCCGCACGCACCTGGTCCATGGACCCGCGCGAGGCGCTGTTCCAGAAGAAGCTCTACGGCCCCAACATTGTCCTGCCGCCGGATTTCAGCGGCATGACGATCGAGGACCTGCAGCGCGAGGCCGACCGCATCAGCAAGCCGTTGCGCGAGGCCGAGGAGGCGAAGAAGCGCGCCGCCCGCATCGCCGCCGCGCCGCTCGCCCTGGTGCGCGCCCTCTCCGGCCCGCCCAAGCGGCGCACGCCGGCCCGCCTGCGCGTCGCCTTCCTGCGCCAGCTCGAGCGCTGGGGCACGGTGAGCCAGGCCGCCGCCGCGGTCGACATCGATCGGCGCACCATCCAGCGCTGGCGGCGCGTGCACCCGAAGTTCAACGCGCGCTGCGAGGAGGCGCTCGCGCGGCGTGGCGAAATCCTCGAGGACGACGGCGTCATGCGAGCCCGCCGCGCCGTCCACAAGCCGTTCTTCTACGGCGGCCGCAAGGTCGGCGAGGTCGAGCAGTACAACGACAGCCTGCTGGTGCGCCTGATCGCCCAGTTCGAGCGCACCCGCCGGCTCGCCCGTCCCGCCACGGCGGCGCCCGCCGCAGGCGCCACGCCGCTGACGGCCGACGCCATCGCCACCATCGTGCGCGCCACGGTGGAAGCCACGATCCGGGAAATGTCGCAGAGTCCGCGGCAGCCCGAGTCGCAGGTTGCGGACGAAAAATGACGCTGGATCAGGAGGTTGGCGGGCCGATTCCGGGCGCCAGACGACACAGGATGAGAACGCGCGATGCCGCGGCCCATCGGGGAGCGGCCCGTCAGGGAAAGGCCCGTCAGCGAACCGCGCCCAGCTTCTGCTTGCAGGCGTAGGTGAGCTGGTTGGTGCGCTGGTCGTCGCACGGCTTCTGGCGCTCGATCAGCACGAGGCCGAAGTAGATGAGCAGCATGGCGAGAATCCAGCCGGCGAGCGCCCAGCCAGTAGCGCGGTTCATGCGCTCGTGGAAGGCGGGCGTAGCGCGGGCCGGTGCGGCGACGACGACGATGGCGCGCCAAGCGGCGATGGTCAGCGGAAAGGTCGCTGCGCCGCAGGCGATGTAGAGCAGGACGAAGCCCAGCGGACCCAACTCGTCCATCGGTCCTACCAGGTGAGCTTGGGCATCGGGATCGGCCCGTTCTGCTTGCCCTGCCAGCCGCGCGCTTCCATGCAGCGCGCCATCATGCGCTCGACGTTGTACCGGTAACCCTGGTTGGACATGTCGCTGTAGAGTTCCTGCTGGCCGAAGCGCTCGCGCTCGCCGGAGAAGACGGCGCGGCGCTGGTCGTCGATGTTGCGCTCCTTCTGCGCCTGGGCGCGCACCTGGGAGCGGCACTGGGATTCGTCCTTGGTGAACTGCTCCGACGTGCCGCCTTCCTTGCTGAAATCCTTGGGCGCGCAGGCGGCCAGCGCCACAAGCGCCGTCAGCAGGACGAGCGGGCGTCTCACTTCACGCCCGCCAGCGCGGCCTCGATGGCCTTCAGCGCATCCGGCGCGCGGGCCGCATCGGGCCCGCCGCCCTGTGCCATGTCGGGCCGGCCGCCGCCGCCCTTGCCGCCAAGCGCGGCGACGCCCGCCTTGACCAGCTCGACCGCACTGTGGGTCTTGGCGAGATCGTCGGTGACGCCGACCACGGCCGAAGCCTTGCCGTCCTCGACGCCGATCAGCGCCACGACGCCCGAGCCCAGCTTCTTCTTGAACTCGTCGGCCATGCCCTTGAGGTCCTTGCCGGGCACGCCGTTCAGCACGCGGCCGATCAGCTTGACGCCGCCGACGTCGCGCACCTCGTCGGCCGCGCTCGAGCTGCCCCCGCCGCCGGCCAGCGCCAGCGCCTTGCGTGCGTCGGAGAGCTCGCGTTCGACCTTGCGCTGGCCCTCGACCAGGGCGGCCAGACGCGCCGGCAGATCCTCGGGCCGCACCTTGAGTGTCGCCGCCGCTTCGGCCAGCAGATCGGACTGGTGGCGCGCGTACGCCTCGGCGGCCGCGCCCGCCAGCGCCTCGATGCGGCGCACGCCGGCCGAGACCGCGCCCTCGCCGACGATGCGGAACAGGCCGATGTCGCCGGTGCGGCGGGCATGCGTGCCGCCGCACAGCTCGACCGAATATCTCTGGCCGTCGCTGCCGCCCATCGAGAGAACGCGCACCTCCTCGCCGTACTTCTCGCCGAACAGCGCCATGGCGCCGGCCGCGATCGCCTCGTCGGGAGTCATGAGCCGCGTCTCCACCGCCGAGTTGTGGCGGATGCGCTCGTTGACCTCGTCCTCGATGCGCCGCAGCTCCTCGGCCGACACCGGCTTGGCGTGGCTGATGTCGAAGCGCAGCCGGTCGGGCGCCACCAGCGAGCCCTTCTGCGTGACGTGGCTGCCGAGAAGACGGCGCAGCGCCTCATGCAGCAGGTGGGTCGCCGAATGATGGGCGCGCAACTGGGCGCGACGCACCGGGTCGATGGTCATGACCAGGTCGTCGCCGACCTTGAGCTCGCCCTTCTCGACCTTGGTGTGATGGGCGTGGAGATCGCCCACCATCTTCTGCACGTCGCCCACCGCGGCCTCGCCGCCGGCGCCGACCAGCCGGCCGGTGTCGCCCTGTTGGCCGCCCGATTCGGCATAGAACGGCGTCTGGTTGGTGATCACCCAGCCGGTCTGACCGGCCTTCAGCGAGGCGACCTCCTTGCCATCGAGCACGATCGCCTTGATCTGGCCCTCGGCGCGCTCGGTATCGTAGTCCAGGAACTCGGTGGCGCCGGCCTTCTGGCGCACGTCGAACCAGATCGCCTGGTCGGCGGTCTCGCCCGAGCCCGCCCACGCCGCGCGCGCCTTGGCGCGCTGCTCGTCCATCGACTTCTCGAAGCCCGCCGTGTCGACCTTGATGTCGCGGGCGCGCAGCACGTCCTGCGTAAGGTCGAGGGGGAAGCCGAACGTGTCGTAGAGCTTGAACGCAACCTCGCCCTTCAGGGTGCCGCCGGCGCTGAGCCCCTTGGTCTCGTCCTCGAGGAGCTTGAGCCCGGTGCCCAGCGTCTTCTTGAAGCGCGTCTCCTCGAGCTTCAGCGTCTCGGTGATCAGGGGCTGCGCGCGCACCAGCTCCGGATAGGCATCGCCCATCTCGTGAACGAGCGTCGGCACGAGCTTGTAGACCATCGGATCGGCCGCGCCGAGGATGTGCGCGTGGCGCATGGCACGGCGCATGATGCGGCGCAGCACGTAGCCGCGGCCCTCGTTGGAGGGCAGCACGCCGTCGGCGATCAGGAACGAGGTGGCGCGCAGATGGTCGGCGATCACCTTGTGCGAGGCCGACTGTGCACCGTCGGGATCGACGCCGGTCTCGTGCGCCACCGCCTCGATCAAGGCGCGGAACAGGTCGATGTCGTAGTTGTTGTGCTTGTGCTGCAGGACCGCGGCCAGCCGCTCCAGGCCCATGCCGGTGTCGATCGAGGGCTTGGGCAGCGCCACGCGCTCTTCCCTGGTCACCTGCTCGAACTGCATGAAGACCAGGTTCCAGATCTCGATGAAACGGTCGCCGTCCTGGTCGGGGCTACCCGGCGGTCCGCCCGGAATGCCCGCGCCGTGGTCGTAGAAGATTTCGGTGCAGGGTCCGCACGGGCCGGTCTCGCCCATCGCCCAGAAATTGTCCGAGGTCGGGATGCGGATGATCCTGTCGTCGGGCAGGCCTGCGATCTTCTTCCAGAAGCCCGCCGCCTCGTCGTCGGTGTGGAACACCGTGACCAGCAGCTTGTCCCTGGGCAGGCCGTAATCCTTCGTGAGCAGGTTCCAGGCCAGCTCGATCGCGCGCTCCTTGAAGTAGTCGCCGAACGAGAAGTTGCCCAGCATCTCGAAGAAGGTGTGGTGGCGGGCGGTGTAGCCCACGTTCTCGAGGTCGTTGTGCTTGCCGCCGGCGCGCACGCACTTCTGCGACGTCGCAGCGCGCGAATAGGAACGGGTCTCCAGGCCGGTGAAGACGTTCTTGAATTGCACCATGCCGGCGTTGGTGAACATCAGCGTCGGGTCGTTGCGCGGCACCAACGGGCTCGAGTCCACGATCTCGTGGCCGTTCTTGCGGAAGTACTCTAGGAAGGTACGGCGGATGTCGCTGACGCTTTGCATGCGGTGCTTGTAGCGTGCGCCAGCCGGCCAAGTCCAGACGAGGGAACCCAGGCTAAATGGCCGCCGAGGCCCATTCTACCGCCACTCTCCGGCTGTCCGTGGGCGACTTGAAGGTGGTCCATCCGATGACCGTGCCCTCGGGTCCCGTGCCCGCGACCGAGGTCCTGCCGGCGCTCCAGGGGCTTGTGAATGCCGTGGTCGCCGCGGCCGAGGCCGGCCTCATGAAGAGCGGAGGAGAGATTTCGTGCCGCAAGGGCTGCGGCGCCTGCTGTCGCCAGCTCGTGCCGATCTCGCGCACGGAGGCTGAACGGTTGCTGGACGTGATCGACGCGATGCCCGGCGAACGACGGAAAGCGCTCGCCGTCCGCTTCGCGGCCGCCGAAGCCGCGATCAAGGGCGCCGGGCTGCGCGAGCGACAGGGCCGCACCGACCGCGAACTCTCGGTCGCCTATTTCGCACTCCGCGTGCCCTGCCCGTTCCTCGAGGAAGAGAGCTGTACCATCCATCCGGAGCGGCCGCTGATCTGCCGCGAGTATCTCGTGACGTCGCCGGCCGACCTATGCGCGGGCCCGGAGCAGGAGGGCGTCACGCCGGTGCCGGTGCCCAAGGTCTCGATGGCCGCACGCGGCCTGCAGGACGAGCGCGAGGACTGGTTTCCGCTGGCGATGCTGATGGAGTGGTCGCGGACGCGGCCGCGCCGAAACAGTGCTCGTCGAACCGGTCCCGAATGGATCCAGCGATTCCTCAAGAGGATCGGCGCGAAGTAGCGGCTGCTGTCTTGTCAATTCTGAACCGCGCGGGCTCTCGCGCCTTCGCGGCTCGTAACCAAGCCGCTGTGAAGGCGCTGCCGCCCGCCCGAGCCTCGGAAGGCTCGCCAAAGAAAATGGGCGGTGCCACGCGTGGGGTGCGGCACCGCCCGTAAGGGACCCGGAGACAGGGGGATCGGGGCCCTCTATTCGTCGTCTTCGTCGTCTTCCTTGCCGCCGTCCATCAGGGCATTGGCGAGGATGCCGGCATTGGCGCGCACCTTGTTCTCGATCGCATTGGCGACCTCGGGGTGCTCCTTGAGATAGGTCTTGGCGTTCTCGCGGCCCTGGCCGATGCGGGTGCCGTCGTAGGAGTACCAGGAGCCCGATTTCTCGACGACGCCGGCCTTCTCGCCGAGGTCGATCAGCTCGCCGGTCTTGGAGACGCCCTCGCCGTACATGATGTCGAACTCGACGACCTTGAACGGCGGCGCCACCTTGTTCTTCACGACCTTGACCCGGGTCTGGTTGCCGACCACCTCGTCCTTGTCCTTGAGCGCGCCGATGCGGCGGATGTCGAGGCGGACCGAGGCGTAGAACTTCAGCGCATTGCCGCCCGTCGTCGTCTCGGGGCTGCCGAACATGACGCCGATCTTCATGCGGATCTGGTTGATGAAGATCACCAGCGTGTTCGACTTGGCGATCGACGCCGTAAGCTTGCGCAGCGCCTGGCTCATCAGGCGGGCATGCAGGCCGGGCAGCGAATCGCCCATCTCGCCCTCGAGCTCGGCGCGCGGCACGAGGGCCGCCACCGAGTCGATGACCAGCACGTCGATGGCGCCCGACCGCACCAGCGTATCGGCGATCTCGAGCGCCTGCTCGCCGGCGTCGGGCTGCGAGATCAGGAGGTTGTTGATGTCGACGCCGAGCTTCTTGGCGTAGCTCGGATCGAGCGCATGCTCGGCATCGACGAAGGCGCAGGCGCCGCCCTTCTTCTGGGCTTCGGCCACGACATGCAGCGCAAGCGTCGTCTTGCCCGAACTTTCGGGTCCGTAGATCTCGACGATGCGGCCCTTGGGCAGGCCGCCGATGCCGAGCGCGATGTCGAGGCCTAGCGAGCCGGTCGAGATCGCCTCGATCTCCAGCGCTTCGCGCTGGCCGAGCTTCATGATGGATCCCTTGCCGAAGGCGCGCTCGATCTGGGCGAGAGCGGCGTCCAGGGCCTTGTTCTTGTTCTCCATGCCTTCTTTTTCGACCACCTTGAGCACTGCCGACATTGGCTTTCTCCTTCTTCCCATGCCCCTGTCAGGAGCGGCAATGCGGATAAGTCCGCACCCGGGTTGTTCGCGGGCAACGCCAATGTACGCTTTTTGTTCCACACGGCAACGGAACAATTAACCCACTGATAGAACTAATGTTCTTGACACAAGTTCTAGCTATGTTCCCTGCGGATTATCCCGGCGACGTTACACTTGACGCATCAATTGGCAGGGCTAGTATCGGGTGCATCAAGGGGAGCGAAATGACCGACCCGACAAACGGCTGGAACACCAACGAACGCGGCGAAATCATCATTTTCCCCGTGGTCGAATAGCATGCCGCGATCCTTCACGGGATGGGTCCTGCGCTTCGTCTGACCTATTCGACGGACCGCCATAACCCACAGGTGGCGGATCAATCGATCCAGCTTGTTTGGACGGTTGATCAGGCCACCGAAACCATTCGGGTCCTACAGCAAATGATCGCTTCGATAGCCACTCAGCCAACTCGCGCGCACTAGGATACTCAGCCATGGCTAACTCCGTTCTCGACGCTAAATGCTTCCACGATGAAGCGGCCGCGTTTGCCTACGTTGAAGGGCTGATGTGGCCGAATGGCCCCGTGTGCCCTCACTGCGGGAACAACGAGCGCATTGGCGTTCTCAAGGGCATTCGCACCAAGCCCACGAAGAAAAGCCCGGAAGGGCTGGAGCGCCACGGGCTGCGCAAGTGCTACGTCCCCAAGTGCCGCAAGACGTTCACCGTGCGTAACGGGACGATCTTTGAGGACAGCCACTTGGCCCTGCACCTCTGGCTCCAAGTCATCCATCTGATGACCAGCAGCAAGAAGGGCATCAGCACGCGCCAGATTCAGCGCCTGCTCAATTGCTCCATGAAAACGGCTTGGTTCCTCACGCACCGCATCCGCGAAATCATGAAGCCGACCGATCGCGGATTGCCGCCGCTGGGCGGCTCTGGCGTCACGCTGGAAGCGGATGAGACGTACATCGGTGGATTGGCCGGCCGAAAGCTGCGCCGCCCTGTAACCGAGAAAATGGCCGTCCTCACGCTTGTAGAGCGCAATGGCATCGCCCGCTCGACGCATGTGGCGAACGTGCGCGCGGCTACGGTGGCTGCGGTGCTGTCCAACAATGCCAAGCGTCAATCGACGCTGATGACCGACGAGGCTCAGGTCTACAAGGGCGTGGGTTGGCAGTTTGCACGCCACGATATGGTCGCCCACAGCGAGAGCGAATACGTTCGTGGAGAAGCCCATACCAACACCGTCGAGGGATTCTTTTCGATCCTCAAGCGCGGGCTCTATGGGACGTACCAGCATGTGAGCGAAGCCCACTTGCACCGTTACCTGAACGAGTTTGACTACCGCTATAACCACCGCGAGCGCTTGGGCGTGACCGACACCGAGCGCACCGGCCTTGCGATCCGCAACGGCAAAGGCCGTCGCCTCACCTATCGGCGGACTGATATCGAGGAAGCCTCTTCGCTGGGGTAACAAGCGCCTACGCGCGCTGCTACGCTCCCTCCTAGACGAATAGGGGGGAACACCAATGCGCGCCGATTTACAGGATGCGTACGGGGCCATCGACTGGACCAATTCCCAGCTCCCACTCATCGAGCAGGAAATCGAATCCTGGCGCCGCCTCCCCCCTTACGAAATCGTGGCCGAGGACGATCCGGCAATTGGCAAGAAACTCTTGCGCCTTCGGATCACTCGCCAACTCCCGCCCACACTTAACGCAGCAGTGGGAGCATGCATTAACAGCCTGCGCACTAGCCTCGATTTGCTGGCTTCTGCACTGGCCATCCGAAACGGCAAACGCCCAAGCTCTAGCCGTCACTTTCCCTTTGCTCAGACTGCCGCGGATTTCATGGATCCCGACACGGTGTCTAAACGCAAAAAGTGGCTCACATCCGCCGATCTCGCGCGAATCGAAGCAGCAAAGCCGTACCGTGGAGGGGATGATTTTCTTTACGCCCTCCATCAACTCGACATTCTGCGAAAGCATGAACGACTGATGAGGATGGAAGTATTCCTCACACAACTCAGCATGGACCAAGCAGCCGCCGACCAAGGATTTGAGCGAGTCTTCCCTTGGCCCAGCTTCGAAGAGAATGCCCTCATAGGCCGGACCAGCTTGGACGCGACGAGCCACGACCTGCAGTTGGAAATTTCGGTATTGTTCAATGAAACTTCCTTTTTCCCCGCGCAGCCAGTTATTCCCCTCCTTCGCCAATTGCGAGGCACGGCGCACTCTGTGGTCCAACGGTTTGAGTGAATGGGTCACAGCCCACCGCCGACCGTGCTATACTCGCCGCCATGGCGAGCGAACCCAGCCCCAAGCCCCAAGCCGAGCGGTTCAAGGAACTGGCTCGGGAAGTAGGCGCTGACCCCTCCATGGCCGAGTTCGACAAGGCCGTGCGCAGGGTCGCCAAGGCTCCCGCGTCGAGCCGCCAACCCATCAAGAAACAGCCCAAGGACAAGTAGAGGCTTAGTCATTGGCGAGCCATCCACACGACCCATTGTGGTGGGTGCGTGAAGTGTAAACTCGCCATTATCCCGGGCTATGGATTACTCCAGCTGGGCCTCCAGCGCGGGCGAGGTCGCATTCGTCACAGCCCTCGCCCGATCCGTGCAGGAATACGAACGGGTCCCGGCGCAGCCGCTCGAGCGCCAGCCGCACCACATCTTGCGCCCGAAACAGCCGCGCCCTCCCATGGCCCACCGGACCCTCGGCCTGCAGCCCGCACGCCCTCAGCCAGTCATCAGCAAGGACAAAGCGCCGGCAGCAGTGGTCATTCTCCAGATAGTCGATCCTGGTCGTCTGACCGTCCTGCATCACCGTGCAATGACGCGGCACGCCGTACGGCACGCGGGCAATAAGCTCGGCCAGGTGCAGCGAGGTGTCGGCGTCATGGCCCACGCCGAGCATCAGCACCTGGCCGTCGAGATCGTGCACCCGCCCCACCGGGCTCTCGGGCGTGTGCGGCGGCAGCGGCAGCGCGGTCTTCACCACCGCCTCGGCCTGCGGGCCGATCGCGGCGAAGGCCTGCAGGTGATCGGATCGCACGACACCCTGCTGGCGCCAGAAGAGATCCGCCGTTGCGCCCAGATCCTCGGCGGCCGGAGTGCTCTCGGGATCGAACGCCGCCTCGTCGTCGCCGGTCCATGACGGCATCGCGAGCGTGCCGTCGGGCCCGAGCGCCTCGCGCAGCGCCGCGATCAGGCCGAGCGGCCCGCCCTCGATGGGACGGACGGCGCGGAACGACGTATGGACCAGCAGCACGCCGACCTGCCGGACGCCGAGCGCGCGCAGTTGCCGGACGACCTCGGATGTCTTCATCAATCCTTGGGCGGCACGAACATGTAGCCGACGCCGCGCACCGTGCGGATCGCCTCGGGATGGGCGGGGTCCTTCTCGACCTTGCGACGGATGCGCGTGATGCGCAGGTCCATGGCGCGGTCGAACACTTCCATCTCGCGGTGACCGATCGTCTCCAGCAGCCAGTCCCGCGCCAGCGGACGGTTGGGATTCTCGGCGAATATCTTCAGAAGATCGAACTCGCTGGCCGACAGCGCTTCCTCGGATCCGTCGCCGTCCACGAGTACGCGCTTCTCGAGGTCGAGCACGCGCCGCCCCATGCGAACCCGCGGGCCGGTCGCCGGCGCCGCCGCTCCGTTGGCGCGACGCAGCACGCTCTTGACGCGGGCCAGCAGCTCGCGCGGGTCGAAAGGCTTGGGAATGTAGTCGTCGGCGCCGGTCTCGAGCCCGACGACCCGGTCGACCGTGTCGGAGGCCGCCGTCACCATGATGATGCAGACCCGGCCGCTCCTCTCGCGCAGCCAGCGGGCGACTGCGAAGCCGTCCTCGCCGGGCAGGCCGACGTCGAGCAGCACCAGGGCCGGCAGCTCGCGCTCGACCAGGCGGCGCAGCGCAGGCCCGGACTCCACGCCGGTCACCCGGAAGCCCTGGCGGCTGAGATAGTCGAGCAATAGCTGGCGCTGGGCCGGCTCGTCCTCGACCACGACGATGTGCTGGCGTGTATCCATCGCTCCCCCGCCGCCAACCTAGCACAGGCGCCGGCCGGGCAAGCGACGATCAGGACCTGGATCTGTTGAACAGCACAGCACCGTTGGCGCGGGCGAAGGCCTCGGTGCAGACCGCGCCGGTGCGGCCTCCGAGCGCCGAATAGAGGGCCTCCAACTCGGCCAGGGTGGTGTTTTCCTTGACCCGGACATGGTGGACGCAGACCGCGCCGCCGGGCCCCCAGCCCGCCTCGAAGACGTCCTCCGGCGAGTTGTCGGGCACCTGCACGCCGTGGTCGTCGTACATGTCGATGCGCATGCCGTTCTTCGTCCAGGGACGGTCGGCGCCGCCGTAGTCGCCACGCACCATGCGCACGCAGGCAGCATGAAGCGGCGCGAGGGCTGCGCCATCGGTCGCTGTGGTCCAGCGGTGGTAGCCGAAGCGCGCACACTTGGCGATCGCACCCGCGGTGCAGCTCAGTTCGACGCCGTTCGGGCCACCCTCGAGGGGAAAGCCCTGGCGACGACCGTCGGGACCGGCAGTGCAGAAGTTCGCCCAAGCTCCGTCGCCATCCCTGGCTTCGAGGGTATGCAGCCAGACGCGACCGCTGCGATCCTCCGGGTCGCGCTCGACTGCTGCGATGCGGATCCGCAGCGGTTGACCGGCAAACTCGACATCGAGCGCCGCACCCACCAGGTCACGGCTGCGCAGGACGCGGCCATCGGCCAGGGTTGCCACGAACTCCGTGCCCTCGACCGTCACCTCGGGCGCCGGCCGGGCGACCGCAGGCATGGAACAGGACAGCAGGGCAAGAACGGCGACGATCAGGCGGCGCATGGCGATGCTCCTGAAAGAGGAAGCGGCCCGTCGCGGAGGACGGGCCGTTCACGTGATCTGCTAGCGGGTCTCGGGGGGCAGTTCGATCGCCTGGATCGTCAGGGTCGAGGAGTCAGCCGTCGTACCGTTGTTGCCACCGCCGTTGCGGACGATGCCGTTCGGCTGGAAGCCATTGTCGCCGCCGCCATTGCGGGTGATGCCGTTGGGCTGGAAGCCGTTGGGCTGGAAGCCGTTGGAGCCGCCGCCGTTCATGATGACGAGGGCATGGGCCGGAGCGATGGCGGTGGCCGCCAGGGTGGCGAAGGCGGCGAAGGTCGCGATGATCTTGAGCATGGTCTGTCTCCCGTTTTCGAAGCCTGACGGGAGCCGCGGCATGCGGTCCGTCGATGGGGGGATCATGCCTGCGGTCGAAGTCGTGGCGATGTTGCGCCGCCGGCTTTCGTGTTCCGCCTGTTTCGCGGCAATGGGCCGACATATGTCGCCAGTGTATCATGCGGCAGCCGGCGCGACTTCGACGATACAAAGCGCCGGCCTGGCGACACACGAGCGATACATCCTGCCCCGACCATGCATGATATGAACCAGGTGGACGTCGCGGGCATCGCCCCCAAGCGGGTTGCCGAGGTCGTGACCGAGCGGCTGATCGACATCCCGGTCATGCCCAAGCTGCTGGCGCTGCCGATCTTCATGGCCGCCGCCGCCGCGCTCTACGCCGGCCTGGCGCCGCTGTGGATGTTCGTCGTGCCCACGGTCGTCTACCTCTTGTCGATCTGGGGCTCCTGGTACGTCCAGGAGCTGCGCCGGCGCGATCCCGGCCGCTTCAGCCTGACCGGATGGGGCTGGCTTTACACGGCCACGGCCGTACCGACCTCGTTCGCCAATGGGCTGATGGGCGGCCTCTTCGCCACGCTTCCTGGCGCCGAGCAGGAGCGCATGCTGTGGTCGTTCGCGCTCTGCCTGATCGTGGGCTGGACGCCTTCGCGAGGCCTCCATGGGCCGACCTTCCTGCTGTCGAGCCTGGCGTTGCTGCTGCCGACCAGCGGCGTGCTGGTACTGCTGGACGGCAGCCGTGAGGCCACCGGGATGGCGGCGATCCTCATGGGCTTCCTGCTGATCATCAACCTCTTCTCCCACGTCGAACGCCGCCGCGTGCGCGAGCAGATCGCCCGCGACCTCGCCGCCGCCGACCTCTCGCAGAGCCTGGACAAGGCCCATCGCGACGTCGCGGTCGCGCAGGACACGATGCGGACCGTGCTCGACAACATGAGCGACGGCGCCCTGCTGTACGAAGGCAACGGGCGCTGGCTGTACCAGAACAAGGCGATGGCCCGTCTGCACGATATGCCGGACGAACTGCTGAGGACCCTGCCGACCTTCGCCGACATCGTCCGCTTCCGGGCGCTGCGCGGCGACTACGGCCCGGTCGGCGCGCAGCCCGGCGGCCTCGACGCCTGGATCGCCGAGCGAGTGAGGCGATTCGATGCGGCCGACCAGCCGCCGCAGCGGCGGCGCACCGTCAGCGGGCGCACCGTCGAGGTCACTTATCAGCGGCTCCCCGGCGGCCGCGTGCTGACCGTCCACCGCGATCTCACCGACATCGTCGAGCAGGAGGAGAAACTCTCCGCGGCGCGGGCCGATTCCGAACGGACGCGGGCAACGATGCAGTCGGTGCTGGACAATATGGGCGACGGGGCGGCGCTCTACGCCGCGAACGGCGCCCTGTTGTTCCACAACGCCGCCTTTCGCCGTCTGCTCGATCTCGATGACGACGCCCTCGCCGCGCACAAGGGCTTGGACGACCTCATCCGCTTTCAGGTAACGCGCGGCGACTTCGGCGTGCCGGTCGATGTCGCGACCGACATCGAATGGCGGACCGCTATCGTCCTGCGCGGCGACGGCACCCCCTTCATCCGCTCCGGTCGCAACGGACTCACGCTGGAAGTGGCCTCGCACCGCCTGGCCGATGGCCGGTTGCTGGCCACCTATCGCGATGTCACCGACCTCGAACGGGCGCGCGCCGACGCCGCGCGGGAGCGCGAGCGCTTCGAGGACGCCATCAAGGCGCTGCCCTCGGGCTTCTCGATCCACGACGGCGAGGGACGCCTGATCGTGTGGAACGACGCCTACGAGACCTTCGCCGGCGGCAGCGGCGCGGGCCTGCTCGTGCGGGGCATGCCACACGACGAGATGCTGCGCGAAATGATGCGGCGCGGGCTGGTCCGCGCCGACAACGCCGCACGCGGCGAAGCCTGGATCGCCGAAATGGTCGCGCATCACCGGACGTCGTTCGGCGAGCGCGAGATGCCGACAGTCGGGGCCCGCTGGATCCGCATCTCCAAGCACCCGACCCGCGAGGGCGGCGTGGTGACCCTCATCACCGACCTCAGCGACGTCAAGGAGCGCCAACGCGAAATCGAGGTGGCGCGCGACGAGGCGGCAGAGACGCATCGCCGGCTGATCGCCGCGATGGGGGCGCTCGACGACGGCATCGCCTTCCTCGACGTCGACGAACGCCTCATCATGAGCAACGAGGCCTACCGCCGTTTCATGCGCGACTTCCCCGAGATCGTCTCGCCGGGCGTGGCGCTGCCCGATGCCGTGCTCTACGCCGCGAAGCTCGGCGCCGCGGCGCCCGGCGAGACGCCGGAGGCGTGGACAGCCCGCATCCTGGAGACCCTGCGGGCCGGCCGGCCGGCCATGATCCTCTACGGTCCGCACAAGTGGGCGCGCGTCTCGATGCGCTACGAGGCCGACGGTCGCGCGGTGGTGATCGTGAGCGACGTCTCCGAGGAGCGCCGCCGCCAGCGCGAGCTTGAGCGCGCCCTGGAGGCTGCCGAGCAGTCGCGCGAGGAGGCAGTGGCCGCGAACCAGGCGAAGTCGACCTTCCTCGCCACGATGAGCCACGAGATCAGGACTCCGATGAACGGCGTCCTGGGCATGATGGAGGTGCTTGAGGCCGAGGGCGTGCGCGAAGGCCAGACCCGCACCCTTGCCACCATGCGGGAGTCGGCGCAGTCGCTGCTACGCATCATCGACGATGTGCTCGACTTCTCGAAGATCGAGGCCGGCGGGCTGGAACTTGAAGAGGCACCCTTCTCGCTCACCGGGCTGGTCGACGGCGTTGTGAGCACATTCCGCCCGCAGGCCGAGCGCAAGGGCCTGTCGCTGGTCGCGGCCGTGGCGCCGGGCTCGACCGACGCCCTGCTGGGCGATCCGACGCGGGTCCGCCAGATCCTGTTCAACCTGCTGGGCAATGCGCTGAAGTTCACCGAGCGCGGCGGCGCCATGATCCGCGCCCGCACCGAGCCGCTGGGCGAGGGTTGCACGCGCACCATCCTGTCGGTGAGCGACACCGGAATCGGCATGAGCGAGGCCGAGCGGGCCCGGCTGTTCCAGCCCTTCTCGCAGGCCGACAGCTCGACGACCAGGCGCTACGGCGGCACCGGTCTTGGCCTCTCCATCGTGCGGCGTCTCGCCCAGCTCATGGGCGGCGACGTCACCGTCGAAAGCTCGGCCGGCGCCGGCTCCACCTTCACGGTGACGCTGGTGCTGATGGCCGCACCGCCCGATTCACCGCTGGTCGACCTGCCGCCGGTCGACGTCGAGCGGGCGACCGCACCGACGCCGGGCGCCGGCGCCGGCGGCAGCACGGTGCTGGTCGTCGACGACCATCCCATCAACCGCGAGGTGCTGGTGCGGCAGCTCCTGGCGCTGGGCGTCACCGCCGATTCGGCGGCCGACGGTCGCGAAGGACTGAGGGCCTGGAAGAACGGCCGGCATGCGATCGTGTTCGCCGACGTGCACATGCCGCAGATGGACGGCTTCGAGATGACGGCCGAGATGCGCCGCATCGAGGTGGCCGAAGGCCGGCGGCGCACACCGATCGTCGCCGTGACGGCCAACGCCATGGCCGGCGAGGACGAGCGTTGCCGGGAGGCCGGCATGGACGGCTACCTCTCCAAGCCGGTGAGCCTCGCCCGCCTGCGCGCCACCCTGCAGCGCTGGCTGAAGGGCGGCGGCGACGAGACCCCAGCCATCGATCCTGCCGTGCTCGATGCCTGGCTGGCCGGCGACACGGACGCACGGCAGGCACTCCTGCGAAAGTTCGGCGCAGCGGCCGCGGAGTCGCGGCGCGACATCGAGAAGGCCATGGCGGCGGGCGATCTCGCGGCACTTGCAGCGGCGGCGCACCGGCTCAAGGGCGGCGCCCTGGCCGTCGGCGCACGCGCGCTGGCCGAGGCGGCGGCGACACTCGAAAGCGGCGCCAAGGCCGGCGATCGCGCGGCATGCCAGGACGGACTCGGGCCGCTGGCGCTCGAGGTGCAGCGGGCGCAGGCCGAGATCGGCGGCTAGATTTTCAGGACGTCAGGAAGCAATAAAGAAGCGGCGGCACGCGGCGGCGGCACGGGCGATCAGGAAGAGATCAAGCCCCGAGAACGGCGCCCCGCGGGGCGCCGTGTCGGATCGTCGGACGGGCGGCGGCCGGCTTTGCGACGACAACCCAGGCAAAAGTCAGCAAGGCGAAGACGAAGCCGTGTACCGCAGCATCGGCCAGGACGTGCCCGACGGAGGCGAGGGCCAGGAGACTGCCGACAACTTGAAACATAGCGTTCCCCGGTTTCTCAGGTGAGGCGGGGCAGGATTGCCCTCGCGCGAGACCGGTGTAGCCCCCGCCCGTTTCTTCGACGTATTGCACGGCACGAGAATTGTTTCGTCTGTATCGCTACGGCCGTGGGCCGAGCATTCCCGCCGACCTGAGCCCCTCGATGTTGGCCGAATCGTAGCCCAACGCCTTCAGCACCGCGTCATTGTGCTGGCCGATCTCCGGCGGATCGGACGTGAGCGGCGGACGCCAGCCCGTCAGCTGGAACGGCAGCAGCGGCAGGCGCGTCTTCACGCCGCCGGGCAGCGTCGTCGGGGCGAGCGAGCCGTTCGCCTGCAGGTGCGGATGGTCGAACAGGTCCTGCGGCCGCGCCACCGGCGCGAAGGAGATGTCGGCCTTGAGCGCCAGCGCCTCGACCTCTGCCATCGTGTAGCGCTTGAAGATCTCCGCGACCTTCGGCACCAGCCAGGGCCTCGCGTCGATGCGCTGGTTGTTGGTGGCGAGCCGCGGATCGGCTGCCAGCTCGCCCTGCTCGAAGACTTCGCAGAAGCGTTTCCACTGGCCGTCGCTGGTGATGCCGATGAAGGCCTGCTGGCCGTCGGCGGTGGCCATCGGCTCGTAGATCGCCCACGAGCTCACCCTCTCGGGCATGGGCGGCGGCGGCGCGCCGTTGATGGCAGTGATGGCGAGGTGCTGGCCCATCAGGAAGACGACCGATTCGAACAGCGCGCTCTCGACCAGGCCGCCCTTGCCGGTGCGGTCGCGTTGCTTCAGCGCCAGCACCGTCCCGAAGGCGCCGAACATGCCGCCGACGATGTCGACCACCGACGTGCCGGCGCGCAGCGGCCGGCCGGTCGGTCCGGTCATGTAGGCGAGCCCGCCCATCATCTGGACGACCTCGTCGAGCGCCGGCCGCTTCTCGTAGGGCCCGGGCAGGAAGCCCTTCAGCGCGCAGTAGACGAGGCGCGGGTTGATCTTCGCGAGATCGTCCGGCCCCAGGCCGCGCCTGGCCATCGAGCCAGGAGCGAAATTCTCGATCATCACGTCGGCCGACTGCAGGAGCTTCACCAGGACCGCCCTGCCCTCGGGCGCATCGGCGTCGAGTGCCAGGCTCTTCTTGTTGCGGTTGAAGTAGCCGAAGAAGCCGGCGCCGAAGCCGCGCAGTTTGCGCGTGCGGTCGCCATCGACCGGCTCGACCTTGATCACCTCGGCGCCGAGGTCGGCCAGGATCATGCCGCAGGAAGGGCCGAGGATGGTGTGAGTGAGTTCGACGACGCGGACGCCCTTCAGGGGCGGGTCAAAGGATGAGGTCATGCCTCATCAAATACCTCACCCCGCGGGGGTGAGCCACGTATCGATGTCCTTGGTGAGCGGCAGGCCGGCCGCCTCGGCCAGCACGCGGTGGCCCACACCGGCGCCGACCATGAAGGCTTCCTGGTGCGGCAGGGCGCTGGCCTTGAGCATGGCGCGGATGGCCGGCCCGTCGTGGCCCCAGCCCACCGCCTCCACCTTGCCGTCGAAGGCACGGTTGAGGATCGACAGGAACTCGCCGCGCTCGGTATCGGAAAGGCCAGGCACGGCATCGATGTCGCCCAGGATGAACAGCCGGCCGCGGAACCTGGCGACCAGCGCTGCGACGGAATTGCGCGGCTCGACGATGATTTCGCGGTTCGGACCGCGGCGTACGCGGGCGGCCAGGGACAGCGGCATCACGGCGGCGCTGAGATGGGCGCCTGAGTCCATGATGACCGACGTCAGCTCACGATAGGTGATGCCCAGCCGCTCGGCGCGCTTCAGGCGCATCATCGCGACCTCGGGCCTGGGCGTTTTCCAGGCCTTGGCGGCGGCGCGGCGCCACACCCAGGCCTCCCACGACATGTCGAAGGTCGGTCCGTTGTTGTGGCCGATGCCCGGCCTGCGCAACAGGGCCTCGACATTGGCATGCCGGACCCCTAGACGGTCGAAACGATCACCCATTGCGCTATTCTAACGCAAAGTTGGGGCCAGAATCGAGGAGCGCCGCGTGGACGATTTTCAGGTCGATGTGTTGGTGGTTGGGGCAGGAAATGCCGCGGCCTGTGCCGCCCTGGCGGCCCGTGAAAAGGGCGCCACGGTCGCCATGCTGGAGGCCGCCCCTGAGGAAGAGCGCGGCGGCAACAGCACCTACACGGCCGGCGCCATGCGCGTGGTGTTCCACGGCGTCGACGACCTCGCCCAGCTCTACGACCTGACCGACGACGAGAAGCGCGACGTCGATTTCGGCAGCTACTCCGCCGACCAGTATCTCGACGACATGGGCCGCGTGACCAACTACCGCTGCGATCCCGAGCTCACCGACATCCTGATCGGCCGCAGCTTCGAGACCATGAAGTGGATGCGCAGCAAGGGCGTGCGCTTCCAGCCCTCCTACGGCCGCCAGGCCTTCAAGGTGAATGGCAAGTACAAGTTCTGGGGCGGCCTCGCCGTCGAGGCCTGGGGGGGCGGACCGGGCCTCGTCGACCTCGAGCACAAGGCGGCGGTGAAGGCCGGCATCCCCATCCACTACGAGACGGCCGCGGTGTCGCTGATCGAGGAGGACGGCATCGTTCGCGGCGTCATCGCCCGCCACAAGGGCCGCAAGGTGCGAATCGGCGCCAAGGCCGTCGTGCTGGCCTGCGGCGGCTTCGAGAGCAACGCCGAGATGCGCACCCGCTACCTCGGACCGACCTGGGATCTCGCCAAGGTGCGCGGCACCCGCTTCAACACCGGCGCCGGCATCAACATGGCGCTCGCCATCGGCGCCAAGCCGCACGGCAACTGGTCGGGCGGCCATGCCGTCGGCTGGGACATGAACGCGCCGGAGTTCGGCGACCTGGAGGTCGGCGACAACTTCCAGAAGCACTCCTACCCGCTCGGCATCATGGTGAACGCCAACGGCCAGCGCTTCGTCGACGAGGGTGCGGATTTCCGCAACTATACCTACGCCAAGTACGGCGCGGTGATCCTGTCGCAGCCGCAGCAGTTCGCCTGGCAGATCTTCGATTCCAAGGTGCTCGACAAGCTGCGCGACGAATACCGCATCAAGCGCATGACCAAGGTGCGCGCCGACACGATCGAGGAACTGGCCAAAAAGCTCGAGGGCGTCGACGAGCAGCAGTTCCTCAAGACCATCAAGGAATGGAACGCCGCCGTGATGACCGAGGTGCCGTTCAACCCGGCGGTCAAGGACGGCCGCGGCACGCGCGGCCTCGCCGTGCCGAAGACCAACTGGGCCAACACGATCGACCAGGCGCCGTTCGAGGCCTATGCCGTGACCTGCGGCCTCACCTTCACCTTCGGCGGCCTCAAGATCACGACCGAGGGCGAGGTCGAGAGCACCGACGGCCAGCCGATCCCCGGCCTGTTTGCCGCCGGCGAGCTGGTCGGCGGGCTGTTCTATCACAACTACCCGGGCGGCACGGGCCTGGTTTCCGGCGCAGTGCTCGGAAAGCTGGCGGGCGACAGCGCCGGACGTTACGTTTCGGGCAAGAACTAGAAGGACCAGTGGAGGACATCATGAACAGGCTCACGCGCCGCCATGCGCTCGCTCTCGGCTCGACCGCTCTCGTCCTGCCATCAACATTGCGCGCGCAGGCAACCTGGCCGACGCAGCCGGTCAGCTTCGTCGTGGGCTATGCGGCGGGCGGCGGCGCCGACATCGTGGCGCGCGAACTCGCCATGCTGCTGACGCCGCTGCTCGGGCAGACCGTGATCGTCGAGAACAAGGGCGGTGCGGCCGGCGCGATCGGCGCGCGGTTCGTTTCCAATGCCAAGCCCGACGGCTCCACCTTCTTCTATGCCGTCGGCACGAACGTGGTGACCAACCCTCACGTGCTCAAGTCCTCGATCGACACGCTGGCGGGGCTGGTGCCGATCATCCAGACCACCGACTACCAGTACGTGCTGGCGGTCAATCCGAATGTGCCGGTCAACAACGTCAAGGAGCTGATCGCGCTCGCGAAGAAGGAGCCGGGCAAGCTCACCTATTCATCGTCGGGCGTGGGCGGCAACAACCATCTCGCCGGCGCGCTGTTCGCCGATGCCGCCGGCATCGATCTGACGCATGCGCCCTACAAGGGAACGGGACCGGCGCTGATGGACGTGATCTCGGGCGTCATTACCATGAACTTCTCGTCCTTGCCGCCGGCGGTCAGCCAGATAAAGGCGGGCCGTCTCAAGGCGCTGGCGGTGACCGGCAACAAGCGCGTGAGTGCCCTGCCCGACGTGCCGACGCTCAAGGAACAGGGTGTCGACGTCGCGGTCACCGGCTGGCATGGGCTGTTCGCGCCGCCCAAGACGCCGGACGCCATCCTTGACCGCCTCTACAAGGAGACGGTCGCGGCGATGAAGGACCCGAAATACACCGGCGCGCTGGCAAAGGACGGCCTCGAGCTGCCACCCAGCCGCAGCCGCGCCGAGTTCGCGAAGTACGTGCAGGACGAGCACGCCTTCTGGGGCAAGAAGCTGAAGGCCTTGAACATCAAGGCGGAGTAGCGCCGACCGCAGCAGGGCCGCGATCGGTGCCACATATTCCGCGCCTCGCTAGGCGGCTTCCCTCCGGCCAGCGAGCGTGCGCAGGTCGTCGTCGGTGACGGGATTTCCGCCGACGCCCCATGCGCCGGGCTGCACGTCCTCGATGGTGACCCAGGTGACCTGGCGCAGCCCCTCACCTTCGACGGACAGCACCGCGTCCGTCACCTTGCGGATCATGTCCTGCTTCTGCTCGAGCGTCAGATAGCCTCCGACGCCCTTGATCTGAACGAGTGGCATGTGTCGTCTCCTTCGGTTGCGGTTGGGAATCAGGCGGCCTTCGACCACGCGGCCGGCGCAAAGGCCTGGTCGAGCGGCGTCTCAGCAACGTGGTTGGTGTAGTTCGACAGCGTCTTGACGCCGACGCCGAGGACGACCTCCAGGATCTGCGTCCGGGTGTAGCCCGCGGCGAGGAACGCGGAAGTTTCAGCATCCGACGGCAGGCCGCGCGAGTTGACAACGGCCGACGTGAAGGCCCGCAATGCCTGAAGCTTGGAGTCGGCGATCGGCCGGCCGTCGCGGATCGCCGCCACGACGGCATCCGGCACCTTCTGCATCTTGGCGATCATGCTGTGGGCCGCCACGCAGTACTCGCAGCGGTTCTCGTAGCTCGCCGTCAGCAGTACGACCTGTCGCTCGCTGGCATTGAGCGAGGTCTGGTCGAAAAGGCCGATGAGGGTGCGGTAGGCCGTCAGCAGAGCCGGCACTTCGGCCATGACGGCCAGAAGATTGGGCACGAAGCCGAAGCCCTTGCCGGCAGCGGCAAGAGCCTCCTTGGCCGCCTCGGGAGCGGTTTCGATTGTATGTATCCTATAGGTCATTTGGCGTTCTCCTTCATGGTCAGGGCCGTCCGTAGTGCGCCATATATGGAATGACCGTTCCAAACATGGCGATCAAAAAAATCAGTCGAGGCGGCGCATAGCTTCGCTCACGATGGAATCGAGCAGCGCCCGTTCCAGCCGGCAGCGCGTCAGCACGATGAGGCCGAGCAGAGACGCCAAGAGACCGCGCGCCGTCTCGGTGGCGTCGACGCGGTCTGCAACTTCTCCCTGCAGCCTGCCTTTCACGATCATCCGGGCAAAAAAGGCTTCGATCTCTTCTTGCGCGTGAACAACGACGCGGAGAGCCTCCTTGTCATGGGCCGCCAGTTCGAGCGCGGTATTGGTGACGAAGCAGCCACGGCTTCCATTGGCCCTTCCGACCCGCTCAGCAAATTCCAGAAACAGCCGGCGGATCGCCTCGCGCGGCCCGCAACTGGCCTCGAGTTCCGCCAGCAGCTTGCGACGCATCTTCTCGTCGTACATGCGCAATGCCGAGAGGAAGAGCGCATGCTTGTCGCCGTAAGTGGCGTAGAGACTGGCCCGGTTGACGCCCGTGCGCTCCACGAGTTCCTGCATCGACGTGGCCTCGTAGCCGCGCGCCCAGAAGGCCTGCATGACCGCGTCCAGAACCTGCTCAGTGTCGAAGCGTTTTTCCCAAGGCATCCGGCTTCTCCGTCCGGCAAGACTTAGAGTATTTGGAACAATCGTTCAAGACAAAAGATTCGGCCAGTTACCGATTCACGATGCAGTCATTTCCTCGCCGGCACCATGCAGAAGCCCTGCGCTTCGACGCCCAGGGTCGGATTGAATTTCGAGCGGAAGTTCTCAAGAGCGATCGCCGCGGTCAGTTCCACGATCTGCGCCTCGGTGAAATGCTTCCTCACCTCGGCGAAAAAGACGTCGTCGACCTGCCGGTCGGTGTAGGTGACGCGCTCGGCATACTCGAGCGCGACGCGCTCGTGCTCGCTGAACAGCGTGCTCTCACGCCAGTTCAGGACTTCGGCCACCTTCTCCAGCCCGCCTTCGCTTTCCGTCACACGGACGGAGTTGATGTCTATTCAAAATGGACAGCCGTTGATCGACGCCACCCTGAGATAGATCAGCGGCAGCAGGTCCCTGGGCAACTGCCCCGACTGCTCGATCGCCAGCCCGAGCTGGCCCGCCGCCTTGAGGATCGGCGGGCAGTGCGCCATCACTTTGGCGGGGTTCAGCACCCCGCCGAACATCTCGCGCTGCCGGTCGAAGATCGCCTTCAGCGTCGGATCGCCGCCATCGTCCTCGATTTCACTGACACGGGGCATCGGACACCTCGGTTGGGGGCGCCGAAGCTAGCGCCGTCCCTTCCCCTCGACGAGCGACCATTCCTAATGGCCGCCCGACGCCGGATGAGGCCTAGAAACTCAGAGCCTTGGCCTGCACCACGCCCTCGATGGCGCCGATCTTGGCCATCAGGTCCCCGGAGATCGGCTGATCGACCTGAACCAGTGCGATCGCCGAGCCGCCCGGCTTGTCGCGGCCGAGATGGAAAGTCGCGATGTTGACCTTGCTCTCGCCGAGCAGTGTGCCGAGACGGCCGATGAAGCCCGGCTTGTCGTCGTTGGTGATGTAGAGCATGTGCGGGGCGAACTCGGCGTCGATCTCGATGCCCTTGATCTCGACGATACGCGGGTGCTTGCCGCCGAACAGCGTGCCGGTCACCGAGCGCGTGTACTTCTCCGTCGTGACCGAGAGCCGGATCATCGAATGGTAGTCGGTTTCGCGCTCGTGCTTGACCTCGGCCACCTCGACGCCACGCTCGCGGGCAATGACGGGAGCGTTGACCATGTTCACCGTATCGAGCTGCGGACGCAGCACCCCCATCAGCGCGATCTGGGTGAGCGGCTTGACGTTGAGCTTCGCGACCTGGCCCTCGTACTCGATCGAAACGGCCTTGATCTCGGTGTCGGTGAGCTGGCCCGCGAAGGAGCCGAGCTTCTCGGCGAGATCGAGGAACGGCGCCAGCCTGGGTGCGTCCTCGGCCGAGACGTTGGGCATGTTGAGCGAGTTGGTGACCGCGCCGGTCAACAGGTAGTCCGCCATCTGCTCGGCGACCTGCAGGGCGACGTTCTCCTGCGCCTCGACCGTCGAGGCACCGAGATGCGGCGTGCAGACGAGGTTCGGCGCGCCGAACAGCACGTTCTCCTTGGCCGGCTCGACAGTGAAGACGTCGAAGCCCGCACCGGCAATATGGCCCGAGACCAGGAGATCGCGCACAGCCAGCTCGTCGACCAGTCCGCCGCGCGCGCAGTTCACGATGCGCACGCCCTTCTTGGTCTTCATCAGGTTGGCGCGGGAGAGGATGTTCTTGGTCTGCTCGGTGAGCGGCGTATGGACGGTGATGAAGTCGGCCCGCGCCAGGACCTGTTCGAGCGTGCCCTTCTCGACGCCGAGCTCGGCGGCGCGATGGTCGCTCAGGAACGGATCGTAGGCCACGACGCGCATCTTGAGCCCAATGGCGCGCTCCGCCACGATCGAGCCGATGTTGCCGCAGCCGATCAGGCCCAGCGTCTTGAAGCTGAGCTCGGTGCCCATAAAGCGGTTCTTCTCCCACTTCCCGGCCTGCGTCGAGGTGTTGGCGTCCGGCACCTGGCGGGCGACGGCGAACATCAGCGCGATGGCATGCTCGGCGGTCGTGATGGCGTTGCCGAACGGCGTGTTCATGACCACGACGCCGTGCGCCGTGGCGGCCTTGATGTCGACATTGTCGACGCCGATGCCGGCTCGGCCCACGACCTTGAGCTTCTTGGCCTCGGCCAGGACCTCGGCCGTGACCTTGGTCGCCGAGCGGATGGCGAGGCCTTCGTAGTTGCCGATGATGGCGCGCAGCTCGGCGGGCTTCAGGCCGGGCTTGAAGTCGACGTCGCAGCCCCGCTCCGAGAAGATCTCGACGGCGCGCGGAGACAGCTCATCCGAGATGAGCACCTTGGGTTTCGCCATGACAGGATCTCCTCAGGCCGCAGTTTTGCCGAATTCGCGCTCGATCTCGCCATAGGCCCAGTCGAGCCACGGCAGCAGCGCCTCGAGATCGCTCTTCTCCACCGTGGCGCCGCACCAGATGCGCAGGCCCGGCGGGGCGTCGCGGTAGGAACCAAGGTCGTAGCCCGCCTTCTCGGTCTCGAGCAGATCGCCCATCTTCTTGGCGGCGGCGGCCTGCTTGTCGGCCGGCAGCGCGGTGAACCACGGCGCCTTGATCACGAGGCACACCGAGGTGTTGGAGCGGATCGCCTTGTCGGCCGCCAGGAACGCAGCCCACTTGCGATCGGCGACGAACTTCTCGAGCACGCCGAGGTTGGCCTCCGAGCGCGCCATCAGGCCCTTGAACCCGCCGACGCTCTCGCCCCAGCGAAGGCCGTCGATCGCATCCTCGACGCAGAGCAGCGACGGCGTGTTGATCGTGTCGCCCTTGAAGATCGCCTCGGAAAACTTCCCGCCCGAGGTCAGGCGGAAGATCTTGGGCATCGGCCACGGCGGCGAATAGCTTTCGAGCCGCTGGATGGCGCGCGGCGACAGCACGAGCATGCCGTGTGCACCCTCGCCGCCCATCACCTTCTGCCAGGACCAGGTGACGACATCGAGCTTGGGCCACGGCAGGTCCATGGCGAAAACCGCCGAGGTCGCGTCGCAGATCGCCAGACCCTCGCGGTCGGCCGCGATCCAGTCGCCGTTCGGTACCTTCACGCCCGAGGTCGTGCCGTTCCAGGTGAAGACCACGTCGTGCGTCCAGTCGACCGCCTTGAGGTCGGCGATCTGGCCGTACGGCGCCTTGAGAGTGCGCGTGTCCTTGAGCTTGAGCTGCTTCACCACGTCGGTGACCCAACCCTCGCCGAAGCTCTCCCACGTCAGCATGTCGACCGGCCGGGCGCCGAGCAGCGACCACAGCGCCATCTCGACGGCGCCGGTATCGGACGCCGGGACGATGGCGATGCGATGGTCGGCGGGAATGCCCAGGATCGCGCGCGTGCGATCGACCGCCTCGACAATCTTCTTCTTGCCGAGCTTGGATCGATGGGACCGCCCCGTGGCGGCATCTTTGAGGGCTTCGGGCGTCCAACCGGGACGCTTGGCGCACGGTCCGGACGAAAAGTCGGGACGTGCCGGACGCATGTTCGGCTTCATCATCTACCTCTCCCTTACAGAAGAGCTGCACTCCGGTGGGGGAGCGTGGCCCGCGGCCGATATACGGGCAGCGGGCGGCGACGTCAATGTGGAGCTATTGTCGCGCCCCGTGTGCAGACCAAAGGCGCAGGTCAGCGACGGCGGAGCTCGTAGTAGGTTCCCGCCATCGGCTCGCTGAAGGCTGGCTTCGCCCCGAAATTGTCGTGCAGCATCCGATAGATGGCATCGGCGCGGCCGGCGGCGGCAACGCTTCCAAGGTAGCCCGCGAGCGTATCGGGACTCCAGCTCCAGACATCCGACGCCACGACCCGATAGCCGCGATCGAGCGCCAGATCGATGTCGCGCTTGATCGACTGCGCGTGCTCTTCGGCCGTCCAGCCGGGACGGCGTATGGCGCCGGCGTTGATGGCGATCCACTTGAACTTCGGGTCGGCCGCCGGCGCGGGTGCCAGGAGCGGCCGGTTGTCAACATCCCACGTCCGGCTCCACATCGCGTACTGCCACGTCGCGATAGGCTCGAAGCCCCAGTAGAGGAACACCGTCGAGTCCGGCGGAAACCGCTTCTCCAGCGCCGCGCTCGCCGCGAGCCAGCGTGAATCGTCGCCGCGCCAGCGCGCGAGCGCAGAAACATTCCAGGCGAGCGGCGCCAGGGACAGCAGCACGAGCACAACGGCACCGCCGCGACGCCGCGGCAACAGCGCCGCCAGCAGCAGCGCCCAGGCCACCGTGAGCCAGGCCATTACATTGATCTGCATCTGCGGGTCCTGCGGCTGGGCATAGACGTTCAGGATCTGCCCCGCCCCCAGCGTGCCGAGGAAGACGATGGCGACCGCCTGCAGCCGCGGCTCGTTGCGGCGCGGCCACAGCATTGCCACGGCTGCACCGAGGATCAGGAACTGCAGCAGGATGGAAAGGGACAGCGGCAACACCGCCGCCTTCGCCGAACGCGGATCGACGAAGCCACCGACCAGCAGGAAATAGTTGCCGATGCCGGAAAGCATCATCCAGGCCTTGTCCCGGACGACGCCCGCCCAGCCGCTCGCCACACCCTTGCCGGTCCAGATGATGTCGTGCAGCCCGATGGCGCCGTTGTGCCCCTCCCACAGGAGCTGCACGATGCCCGACACGGCCAGGATCGACACGATCAGCAGCAGCACGTGCACGAGGCGTTGCCGCAACGGCTCACGCGCGACCAGCAGTGCCAGCACGAGGGCCGGCAAGGTGGGAAACATCAGCCTCCATTCGATCAGCCAGCCGAGCGTGAACACCGCCCCCACGATCGCGACGCGGTTGCGGGTCGGCGCGTCGAACCAGAGTCCGGCCAGCGCCATCGAGGCCAGCACCAGGACATAGCCCGGCATGATGTCCTCGCTGATGACCGACAGCAGCAGGACGAAGCCGCACCCGAGGTGAAACACCGAGGCGAGGGCCGCGACGCGCGCGCTGGCCGTCAGCCGATGGACGAGGGCGTAGATGACGACGGTGCCGAGACTCGCCCAGAAGGCGTTGAGATAGGCGTACTGCTTCCAAGGGACGCCGCGCAGGATGCCGAGCGCGTCGAGCGCCTTGCACAGGGCGCCGTAGAGCGGAAAGAACAGGTAGTTCGACTGGTCGAGGCGGGCCTTGGAGAACTCGGTGATCCAGGGCTCGCCCTGGATGCTCTTGTACATGCCGTTGGCGCTGATGATGTGGACGTTGTCCAGCCACGCGACCAGGCCGCACAGGAACAGCAGCGACACCGCGAAGGCGAGCGCGAGCTGCCAGGCCGGTGGCGGCGTTGTCGGTTGCGGCCGAAGCGCCATCCGTCTCAGGCGGCCTTGCGGGCCGCCACCGCATACTGCGCGCCCAACGGCAGCCAGGTCAGCAGGCGATCGACGGGCCGCAGGAAGCCGATCCCGGGCGGCATGAACATCAGGTAGTCGGTCTCGAGTTCGTAGCGCGCCGTGTCGAGCAGGCCATGCCGGACCTCGCTGGCGTCGAGCAGTACGGCGTTCCGGTCGATCGGCGTGCGGGTGATGACGTACCGGACCAGCGGATTGCGCGGATTGTGCTCGAAAACGTAGAGGCGGCCGCCGGGCTTCAGCACGCGCCCGAGCTCGGCATAGACTGCGGGGCGATCGGCAAGCGGCACGTGATGCAGCACGGCGCTGATCAGGACGACGTCGAACTGACCGTCCGCGAAGGGCGTACGCGCACCCTGTTGCGGCGCCAGCGTCGGTGCAGCGCCGAGTGCGGCAGGCCAGCGCTTCTCGACCTCGGCCAGCATGCCCGTCGAGATGTCGCAGCCGGTGAACGACGCTTTCGCCTTCATGCCCGCCAGCACGCGCATCAGAAAGCCGACGCCGCAGCCGTAGTCGAGCACCGAGAGGCCGCGCTTCAGGAGCCGTGGCTCGCGCCGCAGCAGCCAGCGTGCCTTCACGGCGATGAACTGATCGGGCGTGCGGCCCATCATGCGCTTGATCGGATTGTCGAGACCGCCCTGATACTCGACCGCATAGTCGTCGAACTCCGCCGACTCGCCCGACCACGATTGCGGGGCGGGCGCGCTCATTTCCCGCCGCCGACGATGTCGCGGATCATGAACAGCGGGCGGCCCTTGCTCTGGTCGTAGAGGCGGCCGAGGTAGGCGCCGATGACGCCCAGCATCAGGAACTGCATGCCGCCCAGCAGGCCGACCGCGGCCATCAGCGACGTCCAGCCGGGAAGGTTCTCGTTCAGCAGCCACCCGACGATCGAGTAGATGAAGAAGCCGAACCCCAGCGCCGCCATGATCCAGCCGATGGTCATCGACGCCATAAGCGGCACCACGGAGAACGAGGTGATGGCATCGACGGCGAAGCGCACCATCTTGGCGATCGGATACTTGCTCTCGCCGGCGGCGCGCGCGTGGCGGTCGTAGACCAGCGGCACCTGCTTGCCGCCGATCCAGGCCACCATGCCGCGGATGAAGCGATGACGCTCGGGCATGGCCAGCAGCACGTCCAGCACCTTGCGGCTGACCAGCCGAAAGTCGCCGGCGTCGCTCGGGATCTCGACATCGGTCAGTCGGCCTATCAGGCGATAGAATATCGCCGCCGTGGCCAGCTTGAACGCGCTCTCGCCGTCGCGCTGGCGGCGCTGGCCATAGACCACGTCCGCCCCCTGATCCATCAGGGTCAACATGTCGGGCAGCAGCTCGGGTGGATCCTGCAGGTCGGCGTCGATGATCAGCACGCGCTCGCCGCGGCACACCGAGAGGCCGGCGGTCAGCGCGAGCTGGTGGCCGTGGTTGCGCATGAGACGCACGCCGACGACCCGCGGATCGCCGCCCGCCGCCCCGGCGATGACATCCCAGGTGCGATCGCGCGAGCCGTCGTCGACCAGCACGATTTCACTGGTTCCGCCGATGCCGTCCAGGACCGTGCCGACCCGGCGCAGGAACTCCGGCAGGACGTCCTGCTCGTTGTAGCAAGGGGCCACAACGGAGAGTGCCGGGCGGTCGGTGGAGCTCATGCCGGCGAGCAATAACCCAACCGCAACGGGAAAACGAGCGGTCCCTCGCCCGCCATACCTCCCCTTCGAGGGCACAATGGGCTATCAAGCGGCACCATGACTGCCAACGACAACGACCATCGCGGCCTGCTCCCGGCAGGGCTGGCCGACCTGCTGCCCCCTGACGCGGCGCGCGAGGCCCGGGCCATCGACGTCGCCATCGAGCGCTTTGCGGCGTTCGGCTACGAGCGGGTGAAGCCGCCGCTGGTCGAGTTCGAGGAATCGCTGCTGGGCGGACCGGGTGCCGCCCTGGCGTCGCAGACCTTCCGGCTGATGGATCCGGTCTCGCAGCGCATGATGGGCGTCCGCCCCGACATGACCGTGCAGGTGGCGCGCATCGCCGTGACGCGGCTGAAGCACGAGCCACGGCCGCTGCGTCTGTCCTACGGCGGCAACGTGATCCGCGTGCGCGGCAGCGCGCTCAAACCCGAGCGCCAGTTCGCCCAGGTCGGCACCGAGCTGATCGGCGTCGACAGCGCCGAGGCCGATGCCGAGGCCGTGCTGCTTGCGGTCGACACGCTGCGCGCCATCGGCGTTGCCGAGCTCTCGGTCGACCTCAACCTGCCGACCCTGGTCGCCGCGGTGGCTGCAGGATTGAAGCAACCTGCGGAGGCGCTGCGCCGCCTGCGGCGGGCACTCGATCGCAAGGACGAAGGCGGGATCGCCAAGGCTGCCACCGACAAGAAGGTGGCCGAGCTTTTCGCCGGCCTCCTACGTGCGGCGGGCCCGGCGGATCGCGGCCTGGCGCAGCTCGGCAAGCTCAAGCTGCCGGCGACGGCGGCGGCGGAAGCCGCGCGCCTTGCCGAGGTGGTGAAGCTCGTCCAGGCGGCCGAACCCGACCTGCCGCTTACCATCGACCCGGTCGAGTATCGCGGTCTCGAGTACCAGACCGGCGTGTCGTTCTCGGTCTTCGCGCTCAAAGGCCGCGAGGAGCTGGCGCGCGGCGGACGCTACTCGGCGGGCTATCCCGAGGATGGAGTCAGCGAGCCGGCGACCGGCTTCACGGTCTACATGGATGCCGTATTGGCAGCGTCCGAGGCGCCGCCGGAGCGGCCAAGGCTCTACGTGCAGATGGGAGTAGCTTGGCGGGAGGCCGCGCCATGGCAGGCCAAGGGCTATGCCGTCGTGCGCGCAGTCGTCGCAGCCCCCGATCCGCGGGCCGAAGCCAAGCGTTTGCGCTGCAGTCACGCATTGATCGACGGCGAGGCGGTCCCGCTCTGAGGATGATTTCGCCTCGCCCCCGGCGAGGGGAAGTGCTATCCGACATCACGCCTCTCCGGAACCGGCCCCGGGGAGGCGTTTTCGTGTGTGAAGGGAATCGGCCGAAGGAAAGCGGGCTATGGCCAACGTGGCAGTGATCGGCGCCCAGTGGGGCGACGAGGGCAAAGGCAAGATCGTGGACTGGCTGAGCGAGCGCGCCGAGGTCGTGGTGCGCTTCCAGGGCGGTCACAATGCCGGCCATACGCTGGTCATCGGCAACCAGACCTACAAGTTGGCACTGCTGCCGTCGGGCGTCGTGCGTGAGGGCAAGCTCTCCATCATCGGCAATGGCGTCGTGGTCGATCCCTGGCACTTCCTCGAGGAGGTGAAGCGGGTCAGCGAGCAGGGCGTCTCGGTGACTCCGGCCACGCTCAAGATCGCCAACCATGCCGTGCTGATCCTGCCGCTGCACCGCGACCTCGACGGCTGGCGCGAGGACGCGCCGGGCATCATCAAGATCGGCACGACGCGGCGCGGCATCGGCCCCGCCTATGAAGACAAGGTCGGCCGCCGCGCCATTCGCGTCGGCGACCTCGGCGAGCCGGACATGCTGCCGGCCAAGGTCGCAACGCTGCTGGCGCACCACAACCCGCTGCGCAAGGGCCTCGGTCACCCGACGATCGATGCTGACAAGCTCATGGCCGATCTCCTGGAACTGGCGCCCAAGATCCTGCCGTTCGCCGAAGATGTCTGGGAGCGCCTAGATGCCCTGCGCGCCGCCGGCAAGCGCATCCTGTTCGAGGGCGCGCAGGCCACGATGCTCGACATCGACCACGGCACCTATCCCTACGTCACCTCGTCGAACACGGTGGCGGCGCAGGCCATGATCGGCTCGGGCATGGGCAACGGCGCGGTCGGCTACGTGCTGGGCATCGCCAAGGCCTACACCACCCGCGTCGGCGACGGCCCCTTCCCCACCGAGCTCAAGGATGAGATCGGCCAGGGGCTGGGTGATCGCGGCAAGGAATTCGGCACCAACACCGGCCGCCGGCGGCGCTGCGGGTGGTTCGACGCGGTGATGGTGCGCCAGGCGGTCAAGTTGAACGGCATCGACGGCATCGCGCTCACCAAGCTCGACGTGCTCGACGGCATGGACGAGATCAAGGTCTGTGTCGGCTACGAGCTCGACGGCAGAAAGATCGAGCGCTTCCCGTTCACGATGGGCGCGCAGGCCAAGCTCATGCCGGTCTATGAGACGTTCGAGGGCTGGAGCGAAAGCACGCAAGGCGCCCGCTCCTTCGGCGAGCTGCCGGCGACCTGCATCAAGTACGTACGCCGCATCGAGGAGCTGGTCGGTTGTCCGGTGGCGCTGGTCAGCACAAGCCCGCAGCGCGAGGACACGATCCTGATGACGGACCCTTTCCGCGACTGATCGTGGAGTATCTCAGGGAACTCCTTGCGCGCGCCAATGTCAGCGGCTGGGATTCGTGGAGCACGCAATATCGCGTACTCGCCGTGGTCGTGGCGCTCCTCGTCGCCTACTGGATGCTGCGCGTCGCCGTGCCGGCGATGCTGCGCGTGCTGCGTCCCCTCATCTTCGCGGCGATCGTGCTGGCCGCCGTCTGGGCCCTCTTTCCCACCGAGACCTGCTCGGTCGAGATCGTCTCCAGGATCCCGGTGATCTGCGCGCGCTAGGGCCGCGTCAGATCTTCGAAGCGACGCAAGTATCTGGCGGCGTGCGCCCGGTAGTCGACTCCGGGGACACGCAGATGGATGTCCGACACCATCGCCCACATGGCTTCGCGCAATGTACTCGCCGCCTTCATCGCGAGGAACGAGCGGCGCACGTCGACCGAAATCGGTGCACCGAAATAGGCGTCGAGCAACGCATCGTCGTCGCTCGCAGAGAAGGCGCCGTTCGACGACAGGTTGGCGAGATCGAACATCGGCGTGCCGAAGCCGCCATACTCCCAGTCGATCAGCCAGAGCCGCCGCCCGTCGTCGATCACGTTGCCGGGCAACAGATCGTGATGGCCGAACACGATGGGCATCGGCACCTGCACCGCCTCGAGCTCATGCGCTGCCTCGAGGTAGCGCGGCAGCCCGGACGCGAACGGACTCGCCGCCGCCTCGAGCGCGCGCGCATAGTCGCGGATCACATGGAACACCCAGAAGAAGTTCGGCGGTCCGGCGACGCGCACGCCGACATCGCGATGGCATGACCGCAGAAGTGCCGCCATGCGAGCGACGTTGGCGCGCAGGTCCGCCTCGGTGAACGTCCGCCCCTCGACAAAGCGCATGACCATGATTCCGGGCTCGACGTGGATCACCTCCGGCGAGAGGCCGGCTGCGTGGGCGGCCATGGACGCCGCGCGCTCGCGGTCGCGGAACACGTGATGAACCGGAATATCGTCGCCGCAGCGCACGACGAACTTTTCCACGCCGTCATCGGCGACGAAGGAGAGGTTCGTGAGGCCGCCCTGCAAAGGCGTGAGCGTGACCGGCCGCCGCCATATCGGCAGGCGGCTGAGGCGCTCGGCGAGGGCGTCGTCTGCCATGGCTTGTATGGTAGCGTGCGCCGCCCAACGGAGGAAACGATGCCCGACGCGCGCGTCACCAATACCATCACCGGCCGCGATGCCTTTCTGCGTGTCCTGAAGGACGAAGGCGTCTCCCGGATGTTCGGCAACCCCGGCACGACCGAGCTGCCGATCATGCACGCGCTCTCGTCGGCACCCGAAATGGGCTATGTGCTCGGTCTGCAGGAAGCGGTGGTCATCGCCATGGCCGACGGCTATGCCCGTGCCTCGGGCAAGCTCGTCTCCTGCAACGTCCATGTGGCGCCCGGCCTCGGAAATGCCATCGGCTCGATCTACACCTCGATGATGTCGGGCACGCCGATGATCGTGACAGCTGGCCAGCAGGAGCAGGGTCACGGCCTTACCGAGCCCCTGCTCTACGCGCCACTCGTGCCGATCGCCCAGCCGGTCGTGAAATGGGCGGTCGAGGTCAACCGAATCGAGGACCTGCCGCGCATCCTGCACCGCGCCGCCAAGGTCGCGACCACGGCGCCGACCGGACCGGTGTTCATCTCCCTGCCGGGCGACATCCTGAACAACGAAGCCGCCGTCGACATGGGAGAGGTGACGCGTGTCGATACCGCGGTGCGCCCCAGCAACACGGCGCTGGAGCAACTCGCGCGGCGCCTGCTCACGGCGAAGAAGCCGCTGATCCTGGCCGGCCACGAGATCGCGACTTCCGACGCGTTCGCCGAGGCGACGGCACTCGCCGAAACGCTGGGCGCGCCGGTGCTGCAGCAGACCGTCGCCTGGGGCGCGCACTTCCCGTCGGAGCATCCCGCCTATCTCGGTGCGCTCAACCGCGACCAGAAATACGCGCGTCGCGTCCTCTCCGACTACGACCTGATGCTGTGCGTCGGCGCCGACGTACTGAAGATGTCGGTGTGGAGCGAGACCGATCCGCTTCCCGAGACCACCAAGGTGGCGATGATCGGCCTGCGCGACTGGGAGATGGGGAAGAACTTCCCGGCCGAGATCGCGCTGCGCGCCGACGTCAAGGAAACGCTGCGGGCCCTCGTGCCGCTCCTGAAGAAGCTCGGCGGCAACCCGCTCGCCGAGCGCGCCAAGGCGTCGCTGGCCGAGATCGCGACGCGCAACTGGAGCGCCCAGCGTGCGGCCCGCAAGGCCAAGGTCGCGACGCCCGAGGGCAGGCCGCTGCCTGCAGAGTGGGTGATGATGCGCCTGTGCGAAAAGCTGCCCAAGGACGCCATCGTCGTCGAGGAGGGCCTCACCAGCACGACGACGTTGCCGGCCTACTTTCCCTTCCGCGATCGCAACAGCTTCTTCGGCAACGTGAGCGGCGGCATCGGCTGGGGAATCGCCGCGGCCGTTGGGGTGCAGATCGCCGAGCCCAAGCGGCGCGTCGTGGCCGTGATCGGCGACGGCAGCGCGATGTATTCCATCACCGCGCTCTGGAGTGCCGCCAACCAGAAGCTGCCAGTGATTTTCCTGATTGCCAACAACGAGGGCTACCAGATCCTCAAGAACCGCCTGAAGCTGTTCCACGGCAACGACACGCCGATCGGCATGGACTTCAACGATCCGCCGATGAATGTCGCGAAGATTGCCGAAGGCTTCGGCGTTCCCGCCGAGCGGGTCGACACCGCGGTGGGTTTCGACGCGGCGTTCGACAAGGCCCTCGCCCGGACCGACGGTCCGAGCCTGATCGAGGTGATGGTGAAGAGAGGCTGACTACTCGGCCGCCTGGGCGCGGGCGGATTTGATCAGCTCCTCCGCGATCTGCACGGCGTTCCACGCCGCACCCTTCAGCAGCTGGTCGCCGGCGACGAACAGCACAAGCCCGTTGGGGCTGGAGAGATCGCGGCGGATGCGCCCGACATGGATGTCGAGGTCGCCGCTCGCCTCCAGCGGCATCGGGAAGTGGTTGGCTTCCGCGTCGTCGACCAGCTTCACGCCCGGCGCCTTGGCCAGGATGGCGCGCGCCTCGGCCGGCGACAGCGGCTTCTCGAGTTCGAGCGTGATCGCCTCGGCGTGGGCGCGCAGCACCGGCACGCGGATGCAGGTCGGCACGATCGCGAGGTCCGGCGCATGGAACATCTTGCGCGTCTCCTCGACTACCTTGTTCTCCTCCTCGTTGTAGCCGTTCTCGGCAACCTTGGTGTTGTGCGAGAAAACGTTGAAGGCGATCTGGTGCGGGAAGACCTTGTGCGTGACGTCCTTGCCTTCGGCGTGCTGCTGGACCTGGTCCTCGAGTTCCTGCATCGCCGCGGCGCCGGCGCCTGATGCCGACTGGTAGGTCGCCACGACGATCTTCTTCACGCGCGAGACCTGGTGGATCGGCCACACCGCGGTGGCGAGGATCGCGGCCGTGCAGTTGGGGTTGGCGATCACGCCGTTGTGGTGTGCGAGGTCGCCGGGATTCACCTCGGGCACGACCAGTGGCGTGTTGGCGTCCATGCGGAAGGCGGATGAATTGTCGACGACGACCGCGCCCGCCGCCTTCGCCGCCGGCACGAACTCGCGGCTGCGCGTGGCGCCGGCGCTGAAGAAGGCGATGTCGACGCCCTTGAAGGAGCCAGCGGTCAGCTCCTCGACCTTGTACGGCTTGCCTTTGAACTCGAGCGTCTTGCCGACCGAGCGGGCCGAGGCGAGCAGCTTGAGGGAAGCGACCGGGAAGTTCCGTCGCTCGAGCACGCGGAGGATTTCCACTCCGACCGCGCCGGTGGCGCCGACAATGGCGATGTTCTGAGCGTTCATGGTGGGCAGACATATACAGGACCGCCCGCAACGCGAAAAGACGCGGAAAGCCCCCGAAATCCTAATCCGCAGCCTTATCGGGGCTCTTGGCCCCGAAGGCTCTACGCCGCGGCCTTGGCCTTCTTCTCCGCCGGCCGGGCGGCCGCCTCGACGACCATGTTCTTCATGGCCTTCTGCAGCTTGTCGAAGGCGCGCACCTCGATCTGGCGCACGCGCTCGCGGCTGATGCCGTACTCGGCCGACAGGTCTTCGAGCGTCTTCGGCTCGTCGACCAGCCGACGCTCGACGATGATGCGCCGCTCACGGTCGGTGAGCTGCTTCAGGGCCGCCGCCAGCATATGCTTGCGCTGGCCGAGCTCCTGGCTCTCGGCAAGCCGCACCTCCTGGTTGGGCGATTCGTCGACCAGCCAGTCCTGCCATTCCATGTCGCCCTCGGCCTTCACCGGGGCGTTGAGCGAGGAGTCGGGCGCGGCGAGGCGGCGATTCATGTTCACCACCTCCTCCTCGGGCACGCCGAGGCGGGTCGCGATCTTGGTCACCTGCTCGGGCGACAGGTCGCCCTCCTCGATGGCCTGCATCTGGCCCTTGAGCTTGCGCAGGTTGAAGAACAGCTTCTTCTGCGCCGCTGTGGTGCCCATCTTCACCAGCGACCAGCTGTGCAGGATGTATTCCTGGATCGAGGCGCGGATCCACCACATGGCATAGGTGGCCAGGCGGAAGCCGCGGTCCGGATCGAACCGCTTGACCGCCTGCATCATGCCGACGTTGCCCTCGGAAATGAGCTCGGCCACCGGCAGGCCGTAGCCGCGATAGCCCATGGCGATCTTGGCCACGAGACGCAGATGGCTTGTCACCAGCTTGTGGGCGGCCTTGGAGTCGCCGTGCTCGCGCCAGCGCTTGGCCAGCATGAACTCCTCCTGCGGCTCCAGCAGCGGGAACTTCCGGATGTCCGACAGGTACCGGCTGAGGTTGCCCTCAGGGGTCAGGGACGACGGCAGGGCGGGAAGATTGGCGGCAACGGCACTCATGGCTACTCCCCTTCTTACGCGGGATGGCCGGTGAACGAGTGTTTAGCACTCTCGCCCATCGACTGCTAAATCCGACCATAGAAGTCGGATTGATCCCGGGTCAACCTAAATCCTACTAATACCCTAGGATATTTAGGGTATCAGTTAACGCCGTTCAGCGTCCCGACCAAGGTCCTGAAGTCTTGAGGCAATTCTGTGGCGAAGCGCATCACTTTCCCGGTGGTCGGATGGCGGAACTCCAGGATAGCGGCGTGGAGCGCCTGACGCGGGAAGTCCTTCAAGGCCTGCGGGGCTGTGCTGCCCCGCGACCTCCGGCCATAGACAGGGTCGCCGACCACCGGGCAGCCGAGATGGGCGAGATGAACGCGCACCTGGTGGGTCCGGCCTGTCCCCAGTTTGGCACCGACCAGGCAGGCGATGGGCGCCAGCGGCGGGCCAAAGCGCTTTTCGATCCAGTACTCGGTCAACGCTGCCCGCCCGCCGCTGCGCCGCACGGCCATCCGCTTGCGGTCCACCGGATGGCGGCCGATGGAGGCCTCGACGGTGCCCTTCGGGACCTTGGGGGCGCCCCAGACCAGCGCCTGATAGATGCGCGTGAGGTCGTGGGCGGCAAACAGCTTGGACAGGACCTGGTGCGTGCGGTCGTTCTTGGCCACGACCATGACGCCCGACGTGTCCTTGTCGAGACGATGCACGATGCCCGGCCGGCGAACCCCGCCAATGCCGGAAAGGCTCTCGCCGCAATGGGCAAGGAGCGCGTTCACCAGCGTGTTGTCGGCGTTGCCCGGCGCCGGATGAACGACCAGCCCGGCCGGCTTGTTCAGAACCAGCAGATCGTCGTCCTCGAACAGGATATCGAGCGCCATCGCCTGCGGCTGCGGCACCGCCGGCTCGGGCTCGGGAATGTCGACGACGAAGCGCTCGCCCGTTTTGACCTTGCGGGACGGCTCTTCTATCGTCTGGCCCCCCGCCAGCGCCACGCGGCGGCCCTCGATCAGCGCCTTGACGCGGCTTCGCGTCAGGCTCGGCAAGGCGGCGGCCAGCGCACGGTCCAGCCGCTCGCCGGCAGCGCCCTCGTCGATGGTCACGATGTGGCGGCTGGCGTCGCTCATGGAGTTTTCTTGGCGTCCCCTGCTCAGGCCTATGCACCGCTCTGGCTGAAGGTGCTGGTGATCGTGATGGGCCTGCTGATCGTGGCGGGCTTCGTCGTCATTGCGGCCGAGATCGCCCGCCGCATGTCTACGCCCAACGCCGCGCGTTCGCCAGCTTCCGCCTCGGGCTTCACCGAGCGCATCGCGTTGCCGTCAGGCGCGCGCGTGGTGTCGATGAGTGCCGTGGGCGACCGTATCGTCGTGCATGTCGAGACCCAGGGCGGGCCAGCGTCGGCCTACATCGTCGATCCGCGCAATGGCGCCCTCCTCGGCATGATCGAGTTCCCGCCCGGGGCGGGCCGCCCGCAATGATCGATCATCTGTCGATCACGACCACCGACCTCGACCGCGCCCAGGCCTTCTATGACCCGGTGCTGGAGGCACTGGGCTATCCGCGCGTCAACCGCCGCGAGCGCGCGATCGGCTACGGCGAGCGGCCTCGCGTCGACGGGGCGCCTTGCTACATCTCGATCTATCTCGGCGCCAACGTCGTCGCCGACAACCGCCATTGGTGCTTTCGCGCGCCGAGCCGCGCCGCCGTGCGCGCGTTCCATGCGGCAGCACTCGGCAACGGCGGCAGCGACGACGGACCACCCGGAATTCGCGAGGTCTACAGTCCCGACTACTACGCAGCGTTCGTGCGCGACCCCGACGGCAACCGCCTCGAAGCCGTAACGCGTCGCCCCGAGGAGCAGGCATGAATTTCCGCAGCGACAACGAAGTGGGTGCGCATCCCGGCATCCTCGAGGCCGTGACGCGCGCGTTCTCCAGCGGCACCGCGCCTTCCTACGGTGCCGACGACTGGACGCACAAGGTCGAGCGCCGCCTGCGCGAGATCTTCGAGAAGCCCGATCTCGTGGCCTTTCCCGTCGCGACCGGAACGGCGGCCAACGCGCTGGCGCTGTCGTGCTGTGCGCCGCCATGGGGGGCGATCTACTGCCATCCCGAGGCGCATATCCAGGTCGACGAGGCAAATGCGCCGGAGTTCTTCGCATCCGGCGCCAAGCTCGTACCCATCGCCGGCCCGGCCGCCAAGATGGACCAGAAGAGGCTTGCCGAGGCCCTGGCGCAGCCGGTCTACGGCGTCGTCCACCATCCGCAGCCGGCCGCCGTGAGCATCACGCAGGCGACGGAATGCGGCACGGTCTACGGTCCGGATGAAGTGGCGTCGATCGCCACGACCGCGCACCGCCACGGGCTCAAGCTGCACATGGACGGCGCGCGGTTTGCCAACGCGCTTTCGTTCGTCGGTTGCTCCGCCGCGGAGCTCTCGTGGATGTCCGGCGTCGACGTGCTGAGCTTCGGCGCCACCAAGAACGGCGCGCTGGCGGCCGAAGCCGTCGTCTTCTTCGAGCCCGAGCTCGCGCGCGAGTTCGAGTTCCGGCGCAAGCGCGGCGGTCATCTCTTCTCCAAGATGCGCTTCCTGTCGGCGCAGCTCGAGGCCTACCTGACGGACGGTCTATGGCTGACCAATGCGCGCCACGCCAACGCGATGGCACGCCGGCTGGTTGCCGGTCTGACGACGCTCAAGGGCACCCAGCTTCTCTACCCCGTCGACGCCAACGAAATCTTCGTCATCCTGCCGCCGCGCATGCACGTTGCACTGCAGGCAGCAGGCGCGCAGTATCATCCCTGGCCGTCCGACCGGCCGGGCGAGCGTGCCTTCCGGCTCGTCACCGCCTTCGACACCGACTCAGCCGACGTCGATCGGTTCCTCTCCATCGCCAAGAAGGCCGCGTAGCGTCCATGACACACCAGCGCACCCTCACTGCCGCCCACTGGGGCGTCTACGAAGTGGAATACGACGAGGCCGGCAATGCCGCGCGCCTCCATCCGTTTTCCAAGGACCCAGATCCCTCGCCGATCGGCCTGCACATGCTGTCGGACGAGGTCGCGCGGCTGCGCGTGCGGCGGCCGGCGATCCGCAAGAGTTGGCTCGAGAACGGCCCCGGCGCGAACAGCGACAAGCGGGGACAGGAGCCGTTCGTCGAGGTGCCGTGGGACGAGGCGCTCGACCTCGTCGCCGGCGAACTGAAGCGGGTGCGCGAGACCCATTCCAACCGCGCGATCTTCGGCGGCTCCTACGGCTGGTCGAGCGCCGGCCGCTTCCATCATGCCCAGAGCCAGGTGAAGCGCTTCCTCAATTGCTACGGCGGCTTCGTGCGCCACCAGGATTCCTACAGCCTGGGCGCGGCGCGGGTGCTGATGCCGCACATCGTGGCCAGCATGGAGGAGCTGATGGCCATGCACACGCACTGGGACGTGCTGGCGAAGGACTGCAAGCTGTTCGTCACCTTCGGCGGCGTGCCGCACAAGAATGCACAGATCAACGCCGGCGGCGCCACGCTGCATCACGTCAAGGGCGGCCTCCACAAGATGCGCGAGGCCGGCGTGCGCTTCGTCAACGTGACGCCGACGGCCGAGGATCTCGACAATGGCGGCGCGGTCGAATGGCTGGCGATCCGGCCGAACACCGACGCCGCGCTGATGCTGGCGCTCTGCCATACGCTGCTGAAGGAGAACCTGCACGATCGCGCCTTCCTCGACCGCTACACGGTGGGCTTCGACAAGTTCGCACCCACGCTCGAAGGCAAGGACGCGGCGTGGGCCGAGAAGATCACCGGCATCCCCGCGAACCGCATTGTCACGCTCGCCCGCGAGATGGCGGCGAACCGGACCATGCTCTCGATCGGCTGGTCGTTGCAGCGCAGCCACCACGGCGAGCAGCCCTTCTGGGCGCTGGTGACGCTCGCCTGCATGCTGGGCCAGATCGGCCTGCCGGGCGGCGGCTTCGGCGTGGGCTACGGCCCGGTCAACCTGATGGGCAGTCCCCACCCGCGCTACTCTGGCCCCACTCTGCCGCAAGGCACCAATCCGGTGCCGGACTTCATCCCGGTCGCGCGCTTCACCGACATGCTGCTGCATCCCGGTGAGCGCTTCGACTACAACGGCAAGAGCCACGTCTATCCCGACATCCGGATGGTCTACTGGGCGGGTGGCAATCCCTATCACCACCACCAGGACCTCAACCGCCTGCGCCAGGCCTGGCGCAAGCCCGACACGATCGTCTTCCACGAGCAGTTCTGGACGCCGGCCGCCAAGATGGCGGACATCGTGTTGCCGGCGACGACCAGCCTTGAGCGCGACGATATCGGCTACGGATCACGCGAGCCCTACGTGATCGCCATGAAGAAGGCGCGCGCGCCGATCGGCGAGGCACGCGACGACTACGCGATCTTCAACGCCCTTGCTCAGCGGCTCGGCGTCGAGCAGCAACATTCCGAAGGTCGCGCCTCGACCCAGGAATGGCTGGAGCATCTCTACGAGGAGGCGCGCGCGAAGTCGGCCAGGGCGGGCGTCGAGCTGCCGGCCTATGCGGAATTCTGGGCGGCGGGCCTCGCCGAGGCCAAGGGTGAGAGCCGCGATCCGGTGATGTTCGCGGCCTTCCGCGCCGATCCCGAGAAGAACCGCCTCAAGACGCCGTCGGGCAAGTTCGAAATCTTCTCCGAGACCATTGCCTCGTTCGGCTACGACGACTGCCCGGGCCACGCGACCTGGCTGGAGCCGGTCGAATGGCTGGGCTCGAAGGCCGCCGAGCGCTACCCGCTGCACATGCTGTCGGACCAACCGGCCGACAAGCTGCACAGCCAGCTCGATCACAGCCCGCACGCGCGCGCCACCAAGATAAAGGGGCGCCAACCGGTGACACTGCATCCCGACGACGCGGCGGCGCGCGGCATCGCCGATGGCGATCTCGTGCGCATGTTCAACGATCGAGGCGCCTGCCTCGCAGCGGCCCGTCTCAGCGACCGCATCCGACGCGGCGTCGTTCGCCTCTCGACCGGCGCTTGGTTCGATCCGGCCGACCAGGGCTCGAACATGCCGCTGGAGAAGCACGGCAATCCGAACGCGCTCACGCTCGACATCGGCGCCTCGAAGCTCAGCCAGGGCTGCATCGCCCAGACCTGCCTGGTCGAGATCGAGCGTCATGACGGGCCGGCGCCGGCCGTCACCGCGCACCAGCCGCCGGTCTTCGCAACGCGCTGAGAGCGGATTGCCCGCTCGCTCCCGGACCAGTCCTGCTGCAATAATGCGCCGGAGTTGAACCGGGCGGCTTGGGGGCCCATCGATGTCTCAGGACTTGTCACGGAAGCACGGCGTTTTACGCCGCCGTCTTCTGGAAGGCGGTGTCGCCGCGGGTGGCGCACTTGCGCTCGGAGCACAGCACGCGGTTGCTCAGCACAATCACCACGACCGCTCCGGCATGCTCGGCGTCGTCACCCGCATGCCGGTTCCGGCGACGGATCAGCCACTCGCCGAGCCCGAGGTTCGCCGCTCGGCGAACGGCGAACTGAAGACCGGCATGCGGATGGGCTATGTCTATCGCGATGTCGGCGGCGCGCGTCTCTACGTTCGCAGCTACGAGGGCGGCTCACCGGGGCCGACGCTGCGCATGAAGCCCGGCGACACGCTGCGGCTGCGGCTCACGAACGACATGCCGCCCAACCGTGACCTGATGCCGATGGATATCAGCAACCCGCATCAGTTCAACAACACCAATTTCCACTTCCACGGCGCGCATTGCAGCCCGAGCGGCATCGCCGACAACGTGATGCGCACGATGAAGCCCGGAGAGACCTACGACGTCGTGATCGAGCTGCCGAAAGATCACCAGCGCGGCACCTACTGGTATCATCCCCACCATCACGGCAGCGCCGACATCCAGATGGCGAGCGGCATGGTGGGGGCGATCGTGATCGAGGGCGACTTCGCCGACGTCCCGGAGATCGCCAATGCCCGCGAGCGCACGCTGGTGCTGGCGGAAGTGGTCTACGACGCACGCGGCATGGTCGAGAATTTCGAGACGCTGTTCCCCGAAACCGCGACCCGCTTCTTCTCGGTGAATGGCCAACGGCGGCCGGTCATCACCATGCGGCCAGGCGAAGTACAGCGCTGGCGCCTGCTCGCCGCGCAATACCAGAACGACATGCGCTTGCAGCTCGACAAGCACGACCTCAACGTCGTCGCTTACGATGGCATCCAGCTCGGCCGCATGGAGACCCACAAGGATCTGCTGATGGCGCCCGGCCAACGTGCCGACGTGCTGGTTCACGCTGGCGCGCCCGGTACCTACGAGCTCAAGGCGATCGAGAACGACCAGGGTTACCCTTCACCGACCGGCCCCATCGCCCGCATCGTCGTGGCCGGCGATCCGATGCCGATGAAACTCCCCGCGGCGCTGCCCAGGAGCCCATTCGAGGACGTGCGCGACGCCGAGGTCACCAACCGGCGCACGCTGGTCTTCTCGGCCAAGAGCCCCGAAGCGGAGGCGGCCGGACACTGGCAGGAGTTCGGCTTCTTCATCGACGGCAGAAAGTTCGATCCCGGCCGTATCGACCAGCGCGTGAAGCTCGGCGCCGTCGAGGAGTGGACGATCCGGAACACCCACATGCACGATCACGTGTTCCACATACACACCAACCCCTTCCAGGTGACGCAGGTCAATGGCCAGCCATTCCCGAGCAAGGTCTGGCGCGATACCGTCGTCGTGCCTCGCTTCGGCAGCGTCGTGTTCCGCTCGCGGTTCCTCGACTACACCGGCATCTACATGCTGCACTGTCACATGATGAACCACGAAGAGATGGGCATGATGCAAACGGTCGAAGTCTACAAACCCTGATCGTCCGCCATGAACCTCAACACCATCGTCGACGTGAAGCGGCCGCGCTCGCCGGACGAGATCGGGCGGTGGCGACCGAACTATGCCTGGCTGGCGGGCGGCACCTGGCTCTACTCCGAACCGCAGGTCGCCACCGACACGCTGATCGACCTCGATTCGCTCGGCTGGACGCCGCTCGTCGCGACACCGGCCGGCCTGGAGATCGCAGCGACCTGCCGCGTCGCCGACCTTCACTCCTTCAAGGGACCGGACGAATGGCGGGCCGTGCCCCTATTCCGCGACTGCGTCAACGCGTTCCTGATGTCGTTCAAGATCTGGAACGCAGCCACCGTCGGCGGCAACATCGTCATGTCGCTGCCGGCCGGCGCCATGATCTCCCTCACCGCCGCACTGGAAGGCGTCTGCACCCTGTGGCCGCGCGACGGACAACCGCGCGCTGTTCCGGTCGTCGACTTTGTGGTCGGCAATCATCGGAACGTGCTCCGGCCGGGCGAACTGTTGCGCTCCGTTCACCTGCCGGCCGCGGCACTCAGGAAGCGCTACGCCATGCGGCAGATGTCGCTTACCCGTCTCGGGCGTTCGGCAGCACTGATCATCGGCACGGCCGGAGACGATGGCGAGGACTTCCTGCTGACCCTCTCGGCCTCGACGCCCCGCCCCTTGCACCTGCGGTTCAAGAAGACGCCGACCACGGCTGAGCTACGCCGGGCAATCGACGAACGTTTGCCTGCTGGTGCCTACTTCCAGGATGTCCACGGTTCGGCCGCCTACAAGCGGCACCTCACCTATTACTTCGCCGAGCAGATTCGCGCTGAACTCGCATGAGCAAGTTCGAGGTCAACGGCCATCTCTATTCGGCCGAGCCGCAGCCCGGCCAGTGCCTGCGCACATTCCTGCGCGATCTGGAAGTCTTCGGCGTCAAGAAGGGTTGCGATGCGGGCGATTGCGGTGCCTGCACGGTATGGATCGACGGCAAGCCGTTCCATTCCTGCCTGGTTCCCGCCTTCCGAGGCGAAGGCCGCAAGATCACAACCATCGAAGGCCTCGCCAAGGACGGCAAGCTGCATCCCCTGCAACAGGCCTTCCACGATGCCCAGGCCTTCCAGTGCGGCTACTGCGCCGCCGGCATGATCATGACCGCGGCCTCGGCTGCCTTCGACGACGAGCGCAAGGCCGACCTGCCACATGCCCTGAAAGGCAACCTCTGCCGCTGCACCGGCTATCGCTCGATCGAGGATGCGCTGCACGGCAAGAGCAACATCGAAGAGGATGTTGCCGGCAAGGCCTGCGGCGCCAGCCTGCCCAATCCTTTCACCGACGCCATCCTGACGGGCAAGGCGCGCTACACGATGGATGTCGCGATCGAGGGCCTGCTGCACCTCAAGGTGCTGCGCTCGCCGCATGCCCATGCCCGCATCCGGCGCATCGACCAGACCAAAGCCAGGGCGGTTCCAGGCGTGGTCGCGGTCTACACCTGGGAAGACCTGCCGCGCCGGCTCTACAGTTCGGCCCTGCATGAGGACCACCTCGTCGACCCCGACGACACCTACATGCTGGACAACGTCGCGCGCTTTGCCGGCCAGCGCATTGCGGCCGTCGTGGCGGAAAGCGAGGGCGCCGCCGAGGCTGGCTGTCGCGCGCTCGACGTCGAGTATGAAATCCTGCCGGCGGTGTTCGATCCGGTCCAGGCCATGGAGCCTGGTGCGCCGCTGCTGCACGACAAGGACGAGGTCGTCGCCCGGAACGGCAACATCTTCTGCACCCTCGAGGGCGAGATCGGCGACGTGGCGAAGGGCTTCAACGAGGCCGACGTCGTACATGAGATGACGTACTCCACCTCCCGCGTCCAGCATGCCCATCTCGAAACCCACGGCTCGATCGCCTGGAAGGGCGACGACCAGCGTTGGCACGTGCGTACCAGTTCGCAGGCGCCATTCGCGACCCGGACGAAGCTCGCCTATCTGATGGGTATCCCTGCCCGCGATCTGCACGTCTTCACCGAGCGCGTCGGCGGCGGCTTCGGCGGCAAGCAGGAGATGGTCTCCGAGGATCTCGTCCTGTTCGCCGCCATGAGGCTCGGCCGTCCCGTGAAATGGGAGTGGACCCGCGAAGAGGAGTTCATCGGCGCCACCACGCGGCACCAGATGACGACCAGGATCAGGATCGGCGCCCGAAAGGACGGCGCGCTGACCGCGCTCGACGTGCAGGTCGTTTCCAACACCGGCGCATATGGCGGTCATGGCAGCGAGACGCTGGCGGCGGCGATGGGGAGCCCGCTGGCTGCCTATCGCTGCGACAACAAGAAGGGCGTGGGCCACGCGGTCTACACCAACATGGTGCCGGCCGGCGGCTTTCGCGGCTATGGCGCCTCGCAGACGACTTTCGCGATCGAATGCGCGATCGACGAGCTGGCACGCCTGCTCGGCATCGATCCTTTCGTGATGCGGCGCAAGAATGTTGTGAAGCCGGGCGACAACGTCGAATCGATCTGGAAGGAACCCAGCGACGCGAGCTTCGGCAGCCACGGCATCGACGAATGCCTCGACATCGTCGAGCGCGAGCTCAAGAAGGGCAACGGCGTGGCCAGGCCGGACGGCGACGAATGGGCCGAAGGCCAGGGCATCGCGCTGGCAATGCTGGAATGCGGTCCGCCGACCGAGCATCGCTCCGGGGCTGTGATGAAGCTTCTTGCCGACGGCACTTATCATCTCGCGGTCGGCTCCTCGGAAATGGGCAATGGCATCACGACCGCCCACAAGCAGATCGCCGCGTCGATTCTCGGCGTGCGAGCCGGGGACATCGACATCATCAACGCCGACACCGACCGCACGCCCTACGACACCGGCACCTTCGCCAGCACCGGCACCGTGGTGGCGGGCAAGGGCGTTCAAGCCGCCGCCGAGGCGATGCGCGAAGACATCCTCGACTTCGCCAGCCGCCACACCGGCGCCGAGCGCGACAAGTGCGGTCTCGACAGCGACGCGGTCGTCTGCGGCAACAAGCGGATCGCGCTCAGCGAGCTCTTTGCCACCGGCGCAAAGGTTGGCCATCGCTTCGAGGTCAGCCGCAAGGCCTACCTGTCGCCGCGCACGATTGCCTTTAACGTCCATGGCGTGCGGCTCGCGGTGCATTGCGTGACGGGCGAGATCAGGGTCCTGCACAGTGTGCATGCCGCCGACATCGGCGTTCCCATCAATCCGATGCAGTGTCGTGGTCAGCTCGACGGCGCCATCGCCATGGGCTTCGGCTGGGCGTTGACGGAGAACATGGTCCACGACGAGGGCCGCATGGTGAACCCGCAACTGCGCAACTACCGCATCCCGGCCTTCGCCGACACGCCGCGCACCGACGTCTTCTTTGCCGACACGCACGACTCGATCGGGCCGCTGGGCGCCAAGTCCCAGGGCGAGTGCGGCATCAATCCGGTCGCCCCGGCCGTCTCCAACGCACTGGCCGCCGCGACGGGCGCGCGCTTCGCCCACCTGCCCTTCACACCGGACCGTCTGTTCGAGAAGCTCACGGCCAAGTCATGAGCAGTTCCGCACGCAGCGTCAGCATCGTGACGCAGACCTGCGTGCGGCCCGAACGCGCCGAGGATTTCGCCCGCTGGCAGGGCGAAACCAGCAAGATCGTGCAAGGCTTCCCGGGCTTCATCGAGCAGCGGTTGATGCCGCCCAGTCCGCCGCTGCAGGTCGACTGGGTGATCCTGCAGCGCTTCGCGAGCCTCGACGACGCCAGGCGCTGGCTGGCATCGCCCGAGCGTCAGACCCGGCTCGAAGGCGCGGCGCCCATGCTGGTGGGCCGTGACGACGTCCATATCGTGCCCGACGAAGCGGGTGGCGTGAAACCGGCACCCGTCTCCGCCATCGTCTCCACCCGGGTGCGGCCCGGCCGGGAAGCCGAGTACCGGGCCTGGGAACGCAAGATCGCCGCCGCGCAGTCGGCCGCGCGCGGCCTGCAGGGCTACCGCTTCGAGCCACCCGTCCCCGGCGTTCAGGAGGATTTCGTCGCCGTCCTGCGCTTCGACACGGAGGCCAACCTTCAGGCGTGGCTTGGTTCGCCGCAGCGACAGAAGCTGCTTGAGGAAGCCGCGCCGCTCACCGAGGAGTTCCACGCCCGCATTGCCAGCTCGGGCTTCGAACAATGGTTCAGGGACGTCAGCGGTGCGAACGGCCCCCTGCCGGTATGGAAGATGGACATGCTGGTCCTGCTGATGCTCTTCCCCATCGTCTTCCTGTTCGGCCACTTCGTCGGCACGCCGCTGTTCAACGAGAGGCTCGGCCTGCCGTTCGCTGTCTCGCTGTTCCTCGGCAATGTCGTGAGTGTCGGCCTGACGGGATTCCTGGTGCCTTGGGTCGCCGGGCGGTTCGGCTGGTGGCTGCGACCCGCCGCCGGCAGGGAAGTGCGGATCGGCGCCAGTGGCGCCGCCATCATTGCAGCCCTCTACGCCGTCATGGTCCTCGTGTTCTGGCGCCTGTTCTGATCAAGGTCAGCCACGGCTACCACGACATCCGGAACCCGGCGGTGATCGAGTGGCTGTCGCTGCCGGTACCGACCTCGCCGTCGTAGCGAAGATAGAGCGAGGTCCTGTCGGCGATCGCGGTGTTGGCACCGAAGCCCAGCACGGCGCTGTCCCGCTGCGGCGCCGCGCCGAACACCGTGAAGCTCGCGCCGGGCGCCCCGGTGAACGAGGCCAGTACAGGTCGCGACGTGTCGGCATATTCGTGCACCCAGCCCAGCCGGAGCTGCAGCGCGAGCTTGTCGCGCCAGCCGACATCGGCTGCTCCCGCCAGCTCGGCGCCGAGCGTGCTGCGCATCGACTTGGTCGTCTGCTGCGCCACGTTGAGGTTGAGCGAGCCGGCACCGGTCTCGGTAAAGGAGGCCTGGGTCACCGTCGAGGTCTGGAACCGTGCGAACGGCGTCAACGTGGCCGCCGCCGGCGCATAGATCCCGAGCTGATAGCCAGCCTCGACCTGGGCCAGGAACTGGTCGGCACCGGTCCGCCCCATCGCCGTGCGCGGCTGCAGACCGGGAATGACGATCTGGCGGGCCATCTGGTTGTCGTTGAAGCCGTAGCCCGCGAGCGCATCGAGATAGAAGGCCGACGAGGAGAAGGAAGCGTAGACGGTCGCCTGATAACCGTCGGTGGTGCCGCGGCCGGAGAAGCCGTTCAGCCACTGCGAGCCGCTCGCGTAGCCGAGCCCCAGGCCGATCATGAGTCCCGGATCGATCCGATAGTCGAAGCCGGTCGCGAAGCCGCCGGCGCTGTAGGTCAGCGTCGCGGAATTGCCGTTGCCCAGGACACTACCGGTGCCGCCCAGCGCGCTGCCCCACAGGGTCCACGGGCTCGGGCCAGTGACGTCGCAGGCACCGTCGAGGCTTGCGTCGCAAGCCGCCGCCAAGGCCACGCGACTGCCGGCCCCGCTGCCGCGGCGGGCGGATGCCATCTGCTGGCCGACGACGTTCATGAACAGGAGGCTGCTGCCGATGTTGGCGGTTCCGAAGCCGGAGTAATTCTGGCCACTGATCGCGTCCATCGCCGCCTGCCCCTGCGCCAGGGTGAGCGTGGACATCGTGCCGATCACCGTGGCGAAGTCGCCGCTCGAGGACGCAACGCTCTGGTCGAGCGCGCCGCCGACGGCCATCTGGTTGGCGGTCTGCGCTCCGCGCGCGAAGCCGCCGGGCCTCAGAGTGAGGTAGACGTTGTTGGCGTCGTAACCGAGCGACGCCTGCAGAAAGGGAAAGTTGCTGGTGACGCTGGTGTAGGTACCCGTCACGCCGCCGGTGGCATTGAGGATGGTGTAGGTCGTGCTCGGCGCATAGACTCCGGCGGCCGCCACGACCTGCACCGTGCCGCCGTTGATCGTGGCAGTGCCCGGCGCGCCGACCACGTTGATGCGGTCGCCCTGCACGGAAGCGTTGACCTCGACCTCGTAGGTGCTGCCGGCAGCCTGCGTGAACGACCCGCTCACCGTGAGCGTGCCGATCGAGTTGCCGGGCACGACGGTCCCCAGGCTGAGGTTCGTCACGGTGCCGAAGATCGTGCCGCTGCCGCCGAGATTTCCGCCGGCCTCCACCATGACGTTGCCGGCGAGGCTGCCATTGACGGCCAGACGGCCGGCCGAGACCGTCGTAAGGCCGGTGTAGGTGTTGACGCCCGTCAGCGTCAGTGTGCCGCTTCCGGTCTTGGTCATCGATCCTGTACCCGAGATCACGCCGGAGTAGGTCGTGCTGTTCGGCAGGTCGAAGGTGAGCGCGCCGTTGTTGACGATGTTGCCGGTCGCGGTGGCGCTCGTGCTGCCGTCGCCGATCTGAAGCTGGCCGGCCGCAATCGTCGTCGTGCCGGTGTAGCCGCTGAGCCCTCCCGCCAGGATCGTCTTGCCCGTGCCGGCCTGGGTCAGCGAGCCGCTGCCCGAGATCACACCGTTGACGGTCAGCGTGTCCGACCGATTGAACGCCAACGTGCCGTTGTTGACGACGTTGCCGGTGCCCAGCGTGCCCGACGTGCCGCCCGCGCCCACGTTCAGGGTGCCGGCGGAAATCGTCGTGGTACCGCTGTAGCTGTTGTTGCCCGTCAACGTCAGCGCATTCGCCTGAAGCTTGGTCAGGTTGCCGGTGCCGGAAATGTCGTTGGCGATCGTGATGGCATTCGAGCGATTGACCTGCAGCGTGCCGTTGTTGATCACGGCGCCGCTGCCCAGCGTGCCGGTCGCCGTGTTGTTGCCGACGCTCAGCGTCCCGCCGGAGATCGTCGTCGTGCCCGAATAGGTGTTCGCCGCCGTCAGCACCGTCGTGCTGGCGCCACCAACCGTGAGGTTCTGCGCGGCGCCGCCGATCACACCGGTCAGAGTGAGCGTGCCGGCATCGGAGGTGATGGCAGCCCCGCCACCGGTCAGGGTGATGTTGCCGGCGTAACTGTTGTTGCCGGAGATATTGCGTAGTGCGCCGCCGTTCGAGACGCCGGAACCGCTGAGAGATAGAGCTTCGGCGCCGACAGCGATGCCGCCCTGCATCTCGAGCGCCGCGCCGCTTGCCACGGTCACACCGCCCGCCGTGGTGCCCAGCGCCGTATTGTTCCGGACGTTGAGCGCGCCCGCCGATATCGTCGTCGCTCCGGTGTAGGTGTTGGCCCCGGTCAGGATCGCCGTGCCCATGCCGTCCTTGTTGAAGGTCCCCGACGTCGTGCCGACGACGCCGTTGAGCGTGACGTTGCCGGCGCCGCCGACGGTAAGATTCTGGGCTGCGCCGCCGATCGCGCCGCTTAACGTCAGCGTGCCCGCGTCCGAGTTGATGCGTGTCGCGCCGGCCAGGGTAATGGCACCACCGTAGGTGTTGGCGCCCGAAACGTTGCGCAGAGCGCCGCCGGCCGCCATTCCCGTGCCGTTCAGCGACAGCGTCTCGGCGCCCACCGCGATGTTGTTCTGTAGCTCGAGCGCCGCGCCGCTGGAGACCGTCGTGCCGGCCGCCGTGGTGCCGAGCGCCGTGTTGTTCTGGATGTTCAACGCGCCCGACGTGATGGTCGTGGCGCCGGTAAAGGTGTTGGCCCCCGTCAGCGTCGTCGTGCCGGCACCGAACTGGCTCACCGTCCCGGTGCCGGAGATGACGCCCGCAATCGCAAGGTCATCGGAGCGGTTGAAGCGCAGCGTGCCGCCCGTCGTCACGACGCCGCCCGTCCCCAGGCTACCCGTCGTGCCGCCCGCGCCGATCTGCAGGATGCCCTCGGTGATCGTCGTAGTGCCACTGTAACTGTTCGTGCCGGTCAGGGTCAGCGTCGTGCTGGTGCCTGCGGCCGTCTTGGTCAGCGCGCCGGTACCCGAGATGTTGTTGGCGACGGTGATGCTGTCCGAACGGTTGAAGGCCAGCGTCCCGTTGTTGACCACGTCGCCGGTCCCGAGCGTTCCCGCCGCGGCCGCTGCTCCGATCTGCAGGATGCCTGCCGAGATCGTCGTCGTACCGCTGTAGGTGTTGGCGCCGGTCAGCGTCGTCGTTCCGGCGCCGATCTGGCTCACCGCGCCCGTTCCCGAGATTGCATTGCCAACCGTCATCGCATTGGAGCGATTGAAGGCAAGGGCAGCGTTGTTGGTGACCGCCCCCGTGCCGAGTTGACCGACAGTGCCACCAGTCCCGACCTGCAGGATACCGCCCGAGATCGTCGTGACGCCGCTGTAGGTGTTGGCCCCCGTCAGGATGGTGGTTCCGCTGCCGATCTGGCTCAAGGTGCCGGTGCCCGATATCACGTTCGCCACCGTGATCGAATTCGAGCGGTTGAATCCCATCGCGGCGTTGTTGACGACCGCCCCCGTGCCGAGCGTGCCGTTGGTGGCGCCGTCGCCCACCCGCAGCAGGCCGGCCGAGATCGTGGTGGTGCCGCTGTAGGTGTTGGCGCCCGTCAGGATCGTCAGGCCGCTGCCGAGCTTGGTGACCGTACCGGCGCCTGAGATCGCGTTCGCGACGGTCATCGTGTCCGACCGGTTGAACGACAGAGCGGCATTGTTGACGACGTTGCCCGTACCGAGCGCGCCCGACGTTCCGCCGGCGCCGACCTGCAGTGTGCCGGCCGAGATCGTCGTCGTACCGCTGTAGCTGTTCGCACCGCTGAGGATCGCCGTCCCTGTCGCGAGTTTCGTGACCGCGCCGGAACCGGAGATGTCGTTGGTGACCGTGACTGTTCCGGTCCGGTTGATCTGCAGCGTGGCATCGTTGACGACGGCGCCGGTGCCCAGCGCGCCGGTCGCGCCGCCGGCGCCGATGCTGAGAATGCCTGCGGAGATCGTCGTCGTGCCGCTGTAGGTGGATGCGCCCGTCAGGCTGGTTGTGCCAGTGCCCATCTGGTTGACGGCGCCGGTCCCCGAGATCGCGCCCGCCACCGTCAATGCGCCGGTCCGATTGAAGGTAAGCGTAGCGTTGTTGGTGACCAAGCCGCTGCCGAGCTGGCCGGTCGCACCACCCGCGCCGACTTGCAGGACGCCGGCCGAGATCGTCGTCGCCCCACTGTAGGTGTTCGCGGCCGTCAGCGTCGTCGTTCCGGCGCCGACCTGGGCCAGCGTGCCGGTTCCCGAAACTACGTTTGCCACGGTGATCGTATCGGAGCGGTTGAAGGCCAGCGTGGCATTGTTGGCGACGGCTCCGGTGCCGAGCGTGCCGGCCGTGCCGCCGTCACCGATCTGCAGGGTGCCGGCCGAGATGGTCGTCGTGCCGCTGTAGGTATTGGAGCCGGTCAGACTGGTCGTGCCCGCTCCGAGCTTGGTCACGGCACCCGAGCCCGTGATCGCGCTTTCGACCGTGAGGGCGTTTGAACGGTTGAACGCAAGGACACCGCCCGTGGTGACGACGCCGCCGCTGCCCAGCGTGCCCGTCGTGCCGCCGGCGCCGATCTGCAACGTGCCTTCGGTGATTGTCGTGATGCCCGAATAGCTGTTCGTGCCGGTGAGGGTGAGCGTCGTGTTCGTTCCGGCGTTCGTCTTGGTGAGCGCACCCGTGCCCGAGATGTTGTTGGCGACGGTGATGTTGTTGGAGCGGTTGAATACGAGCGTCGCGTTGTTCACGACGTCGCCGGAGCCCAACGTGCCCACGGTTCCGGCCGCTCCGACCTGCAGCGTGCCTGCCGAGATCGTGGTGGTGCCGCTGTAGCTGTTGGCGCCGGTCAGGGTCGTCGTCCCCGAGCCTACCTGGTTGACCGCACCGGTGCCCGAGATGGCGCTGGCCACGGTAAGCGCGCCGGTACGGTTGAACTGAAGCGTGGCGTTGTTCGTAGTGGCGCCGGTACCCAGCGCACCGGTCGCGCCTCCCGCGCCGACGCTCAGCGTGCCGGCCGTGATCGTCGTCGTCCCCGAATAGGTATTGGCGCCGGTCAGGCTCGTCGTGCCGCCGCCGACCTGGCTCACCGCACCGGTGCCCGAGATCACATTGGCCACGGTCATCGCATCGGAGCGGTTGAAGGCCAGCGTGCCGCCAGTGGTGACCACGCCTCCGGTTCCCAACGTGCCGGATGTGCCTCCACTGCCGATCTGCAGCGTGCCCTCGGTGATAGTTGTCGTGCCGCTGTAGCTGTTGGCTCCGGTCAGGGTCAGAGTGGTGTTGGCGCCAGCATTCGACTTGGTGAGGGCGCCCGTGCCCGAAATGTTGTTGGCGACGGTATTGGCGGCATCCGATCGGTCGATCAGCAGCGTGCCGTTGTTGACCACGGCGCCGGTGCCCAGCGTGCCCGTCGTGCCGCCACCGCCGACATTCAGCGTGCCGGCCGAGATCGTCGTCGTGCCCGAATAGGTGTTTGTGCCCGTCAGGGTCGCGACGTTCGTCTGGAGCTTGGTCAGCGCACCCGTGCCCGAGATGTCGTTGGCAATGGTGACGACATTCGAGCGGCTGATCTGCAGCGTGCCATTGTTGACCACCGCGCCGCTGCCCAGCGTGCCGGTCGCCGTGTTGTTGCCGACGCTCAGCGTCCCTCCCGAGATCGTCGTCGTGCCCGAGTAGGTGTTCACCGCCGTCAGATTGACCGTCCCCGCACCCTCCTTGGTGAGTGAGCCGGTGGTGGTCGCAATCATGCCGCCCAAGGTGATATTGCCGGCACCGCCGACCGTCAGATCCTGCGTCGCCCCGCCGATCTGACCGTTCAAGGTCAGCGCCCCGGCGTCGGAAGCGATGCGGGTCGGCCCGCTCAGGGTAATGGCCCCACCAAACGTATTGGTGCCGGAGACGTTGCGCAGCGCGCCGCCGTTGGAGACGCCGCTGCCGCTCAGGGTCAGGGCTTCAGCGCCGACCGAGATATTGTTCTGCAGCTCGAGCGCCGCGCCGCTTGCCACCACCGTGACCCCGCCGGCCGGTGTGCCGAGCGCGCTGCTGTTGCGGATGTTCAGCACACCCTCCGAGATCGTCGTCGCACCGGTAAAGGTATTGGCACCTGTCAGCGTGACCGTGCCGGCGCCATCCTTGGTGAAGGTCCCCGACGTCGTGCCGATGACGCCATTGAGCGTGACGTTGCCGGCGCCGCCGACAGTAAGATTCTGGGTCGCACCGCCGACCGCGCCGCTCAGGGTCAGCGTGCCTGCGTCCGAGTTGATACGCGTCGCGCCCGTCAGGGTGATGGCGCCGCCATAGGTGTTGGCCCCGGAGACATTGCGCAGCGCGCCGCCGGCTGCGTTTCCCGTGCCATTCAGTGACAACGCCTCGGCGCCAACCGTGATGTTGTTCTGGAGCTCCAGAGCCGCACCGTTCGACACCGTCACGCCGCCCGCCGTCGTTCCCAGCGCCGCGTTGCTCCGGATGTTCAGCGCGCCCGACGTGATCGTCGTCGCCCCCGTGTAGGTGTTGGTTCCTGTCAGCGTCGTCGTGCCGGCACCGAACTGATTCACAGCACCTGTGCCCGAAATCACGTTCCCCACTGTCACCGCGTCGGAGCGGTTGAACCGCAGGGTACCGCCCGTCGTCACGACGCCGCCCGTCCCCAAGCTACCCGTCGTACCGCCCGCGCCGACCTGCAGGATACCCTCGGTGATCGTCGTCGTGCCGCTGTAGCTGTTCGTCCCGGTCAGGGTCAGAGTCGTGTTCGTTCCGGCAGTCGTCTTGGTGAGTGCGCCGGTGCCCGAGATGTCGTTGGCGACGGTGATGCTGTCGCTGCGATTGAAGGCGAGTGTCGCATTGTTCACGATATTGCCGGTGCCCAGCGTGCCCGTCGTCCCCGCCGCCCCGACCTGCAGCGTGCCCGCCGAGATCGTCGTCGTGCCACTGTAGGTGTTCGCCCCCGTCAGCGTCGTCGTTCCGGCGCCGATCTGACTCACCGCGCCCGTCCCCGAGATTGCGTTGCCAACGGTCATCGCGTTGGAGCGGTTGAAAACCAGGCTGCCGTTGTCGCTAACCGCCCCTGTCCCAAGCTGACCCGTCGTGCCGCCGCTACCCAGCCGCAGGACGCCGCCGGCATTGACCGTGGTCGTCCCGCTATAGGTGTTGGTGCCGGTGAAGGTGACGTCCGAGCCGGCGATCACTGTCGAGCCGGCCCCCGACACGACGGGCGCGACGGTCATCGCGGTGCTGCCCGCGGCCGTCAGCACAGATCCCGACCCCAGCGCCAACGTGCCGCCACCCAACAATGACGCATCCGTCAGATTGTAGGCCGACTGAACGTTCAGAGTGCGGGTGGCATTGATGGTCAGCGAACCGGCGGTCATGTCGACCGTGCCGATGGTGAACGTGCCGCCGACTATGGGTTGGTTGGCGCCGGCGGCATTGAAAGTCGCCGTCTGACCGGCGCCGGGCGTGACGCCGGTGCTCCAGTTGGCGCCGGTCCCATAGTCGGTGCCCGTGTACAGCCATGTCTGCGCGCGCGCCGGCTCAGCGCCCCAGGGGAGAACGCTGAATACGGCAACAACACCGGCTGCCCGACGTCTCCGACTGCTGCGGACCGCCCTGCTGAATGCACTTTTTTTCTTTTAAGAGTTGCAGAATCGCATAGTACAGCATGGCGGCAATTTTTCCTAGCAACTGCGATATTGCGAACGGGTATCACTCAGCCTTGGGGCGGACACATATTTTCTCTTAAAAACAATTAGTTAGAATTTACTTTTCATGTGGTGCCACAGTCAGGGGAACCGAAGCATGGCTATTCTGTCACCTCTCCTGGCCCTTACCTGCGGTAGAAGAACCGCCCTTGGCCTTTGTGCTGGCGCCCTCTCCGGCTCCGCGCTGGCGCAGCCATCGTCGCCCGAAGCGTTTCTCGCGGCGATCTACAGGCCCTATCTCGCCAAGGACTTCCCCGGGCAGCCTTACGGCGAGGCGAACCGCTTCTTCGTCCCGGCCCTCGCCCGCGCCATGACCACCGACAACGCGGCAGCCGCGCGTCGCGGCGAAGTTCCGCGGCTAAACGGCGACCCGTTTGTCGATGCCCAGGAATGGCAGATCACGAATCTCGCCATCAGCGTCGCCGTCAGCGGCACGACGGCGACCGGCACCGTCAGCTTCGCCAATCTGGGGCAGGCGAAGAAGCTGCTGATCGATCTCGAACAGACGCCCGCCGGCTGGCGCATCGCCGACATCCGCGGACCGAACGGTTCGCTCAGCGCCCTCTACAGGAAACCCTGAAGGCCGACTGCGTTCAGTGCCGCCAGCCGGAATCGGCCTTGTCGAGCTTGCGGATCAGGGCGGCGAATTCGAGGTCGCCGATGCCGACGGCCGATTCCATTTCCGAGAAGCGATCCATGTCGGCGCCGGACTTGGCGGCGAGGTTGTCGCCCATGACGTTGAGCGTCCCCGCCGCCGCCGCGTCGAGCTGGATCTGGCAGGCGCGTTCGAGGCGATAGAGCCGCAGGAACGCCTCCGGCACCGAGCGGCCCGTCGTCAGCAGCCCGTGATTGCGCAGCAGCATTGCCTGGTTGTCGCCGAGGTTCTTCAGAAGCCGGCCGCGCTCATCGAGGTCGAGGCTCGGCCCTTCGTAGTCATGATACGAGAGCTTGCCGTGGAAGGCGGTCGCCACCATCGAGACCGGCAGCAGCCCATCCTTCAGGGCGCAGACCGCCATGCCGGCCCGCGTGTGGGTGTGCATGACGACCTTGTGCCTTTCGGCGTGCGCCATATGGACCGCCGAATGGATGACAAAGCCCGCGTAGTTCACCGGATGCTTGCTCGGCTCCACGATGTTGCCGTCGAGGTCGATCTTCACCAGGTTCGAGGCCGTCACCTCGTCGTAGTTGAGCCCGTAGGGATTGATCAGGAAATGCGGCGCCGCGCCGGGCACGCGCGCGGTGAGATGGCCGTAAATCAGCTCGGTCCACCCGAAATGATCCACCAGGCGATAGGCCGCCGCGAGCTGGCGGCGCAGCACCCATTCGCCGTCGGCGGGAGGAAGCGAGTACACGTCGATGCCGGTGAGCGGCAGGTCGGAAGCGATCGGCATGTCCATGGCGGGCCCTCCGGGAGCTGGCGCAAAGCTTAGGCCTGCGCGCTATGCTCCGGCAACGACGGAGGAAACGACAAGTGCCGGAAAAACAGCGTCTCGACACCACGCGGCTGCAGAAGATCGCCCAGGCCTACTGGGAGAGCGCCGCTCTGATGGCGGCGGTCGAACTCGAGATCTTCACCGCCATCGCCCACGGCCACGACACCATCGCCACGGTCTCCACGGCCACCGGCATTTCACCACGCAATGCCGAACGCCTGCTGACCGTGCTCGTGGCGATGACCCTTCTCAGTCGCGACGGCGAACGCTTCGCCAACGCGCCCGACGTGCAGCGCTTCCTGGTGAAGGACGGCGAGCGCTACGCCGGACCATGGATCCTGTTCACCAAGCCGCGCTGGGAGGCCTTCGGCAAGCTCTCTGAGCGCCTGCGCGACCGCGAGGAGAAGCGGCTCGGGGCCTACGTGGACTTTTCGGTCGAGGATGCACGGCGTTACCACGCCGCCACCTACTCGATCGGCATGGGGGCCGCCCGCCTGTTCAGCCGCAGCGTCGACCTCGCCGGCCGCAAGCTCCTGCTCGATCTCGGCGGCGGCTCGGGCGCCTACTCCATCGTGGCGACGAAGGCCTTCCCGGGCCTCAAGGCCATCGTGCTCGATCTGCCGCCGGTGACGGTGGTGGCCGACGAGTACATCGCGGCCAACGGCGCCGCGGATCGCGTCAGCACCCTGCCCGGCGACTTCACGCAGACACCCTTCCCCAAGAACGTCGACGTCGTGGTGATGGCCAGCAACCTGCCGCAGTACGAGCCCGACCTGATCCGTCTGGTCGTCGGCAAGGCCTTCGCCGCGCTCGTACCCGGTGGCGAGATGCACCTGATCGGCGAGACCCTGCATGACGACCGGCGCGGCCCTCTGTCCGCCGCGCTGTGGGGGTTGAACGAGGCGGTTCAGGGCAGCACCGGCCTCGCCCACACCGAAGCGGAGGTCCGCGGGTATCTTCAGGGTGCAGGCTTCATCGACGTTGCCGTGCATCCCTTCGTGCCGGGCGTTCTGTCGCGTGTCGCGGGCCGCAAGCCGGGCTGACGAGGCGGGGGTTGCACGGCCGGGGGCATTCGACTATCAGTCGCCCTCCGGCCTCCGCTCCCTTCGTCTAGAGGCCTAGGACGTGGCCCTCTCAAGGCTAAAACACGGGTTCGAATCCCGTAGGGAGCGCCAACGGCTGTAACGCCCTTGGTATTTGCCAGCACCCCCACCACCCCTTCCGCCAGACCGGGCGGCACCGCAGCCGACCTCATCCTGCTCACGGTCGGCGGCAGCGCGCTGCTGATCGCCCTCATCCTGTGGTTCGACAACGCCCAGGGCGGCCTCACCGGCAACGGCGTGTTCAAGAGCCTCGAACTCAAGCCCTGGGTCGTCGATCCCGCGCACGCACCGCTCTATCCAGCCAACTACCTCTTCTATCCGGTCTACGGCGCGCTCTGCCGCCTGCTCGACCTGCTGGGTGTGTTCGCGGGCGACCCGCGGCGGCAGATCACGATCCTCAACGCCATCAGCGCGAGCTTCTGCCTCGGCGCGGTCTATCTGCTCGCACGCGCCGTGACCGGCGACCGGATCGTGGCCCTGCTCGCGGCTGCGTTCCACATTGCCACCAGCCACGTGATGTTCCTCGCCATCGTCAACGAGGACATCATGCCGAGCTACACGCTGATGGTCGCCGCGATGGCGCTCGGTGCCGTCTGGTTCGCCCAGCCGACAGCGGCGCGCATCGTCGCGGTGTCGGTCCTGTTCTCGATCGCCTGGCTGTTCGAGTGGCGGCTGATGTTCCCCACCCTGCCCGCGATGCTCGCGGCGCTCTGGCTTTGCGAACGGCAGTGGCCGCGACGGCTGGCGTGGATCGCGTTGTTCCTCGCCGCCATGCTGGCGACGGCAACCGCGGCGGCGCTGTTCTGGCAGGGCCATGACAAGGCCGTCGGACCGCTCGACCTGATCTGGACCGGCAAGGCCGTGCGCTCGGTCTGGGCGGGCTTCACCTGGCCAAAGGTCGGCTACCTGTGGGACGGCATCGTGGCCTACCTCCTGGGAACGGGCGTCGCAACCTTCCCGGCCATTCCGGGCTGGGACATCTGGCGCTTCGCCACGACCTTCTGGCTGATCGGTCTCGCCTGGGTTGCCGGCACGATGCTGTGGCGGGCCCGCGACGACAATCGCGCCCGCGCCCTTGCCGCGATCTTCGGCGTGACCTTCGTGGCGGGCGAGGTGTTCAACCTCTATTCCCAGCCGCAGGACCCGCAGATGCAGGTCAACGTCATGGCCTGGGTGACGGTCGCCTGGATGCTGGCGCTGGTCGCGGTGCGCCGTCGCTGGCCGATGCGCGGCCTCGCCGTCATGGCCGGCATCACCGTCGCGCTGTTCGCCTACAACGTCTGGAGCATCGCGCCGTTGCGCGGCCTCGACAGCAAGTGGCGGCAGGCGGTGGAGCGTCTGGAACAGCGCGGCGATCCCTCCCGCACCGTCTTCCTCCTGCACGATTTCGACTGGACCATGGTCTACGCCTCGCTGCACTGGGGTGCGGCGGAGCCTGGCACGGCGACACTCGGCCCCGCGCCGCAGGCGATGCCCAGGTTCAAGTGGATCGGTTTCACGGGCCAGGTGCTGCGCCATCCCGACTGGAGCACCGAGCGCCATGTCGAGGACCTGCGCCGCCAGATCGATCGGGCGCTCGGCCTCGGCTACGAGGTCCTCGTCGTGCGCCTGTGGGATCTGCCGCAGCAGCAACTCCTGACCGAGACGGGCATGGTGGCCGACGCCACCCGGCTCGGCGCGCTGCAGCGCATGCTGCGCACCGACTATGTCGCGACACCTGTCTACACCGACCCGGTAGCGGGCCAGGTCGTCCGCCTGCGCCCGGCCGGCGCCCGATAGAGACCGGTTTCTGGCACACCTCCTTGTGCCATGCGGTGTACCGCTGCCTGTGCCGCGAATCGGCATCAAGCCCTTGATCCGGCGAGCTAATCCGGATCCGACGTGCTGTGCCGTCGGGCCTGTCCGCTTCGCCGGATGGGTGTTCGGCGTTGGCCCACGAAAAACGCCCGCCGGATCTCTCCGCGGGCGTCTCCCATCATAGAGATTTTCTTAGCACAAACCTGCTGAACCTGCAACTGCTTGCAGTGCCTGCACCCTACATCGTTGCGAGCTGGATACGCCGCTCGTCGAGGCCGACGGAGCGTGCCGTCTCCATGATCGCGGCCCAGGTGTCGTCGGGCAGCGGTACGCCGTTGGCCAGCCGCTCCGCGCGCGTGCGGGCCTCGGGCTCGCCCGGTACCAGGATCTCGCCGCCCGCGTTCGCCGGCTTCGAGCTCTTCACGAAGCCAACATACCTGGCGATGTCCGTCGGAAAGAAACCCGCGGGATCGAACACCTTGGGGTCGACGTAGAACGAGAGCATGCCGTTGGCGAAACGGCCGCGCTTGGGATCGGTGGCGCCGGTGCCCGACAGCGAACCGCCCAGGATCTCGCACATGAAGGCGAGGCCCGAGCCCTTGTGGTCGCCGAAGGCACGGATCGCGCCGGTGCCCTTGGCGTGCTCGCGCGGTCCGGTCGGCGTGTAGTCGCCGTAGAGCAGATGCGGATCGGCGCTGGGCTTGCCGTCGGGCCCGATCAAGGCGCCTTCCGGCACCTTCTTGCCGCCCTGGCTCGCCACCAGCACCTTACCCTCGGCCACGATCGAGGTGGCGAAGTCGAGGACCAGCGGGTCCTCGCCGGCCCGCGGGATGCCGACGCAATAGGGCGCCGTCGAAAAGCGCCGCTCGACGCCGCCGTAGGGCGCCACCAGCACACTGCCCGACGCGTTGACGAAGTGCACCGACACGAGCCCGGCGGCAGCAGCCATCTCGGCCCAGTCGCCGACCCGGCCGACATGGCCCGCGTTGCGCAGGGTGACCGCCGAGAGTCCGCTCTTCAGGCACTTGTCGATGCCGATCCGGACGGCCTGCGGCGTCACCGTCTGGCCAAAGCCGTACTTGCCGTCGACCACGGCAATCACCGGCGTGTCGACCAGGACATCGACCTTCACATCGGCAACGACCGTTCCGTTCTTCTTCTGCGATGCGTAGCGCGGCACGCGCACCACGCCATGGCTGTCGTGCCCGGAGAGATTGGCGCTGACGAGGTAGCGACCGATGCGACCGCCCTCCTCCTTCGAGCAGCCGGCCGCAGCGAAGATATCCGCAACGAAGGCTTCGAGCGCCTTCGCCTTGATCGTCACGGTTCCCATGTCAGGACTTGCCGCGGGCGAGGCTTGCGACGTAGCCGCGGTTCCAGGTCGGGTTGATCATCACCTCGTTGATGACGATGTGCGGCGGCAGGCAGGCGATGTAGCGGATCAGGTCGCCGACATCCTCCGACTGCGCCATGCGCTTGCGCTCGGCGGGCGTGATCGGCACAGGCCGCCGGTCGAGGATCGGCGTCGCCACCTCGCCCGGGCAGACCACGCAGGAGCGGATACCGTTGACGCACTCCTCCATGTTGATCGTGTGGCTCATCGCCACGACGCCGTGCTTGGCGGCCGAGTAGGCCGGGCCGCTCAGCAGGCTGGGCTGCTTGCCCGCGACCGACGAAGTGTGAATCAGCACGCCGCCCTTGTTGCGGCGCATGATCGGCAGCACCGCCGTCGTGCAATAGAAGGCGCTCGACAGGTTGCCGTGCACGACCTCGTCGACCCCCTTGGGCGAGAGCTGCTTCCAGCTCCGCTCCAGGATATTGAGGCCGGCATTGTTCACCAGCACGTCGAGCCGGCCATACTTCTTGTCGATGTCGGCCGCGACCTTGCTCACGGCAGCGGCTTTCATCAGGTCGGCCGGCTTCACAAGGACTTTGCCGCCCGCCTTCCTGATCGCCGCGGCAGTCTCCTCGAGGGGCGCTTTGCGGCGCCCAGTGAGGACCACGATGGCCCCTTCCCGGGCAAGCGCGATCGCCGCCGCCTGGCCGATCCCCGAACCAGCACCGGTCACCCAGGCTACCTTGCCTGCCAACGAACCCATCGAAGTCTCCCTTTACACCAGATCTTGCTGTCGTCCTGAGCGTAGCGAAGGACCTCATCGTCGCTTGCCGACGACACGAGATCCTTCGCTACGCTCAGGATGGCATAGAAGCGGGTCCGGAGGCTCGTGGTCCGCTTGGAATCAGAGCACCTTGCCCGTGCCGTCGTCGATGAGATGCATGTTGCTGAGGTCGGCACGCAACTTCATGGATCGCATGGCGGTCGGGCCGGCTCCCGGATTGACCCGGGCGCAAACCTCGACACCTTCGATGGTGAAGTAGACCAGGGTTTCCATGCCCATCGGCTCCACGACGTCGATCAGCATGTCGAAATCGTGCTGGTTTGCCTCGGCATGCGGCCTTGATTCCATGATGTGCTCCGGCCGCAGCCCCAGCACCAGATTGGCCTTGCCGACATGGTCGCGATAGCGGGCCGTCCGATCGGCCGGCACCGGGAACGATAGCTTGTCGCTGAGCCGCACGCGCAACGCGCCCGCCGCCGCTTCAAGATGACAAGACATGAAATTCATCGCCGGCGAACCGATGAAGCCCGCGACGAAACGCGTTTGCGGGTTGTGATAGAGTTCCTGCGGAGCCCCCACCTGCTCGATGACACCGTGGTTCATCACCACGACACGGTCCGCCAGGGTCATCGCCTCGACCTGATCGTGGGTGACGTAGACGGTCGTGGTCGGGACGAGCTGGTGCACCTTCTTGATCTCGGTGCGCATCTGGACGCGCAACTTCGCATCTAGGTTGCTGAGCGGCTCGTCGAACAGGAACACTTTGGGATTGCGCACGATGGCGCGTCCCATGGCGACGCGCTGCCGCTGGCCGCCGGACAGCGCCTTCGGCTTGCGGTCCAGCAACATCTGGATGTCAAGCATCCTGGCGGCTTCGTCGACGCGCCGCTTGATCTCGTCCTTGGAAAGCTTGCGCAGCTTCAGGCCGAACGCCATGTTCTCGAAGACGTTCATGTGCGGATAGAGAGCATAGTTCTGGAAGACCATGGCGATGTCGCGGTCGCGCGGCGGCACGTCGTTCACCACGTCGCCGCCGATCCAGATCTCGCCCGACGTGATCTCCTCCAGCCCGGCGATCATGCGCAGGGTGGTCGACTTGCCACAGCCGGACGGGCCGACCAGAACAACGAACTCGCGATCCCCGATCTCCAGATCGATGCCCTTGACCGCCTGGACGTCACCCTCGAACGACTTCACGACCTTGCGGATCGAAACCTGCGACATGCCGTCTATCCCTTCGTTGCGCCAGCGGTGAGGCCGGCGACGTAGTAGTCCATCAAGAATGTATAAATGATGATGGGTGGTGCCGCCCCCATGACGCAGGCAGCCATGATCGTACCCCAGGCAAAGACGTCGCCGCGGATCAGTTCGCGCACGATGCCGACCGTCAGCACTGCCTGGTCGGCGCTATACAGGTAGGCCAGCGGATACAGAAAGGCGCCCCAGCCGACCGTAAAAGCGAAGATGGTGGCGGCGATGATGCCCGGCATGGCCACGGGAATGAAAATCTTCCAGAGGATCTGCGGGTAGCTGGCGCCGTCGATCAGCGCGGCCTCGTCAAGCTCCTTCGGGATCGAACTGAAGTAGCCGATCATGATCCAGGTGCAGAACGGCACCGCCAGAGTCGGGAACAAGAGCACCAGAACCCAGGTGTTGTTGATCAGTCCGAGGGAACCGACGACCTGGAACAGAGGAATGAACAGCAGCGACGGCGGCACCAGATAGGTCAGGAACACGCCGGTGGAGATCACCTGGCTGCCCTTGAAGCCCATGCGTGACAGGCTGAAAGCGGCCAGGATGGCGATCGTCATGCTGAGAATCACCTCGAGTCCGGTCACCCACGCCGAGTTCAGGAAATAGCGCTGGAACTGCGGGTTGGTGGCCAGAAAGACGAAGTTGTCGAGCGTCGGACTCTGCGCGATCCACGGGCTGCCCTTCTGCGCCGAGATCTCGGCCGACGACTTCAAGCTCGTCATGATCATGTAGAAGGGCGGCACCAGGAAGATCACCACGAAGACGCCGAGCGCGGCAAAGCTGCCACGCAGCGCCCACCTGCGCTGTCGCTCCAGGCTGCCGACCCTACCCCTGGGAGGAGGCGCGCCTGCACCGGCCGTGACGCTCGTCATGTCGAAATCTCCTTGTTGCGCTTCAACACATCGCGCAGCACGAAGAACGCCAGCGTCGCCAGGATCGGGAACATGAACAGGCTGACCGAGGCGCCTCGGGGGATGTTGCCCGACTCGATGCCGACGTTGAAGGCATAGGTCGCGAACAGATGGGTGCTGTCCTGCGGGCCGCCATTGGTCAGGATGCGCACGATGTCGAAATCGGCAAAGGTCACGATCAGGCTGTAGAGCACCGTGATCAGGATGATGTTGCGCATCATCGGCAGCGTGACGAAGATGAGCTTCTGCCATGCAGTAGCGCCGTCGATGGCGGCGGCCTCGTAGAGCTGCTCGGGTACCGACTTCAGCGCCGCGAGGTACATGATCATGAAGAAGGGCGCGCCGAACCAGACGTTGACCACGATCACCGCAATGCGGGCGCTCCAGGTCGTGCCGAGAAACGGAATGGAGTCGAAGCCGAGCCAGTTGAGCGTCCAGTTGAACGCGGAATAGGACGGATCGAACAGCCACCACCAGGTCAGGGTCGACAGGGACAGCGGGATCACCCACGGGACCAGCAGCAGGCCGCGCCAGATGCGCTGATTCTTGCCGCGGATGTTGTGCATCAGATGGGCCAGAATGAAGCCCAGCAGCGCCTTCATGACAACCGCCGTGATCGCGAACAGGCAGGACTGGAAGACAACGAGCTGGAACGACGGGCGGGTCAGCAGGAAGGCAAAATTGGCGAGCCCGACGAAGTTCTCCATCTTGCGGTCGAGCATGCTGAGGAACACAGCATAGAAGGTCGGATAGACCTTGAGACCGACAATCAGCAGAATGAGTGGAGCGCACAGCAAGAGCGCGGTCGTCGAACGCCGCCGAGCCAACTTCTTCAAGCTCCCCGCCCGAGGACGCGTGGACGGCGTTGCGGTCCCCGAGTCGACTGCCATTGTGCTGCCGTTGGCCAAACGAGCCTCCTCAATCCAGGGGGAGTGGAATACCCGGCTCCGGCCGGGCGCATCGCGACAAGCGGGCGATCCTGCCGGCCTCGGCGCTGTGCCGTGGCCGGCAGGGCCGGTTGCCCGTCAGATGAAGCCCTCGAGCTCGCGATTGCCCCAGGCAATGACCTGGTCGATCGACTCACCCGCCTTCAGCTTGGCCAGCATGGTCGGCGCCGTGCCGCGGTTGTAGATCTGCACCGCGATTTCCGGAGGCGCCGGCATGTGCGCCAGATGTGCGACCGCATTGTGTTGCTTGCGCACCGGGTAGTTGTAGACGGTCCCGACGGGCGGCCCGATCTTGTCCCAGACCTTCGACTCGGACATCTTCTGGTACGGCGGCAGATCGTAGCCCATGACCGCGGCGCTGCGGGCATCGACATTGTCGGGCTGCATCAGGAATTCGATCAGGTCTTTCGCCGCGCTCTTGTTCTGCGCGAACTGCCAGATGCCCCAGAAATTCATGCTGTGCGGCTCGAAGCGGCCCTTCGGACCCGCCGGCACGGGGAAATGCCAGGTGTCGGCGGCCACCGCCGGTGCATCGCGCACTGCCACAGCCCAGGCCGACGGCGGATTATAGATGAACGATGCGTTGCCCGCGATCAGCGCACGGTTATTCGACCCGTCGTCCCAGCTCTGCGCGTCGGCCGGCAGGAACTTCACCAGCTTCTGGCAGTATTCCAGCGCCTGGCGGACAGCCGCCGACTTGATCTGGATGGTGCCCTTGGCGTCAACCAGTTCGGCGCCGAACGACGCGAAGATCGACCCCGCCGTATCGACATTGTCCGCGGTGGTGCCGAGGCCGATGCCGAACGGCTTGCCGGCCTTGAAGCAGGCCTCGGCGGCCTTCAACATAGCGTCGTTGGTCCACGCCTTTGCCTCGGCAGTCTCCGGCACGGCTTCCGCCGGATACATCTTCACCACGTCGATGCCGGCAAATTCCTTCATCATGCTGATGCGGGCGGCCGGGCCCTTGTTCTGGGTGCCCCAGCTCGACGGCACGGCAACCCACTTGCCCTTGACCTTGCCCAGGTAATTGGCCACCGCGTTGGCTTCGCCATTCTTGGCGATCAGCCGGCCGACCACGTCGTCGACATTCTCGAGCTTGTCGGCGTGGTCGCGCACGTTCCAATTGCCGATGGTGATGACGTCATGGCCGCGGCGTGCCTGCGCCTCGGCGTTGATGGTCAGCAGCGTCTGCCGCCCCTGCGAGGTGATGAAGTCCGCCTTCACCTCCACCTTGTTCTTTTCCGACCAGGCGGCGACCTGCTTGCGCATCTCGACGTTGCCCGCCGGTACCCAGTGGTCCCAGAAGAATATCGAGACCTGCCCGGCGGCATAGGCGCCACGGACGAACGGCGCGGCAACCATGGCAGCGGATGCCGCTGCAGTTCCGGCCACGAAGCGGCGACGCCTGACATTGCTCAGAGCCATGTGTTTCCTCCTTGTTCGGCCGCGTTATGCGGCCGGTTTGCTGTTGCCCGCCAAACTGTCGGGACGCCAACTCTCAACCGGAGTCTTGGTGCAAATGCTAGGCGCAGGCCTTTGTGCGGGCAACCCATTTCGGCTCCGCGCCGGCCACGCCGATAGTTTGACAGGATGATCGAGCCGCCAGATGCTCCCCGCGCCCTGGCCGAGCGAGGGCGACCCAAAGTGCAGGAAAACGCCGAGAAATGTCGAAGAACGCTACGTCGATGAGGGCCGTCCCGACCGCCAATCCCTGGCTCGCCGCCGTCGCACCCTCGCCCATCGGCGAGACCAAGCGCTGGGTGCTCGGCCGCACCTTCCCCGCCAACCGGCCGCTGATCGATCTCAGCCAGGCCGTGCCCGGCTATCCGCCGGCACTCGAGCTCCGCAAGCACCTGGGCGAGCTGCTGCTCGATCCTTCGATGCACGGCTACACGCCAATCCTCGGCGTGCCGGCCTTGCGCGAGGCCTATGCCGACCATCTCTCCAGCTTTTACGGCGCACCGATCGGTTCGGACGAAGTCGGCATCACCTCCGGCTGCAACCAGGCCTTCTGCCTTGCGCTGATGAGCATCGCCAAGGCCGGCGACCAGGTGATCCTGCCGAGGCCGCATTATTTCAACCACGACATGTGGATGCGCATGCAAGGGGTCGAGCCGGTGCCGCTCGACTTCCGGCCGGGTTCCGGCGCCGTCCCGTCGGCGGAGGACGCCGCCACGCTGATCGGCCCGCGCACGCGCGCGATCGTGCTGATCTCGCCCAACAACCCGACCGGTGCGGTCTATCCGCCAGCCACCATCCATGCCTTCTATGAGCTGGCGCAGGCCCGCGGCATCGCCCTGATCCTCGACGAGACCTACAAGGACTTCCTGTCCGAAGGCGAGCGGCCACACGAGCTGTTCGGGCGCTCCGACTGGCGCGGGACACTGATCCATCTCTACAGCTTCTCGAAGGTATTCGCGCTCACCGGCTACCGAGTCGGCGGCGTCACGGCGGGCGCACCGCTCATGGCCGAAATCGAGAAGGCGATGGATTGCGTCTCGATCTGCCCGCCGCGGCTCGGGCAGGAGGCGGCGCTCTACGGCTTGCGTCACCTGCTGCCCTGGGCGCGGCGCAACACGGAGGGTCTGAAGGCCCGCGCCGATCTTCTCGGCAGCGGCCTCGAGCGTTCCAACCGCTGGCGCCTCGTGAGCATCGGCGCCTACTTCGCCTATGTGGAACATCCTTTCGCGGAGCAGACGTCGACGGCGGTCTCGAAGCGGCTTGCCGACGAGGAGAATCTGCTCACCATTCCGGGCGACATGTTCGGCGCCGGCCAGGAGCGCTTCGTGCGCCTGGCCTTCGCCAACGTGGCCGACGACAAGATCCCCACGGTGCTGGAGCGGCTGGAGCGGTTCGCGGGGTGAGAGCTCGGCCGGACTATTGCTTCCTCAGAATCTTGTCCATGGCCTTCCCCCGTGCCAGCTCGTCGATCAGTTTGTCGAGGTAGCGGATTTCGCGCATGGTCGGCTCCTCGATCTCCTCGACGCGGACGCCGCAGATCACGCCCGTGATCGAGGTGCGCGAAGGATTGGGCCTGGGGGCCTTGGCGAGGAACGTCTCGAAGTCGGTCCGCTTCTTCAGATGGCTGTCCAGCGCCTTACGGTCGTAGCCCGTCAGCCAGGCGATGATCTGATCGACCTCGGCTTTCGTGCGTCCCTTTTTCTCCGCCTTCGCGACGTAGAGCGGATAAACGCTTGCGAAGCTCATCGCGTAGATTCGGTGTTTCGCCACGGATGCTCCTCGCCATCGATTTCCTGCGGCAATCACTCTTTGCAATGGTAGCGTATCCGCCGCCACCATCAACGACTCCGAAAGGGAACGCCCGCCCATGCCCCACGCGACCACTCCCGACGGCGTGAAGCTCTACTATGAAGAGGCGGGCAGCGGAACGCCGATCCTGTTCGTCCATGAATATTGCGGCGACTGGCGGAGTTGGGAGCCGCAGGTGCGCTTCTTCTCGCGTCGCCACCGCTGCATCACCTATTCGTTCCGCGGCTATCCCGGCTCGGACGTGCCGGCGGACGGCGCGATGTACGGCCAGCAGCACGCCGTCGACGATGCAAAGCACGTGCTCGATCACCTCGGCATTACCAAAGCGCACATCGTCGGCCTGTCGCAGGGCGCCTTCGCCACCGCGCATTTCGGCCGCTGCCATGCCGATCGCGCCCTGTCGCTTACCCTGGCCGGCGTCGGCTCCGGTGCGAGCCGCGACGCCCACGAGCAGTTCAAGAAGGATGCGCTGGCCACCGCGCAGCTCATTCGCAAGGACGGCATGGCGAAATACGCCCACGGCCTCACGACCAATCCGACGCGGTCGCGCTTCAAGCAGAAGGATCCGCGCGGCTTTGTGGAGTTCGTGAAGCATCTCTCGGAACATCCCGACCTCGGCGCCGCCAACACCATGGAGAACTACCAGGGCAAGCGGCCGTCGCTCTACGACTTCGAGGAGGAGTGGAAAAAACTCGACGTGCCGACGCTCATCATCTGCGGCGACGAGGACGATCCCTGCCTGCAGCCCAGCCTCTACCTCAAGCGCGTGCTGCCCAACGCCGGCCTCGCCATGTTCGCCAAGGCCGGCCACACGGTGAACATCGAGGAGCCCGACGCCTTCAACCGCGAACTGTGGAACTTCATCGCGCTCGTCGAAGCGTCCAAGTGGACGCCGCGCCAGCCGGTGGCCGAGGGCGCCAGCCTCATCTGACCGTGACGGCGTGATTGAGCGGGCCGTGGCCGCGGCCGAAGCCGGGTGCGGTCTCGATGGCACGGCGCACGTAGTCGCGCGCCCGCACCACGGCGTCGTGCAGGCTCATCTTCTGGGCAAGGCCCGCGGCGATCGCCGAGGCCAGCGTGCAGCCCGTGCCGTGCGTGCTGCGGCTTCGGATGCGCGCATCTTCGAAACGGTCGAAGCGTCCCTCGTGGAACAGGAGGTCGACGACCCGGTCGCCCTCGAGATGACCGCCCTTCATCAGCACGGCCGCGGCGCCCAGCGATGCGAGCTTCTCGGCGGCACGCCGCATGTCGGCCTCGACCCGAACCGGGAAGCCTGCCAGCACCTCGGCCTCCGGAAGGTTCGGCGTGATCAGCGCCGCCATCGGCAGAAGCGTGTCGCGCAGCGCCGCCTCGGCCTCGCTCAGCAGCAGGCGATGGCCGCCCTTCGCTACCATCACCGGGTCGACGACCAGCGGCACGCCGGGCGCATGCCTGCGCAGGGAAGCGGCCACGACGCCGATCACGTCGGCGCTGTGCAGCATGCCGGTCTTCAGCGCGTCGGCACCGATGTCGGAGAGAACGACTTCGATCTGCCGGGCGATGAACGCCGGCTCGACGGCCACGACGCCGTGCACGCCCTCGGTGTTCTGGGCGGTCAGCGCGGTGATCGCGGTCGCCGCGAAGGCATTCATCGCGGTCACCGCCTTGATATCGGCCTGGATGCCCGCGCCGCCCCCGGAATCGGAGCCGGCCACGATCAGAACGCGGCCCTTCACGCGGCAGCCCGGGGGATCGCCTCTATGATCTGGTCGACGACCCTGGCGACGAGTTCGGAGTCGTCGCCCTCGGCCATGACGCGGATCAGCGGCTCCGTGCCCGACTTCCGCACCAGGATGCGGCCGCCCTTGCCGAGTGCGGCTTCAGCCGCCGCGATCGCCCTGGTCACCGCGGCGGCACCGAGGGCGGCATTGGCGTTGGCCACACGCACGTTCTTCAGGAGCTGCGGCACCGGGTCGAAGGCGTGGAAGGTCTCGCTGGCGGGTTTGCCGGTCCGGGCCATGGTCGCGAGCCCCTGCAGCGCCGCCATCAGCCCGTCGCCGGTCGTGGCGTGGTCTGTCATGATGATATGACCGGACTGCTCGCCGCCCAGATTGTAGCCGTCGGCGCGCATGCGCTCGAGGACATAGCGGTCGCCGACCTGGGTCCGCACCAGCCTGAGCTTGCGGGCGCCCAGGTAACGCTCCAGGCCGAGGTTGGACATCACCGTCGCCACGACACCGCCGCCGGCGAGGATGCTGTCGCGCTTCCAGCGGTCGGCGATGGTCGCCATGAGCTGGTCGCCGTCGATCACCTTGCCGGTCTCCGAGACCAGGATCACGCGGTCGGCGTCGCCGTCGAGGCCGATGCCGATGTCGGCCTTGTGCGCCACGACCTGCTTCTGCAGCTCGCCGGGATGGGTCGAGCCGCAATCGCCGTTGATGTTGAAGCCGTCGGGCGACACGCCGATGCCGACGACGTCCGCACCGAGTTCGCGGAAGACGGTGGGTGCCACCTTGTAGGCCGCGCCATGCGCGCAATCGACCACGACCTTGAGGCCGCCAAGGTCGAGGCCGCGCGGCGCCGATCCTTTGACCGCCTCGATGTAGCGACCGTCGACGTCGTCAAGCCGGCGGGCGCGCCCGATCTCGGCCGAAGCGGCGAGGTGCATCTGCGAGGGCGACGTCACCAACGCCTGAATGTCGGCTTCCACGGCGTCGGAGAGCTTGAATCCGTCGGGCCCGAACAGCTTGATGCCGTTGTCTTCGTAGGGATTGTGCGAGGCCGAGATCATCACGCCCATGTCGGCGCGCATCGATCGGGTCAGGAACCCGACGGCAGGCGTCGGGATCGGCCCCAGCAGCAGCACGTCGACGCCGACCGACAGGAAGCCGGCGGTCAGCGCCTGTTCCAGCATGTAACCCGACAGTCGCGTGTCCTTGCCGATCACGGCACGATTGCGGTGGGCACCGCGGCGGAAGACCTGGCCTGCCGCCATGCCGATGCGCATGGCGATTTCGGCGGTCATGGGGGCCGTGTTGGCGCGGCCGCGCACGCCGTCGGTGCCGAAGAGAGAACGAACCATTGTAATTGATTTTATCGCATTGCCGCCCAGACTGCGAGCGCCTGCCGCGTGGCCACGACATTATGCACGCGCACGATGGCGGCACCGTGCCGGACCGCCTCGACCGACAGCCAGGCCGACGCGGGGTCGCGGTCGGAAGGCTTCGCGAGCCCGGTCAGCTTGCCGATGAAGCTCTTGCGCGAACAGCCGACCAGCACCGGATAGCCGGCATCGGCCAGCCGCGCCGTACCGGCGATCAGCTCGAGTTCCTGGGCGACGCTCTTGCCGAAGCCGATGCCCGGATCGAGTGCGATCCGTTCCCGCTTCACACCCGCGGCTTCACACGCTGACGCGCGCTCGAGCAGGAACGTGCGCACATCCTCGATGACGTTGGTGTAGGCCGGCCCCGCAAAGGTGTTCTCCGGCAGCCCGCGCCGGTGCATCAGGACGACATCGGCATCCCGGCTGGCGACCAGGGGCAGCATCGCCTCGTCGTCGCGCAGCGCCGACACGTCGTTGACGATCCTTGCCCCGGCGTCGAGCGCCGCCCGCGCGACCGAGGCGCGGCGGGTGTCGATCGAGACTGGCGCGCCCTGCCGGGCAAGCCCCGCGACCACGGGCAGGATGCGGCGAAGCTCCTCGTCGGGCGAGGTCGGGAGCGAGCCCGGTCGCGTCGACTCGCCGCCGACATCGAGGATATCGGCGCCTTCCGCCACGAAACGCAGGCCATCGTCGATGGCTCCCGCCGGGTCGAGGCGCTCGCCGCCGTCAGAGAATGAATCGGGCGTCACGTTGACGATCGCCATCACGAGAGGGCGATCGAGCGCGAGGCCCGCGAAGGTCGCCGTCAAACGGCCCCTGTCGCGCGGATCGTCAGACGCCGGGTTGCGGCTCGGGGTTGGCACCCGGCGCCGGGCCGGTGCCCTCGCCGCTGCCCTGGCCGCTGCTCGTCGGCACCGAGGCGCGGCGACGGCGGTCAGGGCCGGAGCCGGCGCCGCCGGTGTCGTCGCGCACGATCTTCTCGCCACGCAGGACCTGGCCGATCTCGTCGTTGCTCAACGTCTCGTACTCGAGCAGCGCCTTGGAAATGGTGTGCAGATCCTCGAAACGCTCGGTCAGAATCGCTCGGGCACGGCCTTCCGCCTCCTCGATCAGGCGGCGGACCTCCTGATCGATGAGCTGTGCCGTCGCCTCGGAGACATTCTGCGTCTGTGTGACGGCGTGTCCCAGGAATACTTCCTGCTCGTTCGCCTGATAGCGTACGCGGCCGAGCTTCTCGGACATGCCGAAGGCGGTGATCATGCCGCGCGCCGTCTGCGTCGCGACCTGGATGTCGCTCGCCGCGCCGGTCGTGACGTTCTCCGGGCCGAAGACGAGTTCCTCGGCCAGGCGGCCGCCGAACAGGATCGCCAGCCGCGACTCGAGATACTGCTTGGTGTGGCTGAGATGGTCGCGCTCCGGCAGCTGCATGGTGACGCCGAGCGCGCGGCCGCGCGGGATGATCGTCACCTTGTGCAGCGGATCGCTCTTCGGCACGTGCATGGCGACCAGCGCATGCCCCGCCTCATGGTAGGCCGTGAGCCGCTTCTCCTCGTCGGTCATGGCCATCGAGCGACGCTCGGTGCCCATCAACACCTTATCCTTGGCGTACTCGAAGTCGCCCATGGTGACGAGCCGCTTGCCGACGCGCGCAGCTCGCAGCGCCGCCTCGTTCACAAGGTTGGCGAGATCGGCGCCGGAGAAGCCTGGCGTGCCGCGCGCGAGAACACGCGGCTCGACGTCCGGCGCCAACGGCACCTTGCGCATGTGGACCTTGAGGATCTTCTCGCGGCCGCCGACATCCGGGTTCGGCACGATGACCTGGCGGTCGAAGCGGCCGGGACGCAGGAGCGCGGGATCGAGCACATCGGGACGGTTGGTCGCCGCGATCAGGATGACGCCTTCGTTGGATTCGAAGCCGTCCATCTCGACCAGCAGCTGGTTCAGCGTCTGCTCACGCTCGTCGTTGCCGCCGCCGAGGCCAGCGCCACGATGGCGGCCGACCGCGTCGATTTCGTCGATGAACACGATGCAGGGCGCGTTCTTCTTGGCCTGCTCGAACATGTCGCGCACGCGGCTGGCGCCGACGCCCACGAACATCTCGACGAAGTCGGAGCCCGAAATGGTGAAGAACGGCACGTTCGCCTCACCGGCGATCGCCCGAGCCAGGAGGGTCTTGCCGGTGCCCGGCGGGCCTACCAGGAGGCAGCCCTTGGGGATCTTGCCCCCCAGCCGCTGGAACTTCTGCGGGTCCTTCAGGAAATCGACGATCTCCTCGAGTTCGGACTTGGCCTCATCGATGCCGGCAACGTCCTCGAAGGTGACGCGACCGTGCTTTTCCGTCAGCAACCGCGCGCGCGACTTGCCGAAGCCCATGGCGCGGCCAGTGCCGCTCTGCATCTGGCGCAGGAAGAAGATATAGACGCCGACCAGCACCAGCACGGGCAGCCAGCTCACGAAGATGCTGCCGAGGTTGACGCCCTCTTCCGCCGGCCCCGCGTCGACCCGGTCGACGTTCTTGATGAGCATCGGCATGAGCTGCTCGTCCGGCGGCGTACTCGGCACGTAGGTCGCGAACTTCTGCACGCCGTTGCGCGGCTCGCGGAATGTGCCGGAGATCGTGTTGCCCTGGATGCGGACGTCCTGGATCTGCCGCTGTTCGACGGCGCGGACGAATTCGGAGTACGAGATCGTATTGCCGGCGGTCCGGGTCGCGCCCCCCTGAAACACGCTGTAGAGCAGTGCGAGGAGCAGGACGATGACGATCCACAGGGCGGCGTTACGATTGAACGGGTTCACTTTTGGCTTCCGCTAGGTAGGGTTATTTCCAAAATGGGGTGCGGCTGCGGGGTCGCAAGCGAAAAAAGCAGCCGGAATGAGGGGCTGCCCCCCTTTCCTGCCACTTTCGGGCCGGACAATCCACAGGAGCCGACGGCTGGCGCTGGCCTGGCGCAGCACGAATTGGCAACCAGACAGCGTAAAATCAGCGCCCCTGCCCGATTTGCCGCGCTCCGGCGTCGCAGCCAGACGGGCAACCGCCCGGTCGAGCCGGTCCCGCCTCGGCGGATGATCACCCCCGCCGACCCCTTGCACGGCGCGGCTGAGCAGCCGACGACGCAGGTCGACCGGTAGCCGACCGAATCCGCTACGGTCGAGCGCAAGCGCACCGGCTTGGTCGACTTCGAACACCGCGACGGCAGCGTCCGCCACGCGCGCTTCCTCGCCGACGCGTGAGCCGTCCGGCCGAACGTCGGCAATACCCTCCCGCCGCAAGCGAGCCCGCTCGAAACGCAGATCGGCGTTCGACGGATCGTCGATCCAGGCGACGCCCCGTTTCATCAGGGTCGCCGTCAGACGCGCTCGCGGCACGGCAAGCAACGGCCGCAGGATCCGAACGTCTGCCGTCTCGACCAGTGCCGCCATGCCGGACAGGCCGTCCGGCCCGCTGAGGCGCGCTGCACGCATGGCGATCGTCTCGGCCTGGTCGTCGGCATGGTGGGCCACCAGGAGGTGAAGGATGCCGCGCGCACGGCAGGCCTCGCGCAACAGGCGATAGCGTTCGTTGCGCGCGGCCTGTTGCAGGCCGCTCGACCGCTTGGCCCCCCGCCAGGACAGGACGACGCCGTCGATGCCGTGACCTTTCAGTGATCTCGCCGTCACGCGCGCCTCATCCGCCGATTCCGCCCGCAGCCCATGATCGACGATCAGCGCAACCGCCGTGCCGCCGCGTGCCACCGCCCAGTCGTGGCTGAGCAGGGCGAGGCAAAGCGAATCGCGTCCGCCTGATACGGCGACGGCGACTTCGGGGCGGGCTTCGAACGGCTCGAAGGGCGCCATCAGGCGTGCGAACAGATCGTCGTCGACGGGGCCGTCGATGCTGCCGGTCACCCGCAGCCGTTCTTTTGGCGCTCCTGGTCGATCCGCCGCTTCTGCAGATCGGTGGCGCGCGGGTAATCCTGCTTGAACCTCGCAAACATCGCACAGGCGTCTTGTTTGCGATTCAGCGCAGAAAGCGTGATGCCGAGCTTCAGGAGGTTGTCGGGCCCCTTGGGGCTCGCCTTGTAGGTCTTGTAGCCCTCGGCGAAGGCGGTGAGCGCGTTCTGGTAGTCGCGCCGTGCGTAGTAGGTCTCGCCGAGCCAGTACTGTGCATTGCCGGCGAGCTTGTTCTGCGGATTGCGCTGGACGAACGTCCTGAAGCCCTGCTCCGCCCCGGCGTAGTCGCCCTCCTGCAACTTCTTGAAGGCTTCATCATAGAACTGATCGGGCGTGCCGGTCGGCGTGGCCGCTGCCGCCGCACCGCGCGGCGGCGGTGCTCCCTGTCCGCCCGGACGCGCCGCAGGAGCGCCACCCGGCCTGCCGCCGCCGCCCTTCTCGAGCTGCTCGATGCGGTACTCGTAGTCGGCCTGCATCTTCTCCATCTGCTGCTGGAGCTGGGCGTTGCGGTGTTGAAGCTGCTCGATCTGGCCGGTCATCAGCGTGAGCGTCTGCTGGAGCTGATTGAGCCGGTCCTCGATGTAGACCGGATCGACGCGCTGCGCCGCCGCAGGCAGCGGCACGGCAAGCGCGAAGAGGAGCAACAGCCTAAGAGATAGGGTCTTCATGGCAATCGACAGTTTCATATCGAACGCGGCCATTTTCAGGCATGACCGCCGGACCTCAAAATGAAAACGCCGGCCGCAGGGCGACCGGCGTCTCGAAAATATGGCCTTGGCGCCCTATTGCAGGGCCGTCACGGCGCGGCGATTGCGTGCCCAGGCCGCCTCGTCGGAGCCGACCGGATCCGGACGCTCCTTGCCGTAGCTGATGGTCTTGAGGCGCGCCGCCGGAATGCCCTGGGCGGCCAGGTACTGCCGCGCCGCGTTGGCGCGACGCTCACCGAGCGCCAGGTTGTACTCACGCGTGCCGCGCTCGTCGCAATGGCCTTCGATGGTGATCTGGTAGTTCGTGTACTTCTTCAGCCACTCGGCCTGGCGGTTCAGCGTCTGCCGACCGTCTTCACGAATGGTGGACATGTCGGTGTCGAAGAACACCCGGTCGCCGACATTCTGGCGGAAATCGGCAACAGATCCGGGCGTCACGGTCGTGGTCGCCGGAGCAGCCGCCTGTTCGCTGCTGCAGGCCGCGATGAGAATCATCGCCGCGATGGCCGTCAAAGCCTTGATGATGCGCATTGTTCGATCCACTCCCTGACAGAATCGACCCGGGCGCGGGGTACGCACGGGTCGACAAGAAAGATCATATATTTCGCTACTGCGGAATCAAGGGCGACCACGCCGGGTCCGACGCGTCCGTCGGCGTCGCCATCTGACGTTCGAAGCGCCCCGTGATGTCGATCTGGTGCAGCGTCACGGAGCCGGCACGGCCTCCGGAGTTGGGCTGCTGGCGGAAGAAGCCGAGCACACGGCCATTCGGCGCCCAGGTCGGCCCCTCGACGAGGAAGCCGCTCGCCAGCATGCGCTCGCCGCTGCCGTCGGGACGCATCACCCCGATGCCGAAGCCGCCCGACGAGATCTTGGTGAAGGCGATGAAGTCGCCGCGCGGCGACCACACCGGCGTGGCATAGCGGCCCTGGCCGAAGCTGATGCGACGCTCGCCGCCGCCGCCCGCGCTCATGACGTAGAGCTGCTGGCTGCCGCCGCGGTCGGAGTTGAACACGATCTGCGTGCCGTCATTGGAGTAGCACGGCGAGGTGTCGATGGCCGACGAGTTGGTGAGACGGCGAAGCTGGCGGCCGCGCACGTCCATCTCGTAGATGTTGGTCCGGCCGTTCTCGGAGATGCTCATGACGACCTTGGTGCCGTCCGGAGAGAAGCGTGGCGCGAAGCTCATGCCGGGGAAATTGCCGAGCAGCTCGCGACGGCCGGAGTCGACGTTCTGCAGGTAGACGCGCGGCGGCGTGTTGGACTCGCCGTACGCCATGTAGACGATCTCCTGAAGGGTCGGCGAAAAACGCGGCGTCAGGGCGATGGTGCGGCCGTCGGTGATGTAGCGGTTGTTGGCGCCGTCCTGGTCCATGATGGCAATGCGCTTGACGCGGGCATTGCCCGGCCCGCTCTCGGACACGTAGGCGATGCGCGTGTCGAAATAGCCTTCCTCGCCGGTGACGCGCTTGTAGATCGCATCGGCAATGATGTGCGCCAGGCGACGCCAGTTGCTGGGCTGGCTGGTGAACGACAGTCCCGCGGCCTGATTGCTCGCCACGACGTCCCACAGCCGGAAATCGACCTTGATGTTGCCGCCGGCCGAGGTGACCTGGCCGACCACGAGGCCCGCCGCCCCGATGCCGCGCCAATCGGGGAATCGCGGCGGCGTGCTGGCATCGACGTTCTGCTGGATGTAGGCGCTCGGCGGGATGACGCGGAACAGGCCGGAATTCTGCAGATCGTTGCGGATGACGCCCGCCATCTGAGCGCCGACGGCGTCCCCTTTGAAGTCGACGATGGCGATCGGCACCGGCTCGAAGGTCGGCCTCGTCATGTCGATCGTGAGCTGCGCGCGCGCCGGGCTGGAGACACCGGCTGCGATCGCGACACCGCCCAGCATCGTCAAACGTCGTGGAAGCATCATGTCGGACCTCACTATCTTGGGCATGGTTGTATAGCCTGAGGGGGCCTAGTAGTCGCGTGGATCAAAATTGAAAGTGATGGTCCGCCAGCTGTTGAACTTTTCCTGTGACAGCGGCCAGGGCTGGCAGCGCGGATTGAGGATGGCGCGCCGGGCGGCGTCGGCGGCGGCGCGATAGACCGGGTCACTGTTGTAGCGCCCGGGGTCACGCAGCTCGGCCTTTATGGGCGTGCCGTTCTGGTTCATGTCGACGACCAGCGTGATGATCATGCCCTGGTCGCGCGCGCCGCCCTGCGTGTTCCAGCACGGACGAATCTTCTGGCGCACACCCTCGATCTCGCTCGCCGTCACCACGGCCGCCAGATTCGGCGCCGCCGGCGCCTGCCGTGTCACCTGCTGCACCGGCTTCGGCTGCTGCTCGGGGGTCTGCTGCTTCTGTGTCGACTGCTTGTTCTTCAAGATGTCATCCAGCACGGCGTCGGCACGGTCCTGCTTCGGCGGCGCCGGCTTGGGGGGCGGCGGCTTGGGTGGCTCGGGCTTCTTGACCTCGGGCACCGGCTTGGGCGGCTCGGGCGGCTTCTCGACCTTCGGCGGTTCCGGGGTCTTCGGCTTCAGCGCGATGAGTTCCTCGGCCGGCTTGGGAGCTTCGGTTTTGGGCTTCTCTTCCGGCTTCGGCGGCGTCGGCGGCTTCGGCTCGGCGACCTCGGGTTTGGGTGGCGTCGGCTGCGGCGGCGGCTCGGCGGACTTGGGCGGCGGTGCCTTGGTCGTCTCCTGGGCGATCGGCACGTCCTTGGGCTGCGGCGGCGGATTGCCGACCGTCGGCGCCGCGGCCTTCTTGTCGATCGCCTCGAACTCGACCATGACCGGCTCGGGCTCCATCGGCGGCGGCTTGCCGAAAAAGTCGAGGTTCAGCACCGCCGCCGCGAGCAGAAGGACATGCATCGTCGCCGACACGATGGCCGGTGTGCGCATCTCGAGGTTGGCGGGGTGACGCTCGAACATCGTTCGCTTCGTCTCCGTCGGCCTAGCGTCTCGGCGTCGGCGCCTGCTGTCCGCGCGGCGCGGGGGCTTGCGGCGCCGGCGCCGGGGTCACCGTGCCCACACCCTTGCCAAGCGCCTGGGCCTGCTCGCCAAGAAGGCCGAGCTGGCGGAAGCCGCTCTCGATCACGACGCCCATCACTTCCATCATCTTGCCGTAGTCGACCGCCTTGTCGCCGCGCAGGAACACACGCTGGTCCGGTTTCTCCTCATGCACCGCCTTCAACTTCGCACCGAGCTCGGGAAGGTCGTACTTAGTCTCGCCGAGGAAGACCTCGCTTTGGGCATTCACCGAGACGACCAGCGGCTCGTCCTTGCCGCCGACCTGCTGGGCGCTGGTCTTGGGCAAGTCGACCGGCACGCCGACCTGAAGCAGCGGCGCGGTCACCATGAAGATGATCAGCAGCACCAGCATGACGTCGACCAGCGGCGTCACGTTGATGTCGGCGATCGGCGTGTAGCTCCGCCGTCGGAACTTGCTGCCGGTCGCGCCGCCGCCGGCGGCCCGGATGATGCCCGCCATCAGACCTGCTCCTCGAGCTGGCGCGACAGGATGGTGATGAACTCGCCGGCGAATGCCTCGAGCTGCTGGGCGTAGCGCGAGACCTGGCCGGAAAGGATGTTGTAGGCGCCGGCCGCCGGAATGGCGGCGACCAGGCCGATCGCGGTGGCGAACAGCGCCTCCGAAATGCCGGGCGCCACGACCGCGAGCGAGGTGTTCTTCGACTGCGCGATATGGCTGAAGCTGTTCATGATGCCCCAGACCGTACCGAACAATCCGACGAAGGTGGCGTTGGCACCGACGGTGGCGAGGAAGCCGAGCCGCTTCTCGATCGCCTCCATCTCGCGCTGGATGGTGACGCTCATGACCTGCTCGATGCGCTGGCGGAGTGCGGCACGCGCCGTGGCGCTGGAGGCCAGGCCCTTGGACACCGAGCGGCGCCACTCGCGCATCGCCGAGGAGAAGATGCTCGACATCGGATCATCCGGCTTGGCTCCGACGCGGTCGTAGAGGTCCTCCAGCGACACGCCCGACCAGAACGTATCCTCGAAGGCCTGCGCCGAGCGCTTCAGCGAGCGCAGCCGCAGCATCTTTTCGAAGATGATCGCCCACGACCAGAACGAGGCCAGAAGGAGCATGATCATAACGGCCTTCACGACCCAGTCGGCCTGCATGAACAGGCCGTACACGGACATGTCGATCGACCCTGTGCCGCCGCCGAGGGGGGCTCCGGCGACCTGCGCAAACGCGTCCATTTAGATTCTCCGTCGGTTCATAGGGTTATATCCGAATATGGCGCGAGCGGGGCGACCCGTTCACGGCAACCTGGGCCAGGGCAGTCCGCACGTGCGGCGGCAATCGGACCGGCCGACCATCCTCGCCCATGCAGGCGACAACGAGATCGGCACGAACCAGGGTCTCTTCTCCGCGGCGGGCCTGCTGAACCATATCCAGCGAGGCGCCCCGCAATTCGCCGCAGCTTGTGACGATCTCCATGGTGTCGTCCAGCCGGGCGGGCTTCAGGTAGTCGATCGTGCAGCGGCGCACGACCCAGTTGACGCCCCGCTCCTCGCGCAGCGCCGAGTGTTCCTGGCCGAGCAGCCGCAGCAGCTCGGTGCGGCCGCGCTCGAGGAAGCGCAGCCAGTTGGCGTAGTAGACGATGCCCGCCGCATCGGTGTCCTCGTAGTAGACCCTGAGGGGCAGCACGTGCGCGCCGTCGCTGATGCGGCCGCTGGTCGGGAGTGCGCTCACGACTCGTCCGCCCCGCCGCCGCCGGCGAGCAGGTCGAGCTGCTGCTTCTGCGCCTTGGGGATCGACAGGCCGAGATGGCGGTAGCCGCCCTCCGACAGGAGCCGGCCTCGCGGCGTGCGCATCAGCAGACCGAGCTGCATGAGATAGGGCTCGATCACGTCCTCGATCACGTCGCGCTGCTCCGACAGGGCCGCCGCCAGCGTCTCCACGCCGACCGGCCCGCCGCCGTAGTTCTCGGCGATGCAGGCGAGATAGCGGCGATCCATGGCGTCGAGCCCGCGACCATCGACTTCGAGCCGCGTCAGCGCTTCGTCGGCCACCTTGGCGTTGACCGCCGCATTGCCGCCGACCGCCGCGAAGTCGCGGACGCGACGCAGCAGCCGGTTGGCGACGCGCGGCGTGCCGCGCGATCGCTTGGCAATCTCGGCCGCGCCGTCCCCGGCAAGCGTCATCTTGAGCACGCGTGCCGCGCGCTGGACGATCGTCTCGAGTTCGGCCGGCTCGTAGAAGACCATGCGCAGGGGGATGCCGAAACGCTCGCGCAGCGGCCGCGTCATGAGACCCGAGCGCGTCGTCGCGCCGACCAGGGTGAAGGGTGGCAGCTCGATGCGGACGGAGCGTGCCGCCGGGGCCTCGCCGATCATCAGGTCGAGCTGGAAGTCCTCCATCGCGGGATAGAGAACCTCCTCGATTGCAGGATTGAGACGATGGATCTCGTCGATGAACAGGACGTCGCGCGGCTGCAGGTTGGTAAGCTGCGCGGCGAGATCGCCCGCCTTCTGGATCACCGGCCCCGAGGTCGCCCGGAAGCCGACGCCCATCTCGCGCGCCACGATCTGCGCCAGCGTCGTCTTGCCGAGCCCCGGCGGCCCGTGGAACAGCACATGGTCGAGCGCCTCGCCGCGCGCCCGGGCGGCGGCGATGAAGATCTTGAGGTTTTCGCGGACCTGTTTCTGGCCGACGAAATCGTCGAGTGTCTGCGGGCGAAGCGCCAGCTCCGCCTGGTCTTCCTCGGCGCGCCTGGTCGTCACCAGCCGTTCGGGTGTCGCGTTCATCGCGCCAGCTCCTGCAGGCCGCCCCTGATCACTTCATCGAGCTTGGCCTGGGCGCCCAATCGATGCGTCACGCGCGCAACCGCGCCGAAAGCTTCGACGCGCTTGTAGCCCAGGTTGACGAGGGCAGAGACTGCGTCTTCGTTGATCGAGCCGGCCGCGCCGGCCGGCGCATTGGCGTTGGCGGGCGCGACGGCCGCAGGCACGACGCCAAACGAAGCGGCCTTGTCCTTGAGCTCTGTCGCAAGACGCGCCGCGAGCTTCGGCCCGACGCCGGCGGGGCGGCTGAGCGTGGCGCGATCCTGGGCCGCGATGGCGCGAGCGATCTCATCGGGCGACAGGGTCGAGAGAATCGAGAGCGCGACCCGGGCGCCGACTCCCTGCACCGTCGTCAGGATGCGGAACCAGTCGCGTTCGGCCGCTTCGAGGAAGCCGTAGAGCGCGATCGCGTCCTCTCGCACGATCGTCTCGACCAGCATCGTTGCGGGGCCGCCGACGGCGAGATCGCGCAACGTCCGCGCCGACGCCGACACCAGATAGCCGACGCCGCCCACGTCGATCACGGCGCTGTCGGTGTCGACCGCGTCGACCGTGCCCTTCAACCTGGCGATCACAGCGCGGCCTCGATGCGACGTGCGCTGGCGCGGTGATGGGCGTGGCAGATGGCGACCGCGAGCGCATCGGCGGCATCGGCCGTCGCATCGACGCCAGGCAGCAGACGGCCCACCATCATGGCGATCTGGCGCTTGTCGGCATGGCCGGCGCCCACCACGGACTTTTTCACGAGATTGGCGGCGTATTCGTAGACGGGGAGACCGGCACGGGCCGGCGCCAGCAGCACCACACCGCGCGCCTGACCGAGCTTCAGGGTCGAACCCGGGTTCACGTTCACGAAGGTCTCCTCGACCGCAGCCTCGACCGGCCGCTGTTCATCGACGATGGCAGCGACGCCGTCGAACAGTTCTCTCAGGCGCTCGGCCAGCGAGCCCGTCGTCGCCACCTTGACGACGCCATGCGCCACGTGGCGCAGCCGATTGCCCTCGACCTCGATCACGCCCCAGCCGGTAAGCCGCAGGCCGGGATCGAGGCCGATCAGTCTCATCCCGCCCGGCTCAGGCCGCGAACTTCGCCAGAGCGTCGTCCGACACCTCGAAATTGGCGTAGACGTTCTGCACGTCGTCGTTGTCTTCCAGCGCCGCGATCAGGTCGAGCATCGTCTGCACCGTCTCGCCCTCGACCGGCGTCGTCGTCTTGGGCCGCCACATCAGCTTGGCAGCGGTCGGCTGGCCCAGCGACTTCTCGAGCGCCTCGCGCACCGCGTTAAAGCTGTCCTGGGCGCAATAGATCTCGTGCGCGCCCTCCTCGCCTTCGCCGCTCACCACGTCGTCGGCACCGGCATCGATCGCCTTCTCGAGCACGTCGTCGGCGCTGCCGGCCGAGAGCGCGAAGCGGAACTCGCCCAGGCGATCGAACATGAACGACACGCTGTTCGATTCGCCGAGGTTCCCCCCATGCTTGGCGAAGATCGAGCGGACTTCACCCGCGGTGCGATTGCGGTTGTTGGTCAGCGCCTCGACGATCACGGCGACACCCGCCGGACCGTAGCCCTCGTAGCGCACCTCGTCGTAGTTGGCGTCGGCGTCCGATCCCGAGCCGCGCTTGATCGCCCGATCGATCGTGTCGCGGGTCATGTTGGCTTCGCGTGCGGCGATCATGGCCGCGCGAAGGCGCGGGTTGGCGTTCGGGTCGGCCGCACCCAGCCGAGCCGCCGTCGTGATTTCCCGGATCAGCTTGGTGAAGATCTTGGCCCGCTGGGCATCCTGACGCCCTTTGCGGTGCATGATGTTCTTGAATTGGGAATGCCCCGCCATCGCCTGACAACCAGATTAAGTAATCGGATCAGGGGGCTATACCACTTCTCGTGGGTTTTGGCAGTGAAGAGAGAGCCGAAGCGGTGTTCGGGACAAAAAAAGGCGGGGGCCGAAGCCCCCGCTAAAAAACGTCGGAACCTAGATTCCGACGCCCCCTCTAACCTTGAAGACAGTTCGCCGTACTGGCGAAAAACCGTTTAACATCAAAAGGATGCCGGTTTTTCCCCAGGCCGTCAATGACGCTCTTCAAGGCACATCTAATAGCTATAGATGCCGCCTGTGAGATACAAGATGCTGCAGACTACACGACCGGTTGCAGCCGACCGCCCAGCCGGACCGGCCGAATGCCCCGCGCGAGCCCGGTCCGGTCGTCGGTTTCGACCACCACCGCGCACAAAGTGCCCTCGCCCTCGGCCGGGGCCAGCCGCTCGCCAGGCATCTTGCGCACGAAGCGCTGGACGGCGATCTCCTTCTTCATCCCGATCACGCTGTCGTAGTCGCCACACATGCCGACATCGGTCTGGTAGGCCGTGCCGCCGGGCAGCACCCAGCCGTCCGCGGTCGGGACATGGCTGTGGCTGCCCAGCACCGCCGAGACGCGGCCGTCGCAATAATGGCCCATCGACTGCTTCTCGCTGGTCGCCTCACCATGCACGTCGACCAGGACGAACTGCGTGGTACGACCGAGGGCGTACTTGGCAAGCTCGGCGTCGACGGCGCGGAAGGGATCGTCGATCGCATCCATGAACAGCCGGCACATCACGTTGATGACGACGATCTTATGGCCGCGCGCGGTCTGGAAGAGGTTGGCCCCCCAGCCCGGCGTTCCCGGCGGAAAGTTCACCGGCCGCAGCAGGCGCTTGTCTTGGGCGATGTAGGGAATGATGTCGCGCTGATCCCAGACATGGTTGCCCGTGGTGATGCAGTCGACGCCAGCCTCGTGCAGTTCGGCGCAGATCTTGGCCGTGATGCCGAAGCCTGCCGCGGCGTTCTCGCCGTTGACCACCACGAAATCGAGCCCGAGATCGCGGCGCAGGCGCGGCACCTCCTTGATCACGGCATCGCGGCCGGCGCGACCCACGATGTCGCCGCAGAACATGACTTTCATCGGCTAGACAAAGGCGCAAGCGCGCTTGTCGGTCAACAGCCAATCGAGCCGCTGGTCGTCCGGCCCGTGCGGCACCTCGGGCACGAACTGCTCGTCGAAGCCGACACCCACGGCCGTGACGTGCTTGCGCGCGCGCAGCAACGCGCGCGTCCGGTCGTAGAAGCCGCCGCCGTAGCCCAACCGCCAGCCCTCGCTGTCGCAGGCGAGCAACGGCACCAGGAGTGCGACGGGCTCGATCGTTTCTCGACGCGCCGAGGGCTGAAGCGTGCCGAACACGCCGGCCTCCAGCGGATCGCCGGGCCGCCAGGCGCGGAACAGCAAGGGCTGGCCACGGCCCTGCACCACCGGCAGCGCCAACTGGCAGCCCTGGTTGTGAAGCTCGATCATCAGCGGCCGGACGTCGATCTCGTCTTTGACCGGCCAGAACCCCGAAACGATCGCCGGCGCCTCGATCGGGCGCTCGCGGCGCAGCGAGGCGAGCAGCCCGTCGGAAGCGGTCCGACGCTCGTCCTCGCCGAGACCCTGCCGCCAGGCCAGCATAGCGCTGCGCAAGGTGCGCTTGTCGTCGATCAGGGCCATGGCGAAGGGAGAAGCAAGGTGGGGCGGCTCCACGATGGGCCGTGGCACGTAGAACCTCCAAGGCCTGCAAAAGCAGGTGGGCGTCGTGTAGCCGAGACCAGGATCAAGGCCAGGAACAACTCCCAGGAGTTCTTATTGGCCCCGGGGTTTTAAGCGAACCACGCACCGCGCAGAAATCCGCCCCGCAGACAATCTAGGCATTCGAGGCGGCTGCCGCAATGCGACCCGGCAGCGGTGTCAGGCGGCGCCGCTGACCTTTTTCGACATTTTATCGACGCGGGCCGTGATCAGGTCCTCGAGCGCGGTCGCCAGCGTCTCGGCGTTGTCCGTGGCACTCGCCCGCGCGCTTTCTGCCGCCTTGGCGATGCCGCGCGCCTCGCGGCTCTCCTCGGCCAACAACAGCGCTGCGAATACCAGCAGCTTGACCTCGGGCGTGCCCGGGAGCTGGAGGCGAAGCTCGCTCACCTTTTCGTCGACATAGGCGGCCAGTTCATGGACCCGCGCTTCCTCGCCTTCGCCACAGGCGAGTTCATAGGTACGATTGGCGATCTGAATCGAAACCTGCGGCATTGTCCGCTTCTCCTGTTATTGCGCCTTATTCGGCGTTTGAGGGGAAGCGCAGTGTGCCACGTCGCGTGCGCGAGCGCACGTATGAGGCTGGGAATAAAAGGAAGATTGCTATTGCTGGTCGGCAGCAAGCAGCGAGCGGATGTACTCCATCGCCCGTTCGAGGCGGCCCTCGACTTCCACTGCCACGGCCTTGAGCTCTTCGTGCTGGCGCTCGAGCTTCTCGAGTCGCTGCGCCAGATCCTCGGCACGGGCGTGCTCGGCGCGCAGCCGCTCGTCGACCATGGACTCGAGCCGGGTGAGCGCACTGTCCACGCGGTCCTTTGCACTGGCTGCCTTGGACATCGCTCCCCCGCCAGCGGATCGCCGCTGGTCGCCTTCGCCCGGCTGCATCTGCTCCATTGGGGAAGGATAAGTGCAGCGCCTGTTAGCGGTCAACATCTTGGCCCTGTGGAGCGGAGACTCCCGCAAGATGTTGGTCTCGCATGAGGTTTTGCGCATTGACGCGCCATGGGGTGGTCGGCATGTTGCGCGCCACTCGAAAAAGCATACGGCGCACCGACAAAATGACCGAACCGACCGCCGCCTCGCGCGACATGGCGAACGCCATCAGGGCCCTGGCCATGGACGCCGTGCAGCAGGCGGACTCCGGTCACCCCGGCATGCCGATGGGCATGGCCGACGTCGCAACCGTGCTGTTCTCGAAGTTCCTGAAGTTCGACGCCTCGGAGCCCAACTGGCCCGATCGCGACCGCTTCATCCTGTCGGCCGGGCACGGCTCGATGCTGCTCTATTCGCTGCTGCATCTGACCGGCTATGCCGACATGACGCTCGACGAGCTGAAGAAGTTCCGCCAGCTCGGATCGAAGACGGCCGGCCACCCCGAATACGGCCACGCGAGCGGCATCGAGACCACCACCGGCCCGCTCGGCCAGGGTCTCGGCAACTCGGTGGGCTTTGCGCTGGCCGAGCGGCTGCTGGCGGAGCGCTTCGGCCGCGACATCGTCGATCACTACACCTACGTGATCGCCGGCGACGGCTGCCTGATGGAGGGCGTCGGCCAGGAAGCGATCACGCTCGCCGGCCATCTCGGCCTCGGCCGGCTGATCGTGCTGTTCGACGACAACGGCATCTCGATCGACGGCCCGACCTCGCTCTCGACCTCGGAAGATCACAAGAAGCGGTTTGCGGCCGCGGGCTGGCACGTGCTCTCGGTCGATGGTCACGATGCCGATGCCGTCACCCGCGCCATCCGCAAGGCGCGCAACGTCACCGACAAGCCCTCGCTGATCGCCTGCAAGACGGTGATCGGCTACGGCGCCCCGACCAAGGCCGGCACCGCCGCCACGCACGGCTCGCCGCTCGGCAAGGACGAGGTCGCGGGCGCCCGCGCCAAGCTTGGCTGGAGCCACGGCCCATTCGATATCCCCGAGCCGGTGTTCTCGGCCTGGCGCAAGATCGGCGCGCGCGGCAAGTCGGCGCGCCGCAAGTGGACCAAGCGCCATGCCGCGATGCAGCCTGAGGATCGCGCCGAGTTTGACCGCCGCATCAAGGGCGACATCCCTGCCGCGGTCGGCGAGGCGATTGCCGCCTTCAAGGCGAAAATTGCCGCCGAGAAACCCGCCTGGGCGACGCGCAAGTCGAGCCAGGAGGCACTCGAGGTCATCAACCCCGTGCTGCCCGACACGGTCGGCGGCTCGGCCGACCTTACCGGCTCGAACAACACCAAGACCGCCACCCTGAAGGGCGCCTCGCGGACCGACACGGCCGGCCGTTACGTCTATTACGGCATCCGCGAGCACGCGATGGCCGCCGCCATGAACGGCATGGCGCTGCATGGCGGCGTCATCCCCTACGGCGGCACCTTCATGGTGTTCACCGACTATTGCCGGCCGTCGATCCGTCTCTCCGCGCTAATGGGCCTGCGCGTCATCTACGTGATGACCCACGATTCGATCGGCCTTGGCGAAGACGGCCCGACCCATCAGCCGGTCGAGCATCTCGCCGCGCTGCGCGCCATTCCCAACCTGCAGGTGCTGCGCCCGGCCGACGCGATCGAGACGGCGGAGTGCTGGCAGATCGCGCTGGAGTCGAAGAAGACGCCCAGCGTCATCGCGCTCACCCGCCAGAACGTGCCGACCGTGCGCGGCGCGGGCGAGGAAAACCTCTGCGCCCACGGCGCCTACATCCTGGCCGGCGAGGAATCCGCCCCGATCCGCCTGATCGCCTCGGGCTCGGAAGTGCAGCTTGCGCTCAGCGCGCGCGATCTCCTGGCGAAAGAAGGGCTCGGTGCGGCTGTCGTCTCCATGCCGTCGTGGGAGTTGTTCGCCGCGCAGGACGAAACTTATCGCAGCAAGGTCATGGGCGGCGACGGAACGGTCCGCGTAGCCTGCGAGGCGGCGACCGGCTTCGGCTGGGAGCGCTGGCTCGGAACCAGGGGAGCTTTCGTGGGCATGAAGGCCTTCGGCGCATCGGCCAAGGCCCCGGAACTGTTCAAGCATTTCGGCATCACGGCCGAAGCGATTGCCGCCGCGGCACGCCGGCTGGCGCAATAACGGAGGGACCAATGGCTGTTCGGGTTGCAATCAACGGCTTCGGCCGCATCGGCCGCAATGTGCTGCGCGCCATCATGGAATCGGGCCGCAAGGACATTGAGGTCGTGGCCGTGAACGATCTCGGCCCGGTCGAGACCAACGCCCATCTGTTCCGCTTCGACTCCGTGCACGGCCGCTTCAACGGCGAGGTCAAGGTCGACGGCGACACGATCGACGTCGGCCGCGGCAAGATCAAGGTCACCGCCGAGCGCGATCCCGCCAAGCTGCCGCACAAGGCGATGGGCGTCGACATCGCCCTCGAGTGCACCGGCATCTTCACCTCGAAGGAAAAGGCTTCGGCCCATGTGGCCGCCGGCGCCAAGCGCGTGCTGGTCTCGGCCCCCGCTGACGGTGCCGACCTCACGGTCGTCTACGGCGTGAACCACGACAAGCTCACCAAGGACCACGTGATCGTCTCGAACGCCTCGTGCACGACAAACTGCCTGGCGCCGGTCGCCAAGGTGATGCACGACACGGTCGGCATCACGCACGGGTTCATGACGACCATTCATGCCTACACGGGCGACCAGCCGACGCTCGACACCATGCACAAGGACCTCTACCGCGGCCGCGCCGCCGCGATGTCGATGATCCCGACCTCGACGGGCGCGGCCAAGGCTGTGGGCCTGGTGCTGCCGGAGCTGAACGGCAAGCTCGATGGCGTGTCGATTCGCGTGCCGACGCCCAACGTCTCCGTGATCGACTTCAAGTTCGTGGCCAAGCGCAAGACCGACAAGGACGAGATCAACAAGGCGGTGAAGCTCGCCGCCGCCAACCAGCTCAAGGGCATCCTGGGCTGGACCGACCAGCCCAACGTCTCGATCGACTTCAATCACGATCCGCACTCGTCCACGTTCCACATGGACCAGACCAAGGTCATGGACGGCACGCTGGTGCGCGTCATGAGCTGGTACGACAACGAGTGGGGCTTCTCCAACCGCATGGCCGACACGGCCGTGGCGATGGGCAAGCTCGGCTAGATCGGGCGCCTCACGGCCGCGATCCCGCGGAACGCCTCCTCGAGCCTCATCGGGCTCGGAGGTGGCTGCCAGGCCGATTGCATTTCCACGAGACCCAGGAGGTGGTCGAGCATCAGCTTGGCCGCCTTTTTTGCGTCGCGCGCCAGGATCGCCTTCACGATATCGGCGTGATCGTGCGGGCCGGCGCAGTTATGGAAGCGCTCCGGCGCGGCCAGCGAGAAATGCATCGTCGAGCGCGTCAGCAGCGCGCGCAGCAGCCTCGAGAGCTGCTCGTTGCCGCAAAGCTCGGCGAGCAGTACGTGGAAGTCGCCTGACAGGCCGAACAGCCGGCCGCGATCGTCGTTCCTGACCGCGACACGCTCCTCGTTCATGTGCGCCTTGAGCCTCTGCGCCTCCGCCGGACCGTGCCTGGTGCACAGGCGTTGGACGATCGCCGTCTCGAGCATCGTGCGCACATCGTAGATCTCGGCCACCTCCCCGATCGTCAGCATCGGCACGAAAGTGCCGCGGTTGGGCACCGCCTCCAGCCAGCCCTCGTGCACCAGCCGATGGAGCGCCTTGCGCACCCGCTCGCGGCTGACCTTGAGGACGCGGGCGAGCGCCGGTTCGCCGAGCTTGGTACCGGGCAGCAGCCGGCCCATCAGCATGGCGCGTCGGATGGCGTCGTAGACGGCCTTGTCCATCGCGACATCGCCCTTGCGCGGGCCGGGTTTCCTGGAGGGGCGGGCCATCGTCAGGCTTGGTACAAATATGTGCACATTATGCCGATATATGTGCACAAAACGGGCCACTTCGCATCATCCGTCGTCGCTTGCGCGCTGTCGCGCGGCCTTCCCATTGGCACGCCGCTTGCGTCGTTCTTCGGCAGGAGGCGTGGCATGCGATCGACCCCGGCGGGCCGGACACTCGACGTCGAGGACCTGACCGTCCGCTACGGCCAGGCGCTGGCCGTCGATGGTGTCACGCTTTCGATCGAACCGGGCGAGGTCGTGGCGCTGCTGGGTCCCTCGGGCTGCGGCAAGACCACTCTTCTTCGCGTGATTGCCGGCTTCGTGCGCCAGGCTGGCGGCCGCGTGCGCGTCGACGGCACCACGATCGACCATCTGCCGGCCAACCAGCGCAACATCGGCATCGTCTTTCAGAACTACGCGCTCTTCCCGCACATGACCGTGGCGGAAAACGTGGCCTACGGCTTGCGCGCCCGCGGCGTGCGTGGGCCCGAGGTGCAGGCGCGCGTCTCACGCTTCCTCGACACCGTCCAGCTCGGCGCCTTCAGCGAGCGACTGCCGCGCCAGCTCTCCGGCGGCCAGCAGCAGCGCGTGGCGCTCGCCCGCGCGCTCGCCGTCGAGCCGTCGATCCTGCTGCTCGACGAGCCATTTGCCGCCCTCGACCGCAACCTGCGGCTGGACATGCAGATCGAAGTCAAGCGCCTGCAGCGCACTCTCGGCCTCACGACCATCCTCGTCACCCACGACCAGGACGAGGCGATGAGCGTGGCCGACCGCATTGCCGTCATGAACAAGGGCAAGGTCGAGCAGTTCGACACGCCGGTCGCGATCTACGACCGGCCGCAGACCCTGTTCGTCAACGGCTTCATCGGCACAACCAATCTGCTGAACGGCAGGATCGTGGCGCTCCAGAACGGTACCGCGATGGTGACGCTCGACGCCGGTGCCAATCTCAGCCTGCCGGCGCCCGAGGGCATCGGCCCCGGCGCGCCGGTCCTGCTGTCGGTGCGGCCCGAGCAACTTGCGCTTTCCTCGGTGCCCGGCCCCGATGCCTGGCGGATCGAGCCAGGCCTCAGCCTGCCGCTTGGGGCGCACCTCGTGCACGAGGCACGAGCCGCCGATGGCACCTCGCTCAAGATCGTCGAGCCCCGCCGCGCCGCGCCGCCCGACACGGCCCGCTTCTACTGCACGCTTGCCGCCGACGCCCGCCCCGCCCTGTTTCCGCGTTCCACCTGACAACCACGGAGTCCATCTCATGTTCAGTCGCAGAACCCTGCTCACCGGCGCCGCCGCCCTCGGCGGCGCCTCGCTCCTCCCTTCGCTCGCCCATGCCAAAGGCAGCGTCATCGCCGCGACCTATCCCGGAAGCTGGGAGGAAGCCTACCGCACTGTCGTCACGCCTCAGCTCAAGAAGGCCTACGACGTCGATCTCGAGCTTCAGCCGCTGTATGCGGTCGACCAGATCGCCAAGGTAAGGGCCGCCCGTGGCGCGCCGCCGTTCGACGCCTTCGTGCTCGATCCCGGCCCGCGCATCACCGGCATCGAAGGCGGTCTGTTCAAAAAGTTCGATGCCAAGAAGATCAGCAACGCACCCAACCTGCCGGACGGCATGATCGACGAATGGGGCATCTGCGTCGGAGCCCAGGTAGTGGGTATCGGCTACAATCCCAAGAAGCTGCCGAAGCCCAAGGGCTGGAAGGACCTGTTGAGCGACCCCTGGGTGTCGCGCCTCGGCATCACCGGCTTCCAGACCACCTTCGGAACCGTGTCGCTGATCGAGATCGCCAAGGCATTCGGCGGCTCGGAGACCAACGTCGAGCCCGCCTTCGTCGAGTTGAAGAAGGTGCTGCCGAAGATCGCCGCAGTCGGCAATCCGGCCGCTATGGCCGGCCTGCTGCAACAGGGCCAATGCGACATCACCTACACCAACATCCAGACAGTCGCGATCCTCAAGAGCCGCGGCGTCGACATCGAGTTCGTCAAGCCCGACAGCGGCGCGGTGGCCTTCTTCACCACCATGCACATCGCCAAGGGCTCGGCGGACGCCGAGAACGCCTACAAATACTTCGACACCGTCGTCAGCAAGGCCGTCGGCGACGTGCTCTCCAAGCCGCCCCACAACTTCATCCCGGTGAACAAGCAGGTCGTGCTGCCGCCGTCGCTGCCGATGACCAGCCTGGACGAGATGTCGACCTATATCCGGCACGACTGGTCGAAGATCAACCCGCTGCGCGCCGCCTGGATCGAGAAGTTCAACAAGGAAATGGCGAAGTGAGAAGACTGGCCGAGTGGCAGCTCGCGCTGCCGCTCGCCCTCGCCTTTGCCGCGATCTTCCTGGCGCCGCTCCTCCTGCTGGTGGGCGTCAGCTTCTTCAACGACGACAAGATCACGCAGCCAGGCCTCGCGCAGTGGGCCAAGTTCTACGGCGATCCGTTCAGCTACAAGGTGATCGCCGACACGATGCTGCTTGGCGTCAAGACCGTCTGCGCGACCATCCTGATCGGCTATCCGCTGGCGCTGGTCTATCTCGGCGCGTCGCCGCGCCTGCAGAAGGTGCTGATCTTCATCATCGTGATGCCACTGCTCCTCTCCGTCGTCGTCCGCACCTTCGCCTGGATCGTGGTGCTGGGCCGCGAGGGTGTGGTCAACCAACTCCTCCTATCGCTCGGCATCGTCTCCGAGCCGCTGAAGCTGCTGCAGACCGAGCTCGGCCTCGTGATTTCCCTCACTCAGATCGAGATGCCGCTGATGCTGCTGCCGCTGATCAGCGTGATGTCACGGCTCGATCCCAATCTGCGCGACGCCTCGGCGGCGCTCGGCGCCTCGCGCTGGCGCACCCTTTTCACCGTCATCGTGCCGCTCAGCATGCCGGGGCTTGTCGCGGGCTGCCTGCTGGTGTTTGCGAGTTCGACCACGGCCTTCATCTCACAGACCGTGATCGGCGGCGTGCGGCTCATCTACCTCCCTCTCCTGATCTGGCAGCAGTCGCTGGTCGTCTTCAATTGGCCGTTCGCCGCCGTCGTCTCGATCTCGCTGCTCGTCTCCGTGCTCACTGTCGTCAGCGCCCTTTCCTGGCTCGGCCGCAGGTCCGGAGGCTATGTCCATGGGTAGGCGGCGAAGCCTCGGCGACCTCTCCTACAGTCTCGCGATCGGCGCGCTGGCAGGACTGGCGCTGCTGATCCTCGTGGCGCCGGTCGCGATCGTGCTCACGACGTCCTTCACCGAGGGCCGCTCGCTCAAGTTCCCGCCGACCGGCTTCTCGCTGCAATGGTACGAGGCGCTGTTCGACGCCTCGAAATCGCGCCAGATCCATCGCGCCGTCTGGAATTCGCTCGAGGTCGCCGCCTGGTCGACCGCCTTCGGGGTGCTGCTGGGCTCGATGGCCGCGCTCGGCATCGCCCGCAGCCGGAATCGGCTGGCGCGCGTCGCCGACGGCTTCTTCCTCTCCCCGCTCGTGCTGCCGGGCCTCACCTTCGGTCTCGCCTCGCTGATGTACTTCACCCTGATCGGCTTCCGACCGTCGCTGAACCTGATCATCGCCGGCCACATGATCGTGACAGTGCCCTTCATCCTGCGCACGACGACGGCCAGCCTGTCGCAGCTCGATCCGGCACTGAACGACTCCTCGCAGAGCCTCGGCGCGAGCTGGCTCTACACGCTCCGCCGCGTGACCTTGCCGCTGATCGCCCCCGGCATCTTCGCCGGCGCCTTCCTCGCCTTCATGGCCTCGATCGACAACGTCCCGGTGTCGCTGTTCCTGTCAACCGCGCGCACCGACATGCTGCCGATCCGCATGTGGGGCATGATGGAGTCGACCCTCGACCCGCGCATTGCCGCCGTGTCGGGCGTGTTGATTGCCGCGGCCTTCCTGTTGATGCTGGTCATGGAATGGACGGTGGGGCTCACCCGCCGCATGCGCGACTGACGAGGAACGCCAGATGGAAGTGACACCCCAGCCGCTCACCCGGGAAGCCTTCGCTCCGTTCGGCGACGTGATCGACGTGCCCGACGCGCCCGGCCGCACCTACTACGAGGACGCGCTCGGCAACCTGCGGCCCGAAGCCCATGCGAGCCTGTCGGTCAGCCTCAAGCCCGAGACGGCGGACCGTCCGCTCAAGGCCGAGCTGCTGGAGCGCCACGAGTTCTCCTCGCAGACTTTCATGCCGCTCGATGTTGGCCGCTGGCTGATCGTGGTGGCGCCTCATGCCAAAGCCGGTGGCCCCGACCTCACCGGCGTGAAGGCTTTCATCGCCACCGGCAAGCAGGGCGTCACCTACCGCCCCGACACCTGGCACCACGGGCTCACCGTGCTCGACCGGCCCGGCCGCTTTGCTGTCTTCATGTGGCGCGACGGCGGCAAGGGCGACGAGGAGTTCGTGCCTGTCGAGCCGTTCACCATCCGCATTCCCTGACCGGAGCGCCTGCAATGCCCTACGACGTTCGCCGCGACTTCGTCGGCTACGGCGCCAATCCGCCGGATCCGAAGTGGCCGAACGGCGCGCGCCTGGCGGTGAACTTCGTCATGAACTACGAGGAGGGCTCGGAGCCGTCGATGCAGGATGGCGAGGGCCACACCGAGATCGGCCTCAGCGATGCCGCCCGCATGGGCCAGTCAATCAAGGGCCGCGACCTCGCCGCCGAAGGCCTGTTCGAGTACGGCAGCCGCGTCGGCTTCTGGCGCCTGATGAGACTCTTCCAGGAGCGCGGCCTGCCGATGACCGTTTTCGGCTGCGGCCTGGCGCTGGAACGCAATCCCGAGGCCTCGGCCGCCATCGCGAAGTCGGGCTTCGACGTCTGCTCGCACGGCTGGCGCTGGATCAAGCACTACGAGCTCGACGAGGCCACGGAGCGCGAGCACATCCGCAAGGCCATCGCCACCATCCGTAAGATGACCGGGGAGCGGCCGCTCGGCTGGTACTGCCGCTACGGCCCTGGCGTGAACACCCGCCGGCTTGTCGCCGAGGAAGGCGGCTTCCTCTACGATAGCGACTATTACGGCGACGAGCTGCCGTTCTGGCTGACGGCCGACGGCAAGCCGCAGCTCGTCGTGCCCTACTCCGTCACCAACAACGACGGCCAGTTCGGCGCGGCGATCGGCACGTCGGACCAGTGGTTCTCGTTCGTGCGCGACGCCTTCGACATGCTCTACCGCGAGGGCGCCACGCAGCCGAAGATGATGTCGGTCGGCCTGCACATGCGCCTGATCGGCCATCCCGCGCGCGCCGTCGGGCTGGAGCGGCTGCTCGACCATATGATGAAGCACGAGGGCGTGTGGATCGCCCGCCGCCTCGACATCGCCCGACACTGGATCACCACCCATCCCTATCCGGGCAAGGGCCTCAATGAGTAGTATCGCCCCCAATGGGGCCCCAAGAGATCGTGGTGGTGCAGGACTGGCGGCAGACCGAGGCGGCGTTGCTGGCGGCGCGCGCCGCGGGCACGGCCCCCACCCTGCTGACGCCTGAGGATGCTGCGTCGCGCTACGGCGCGGGCTATCTCGGCGCGCTGCAGAAGCGGGCGCGCGCGGAGTTCCCCGACGTCGCCTTCACCTTGATCGTCGATTGCGGCGACGCGCCGGGTCATGCGCTGGCCTGCCTGCGCACCGGCGTGGCGAAGATCTCGATGAAGACATGGAACGACAAGATCGCCGACATCGCCCGACAGATGGGCGCCGAACTTGTGAGGAGACCGACATGAGCTGGCAACCGACGCGCGACTTCATCGGCTACGGCCCCAACCCGCCCGATCCCAAATGGCCCGAGGGCGCGCGGCTCGCGCTCAATTTCGTCGTGAATTACGAGGAAGGCTCCGAACCCTCGATGCAGGACGGCGAAGGCTACACCGAGACCGGCCTCACCGAATCGAGCACGTCGGCGGCCGGGCTGAAGGGCCGGGACCTCGCCGGCGAGAGCATGTTCGAGTTCGGCAGCCGCGTCGGCTTCTGGCGTATCCAGCGTGCCTTCCTTGAGCGCGGCCTGCCGCTCACCGTGTTCGGCTGCGCGCTCGCCCTGGAGCGCAACCCGCTCGCGGCACAGGCGATCAGGGCCGCCGGCTGGGACGTCTGCTGCCACGGCTGGCGCTGGGTGCGGCACTTCCAGCTCTCCGAAGCCGAGGAGCGCGAGCACATCCAGAAGGCCGTGAAGTCGCTCGAGCAGACGATCGGTGAGCGCCCGGCCGGCTGGTACTGCCGCTATGGACCCAGCGTGAACACCCGCCGGCTGCTGGTCGAGGAAGGCGGCTTCATCTACGATTCAGACTATTACGGCGAGGAGTTGCCTTTCTGGCAGTCCGTCGGGGGCAAGCCGCATCTCGTGGTGCCCTACACGCTCACCAACAACGACGGCAAGTATGCCGCAGGCATGGTCCATTCCGACCAGTGGTTCGGGCTGGTCCGCGACGCTTTCGACGTGCTGTACCGGGAGGGCGCCAGCCAACCCAAGATGATGTCGGTCGGCCTGCACCAGCGTCTGATCGGCCATCCGGGCCGTATGGCGGGACTCTGGCGATTCCTCGACCATGTCCAGAAGCACCGGGGCGTGTGGGTCACCCGCCGGCTCGACATCGCAAAACACTGGATTGCCACACACCCCTATTCGGGCAAGGGCTTGAACGAATAGCCCTCCGCCGCTATCACCGGCGCCGATTTCGCCCGAAATGAACCGCTTGGGAGCTGGCCCGTGAAGATCACCCGCACCGTCAAAAAGATCCTCGACAACTACGAGAGCGACACGCCCGGCACCAAGGCCAACCTGGCCCGGATCCTCATGCACGGCCGGTTGGGTGGCTCGGGCAAGATGGTGATCCTGCCGGTCGACCAGGGCTTCGAGCACGGCCCGGCCCGCTCGTTTGCGCCGAACCCCGACGCCTACGACCCGCATTACCACTATCAGCTCGCGGTCGACGCGGGCCTCAACGCCTATGCCGCCCCGCTGGGGCCCCTCGAAGCCGGCGCCGACACCTTCGCGGGCGCCGTGCCCACCATCCTCAAGCTGAACTCGGCCAACAGCCTGTCCACCAACAAGGACCAGGCGGTCACCGGCTCGGTGATGGACGCCCTGCGTCTCGGCTGCTCGGCGATTGGCTTCACGATCTATCCGGGCTCGGAAGACCAGTACGAGATGATGGAAGAGATCCGCGAGATGTCGGAGGAGGCCAAGTCGGTCGGCCTCGCCGTCGTCATGTGGTCCTACCCGCGCGGCGGCAAGCTCGACAAGGCGGGTGAGACGGCGCTCGACGTCTGCGCCTATGCCGCCCACATGGCGGCCCTGCTCGGCGCCCACATCATCAAGGTGAAGCCGCCGACCAACGTGCTGTGGCAGCCCGAGGCGAAGGCGGCCTACGAGAAGGCCCAGGTCGACACCTCGACGCTGGCGGCGCGCATCAAGCACGTGATGCAGGCGACCTTCAACGGCCGCCGCATCGTGGTCTTCTCCGGCGGCGAGGCCAAGGACCTCGAGGGCCTGTTCACCGAGATCCGCGGTCTGCGCGACGGCGGCGCCAACGGCTCGATCATCGGCCGCAACACCTTCCAGCGGCCGCGCGACGAGGCGCTCGACATGCTCGACAAGATCATCGGCATCTACCAGGGCAAGATGTAGCGCCTCGCGGGGAGGCTCTGGGCGCGACGTGCGCCTAGAGCAGTCCCTCGCGGCGGATGTACCTGGCGATCTCGTCGGCGATCAGCTTGTTGCCGGCGGCGCTCGGGTGGCCGTCGCCCACAATGTACGGATTGGGCCCGCCCGCCTCCCTGTTCCGCAGGAAGCTCTCGGTCAGGTCGAGCAGCCGGATGTTGCCGATGACCTTCGCCAGGCCCGCCGGCGGACCGTAGTAGTTCGTCGGCAGATAGACCACGAGCAGCTTGGAGCCCATCGCGGCGACCGTGCTCTCGAGCTCGCGGAGGAGGAAATCCATGGCGCGATCCTTCTCGGCCTCGTCGGCCTCGCGGAACGTGGCGCGCGCATATTCGATACGGCCGTGGATCACGTCGATGCCGTGCATCAGCCAGCTCACGGGGTTGCCGTAGTCGCCCGCGAGCTGCTGCTGCAGGCGGCGCACGCCGTCGCTCCACGGCGGTGCGATCCTGAGCTTGCCCTGCTCGTCCGGCACGACATGGGAAACGTCGAGGCAGAACGGATAGTAGGACGGCGCACATGGCATCACATTGCGCTCGAAGTGATGGGCGATCATGCCGTAGACGACCAGCTTCGGCGCGAGATCTCGATTTCGCCGCAGGATCTGCAGCGATTGGGTCGTGCCGTAACTTGCCATGGCCAAGTTGGAGAGGCTCGCCTTGAATTCCCGTCCGAGCCTGCTTGCGTAGGTTTGCGGGTTGGCAAGCGCATAGCCCCAGGTGAACGAATCGCCGACGGCGAGAATGTCGACGCGCGCGAGGCTCCGTTGGCCGGGCTCGTCGACGCGGGCGCCGCGACCGTCCGTGTAGACGTCGAAGGCGAACGCCTTCCGATCCTTGATGGCGGGATAGATCCGCCTGTTGTGCGAGTTGGGGTTGGCGATCGCGCCGATCTCGGGATCAAAGATCACCAGACCGTCGCCCTCCGACGACATGGCGATCGCCGGCACGGTCAGGTAGGCGGCGACCTCGATTCCCAACAGGAGGCCGACGATCATCGATAGCGATGCCAGCACGGCAGTCTTCAGTTTCTTGGCCTGGCTCACGATCCCCTGCTCGGCAATTGACGCCATTAGACCATCATGCCGCGCGGCAAGGAAGACACGCCGACTCGACGGCATCGCGGGGACCGCATAAACCATCGCGACCTACATGACCCGTCCATGACCCGCCTCTACCTCATCTCGCCCGAGCGCATCGAGCATCCGTCCATATTCGCCGACGATCTGCGCGCTGCATTGAACGGCGGCGACGTTGCCGCCTTCCAGCTTCGGTTGAAGGACGTGGACGACTCCACGATCGCGCGCGTCGCCGACACGCTGCGGCCGTTCTGTCAGCAACGCGGCGTCGCCTTCATCATGAACGACCGCCCCGACCTCGCCGTGAAGCTCGACTGCGACGGCGTGCACATCGGGCAGGACGACATGCCCTGTGCCGAGGCGCGCCGCATCGTGGGACCCGATCGCCAGATCGGCGTCACCTGCAAGGCCTCGCGGCATCTCGCCATGGAAGCGGCCGAAGCCGGCGCCGACTACGTGGCCTTCGGCGCCTTCTTCCCGTCCGGCACCAAGGCTGTGACGACTCCGGCCGACCTCGAGATCCTCGAATGGTGGAGCGGTCTGATGGAAGTGCCGTGCGTGGCGATCGGCGGCATCACCGTCGAGAACTGCAAGCCGGTGATCGCCGCCGGCGCCGATTTCCTCGCGGTGGCGGGCGGCGTCTGGAACCACAAGGACGGCCCCGAAGCCGCCGTCCGCGCGTTCAACGACCTCTTCTCAGCGCACCGGCAGCCATAGAACGTCCTCGATGTGCTGCGCGCCGGTCGCCAGCATGACGAGACGATCGAAGCCCAGCGCGATGCCGGCGCAGTCGGGCAGGCCGTGCTCGAGGGCGGCCAGGAAATCGCCGTCGACCGGCCAGCGCACACCGTAGAGTTCCTCCTTGAGGTCCATGTCCGCCGCCAGCCGTCCGGCCTGGATCGCGGGATCGGTCAGCTCGCCGAACGCATTGGCGAGCTCGACACCGCAGACGTAGAGCTCGAAGCGCTCGGCGACCCGCGGATCGCCGGGCTTGGCGCGCGCCAGCGCCGCCATCGAGATCGGATACTCGCAGAGGATCGTCGGCCGGCCCATGCCGAGGCGGTGCTCGATCTTGTCGAACATGATGCGGAAGAAGACGTCGTCCCAGCTGTCACCCGCATGCATGGCGATGCCGGACGCCGCCGACAACGCCTCGGCGTTGCCCGCAGTCGCCAGCAGGTCGACGCCGGCGTAGCGCGCAAACGCTTCCGAGACGGTCAGCCGTTCGGGCTCGGCCCGGGGATCGCAGGCATGTTCGCCCCAGCGCAGCCGATCGACGCCGGTCAGCGCCAGCAATCGGGCGCAGTCGGCCATGATCGTCTCGTAGCCCGTGCTGGCGCGATACCATTCCAGCATGGTGAACTCCGGATGATGCAGCGCGGAGCCCTCGGCGTTGCGGAACACGCGCGCGAACTGGAAGAGCTTCGGCAGGCCACCCGCCAGCAGCTTCTTCATGGCGAGCTCGGGCGAGCTGTGCAGCCAGCGCTCGCGCTCTTCGCCGTCGGGCAGCTCCCAGTCCGTGGCGAAGCCCGCGAGATGCACTTCGGCGCCGGGCGCCACCTGCAGGATCGGCGTCTCGACCTCGACGAAACCCTCGGCCGCGAACCACTGCCGCATCGCCGTCTGGATGCGGGCGCGCGCCCGAAGGTTCGGCAGGCGGCGGGCGAGCTTGTCGGGATGCCACTCGGTCATGCCGGACCATCGCACGCAGACGGCGCGCCGTGTAGGGTGCCGGCATGACCCCGAAACAGATCGACGCGTTCTGCAGCAAGCTCCCGGCCGCCACGCGCATCGTCCAATGGGAAGGCGTGATCGTCTTCAAGGTCGGCGGCAAGATGTTCAGCCTGATCGCTCCACCCAGGCACTCGATCGGTCGCATCTGCTTCAAATGTGCACCCGAGCACTATGATGCGCTGTCGCATGCCGAGGGCTTCCGGCCGGCCCCCTATCTGGCCCGCGCCAAGTGGGTGGCGCTGGACGATCCCAAGGTCCTGACGGCCGACGAGCTCAAGGCCTACCTGAAACGGGCCCATGCCGTGATCGCCGCGGCGCTGCCCAGGAAGAAGCGGACCGAACTGGGCCTCTGAGGGCGCGGTTGCGGCCCCCGGCTGCCTTTGATAGAAGGCCGCGCCGGCCTCGCCCCGCTCCCGCGGACGAGGCCGAATTCCATTTTTTCGACCCCGCAGCGAGCTCCGGTTAAGCCCATGAAAGTCCCCGTCAATTCGATCCGCGCCGGAAACGTCATCGACTACAACGGCAAGCTCTGGGTGGCCTCCAAGGTCCAGCACATCAGCCCCGGCAAGGGCGGCGCGTTCGTGGCCATCGAGGCCAAGGCGCTGCGCGAGGGCAACAAGCTGCAGGAGCGCTTCCGTTCCGGCGAGATGATCGAGCAGGCGCACATCGACGAGCGCGACTGCACCTACCTGTTCAAGGACGATAATGGCTTCACGTTCATGGACAAGGAGAATTTCGAGCAGCTCGTGGTCGGCAGCGACGTGCTCGACCCCGATCAGTCGCGCTGGCTGCAGGACGGCATGGAAGTGCAGGTCTCGCTGCACGAAGGCACGCCGGTCGGCGTCACCCTGCCCAAGAGCGTCGTCCTTCCCGTCATCGAGGCCGATGCCGTCGTCAAGGGCCAGACCGCTTCCTCGTCCTACAAGCCGGCCCTCGTCGAAGGCGGCATCCGCGTGATGGTGCCGCCGCACATCGCCGTCGGCACGCGGCTCGTGATCAACACCGAGGACGGCGCCTACATGGAACGCGCCAAGGACTAGGCGCCAACCGTGTCCCTTCCGACCCGTCGTCCTCCCCGCGAGCAACCCGTCGCCCGTGTCGGCCGCGCCCCGCTCGGCGAAGGCCGCGAGCGCTCCGGCCCGGCCGAGCGCAAATCCCTGGCGGTCCGCTCGGCCACCATCACGGTGATGATTCGCGCCGCCTTCGCCGCCGCGAAGAGCCTGAAGCGCGACTTCGGCGAGGTCGAGCAGCTCCAGATCTCGGAGAAGGGTCCGGGCGACTTCGTGAGCCGCGCCGACATCATGGCCGAGCGCACACTGCGCAAGGAGCTCGAGCGCACGCGGCCGGACTACGGCTTCCTCGGCGAGGAAGGCGGCGAGACCAAGGGCGACGGCCGCAACCGCTGGATCGTCGATCCGCTCGACGGCACCACGAACTTCCTCCACGGCGTGCCGCACTTCGCCATCTCGCTCGCGCTGGAGCGCGAGGGCGAGGTCATCGCCGGCGTCATCTACCAGCCGGTGTCCGACGAGCTGTTCTGGGCCGAGAAGGGCAACGGCGCCTACATCGACACGCCGAACGCCCGCTCGCGCCGACTGCGCGTCTCGGGCCGCAAGGAACCGGCACGCGCGCTGATCGGCACCGGCATTCCCCATATCGGCAAAGCCGATCACGCCGCCTATCACGCCAAGCTCGCGGCTGTGACGGAGCGCACCGCCGGCGTGCGCCGCTGGGGCGCCGCAGCGCTCGATCTCGCCTTTGTGGCGGCCGGCCGCTACGACGCCTTCTTCGAGTTCGGCCTGGCGCCGTGGGATGTCGCGGCGGGCATCCTGATGGTCAAGGAAGCAGGCGGCGTCATTTGCGACATTGCGGGCCAGCCCTACGAACTCGGCGGCAAGTCGCTGTTGGCCAGCAATTTCGGCCTGCGCGATCCCATGGTCGAGATCCTGTCGAAGGCCTAGCGCCGGACCGCTGACGGCGACCGCGCCCACGCGCATTTTCATCCGCAGGCAGCATCTGCCGGCCGGTTGAGCGGCCTCCGACCATTGGCTATGTTCGGCTGGCAAATCCCATTGAAAGGCAATCAGTTATGCCCCCGTCTTCGGTCGTCGCGCGCAGCTTCGCCCTCGCCGTGCTGGGCATCGGTGCGGCGTCGGTTGCCGCGCACGGGCAGAACGTGACTGCCTTCAATCCCTATTCCGGTGTCGGCCTGCCGGGCGGTCCGGTCCCGCAATACGGCCCGCAGGCCGCCTACCCGATCGTCGACACAGTGGGCCCGGGCCCGTTGGCCGGGCCCGCCTTCAATCCGTGGCGCCCCGCGCTCCAGGCGCCGGTCGGACAGGCCCCGGTCGCCGGCAGGGTCTATAGCGGCCCGGCCATGGGCGGCCCGGTGATCGTGAACGGCCGAGAGATCGTGGCGCCGCCGGTCGCCGCCTACGATCCCGGCTCGTATCTGCCGCCGCCGCCGCCTGGCCCGATCGAGAGCCGCATCGTGGCAATTCCCGAAGTGGGCGGTGCCCGCGGCGCGCCACGCGATCTCTATCCCTCGGCCGCGCCCTACACCCCGCCAGCGGTGACGGCGCCCGCACCGCCGCCTGTTGCAGCGGCACCTGCGCCGACTCCGTCGCCTGCACCGCAGCCTGCACCCGTTCCGACACCGACGCCGCGGGTGGCCACGCCGGCGCCGACGCCCGCTCCTGCACCACCCGTCGCGACGCCCACGCCGCCGCGCCCGACGGCAGCCGCCACGCCTGCACCGCAGCCGATACCCGCCGCCCCCGGGCGCGGCGCTGTCGCCGCCACCATCGCCTTCGCAAGCCAGTCGGCCGAACTGTCGGACGCCGCCAAGGCCGATCTCGACCGTATCGCCAAGAACATCAACGACCGCAGCCTGCGCCAGGTCGAACTGCGCGCCTATGCCGGTGGCGGCGATGCCGACGGCCGCAAGGTCTCGCTGGCGCGCGCGTTGATCGTGCGATCCTATCTTATCGACAAGGGCGTGAAGTCGCGCATCGAAGTCGGCGCCTTCTCGGGCGAAGGCGGCGATCGCGTCGACATCCTGGTCCCCAACTCGTGACAATCGCGGCGTCACGGGCCCGGCAGGCCGGCGCATGAGCAATCCGCTGCCCTACCTGGTCCGCATGCTGCTGTTCCTGGCGGCAGTCGGCGGCATTGCCTATCTGCTTCACGAGGACTTGCTGCGCGTGTTCATGAACACGCCGATCCTGAACAGCGTCATCGTGGCCGTGCTGGCGATCGGCATCTTCTTCGTCATGCGCCAGGTGATCGCGCTGTGGCCCGAGGTGCGCTGGCTGCGCCGCTTCCAACAGCGCGAGCCGGGCGCGCCGCCGCTCGATACCTACTCGATCGACCTGCTGGCGCCGATGGCGGCCATGCTGGGCGAGCGCCAGGACAGCTTCCGCCTGTCGCCAACCGCGACCCGCGCCCTGCTCGACGGTATCGCCACCCGCCTCGACGAGCGCCGCGAGCTAAGCCGCTACATGATCGGCCTGCTGATCTTCCTCGGCCTGCTCGGCACGTTCTGGGGCCTGCTCGAGACGATCGGCGCCGTCGCGGACGCGATTTCCGGTCTCCAGGTCACCGGCGGCGACGCCGTTCAGATGTTCGCCAAGCTCAAACAGGGCATCGAAGGGCCGCTCAAGGGCATGGCAACGGCCTTCGGCGCCTCCCTGTTCGGCCTCTCCGGATCGCTCGTGCTGGGCTTCCTCGAGCTGCAGGCGAGCCAGGCGCAGGGCCGCTTCCATATCGAACTCGAAGAGTGGCTGGCCAGCGCCACGCGCCTTTCGAGCGGCCCCGTCGCCGGCGAAGGCGAGGCCGGCGTGTCGGTCTACATCGAAGCCCTGCTCGAGCGCACCGCCGACGGCCTCGACGAGCTGACGCGCATCATGAAGCGCAGCGAGGAAGGCCGCGAGGCGGCGGCGATCGCCAACGCCACCCTGGTCGAGCGGCTGGCCGCGCTGGCCGAGCAGATGCGCACGCAGCAGACGCTGCTGGCGCGACTTGCCGAGCATTCGATCGAGCTGCGCGGGACCGTGACCCGCCTCTCCGAGCGCGCGCCCGATTCGGACGGCGAGGCGCTGGCCGCGCACCAGCGCAACATCGAGGCAAGCCTCGCGCGGCTGGTCGAGGAAAGCACGCGCGGCCGCACGGCGCTCGCCGATGAGCTGCGCGGCGAGTTCCGGCTGCTCGCCCGCACCATCGCGGCGAGCCGCGGCGGCACACCGCCGCCACAGCCCAACGGGTAGCGCGCATGGCGGCCGCCTCGTCCCGCCGTCGTTCCGGGGGCGCCGACTACACCTGGCCGGGCTATGTCGACGCTTTGACGACGCTGCTGATGGTGCTGATCTTCCTGCTGTCGCTGTTCAGCGTTGCGCAATTCACGTTGTCGGACGCGCTGTCGAACCGCGACAGCGCCATCGACGATCTGAGCCGCCGGATCGGCGACCTCGCCAGCCAGCTCTCGCTCGAGAAGAAGGCGACGCTGGGCCTGCAGCAGGATCTCGAGAAACTCACGCTTCAACTCCGCCAGAACCAGGCCGAGCGGGACCGGCTGAACACCGATCTCGAGGCCCAGCGCCGTACGACCGATGCGCTGAAGATCGAGCGCGACCAGCTCACCGAGCGGCTGACCTCCATGCTGTCCGAGCGGGACCGGCTCGCCGCCTCGCTCCAGAGCCAGGAGAAGGCCGCCGCGGCCAAAGCCGAGGACCTGCAGAAGGAGATCGAGCGCCAGCGGCTCGAACTCACGCGGCTCGCCGCCTCGCTCGCCGCCGCCAACGAGGAGAAGGGCAAGCTGTTCGGCGACCTCACCGAGGAGCAGAAGCTCTCGGCCGAGCAGAAGGCGGCGGTCGTGCGCATGACGGCCGAGCTGGCCGGCCTCAAGGATGAACTCGCCCGCCTCAACGCCGCTCTGGAGGCGGCCGACGTCAAGGCCAAGGAGCAACAGGTCCAGATCGTCGATCTCGGCCAGAAGCTCAACCGGGCGCTTGCCAGCAAGGTCGAGGAGCTGGCGCGCTATCGCTCCGAATTCTTCGGCAAGCTGCGCGAGGCGCTGCGCGGCCAGCGCGACGTCCAGATCGTGGGCGATCGCTTCGTCTTTCAGTCGGAAGTCCTGTTCCCGTCGGGCTCGGCGCAACTCCAGCCGGGCGGCGAGAAGCAGCTTGCCAGCGTCGCCCAGCGCCTCGTCGAGATCTCGAAGTCCATCCCCAAGAACATCAACTGGGTCCTTCAGGTCGACGGCCACACCGACAACAGGCCGATCAACAACGCCGCCTTCCCGTCCAACTGGGAACTCTCGACCGCCCGCGCCATTGCCGTGGTGAAGTTCCTCCACAGCGAGGGCATCCCCAACAATCGGCTGGTGGCGGCGGGCTACGGCGAATACCAGCCGTTGTCGGCCATCGACACGGCCCGCAACCGGCGCATCGAGCTCAAGCTCACCAGCCGCTAGGGCGGCGGCTAAAGCAGCCCGAGTCGCTTCAGCTCGGCTGCCATTTCCGGCGGCATGTCGGCGGTGTCGCCGCGGGACAGGTCGGGCGGCGCCCGTTCGGGCTCGAGGTAGCGCCAGCCCTGGAACGCCTTGCAGGCGCGCGGCGCCGTCTGAACCAGGGTGCGTTTGACCTTGATCCGGCAGTATTTCCTGCCGTCCTCGTCGTCGATGTCCTCCTCGAAGCCAACCAGCACCTGGCGGCATCGGATGACGCCCCGCACCACCCAGTAGAGCGAACCGCCGTCCAGCAATTCCGCCGCGCGGCGCGGTGTGTTGCGGGTGTAGACCCAGTGCGGCGAACGCGGCGACTGGCGGCGCTGCCGGCGCCGTGCCGCCTGAAGTTTCTTCATGTGCGAAAGATCGTCGACGCCGACCGCGAGCTTGATGAGATGCAACGCCATGCCTCGCGCTTAGTACGGCGGCAGCCACCAGCTCAAGCTGCGCCTATCCACAGCGTGACCTTCCCGCCACAGCCTGCGAGAATTCGCGAGCGGACATCAGACTCCACACTGTTTGCACAATCCTCGGATTATTGTCCGGTCGCTTTCTCGCGGGGGTTCTCATGAATCGTTCGACGCTGGCTGCCCTGGTCGTGGCCCTGATGCTGGGCTCCGGCATTGCGGGTTACCTGGTGGGGAGGCCGGGCGATTCGGTCGACAAGCCGCAACCGCCGCGCGTCGCTGCAACGACCACCCCGGCCGCGCCTGCAACGCCCTCTCGGCCCGCGTCGACACCGCCGGCCTCGACAGCCCCGACGCCGATTGCCCAGCCGCCGGCCGCGCCCGGCGATCCCTTCTCCTACCGCCGCGTCGGCATCGACAGCAGTCGCGCCGAAGCCGAGGCCTGCCTCGCCTTCAACAAGCCGCTCGCCGGCGGCGACGTGAAGTACGCCGACTTCATCAAGCTGGAGCCCGACGCGAAGGTTGCCCTACGCGCCGTCGACGACCGCCTTTGCATCGCGGGATTGGCCTACGGCCAGGACTACAAGGTGACCTTGCGCGCCGGCTTCCCCGGCAAGGACGGCCAGAAGCTCGCCGCCGAACAGGATGTCACCGTGGCGCTGGGCGCCCGGCCGGCCGTCGTCACCCTGCCCGGCCGCGGCTACATCCTGCCGCGCGGCAGTTCGGCCGGCCTGCCGATCACCACCATCAACGTCTCCAAGGTGAGCATCGCGGTCTATCGCGTGAACGAGCGCGGCATCGATCGCTTCGCCGGCGGCCGCTACTACGAGTCCACCTTCCCCGGTTCCGAACCGATCACCGAATCCTGGTCGCTGCGCGGCTGGCTCAACGGCCAGAACGGCACGAAGCAGTGGAGCGGCACCATGGAGGTGCGCAACGTGCCCAACCAGGCCGTCGTCACCGCCTTCCCGATCCGCGAGACCATCAAGGACTGGAAGCCCGGCGCCTACTTCGTCGTGGCCTGGAATTCCGTCAAGCCGCCGTCGCGCGACTACGATGACGACGAGGAGACGTCCGGCGCCGCCGTCGGCATGTGGGTCGTCGACACCGACATCGGCCTCACCTCGTTCACAGGCGAGGACGGGCTGACCGTCTTCGCGCGTTCGCTGCAGACTGCCCAGCCGATGGCCGGCCTCGAGCTCACGCTGCTGTCGCGCGGCAACGAGCCGATCGCCAAGGCAGTCACCGGCGCCGACGGCCGCGCCGTGTTTGCCGCCGGGCTGCTCAAGGGCCGCGGCGCGGCGGCCGCCGTTTCGGTCATGGCGCAGGACGCCGCCAAGGAGGATTTCACGCGGCTGGAGCTTACCAAGTCGGCGTTCGATCTCTCCGATCGCGGCGTCGACGGCCGGCCGCAGCCCGGTCCGGTCGATGCGTTCCTCTATACCGAGCGCGGCATCTACCGCCCCGGCGAGACCTTGCAGCTCATGGCGCTGATGCGCGACGACGCGGCCAATGCGCTCGCCAACCTGCCGGTCACGGTGATCGTGCGCCGCCCCGACGGCAGCGAATTCAACCGCTTCACCCACGCGCTCAACGCCTCCGGCGCCGTCCACCAGGCGATCGAGATCCCGAAATCCGCGCGTCGCGGCCGCTGGTCCGCCGCCGCGCACATCGACCCCAAGGGCGCGCCCGTCGGCCGCGTCGAGTTCTCGGTCGAGGATTTCGTGCCGGAGAAGCTCAAGGTCGAGATGACGCCGCAGGACCCGATCCTGCGTCCCGGCACGCCGAGCAGCTTCGCCATCTCCGCCGACTTCCTCTACGGCGCGCCGGCGGCCGACCTCGCCGTCGAGGGCGACATGCGGGTGACGGTCGACGACCAGCCCTTCCCGGCCTTCGCCAAGTATCGCTTCGGCCCCGAGGCGGACCGCGAAAAGTTCGAGCCGCCCTTCATCGAACTGACGGGCCCCGACACCGACCAGGCCGGCAAGTCGAGCCTCGAATGGCAGGGCGACAAGGTGCCCGACACCGTCCTGCCCTTGAGCGCCCGCGTCCAGGCCCGCGTCTTCGAGCCGGGCGGCGGCCGCGCCACGCGCACCGACAAGACCGTGCCGGTGCGCACGCGGGAGGTCTATCTCGGCATCGCGCCGACCTTCGAGGGCCGCTACGCGCGCGAAGGCGCCGACACCGGATTCGATATCGTGGCGCTCGATGCCTCGGGCAAGCAGGTCGCGCGGCCGTCGGTCGAGTACCGGATCGAGCGCATCGTCTACTCATACCAATGGTATCAAGTCGACGGGCGCTGGCGCTGGCAGTCGATCGACACCACGCGGCTGATCACCGCCGACAAGGTTACGCTGAAAGCCGACCAGCCGACGCGCCTCTCGCAGCGGCTGAGCTGGGGCCAGCATCGCCTCACGGTCGTGGACAACGAGAAGAACACGACGACCAGCGTCACCTTCTATGTCGGCTGGTACGGCGGGAGCGGCCGCGCCGAGGAGGCGCCCGACACGCTGCGCGTCGCCAGCGACAGGCAGAACTACGCCCCCGGCGAGAAGGCCCGGCTGCGCATCGAGGCGCCGTTCGCCGGCGAGGCGCTGGTCGCCATCGCCACGGACCGCATCGTGTCGACGCAAGCCGTCACGGTCCCTGCCGGCGGGACGACGGTGGAGATTTCCGTCCAGGCCGAATGGGGCCCCGGCGCCTATGCGCTGGTGACGGCGTGGCGGCCTCTCGCCGCCCCGGCCGAACGCACGCCGACGCGCGCCATCGGCACGGTCTGGCTCGGCCTCAACCCGGCACTGCGCACGCTCGGCATCCAGATCGGCACGCCCGAGAAGGTGACGCCGCGTCAGCGCATCGAGGTGCCGGTGAAGGTCGCCAACCTCGCCGGCGGCGAGGCATTCGTCACGCTGGCCGCCGTCGACGAGGGCATCCTGCAGCTCACGCGCTACAAGACGCCCAATCCGGCCAACTACTACTTCGGCAAACGCGCTCTGGGCGTCGCCATGCGCGACGATTACGGCCGCCTGCTCGATGCGCGCGCCGACGATCTCGGCCGCATCCGCACCGGTGGCGATGCCGGCGACATCGGCGGCCTCGACATCGTGCCGACCCGCACGGTGGCGCTGTTCAGCGGCCCTGTGAAGCTCGACGACAAGGGCGAGGCGAAGATCGGCCTCGACATTCCCGACTTCATCGGCCAGCTCCGGGTGATGGTCGTCGCCTACGACAAGGGCCGCGTCGGTTCCGCCGACCAGCGCCTGTTCGTGCGCGACGCCGTCAGCGCCGACGCGGTCCTGCCGCGCTTCCTGGCACCCAAGGATCTCGGCCGCGTGGCGCTGTCGCTGCACAATGTCGACGGCCAGGCGGGCGACTACCGCGTCACGCTCGAGGCCTCGGGCTCGGTGTCGCTCGAACGCCCCGTGACCGAGACCCGCCGGCTTGCCACGAACCAGCGCGAGCTCCTGACCTGGCCGCTGCGCGCGGGCGACGCGGGCTTCGGCAAGGTCGCGGTCTCCGTCCGGGGCCCGGGCAATTTCAACGTCCGGCGCGAATGGGACATCCAGGTGCGCCCGGCGCAGACGCCGAGCGCCGTCGACACCGTCGCGCGGCTCGGACCGGGCAACGAGGCGACCGTCGACCGCAACGTGACCGCTGGCTTCGCGGCCGGGACGTCCCAGGTCAGCGCCTCGCTGACCCGCATCCCCGGCATCGATGTCGCGGGCCTGCTGCGCGCGCTCGACAAGTACCCCTATGGCTGCGTCGAGCAGACGACCAGCCGCGCCCTGCCGCTGCTCTACTACAACGACGTGGCGCTCCTGGGGTACGGACCGACCGATCCGCGCATCGCCGACCGCGTGCAGGAGGCGATCTACCGCATCGCCGACATGCAGCTCGGCGACGGTTCGTTCGGCATGTGGGGGCCCTACTCGACGCCCGCCGCCGAATGGCTGCAGACCTACGTGCTCGACTTCCTGGTCCGCGCCAACCAGCGGCAGATGGCAGTGCCGTCGGCGTCGCTGCAGCGCGGCCTCACCTGGCTGAACCGCACCGCCGACAAGTTCTCGCCCAACGCCCAGGCCTATGCCTGGTACGTGCTGGCGAAGGCAGGCTTCGCCGATCCCGGCCGCGTCCGCTACTTCCAGGACACGAAGGCGGCCGAGATCAGGGGCGGCATCTCCTGGGCGATGCTCGCCGCGGCGCTCACCCAGGTGGGCGAGCCCGGCCGCGCCCGGCTGGCCTTCGCCCTGGCGCGCCAGCACATCGACGAACGCGACCCGTCCGACTATTACGGCTCGCCGCTGCGCAACCGCGCCGCCCTGATCACCCTGGCCGCCGAGGCGGGAGGCCGCGAGGCCCTCACCGAGATCACGAGCCTGGTCGGCGAGCGCCTCACCGCCTCGATCGATCTCACCACCACGCAGGAGCAGGCGTGGCTGGTGCTGGCCGCCCGCGCCATGAGCGGCGGCAGCGAGCTCGCCTACTCGGTCGACGGCCAGCAGCGCAAGGCAGGCGCCGAGCCGGTCGTGATCAACCCCGACGCGGCGGCGATCGCGCGCGGGCTCAGGATCAGGAACGACACCGACCGTCCGATCTGGATGCAGGTCACGGCGCGCGGCGTGCCCACCGATCCGCAGCCCGCGGCGCGGGCCGGGCTCAGCGTCGAGCGCGAGTTCCTGAGCCTGCGCGGCGAGCCGGTGGATCTCGAGAAGGTGCGCCAGAACGACCGCATCGTCGTGTCGATCTCCGGCCGCAACCTCGAAGGCGGCTACCACGAGGTGGCGCTGCTCGATCTCCTGCCGGCCGGCTTCGAGATCGAATCGGTGCTGAACGAGGAGACGGTGAAGTCCTTCCCGTTCCTGCCCAAGATCACCGAGACCCGCATCGCCGAGGCGCGCGACGACCGCTTTTTCGCCGCCTTCAACCTCGGCAACCGGCCCTATCGCACGTGGTGGGATTCCAACGGCAAGCACGGCAACTCCTACCACGTGGCCTACATCGTACGGGCGGTGACGCCCGGCCGCTTCGCGCTGCCCGCGACCAACGTGTCGGACATGTACGCGCCGCGCATCTACGGCCGCACCGCGATGGGCAACGTCGAGATCGCGCCGCGCTGACATGAAAGCCCGGCGCCTCCTCGCAGGCCTCGCCGTCGCCGCCACGAGCCTGGCGGCGACGGCGCTGGCGCTCGACCGGATCTTCCCGCCCGACCTGTCGCGCTATCGGGACCGGTCGACGGAGATCGTCGACGCCAACGGCCGCCTGCTGCGCGCCTTCACGACCGCCGACGGCAAGTGGCGGCTGAAGACCGGCGTCGACGACGTCGATCCGCTCTATCTCGACCTGCTCAAGGCCTACGAGGATCGCCGCTTCGACCGCCATTGGGGCGTCGACCCGCTGGCCGCCGGGCGCGCCCTGCGGCAGCTCGCCGAACGCGGCCGCATCGTTTCGGGCGCCTCGACGCTCTCCATGCAGGCCGCGCGTCTGCTCGAACTGCGGCCGCGCAGCTTCACGACCAAGCTCGTCCAGTCGGCGCGCGCCCTGCAGCTCGAATGGCGCTACTCCAAGCACGAGGTGCTGGCGATCTATCTCACGCTGGCGCCGATGGGCGGCAACCTCGAGGGCGTGCGGGCGGCGTCGCTGGCCTACTTCGGCAAGGAGCCGCGCCAGCTCTCGGCCGCCGAGGCGGCACTCCTGGTTGCCATCCCGCAATCGCCGGAGCGGCGCCGGCCCGACCGCGCGTCGGCGCGGGCGCAAGCGGCGCGCGAGCGCGTTCTGGTGCGCGGGCTGGAGCACGGCATCATCGACCGGACCCTGTTCGCCCTGGCGCAGAGCCGCGCGGTGCCCGACCGCCGCCTTGCCCTGCCGATGCAGGCGCCGCATCTCGGCGCCTGGCTGGCCGGCCAGTCGCCGGGCGCCATCGTGCCGACGACCGTTCGCTACGAGCTGCAGGCCGCCTTCGCCCAGCTCGCACGCGAGGAGCGCGGCCAGTTCCCCGACCGCGCCCAGGTCGCCATCGTCGCCGTCGACAACCGCAGCGGCGCAGTCGTCGCCTGGCAGGGCGGCGACGATTTCTTCGGCCGTGCCGGCCAGGTCGACCTCGTGCGGGCGCGCCGCTCGCCCGGCTCGGCGCTGAAGCCCCTGATCTACGCCATGGCCTTCGACGATCGCGCGCTGCATCCCGCGACGCTGGTCGAGGACGTCCCGGTGCGCTTCCGCGACTGGCTGCCGCGCAACTTCGACCGCGACCATCAGGGCTCGGTGACGGTGCGCCGCGCCCTGCAGCAGTCGCTGAACGTGCCGGCCGTGCTGGCCCTGGAGAAGGTCGGCCCGCAGCGCTTCCTCGCCACCCTGCGCACCGCCGGCGCCAATCCCGGCCTGCCGCCGGGCGACGCCGGCAATTCGCTGGGCGTGGCGCTCGGCAGCGCCATCCTGTCGCCGCTCGAGATGGCCGGCCTCTACGCGGGCCTCGCCAACGGCGGCCGGTTCGCCCCGCCGCAGGTCCGCCGCGACGTGCCGCGGCCCGAGCCGGTGGCGCTGATCGGCGCGACCGCCGCCTGGTACGTCGCCGACGTGCTGGCCGACGCAGCCCTGCCCGAAGGCTTCGCCGCGCTGCCCGTCGCTCTGCGCGAGCGGCGCATCGCCTTCAAGACCGGCACCTCGGCCGGCTACCGCGACGCCTGGGCGGCGGGCTACAGCGCCAACTGGACGGTCGTGGTGTGGGTCGGCCACGCCGACGGCACGCCGCGGCCGGGCCAGCTCGGCCGCCTCTCCGCCCTGCCCATCCTATTCAAGGCGTTCGGCCGGCTGCCCGGCGAGGACAACCGCGCCAGGGCCGCCCCGGCCGACGCGATCCGCGTCTCCTCCTGGCGCGACCTGCCGCCGCGCATGCGCAGCCTGGGCCCGAATGTGGGCCCGAACGGCGAGGCAAGCGGCGGCCCGCGCATCGCCTACCCGCCGCCCGACGCCCGCCTCGAGCTTGCCAGCCGCGAGGCCGTGCCGCTCAACGCGCTGGGCGGCGCCGGCCGGCTGCGCTGGCTGGTCGACGGCCGCCCGCTCGACGGCACCAGGTGGGTGCCCGACGGCGCCGGCATCGCCCGCCTCGCCGTCATCGACGAGGCCGGCCGCTCGGCGGCGGTGACGGTCCGCATCGAGCGAAAGTAGCGCTACAGGTCGTCGATAGGAAATTCGGCTCTCCGCACGCCGAAGAGCCAGTCATTTCAGGGCGTTACGCCCGGACAAGCGTACACCAAGATGTAACGCTTTCTGTGCCCGGTATGTCTCCGGAATCGATCCGATGCCGATTCCACAAGGCTTTTCCTCGACTCGCGTCGTTGTTCGTTGCTACACGGCCCGGCGCG